>Ga0209758_1000079_pt1 | contig 262874 bp, 252 predicted proteins | sample AraplaMF_Col_mMF_FD_184258 | JGI IMG/M metagenome (GOLD analysis project Ga0209758, IMG submission 184258) | Arabidopsis root microbial communities from the University of North Carolina, USA - plate scrape MF_Col_mMF (SPAdes) (version 2) | ecosystem: Host-associated > Plants > Roots >...
TTTTGCTTTCTGTTGCTTCGAATTGAATCCGATCCTCACCCCGCGAAGACTGCGCTCCCTCCCCCGCTTGCGGGGGAGGGTTGGGGAGGGGGGGCGCAATCAACGGCGGTGCATGCGTCGGCCCCCTCCCTAGCCCTCCCCCGCAGGCGGGGGAGGGGACGCTGTGGCGCTGGCGGTGGCTCAAGCAACCACAGCAACCACCGCCGCGTTCACTTGCTACTTCTTCGCTGCCCGCATTTTGACGCCGGCGCGCGTCTCGACGGTCTTCGCAAGCTCCGTGAAGTCCGACTGCTCGCCGTGCTCCTTCATGGCCGCCTCCCACAGGCTGCCGACGGCTTTCGCCACCTCCACCGGGATGCCGTAGTCCTCGGCCTCGGCCAGGAACAGCCGCACGTCCTTCACCATCAGCGCCATGCCGAAGCCGTAGTCGAAGGTGCCGGGCAGCACCGAGCGCGGAAACTTCTGCGTGGTCGCGGTGTTCATGCCGCTGCCGGCGTTGATCACGTCGCACATCAGGCTCGGATCGAGACCGGCTTTCACGCCCATCGCGATCGCCTCCGAGCTCGCCGCCATGCCGGTCGCCGACAGGAAATTGTTGGCGAGCTTCATGCTCTGCGCCATGCCGGGCTTGTCGCCGCAGTAGAACACCTTGCCGAACACCTCGAGCGCAGGCTGCACCTGCTCGACCTCGTCCTTCGGGCCGGACACCATCACGGCCAGCGTGCCCTTCTCGGCGCCGGCCACGCCGCCGCTCACCGGGCAATCGATCTGCACGATGTTGCGGGCTTTGAGAATCTCGGCGGTCTTCACCGCGGCGCGCGAGCCGGTGGTGGAGAGATCGATATAGCGGCGCACGCGGTTGCCGCGCGTCAGCCCGTTCTCGCCGTTGACGACCTTCATGCCGATGTCGAGCGACGGCAGGCTCGTCATAACGGTCTCGACCCGGCTTGCCACGTCGGCGGGCGAAGACGCCGCCTGCGCGCCGAGCGCCACAAGCTTGGCCATCGCCTCCTTGCGGGCGTCGAACACCGTGAGCTTGTGGCCAGCCTCGACGAGGCGCCGGCTCATCGGGCCGCCCATGTTGCCAAGGCCGATGAATCCGATCTCCATTCCAACTTCCTCCCAAAAATTGCTCTTGCGCGCGCCTGACAACGCCGCGTCGCGGCGCAGAGTGCCCGACCGCGGCGCGGCCGTCATCCGGGAGGCCCAAGCACCAAAGCTTCGCGCCATGGCTGCCTTTCTCCCGCGCGCTTGCAGAAATAATAAGCTAGCTTATCTTATCGTTACATATCATGACGCAACGCAGCAAAAACCGAGAAATCCTCTTTCTGATCAGCGACGTAGGCCGCCTGCTGCGGACCTACGCGGACCAGAAAGCCCGCCAGTTCGGCATGACCCGCGCTCAATGGGCCGTCCTGCTGAAGCTCGAGCGGCACGAGGGAGCCAATCAGTCCGACCTCGCCGACTTCCTGGAAATCCAGCCGATCACGCTGACCCGGCTGGTCGACCGGCTCTGCGACAGCGGCCTGATCGAGCGCCGGCCCGATCCGGCCGACCGGCGGGCCAAGCTCCTCTACCTGACGCCCGCGGCGCGACCGCTGATCGAAAAGATTTCCGCCGAGGTCGAAGTGCTGGCCGACGAGATCCTGGCCGGGACCGATCCGCAGGGGATGGACGTCGTGCTCTCGCAGCTCGGCATCGCCCGCGAAAATCTGAAGAACGCAATCGCGGGGAAGAACCCGCAAGACACGAACAAAGACGTGAAGAAATATGGCTGAGCCTACTCTCAAGGTCGTGACCGAAGCGCCGGCAACGGCCGATGCGAAACCCGACGCCGCCAAGACGCCGGGCCAGAAATTCTCGCGCAAGCGCCTGCGCACCATTCTGCTGGTCGCGGTGCCGCTGATCGCGGTCGCGATCGGCGCGTTCGTCTATCTCGGCTCGGGCCGCTACATCTCGACCGACAACGCCCAGGTGGGCGCGCAGAAGGTGCTGATCACCCCGGACATCTCCGGCAAGGTCCTTCGCGTGATGGTCCGCGAAGGCCAGCACGTGAAGTCCGGCGACGAGCTGTTCGAGATCGATCCGCAGCCGTTTCGGCTGGCGCTGACACAGGCGCAGGCCAAGCTCGACAGCGTCCGTGCCGACCACGCCAACCTGCTGGTCAACGTGAAATCACTCAATCAGCTCGTCGACCTCTCGACCCAGGCCGTCGCACTCAAGCAACGCGACGTCGACCGCAAGACGCAGCTTGCCAAGACCAACGCGGGCTCGCAGGCCGATCTCGACACCGCCCTGTCGGCGCTGGTGACCGCGCAGCTGCAATCGCAGCTCGCGATCCAACAGCGCAACACCACGCTCAACCAATTGCTCGGCAATCCGGAGCTGCCGCTCGAGCAATTCCCGGCCTACCAGCAGGCCCAGGCCGCACTCGATCAGGCCAAGCGCGATCTCGACCACACCATGCTGCGCGCGCCGATCGACGGCACCGCCACGCAAGTCGACAACATCCAGCTCGGCCGCTTCGTCATGGCCAGCACGCCGGTGTTCTCGGTGATCGACGACGCCGCGCCCTGGGTCGACGCCAACCCGAAGGAAACCGACATCACCAATCTCAAGATCGGCCAGCGCGCCCAGGTGATCGTCGACACGTTCCCGGACCGCACCTTCTGGGGCACCGTGATCGCGGTGGCCCCTGGCACCGGTTCGCAGTTCTCGATCCTCCCGGCGCAGAACGCCAGCGGCAACTGGGTCAAGGTGGTGCAGCGCGTTCCGGTGCGCATCCAGCTCGACCGCGATCCTGCGCTGCAGGGACTGCGCGCCGGCATGAGCGTCACGGTCGATATCGACACCAAGTCGTCTGATGCGACGCCGCGCCTCGCGGCGGTGCGCTACCAGCAGCAGCAGCCAACGGACGCGGCGGGCGCCGCCAAGCCATGATCCGCGTCGCCACCAGCATGTCGCCTTCAGCGCGACGCATGATGCTGACGGTCTGTGCGATGACCGCCACCATCATGCAGGCGCTCGACACGACGGTGGCCAACGTCGCGCTGCCCTACATGCAGGGCAGCCTCGGCGCCTCGCTCGACCAGATCAACTGGGTGCTGACCTCCTACATCGTCGCCTCCGCCATTATGACGGCACCGATCGGCTGGATGTCGGACCGCTTCGGAAGGAAGCGCCTGTTCGTGATCTGCTCCGCGGGCTTCACGGTCGCTTCGCTTCTTTGCGCCATGTCGCAGGACATCAGCGCCATGGTGACGGCACGGCTGCTGCAGGGCGCCTTCGGCGCAGCATTGGTGCCGCTATCGCAATCCGTGATGCTCGACGCCTATCCGCCGGACCAGCGCGGCCAGGCCATGGCGATCTGGGGCATGGGCGTGATGCTCGGCCCGATCATGGGACCGACGCTGGGCGGCTTCCTCACCGATCAATACTCCTGGCACTGGGTGTTCCTGATCAACCTGCCGGTCGGCATCGTCACGGTGCTGGGCCTGATGGTGTTCATGGACGAAACCAAGAAGCAGGATCACATGCGCTTCGACTGGTTCGGCTTCGTCTCGCTCGCCATCGGCATCGGATCGCTGCAACTGCTGCTCGATCGCGGCGAGCAGGTCGGCTGGTACGACTCGGCCGAGATCGTCACCGAGACCATCATCTCGGCGGCGGGGTTCTATTTCTTCTTCGCGCATTCGCTGACGACCAACGAGCCGTTCGTGCGCTTCGAGTTGTTCAAGGACCGCAATTTTGCGGCGGCCTGCCTCTTCATGGCGGTGATCGGCGTCGTCTTGTTCGGCGTCATGGCGCTGATCACCCCATTCATGCAGAACCTGCTCGGCTATCCGATCATGACGGCGGGGTTCCTGCTCGGCGCCCGCGGCGTCGGCACCTTGTTCTCGATGATGCTGGTCGGCCGGCTGATGAAGTTCGTCGAGGCGCGGACGCTGGTCGGCGTGGGGCTCGCGATCTCGGCCGTGACGCTCTACGAGATGATCAACTTCACCACCGACACCTCGGCGAAAACCATCGTGATCCTCGGCGTGATCCAGGGCATGGGCTTAGGGCTGGTGTTCGTGCCGCTGTCGACTGTGGCGTTCACCACGCTGCCCGGGCACCTGCGCACCAGCGGCACGTCGATGCTGACGCTCGTGCGCAACATCGGCAGCTCGGTCGGCATCTCGATGGTGATCGCGAACCTGACCAGCACCACGACGGTGATGCATGCCCGGCTGACCGAGAACATCACGCCGTTCAACAATGCGCTGCAGCAGGCGGGTTCGATGCTCAGCACCGCGACCGACCAGGGCCGCGCGCTGCTCGATATGATGATCACCCAGCAGGCGACGATCATCTCCTACGACAACACGTTCAAGCTTCTGATGGTGCTGACGCTGGTCGCGTTGCCGCTGGTGCTTTTGATCGGCAAGGCGCGGGCGAAGCCAGAGGGCGCTGCGCCGGAAGTGCATGCGATGGACTAATGTCCGTTGCTTTGCGCCGCTCCCTCCACGTCATGCCCGGGCTTGTCCCGGGCATCCACGTCTTGGCCGCAAAGTAAGGCGTGGATGGCCGGGACAAGCCCGGCCATGACGGTTGTGAGAACAGCGCATCAGTTCTAGCGCTTGAATTCCGCTCTGATCTTGGCCGAGTGCTCGCCCACACCCGGCACCGGACCGTAACGCCGCGGTGCGCCCCCGCGCTGCGCGGCGGGCGCCGGATAATGCAGCACGCCGCTCGGCGAGCCCACGTCGATCCGCCGCAGATGCGGGTGATGCGCCAATTCACCCGGCCCGTTCACCCGCCCGAACGCGATATCGGCCGCCGCGAGCTTGTCCTGCAGCGCTTCGACATCCAGCGCGCCGAACGCCGCCGCGACCTTGCCGTCGGTTTCGGCGCGGCGCTTCACCCGCTCGATGTTGGTGGCGAAGTTCGGATCGGCGGCGAGCGCTTTGTCGCCCAGCACCTTCTCGGCCAGAATCCGCCACTCGCGATCGCTCTGGATCGAGATCAGGATGTCGGCGCCGTCCTTGGTCTTGAACACGCCGTAGGGCGAGATCGAGGTGTGCGCGAGGCCGATGCGCTTGGGCGGCGAGCCGCCCTCGTGCTGCAGCAGCGGCACCGTCATCCAGTCCGCCATGGCGTCGAACATCGACACTGAAATCGACGTGCCCTCGCCTGTCCGCCCGCGCGCGATCAACGCCTCGAGAATGGCCTCATAGGCATTCATGCCCGACGCGATATCGCAGACCGACACGCCGACCCGTGACGGCGCCTCCGGGCCTCCTGTCACCGAAGCGACACCCGCTTCGGCCTGGATCAGCATGTCATAGGCCTTGCGCTGCGCGTAAGGCCCGGTCTCACCGTAGCCCGACACCGAGCAGACGACGAGCTTCGGATAATCGCGACGCAGCCGCTCGACCGCGAAACCGAGCTTGGCGACAGAGCCAGGCTTGAGGTTCTGGATGAACACATCGGCCTTGGCCAGCATGACTTCGAGCAACGCCTTGTCGTCCTCCTTCGTGAGATCCATCACGATGGATTCCTTGCCGCGGTTGAGCCAGACGAAATAGCTCGACTGGCCGTTGGCCAGCGCGTCATAGCCGCGGGCGAAATCGCCCTCCGGCCGCTCGATCTTGATGACGCGCGCCCCGGCGTCGGCGAGCCGGCATGAGCACATCGGCGCGGCCACGGCCTGCTCCAGCGCCACGACGAGAATGCCTTCGAGGGGCAACGGCATGTTCAATACGACCGCGGCAGGCCGAGCACGTGCTCGGCGATATACGACAGCACCATGTTGGTCGAGATCGGCGCCACCGTATAAAGCCGCGTCTCGCGGAACTTGCGCTCGATGTCGAACTCCTCGGCGAAGCCGAAACCACCGTGGGTCTGCACGCACATGTCGGCCGCGGCCCAGGAGGCCTCGGCGGCAAGCTGCTTCGCCATGTTGGCCTGCTCGCCGCAGTCCGCGCCGGCCGCATAGAGCCGCGCCGCCTCGTGCACCATCAGCTCGGCGGCACGCATCTGCATATAGGTCCGCGCGATCGGAAACTGCACGCCCTGGTTCTGGCCGATCGGCCGGTTGAACAGCACGCGCTCCTTGGCGTAGGCCGACGCCTTCTCGATGAACCACTTGGCGTCGCCGATGCATTCCGACGCGATCAGGATCCGCTCGGCGTTCATGCCGGCCAGGATGTAGCGGAAGCCTTTGCCCTCCTCGCCGACCAGGCTGTCCGCCGGGATCTTCATGTTGTCGAAGAACACCTCGGTGGTGGCGTGGTTCATCATGGTGCGGATCGGCCGGATGGTGAGGCCCTTGCCCTTGACGGCCCGCATGTCGACCAGGAACACGGAGAGCCCGTCGGTGCGCGACTTGGCCTGCTCGCGTGGCGTGGTGCGGGCGAGCAGCAGCATCAGGTCGGAATGCTCGGCGCGCGAGGTCCAGATCTTCTGGCCGTTGACCACATAGCCGCTGTTGCCGTCCTTCACCGCCGTGGTGCGGAGCGCCAGCGTGTCGGTGCCCGAGGTCGGCTCGGTGACGCCGAAGGCCTGCAGCCGGAGCGTGCCCGACGCGATGCCCGGCAGATACTGCTGCTTCTGCTCGGCGCTGCCGTGACGCAACACGGTGCCCATGGTGTACATCTGGGCGTGGCAGGCCGCTCCGTTGCAGCCCGAGGCGTGGATCTCCTCCATGATCGCAGCCGCAGCCGGCATGGTGAGGCCGGAGCCGCCGTACTCTTCGGGAATCAAAGCAGCAAGGAAGCCCGCCTTGGTCAGCGCGTCGACGAATTCGGTCGGATAGGCGCGCTCACGGTCGACCTTGCGCCAGTACTCGCCGGGAAACTCCGCGCACAGCGCGCGCACCGCCTCGCGGATCGGCGCCAGCTCTGTGTCGTGCGGAGCTGCGGTCATCACCGCACCTCGGCTCGGCCGTTGTTCATGACCACGACGTTCCGGTCCGGCACCGAGGCGCGGAAGCTCACCACATTGCCATCGCGCCACATCTCGGTGCGGATGGTCTCGCCGGGAAACACCGGCGCCGAGAAGCGCCCGCCGAAGGACGCGACGCGCGCCGGATCGTAATCGCACACGCTTTTGAGAAGCGCGTGGCCGACCACGCCGAAGGTGCCGAGCCCATGCAGGATCGGCTTCGGGAAGCCCGCGGTCTTGGCCATGTCCGGATCGATGTGCAGCGGATTGCGATCGCCGGACAGCCGGTAGATCGTCGCCTGCTCGGGGCGGGTGCCGAGATCGCAGACCAGGTCGGGCTTGCGCTCCGGGATCGGATGCACCGGCGGGCTCTCGCGCGGCGGGCCGCCGAAGCCGCCGTCGGCGCGGCAGAACGTGGTCTGCGTCACGGTCGCGATCAGCGCACCGGTCGCCTTGTCGGTCACCTTGCGCTCGGCATAGACCAGCGCGCCCTTGCCTTGGCCCTTGTCGATCACCTCAGTGACGCGGGTCTTGCCGAGCACCGTGCCGGTGGCCGTGAGCGGCTGATGCAACGTCACGCTCTGCTCGCCGTTGACGATCCGCACCCAGTCGATGCCGGTGTCGAGCTCGCGCACCCAGAAGCCCGGATAGCCGAGCATGGCAGCGAAGGTCGGCAGCGCCTTGAGGTTCTTCTCGTAGACGAAATCGAGCTGCTTGAGGTCGAGCGGATCCTGGCCGAGGCCGACGCCGAGCGCGTAGAGGATCGTGTCCTTGTCGGTGTAGGTGTGCTCGGCGTCGGGAATCTTCAGCGCGAGCAGCTTGTCGTAGTTGATGGCCATTGTTTTACACCGGCGTCATTCCGGGGCGCGCCAAAGGCGCGAACCCGGAATCCATAACCCCAAAATTTCGAATGGGCATGGACGGTACAACATCGCATTAAGCCGTGGTTATGGATTCCGGGTTCGCCGCTTCGCGGCGCCCCGGAATGACAGCGTGCCTTAAATCGGGTCCCAGGCGAACACCTCGGCGGAACGGTCGAGCGGCGTGAACGACGGCCCGAACGCGCCCTTCAGCTGCGCGTCGAGCTTCTCCGGAGTCCAGCCATCGCCGCGGTGGATCGAGCGGATCGGCCGGGTCTGGTTGAACAGGAAGATCTCGTTGTTGCGCACCGAGAAGATCTGCCCGGAGATGCCGGCGGCCTTGTCGGAGCCGAGATAAACCACCAGAGGCGCGATCTTCTCCGGCGTCATCTGCTGCAGCCGCGCCACGCGCTCCTTCTCGGCGTCGGTCTCGGTCGGGATCGAGCCGATCATGCGGCCCCAGGCGAACGGCGCGATGGCGTTGGAGCGCACGTTGAAGCGCTGCATGTCGAGCGCGATGCCGCGCGACAGGCCGACGATGCCCATCTTGGCCGCCATGTAGTTGGCCTGGCCGAAATTGCCGATCAGGCCCGAGGTCGACGTCATGTGGATCATCGAGCCGGAATTCTGCGCACGGAAATGTTCGGCGCAGGCGCGGCTCATGGAAAACGAGCCGTGCAGGTGCACCATGATGACGTCGGACCAGTCCGACCAGCTCATGCGATGGAAAATCTTGTCGCGCAGGATGCCGGCGTTGTTCACCAGGATATCGACGCGGCCGAAGGTCTCGATCGTGGAGGCCACGATCTTGTCGGCATTGGCCGGGTCGCCGATCGAGACCGTCGAGGCGATGGCCGCCCCGCCCTTCTTGGTGATCTCGTTGACGACCTCCTGGGCCGGGCCGGCGTCATTGCCGGAGCCGTCCAGCGCCACGCCGATGTCGTTGACGACGACCTTGGCGCCTTGCTCGGCCAGCAGAAGCGCGATGGCGCGGCCGATGCCGCGGCCCGCGCCGGTGACGATGGCGACCTTGTCCTGGACGATCCCGGGCATGTTTCTCTGTCCGCTTTCTGTCTTCGATGTCCCTTTATTGCGAACAGATGGCCCACCGGGTCAAGCCCGGGCTGGTGCGCCCGGGCCCCGATTGCTTGCACTTGAAAGTAATAGTCGGGCCGGCTCAGCGGCCCCAGACCTCGTCGGCCACCTCGACGATCAGGCGCAGCTTCGCCCATTGCTCGTCCTCGGTGAGCGTATTGCCCTCCTCGGTTGAGGCGAAACCGCACTGGCCGGAGATGGCGAGTTGATCAAGGTCGCAGAACTTCGCGGCCTGGTCGATCCGGCGCTTCAGCTCGTCCTTGGACTCGAGCTTGCCGGTCTTGGTCGTCACGAGGCCGAGCACCACGATCTTGCCCTTGGGCAGGAGCCGCAGCGGCTCGAAGCCGCCGGCGCGCTCGCTGTCGTACTCCATGAAATAGCCGTGCACGTTGGTCTGGTTGAACAGCACATCGGCCTCGGCGTCATAGCCGCCGGCGCCCATGAAGGTCGATTTGTAGTTGCCGCGGCACAGATGCATGGTGATGGTCATGTCGGAGGGGACGTCCGACATCGCGGCGTTGATCAGCTTGGCGTAGAGCGGGCCGAGCTTTTCGGGATCGTCGCCGCGCTTCACCATCTGGTCGCGATACTTCGGATCGCACAGCATGGCGATGAACACCTCGTCGAGCTGCAGATAGCGGCAGCCCGCGTCGGCGAAGCCGCGCACCGCCTTCTTGTAGGCGTTGCCGAGATCGTCCCAGAAACGATCCATCGTCGGATACGCGGTCTTGTCGATCGGCGTCGCAATCGGCCGGCCGTAAATCGCCGACGGCGCCGGAATGGTGATCTTCGGCGTGCGCCTGGTGTGGGCCGCGACGAACTTGAAATGATCGACCATCGGATGCGGCCCGGCCATGCCGAGCTTACCGGTCACCTTCACGCCCTCGTTGCGCGTGTTCACCGCGGCGAAGTGCACACCCTCGTTCATGATGTGCTTCTCGACGCCATCGAGGCCCCAGAGAAAGTCAAGATGCCACCAGGAGCGGCGGAATTCACCGTCGGTGATGGCGTGAAGGCCTGCGTCCTCCTGCTTCTTGATGACGCGCTCGATCTCGGTGTCCTCGACCTTCTTCAGCGCGGCGGCGGTGATCTCGCCCTTGGCGTGCTTCGCCCGCGCGTCATGGACGGCCTTGGGGCGAAGCAGGCTGCCGACATGGTCGGCGCGGAACGGCGGCTTGGTGGGTTTCATGGGCAGAATTCTTTCCATTAACTCCGGCCGTCACCCCCGGGCTTGACCCGGGGGGTCCATACGATGTCGCGGCAGACATCGCTCTTACGTCTTGCGCGCGCTGCTCCGGCTCATGGATCGCCGGGTCAAGCCCGGCGATGACAGCGGTGTGTGGCGCTGCAGCCGTGTAAATCGCAGCGGCGGGACTTACTTCGCCTTCTCGAACGGGTAGATCACATCGCCCGACTTGTACTGCGGCGGATAGAGCAGCACCTCGGTCTTGAGATCCTTGAACTCGTCGACCGAGTTGCCCTTGATGTTCTGGAACTGCACGTAGAGCATCCGGTCCTTGTCCCACTCGCCCTTGGCGCCGAACTTCACGTCGCCGACCGTGGTCTTGAACGTGGTCTTGCGGATGTGGTCGGCGAGGACGTCGTCCTTCAGGCTGTTGGTCGCCTTGATCGAGTCGCCCAGCACCTGGAGATACGCGTAGGCCCAGACCGGCATGTAGTAGCCGAGCGGATCGACGCCCTCGGCGCCGGCCCGCGCCTGATACTTCTTCAGGAGCTCCATCGAGCCCGGAAACTGCATCGACGATACCGGAATCCAGGTCTCGTAGTTGACGATGCCGTTCAGCAGCGGGCCGAGCTGCGTCTTGAACACCGTCGCCTGCAGGCCGACCATGGCGCCGCCGATCATCTTCGGCTTGAAGCCGATCTCGTTGATCGCCTTGATCATGCCGACCGAGTCGAGCGGGTACGAACAGATCACCACGAGGTCCGGATTGCCGGCCTGGATGGCGCGCACGATCGGCGCGAAGTCCGTGGTCGACGGCGGATAGGTGCGGTCGTAGGTGATCTTGAGCTTCAGCTCCTTGGCGTTCTCGCGCGCGCCGTCGCAGGCGTTGCGGCCGAACTCGGCGTCGGCGGCCGCGATCGCAACCGACGCGGGCTTGGGATTCTGCGCCATCGCGATCTCGAAGAAGCCCTTGGTGTAGGTCGGCTTCGGCGTCGGCCCCGTGGGCAGCATCGAGAAGTACTTGTCGTAGTTGAACTCGTCGTTGATGCCGGTGCCGAACAGGCTGATGAACAGCCGCTTCTTCTGGATCATGATCGGCATCGCCGGCGCGATCTGCGTCGACGCGTAGGCGCTGACCGCGAAGTCGACCTTGTCGACGTCGAGGAGCTTGGTGTAGATGCCGGGCACCTGCGCCGGGCTCGACTGATCATCGTAATAGACGAGCTTCACCGGGCGGCCCATGAGCCCGCCCGCGGCGTTGACATCCTCCTCCCAGATCTTCATCGCGACCAGCGACATCTTGCCGTTGGCGGCAAGCGGGCCGGTCAGCGACATGCTGAAGCCGATCTTGATCGGCTCGCCGCTCTGGGCAAGTGCGGCGGCCGCCGACATCGCGACGGCCGCGGCACCGCAGGCGATGCTGCGCGCGAGACGCCGCCAGTTGAGCAGTCCACTCATGGTTTCCTCCCTTGTGTTTTTCGTCCGGGGCCTAGCGGCCCCAGATCTCGTCGGCGATCTCCACCACCATGCGGAGCTTCGCCCATTGCTCGTCCTCGGCGATGATATTGCCTTCCTCGCTCGACGCGAAGCCGCATTGTGGCGACAGGCAGATCTGATCGAGCGGCATGAACTTCGCGGCCTGCTCGATGCGGCGTTTGATCGCATCCCGGGATTCGAGCTGGCCGGTCTTCGAGGTGACGAGGCCGAGCACCACCTGCTTGCCCTTCGGCACGAAGCGCAGCGGCTCGAAGCCGCCGGCGCGCTCGCTGTCGTACTCCATGAAGTAGCCGTGCACGTTGATGGTGTTGAACAGGAGCTCCGCCACCGGCTCGTAGCCGCCCGAGGCAATGAAGGTGGAGCGGAAGTTGCCGCGGCACAGATGCATGGTGATGGCCATGTCGGCCGGGATGTCCGAGATCGCGGCATTGATCATGCCGGCATAGGCCGCGGCCAGCGCCGCCGGGTCCTCTCCGCGGTCCTTGACCTGCTGGATCAGCTTTGGATCACAGAGATAGGTGAAGTTCACCTCGTCGAGCTGCAGATAGCGGCAGCCCGCAGCCGCGAAGGCATTCACGGTCTTGCGGTAGGTCTCGCCGAGATCGCGGTAGAAGTCGTCCATGTTGGGATAGACCGAGGCCGGCACCGCGTCGCGGCCGTCGCGGAAATGCACCGCCGACGGCGACGGGATCGTCATCTTCGGCGTCTCGCGGGTGTGAGCCTTCAAGAACTTGAAGTGCTCGATCATCGGATGGCCGGAAAAGTCGCCGAGCTTCTTCACGACGCGGGTGAGCACCTGCTGCGGCTGCACGCCGCCCTGGAAGTTGACCTTGCGCTGATGCGACACGGTCTCGATGCCGGGCAGCGCCGAGACGAAGTCGGTCTGCCAGGACTTGCGGCGGTTCTCGCCGTCGGTAATCGACTTGAGCCCGACCTGTTCCTGCTTCTTGATCAGGAGCTCGATCTCGCGATCTTCGATCGGCTTCAATTGCTCGGCCGTGATTTCGCCCGACGCACGCTTGGCGCGCGCGTCCTTCAGCGCCGCGGAGCGGAGGAGACTGCCGACCTGGTCGGCGCGGAAGGGTGCTTTTGTACGTTGCATTTCACTCACTTGATTCACTTGTCCCAATTGACTTGTTCACTTGCCCCAGACTTCTTCCGAGAGCTCAACGATCATCTTGAGCTTCGCCCATTGCTCGTCTTCCGCGAGGATGTTGCCTTCCTCGGTCGAGGCGAAGCCGCATTGCGGCGACAGGCAGAGCTGATCGAGCCCGATGTATTTCGTCGCCTCGTCTATGCGGCGCTTCAGCGCGTCCTTCGATTCGAGCTGGCCCGACTTGGAGGTGACCAGCCCCAGCACCACGAGCTTATGCTTCGGCACGAAGCGCAGCGGCTCGAAACCGCCGGCGCGGTCCGAGTCATATTCCATGAAATAAGCCTGGATGTTGATCTCGTTGAACAGGATCTCGGCGACCGGCTCGTAGCCGCCCGAGGCCACGAACGTCGACTGGAAGTTGCCGCGGCACAGATGCATCGCAGTCATCATGTCGGCCGGCACGTCGGAGATCGCCGCGTTGATCACCTTGGCATAGATGTGCGGGAGCGTCGAAGGATCGTCGCCGCGCTCGCTCACCTGCTTGCGCAGCGCCGGATCGCACAGATACGTGAAGTTCACCTCGTCGAGCTGGATGTAGCGGCAGCCGGCGTCAGCGAAACCGCGCACCGCCTTGCGATAGCTCTGGCCGAGATCATTGTAGAACTCCGCCATGTCCGGATAGATCGTCGCTGGCACCGCCGAGCGGCCGTAACGAAAGTGCAGCGACGACGGCGACGGGATCGTCATCTTCGCGGTCTGCCGGGTGCGCGACTGCACGAACTTGAAATGATCGATCATCGGATGGCCGTTGAAGGCCCCGAGCTTGCCGATGACGCGCAGCATCATCGGCTTGGGCTGCTTGCCCTGGAACTTAATCTTGCGCTCGCCGAGATAGGCCTCGACGCCGGGCAGCAAGCCTAGGAAGTCGTAATTCCAGAATGCCCGGCGGTACTCGCCGTCGGTGATGGACTTGAGCCCGGCCTGCTCCTGCTTCCTGATGATCGCGTCGATCTCGCGGTCCTCGACCGCCTTCAATTGCTCGTCGGTGATCTCATTCGCCTCGCGCTTGGCGCGAGCATCCTTCAGCGCGGCAGAACGAAGAAGGCTGCCGACATGATCGGCGCGGAACGGCGGTTTAGCTCTTTGCATTGCCACTACTCTATCCAATCACTCAGGTCGTGACCCCCCGGGCTTGACCGGGGGTCCATACTATATCGCAACAGGCGTCGTTCTTACGTTCTGCGTGCGCCACTCCGGCTCATGGATCGCCGGGTCAAGCCCGGCGATGACAGCGGAGTATGCGCTCGCGCACCAAACATATCGTACTCACTTGCCCCAGACCTCTTCGGCCAGTTCCACGATCATCCGCAGCTTGGCCCATTGCTCATCCTCGGCCAGCACATTGCCCTCCTCGGTCGAGGCGAAGCCGCATTGCGGCGAGAGGCAGAGCTGGTCGAGCGCGACGTATTTGGTCGCCTCGTCGATCCGCCGCTTGATCGAGTCCTTGCTTTCGAGCTTGCCGCTTTTCGACGTCATGAGCCCGAGCACCACGGTCTTCTTGCCCTTGGGAACAAAGCGCAGCGGCTCGAAGCCGCCGGCGCGCTCGGTGTCGTATTCCAGGAAATAGCCGTCGAGGTTCACTTCGCCGAGCAGCTTCTCGGCGACGAACTCGTAGCCGCCGCTGGCGATGAAGGTGGAGCGGAAGTTGCCGCGGCAGGAGTGCAGCGAGATCACCATGTCGGCGGGCTTGCCCTCCAGCGCCTTGTTGGTCATCGCGGCGTATTTCGCCGGCAGCGAGTCCGGATCGTCGCCGCGGCTGCGCGAATGCTCGCGCTCCTTCGGATCGCAGATCATCGACCAGGCGGTGTCGTCCATCTGCAGATAGCGGCAACCGGCGTCGTAAAAGGCGCGGATCGCCTTCTGGTAGGCCTTGCCGACGTCGTCGAAATAGGCGTCGAGCTCCGGATACACCTTCTTGTCGATCGAGCCGCGGCCCTGGCGGAAGTGCAGCGTGCTCGGCGCGGGGATCGTCATCTTCGGCGTCACCTTGGAGCGCGCCTTCAGATACTTGAAATGCTCGACATGCGGATGACTGGAGAAGCCGACCTTGCCGGTCACCCGCACGCTCTCCGCCTTGGTGGTGACGCCGGCGAACTGGATGCCCTTATCGACCGTGTACAGCTCGACGCCGTCGAGGCCTTTGTAGAAGTCGAACTGCCACCAGGAGCGGCGAAACTCACCGTCGGTCGCGACCTTCAGGCCGACCTCTTCCTGCTTGCGGACGATCTTGTCGATCTCGCGATTCTCAATGTCTGTGAGCTGCGCGTCGGTCATCTCGCGTTTGGCGTGCTTGGCGCGCGCCTCTTTCAGCGGTGCGGTGCGGAGCAGGCTGCCGACGTGGTCGGCGCGGAATGGCGCTGTGGTGCGTTGCATGTCGAGCCTCCCTTGATGGCAGCCTTTTCATTGCCTGGTGTGACGGCTTGACCACTTGCTCCGGCCGTCACCCCCGGGCTCGACCCGGGGGTCCACGCGATGTTGCCGCAAAGCGCTGCTCTTACGACGTTAGCGCGTTGCACTCGCTCATGGATCGCCGGGTCAAGCCCGGCGATGACACCGAGCAAGAGGCAACGGCAATCCAACTCAATAGCCACTCACTCCAACTCAATCGTTACCTCACTTCCCCCAAACCTCTTCGGCGATCTCGACCACCTCGCGCATCTTCGCCCATTGCTGCTCCTCGGTGAGCACGTTGCCCTCCTCGGTCGAGGCGAAGCCGCATTGCGGGCTGAGCGCCATCTGCTCCATCGGCATGAACTTCGCGGCCTCGTCGAGCCGGCGCTTGACCGTGTCCTTGCTCTCCAGCGTGCCGCTCTTCGACGTGATGACGCCGACCACGACGATCTTGTTGCCCTTGGGCAGGAAGCGCAGCGGCTCGAAGCCGCCGGCGCGGTCCGAATCATATTCGAGGAAATAGCCGTCGAAGTTGCACTTCGCGAGCAGCCGCTCGGCGATCGGCTCGTAGCCGCCCGACGAAATCCAGGTCGAGCGGAAGTTGCCGCGACACACATGCGTCGTGATCGTCATGTCGGCCGGCTTGTCTTTGATCGAGTCGTTGATCAGCTTGGTGTAGTCGTCGGCCAGCGTCGCGACATTCATGCCGCGGTCCTTGGCCTTCTTCATCTCGACGTCGGAGCAGAGATAGGCCCAGGCCGTATCGTCGAATTGCAGATAGCGGCAGCCCGCGTCGTAGTAGGACTTCAAGGCCTTGCGATAGGCGGCGGCGAGATCGGACAGGATCGCGTCGTTGTTCGGATAGGCCGTCTTTGCGACCGCGCCCGGCTCAAGGCGGAAGTGGAACACCGTCGGCGCCGGGATGCACATCTTCGGCATCACCTTGGTGTGGTTCTTCACGAACTTGAAGTGCTCCAGCATCGGATGGTTGCTGAAGTCGATCTTGCCGGTGACGCGGATGCCCTTCGGCTTGGTCTGCACGCCCTGGAACTGAATGCCGTGGTCCATCTCGTAGACCTCGACATTGTCGAGACCGTCATAGAAATCGTAGTGCCAGAACATCCGGCGATACTCGCCGTCGGTCACGCATTGCAGGCCGACATCCTCCTGCTTCTTGATGACCTTCGGAATCTCCTCGTCCTCGATCTTCTTCAGGTCGGCAGCGCTGATCTGACCCTTGTCGCGCTTGGCGCGCGCCTCGGTGATCGCCGCAGAGCGCAGATAGCTGCCGACATGGTCGGCGCGGAACGGCGGCTTGGTTCGCTTCATTTGGGTCGTCTCCTCACTCGTCAATTTGTCGGACGTCTGTTCGTTGGCGATGCTGCACAAGCATCGCACGTGTCCATGTGAGTGGTCGAGAACCGCACCTCTCGTCAACCCTTATCGATGTTCTCCGGACGTCGACTTTCGGCCGTGGGATGGCTCCCATTTTCGGGACACGGCGGCCGGAACGAAAATGGGATTCAGCAACCCTGTTGCAGTGCCGAGATTCGACCAAAGATGCGCTGAAACGCCGCGTTTTCCGCGGCCCACTCGCTTGCCGCACCGGGCGCTTTCAACCTAGTATCCGCGCCGAACCGGCCGCCTCGGGGGACGGCGGTCCGCATCACCTTTTGGGAGGATTCCAATGTTCAAACGCGTGCTTATGGCGTCGGCCGCGCTGGCGCTGACCACGGCGCTGTCGCAGGCGCAGGAGGTCAAGATCGGCCTCGTCGCCCCGTTCACCGGCATCGGCGCCGAGCTCGGCCAGCAGATCGACCGCGGCGTCGAGCAGTATCTCAAGCTGCGGGCCGACGAGTTCAAGCCCTACAAGATCACCATCATCAAGCGTGACGACAAGAATCCGTCCGGCGCCGACTCCAAGATCGCGGTGCAGGAACTCCTCACGCAGGAGAACGTCGACGCGCTCGCCGGCTGGATCTATTCGCCGAACGCCATCGCGTCGGCACCCGTCGTGACCGCGGGCAAGAAGATCGGCGTGATCATGAACGCCGGCACCGCCCACATCACGACGATGTCGCCTTTCTTCGTGCGCACCTCGTTCAGCATGTGGCACTCGGGCTACGCGCTCGGCGAAGCCGCCGTCAAGCAGCTCAAGGCCAAGACTGCCGTGGTGGGCTACAGCGACTTCCCGCCCGGCAAGGACAGCCTCGCGGCCTTCAAGCGCTCGTTCGAGGCCAACGGCGGCAAGGTGATCGACGAGATCCCAATGGGCGGCGCCGGCCAGGTGCCGGACTTCACGCCGTTCTTCCAGCGCGCCAAGGACAAGAAGCCGGACGTGTTCTTCGTCTTCGTGCCGGCCGGCGATCATTCGCTCGCGGTGGTGAAGACTTACGGCGCACTCGGCATGAAGGAAGCCGGCATCAAGCTGATCGGCCCCGGCGATATCACTCAGGACATCAAGCTGCAGGCGATGGGCGACGCAGCCGTGGGCCTGATCACCATGCACCACTACAACGCCGACCTCGACAACCCGGCGAACAAGGCCCTGGTCGCGTCCTGGAAGAAGGACTACGGCCCGGACTCCACGCCGGACTTCGTGGCGCTCGGCGCCTATGACGGCATGGCGGCGCTGGCCCACATGATCAAGGCCACCAAGGGCAAGATCACTGACACCACCGCGGCACTGGCCTCGCTCAAGGACTGGAAATACAACAGCCCACGCGGCCCGATCTCGATCGATCCGGAGACCCGCGACATCGTCATGAACGAGTATCTGGTCGAGGTGGTGAAGGGCAGCGACGGCAAGTTGCACCAGAAGCAGATCGGCAAGATCGACAACGTGAAGGACCCGTGCAAGGCCGAGAAGATCGGCCCCTGCGCGCCGAAGTAGGTACCCTAGCGAGCGCCCAGGTATGGGGCTCAGGGCTGACGGCCGAATAGGCACACTTGCTGCACGAACCGCCGCCCTTCCGGGCGGCGGTTTTGTTTGTTTACGCCAAGTTTCACGATGGTCTGAATTGCGTTTGGCCCACGATGCTCTATGGTTTTCCGAAAGCCGGAACAACCGGCGGGGGGAATGTTGAAATGGACCGGGCGCGAGCCATGACGCCGCACGCCCCGATGAAGCGGGTTCGGGCGTGATTGAAATCTCCAACATGGTCCTCGGCGGCCTCGCCGCCGGTATGGTGCTGTTCATCGTCTCGGTCGGCCTGTCGGTGACCATGGGGCTGATGGGCTTCGTCAACTTGGCCCATGGCGGCTTCGCCATGATCGGCGGCTACGTCATCGTGCTGGCGATGAACCGGCTCGGCATCCCGTTCGTGCCGGCGCTGGCGCTTGGCTTCATCGTGGTGGCGGCGATCAGCGCGGTGTTCGAGCGGCTGCTCTATTCCAGGCTTTACCGCGCGCCAGAGCTCGACCAGGTGCTGTTCACCATCGGTCTGGCCTTCATCATGACCGCCTCGGTGCTCCTCACCGTCGGTCCTGAATCCCAGCCGCTAACCTTGCCCGCCTCGATGCAGGGCCAGCTCAATCTCGGCTTCATGACGTATCGCACCTACAGCATCGTGCTGATCGTGGTGGGCGTGGTGATCATGCTGGCGCTGTGGCTCGGCTTCGAGCGCACCCGCATGGGCGCGCAAATCCGCGCCGCGGTCGACAACCGCCGCATGGCGGAGTCGCTCGGCATCAACATCACGCGGCTGTTCACCATCACGTTCGCATTCGGCAGCGGCATGGCTGCGCTCGGGGGCGGGCTCGGCGCCGAGTTCCTCGGTCTCGATCCGCAATATCCGCTGAAGTACCTGGTGATGTTCCTGATCGTGGTGGCGGTCGGCGGGCTCGGCCGCATCACCGGGGTGTTCTACGCCGCGCTGATCATTGGCGTGGTCGACTTCACGCTGAAGAAATATCTGCCGCAGGGCGGCACCGTGTTCATCTACGCCATGACGATCCTGCTCCTGCTGTGGCGGCCGCAGGGCCTGTTCGGACGCTCCGTATGAGTGCGACGCAAGTCCCAACCAGCAATCCAAGCGACAGTCTCGCGGCGCGCATCCTCGCCCGGCGCCATCGCTTCCAGTGGTGGGAGACGTTGCCCTGGATCGTGGCGCTCGGCTTCTACTTCGTGTTTCCGCGCTATCTCGGTTTCGGCACCGAACTGCTGATCACGGTGCTGTTTGCGATCTCGCTCGATCTCGCATTGGGCTACGCCGGCATCATCACGCTCGGCCATGCGGCGTTCTTCGGCGCCGGTGCCTATACGGTCGGTATCCTTGCCAAGCACGAGATCTGGACCGAGCCGATCTCGGGGCTGGTGATTGCCGCGGTCGTCGCCGGCGTCATCGGGCTGCTCTCCGGCCTGGTGCTCTTGCGCACCACCGGGCTGACGCTGCTGATGCTCACGCTCTGCACCATGGGGCTGCTCGAAGAAATCGCCAACATGGCGAGCGAGGTCACCGGCGGCTTCGACGGCCTCGATAGCCTGCCGATCAAGCCGATCTTCGGCAAATTCGAGTTCGACGTGCTCTATTCCAGCACGCAGTATCTCTACGTGCTCGGCGCGCTGCTGGTCTGCTTCATCTTCGTGCGCATCCTGGTCTATTCGCCCTACGGCCACAGCCTCACCGGCATCCGCGAGAACACGCTGCGCATGCACGCCATCGGCGCGCCGGTGCGCGCGCGACTCGTGACCTGCTACGCGATCTCGGCGGCGCTGGCCGGCGTTGCCGGCGCGCTGTGGGCGCAGGCCAACGCCTACGTCAATCTCTCGACGCTCGGCCTCGACCGCGCCGCCACCGTGATGATCATCCTGGTGCTCGGCGGCTACGGCCGGCTCTACGGCTCGATCGTCGGCGCGATCGCCTACATGGCGCTGTCGCACTTTCTCTCCAAGGCCTATCCGACCGCCTGGCAGCTCGGGCTGGGCGTGCTGCTGGTCGTGATCGCGCTGTTCGCCCGCGGCGGCATCCTCGGCATCGCCGATCAGCTCAAAGGCTGGCTGGGCCGGCGCAAAGAGCAGAATCCGTCATGACCGCGCTGCTCGCCACCCAATCGCTCAACAAGCACTTCGGCGCGCTGCACGCGACGCGAAACGTCACCTTCACGTTGGAGGAAGGCGCGCGCCACGCGCTGATCGGCCCGAACGGCGCCGGCAAGACTACGTTCATCAACCTGCTCACCGGCGTGCTGATGCCGAGCAACGGCACCGTGACGTTCAAGGGCCGCGATATCACCAAGGTCGAGCAGTCGGAGCGCGTCAAGCTCGGCATCGCGCGCACGTTCCAGATCAACCGGCTGTTCCGCGGACTGTCGGTGCTGGAGAACGTCTACATGTCGATTGCGGAGCGCACTGGAGCAGCGCCCGACATGCTGCGGCCGGCGGGCAAGCGGACAGACGTGATCGACGAGGCGATGGAGCTGCTGACGCGGCTGAAGCTCGCCGATGTGGCGCACAAGACCATCCCGGAATTGCCCTATGGCCGTCAGCGGCTGGTTGAGCTTGCCATCACGCTCGGCCTCAAGCCGCAGGCGCTCCTGCTTGACGAGCCGGCCGCGGGCGTGCCGAACGCCGAGAGCCACATCATCCTCGACGCCATCGACGCGCTGCCGAAGAGCATCGGCGTGCTGATCATCGACCACGACATGGAGCTGGTGTTCCGCTTCGCCAAGAAGATCACCGTGCTAGTACGCGGCGGCGTGTTCGCCGAGGGCACGCCGAAGGAGATCGGCGCCAATCCGGACGTCCGCGCGGTCTATCTCGGACAGGCCACCACCCATGGCTAATGCGGTCGAGCTCAAGGGCGTGTCGGCGGGCTACGGCGAGACCGTGGTGCTGGAGAACGTCAATCTTTCACTCGCGCCGGGCGAATGCATCAGCGTGATCGGGCGCAACGGCGTCGGCAAGACCACGCTGCTCGCGACCATCATGGGCCACACCACGCTGCACAAGGGTGAGGTGATGCTCGCAGGCAAAAGCCTCAACCGCGTGCCGGTCTATCGCCGCGCTGCGGCAGGCCTGGGCTTCGTGCCGCAGGAGCGCGAGATTTTCCCCTCGCTGAGCGTCCTCGAAAACCTCGAGGTCGGCGCGCGGCCTGGCCCGTGGACCAAGGAGCGGCTGTTCGACACGTTCCCCAATCTAAAGGAACGCCTCAACAACCGTGGCAATCAGCTTTCGGGCGGCGAGCAGCAGATGCTGTCGATCGCCAGAGCGTTGCTCACCAATCCTTCGGTGCTGTTGATGGACGAGCCGACCGAGGGCTTGGCGCCGGTGATCGTCGAGGCTCTGACCGCAGTGCTGGTGAAGCTCCGCGGCGACCCGAATCTCTCGATCATCCTGGTCGAGCAGAACAGCCGCGTTGCCTTCGAGTTCTCCGAGCGCAGCGTGGTGCTCGACAAGGGCCGCATCGTCTATGACGGCGCGTCGGCGGCCCTGCGCGACGACCCGGAGCGGCTCGCCAAGGTGATCGGCGTTTCGGAGTAGTTGTCGCATCCGCGGCCCACACCTTGTCCCCGGCCCACAAAGCCGGGCATCCTCGGCGCAACAACACAGCCGAGGAACGCCATGACCATCCCCCGCCGCCGCCTGCTGCAAATCGCAGCGCTTGCCGCTACGCTCCCCGCGACGACGAAAATGAGCTTCGCACAAAGCTATCCATCCAAACCCATCCGCTTCGTGATCGGTTTCCCGGCCGGCGGGCCGAACGACATCCTCGGCCGCATCATCGCGGGGTGGCTGTCGCAGAAGCTCGGTCAGCCGCTCAACATCGAGAACAAAGGCGGCCGCTCGGGCAATATCGCCACTGAGGAGGTCGTTCGCGCCGCGCCGGACGGATACACGGTCCTCCTGTGCGGCCCGGCCAACGCCATCAGCGGCTCGCTCTATCCGAACCTTTCGTTCAACTTCCTGCGCGACATGGCGCCGGTCGCGGGCGTCACCCGCGAGGCGCTGGTGATGGTGGTGCATCCGTCAGTGCCGGCGAAGACTGCACCGGAGTTCCTGGCCTATGCCAAGGCCAATCCCGACAGGGTCAAGATGGCCTCGACCGGCGTCGGCAGCTCGCCGCATGTGACCGGCGAATTGTTCAAGCAGATGACCGGGCTCACGCTCGACGTCGTGCACTATGGCGGCGGCGGACCGGCGCTGAAGGCGATGATCGAAGGCCAGGCGCAGATGATGTTCGAGCCGATGTCGGCGTCGATCGAGCCGGTCAGAAGCGGCAAGCTCCGCGCCATCGCGGTGACCACGGCGCAGCGCTCGGCGGCGCTGCCCGATGTGGCGACCGTGGCCGAAGCGGTGCCGGGCTATGAGGCGAGCGCCGTGACCGGCATTGCGGTGCCCAAGGGCACGCCGGCCGAGATCGTCGAGATCTTGAACAAGGCGGTTCAGGCGGCATTCAGCGATGCGGCCATGAAGGCGAAGCTTGCCGACACCGGCGGCGAGCCGCTGCCGGGCTCAAGCGCTGATTTCGCCAAGCTGATGGCGGCGGAAACCGAGAAGTGGGGCAAAGTGGTGAAGGCCGCGAACATCAAGGCGGACTAAACAGCCGCGCACCAATCACAAATAGCAAAACGCCCGGCTTTCGCCGGGCGTCTCGTTTTTGGCGGCTCGCCGTTGAGCTTACGCGTGCGCCTTGCGCTGCGGGTCGATGATCTTCTCGAGCTTGCCCAGCACGTGCATGCACGGCAGCAGCTGCTGCAGGCTGCCGTTCGGCTCGCGCTTCTCCTGGATCGCCTTGATGAACTCGCGGTCTTCCAGCTCGATGCCGTCCATCGACACGTCGACCTTCGACACGTCGATCTTGTTGTCCTTGCCGTCACTGAGGTCGTCGTAGAACGCCTTGTAGGTGCCGTTGTCGCAGATGTAGCGGAAGAACGAGCCGAGCGGTCCATCGTTGTTGAACGACAGCGACAGCGTCAGCATCGAACCCGATGGCGTCCTGGCGACGATGCCCATGTCCATCGCGATGTTCAGCTCCGGATGGATCGGGCCCTGCACCGCGTAGCAATCCGAGATGTTCTCGCCGACCTGATACTGGAACAGATCGATGGTGTGGGCGGCGTGATGCCACAGGAGATGATCGGTCCAGCTTCGCGCATTGCCGGCGGCGTTGATGTTCTTCCTTCGAAAGAAATAGGTCTGCACGTCCATCTGCTGGATCTTCAGCTCGCCGGCCACGATCTTCTTGTGCACGTATTGATGGCTCGGGTTGAAGCGGCGCACGTGGCCGCCCATCGCGGTGACACCGGTTTCCTTGGCGATCTTCACCAGGTTCTCGGCGTCCTCGACGCTGTCGGTCACCGGGATCTCGACCAGCACATGCTTGCCGGCGCGCATCACCTGCTCGCCCTGGCGGAAGTGCATCTTGGTCGGGGTGGTGAGGATCACGGCGTCGGCGCGCTTGATGCCCTCGCTGAGATCGCCGGTGTAGTGCGGGACGCCGTATTTCTTGGCGATCGCCGCGGTCGAATCCTGGTTGCCGCCGACCAGCGATGTGACTTCAACGCCGGGAATGCGCTTGAGCGCGTCGAGATGCTTCTGACCAAAGGCGCCCTGGCCGGCAACACAGATTTTCATGGAACCCTTCTCCTTTAAGCGGTATGGCCGGGACTAAAGCCCGGCCATGACGACAACAATGCGACCGCGGCTTACTTGCTGCGAACGCGCTGAATTTTCTGGCGTGCGGCGGCGCGCTTGAGCTTGGGCGCAGCCTTCTTGGCGGCCGGCTTCTTGGCCTTCGCCGCGGGCTTGGCCGCTTTCTTCGCACCCTTGATGCGGTTCTCCAGGATGATATGGCCGACCGCGGTGTTGGACGCCGGCACGGTGTAGAAGCGATAGGTCTCGTCGACCTTGTCGTCGAGCGCGCCGCGCATGATGAGCCACATCACCATCTCGACGCCCTCGGCGCCGGCCTCGCGCATGTATTCGAGGTGCTCCATCCGCACGAGCTTCTGCGGATCCTTGGTGAGGTTATCGAGGAACGCGTGGTCGAACTTGGAATTGATCAGGCCGGCGCGCTGGCCGCTGATCTGGTGCGACATGCCGCCGGTGCCGAACACCACGACGTTGAGGTCCTCCGGATAGGACTCGATCGCCTTCCTGATCGCCTTGCCGAGCATGTAGCAGCGATGCCCGGTTGGCGGCGGATACATCACCACGTTCACGGCGAGCGGAATCACAGGGCACGGCCATTCCTTCGGCGAGCCGAACATCAGGTTGAGCGGCACCGTGAGGCCGTGATCGACCTCCATCTTGTTGCAGAGCGTCAGATCGAACTCGTCGAGGATCACCGACTGGGCGATATGCGCGGCAAGCTCGGGATGCCCCTTCACCACCGGCACCGGACGCGGGCCCCAGCCCTCATCGGCGATCGGGAACTCGGTCGCGGTGCCGAGCGCGAAGGTCGGGATCATCTCCACCGAGAAGGCCGAGGCATGGTCGTTGTAGACCACGAAGCAGACGTCAGGCTTGGCGTTGCGCATCCACTCCTTGGAGCGCTCGAAGCCTTCGAACACGCGCTGCCAATACGGCTCGCCGGTGCGGTGATTGTCGATCGCAGCACCGATCGCCGGCACATGCGAGGACGCGACTCCTGCGATGATCCTAGCCACGGCGCTTCTTCCCCTTGCTGGCGGGTTTCGCTTTCGAGGTCTTCTTCGATTTCGGCTTGTCGTACTGGCCCGACCGGCTGCGGTTGCCTTCGACCGAGCGGCCGCCACGCAGCATCAGGTCGGCATAATCCTGCTGGGTCGAGCCGGTCATCAGCGCAGCGAGATGCTGGAACGGATGGCCGTCGCTCGCCCCGAGCTTGGCAGTGAAGTAGATGTTGCCGCCGAGCTCAAGGAGGCGATTGTACTGGCGCTTCAGGATCGCCTCGCGCTGGTCGGCGGTCAGCGACGGAAATCGCTCGTCGAGATACTTCGCCTCGTCCGCCTTGAAGGCCTTGCGGTTCTCGGCCTTCATCAGCGACATGCAGAACATGTTGAGATGGTAGCCGCGGCGCGAACGGTCGGCATCGAACACATAGGTGCCGGGAATGTCGTCGTAGTCTTTTTCTTCGGTTGTCTGTTTTGCGGGCGCCATCGGGGTCTCTCTATCCGGCCGAGCCGCGAGCAACGGGCCAAAAAGACTGATCGCTGAATGATATATCCAGCGCCCCATAGCAATGCAACGGCACGACTTGCGCCGATTTGAGCTGGATCAATAGTTGAAGTTCAGCGTGGAGACGACCGCGATCGTGCCCCACATTAGAGCGCCTAAAAGGGCTGCGGAATCCGACCGAACGGCGATTTGCCCACTGGGCAGCCTGTGGAACGGGCGCAGTGCAGCTTCGCTGCGCCTGGCCTCTGCGTCCCGCGGCCTCGCCTGAACGCGGAGCCGGCCCAGCGAAACAAGCGGCAGCACAATTCTGGCCGTGCCCCAGAAGAAGAACCTGACCGGCGCGGCGAGCAAATCCTCGATCACGGCCCGGCCCTCCCGCGCCGGCTAAAGCCCGGCGTCGCGCCAGTTGGCCGCAGGCTGCTCGGGGTGGGTTTTGTATCCCGCCACATGCACGCCGGTCACCGCCGCGTACTCGTCCTTGTCAGAGGCATCGCCGGAGATGCCCACCGCGCCGATGGCGTCGCCCGCCTCGTTCAGCACCAGCACGCCGCCCGGCACCGGGATGAAGCGGCCGTCGGAAGCCGCCGCAATCGCGCCCTGGAACGCCGGGCGGTCCTTTAATCGGTCACGGATGGTGCGGCTGGAGATGCCCATCCCCAGCGCACCGGCCGCCTTGCCGATCGCGATATCGGCGCGGAAGTTGCCCGAGCCGTCCTGCCGCTTCAGCACCACGAGATGCCCGCCGACGTCGAGCACCGCGACCGTGAGCGGCAGCAGCCCGGCCTCTCCCCCAGCCTTCAGCGCGCCGTCGGCGATGGTCTCAGCCACCTTCAACGGCATGCTGACCTGAAGCAGATGGACGAAATGATCGGCCGCCATCTCAACCCCAGTAGAGCTTCATCGGATTGTCGACCAGGAGCTTCTTCTGCAGTTCCGCGGTCGGCGCGATCTTCGGGATCATGTCGGTGATGACGCCGTCGTCCGGCGCCTCCTTCGGCATGTTCGGATGCGGCCAGTCGGTGCCCCAGATCACGCGGTCGGGGAACCGCTCGACGATCGTGCGCGCGAACGGCACCACGTCGTCATAGGGCGGGCCCGCGATGGTGAAGCGCTCCGGGCAGGTCACCTTGGTGATCCAGTTCTTATTCTCGTCGAGCGCCTTCAGCCAGTTCTGGAAATGCTTGCCGTTCACGCCCTCTTTCACGTTCGGGCAGGCCATGTGGTCGAACACCAGCGTGGTCGGCAGCGACTTCAGGAACGGACCCATTTCGTCCAAGTCAGCATGCTCGAAATAGATCACGATGTGCCAGCCGAGCTTGGCGATGCGGTTCGCTATCCGGACCATCACGTCCTTCGGCGTCGAATCGACGAGGCGCTTGATGAAGTTGAAGCGCGCGCCCTTGATGCCGTCGCGGTCCATCTGCTTGAGCTGATCATCGGTGAAGCTTTCGTCGAGGAAGGCGACGCCCTTGGCCCGGCCGTTCGAGGTCACCAGCGCGTCGATCAGCGCGCGGTTGTCGGTGTCGTGGCAGGTGGCTTGCACGATCACGGCCTTGTCGAACCCCAGGAAGTCGTGCAACGCGAACAGCTTCTCCTTCGGAGCGTCGCACGGCGTGTACTTGCGCTTGGGCGCAAACGGAAACTTGGCTTCCGGGCCGAACACGTGGTTGTGGGCGTCCACCGCGCCCGCCGGCGGCTTGTACTTCGGCTTCGACGGGTTCGGATGAAACGGGATGTAGCCGGGACTCATCGGCACGTTGTTGTTCTCCTGAGTTCTGATTGTCGTTGATTACACGCGCTCGAGCGCGAGCGAAACGCCCTGGCCGACGCCGACGCACATCGAGGCGAGCGCGCGCTTGCCGCCCTGCTTGACCATCTGATGCGCGGCCGTCATCGCGAGCCGCGCGCCCGACATGCCAAGCGGATGGCCCAGCGCAATGGCGCCGCCGTTCGGATTGACGTGCTCGGCATCGTCCGGGAGCCCGAGTTGGCGCAGACAAGCGAGTGATTGCGACGCGAAGGCCTCGTTCAGCTCGATCACGTCGAAGTCGCCGATTTTGAGCCCGTAACGCTCCATCAGCTTGCGCGTCGACGGCACCGGGCCGATGCCCATCACCCGCGGCGGCACGCCGGCCGAGGCCATGCCGACGATGCGCGCGATTGGCTTGAGCCCATGCTTCTTCACAGCGGCTTCGGAGGCGATGATCATCGCCGCCGCGCCGTCGTTGACGCCTGACGCATTGCCCGCCGTCACGGTGCCGGGATCGCGCACGAAGTTCTTCAGCTTGGCGAGCCCTTCCATGGTGGTGTCGGCCCGGATGTGTTCGTCTTTGCTCACTGTCACGGGGCCGGCCTTGCCACCCGGCACGATCACCGGCTCGATCTCCTCGTCAAAGAAGCCTGCGGCCTGGGCCTTGGCGGCGCGCTGCTGCGAGCGCAGCGCAAACGCGTCCTGGTCCTTGCGGCCGATCTGATAATCCTCGGCGACGTTCTCGGCGGTGTCCGGCATGGCGTCGACACCGTACTGCTTCTTCATCAACGGATTGATGAAGCGCCAGCCGATGGTGGTGTCCTCGATGCTGGCGCTGCGCTGGAACGCCTCATGCGCCTTGCCCATGACCAGCGGCGCGCGCGTCATCGACTCGACGCCGCCAGCGATGGCGAAGTCGGTATCGCCGGCGCGGATCGAGGCCGCCGCGAGCCCGACCGCGTTCAAGCCCGAGGCACACAGCCGATTGACGGTGCAGCCCGGCACCGACTCCGGCAGGCCCGCGAGCAGCAGCGCCATGCGCGCGACATTGCGGTTGTCCTCGCCGGCCTGGTTGGCACAGCCCAGATACACCTCGTCGATGGCCGCCCAGTCGACATTGGGATGCCGCTTCATCAGCGCTTTCAGCGGAATCGCCGCCAGATCGTCGGTCCGTACCTTCGCGAGACCGCCGGCATAACGGCCGATCGGCGTACGGATGGCGTCGCAGAGGAAGGCTTCGGGCATCGGGGTACTCCTGAGAACGGACCTACTCTATGACCTCATCGGCGCGGCCAAGCAACGTGATCGGGACGGTCAGGCCGAGCGCCTTGGCGGTCTTGAGATTGATGGCAAGCTCGACCTTGGCCGACTGCTGGATCGGCAAGTCGGCAGGCTTTGCACCTTTCAGGATGCGCGCCGCATAGTCCCCGCAGAGCCTCGCGGCAGCCACAATGTTGGCTCCATAACTCATCAGGCCGCCCGCGACCACGAATTCGCGCAGGAAATAAACCGTAGGAATTCCAGCGCGACCGGCGAGCGCCGCAACATGATCGACATCGACGAGGAACAACGGATCGGCAGCGACGAACAGCGCGCCGATCTTTTCGGACTGCGCCAACGCGAAGGCCTGATCTACCTCGGCGAAGGTTTTGACGGGAAAGATTCGAAACGTCTTGCCGATGGCACGCCCGGCGTCCTGCACATTCCTGACCTGGGCATCGGACGTCGGCCGCGCCGGATTGATCAGCACGCCGAGATTTCCGACCGTGGGTACGAGCTCATGCATGAGCTCCAGGTTCTTGGCGCCGAGCTCGCCGCTCAGCCAGGTGATACCGGTCATCGTACCGCCCGGCCGGCTGAGGCTTGCCGCAAGGCCTGACGTCACCGGGTCGTCGCCGGTGAGAAACACGATCGGGATCGTCGAGGTCGCGCGCTTGGCGGCGAGCGCCGCAACGTTGCCGCCGACCGTCACCAACAGATCGACCGGGCGATTGACCAGCTCGGCCGCCAGTGCCGGCAAGCGATCGAACTTGCCCTCGGCCCAGCGGAACTCGATCGTGACATTGCGGCCGTCGACGAACCCTGCGTCCTTAAAGCCTTCGAGGAAACCGTCGACATGCGCGGCGAATGTTTTCGACGAAACGCTGCCGAGGAAGCCAACCACCGGCCGGGTGCCTTGCGCTCGGGCCGCGAGCGAGGAGGCTGCCGCGGCACCGAGCCCCGCGATGACGTCGCGCCGTCTCACTCGATCACCTCGTCGGCCCGCAGCAGCACCGAAGTCGGCAGCTCCATCCCAAAGCTCCGGGCGGTCTTGGCGTTGACCACCAGTTCGAACTTGGTCGGCCGCTCGATCGGCAGCTCTGCGGGCTTGGCGCCGCTCAACACCTTGCCGACCATGCCACCGGCCTGGCGGAACGCGCCCAGCAGATCGACGCCATAGGCCATCAATCCGCCGTTGCGCGCAAACTCCGGAAACAGCGTGATGGTCGGCAGGCGATATTTCGTCGTCAGTTCCGCCACGCGGGCCGGATTGGTGCCGAACAACGGCGAGGACAGGATCAGAACGGCGTCGGGCTTTCGTTCACCCGCGGAACGGAAGGCGTCGTCCAATCCGTCGAGGCTCGTCACGTCGACGATGCCGTCAATCTTGACGTTCAGCCAGCCGGCAGCGGTCTGGATGCCCTTCAGTTGCGGCGACGGGCTGCTCGGATCGCGGACCACCACGACCTTCGCGAGCCGCGGCACCGCCTCCTTGAGCAACTCCATCCACTTGGTGCTGAAGTCGGGGAAATCGAAATAGACGCCGGTCACGTTGCCGCCCGGCCGCGCGAGGTTCGTTGCGATCCCAGCGGCGATCGGATCGGTCTCCAGGTCGAAGGCCACTATGGGAATCGTCTTGGTGGCAACACGTGCCGCCTCGACCGAGATGAAGCTGATCGGCGACAGCACATCGACCTTGGCGGCGATAAGCTCGGCAACCAAGGCGCCGTTGCGCGCGGCGACCGATTCAGCAAAACGGGTCTCGATCTCGACCTTATCGTCGCCCCATCCAGCCTCACGGAGCCCGTCGCGGAAGGCCTGAAGCCGGGAGGCTGCCACGCTCGATAGGCCGGGGTAAAGAAATCCGATCTTCTTGCGGCTCTGGCCGCGCCCCAGCGCCGGCCACATTTGGCTCACCGCCGCGGCACCCAGAAACTTGATAGCATCGCGGCGTTTCATGGGGAGGGCCGGGGGATTGCTGCGGCGCGCATTGCCTGCGCGGGCGTTTCGTGCCGGAATTTAGGTCCCACCGTTGCCGGGGTCAAACAACATGCTGCTCCTGTCCGAGAAGCCGATTTTCGTCCTGACGTCGCCGCTCGGCGGCATCCAGATGCTCGGCAACACGCCCTATGGCGAGCGCCGCATCATCGACATTCTGGGCGGCACCGTCGAAGGGCCGAAGCTCAACGGCAAGGTGCTGCCGGGCGGCGCCGACTGGCAGATCGTGCGCGCCGACGGCGTCGTGCATCTACAGGCCCGCTACACCATCGAGACCAATACCGGCGGCCTGATTCTGGTGAACGCCGAGGGCTACCGGCACGGCCCGCCCGACGTGATGGCGGCGCTGGCCCGCGACGAGACGGTCGATCCCTCGCGCTACTATTTCCGGACCGCAATGCGGTTCGAGACCTCGGACCCGGCTTCATCCTGGCTTAACCGTATCCTGGCGATCGGCCATGGCGCCCGGGCCAACAAGCAGGTCCGGATCGAGGTGTTCGAAGTACTATAGGGGGTCCGACGACTTGACCGGCAGGGCCGGACCCCGCATGAATCCCATTTGTTGTCTTGGACAACGAATTTTTGGACAACAATATTGAGGGACGGCCAAACGCCGATGAGCAAGAAGGCAAACCGCTCCACGCCAGCGCTCCCCGCCTCGCTCGCGGCCGAGCTGCGCGGCAACATCGCCATCGTGACGTTGAAGCGCCCGCACAAGCGCAACGCGCTCGACGACACCACTGTGTTCGGGCTGCAATCGTTCTTCGCCGCGCTGCCCAAGGACATCAAGGCCGTGGTGCTCAACGGCGAAGGCCAGCACTTCTCCGCGGGCCTCGACCTCAGCGAACTCACCGAGCGCAACACCGCCGAGGGCGTCGAGCACTCGGCGAGCTGGCACCGCGCGTTCCAATACATCGAGTTCGGCAAGGCCCCGGTGGTCGCGGTGCTGCACGGCGCGGTGGTCGGCGGCGGGCTCGAGCTTGCCGCAGCGGCGCACGTGCGCATCGCCGAGCGCTCGACCTATTACGCGCTGCCCGAGGGCAGCCGCGGCATCTATGTCGGCGGCGGCGCCTCGGTGCGGCTGCCGCGGCTCATCGGCGTGTCGCGAATGCAGGAGATGATGCTGACCGGCCACGTCTACGACGCCGAGGAAGGCCATACCGTGGGCTTCTCGCATTACCTGGTCGATGACGGCAAAGGCCTTGCCAAGGGCATCGAGCTCGCCAAGCGCATCGCCGAGAACGCACCGCTCACCAACTTTGGCATCACGCATGTGCTGCCGCGCATCGCCGAGAGCGATCCGGCAGCGGGCTACATCACCGAATCTCTGATGGCCGCCATCGCGCAAGGCAGCGACGAGGCCAAGTCACGGCTGAAGGATTTTCTGGAAAAGCGCGGCAAGAAGGTGCTTCGGGGGTGAGGCATGGCTGAAGCGATGCGCAATCCGACTGCCGCAGCGGCGCCGCTGCGGCCGGTTCGGCTTGGGCCGTCCGACGTCGAGCTCGAGCGCCGGACGGACGGCACGCTCTATCTGCGTTCACCGCATCCGCTCGAACGCTATCCCGACAAATTGACAGCGCGGCTCGAGCACTGGGCCGCGGTCGCGCCGGACCGCGTGTTCCTCGCGCAGCGGACCCGCGACGGCACGTGGCGCAAGCTCGGCTACCGCGACGCGTGGCTCCGGGTGCGCAGCATCGCGCAGGCGCTCATCGACAGGAAGCTGTCGGCCGAGCGCCCCATCGCGATCCTGTCGGGCAACGATATCGAGCACGCGCTGCTCGGCCTCGCCGCCATGATGGCAGGCGTACCCTACGCGCCGATCTCGGTGCCCTATTCGCTGATGTCGAGCGACTTCGGCAAGCTCAAATCGATCATCGAGGTGCTGACGCCCGGCCTGGTGTTCGCCACCGACGGCAAGCTGTTTGCGCGCGCGATCGACAGCGCGGTGCCGATCGGCATCGAGATCGTCACCACCTTGAATCCGCTCGACAGCCGGCCGACCACGTCCTTCGCCGAGTTGCTGATGACCGAATCGACCGTGGCGGTCGAGGCCTATCACGCCAGGGTTACCCCCGACACGATCGCCAAGATCCTGTTCACCTCGGGCTCGACCGGCCACCCGAAGGGCGTGATCAACACCCAGCGCATGCTGTGCTCGAACCAGGCGATGACGCGCGCCGGATTGTGCTTCGTCGGCGACGAGCCGCCGGTGATCGTGGACTGGTTGCCGTGGAACCACACCTTCGGCAGCAACCACAACTTCAACCTGGTGCTCGACAACGGCGGCTCGCTCTACATCGACGACGGCAAGCCGCTGCCCGGCGCGATCGAGGCCACGGCGAAGAATCTCAAGGAGATCGCGCCGACCGTCTATTTCAACGTGCCGAAGGGCTACGAGGCGCTGGTGCCGCATCTGCGCGCCGACGCCGAGCTGCGGAAGAACTTTTTCAGCCGGCTGAAGGTGCTGTTCTATGCCGGCGCAGCCTTACAGCAATATGTCCGGGACGCGCTGCAGGAGCTGAGCGTTTCGACCACCGGCGAGCGCGTGATCTTCCTCACCAGCATCGGCTCGACCGAGACCTCGCCGCTGGCGCTGGCCTGCAACTGGGACTATCCGCTGTCGGGCAATATCGGCGTGCCGGCGCCCGGCGTAGAGCTGAAGCTCGTGCCCAACGACGAGGGCAAGCTCGAATGCCGCCTCAAAGGCCCGAACATCACCCCGGGCTACTGGCGGCGGCCGGACCTCACCAAGGAGGCCTTCGACGAGGAAGGCTTCTACAAGATCGGCGATGCGCTGAAGTTCGTCGATCCGGACGACCCGAGCCAGGGGCTGTTGTTCGACGGCCGGCTTGCCGAGGACTTCAAGCTCGCCAGCGGCACCTGGGTCAGCGCCGGTGCACTGCGCGCGCAATTCGTCGATCACTGCGCGCCGCTGGTGCGCGACGCCGTGATCGCCGGCGCCGACCGTGACGATCTCACCGTGCTGGTGTTCCCCGATATCGAAGCCTGCCGCAAGATCGCGGGCCTGCCGGCCGACGCGCCGCCCGCGGCCGTGCTGGCCAATCCGAAACTGCGCGACGAATTCGGCCGCCGCCTCACCGCTCTGGCGCGGCAAAGCTCCGGCAGTTCGACGAAACTTTGCCGGATGATCCTGATGGCCGAGGCGCCATCGCTCGATGCCGGCGAAGCCACCGATAAAGGCTCGATCAACCAGCGCGCGGTCTTGACCCGGCGAAAGGCTCTGGTGGATGAGCTTTATGCTCCGACGCCCTCTGCCGGCGTGATCTCACTCGACGAACGGAACTGACATTCCATGGATCCCAAAGGACACGCCGCGATCGTCACGGGCGCCGCCTCCGGACTCGGCGCCGAGACCGCGGCCGCGCTGGCCAAGGCCGGTGCCAAGGTCGCCTGCCTCGACGTCAACATCGACGGCGCCGCGCAAGTGGCGAGCAAGATCGGCGGTATCGCGATCAAGTGCGACGTCACGAGCGATAGCGGCGCGGTCTCAGCCCTGAAAGAGGCGCGCGACCGGCACGGCCCCGCCCGCATTCTCGTCAACTGCGCCGGCATCGGCCCGGCCAAGCGCATGGTCGGCCGCGACGGCCCGATGCCGCTCGCCGCGTTCGAGAAGGTGATCTCGATCAATCTCGTCGGCACCTTCAACATGATGCGGCTCGCCGCGGCCGACATGCAGAACCTCGAACCTTTCGCCGACCAGGAGCGCGGCGTCATCGTCTCGACCGCGTCGGTCGCGGCCTTCGAAGGCCAGATCGGCCAGATGGCCTATTCGGCATCGAAGGGCGGCGTCGCGGCGATGACCATTCCGGCCGCCCGCGAGCTCTCGCAATTCGGCATCCGCGTGGTGGCGATCGCGCCCGGGATCTTCGCGACGCCGATGCTGACCGCGCTGCCGCAAGCCGCGCAGGACAGCCTCGGCGCCTCGGTGCCGTTCCCCAAGCGGCTCGGCACGCCGGGCGAATACGCCGACCTTGTGCTGTTCATCGTGCGCAGCAATTATCTCAACGGCGAAGTGATCCGGCTCGACGGGGCGCTGCGCATGGCACCGCGCTGAGCATTGGAGCAAGCCTTGAGGATCATGTCGTGGGGATGATGATCTACACCCGCAACGCCCGCATCGAGTGGGGCGACTGCGATCCGGCCGGCATCGTGTTCTTTCCGCGCTATTTCGCGATGTTCGACAGCTGCACCACGGGCCTGTTCTCGCAGGCGCTGGGCATGAGCAAGTTCCAGTTCACGCGACACTACAAGTTCGACGGCTACCCGATGGTCGACACGCGGGCGCGGTTCGTCAAGCCCACCAAATTCGGCGACGACGTGGTGATCGAGACCAAGGTGGTGGAGTTCCGCCGCTCGAGCTTCGACGTGCAGCATCGTCTCACGCTCAACAACGAGCTTTGCGTCGAATGCTTCGACACCCGGGTCTGGGCCGCGCGCCATTCCGACGATCCGGAAAAGATAAAGTCGAAGCCGATTCCGCAAGAAGTCATCGCGAAGTTCGCGGTGCCGTAGCGGCGCGGCGCACTGCCACGCTATACCGGCTTTCAAGATGACAGAGCTCAAGCCCATCGTGCTTGTAACCGGCGCCTCGGCGGGCCTTGGCGCTGCGCTCGCAGCCGACTTCGCAAGGCGCGGGCACAGCGTCGTGCTGGTGGCGCGGCGCGAGGCGCAACTTGCCGAGGTCGCCGACAGCATTGCGGCAGCCGGCCACGAGCGGCCCCGCACGATCGCGCTTGATCTGAGCCTGCCGGATGCCGGCGACCGGTTGGCGCAGGCGCTGCAGGAGGCAGGGCTCGAACCCGAGATCGTCGTCAACAACGCCGGCTTCGGGCTGCTCGGTCCGGCCGCGAAGCTCGACCGCGCGCAGCAACTCACCATGGTCGATCTCAATGTGCGGATCGCGACCGACCTGTCGCTGCGCTTTGCCGACAGCCTCGCCCGCCGCAAGGGCGGCATCCTCAACGTCGCCTCGGTGCTGGGCTTCCTGCCCGGTCCCGGCATGGCAGTTTATCACGCCACCAAGGCCTATCTGGTGTCGTTCAGCCTGGCGCTACATCAGGAAATGAAAGCCAAAGGCATCCGCGTGACGGTGCTGTGCCCCGGCCCGATCGAGACTGAATTCGGTGTGCGGCCTGTGGGCTATTTCGCCAAGCGCCTGCAGCGGCCGCTCGAGCATGTGGTGCGCCATGGCATGGCGGGCTTCCTCGCCGGCGAGCCCGTGGTGGTGCCCGGCAAGGACAACAAGGCGCTGACCGTGCTGGCGCGCATGCTGCCGCGGGGTTGGCTTCTCTCGATGGTGGGCAACAGCAAGCGCCGGCAGTTCGGGACATCATGACCGCGCCCGTCACGCTCATCACCGGCGCATCCGCCGGCATTGGCGCAGCCCTCGCGGCCGTGTTCGCCGAGCACGGCCATGCGGTGGTGCTGACGGCGCGCCGCGAGGCGCAGCTTGCCGCGGTCGCCGATGCGATCGAAGGCGCCGGCCGGCCGCGGCCGCGTATTATTGCCACTGATCTCGCGCGCCCCGAGGCGGCTGAGCAGATCGAGAGCGAATTGCGCGCCGCGGGTCTCGAAGTTCAGTTCCTGGTGAACAATGCGGGCTTCGGCCTTGTCGGCAACGCCCTGGACAGTGGCCGCGCCGAGCAGCTCGCCATGGTCGATCTCAACGTGCGCGCCTCGACCGAGCTGTCGCTGCGATTCACCGACAGCATGGCGCGCCACAAGGGCGGCATTCTGAATGTCGCATCGGTCGCAAGCTTCATGCCCGGCCCGGGCATGGCGGTCTATCACGCGACCAAAGCCTACTTGCTGTCGTTCAGCGAGGCGCTGCACCAGGAGCTGAAGCCTAAGGGCGTCCGCGTCACGGCGCTCTGCCCCGGCCCGGTCGAAACCGAATTCCAGGCGCGCGCCGGCATGCCGGAGGGCTACTTCCCGAAATTCATGGCGCGCTCGGCGCGGCGCGTTGCCAACGACGGCTATGATGGATTGATGCGCGGCAAGCGCGTCGTCATTCCGGGCTTCGACAATCAGGTGGCGGCGCTGCTGCCCAAGTTCCTGCCGCGCGGCACCTTGCTGTCGCTCGTGGGCCGCCGGCGCAACTTCGCGGGCTAAACCTGCGGCGCCGCGAGCTGATAGGCGCCGTTCGCGTCGAAGCGCGACAGCGTCTCGACGGCGTTGCGCGCCCATTGCTCGACCGGCAGCGGCCCGCAGATCAGCATCATGTATTCGTAGGGCGCGCGCTGGTCGTTGCCCATGACGAACTGGTAGTGCATGCGAAACAGGTCCCAGCGCCGCTTCCTGTAGAACTCCGCCGAAATCATCTCGCGAATCCGCACGGTCCAGACCAGCGGATTGCAGCGCCAGGCGCCGGCATCGATGCCGATGCCCTCGACCGGATCGAAATTGTAGAAATTGAGCACGTCGGCGCGCGCCTGCACGTCGATCCACAGGATCGACGGCTCGATCGAAACGCGATGGATCACCTGGCGCACCTTCGCGGCGTGGCGATGGAGTCCGATGCCGGGCATCAGCGAGCCGGGCGTGAACAGCACCAGCTTCGGGCCGTGACTGCCAAGCGCGGGGTCAAGCTCAAGTGCGCGGGCCACCACGGCGGGCGCCAGCACGCCGCCGCCAGAGTGCCCGACCACGACGATCTCGTTGACCGCGTTGGCGCTGGCGATCTCGACCAGGCGCTGCGCGCCGGCCTCGATGAAATGATCGAAGCAGGACGGCTCGCCGCGCCCGTAGCGCAGCAGATACGGCCAATGGCTGTTGATCTGCACCACGAACAATTTGTCGGCCAGAGGCCGCAGCAGCTTGAACAGACCAACCGCGACGGCCACGCCCAGCACGAAATCCAAACCCCACGGCAGCGGGATAAGCTTCTGCACCGCCCAGGCCACGAGCCAGCCGCCGAGCGCCGATGCCGCGAGCCACAGGACCAGCAGCATCTGGAAATACGTCAGCGCGACGCCGTACTGCGGCGAGGCGCGGTAAATCCGGAACAGCGTGCCGGTGTAGAGATAATTGAGAATCAAGCCGAGCGCGCGCGGCACCTGCCGCCACATCGGCTGCGCCATGTTGGCGCGGATCATCCGCTCCTGGCGCAGGAATTCGTAAGTCGTGTGGACGCGCCAGTTGGGTCCGGCCGCCGCGACCTCCCAATGCGCGAAATCATCCGAGTCCAGTTCGAGAGGACCGGCCTTGGCCCGGACCGGCCAGTTCTTCAGGAAGCGCTTCAGCCCGTGCTCGAACAGCTTGTAATAGCCTTCGGCGCCCTGCGGATCGTAGCCCTCGACGTAGAGCACATGCCGCCGCCAGCCCAGATCGCCACGGGACGTGGCGCCGCTCGCTGCGGCGTCACTTGTTGTGCTGCCGGTCTCCGCCATGGTCGAACTCAGGGACTGTGCCGCAGCCGATCGCGCAACTTGTGACGCTGCACCTTGCCGGTGGCGGTGCGCGGCAGATCGATAATCGCCTCGAAGCGGCGCGGCTGCTTGTAGCGCGGCAGCACCTGCGACAGCCGCTCACGCGCAGCCTTGATCGCAGCCGCGCTGTCCGCGCCCGGCGCCGGCACGACATACAACACGATCTCGGCTAGGCCGATCTCGTTCTCGCCCAGCACAGCAGCGCTTTCCAGGATCGAGGGAATGCCGGCCAGCGCATCCTCGATCTCGGCCGGCGACACCCAGAGACCCGAGACGCGCAGGATATCGCCGGTGCGGCCGCGGTGATGATAGAAGCCGTCGGCGTCGCGGACATATTCGTCGCCCGTCGCAAACCAGCCGTCGGACGTGAAGCGCTCGACCGGCCGCTCCGGCGGCCGCGTCGCGTCACCGCCCGAGCGATAGCCCTCGCACACCGAGGACATGCGGACCTCGAGCCGGCCCGCGGTGTCCGGCGCATCGATCACCGCGCCGTCATCGCCCACGATACGAAGCTCGACACCCGGCATCGCATAGCCGGACGAGCCGGGCTTGCGCTCAGTGGGCGTGTTGCCGATCACCATGTAGACCAGCTCCGAGCAGCCGAGTCCGTCGAGGATGGGATGGCCCGACGCCTTCTCCCAGGCGTTCCAGATCTGCGGCGGCAGGCGCTCGCCCGCCGACACGAAATAACGCAAGCCTCGGAACGACGGCGTCTGCGGCAGCCCCGCCTCCAGGAGCCGATGATAGACTGCCGGCACGCTGAGCAGAACCGTCGGCTTGAAGCGCTCCATGGTCTCGGCGACGGACCGTTCGGTCGCCCAGCGCTCCAGCAGCACGTTGCCGCAGCCCATGCGCAGCGCTGCGAAGCTGTTGCCGATCGCATAAGCGAAGTGAAAGCGTGAGGTCGCGAACAGCCGATCCTGCGTGGTGCAGCCCAGCACTTCCGCGTAATAGCGCGCCGAGATGCCGACATTGCGATGATGATGCTCGACCGCCTTCGGCACGCCGGTGGTGCCGGACGTCATCACCCAGAACGCCGGATCGCCAGGCTTGCGCGGCGTGGGGACGAGCGGCGCTTGGGGCTTGCTCTTCCAGGCCGCGAGCTCGCCGTCGCGATACATCAGCCTGGTTTGCGGCGATGACGCCGCAATGGCGACCTTGGCGGTCTCGACGAACTCGGCATCGATCACCAGCACCGCCGGGCGCACGATCGCAAGAATCTGCGTGAGCTCTTCCGGCGAAGCGCGGCTCGACATCGCGACCGCGACAGCGCCGGCCGCCATGGCGCCGAGATGCATCGCGATGACGTCCGGCGTGTCGAGCATCAGCATGCCGACGCGGTCATTCGGCTGAACGCCCGCCTCGCGCAGCCCCGCCGCGAACTGGCCGACGCGCGCGGCGAGCGCGCCATAGGTCAGCGTCTCACCGGCGCTGAGCAGCGCCGGATGATCGGGTCCCGCGACCTTCAATCCATGCAGCAGGCAATATTCGACCGCGTTCATCGGAAGGAACAACGCCTCAGGCCGGCCGCGCGTCGGCGGCGACCACTTCGATGACTTCGACGGCCGGATGCGCGGTCGGGAGCACGCGGCTGAGCTTCAGCCCGGCCTTCTCGAACAGCGCCTGATACTCCGGCACAGTGCGCTCACGGCCGCCTGTGAGCAGCATGACGTGCAGGTCGAGCCAACGGCCCGGCCCCGGCGTGTCGTCGGTCGGCACGGTCTTTTCCAGCACCAGCACGCGCGACGTGGGCTTCATGGCGCGGCGCACGTTGGTCAGCATCTTCAGGCAGTCGGCGTCGTCATAGTCATGAAGGAGATGCCGGAACAGGTAGGCATCGGCGCCTTCGGGCACAGAGTCGAACACATCGCCGGCGATGAAGGACACGCCGGGCAACGGCCCGCCCGCGCCGCGCCGCGCCGCCTCGATGCCCTCCTGCAGATCGAACAGCGTACCTTGCACGCTCGGATGCGCGGCGAGGATCGCCGACAGCAGCATGCCGTGGCCGCCGCCGACGTCGACGATCCGTTTGAACTGGCCGAAGTCATAGGCCGCGACGATCGCCGGCGTCTCCGGCGAATGCACCTCGACCATCATGCGCTGGAAGCGCGCGCCTTCCTTCGGGTTGGCGTGCAGCCAATTGAACAGTTCCTGACCCTTCAGCGCCTCGAACGCGATGCCGCCCGCAAGGGCCCCGTCGAGCTTGCTCCAGATCTCGCCGTTGTATTCGGTGAGCAGTTCCGCCGAGGTGCGCATCGAGTTCGGCGCATTCGACGTCAGCATCCGGCCGAGCGGGGTGAGCGCGAAGCAGCCCCCCGCCGCCTCGGTGACGATGCCCACCGTCGAGAGCGCGCGCAAAAGCCGATAGACCCGGTCGGGAATGAGGCCGCGTGCCTTGGCGAGCGCCTCGGCGCTGTCGCCGCCGGCCTCCATGGCGTCGGCCAGGCCGAGCCGCGCGAACGAGCCGATGGCGTGCGTCACCCAAAGGCTCGACAGGAGCTGCATCATCTTCTTGTGCAGCGATGCGGGATCGGCGGCCGCTTTCGGTGGCTTCACGCTGTCGACTTTCAACATCCCCTCCGGGGCCGCTGGGGCGGCGCAGCCATAGACCAAGTTCCGGGCATTATCCAGGGACGTTTTTTCCCGGAAAATGACCGGCGGCTTTCCTTTACATCAGCGGGCTTCTGGGGCTCAATCCAAGCAAAAGTTGGTCTTGAAACCAACTCCGGCCCAAGGGGCCGACCATGGGAGGAACCGGACATGCCGCTTTCAGCGATGCTGAAACTCGCGCCAGCCGTTGCTCTGGCGCTCGCGCTCGCCGCCCCACCGGCGGTTGCACAAGACAAGACCGTCGAGCTCAAGCTCTCGCACTGGGTGCCGCCGACCCACCCGCTGCAGAAGGCGATGGAGGAATGGGGCGCCGACGTCGAAAAGGCCTCGGGCGGCACCATCAAGTTCAAGATTTTCCCATCTCAGCAGCTCGGCAAGGCGTTCGACCATTACGACATGGCGCGCGACGGCATCGCCGATTTCACCTACGTCAATCCGGGCTATCAGCCGGGCCGCTTCCCGATCATCGCGGCGGGCGAGCTGCCGTTCCTGGTCGGCGACGCCAAAGGCGGCATCCGCGCTATCGACGCCTGGTATCGCAAATACGCCGACAAGGAGATGAAGGACGTCAAGTACTGCTTCTCCTTCATCCTCGATCCGCTGACCTGGCATTCGAGCAAGAAGAAGATCGTGGTGCCGTCCGACGTGAAAGGCATGAAGGTGCGCCCGTCGCAGGGCACGGTGGCGGCCTGGGTCACTCTGCTCGGCGGCACCAACGTGCAGGCCAGCGCCACCGAGGTGCGCGACGTGATCGAGAAGGGCGTGGCTGAGGCGGTCACCTTCCCGTGGGGCTCGGTCCCGCTGCTCGGCGTCGACAAGGTCACCAAGTACCATATGGACGCACCGCTCCACACCGTGATGTTCCAGTGGCTGATGAGCCCGAAGACCTACGCGGCGATGTCGCCGGCGCAGAAGAAGGTGATCGACGACCACTGCACCACCGAGTGGGCCGCGAAGTTCGCGAGCCCGTGGGCCGACTTCGAACGCGCCGGGCTGGAAAAGGTCAAGGCGATGCCGGGCCACGAGGTCTACACCATCACGGCAGAGCAGCTCGGCGAATGGAAGAAGTCGGCCGAACCGCTGAAGCAGAAATGGGCCGACGACGTGAAGAAAGCCGGCGGCGACCCCGATGCGATCTGGAAGGACCTGCAGGCCACGCTCGCCCAGCACAAGGCGGCCTATTGATGCGTGCGGCGACTGTGCCAGTCGCCTCACGATTTCACTGAAATGACGGCGGCGGCTTCGCCGCCGTCATCGCATCGAGCGCGACGATGTCCGAGACCAGCCCGGCCAGTCCCCAACCGCGCGAAGCGCAGAGCGCCCCTCGCTTCGCCGACCGCTTCATCGACACCATCGAGCTGATCGCGGCGATTTTCGTCGGCGTGGTGGCGGCCGATGTCTTCATCTCGATCCTGCTGCGCTACTTCTTCGGCTTCTCGATCCCGGACTCCTATGACTTCGGACGGCTGCTGCTCGGCATCCTGATCTTCTGGGGCATCGGCGCCACGTCCTATCGCGGCTCGCACATCACGGTCGATCTGCTGTGGGCCAACGTGGGACCAAGATTGCAGCGTGCGATCGACGTGTTCGCGACGCTGGTGCTGCTGTTCGTGGTCTGCGTCCACACCTGGACGCTCTACGACAAGGTGATTGCCACCCGCGCCGACAACATCCTGACCTTCGATCTGCGGCTGCCGGCCTGGCCGTTCTTCGCGCTGGCCTGGGTCGGCGACGCGGCCGCCGTGGTGCTGATCTCCGTGCGCGCCTATCGGTTGCTGTTCCACCCGGAGCGGCTCGTCAGGCCGCAGGTGCAGGTGGTCGAATGAGCGGGCAACGATGAGCGGAGACACCGTCGCCATCATCGGCTTCGTCGCACTGTTCGTGCTGATGCTGCTGCGCGTGCCGGTCGGCATGGCGATGGGCCTCGTCGGCGTCACGGGCTTTGCCTACATCGTCGGCGGCGCGCCGGCGTTGAAGAACGTCGGCCACACCACCGCGCGGACCGTGACCGACTACAATTTCGCGGTCATCCCGCTGTTCCTGCTGATGGGCTCGTTCGCCACCACGTCGGGCATGAGCCGCGAGCTGTTCCGGGCCGCCAATGCCTTCCTCGGCCATCTGCGCGGCGGGCTCGGCATTGCCACCATCGCGGCTTGCGGCGGCTTTGCGGCGATCTGCGGCTCCTCGGTTGCGACCGCGGCCACCTTCTCGCGCGTCGCCTATCCGGAGATGCGCCGCTTCGGCTACCCGCAAAGCTTCGCCACCGGCGTGATCGCGGCCGGCGGCACGCTCGGCATCATGATCCCGCCATCGACCGTATTCGCGGTGTACGGACTGATCACCGAGCAGGACGTCGGCAAGCTGTTCGTCGCCGGCATCCTGCCGGGACTGCTTGCGGTCGGCATGTACATGATCACCATCACGCTGATCGGCATGGTGAAGCCGGGCTATCTGCCCGAAGGCAAGCGCACCACATGGGCGGAGCGCCGCGCGGCGCTGCGCGACGTCTGGGCGACGTTGCTGCTGTTCGCCTTCGTGATCGGCGGACTGTACGGCGGCCTGTTCACCGCGACGGAAGCCGCCGGCGCGGGCGCGGGCGGCGCTTTCCTGATCGGGCTCGTGCGCGGGCGGCTGTCGCGCGCCGACATCATGCGCTCGCTGCTCGAAACCACGCGCACCACCGCAGCCGTGTTCACGGTGCTGATCGGCGCGCTGCTGTTCGGCTACTTCCTCACCGTGACGCAGACGCCGCAGAAGGTGACAGAGCTTCTGACCGGGCTCGGCATCGGCCGCTACGGCGTGCTGGCCGTGATCATGCTGATGTATCTGGTGCTCGGCTGCCTGATGGATTCGCTCGCCATGATCATCCTGACGGTGCCGATCATCTTCCCTGTGATCAAGGAGCTGGGCTTCGACCCGATCTGGTTCGGCGTCATCATCGTGATGACCGTAGAGCTCGGCCTGATCCACCCGCCGGTCGGCATGAACATTTTCGTCATCAAAAGCGTGGTCGAGGACGTGAAGATGTCGACCATGTTCTATGGCGTAATGCCTTTCATCATCACCGACCTGCTGCGGCTTGTTATCCTGATCGCCTTCCCGATCATCGCGCTCTGGCTGCCGTCGCATATGTGACCTTCGGCGCGGCTGCTGGCGTTGCCTGCTCCCGCGCGGCTATGATCCGCGCCACGTCACAAGCAAAGGACAATAATCATGGCCTCGCAGCCGCAACGCGCCGAAGGAAAAGAACGTCCGCCGATCGCCGGAGAGGCCTTCCTGCGGGCCCTTTCCGACCACGGCGTCGACTATTTCCTCGCCAATCCCGGCACTGATTTCCCGCCCATCGTCGAGGCCTTCAGCCGCGCCAAGCTGTCGAACCACAAGGTGCCGACACCGCTCGTCATCCCGCACGAGAACCTCGCGGTCGCCATGGCGCACGGCTCCTACGCGATGACCGGCCGTCCGGCCGCCGTGATGCTGCACGTCAATGTCGGCACCGCAAACGCGATCAACAACCTGATCAACATGAGCCGCGACAATGTCCCGGTGATCCTTGCAGCGGGCCGCACGCCGATCACCGAGAAGGGCAAGTTCGGCGGCCGCAACCGCTACATCCATTGGGGCCAGGAGATGTTCGACCAGGCCGGGATGCTGCGCGAGGTGGTGAAGTGGGACTACGAGCTGCGCGTGCCGGAGCAGGTGCCCGACGTGGTGTCGCGCGCCTATGAGCAGACCATGACCAGCCCGCGCGGGCCGGTCTATCTGTCGCTGCCGCGCGAGCCGCTGGCGGCGCCCATGCCCGAACCGCTCGGCCCGACCAAGCCGCGTGCCGTGCCGGCGATGCCGCATCCCGATCCGTCGCTGATCGCAACGCTGGCCGAATGGATCGCAGCGGCCGAGAAGCCGCTCTTCATCACCACGGCGAGCGGCGCCGAGGCGATGGGCCCGCTCGGCCGCGTCGCCGAGAAGTATGCGCTGCCGGTGGTGACGCAGCGCCAGCGCGTGGTGTGCCTGCCGTCGAGCCATCCGATGCACATGGGCTACGACCCGCAAGGGCTTCTTCAGGAGGCCGACCTCGTTATCGTCATGGATGCCGACGTGCCGTGGATCCCGAACGAGCAAAATCCGCATCCGGACTGCCGCTTCGCCACCATCGGCGAGGATCCGACGTTCCGCCTTTATCCGATGCGGAGCTTCCCGAGCGATCTCGCCATCACGTCGAACACCGCACGTGCACTCGAGGCGCTGGAGCAGGCGCTCGTGAAGCATTCGATTCCCGAAGCGCGGATTGCGGCACGGCGCACCCGCGCTGCCGAATTCAATCGCAAGCGCAAGGAGGCGCTGGCCAAGGCCTCGGCGACGCCCACCGGCGACAAGATCAACTTCGCGTATCTGAGCCGCCTCGTTGGCGAGACCATCGGCGAGGATGCAGTGCTGTTCAACGAATACTCGCTGATCCAGGAACAGATCGCCCGCGAGAAGCCCAACACGTTCTACGGCCTCTCGGCTGCGGGCGGGCTCGGCTGGGGCTTTGGTGCTGCGCTTGGCGCCAAGCTCGCAGCGCCCGAGAAGCTCGTGGTCGCGACGCTCGGCGACGGCGCCTACATGTTCTCCAATCCGATGGTCGCCCACTGGGTGTCGGACGTGCACAAGCTGCCGATCCTGACCATCGTGTTCAACAACAGCCTCTATGGCGCGGTGCGCGGCGCCACCATGTCGATGTTCAAGGACGGCGTCGCCGGCCAGGACGGCGGCAAGTTCCTGGCTGATCTGTCGCCGAGCCCGGCCTTCGAGGAGGCCGTGAAGGCCCAGGGCGGTTATGGCGAGCGGGTCGAGAAGGCCTCCGAGCTGCCCGCCGCGCTGATCCGGGCGCGCGACGTGGTGCTGAAGGAGAAGCGCCAGGCGCTGCTCAACGTGGTTTGCCCGCCGTAAACGGCGGGCCGTACGCGCGCCTTCGACGCGCTATATGGAACGGTGCACCGATGATCGGGACACAGACCTAGCCTGTACCAACATCCCTCTCGACAAAATTCGCCGCCGCTATAAACAAAGCGCCGACCCTTCCAGGAGGAATCCCCCAAAATGATGCGAGTTGACGCCTACACCCATTTCATTCCGACGCGCTTCTTCAAGGAAGTGATGTCCGCGGGCAACCACAAGGACATCGGCAAGCGCATGATGGGCGTGCCGTCGATCTACGACGTCAATGTCCGTCTCAAGGTGGTCGACAAGTTCAAGGACTACGCGCAGGTCCTGTCTTATCCGATGCCGCCCTTCGAGCTGATGACCAAGAGCGGCAAGGAGACCGAGGAATACGCCAAGATCGTCAACGACGGCTTCGCCGAGCTCTGCGCGCAGCACCCCGACCACTTCCCGGGCTGGGTCGCGCAGGCCCCGATGGCGTCGCCGGACTGCGGCGTCCGCGAGGCCGCCCGCGCCATGAAGATGGGCGCGCTCGGCGTGCAGATTTATACCAACGTCGCCGGCAAGCCGATCGACCATCCGGACTTCGATCCGTTCTGGAAGGCGATGAACAAGACCGAGACGCCGATCTGGATGCATCCGTCGCGCACCGCATCGACGCCCGACTACGCGAGCGAGACCAAGTCCAAGTACGAGATCTGGTGGACGCTCGGCTGGTCCTACGAGACCGCGGCGGCGATGTCGCGGCTGGTGTTCTCCAAGATCCTCGACAAGTATCCGAAGCTCAAGATCATCACCCACCACATGGGCGGCATCGTGCCGATGCTGGAAGGCCGCATCGGCCCGGGCTGGGACCAGATCGGCGCCCGCACCTCGGACGAGGACTATCAGAAGCTGAAGAAGTCCATGAAGAAGCGGCCGCTGAACTACTTCAAGGAAAACTTCTACACCGACACCGCGGTGTTCGGCGGCAAGCCTGCGACCGAGTGCGGCCTCGCCTTCTATCCGACCGAGAAGGTGGTGTTCGCCTCGGACTGCCCGTTCGATCCGGAGAAGGGCACCTACTACATCCGCGAGACGCTGAAGATCCTCGACAGCATCGACATGTCGAAGAAGAAGCGCAAGGCGATCATGTACGGCAATCTCGAGGAGATCACCGGCCGCACGCTGGTGAAGTAATCTCCGCCGCATATCAGGAATGCCAGACGGCCGGGCTTGTCCCGGCCGTCTGTTTTTCGGTGTAATCTGAGAAATCCCCGGGGCCTGACCAACGGATTCTGAAAGACAGGATATGAAGCGGCCCGTCATCGGCGTGATCGGCAACGCGCATCTGGTCGAGAATCGCTTTCCGGCCCAGCTCGTCAGCGAGCGGATTCTCCGCGCCGTGGCGGAAAGCACCGGCGCCCTGCCGATGATGTTTGCGGGCGCGCCGGAGATCACGGACGCCGATGCGCTGCTGGACGCGGTCGACGGCGTGCTGCTGACCGGCGGACGTGCCAACGTCCACCCGACCCATTTCGGCACCGAGCCGCATCCCAAATACGAGCCCTACGATCTCAAGCGCGACGCGCTGGCGCTGGCGTTGATCCAGACTTGCGTCGAGCGCGGCGTGCCGCTGTTCGGCATCTGCCGCGGCTTGCAGGAGATGAACGTGGCCTTCGGCGGCTCGCTGCATCCCGAGATCCGCGAGTTGCCCGGCCGCGTGAACCATCGCATGCCGCGACTGGAGACCGGCGAAATCCATCCCGATCTCGACGTCATTTTCGGCGACCGTCACGACGTGCATCTCGTGGCCAACGGCGCGTTCGCGGCGTTGCTCGGCTGCGAGACGATCCGGGTCAATTCGCTGCACGGCCAAGGCATCCTCGATCCGGGCCGGCGCGTCGTCATCGAAGGCGTCGCCGACGACGGCACCATCGAGGCAATCCGGATTGCCGATGCTCCGGGCTTTGCGCTCGGCGTGCAATGGCACGCGGAATACGATCCGCAGAGCAATCCGGTGAACCGGAAGCTGTTTCGTGCCTTTGGAGAAGCTGTAGCGGCACGCAAACGCGCCGCCTAGCACGTAACCTGGTCACACCGGCGAGCGACGCCGAATGATTTTGTTCACGTTTTGTACTTGACTACTTGCGCCCCTTGCGTACAAACTGAGGTTGTATCTCAGGGGGGCGTACATGATGCGATTTTTATTCGCCATCATCATCGGCGGTTTTCTGACATTCGCAGCGCAAGCGGAAACACTCGCACCGCAGGCCTTCACCGAAACCTTTGTACAGCGCCTGAAGGCCGAGTGGCCGGATACGAAGGTCACCATCAAGGGCAACCTTCTGGTTCAGGCCGAAGGCCCAACCGGCCGCACCCTCGAAATCTCTCTCGGAAATCTTTATCCGAGGTATCGGAGCGATCCAGACAAGCTGGACGAGTTGATCAAGGATTATGTCGGCAAAATATCGCCGCCCCGAGGAACACCGACAGCAACCGCGGCGCTCGACCGTAGCCGCATCGTCCCGGTGATCAAGGACCGGCCCTGGCTCGACGAGGTCAGGGGCAGAGTTCGCGCGCAAACTCCAGATGCCCCGGATCTCGCGGTCGAAGATTTCAACAATGAGCTTGTCATCGTCTATGCGGTGGATGACCCCAAGCGCACGCGTTACCTGACAACGGACGAGCTGACCGGCATCGAACGCAAGGAGCTGCGAACACTCGCACTCGAAAACCTGCTCCGGATCTTGCCGAAAATCCAAATGGCCACCGACGGCACCCTGGGGATGATGGTCGCCGGCGGCGACTACGAGCCAAGCCTGCTGCTGTTCGACAACATCTGGACGGATGGCACAGTCAAGGTGAAGGGCGACGTCGTCGTCGCAATCCCGACGCGCGGCACGCTGCTGGTGACCGGGTCGCAGGACCGCGCCGGCTTGAAACGGATGCGCGAGATCGTTGCTAAAAATGCCGATGAACCGTACCGACTGACCACTGCGCTGTTCGTCTATCGCAAGGGTCGGTTCGTGAAATTCGGCAAGGATTGAGCAGCGCAACGCCAACTGCATCCGTTCGCATTGCGCTGCGCTTGCCCGATTGCTCCGCTATTGAGCGAGCGGCGTCGGATCGTCCGCCGGCGGCTCGATGCCGAAGGTCACGGCCGTCATGCAGGTCATCGAGAAGCTGCCGGTGGTGGCGACCAGCGCCACGAGACTTTCCTCGCCCATCGTCTTGGCGGCGGCCGCATAGGTCTCGTTGCTCAACCCTTTGTTAGCGAGCAGCTCCTTCGCCACCACGAAGCATGTCTTCTCACGGGCGTCGGACAATTCCGGCGTCTTGTGCGCATTGATGGCGTCGATCACCGACTGCGGAATGCCGACGGTGAGCGAAGCGCGCACCTGCGCATGCCACGGATATCTCGCGTTCCAGTGCCGCGCGACCGTGATATTCACGATCTGCTGCTCGCGCCGCGACAGCGGCCCGGCTCCGAGCGTAGTCCTCATGTTCTGCGCCGCTTCGAACAGCTTCGGCAGCCGGATATAGGCGTAGTACGGCCCGCCGAGCGGACCGCCGGCGGCCTTGGCGGCGTCATAGACCCGCGCCTGGTCGGCGTTCATGTTGGCGCGGTCGATCAGCGTGATGCGTGGCATGTGATTTCCTCACCCCGAATTTTGTTTGGAACACGAGGCTAGCATCGGCCCGCTGGCGACACGAGCCACAAAGCTCCGCCAATTGAGGCGGGAAAAGTCCACAGCCAGTGCCGTTGCAAGCCTCGCAGCCGTGAATCCGCCCCCGCCCTCTGCTACGGTCCGCCCCGATGGACGCCGCCCGCAATGTACCGCCCGATGAGACCGTCGCCGCGCAGGAGCCTGTGACGCGGCCGTCGCCGGTCATGGAGCAGTACCTCGAGATCAAGGCCGCCAATCCGGACAGCCTGCTGTTCTACCGGATGGGCGATTTCTACGAGCTGTTCTTCGAGGACGCCGAGATCGCGAGCCGTGCGCTCGGCATCGTGCTGACCAAGCGTGGCAAGCACCTCGGCCAGGACATTCCGATGTGCGGCGTGCCGGTGCACCGCGCCGACGAATACCTGCACCGCCTGATCGCCAAGGGCCATCGCGTCGCCGTGTGCGAGCAGCTCGAGGACCCGGCCGAGGCGAAAAAGCGCGGCGGCAAAAGCATCGTGCGGCGGAACGTCATCCGCCTCGTCACCGCCGGCACCTTGACCGAGGACACGCTGCTCGACGCGCGGCGCAACAATTATCTGCTCGCCGTGGTGCGCGCCCGCACCTCGTCGGACACTGCCGACGCGCGCTTCGCGCTCGGTTGGATCGATATCTCGACCGGCGAGTTCCGCATCGCCGAATGCGACCGCGTTGGCCTCGCCGCCGAGATCGCGCGGCTCGAGCCATCGGAGATCATCGTCTCCGATGCGCTCTATTCCGATCCCGAGCTTGCGCCTTATCTCCGCACCCTGCCCGCCGTGACGCCGCTCACCCGCGACGTGTTCGACGGCGCCACCGCGGAGCGACGGCTGTCGGATTATTTCGCGGTCGCCACCACCGACGCCTTCGGCGCGCTATCGCGGCTGGAGCTCACCGCCGCCGCGGCCTGCGTCACCTATGTGGAGCGGACACAGCTCGGCAAGCGGCCGCCGCTGTCGCCGCCGGTGCGCGAGGCGCAGGGCGCGACGCTGTCGATCGATCAGGCGACGCGGGCCAATCTCGAATTGACCCGCACGCTCGGCGGCGAACGCCGCGGCTCGCTGCTCGCCGCCATCGACCGCACCGTGACGGCGGCAGGCTCGCGGCTGCTCGCGCAGCGCCTCGCCGCACCGCTGACCGATCCCGACGACATCAACAAACGCCTCGACAGCATCGCGGTGTTCGCAGCCGATGCGCTAGCCCGGCAGGAGACCCGGCAGCATCTCGGCGCAGCGCCGGACCTGTCGCGCGCGCTGTCGCGGCTCGTAGTCGGCCGCGGCGGACCGCGCGACCTTTCGGCGATCCGCGACGGCATCGAGGCGGCGGCCTATCTGGCCAAGCGCCTCGAAGCGCTGGCCGAGAAGCCCGAGGAGATCGCCCAGGCGATGACGTCCTTGCGCCGGCCGGACCCGGCGCTGGCCGCCGAGCTGGCCCGGTCGCTCGCCGACGAGCTGCCGCTGCTCAAGCGCGACGGCGGTTTCGTCCGGGAAGGCTGCCTCGCCGCGCTCGACGAGGCGCGCGCGCTGCGCGACGAATCCCGCAAGGTGATCGCGGGCCTGCAGGCGCGCTACGCCGACGACAGCGGCATCAAATCGCTCAAGATCAAACACAACAATGTGTTGGGCTATTTCGTCGACGTCACGGCGCAGCACGGCGAGAAGCTGATGAGCGCGCCGCTGAATGCGACCTTCATCCATCGCCAGACGCTGGCCGGCCAGGTGCGCTTCACCACCACCGAGCTCGGCGAGCTCGAGGCCAAGATCGCCAACGCGGCCGATCGCGCGCTCAATCTCGAGCTGGAAATCTTCGAACGCCTCACCGCCGCGGTGATCGCCGCAAGCGATCAGATCAAGGCCGCGGCCGATGCGCTGGCGACACTCGACGTGGCCAGCGCACTCGCCGCGCTGTCGGTCGAGCGGCAATATGTGCGTCCTGAGGTGGACCGTTCGCTCGACTTCGTCATCGAAGGCGGCCGCCATGTGGTGGTCGAGCAGTCGATCGAAACGCCGTTCGTCGCCAACGACTGCGACCTGTCGCCGCCGAATGGCGGAAAATCCGGCCGCATCTGGCTGATGACCGGACCCAACATGGCCGGCAAGTCGACCTTCCTGCGCCAGAACGCCCTGATCGTCGTGCTGGCGCAGATGGGCAGCTTCGTGCCGGTGAAGCACGCCAAAATCGGCGTGGTCGACCGGCTGTTCTCGCGCGTCGGTGCGGCTGATGACCTCGCCCGCGGCCGCTCGACCTTCATGGTCGAGATGGTCGAGACCGCGAGCATCCTCAATCAGGCGACGCCGCAGTCGCTCGTCATCCTCGACGAGATCGGCCGCGGCACCGCGACCTTCGATGGCCTTTCCATCGCCTGGGCGGCGATCGAGCATCTGCACGAGCAGAACCGCAGCCGCGCATTGTTCGCCACACACTTCCACGAGCTCACCGTGCTCGCCACCAAGCTGCCGCGGCTGCACAACGCCACGGTGCGCGTCAAAGAATGGCAGGGCGACGTGGTGTTCCTGCACGAGGTGGTGCCCGGCGCCGCCGATCGTTCCTATGGCATCCAGGTGGCGAAGCTTGCCGGCCTGCCGGCGAGCGTGATCGAGCGCGCCAAGGTGGTGCTGGCGATGCTCGAAGCCGAGGACCGCGCCACGCCGCGCGGCTTCGAGGACCTGCCGCTGTTTGCGGTCCTGCCCAAGCCGGCCACGCCCGATCCGCGCCAGAGCGCGCTCGATGCGCTCACCGCCGCGCTCAAGGCGCTCAATCCGGACGATATGTCGCCGCGCGAAGCGCTTGAGGCGCTCTATGCCCTCAAGCAAAAATCCCAGAGCAAGGCCTAGCCGTTTCGTTAAGGCTGCGTGTTAGGCTCAAGGCACAATCGCGGGACCTCTCCGCGACACAAAAAGACTTTGAGGAAACCCATGAGGACGACGCTGCGCGTGTTCGCTGCGCTGATCGTGCTATTTGCCGCAATCACGGCCGCGAGCCCGGTTTCGGCGCAGGACTATCCCAACCGCACCGTCACCATCGTCGTCAGCTCGGCACCCGGCGGATTGACCGACGTGCTCACACGCGTCGTCGGCCAGAGGCTGTCGCAGCTCTGGAACCAACCGGTCGTCATCGAAAACAAGGGCGGCGCCGGCCACAGCTTCGCGGCCACCGCGGTGAAGTCCGCCACGCCTGACGGCACCACGCTGCTCGCCACCGAAACCGGCTTGCTCACCATCCAGCCGCTCCTGCATTCCAAGGGCAAGCTCGCCTATGACGCCGCGACCGATTTCGTCCCGGTCGCGGGCTATGCGTCGATCCCGATGGCGCTGCTGGTCAATCCGTCGATCCCGGCGAAGTCCGTGAAGGAGCTGATCGCGCTCGCCAAAGCCAAGCCCGGCACCTTGAGCTACGGCACCGCAGGGCTCGGCACCGCGCCGCATATGGGCGCGATCCTTCTGGAAAGCATGACCGGCGTGAAGCTCACTCCCGTTCACTATCGCGGCGCGAGCCCGGCGCTGAACGACGTGATCGCCGGCCATATCAACATGATCATCATGGGTCCGTCGATCGCGTTGCCGACCATCAAGGCCGGCAAGCTCAACATGCTGGGCTTCGGCAGCCTGCAGCGCGTCGCGCAGTTCGCCGATGTGCCGACCATCGCCGAGACCGTGCCGGGCTATGACGCCAGCGTCTCGTTCGGTCTGTTCGCGCCGGCCGGCACGCCGCCCGACATTGTCACCAGGATCAATTCCGACGTGCAGAAGGTGACCGGCGACGCGGAATTCCGCAGCCGGTTCCTCGAGCCGCAGGTGGTGCAGCCGCTGCCCGGCTCGCTACGGGGGTTCAGCGCCTATCTGCGCGATGAATCGGCGAAATGGTCGAAGGTGATCGGCAAGGCCAAGCTGCAGATCGATTGAACAAGAGCCGCGCATCAGCGCGGCCGGGAGGATGGGCCATGAGATATCTTGCTGCGCTGGTGTCAGCCACCAGCCTTTTGGCGACAGCATCGGCACAAGCGCAAACCTATCCGTCGCGGCCAATCACGCTGGTCGTCACCGCGGCGGCCGGCGGCGTCACCGACGTGGTCGCCCGCGCCTTCGGCCAGAAGCTGTCCGAGGACTGGGGCCAGCAGGTCATTGTCGAGAACAAGGGCGGCGCCGCCCATGTCACCGGCGCGAGCTCGGTGGCGAAGGCTGCGCCGGACGGCCACACCCTGCTGGTGGCCGAGGCCGGCACCTTCACGATCAATCCGGCGATCTATCCCAAGGGCAAGCTGCCTTACGACGAGAAGACCGATTTCGTGCCAGTCACCGGCCTCGTCCGCATCAATCAGGCGCTGCTCGCCAGCAAGTCCTTGCCGGTCAATAACGCCACGGAGCTGATCGAGCTCGCCAAGCAAAAGCCCGGCGAGCTGAACTTCGGCACCGCTGGCATCGGCTCGGCGCCGCATATGAACATCGAGCTGTTCAAGAATCTCTCCGGCGTCAAACTCAATCCGGTGCACTATCGCGGCGCGGCGCCCGCGCTCAACGATCTGATCGCAGGCCATATCAGCCTGATGTCGGTGAGCGTCAGCCTCGCGCTGCCGCCTCATCGGGCGGGGCAGATCAAGATCCTCGGCATTGGCAGCAAGAAACGTCTGGCGCAGGCCGCCGACATACCGACCGTCGCCGAGACCGGCCTGCCGGACTACGAGGCCACCACCTGGTTCGGCCTGTTCGCGCCGGCCGGCACGCCGCGCGACGTGGTGATGAAGCTCAACGGCGAAGCGCGGAAGATCTTCGGCGATCCTGCATTTGAAGAGAAATTCATGACGCCGCAGATGTTCCAGTCGCTGGTGATGTCGCCGGAGGAGTTCGACGCCTTCATCAAGGCCGAGAGCCAGAAGTGGTCGAAGGTGATCCGCGAGGGCGATATCAAGATCGAATAGATGCGCTAACGCCGGACGACGGCACGGCGGCGCAGCGCATAGAGCGCGATATTCCAGACCACCGACACCACAAGCGACAGGATCAGCCCCGGCCAGATGCCGAACGGCACCGGCGCGAGATGCACGGTGAAGAGGCAGGCGCTGAAGCCGACCAGGCCCCACATCGAGTTGGCAATCAGCGCCGCGGTCGCAGGCCCGCCGACGCGCGGCTGGAAGATCAGCATCAGGCTGGTCATCACGATCGGATAGACCGCGAGCAAGCCGGTGACGAGCGGGCCGACCCGGCCGCTCAAGCCCACCACGGCGGCGACCAGGCACGCCACCATCACGGCGCGGACCAGCACGTCGTACCACTTGCGCACGATCAGCGGCATCTTGGCGTGGCGATAGCGGTTGGTCACCAGGATGCAGACGCCGAAGATCGCAAGGTTTGTGGCGGCCACGGTCGTGAAGGTCCACGGCACCATCCGAAGCAGGAACGCGACGATGAACCAGCTCGCCACCGCGCTGCCGACGGTGATTGCGGTGTTGAAGCGCTGCGCCAGCACGACAAACACCAGCGAGAACACCGCGGTGGCGGCGTGCGCCGCAATGCTGCCGATGGCGCTGGCCGAGATGAACGCGGCGTCGTGGTCGAGCGCGACGAAGACATAGGCGGGGCCCGCCGCAATCGGAAGCGTCGCGACCAGCGCGCCGATCGCCGGCCCGGCGCGCTCGGCCACCATGGCGGCGCCGACCACGAAGCCCGCGGTGACGGCCATTTTCAGAACGAGCGAGAGCCAGAACAGGAGATCGGGGGACATACGTTACAGCGCGACGGCGTCATGGCCGGGCATAGCCGTCCGAAGGACGGCGTCGCTTCGCTCGCCTACGTCCCGGCCATCCCCGTCTTTGGATGTCCCGTTGGTATAAAGACGTGGATGCCCGGCACAAGACCGGGCATGACGTGGAGGGGGTCGTTGTTCCCTCAAATAATCATACGCGCTGGAGCTTGATATCCACCGGCGGACCCTTGGCGATGGTCTGGTAGACCACGCAATAGCGCTCTGTGAGCTTCAAGAGCTGCGCGAGTTGCTCGTCCGGCACATCGGTGTCGACGTCGAAGCGGAGCCGGATCTGGCGGAAGCCGACCGGCGCCGCCTTGTCGACGCCCAGCGTGCCCCGGAAATCCAGGTCGCCCTCGGCCGACACGGTTCCCGATTTCAGCGGAATGGCGAGCGCGGTGGACACGGCTTTCAGTGTTACGCCCGCGCAGGCCACCAGCGCCTCGAGCAGCATGTCGCCCGAGCACAGCTCCAGGCCCGACCCGCCGGTCGCCGGATGCAGCCCCGCGGTCGCAAGCGCCCGGCCGGTCTCGACCTTGCAGGCGATGTTGCTGTCGTCGAGCGTGCCCTTGGCCTTGAGCGTGATCAGCGCCGCGTCCGGATCGCTCTTGTAGCGGTCCTTGATGGGCGCCTGCATGGCGCGAAGTTCGGCAGCATCCATTGTCCTGGTCTCCAATTGGCTCGCTGTCTTATCAACTGGCGGGCGTCAGCACGACCCGGCCGATCACCTTCCCGGCACGCAGATCGCTCAAGACCGCGTTGACGTCATCGAGCGGCCGCGTCGCGACCGGCACCGGCGGCAGGCCGGTGCGCTGCACGAGCTCGATCAATTCGGCGGTCTCGGTCAGGCTGCCGGTGTAGGAGCCCTGCATGCTGATCGCCTTCATCGGGAACGGCGGCAGCGACAGCGTGATCTCGCCGCCGTACAACCCCACGAGAATGAGCTTGCCGCCCTTGGTCAGGCTGTCGAGGCCGAGCTTGGCGGTCGCGGTCGAGCCGACCAGATCGATCACCGCCCAGGCGCCGCCGTTGGTCGCCGCGAGGATCTGCTTGGCGGCGTCGGGCGCGGCACCATCAATCACGACCGCGGCGCCTGCTTTCTTCGCGGCCTCGCGCTTGCCCGGATCGATATCGACCACCACGGCGCTGTGACCGCCCATCGCCTTGTGCAGCGCGAGGCACATCAGGCCTAATCCGCCTGCGCCGATGATCACGGTCGGTTCGGTGGTGAGTGTCGGCCCCACCTTCTTCAGCGCGCTGTAGGTGGTGACGCCCGAGCAGGCGAGCGGCGCCGCCCGCTCCGGCGGAATATTGCCGATGTCGAACAGATAGCGCGGATGCGGCACCATCAGATGCGTGCTGTAGCCGCCCTGGCGGAACACGCCGATGCTGCTGGGCTTGGTGCAGAGTTGCTCGTCGCCACGCCGGCAGACTGGACATTCGCCGCAGCCCATCCACGGATCGACCAGCCGCCTGTCGCCGATCTTGACGCCGCGCGCGTCCGGGCCGACCGCGACCACCTCGCCGACATTCTCATGGCCGAGCGTGACCGGCAGCTTCATGCCGCGCTCCAGGATGCTGAGCTTCTTGCCGCCGCCGAGATCGAAATAGCCGTCGGACAGGTGCAGGTCGCTGTGGCAAACGCCGGCGGCCAGCACCTTCAACAGCACCTCAGTGCCGGCAGGCTTGGGATCGGCCATCTCGTTGCATTGCAGCGGCTCGCCGCACTGGCAGACCTGGAAGCTGCGCATCGGAATTCCTCCCTGCCGGCCGGATCGATCCAGCGTCTTGGTCGTCTGAGCCTACAGGACGGCCGTGCCTACCACCACATCGCCTGGCCGGGCTCGGCCTTGGTCTCGCGCGCATCGGTGACGACCGTGCGGTCGAGCGAGCGATCGAGCGCGGCAAGCACGCGGCGCTTGGCGAAATCGAACGCCGCCGACTGGCGGTCGCGCGGCCGCGGCAGATCGATCGCGATCTCGTCGGCGATGCGGCCCGGCCGCGGCCGCATCACCACCACGCGATCGGCCAGCACGATTGCCTCCTCGACATCGTGGGTGACGTGGATCAGCGTCGGCTTGGCGTCGGCCCAGAGCGCGAGCAGATGCTCCTGCAGATCGGTGCGAGTGAACGCATCGAGCGCCGAGAACGGTTCGTCGAGCAGCAGCACCTCGGGCCGCGGCACCAGCGCGCGGACAATCGCAACGCGCTGCGCCTGGCCGCCGGACAATTCGCGCGGCCACACCCTCGCCTTGTCGGAGAGGCCGACGCGCTCGAGCGCGCGGCCGACCCGCTCGCCGCGCTCGCGCCTCGGCCGGTCCTCGATGCCGAAGCCGACGTTGTCGGCGACCGACAGCCACGGCAGCAGCCGCGGCTCCTGGAAGATGATGCCGATCTTCTCGTGCGGCCTGATGACCGGCGCGCCGTCGAGCACCACCTGGCCCTGGCTCGGCGTGTCGAGGCCCGAGATGGCGCGCAGCAAGGTGGACTTGCCGCAGCCCGAGCCGCCGATCACCGCGACGATCTCGCCGGGCTCGACCTCGAGCGACACGCCGTCGAGCGCACGCACGCCGTTGGGATAGGTCTTGCCGACACGCTGAAGACTGAGCATCACTGCCTCCGCTCGACGACGTCTTCCCAGCGCAGGAAGGGCGCAGCGGCTATGGCGATCATCCAATCGGCGAGCTTGCCGATCACCGCAAACGCGACGATCGCAGCGACGATCTGCGCCGGCTTGCCGAGCTGCTGCCCATCGACCAGGAGATAGCCGAGACCTTCGGAGGCGCCGAGGAGTTCAGCCGCGACCACGAACATCCAGCCGAGGCCGAGGCCTGAGCGGAGCGAGATCACGTAGGCCGGCAACACGGCCGGCAGAAGAATCCGTCGCACCATCGCGGCGTCCGACAGGCGGAACACACGGCCGACTTCGACCAGCTTGCGATCGACCGACATGATCGCGCCCATGATGCCGAGATAGACCGGGAAGAACACGCCGACCGCGATCAGGATGACCTTCGAAGTCTCGAAGATGCCGAACCAGAGCACGAACAGCGGCACCCAGGCGAGCGACGGGATGGCGCGGAGCGCCTGCACGGTCGGATCGAGCAGGCGCCGCAGCAGCGGTGAATAGCCGGTGATGGCGCCGGCGAGCGTGCCCGCCAGGACGCCCAGGCCAAAGCCGGCAGCAACACGCAGCGTCGTTGCCAACGCATGGCGCTGCAACTCGCCGGTCTGCGCGAGCTCCCAGAACGTCGCAAGGATCACCGATGGCGGCGGCAGCAAGCGACCGTTGGAAAGTCCCATGCGCACCGCGAGCTCCCAGAGCGCACAGGCCAGCACCGGCAGCACGAGGCCGAGCGCAGGCTTCCAATAGCGACCCAGGCCCGCAAGGCCCGCCCTGCGCTGCTCCGGTGACACCCGTCCGGCCGCGATGGTCATGGGCAGAAAGGACATACCAACACCCACTCTGACGCAAGGCTTGTCGATTTAAGTCTCGTCGACTTAAGGCTGGCGAAGCGCGCCTCGCCCCTCACCTCAACGGCCGGGCGAGGCCAAGGTTCAAGGCCGGGGTTTCGCTAGTTGGTCAGCGGCACCGTGTCATCGATCAGCGCGTCGACCGTGGCCTTCACATCGACGTCGGGCTTGATGACGCCGGCGGCCTGCAACGCCAGACCCGCTGCCAGGATGGATTCGCGCTGCGGCGCGCCGATCTTGGAGTGGGTGAGCTCGGTGCGCTCCTTGAGCTGCTTGTCGACCACGGCGTCGGGCAGCTTGGTGACCGCGATGAACACGCGCTTGAGCTCGTCGTAATTGGCGAGCGACTGCTTGCGGGCGTCCTCATAGATCGCGAGCACGCGCTTCACGAGATCCGGATGGTCCTTCAGGAACTCCTCGCGCACATTGAGGATGCCCCAGGTGTTGGCCTCCTTGTTGCGATAGAACAGCCGCGCACCGTCCTCGACCTCGGCCTGCGCCATCATCGGATCGAGACCGGCCCAGGCGTCGACGTCGCCGCGGATGAGCGCCGTCTTGCCGTCCGGATGCTGCAGCAGCACCGGCGTGATGTCCTTCTCGGTGAGCTTCACCTGCTGCAGCGCGCGCACCAGGAAGATGTGCGGATCGGTGCCGCGGGTCACCGCGACGCGCTTGCCCTTGAGGTCCTCGATCTTGTTGATCGTGGTGTCCCGGCGGGTGACGAGCGCGGTCCATTCCGGACGCGAGTAGACGTAGATCGACTTGATCGGATTGCCGTTGATCTTGGCAACCAGCGCCGCCGAGCCCGCGGTCGAGCCGAAATCAATCGAGCCGGCGTTGAGGAACTCCAGCGCCTTGTTCGAGCCGAGCGTCTGCACCCAACGGATGGAAATGCCGTCCTTGGCGAATTCTTTTTCGAGCAAGCCCTTGTCCTTGAGCAGCATCGACACCGGGTTGTAGGTCGCCCAGTCGATGTTGATGGTCTTGGGCTTGTCGGCGCCGAAGGCGAGCGCCGGGAACAGCGTCGCAGCGAAAGCCGCAACCAGGGAGCGACGTGAGAGGTGGGAGCGACTGGTCATGATGACCTCCATGCTGTTTGCGGCTTTCACCGCGGTCTGATGGAGGCGGGCAAACAAACGCCCGCCCGTCAGCTGCATGCGACGGGGCGGGCCCCGACCGCTTTAGCTGCATTTGTTAAGCGCCCGCAAGCTGCTCGCTCAAATCGGCGCTGAGTTACGTTACAAGCCTAAGCCATTGATCGTCAAAGAGAAAAATATGATGCCGTCAATACCACCGGAGAAATTTGCTTCCACGGCCCCTGCCCACCGCAGTGGCATTTTCCTCCCATGACACGTCCCGCCGTGACAGGCGGCACGGGCTTCGCTATGCCGGGTATCGGCATGCTTACGTTGGAAAAACCTGCGGCTCGCGCCGACGAACCCTTCAACAAGGACGAGGTCGCGGCTGACCTCGCCAAGGTCGCCCAGGACCACAACGGATCCGAGCAGGAGCTGCGGCGCGTGGTGGCGCAGCGGCTGAAGGTGGTGCTGGCCGAGGGCCGGGCGCACGCCGAGAAGCTGCTGCTGAAAGACCGTCAGGGCGGACGCTGCGCCGAGCGGCTCTGCGCGATGACGGACGACATCATCCAGGTGCTGTTCGAGTTCGTCATCAAGCATCTCTATCCGTCGGAAAATCCCGCCGAGGCGGAGCGGATGGCGATCGTGGCGACCGGCGGCTACGGCCGCGGCCTCATGGCGCCGGGCTCCGACATCGATCTGCTGTTCCTCCTGCCCTACAAGCAGACCGCCTGGGGCGAGTCGGTTGCGGAAGCGATCCTCTATTGCCTGTGGGACCTGGGGCTCAAGGTCGGCCACGCCACGCGCTCGGTCGACGAGTGCATCCGCCAGGCGAAAGCGGACATGACGATCCGCACCGCAGTGCTCGAGGCGCGCTTCCTGCTCGGCGACAAGAAGCTGTTCGACGAGCTCACCACGCGCTTCGACAAGCAGGTGGTGCAGGGCACCGGGCCTGAGTTTGTCGCAGCCAAGCTTGCCGAGCGCGAGGAGCGCCACCGGCGCGGCGGCCAGTCGCGCTATCTGGTCGAGCCCAACGTCAAGGACGGCAAGGGCGGCCTGCGCGACCTGCACACGCTGTTCTGGATCGCGAAGTACGTCTACCGCGTCCAGGACGTCGGCGAGCTGGTCGACCGCGGCGTGTTCGACGCCGAGGAGCTGCGGCTGTTCCGGCGCTGCGAGGACTTCCTCTGGTCGGTCCGCTGCAACATGCATTTCGTCGCCGGCCGCGCCGAGGAGCGGCTGTCGTTCGACATCCAACGCGAGATCGCGGTGCGGCTCGGCTACACCGAGCATCCCGGCATGAAGGATGTCGAGCGCTTCATGAAGCACTACTTCCTGGTCGCCAAGGACGTCGGCGATCTCACCGCGATCCTGTGCACCACGCTGGAGGACCGCCAGGCCAAGCCCGCACCGGTGCTGAGCCGGATGATGGCGCGGTTCCGACCGCACGGCCGCCGCGCGCTGCCCGACAGCGAGGATTTCTTCGACGACAACAACCGCCTGACCATCGCTGGGCCCGAGGTGTTCGCCCGCGATCCGCTCAACCTGATCCGGATGTTCCGGCTCGCCCAGAAGCACAATCTGGTGCTGCACCCAGATGCGATGCGGGCGGCGACCAAGTCACTGCGGCTGATCGATCACAAGCTCCGCCAGGACCCCGAAGCCAACCGGCTGTTCCTGGAGATTCTCACCTCGCACGACGCCGAGATCGTCCTGCGCCGGATGAACGAGACCGGCGTGCTCGGCCGCTTCGTGCGCGCCTTCGGCCGCATCGTCGCGATGATGCAGTTCAACATGTACCACCACTACACGGTGGATGAGCATCTGCTCCGCTGCATCGGCGTGCTCGCCGAGATCGAGCGCGGCAGCGAGGAATTCCCGCTGGCCAGCGACCTGATGAAGAAGATCGTGCCGGAGCACCGCACGCTGCTCTATGTGGCGCTGTTCCTGCACGACATCGCCAAGGGCCGCATCGAGGACCACTCGATCGCCGGCGCGCGCATCGCACGCGTGTTCTGCCCGCGGATCGGGCTTTCGCCCGCCGACACCGAGACCGTGGCCTGGCTGGTCGAGCAGCATCTCGTGATGTCGACGGTGGCGCAGTCGCGCGACCTGTCGGACCGCAAGACCATCGAGAATTTCGCGGCCGTGGTGCAGTCGCTGGAGCGCATGAAGCTCCTCACCATCCTGACCACCGTCGACATCCGCGCGGTCGGCCCGGGCGTGTGGAACGGCTGGAAGGCGCAGCTCCTGCGCACGCTCTACTACGAGACCGAGCCGGTGCTGACCGGCGGCTTCTCCGAGGTCAACCGCGCCCAGCGCGTCGCCATGGCGCAGAACGAGCTCCGCGCCGAGCTTAAAGGTTGGCCGGCCGAGCGGGTCGACGCCTATCTGGCGCGCCACTATCCGGCCTACTGGCTCAAGGTCGACCTGCCGCACCGCGTGGAGCACGCGCACTTCGTCCATGCCGCCGAAAGCGCCAACAAATCCACCGCGACGAAATTCACGCTCGATCCCACCCGCGGCGTGACCGAGATCACGGTGCTGGCGCCGGACCACCCGTGGCTCCTTTCGACGCTGGCCGGCGCCTGTGCTGCGACCGGCGCCAACATCGTCGACGCGCAGATTTTCACCACCACCGACGGCCGCGTGCTCGACACCATCGCGGTGTCGCGCGAGTTCGATCAGGACGAGGACGAGCAGCGCCGTGGCGCCCGCATCGCCGACACCATCGAGAAGGCGCTGAGCGGCACGCTGAAGCTGCCCGAGGTGGTGGCGCGGCGCTCCGCCTCCAAGGGCCGGCTCAAGGCCTTCGCGGTCGAGCCGGAGGTCACGATCAACAATCAGTGGTCAAACCGCTACACCGTGATCGAGGTGACGGGCCTCGACCGGCCGGGCCTGCTCTACGAACTCACCGCGACGCTGTCGAAGCTCAGCCTCAACATCACCTCGGCCCACGTCGCGACCTTCGGCGAGCGCATGGTCGACGTGTTCTATGTCACCGACCTGCTCGGCGCGAAGATCGCCTCGCCGACCCGGGAGATGGCGATCAAGCGCTCGCTGCTGCAGCTGTTCACGCCGCCGACCTAGAGCTTTTTCCTGCGAAAGCCTGTCCCGGACTTGATCCGGGATGTGAAGCGGTTCGGCGCAGAAAATGCGACCAGACCAAAAAGCCATATCGAACCAAAAAAAGAAACGGCGCCCGGATGCCTGAGCATCGGACGCCGATTCCGTCAGCAATCAGAAAAGGCGGATTAGGCCGCCTTCTTCTTCTTGCCCTTCTTCTTCTTCATGGCGACCTTCTTCGGCTTGGCGGCCGGCTTGGACGTCGCCTCATAGGGATTCGTCGCCGCCCTCAGGAGGGCTTCGGTGTTCTTGTTCGCCGCAACCGCCGGATCTTCCTTCTTGGAGGCGGCGTTCGTGGTCGTGGTCGTGAAGGCAGCAGCCAGAACGACTGCTGCGAGGAGTGCAACCTTACGCATGTGATTCCCCAGGCTTTAGCATCCACCGGATCCCCCGGTACGCGGCCATGATGCACAAAAAAGACACGATTGGAAATACCTCGACCGGCACTCTCAACAGCGTCACAATCGGCCGCAAACCCAAGCGCCACCTGGACTTGTGGCAGGTCGGCCACAGCCGCTTAACCCCCCCTTAAAGCGATCGCTTTAGCCTGCCGCTGCGCTCCGTCTGGCGGAGTCGCGGGGACGTTTCGCGGGACAAAAATGGCTGCGCCGAAGGGCAAGGAGCGGCGGGAACCCGTCTTCGACGTGGCGCCCGCCGTGGAGCCGGACGACGATGAGGCGCCACCGCCGCGCCGCAGCAAAGCCGCGTCCAGTGGCGGCAAGTCCGCGTCGCGTCCCAAGGCCAAGTCCAAGCGCAAGAGCAGCTCAGCCGGCAGCAGCAGCGGCGGCTGGAGCGTCGGCGCCCTCCTCGGGCGGACCGTCTATTGGGGCGCGGTCGGCAGCCTCTGGATGGTGATCGCCGCGATCGGCGTGGCGATATGGATCGGCGCCCACCTGCCGCCGATCCAGTCCCTGGAGGTGCCCAAGCGCCCGCCGACCATCAAGATCGTCGACGCCACCGGCCAGGTGATCGCCACCCGCGGCACCATGGGCGGCGGCGTGGTGCTGCTGAAGGACCTGCCCAAGCACGTGCCGCAGGCCTTCATCGCCATCGAGGACCGCCGCTTCTATTCGCATTACGGCGTCGACCCGATCGGCATCCTTCGCGCGCTTGCCGCCAACGTGCTGCGCCGCGGCGTGTCGCAGGGCGGCTCGACCATCACCCAGCAGCTCGCCAAGAACCTGTTCCTGACGCAGGAGCGCACGCTCACCCGCAAGGTGCAGGAGGTCGGCCTCGCGCTCTGGCTCGAGCACAAGTTCAGCAAGGCGCAGATTCTCGACATGTATCTGAACCGCGTCTATTTCGGCGCCGGCGCCTATGGCGTCGAGGCCGCCGCGGGACGCTACTTCAACAAGCCGGCGCAGAAGCTCACCGTCGCCGAGGCCGCGATGCTCGCTGGCCTCGTGCGCTCGCCGTCGCGGCTGGCGCCGAGCCGCAATCCGAACGGCGCCGAGAAGCGCGCCCAGCTCGTGCTCGCCGCCATGGTGGACATGAAGTTCATCAACGACGACGCCGCGAAGGTCGCGCTGATCCAGCCGGCGCACGCCGAGCGTCCGCCGGGCGCGGGCTCGCTCGGCTATGCGGCCGACTGGATCATGGACGTGCTCGACGACGTGGTCGGCCGCGTCGATCAGGACATCGTGGTCGAGGCCTCGATCGATCCGGCGCTGCAGGCCGCAGCCGAGAGCGCGCTGGTCGAGGAGCTCAACAAGAACGGTGCCAAGGCCGGCGTCGGCCAAGGCGCCGTGGTGGCGATGACGCCCGACGGCGCCGTGCTGGCGCTGGTCGGCGGCCGCGATTACACCGCGAGCCAGTTCAACCGCGCCGTCGCAGCCAAGCGCCAGCCCGGCTCGGCGTTCAAGCCGTTCGTCTATCTCACCGCGCTCGAGCGCGGGCTGACGCCCGACACGGTGCGCGAGGACAAGCCGGTCCAGATCAAAGGCTGGCGGCCGGAGAACTACACGCATGAGTATTTCGGCCCGGTCACGCTGACCAAGGCGCTGTCGATGTCGCTCAACACCGTGTCGGTGCGGCTCACGATGGAGTTCGGCCCGACCGCGGTGGTGCGCACCGCGCACCGGCTCGGCATCGCCTCCAAGCTCGAGCCCAACGCCTCGATCGCGCTCGGCACGTCGGAGACTACGGTGCTGGAGATGGTCGGCGCCTACGCGCCGCTTGCCAATGGCGGCATGGCGATCTCGCCGCACGTGATCAAGCGGGTGAAGACCGCAGGCGGCAAGCTGCTCTACGAGCGCAAGCCCGATCGGCTCGGCCGCATCATCGATCCGCAAATCGTGTCGATGATGAACTCGATGCTGCAGCAGACGCTGCTCACTGGCACCGCGCGCAAGGCGGAACTGCCCGGCTGGCCGGCCGCCGGCAAGACCGGCACCTCGCAGGAATTCCGCGACGCCTGGTTCATCGGCTACACCGGCCATCTCGTTGCCGGCGTCTGGCTCGGCAACGATGATTCCTCGCCGACCAAGAAGACCACCGGCGGCGGACTGCCGGTCGAGATCTGGAGCCGCTTCATGCGCTCGGCGCATCAGGGCGTGCCGGTCGCGGCCCTGCCCGGCACCGGCGGCGGGATCGTGACGGCGGGCTTTACGCCGCCGTGGAATGCGCAGCCGCCCGCGCCGCTGTCCGACGCCGAGGCGCAAGTCCAAACCCAACGGCAGGCTCAGGCACAGGTTCGCCCCGAATCCGGCAGCGGCCTCGGCCTCGACGGCTGGCTGATCGATCGGCTGATGGGCCGCCGCTGACCAGATGCCTCAACGCTAGTGCATCGGCGTGCCGCGCGCCCGCACGCCGCGGCTGAACCACCAGAACACGAACGACAAGCAGCCTACGATCACGACCGCGATGGAGAGCGGCCAGGCCGATGCGCCGAGCGCTCGGCCGATCACGGCGCCGACCAGCGCCGATGTGGTCAGCGTGATGAAGCCAAGCAGCGAAGAGGCAGCTCCAGCGCGGTCCGGGAACGGCAGCAGTGCGCCGGCCTGCGACTGCGGCAGGCTCATGCCCATGCCGATCAGATAGATGCAGATTGCCGCCACCACGCCCTCGGCGCGATGCGGCACGAATGTCAGCAGCAACACGAGGATCAGGCCGCCCGAAGCCATCATGGCGCAACCGAGCCCCATCAGCCGGCCGCTGCCCCAGCGCGAGACGAAACGCGCTGCGAATGTGGTTCCGACGAGATAGCCGCCCGACGACAGCGCAAAGCTCATGCCGAACGCCAGCGCCGAATAGCCGTAGATGTCCTGGAGCACGAAGGCTGCGCTGGAGATCCAGGCGAACAGCCCGCACAGGCAGCACGCCGCGATGCCGAGATGGACCATGAAAACCGGCTCGCCGAGGAAACGGCGATAGGACCGCAGGATCGAGACCAGCGACACGGGCTCGGGCGCGCGATGGCGCACCGTCTCGGGCAGCAGCAGCCAGACCATCAGCCAGGCGCCGGCGCCAAAGCAAATCAGCGCCACGAAATTCGAGCGCCAGCCGAACGCAGTCTGCAGCACGCCGCCGATCAGCGGCGCGACCAGCGGCGCCAGCGCCATGATCGCAGCCATCCGCGACAGCTCGCGGCCGACTTTCAGGCCCTCGAACATGTCGCGCACCACGGCGCGGGCCAGCACCGTCGCGCCCGAGCCGCCGACGGCCTGAAGAAAGCGCGCGGCGATCAGCGTCTCGATGGAGAACGACAACGCGCAGGCGAGCGAGGCGACGAGATAGATGCCGAGCGTCGCGAGCAGCACCGGCCGCCTGCCGTGACGATCCGAGATCGGGCCGTGCAACACCTGCGCGCAGGCAAAGCCGATCAGGTAGAACGAGATGGTGAGCTGCACCTGCGCGGGCGGCGCGCCGAGCACATGGCCGATCGACGGCAGCGACGCCAGATACATGTCCATCGACAGCGGCCCGAGGCCGGTCAGCATGGCGAGCAAAAGCGTGAGGGCGAAAGAACCGGGCTGAAGCTTCATCGGGCGCTTTCAGTAGCACGGCCGGACCGTGCCGCCACTGTCAGCGCCGAACGGCTGCCATGTCGCGAGTTTCAGGAGGCTTCGGTGGGCAGGCCGTAGCGGTGCAGGTCGCCGCCATGCACGTCGAGCCAGGTCTTGGCGCGCTCGGAATCGGCGCAGACGCGCTTCACCAGCCGCCAGAACCGCGCCGAGTGGTTCATCTCGAGAAGATGCGCCACCTCGTGCACCGCGAGGTAGTTCAGCACGAACGGCGGCGCGAGGATGAGCCGCCACGAGTAGGACAGCACGCCCGTCGTCGAGCACGAGCCCCAGCGGCTCGACTGGTCGCGCACCGAGATGCGTTTGACTGCAACGCCGAACTCCTCGGCGGCACGGCGGCTCGCCGTGTCGAGATCGCGCGCCGCCTCGCGGCGCAGATAATCGCTGACCCGCCGTCCGATATGCGGCACATCGCCCGCGACACAGAGCAGCGGCATGCCGCTGTCCGGCTTCTCGGTCCACACCATGCCGCGCACGCCCCGCCGGTGCACGACGCGGTGCTCGACGCCGCGCAGCGGCAGCACGGTGCCGTCGGCGAACGGCACGGCCTGCGGCAGGCGATGCATGCGCGCCGCGATCCAGCCGCCGTGCTTCTGGGCAAACTCCTTCGCCTCGCGCAGGCTGCCGCGTGGCGGCATGGTCAGGATCACTTCGCGGGTCGCGGCCTGGATGCGCAAGGTGTAGCGCCGCGCCTGGCGGTGCCGGCGCACGCGCACCGGAAAGCTCGCCTGATCGAACTCGACCTGGAAGGTCTGCGGTTCGCTCGGACGGCGGTAGAACAGGGCACGCAGCGACATCGGCAAACCCACCCCGAATCCAGAGGGGGCAGGATAGCAGATCGGCCGAACGGGGGTATCCCCCTGAAAACCTTGAGCTAAACCCCTGAACTGACGAGTTTCATCACCGCCGGCCGGCGGGCCGCCGTCTGGGGCCGCTCGACGCTCAGGATGAAGTCGGCGATGCGGGGGGCCACCTCGGCGCGGAAGCGCGAGCCGTTGAACACGCCGTAATGGCCGACGCCGGGCTGCAGATAGTGCCGCTTCTTGTCGGCCGACAGGTTGGTGCAGAGCTCGTGCGCCGCCTCGGTCTGGCCGACGCCGGAGATGTCGTCGTGCTCGCCCTCGACGGTGAGCAGGCCGACATTGCGGATCGCACCCGGATCGACCGGGCGGCCGCGATGGGTCATCTCGCCCTTCGGCAGGCTGTGCTTGATGAAGCCGTTCTCGACGGTCTGCAGATAGAACTCGGCGGTGAGATCCATGACGGCGAGATACTCGTCGTAGAACTCGCGATGCTTCTGCGCCGAGTCGCCGTCGCCCTTCACAAGATGCATGAACAGGTTGCGATGCGCCTCGAGATGGCGATCGAGGTTCATGCTGACGAAGCCGTTGAGCTGCAGGAAGCCCGGATAGACGTCGCGCATCACGCCCGGATGCGGGAACGGCACCTTGGTGATGACGTTGCGCCGGAACCAGTCGATGCCGCGTTCCATGGCGAGCTTGTTCACGCCCGTGGAATTGACGCGCGTGTCGATCGGACCGCCCATCAGTGTGACCGAGCGCGGCGCGTAAGGATCGTTATCCGCTTCCATCAGCGCGGTCGCGGCGAACACCGGCACGGACGGCTGGCACACCGCGACGACATGGGTGTCGCCGCCGAGGAAATGCAGGATGCTGATGACGTAGTCGATGTAATCGTCGAGATCGAAACGGCCGGCCGCGAGCGGCACCATGCGCGCGTCGACCCAGTCGGTGATGTAGACGTCGTGATTGGGCAGGAAGGCCTCGACGGTGCCGCGCAGCAGCGTGGCGTAGTGGCCCGACATCGGCGCGACGATCAGCATCTTGGGCTGTGGCCGCCGCGGCATGTGGCAGAACATGCGCTCGAAGTGCAGCAGCCGGCAGAACGGCCGCTCCCACGGCGTCGACACATGGATCGGTGCGCGCTCGCCGCCGACCATCACCGAGTCGATGCGCCACTCGGGCTTGCCGTAGCGCCGCGTCGAGCGCTCGAACAGCTCGGCAGCGGCGGCGAGACTCTTGCCGTAGGTCGTGTGGGACAGCGGATTGAGCGGATTCTTGAAATAGAGCCGCGTCACGTCGGCAAGCGCCCGCGCCGGCTGGAGCGCTGCATGGCCCGTCTCGTACATCCAGTACAAGCCGGTCGAGAGCGCCGGACTGCTGTATTGCGGCGCGCCGCCGAATTCACCAATAGCCATGCTTTCAGATCCCCGGCCCCGCTGCGGCGCAGCATAGTGACGAACAGATGACATGGTCAACATATATGGCTTGTCTTGGCGAAGCGTTATGGAGGCGAAAAACCCCTTGTTTTTCGGGCATTTCCGCCAGTCTACCTGAGGACAGCCTTAACCGGCGGTCAAAAACCGCCGGCGCGGAGGCCTGCTGCGACTGCTAATCGCCGCCCTGCAGCAAAGTTCCTTCGCGCCGGGCACTGCGCAGCAGCACGAGGAAGACCGCAACGCCGATCGCGAAAATCACCGCATTCAGCGCAAAGGCCTGCAGCATCAGGTCGGCGCGAAACACGTGATCGATCAGCAGCGCCCGCATGCCTTCGAACACGTAGGTCGGCGGCAGCATCCAGGCGAAGACCTGCAGCCACGACGGCAGCACCGACACCGGATAGTACACGCAGGTGAACGGCAGCATCAGGAACATGAAGCCCCAGGCCATGTTCTCGGCGCCGAGCCCGTGCCGCAGCAGGATGCCCGACACGATGATGCCGATCGCCCAGCTCGTCAGCAGCAAATTCATGAAGAACACCGCGAGCGCGAGACCCATCGCCCAGAGATTGAAATCGAACCACCAGATCGCCAGCAGCGACACCGGCACCATGCCGATCGCGAGCCGCACGATGCTCTGAACCATCAGCGCCAGCACGAACTCGATCGGCCGCAGCGGGCTCATCATCAGGTTGCCCATGTTGCGCGCGTACATCTCTTCCAGGAACGAGATCGAGAAGCCGAGCTGGCCGCGAAACAGCACGTCCCACAACATCACGGCGCCGATGAACGTGCCGGCGGCGCGCATGGTGGCCGAGCCGGCATTCTGCGAGACATACATCTGCAGAAAGCCCCACATCAGCATCTGCACCGCGGGCCAGTACATCAGGTCGAGCAATCGCGGCCATGACGAGCTGAGCAGATACCAATGCCGCAGCACCATCGCGAACACGCGCCGCGGCGAGATCGCGATGTAGCGCGGCGTGCGCGCTTTGGATTCAAGAGTCATCACACGCCCTCTCGCTCTCCCGTCCGTCTCCCTGCTGCGGTTTGGCCCCCTCGCCCCGCGAAGCGGGGAGAGGGTCCCGAGCGAATGCGAGGGGGAGAGGGGTGCTGCCACAAGAGCCCTCTCCCGGCTCGCATTCGCTCGCCACCCTCTCCCGCAAGCGGGAGAGGGGACTCGCTGCGCCGCCACCGGTACCGAAGGACAAACTCATTGCGCGGCCTCCCGGGCTTCGCCGGTGCCACGCGCGATGTCGAGGAACACCTCTTCGAGATTGCTGCGGCCGTAGCGCGCGATCAGCCCTGCCGGCGTGTCGTCGTCCTCGATCTTGCCGCGCTTGAGCATGATGACGCGGTCGCACAGCCGCTCGACCTCGTTCATGTTGTGCGAGGCGAGCAGGATCGTGGTGCCGTGCGCGCTGCGATAATGCTCGAGCCGGCCGCGCACCCAGTCGGCGGTGTCGGGATCGAGCGAGGCAGTGGGCTCGTCGAGCAGCAGGATCTCCGGCTCGTTGATCAGCGACTTCGCCAGCGCCACGCGGGTCTTCTGGCCCGACGACAGCTTGCCGGCCTGCCGGTCGAGGAAGTCGCCCATGTCGAATTCCTCGGACAGCGTCCGGATGCGGCCCGCCACATCCGCGCAGCCATAGAGCATGCCGAACACGTTGAGGTTCTGCCGCACCGTCAGCCGCATCGGCATGTTGACGTAAGGGCTCTCGAAATTCATGCGATGCAGCACGCGGTGCCGCTCCCGCGGCATGTCGGCGCCCAGCACCGTGACGCGGCCGGAGGTCGGTTCCACCAGCCCCATGATGGTCGAGATGGTCGTGGTCTTGCCGGCGCCGTTGCCGCCGAGCAGCGCCGCGCAGGAGCCCGCCTCGATGGCAAATGAAATACCGTCCACCGCCGTCACGGTCTTGTAGCGTTTGACCAGGCGGTCGACGGTGATGGGCGATTGTCCTGGCACTTCTCCTGGCGCGAGCATCGGTGAGATGTGACGCGGCGCGCGGCCCGGCGCAAGCCCCTGCACAGCCGCAACCCATTCACCATGCGGCGGTTGGCAACATTGAGAACGGCCCCCGCGGCATTAAGATATGACCATGCTCTACGACACCGCCGACCAGATCCATCTGCCGCAGCGGCGGAACGTGCGGCTCGACACGCTGCTGCGCCTGCGCTGGCTCGCGGTGATCGGCCAGACCGTCGCGGTGCTGGTGGTCGTCTACGTGGTCGAGTTTCCGCTGCCACTCTGGGCCTGCATGGCGGTGATCGCGCTGTCGGCGTGGCTCAACGTGGCGCTGCGTGTGCGCTTCAGCCTGACGCAACGGCTCGAGCCGACGCGGGCCGCGTGGCTCCTGGCCTTCGACATTGCCGAGCTTGCGGTGCTGTTGTTCCTGACCGGCGGCTTGCAGAATCCGTTCGCGTTCCTGTTCCTCGCGCCGGTGCTGTTGTCCGCGACCGCTCTGCCGCCACGCATCACCGTGATGCTCGGCGTGTTCGCCGTGATCTGCGCCACTGTGCTGGTGTTCGCGCATTACCCGCTGCCGTGGGATCCCGACGATCCGATGGAGCTGCCTTGGATCTATCTGCTCGGCGTGTGGTTCTCGATCCTGCTCGCCATCGGCTTCATCGGCGTCTATGCGTGGCAGATCACCGAGGAAGGCCGGCAGATCGCCGAAGCCCTGGCCGCGACCGAGCTGGTGCTGGCGCGCGAGCAGCATCTGTCGCAGCTCGATGGCCTCGCCGCTGCAGCCGCCCACGAGCTCGGCACACCGCTTGCGACCATCTCGGTGATCAGCCGCGAGCTCGAGCGCGCGATCGATGCCAACTCGCCGCACGCCGAGGACGTGAAGCTTCTGCGCGAGCAGGCGCAGCGCTGCCGCGACATTTTGGCCAAGCTGACAGAACTTCCGACCGGCGCGCCGTTCGACCGCACGCCGCTGCCGGCGCTGATCGAGGAGGTGGTGGCGCCGCACCGCAACTTCGGCATCGACATCAACGTGTCGATGCCGCCGCGCTCCGGCCCGCCGATGGGGACGCGGAATCCGGCAATGCTCTACGGTCTCGGCAATATTCTGGAAAATGCCATCGACTACGCCCAGGCCCGGGTCGAGGTGACCGCCGACTGGACCGACGAGGACGTCGCGGTCACGATCAGCGACGATGGGCCGGGCTTTGCGCCGGAGATCATGGAACGGATCGGCGAGCCTTACGTGAAATCGACCAAGCGCCGCCGCATGAATGCCGGCGGCGACCCGACCGGGCTGGGGCTGGGCTTCTTCATCGCCAAGACATTGTTGGAACGTACGGGCGCCACTGTCGAATTCGAGAACCGGCCCTATCCCGACCGCGGTGCGGTAATCCGGGTCCGCTGGCTGCGGGACGAGTTCGAACGGCCCATCGACGACCCCCCTGAGAGTTCCTTGGGCCTTGCCGCCACTTGAGGTCCATCCCCATGTTACCTAAGGTGATCAGGATATGAGCATGACCATGACCGAAGTATCGCCGCCGCCTGTGGTCGTTTCCGCCGAGCGGACCCTGCTGATCGTGGAAGACGACAAGGCCTTCCTGCAACGATTGGCCCGGGCCATGGAGGCCCGCGGCTTCGAGGTGCGGACCGCCGAGTCGGTCGGCGAAGGCCTGCAACAGGTCGAGGCCTCGGCCCCCGCCTTTGCGGTGGTCGACATGCGGCTCGGCGACGGCAACGGCCTCGACGTCGTCTCGGCGCTCCGACAGCGCCGTCCCGAGGCGCGCGCCATCATCCTGACCGGCTACGGCAACATCGCCACCGCGGTAAACGCCGTGAAGATGGGCGCGGTCGATTATCTCTCGAAGCCCGCCGACGCCGACGACGTGGTCAACGCGCTGCTCGCGATCGAAGGCCGCAAGGCCGAGCCGCCGGAGCATCCGATGTCGGCCGACCGCGTGCGCTGGGAGCACATCCAACGCATCTACGAGCTGTGCGGCCGCAACGTCTCGGAGACGGCGCGCCGGCTCAACATGCACCGCCGCACCCTGCAGCGCATTCTCGCCAAGCGCGCGCCGCGCTGAGGTTCAAGCGAAACCAATCCTTGTCGGCCCGCGTCAGTGACGCGGGCCGATTTTATTTGATCAGGTTGCTGACGCGCTCGATGATCGGCTTTGGCGTGGCGTAGATCTTGGCGATCAACGCCGCCAGCTGCTCGCCGTCCACCGGCTCAAGATCGAGCTTGCTGCGCTTGACGTCTTCGACGAACTCCGGGTCCTTCATGGTCGCCGCAAAGGCGTCGCGCAGCATCTTCAGCCGCTCAGGCGGCAGATCGGGCGGTGCCGCGAACGGCCGGCCGATGTCCTGCCCGGCATAGAGAAACTCCAGGAGCTGCTTCTCTTCGTCGTTGCGGGCGAGCGTCAGCACGTTCGGCACGCCTTTCAGCTCCGGGCGCGACTCGGCGCCGGCCTGCAGCAGCACATTGATGACTTTCTTTGGAATCCAGTCTGGCTTCCTCTGGTTGACGCTGTCGAGGCTCTCGCAGATGCCTTCGACCTCGCCGCGCTCCATGGCGAGGAACACATCGGCCGACGAACGGAAGCCCGAGACGATCTTGAACTTGTAGCCGAACACGTCGCTGAGCACTTTGGGATAGGACCGCGTGCCGGTGCCGGGCCCGGTGTCGCCCAGGATCAGCTCCTTGTCGCGCAGGTCGTTCACGGTCTTCACCTTGGCCGAGCTGTTGGCGATGCAGACGTTGTGCTCCCGCGTCGGACTGCCGAGCCAGGACAGCTTCGTCGCATCAAAGCGCGCGCCTGGCGCGTTGCTCAGGGGCCCCAGCGCCGCGTCGCGGGCGATGATGCCGAACGCCGTGCCATCCTTGGGCGCAGCCGCATAGAGGTGGCTCGCCGCCACATAGGAGCCGGCGCCCGGCATGTTCTGCGGCACCACCGTGGGCCTGCCCGGCAGATGCTTGCCGATGTGGCGCGCCACCGTGCGGCCCCAGAGATCGTAGCCGCCGCCGGTGCCGAAGCCGATGATCAGCGTCACGGTCTTGCCGGCCAGATCGACCGGCTGCGCGTTTGCCGGCGCGGCGGCGAGTGTCGCCGCCAGCGCCGCAATCGGAAGGCTTACGCTTCGCGTTCCACCCACTCTCATTGCCGGCTCGCCGTCTTCTCCGGATGCAGGATCAGCTTCTGGATCCGCCAATTGAGAATTTCGGCGACGAACAGCGTGTTCTCCGACGGGCACGCGATCTCGTGAATCCAGCCGAACTGCTTCGGCTGCTTGCCCGCCGAGCCGAGCACGCCCAGCACCTTGCCGTCGAGCGACAGCTTGTAGATGCGGCCCGGATGCGAATCCGCGCTGTACAGCACCTGGTTCGGTCCGGGCGTGATGCAGATCGCCCAGGGCGCGCCGGGCGCGAAGCTGCCGCCGGTCTGCAGGTAGTTGGTCAGGTCCGGCTTGTTGCCGATCGCGGGCCTGGCGTTCTCGTCGAACGGCACGTTGATCTTGATCTCGCGCTGGAAGTTGCCGTCGCCGTCGAACACCTGGATGCGGCGGTTGTTGCGGTCGGCCACATAGATGTTGCCCTTGGCGTCCGCCGCGATGCTGTGCACCAGGTTGAACTCGCCCTGGCCTTTGCCCTTCTGGCCCCAGGATTTGATCCAGTCGCCCTCCCGGCTGATCTTGGCGACGCGGGAGTTTACGTAGCCGTCCGAGATATAGATCGTGCCGTCCGGCCCCCAGGTCACGTCGGTGGGCTGGCGGAACCGGCCGTCCTGATGCGGCAGCGGCTTCTCGAGATTGCGCTCATGGGGCTTGGCTTCGGCGTCGGAGGCCTCCGACTTGCGGCCGAACACCATCACGACGCGGCCCTGCGGATTGAACTTGATGATCATGTCCGAGCCCTTGTCGGTGGCCCAGATGTTGTCGTCCTTGTCGATGCGCACGGTGTGCGCGAAGGCCCAGGCGTAGAGGTTCTTGCCGATCTCGCGGACGAACTTGCCGTTCGGGTTGAACTCCAGAAGCTGCGACGCGGTGTTGCCGTAGGCCGGCCCCGCGCTCGAGCCGCCGCGCGAATAGACGAAGATGTGTCCCTTGGAATTGGTAGCGACCCCGGCCACCTCGCCGAGGTGCATGTCGTCCGGCAGCTTCAGCGGATTGGGCACCGAGTCATAGGCAATGCTCGGCACCGCATCTTGCGCCAATGCCACATGGGCCGATGCCACATGGGCGGTGAGTGAAACAAGCGCAGCAAGCATGAGCCTCATCAGCGACCTCCCAGCATTTTTTTGTGCTTCGAGAGAACCCGAAGCTGCGGGAGTATAGGGACCGGCTATCGCTGCCTGCAACACGGTCATGCCGGGGCACGCGCGCAGCGCGTGAACCCGGAATCCAGAAAAGCAAACAGTCCCGATGTTCTGGATTCCGGATCCGCCGCTTCGCGGCGTCCCGGAATGACGTCGAGAGATATTGGAAGTTAAGCCGCGCGGACGGTGGCGAGGAACTTGTCGACTTCCTGCTTCAGCTTGCCGCCTTCCTTGGCGAGCAGATGCGCCGAGGCGAACACCCGCTCCGCCGCGGTGCCGCTCTCGGACGCGGCCCGGTTGACGTCGCCGATGTTCGACGCCGCATGCTCGGCGCTGCGCGCCGCGCTTTCCACGCCGTCGGCGATCTGCGACGTGGTCGCGCCCTGCTGCTCGACCGCACCCGCGATCGAGCTTGCGATCTCGGAGATGCGGCCGATGGTCGAGCTGATTTCCTTGATGGCGGCAAACGAATCCGCAGTCGCGGTTTGCATCTCGGCGATCTGGACCGTGACCTCTTCCGTGGCCTTGGCCGTCTGGGTCGCCAGCGTCTTGACCTCGGAGGCGACCACCGCAAAGCCGCGGCCGGCCTCGCCGGCGCGCGCCGCCTCGATGGTGGCGTTCAGCGCCAGCAGGTTGGTCTGCTCGGCGATGTCTGTGATCAGCTTGACGACGTTGCCGACGCGGGTTGCGGCTTCCGACAGCGCCGTGATGCGGGCGTCGGTCTTCTCGGCCTGGCGCACCGCGTCGCCCGCGATCTCGCTCGACTCGCGCACCTTGCGGCTGATGTCCGACACCGAATTGGCGAGCTCGCCCGCGGCCTCAGCGGCCGAGTTGACGTTTCGGGACGCATCGCTCGAGGCGCGCTCCACGATGTCGGCGAACTGCTTGGTCGAATCCGCTGTGCCTTTCATGGTGCTGGCCGCGACCTCGAGGCCCTTCGATTCCAGCGACACGAAATTCACGATGTTGCCGATCGCGGCCTCGAAGCTGTCGGCGATGCCGCGCATCGACCTGCGCTGCTCATCGGCCGCGGCCTGCCGCTGCGCCTCGTCCTCGGAGGCATGCAGCCGCGCCCGCTCGATGGCCCGGACCTTGAACTGCTCGACCGCGTTTGCCATCGCGCCGACCTCGTCCTTGCGGTTGAGGCCCGGCAGCGTCACGTCGAAGTGACCTCCGGCAAGGCCGTCCATCGCGGTGACGAGCTTGCGCAGCGGCCGCGTCACGCCGCGGATCGCCCAATAGGTCAGCAATGAAAGCAGGATGCCGGCGACGATCGCACAGAGCACGATCAGATGGCTGACCTGCTGGCCGTGCGCGATCTGCGCATCGATCACGGTCGCGACCTCGAGGACGCCGCGGACGTCACCGAGCTTCCAGTCGCGCTTCGGCGAGGCCGGATCGGAGTTGTGGCAATTGACGCAGGACTGCGCCGACATGGTGTCGGCAACAGCGGTGCGCACAACGTGCCTGCCGCCGAGAGAGGCCTCGCGCGAGAACACCTCTTTGGGATTGGCGACCAGGAAGTCCCAGGCCTGCGTCTGGAATTCGTCGAGCTTGCGGTCGTGGCGGCCGGGAAACGGATATTTGCTGTAGAAGCTGAGCGACGTGTCGCTGTTGGCCAGCAGGCTGCTGAGATCCAGCATCATCGTCGCCGGGATCGGAATGGTGCCGTCCTTGCCGCGATGATCGTGCGACGCCTTGACGGCGCCGGTCTGCAGCACCTTGTTGACGACGTTTTCCGAGTAGTAGCCGCGAATGATCTTGAACTGCGCCGCGACCTGCTGGTTCGACAGCAAAGCGTCGTGCACCGCCGTGCTTTCCATCAGCCGCGGCATGGTCGCCCAGATCACGCCGACCACGATGAAAAGCACGATCGGCACCGGCAGGATCACGCGCCAAGCGAGGCTGTTCCAGCCGCGAAACGATGCGCGTTTGATCTGCGGAGACGGGGACTCGGATTGAGCAGATGGCATGGTCGCTCGCGTCCGGTTCCCGATATGGGCGTGGACACGCTGGAATCTTCCAGGTTTTGGTAATTGAACCGTTAATTGCAGCCGGGCCCGAACAAATTCGCAGCCGCTTTGCCGCTGGGCGGGCCACGGAAGTCGGCCAATGCACCACTAGAACTCGCCCTGATAGGGCCCGGCCGGATCGGCCAGCGATTGCAGGCGGAGTGCGGCGGCCCGCGCGATGCTGAGCGTCATGCTCTTGCGGGTCGCGGCATGGAGCCGATGCTCCGGCGCCTCGCAGACGATCTGGGCGCCGAAGGCATCCGCCACGATCAGCCCGGTGTCCGGCGGGAAGATCTCGCACGGCACCTCGACCGTGGTGGCGAAGAACAGCCGGTCGCAATGCAGCCGGTAGTCCATCCACTTCTGGTCGGCGCGGAAGTCCGCGACCGAGGACTTGATCTCGACGATCCAGATCTCGCCGCCCCCGCCGAGCGCGACCAGATCGGCGCGCCGGCCCGAGGCGAGCGGCAGCTCGCTGACCACGCAATAGCCATGGGCATGCAACAGCCGCGCGGTGCCGCGCGCGATCTTCAACGCGGTCTGCGACTGGCGGCCGTCGACCGGAAGTTCCGCGAATTGTCCGAGCGGCACGCTCTTCAGGCTCATGGCTTGCGGCCCAGCTCCATCACCATCCGGGTCAGCAGATAGAGTCGCGGCACCATGCTGTCGACCTCGGCATATTCGCGATCGGTGTGCGCATTGGCGCCGATCAGGCTCAAGCCGTCCAGCGTCGGCTTGAACACGCCGGCCGCAAGGCTCGAATCCGCGGCGCCGCCCGAGCCGACGAGATTGAGCGACTTGCCGAGCTCGCCATAGATGCGCTGCGCCATCGCGGCGAGCGCGTCGATCTGGGCGTTCTGCGGCATCACCGGGAAGCTGCGCGTCAGCGTCGCCGTCACCTCGGTGTCGGCAATGAGCTTGCTCTTGATCGCAACGGCGAGATCGCGCTCGACCCGGTCGAACTCCTCGGCCACCACGGCGCGCACGTCGGCGTCGGCCTCGGCGTAGTCCGGAATCACGTTCTTGCGCTCGCCGCCCTTGAAGACCGTGAAGTTGACCGTGGTGCCCTTCTGCGCGTCGGCGAGCTTCGAGAGCTGCAGCACCTGATGCGCCAGCTCCATCACGGCGTTGCGGCCGAGTTCCGGCGCACCGCCCGCATGCGACGCGCGGCCCTTCACCTCGACCTTGATGGTGCCGGAGCCTTTGCGCCAGACCGTGATGCCGTCGCCGGTGCGGCCGCCCTCGAGATTGAGCGTGACGTCGTGCTCTTTCGCAAGCTTCTCGATCAGCGCGCGCGAGCCGCGCGAGCCGGTCTCCTCGTTGGTGTTGAGGAACAGCGTGATGCGGGCGTAATCCTTGAACTTCAGCTCGTTCAGGATCTTCAGCGCGGTGAGACCCATGACCACACCGGCCTTGTCGTCCGACACGCCCGGCCCGTAGGCGCGGCCCTTCTCGATGCGGAACGGCCGCGCCTTGGCGGCGCCCTTGGCGAACACCGTGTCCATATGCGCCATCAGCAGCACCGTGCCCTTGCCGGTGCCCGTGAAGGTCGCGACGATGTTGTCGCCCGCCACCGCATGCTGGTTCGGCACGAGCTCGATCGAAGCGCCGAGCTGCTTCAACTCCTCGATAGCGATGGCGCCGACCGCCTTGAGGCCTTCGGCATCACCGGTGCCGGAATCGATGTTGACCAGCTGCTCCCAGAGCTTGATGGCATCGGGCTTCAGCTTCTCGGCGCTGTCGAGGATCGGCTTCACCGATTCCGCCGCGAACGCCGGTGCCGCCAACATCCATCCCGCCAAAGCCAGCGCCGCAAGCTTGCCCAATCTCATCGCCCGCCTCCCGCACGCTCTGGAAACGCCGCCCGCAATCCCTCGCGCGACGGCTTCAGCACGCCGCGTTCCGTGATCAACCCGGTCACCAGCCGCGCCGGCGTCACGTCAAACGCATAGTTCGCGACCGGCGAGCCGTCGGGCACCACCTGCACGGTCTCGATCCGGCCATCCGCAGTGCGACCGGTCATCGTGGACTGCTCCTCGCCGGAGCGCTGCTCGATCGGAATCTCAGTGATACCATCGCTCACCGCGAAGTCGATGGTCGGCGACGGCAGCGCCACATAGAACGGCACATTATTGTCCTTGGCGGCCAGCGCCTTCAGATACGTGCCGATCTTGTTGCAGACGTCGCCCTGCGCGGTGACGCGGTCGGTGCCGACGATCGCGAGATCGACCATGCCATGCTGCATCAGATGGCCCCCGGTGTTGTCGGCGATGACGGTGTGCTTGACGCCGTGATGGCCGAGCTCCCAGGCGGTGAGCGAAGCGCCCTGGTTGCGCGGCCGCGTCTCGTCGACCCAGACATGGATAGCGATGCCCTTGTCGTGCGCCGTATAGATTGGCGCGGTCGCGGTGCCATAGTCGACGGCCGCGAGCCAGCCGGCGTTGCAATGGGTCAGCACATTGACCGGCTCGCCGTTCTTGCGGGCCGCGATCTCCTCGATCAGCTTCAGCCCGTGGCGCCCCATGGCCTTACAGATCTCGACATCCTCGTCGGCGATCTCGGTGGCCCGCCGATAGGCGGCGGCGACCCGCGCGTCGCGCGGCTGGTTGCGCACCGCGGCCACCATCTCGTCGAGCGCCCATTTCAGATTGATCGCGGTCGGCCGCGTCGCATGCAGCTCCGCATAGGCGCGCTCGATGTGCTCATCGGAGGCATCGGCGCGCAGCGCCAGGCACATGCCGTAAGCGGCTGCCGCACCGATCAACGGCGCACCGCGCACCTGCATCGACCGGATGGCATTCGAGGCTTCGCTGAGCGTGGTCAGCCGCAGCGTGGTGTAGCGGTGCGGCAGCATGGTCTGGTCGATGATGCCGACCGACCAGCCGTCGGGTTCGAGCCAGATCGTGCGGGTGTGTGTGCCTTTGACCTTCATATCGGACTCATAGCCAGTTTGCCCGCGACGCCGCAATCGGAACAACATCGGTCCCGCAATTCCGCAGCGCCTGTCTGGGCATTCATCTCCCGGTCGCAATCCGCCCACATTCCGCCGGTGCCCGGCCGCAATCCGGACCACGGCCCGTCGCGAAGGGCAGGAATCATTTCCGGCGTCGGAAGGCACCCCGGAGGGAAACATCCATGTTGTCTCATATTGCCCGGGCGCTCGCGCCCGCGTCGTTTGCTGCCGCAATGACATTCAGTGCCGCCTTCGCCGATCCGGCGGAGTCGGAAATCAAGCGCATGGCCAAGCCGGTCGTCGAGGTCGTGTTCGTGCTCGACACCACCGGCTCGATGGGTCCGCTGATCGAAGGCGCCAAGCGCAAGATCTGGTCGATCGCCACCGCGATCGTCGACGAGAACCCGGCCGCCGAAATCCGCATGGGCCTGGTCGCCTATCGCGACATCGGCGACGAATACGTCACCAAGACCTTCAATCTCACCACCGACATCCAGGACCTCTACGCCAATCTCTTGGCGCTGCAGGCGCGCGGCGGCGGCGACTGGCCGGAAAGCGTCAACGAGGCGCTGGAGATCGGCGTCACCAAGCTCAACTGGACGCAAGGCCCGGAAATCTGCCGCATCATGTTCCTGGTCGGCGATGCGCCGCCGCACATGGACTACAAGCAGGACACCAAATATCCCGACGTGGTCCGCACGGCGCGCGAACGCGGCATCGTGATCAACGCCGTGCAGGCCGGCGATGCGCGCGACACCGAGCGGGTGTGGCGCGAGATCGCCCAGCGCGGCGACGGCCGCTACATCCCGATCCCGCAGGACGGCGGCAAGATTCTGGTGATCGAGACGCCGTGGGACGTGGAAATCATCGAGCTGCAGGGCCAGATCAACGGCACCGTGATCCCGTACGGACCGCGCGCGCAGCGCTCCAGCATCGAGCAGAAGACCGGCCAGCTCGCGGCGGCGCCGCGCTCGGCCGCGTCCGAGATGGCGAGCTACCTCAACAAGAGCGCCAAGCGCACCGGCGAAGCAGTCACCGGCCGCGGCGATCTCGTGTCCGATGTCGCGTCGGGCCGGCAGAAGCTCGATGCCGTCAAGGACGACGACCTGCCGGACAATCTCCGGGTGCTGAAGCCCGAGCAGCGGCAGGCCGCGATCGACAAGAACGTGGCCGAGCGCAAGACGCTGAACGACCGCCTGGCCGAGCTGGTCAAGAAGCGCGACGTCTATGTGGCGGAGCAGCGCAAGAACGGCCCGGCGAAGGTCGCCGACTCGTTCGACCGCGCGGTCGCCGACACGCTCAAGGCGCAGATCAAGCGGTAAGCTTGCCTCGCCGCGCACGATGCCCCAATCTCCCGCCGACAGGGTTGTCGGCGGGAGTGCTTTATGGCGATCGACTACGAGGTTGAATACAACAACCGCGCGCGGGTGCCCGAGCATCCGCAGATCTTCGAGCGCTGGATCCGCGAAGGCGCCGCCTATCGGGACGAAGCCGCGAAGGAAGGCCGCGCCGAGATCGGCCTGAAATACGGCCCCTCGCCGCGCCAGACCATCGACATCTTCCGGCCGCGCGGCGGCGGCGCTGGCCCGCTCGCGCTGTTCATCCACGGCGGCTACTGGCGCTCGCTGGAGCCGTCGAGCTTCAGCCAGGTGGCGCGCGGCATGAACGCACACGGCGTCACGGTCGCGGTGTCGGGCTACGATCTGGTGCCGCAGGTCAATATCGGGCAGATCATCGAGCAGACCCAGGCCGCGTGCCTCGCCGTCTGGAGAAAGCTCGGGCAACGCATCATGGTCAGCGGCCATTCGGCCGGCGGACATCTCGCCGCCTGCATGATGGCGACCGACTGGAAGAAGCTCGATGCGTCCGCGCCGGCGGATCTGACCACGGTCGGCTATGCGATCTCCGGCCTCTACGATCTCGAAGTGCTGACGCATCTCGCCGGCAACGCCGAGTTCAAGCTCGACGCCGCGGAAGCAAAACGCATCTCGCCACTCTATTGGCCGGTCCGAAGCGGTTGCGTGCTCGACGCCGTGGTCGGCGGTGACGAGTCGTCGGAGTTCTTGAGGCACAGCAAAACGATTGCCGACGCGTGGCGCGCCAAAGGCGCCGAAACCCGCTACGAAGCTCTCGCGGGGCTCAATCATTTCACCGTATGCGACCCCATGACCGATCCGAACAGCGCCATGACCAGGCGGTTGGTTGAGCTCGCAAAGCGCATCTAGAACCAATACTTCCACGCGAAGATCACCGTCAGCAGCGCGCCGACCGCGATCACCAGCACGCGCATGAAATGCTGCGGAATGCGGCGCGACACATAGGCGCCGCAGAAGCCGCCGACGAGGCAGCCCGCCATCATGGCGAGCGTCTGCGGCCAGCTCACCGCGCCGTGGATGATGAACCAGACCGAAGCCGCGACGGTGTTGAGGCTCGACACCAGGTTCTTGGCGACATTGGCGCGGCGATAGTTGCCCTCGGTCGCGATCGTCAGCACGCCGAGCAGCAAGGTGCCGGCGCCCGCGCCGAAATAGCCGCCATAGATCGAGATCGGCAAGATGAGCGGCACGCTGGTGACGCTCATCTTCCACTCGTCCTCGCCGCGCGCCTTCGCGCGCGACCGCATCCATTGCGTGATCTGCCGCGCGAAACCGAACAGGATGGTGGAGCCGCCGAGCAGGATCGGGATGAGCTGCTCGAACCTCCGCTCGGGCGTCGCCAGCAGCAGCACCGCGCCGATCACGGCACCGAGCAGCGAGGCGGCGATCAAGCCGATGAACGCGCGGTTGAACGGCGGCAGGTTGCCGCGGTCGGTCATCGCGGCGAGAAAATTGCCGCCGCTGACCGCGACGAGATTCGACGCGGTGGCGGTGACCGGCGGCAGCCCCACCGCGAGCAGCACCGGAAAGGTGATGACCGAGGCGCCGCCGACGATGGCCGCCATCACACCGCCCGCGAGCCCCGTGCCGAGCAGGATCAGAACGGTGTGAAGGTCCACGTGCGCAAAATCACATGCAAGATCACATGAACGCCTGGATGCCGGTCTGGGCGCGGCCGAGGATCAGCGCGTGGATGTCGTGGGTGCCCTCGTAGGTGTTCACGGTCTCGAGGTTGCACATCACGCGCATCACGTGGAACTCGTCCGAGATGCCGTTGCCGCCGTGCATGTCGCGGGCGACGCGGGCGATGTCGAGCGCCTTGCCGGTGTTGTTGCGCTTCATCAGTGAGATCGACGGCGGCGCGGCCTTGCCGGCCTCGAGCATGCGGCCGAGCGCGAGCGCACCGCGGAGGCCGAGCGCGATTTCGGTCTGCATGTCGGCGAGCTTCTTCTGGACGAGCTGATTGGCGGCAAGCGGCCGGTTGAACTGCTTGCGGTCGAGCGTGTATTGCCGCGCCGCGTGCCAGCAGAACTCGGCCGCACCCATCGCGCCCCAGGCGATGCCGAAGCGCGCCATGTTGAGACAGCCGAACGGACCGGCGAGGCCCGACACGTTCGGCAGCAGGTTCTCCTCTGGCACGATGGCGTCTTCCAGCACGATCTCGCCGGTGACCGAGGTGCGCAGGCTGAGCTTGCCTTCCACCTTGGGCGTCGAGAAGCCCTTGGTGCCGCGCTCGACGATGAAGCCGCGGATTTTCCCTTCGAGCTTCGCCCAGACGATGGCGATGTCGGCGATCGGCGCGTTCGAGATCCACATCTTGGCGCCGTTGAGCTTGAAGCCGCCCGCGACCTTCTCGGCGCGCGTCACCATCGAGCCCGGATCGGAGCCGTAGTCCGGCTCGGTCAGGCCGAAGCAGCCGATCAGTTCGGCCTTGGCGAGCTTGGGCAGATACTTCTTCTTCTGCGCCTCGGTGCCGTAGGCGTAGATCGGGTGCATGACGAGCGACGACTGCACCGACAGCGTCGAGCGATAGCCGGAATCGACCCGCTCGATCTCGCGGGCGATCAGGCCATAGGACACGTAGCCGAGGCCGGCACCGCCGTACTCCTCCGGAATGGTCGGACCCAGAAGGCCCAGCGCGCCCATCTCGGGCAGCAGGTCCTTGTCGACCTTCTCGTCGCGCCAGGACAACCGCACCCGCGGCATCAGCTTGTCCTGCGCGAAGGCGCGGGCGCTGTCGCGCACCATGCGCTCCTCTTCGGTGAGGTCGCCTTCCAGCCCGAGCGGGTCCTCCCAGTTGAAATCGGCGTCTTTCAGCACCTGGGCCGGCTTGGGGTGGGACTTGGCGGAAACGGCGGTCGACATGACGAGCTCCGGCTTGATTGGGCTTGTGGGATGGGTTGCGGAGGAGTTTAGCGGCTTCGCGTGGCGCTGTCGTCATGTTCTGCAGAGCCGAACAGACATGCAGGCATGCGCCAGCGGCCCCTGAAAAAGTAAGGCGCGGGGCGCCGCCTTCATTTCCTTTCTCCCTCCAAAGAGGGAGGCGGGCGCCGAAAAGGCGCAAGTAGCAAAAGCGCCTTCCGGCGCCCAGCCTGGCGGCGTCTCTCGTCTCGGGACCGCTCTTCCGGGCGCGGGCGGACGTGCACAACCTCGCCCCTATCCAGGCGGCATTTCCGCCGCCCTTCAGCCCGTCCACGTCCAGCCCTTAAAGGGCAGCCCCGTCTTGCGACGGCGCGGGCGGTGGTCCGAGACGACCCTGGTCCCTGTTTGCGTAAGTCCAGAGACCCGGGCGCCACACCCTGCTCCGCAGCATGATCGCCTCATGAAGCGCCCTCTACTGAGCAAGACAGGCGGGACCGTAGACCAAGCAATGCGGTCGTCAACTTTACCCTTCTTGTTTGCAAGCTCTGTCAACATTGTTGCGGAAGCGACGATGTTGCTCTCCGCTCGACGCACTCTCTCCCGGCCCTCATGGTGAGGAGCGTTGCCATAAGCGCGGTTACGCGCGTCTTCGACGCGCTATGGCAACGCGTCTCGAACCATGGGGGCCGCCCGGCTGCGGCAGCACTGTGGTCGCCTCGCCCTTCGAGACGGGGAGTGAGCAGTGCGCTCGGCACGCTCCTGCAGATGCAGCCGTCGCGGCGCATTGCTGGCGAGCGAAAGCAGCAGCAGCGCTGGCACATCGATTGCTATTAGGATCGCTCCATGCAGTCGGAACAAATGCAAGCGAGCAAGCCACCGTCCCGCGTCACGGAACGCGACCACGCGGCTCTTGCCCGATCGACGTCGTGTTGCATGATGCGCCCCGGAACCGAACGCGTGAGTCCGTGATGGCGGCGAGTGCGCTTTTCAAACCAGCCGATGCGAACGCGGCGACAGGACCGCGCGCGGTGCCGGCGCAGCCGATCATCGCGGTGCGCAATCTCAGCAAGACCTTCAAGTCGAAGCACGGCACGCTCACCGTGTTCGACAAGCTCAACTGCTCGATCGAGCGGCGGAGCTTTCTCTCGGTGATCGGGCCGTCGGGCTGCGGCAAGTCCACGCTGTTGAAACTGATCAGCGGCCTCGAAACGCCGAGCGGCGGCGAGGTCGTCTTCAATGAGCGCGCCGTGAAAGGCCCGCCCAAGGGCATGATCTACGTGTTCCAGCAGTACACCAAGTCGATCCTGCCCTGGCGCACCGTGATCGAGAACATCGAGTTCGGGCTCACGGCCCAACGTTCGCTGCCGCGCAGGGAGGCGCGCGAGCGCTGCCGCGAATACATCGATCTGGTCGGGCTGAAGGGCTACGAGGACTACTACCCCTACCAGCTCTCCGGCGGCATGCAGCAGCGCGTCTGCATCGCGCGGGCGCTGATCTGCGAGCCCGAAGTGCTGCTGATGGACGAGCCGTTCTCCGCAGTGGACGCCATGACGCGGGCGATCCTGCAGGAGCTGGTGATGCGCATCTGGCAGACGCTGCCGATCACCATCCTGTTCGTCACCCATGACGTCGACGAGGCGGTGTTCCTGTCGACCCGGATCATCTCGCTCAATCGCGCCGGCGGGGGCATCGCCGAGGACGTGCCGATCGCGCTGCCGTCGCCGCGCGACCAGATCGCGACGCGGGCCGACCCGAAGTTCACCGAGCTGCGGCAGAAGCTGTTCGCCAGCATCTTCGTCCAGGAAAAGAGCGCGGGGCCCGCATGACCAGGCGCTGGCCCGGATTCCTGCTGATCGTCGTGGTGCTGCTCCTGTGGGAGCTTGCCTCGGCGCAGCAATGGATCGACCCGGTGTCGATGCCGCGGGTCAGCGTCATTGCCACCTCATGGATCGAGAACATCGGCGGCGGGCCGCTGCTGGAGAGCCTCGGGCCGACGCTGTGGCGCATCTTCGTCGGCTTTGGCCTCGCCACGCTGGTCGCGGTGCCGGTCGGGCTCCTGATGGGCAGCGTGCCGTTCGTCTACCGGCTCCTTGAACCGATCACCGAGTTCGTCCGGCCGATCCCGAGCTCGGCCTATATCCCGGTGGCGATCCTGTTCCTCGGCATCGACAACGAGATGAAGATCTTCGTGGTCTTCCTCGCCTGCATCTTCCCGATCCTGCTCAACACCTACAGCGGCGTGCGCGCCGTCGATCCGGTGCTGATCGATACCGGCCGCACCTTCGGCGTGTCGTGGGCGCGGGCGCTGTGGTCGATCGTGCTGCCGGCGTCTTTGCCGAGCATCCTCACCGGCATGCGCATCAGCCTCGGCATCTCGCTGATTGTCGCGGTGGTGGCCGAGATGATCGCGGGATCGAGCGGCATCGGCTACTTCATCCTCGACATGCAGCGCGTGTTCCGCGTGCCGGAGATGTTCGCCGGCATTTTCACGCTGGGCATGCTCGGCTTCCTGATCAATTTTCTGTTTCTCAAGGCCGAGGGCTACTTCCTGCGCTGGCGCGGCACCAGCGTGGAAGCCTGATCGAGATCGACCCAAGGAGAATCGTATCGTGAGCGCTCCGGACCCGTTCAAGCATTTTCCCTATCGCGCCATCGTCGACCATCCGCCGTTCAGTTGGCCGAACGGCGCCCGCCTCGCGGTGTGGGTGATCCCCAACATCGAGCATTTCCATGTCGAGCTTGGCGCAGGCGCCCCCGACGTCCGCAATCACTCGCGGCGCGACTACGGCAACCGCGTCGGCATCTGGCGCCTGATGGACGTGCTGCAGAAGCACGGTGTGCGCGGCACCGTGGCGCTGAACGGCGAGGTCGGCACGCACTACCCGCGCATCATGAAGGCCTGCGCCGATCTGAAATGGGAGCTGATGGGCCACGGCCTCACCAACTCGGTGATGCTGACCGGCATGAAGGAGGCGGAGGAAGACAAGCTCATCGCCGACACGCGCAAGATCATCCAGGACTACGGCCAGCAGATGCGCGGCTGGCTCGGCCCGGGCCTGACCGAGACCTTCAACAGCATCGATCTGCTGCGCAAGAACGGCGTCGAATACACTTGCGACTGGGTCAACGACGACCTGCCCTATCGCATGAACAACGGGCTCTACAGCATCCCCTACACCATCGAGCTGAACGACATGCCGCTGTTCAACGCGCCGTCGATCAGCATCGAGGACTTCCTGCAGCGCACGCGCGATGCCTTCGACGTGCTGTACGAGGAGGCGGCGAAGACGCCGCGGGTGATGAGCATCGCGCTGCATCCGTTCCTGATCGGCTCGCCGCACCGCATCCGCTATCTCGACCGGGCGCTCGAATACATCAAAGGCCACGACAAGGTGTGGTTCGCGACCGGCTCGGAGATCATCGAGGCCTACAAGAAGGCCGTCGGCGAGAAGTAACGCATGAAAACATCGAGGGGGACCGCAATGCGTATTTTCCAAACCATCGCAATCGCCGCCGCGCTGTTCGCGGCCGCACCCGCCAACGCCCAGGAGCAGAAGCTCGCGCCGCTCAAGGTCGGCGTGCTGAAGATGGCGGCGCTGACCAATCCCTGGATCGCGAAAGAGCGCGGCATCTTCGCCAAGAACGGGATCGACGTGACGCTCGTCGAATTCCGCACCGGCAACGAGGCGATCGCGGCGCACCGCGGCGGCTCGGTCGATATCGTGCTGTCGATCCCCGGCACCGCGATGACGGCGGTGGAGCGCGGCTTCGACCTCGTGGCGATCGCGCAGAACGAGATCGCCCAGCTCAAGGGCCCGGACACCGGCTCGGTGCAGGTGCTGAAGGATTCGCCCTATCAGACGCTCGCCGACCTCGCCGGCAAGAAGATCGCGGTGTCCGGCCTGCACAGCCAGAAGACGGTGGCGATGCAGACGCTGTTCCGCCGCGCCGGCGTCGATCTCAACAAGCTGCAGCTGATCGAGATCCCGTTCCCGAGCCAGTTCGATGCGCTGAAGTCGAAGCAGGTCGATGCCGTCAACACGGTCGATCCCTACACCACGCAGCTGATCGCCTCGGGGCTCGGCCGCGTCATCGCCTGGGACTACGCCGACTCGATCCCGCAGCAGCCGCTCGGCGCCTGGTTCGCCAAGTCGAGCTACGTGAAGGCCAATCCGAAGGCGATCGAGGGCTTCACCAAGTCGATCCAGGAATCGATCGAATACATGCTGGCCGATCCGGAGCGCGCCCGCGCCGCGGTGGTGGCCTATACGGGCCTGCCCGCGAACCTGGTCAAAGACATGCCGATGATCGGCTGGGACTACAAGGTACAGGCCTCAAAGTGGCAGGCCGTCGTCGACATGATGATCGAGAACGGCGAGCTGAAGTCCAAGCACACCGCGGACGAATATTTCGCCGAGCAGATCAAGCCCTACGTTACGAAGTGACGGTGCGGCGGAAACGTTACGCCGCCCGCTCAGCTGTTCTCGACGACCGGTGGAGGCGGCGGCACAGAGACCGACCCGATCTGGTTGGTCTGCGACGTGCCTTTGGCGGCGCCGTTGCCGGCCGCGAAGATGCCGAGGTAGCCCAGCGGATCGGTGCCCGGCGGGTTGGTCGGATTCTGCACGATCGTGTACTTGAAGCCGGGCGGCACGTTGCCCTGGGTCGGGATGTTGGCGACGCCGCCGGTCTGACCCGGCTTGCTGTTGATCAGCTGCATGATCAGCTTGAGCGTCGCCTCCGAGAGGCGGAACGGCGTCGGGATCGGATCGTTGGGCGAGCCGATCACCGTCGCGAAACCCGAACGCAGGTTGACGTTGCTGACGTTGTTGCTGAGCGTGATCTGGCCGAAATGCGAGATCACCAGCTCGCCGCGCAGTCCGGCGAGCGACGGATCGCTCTGCGCGATGCTCGGAGGCAGCGGCAGCATGACGGTGACCATGCCGCCGCGGATACCGAGCGAAGCTGACGGCGTCCTGATGGTGGCGCCGGCGTTGTGGCTGATGTTGCCGCCGATGAAGCGCAGCACGCCCTTGGTCGCGGTCGCCACCATGGTGCCGGACTTCGACTGCGGATCGTAGACGAACTCGTCGATCACCAGATCGCAGTTGGCGCCCAGGTTGATCGCCGACTGATCCGGGAACTGGATCTGCGTCGAGCCCGCCGCCGAGGTGCGCACGCGCTCCTTGACGACGATGCCCGAGCCGACCGTGAGCTTGCGCGTGTTGCCGCCCGGCGGCGTGCCGGTCGCCTCCTGATTGACGGCGCCGACCTTGCCGTAGCTTTGCGCGTGCGCGCCGGTCACCGCCGCCGTGGTGGACAGCAGGACGCCGATCAGACTGGTCGCTTGCGATGGCTTGAGCCAATTCATGCGCGCCCCCTCAGAACCGTGCCGTCGGACCGCCCAGGATCGAATAATTGTCCTGGCGATAGTTCGGCAGCGACGAGTTGGTCTTGTCGTATTGGAACGTGGTCGAAATGCCGAAATACTGGGTGATCGGCATATCCAGGATCACGCCGGCCACCCACTGCTTGTCGGAGCGCCTGGTGGTCGGATCGATGAACGGATTGGGCGCGTCGAAGTCGGTCGCGATGTAGCGGCCGAACGGCGACACGGTCCAATAACGCGGCATCTCCTTGAGCGGCGGCGGCACCAGGAACGACAGCGCGGCTTCGCCGACCCATTGGTCGAAATTCTGGAAGTCCGCCTGGCTCTCGCCGCGCCGGTAGTAGCCGCGCGAATCGAGCCGGATGGTTTCGGTGATGGCGTATTTCGCCGAGAGGCCCCCGGTGAACCAGTTGCCGGTGCCGAACTCATTCAGCTGAGACGCGGTGACGCCTTGAGACGCCACCGGCGTGCCGATGGTGATGCTGACGCGCCGCCACTCGAAGCCCGGCTCGAAGGTGAGCCGCGAGTTGACCGGCAGCGTGAACACGACGCCGGCGCCGCCGGACGCCAGATACTGGCTGCCGCCGACCCAGATGTTGCCGCCGGTGACATAGGGCTTGACGCTCGCGCCGGGGAACCAGGCCGACGTGAACGGGATGCGCCAGCCGAAGCTGCCGTCGACCAGGCCGACATTGAGATCGTCGAGCTTGAACTGCTGCGTCAGATAACCGGTGAAGCGCGTCTCGAAGGTCGAGCCCAGCGAGTCGTTGAGATCGTAGTCGTGGCTCAGGCCGACGAGGCCGAACCAGTTGCCGTCGGACTGCCTGGTCTGCGTCGCCGGCAGGCCGAGCTGCACGCCGCTGAGCGTGACGGTGCCGTTGGACGGCGAGAAGTTCGCGTTGGACTGCCAGCGCACGCCGGTCTGCGCAAAGCCCGCGAACCGGCTCTGCTGCGTCTGCCGATCGGCGTCGGGCAGATAAGTCTGGATGCGCGCCTTGGTGTCGGGATCGAGACCCGGCGAAGCCAGCGCTTCGTTGAAGTAGCGCTTCGCCATCTCGAAGGAGCGCAGCTTGAAGTACAGCGTGCCGAGCTGAAACTTCACGAGCGCAAGATTGGGGTTGTAGTAGAGCAGACGCTCGAGCGCCGCGATCGCGGCTTCGTAGTCGCCGCGATCTGTCGCCACCTTCACGTAAGCGAAGGTGACTTCATAATTCGTCGGCTGGCGTAGCATTTGCGCGTGCAAGCGCTCTTGCTCGTCGGCGGCTTCCTGCGCCATCACAGGAACCGAAACGAACAATGCGAAGACAGGCGCGCAAACGGCAATCAGGCGCCGGGCCAACCCTGCCCGGGCCGTCATCTCCAGATACGGCATTCCCAACTCCAGCACCCGCCGCGTTCCAAAAAACATAGGGAGATTGGGATCGCAAGTGCGGCGCTTTGACCGCACGGGCAAACCCACCGTTGCGGCGCGATGTGTGGCGGCACAGCACCAGAAATAGGTATTCGGGTAAATTAAGGCGCGATTTCAAGGCTAAAAACGGTATCCGGTGCGGGGCGAAATTTCACGGCGCGGCGTCCTCCGTTCGAAGGATAATCGACCGAGAAGCTGCCTGCAGTCAGTCTCCTGACGCAAATCGGGACAGATCGGCGCCAAACGTATCGGCACCAAGCGTGACGTCAGCGACGGCGTCGATCGCGGCCATGCGCCGCCACGTTGCTAGAGCCTTTCCCACCTGCGTGGAAGCACACTCGCGCAACACGCAGGCCGTCACCCCCGCGCTTGACGCGGGGGTCCATGACCAAGTTTCAAAAATGGAAGTCTTACGTAAGATTGCCCGAACTGGACGCGCTCATGGATCGCCGGGTCATAGGCGAGCGAAGCGACGCCGTCCTTCGGACGGCTAAGCCCGGCGATGACACCGCCGTTGTGGCTCGTGGTGCAAAGCAACTGGGAAAGGCTCTAGCAGTAAGGACCCGCGCATGGCGGCGGCGGCGGGGAGACGCTGCCAGCCTGGTTGGTCTGCGACGCGCCTTTGCCCGCACTGTTGCCGGCGCCAAAGATCGAGACGTATCCGAGCGGATCGGTGCCCGGCGGATGAGTCGGATCCTGCACGATGGTGAAATTGAATCCCGGCGGCACGGTGCCCTGGGTCGGGATGCTGGCGACGCCGCCGGTCTGGCCCGGCTTGCTGTTGATCAGCTGCATGATCAGCTTGAGCGCCGCCTCGGAGATGCGGAACGGCGTCGGGATCGGATCGTTGGGCCCGCCGATCACCGTGGCGAAGCCCGAGCGCAGGTTCACGCTGCCGGCATTGTTCGAGAGCGTGATCTGACCGAAATGCGAGATCACCAGCTCGCCGTGCAGGCCGGCGAGCGACGGATCGCTCTGCGCGATGCCGGGCGGCAGCGGCAGCATGACGGTGACCATGCCGCCGCGGATGCCGAGCGAGGCCGACGGCGTCCTGATGGTGGCGCCGGCGTTGTGGCTGATGTTGCCGCCGATGAAGCGCAGCACGCCCTTGGTCGCGGTCGCCACCATGGTGCCGGACTTCGACTGCGGGTCATAGACGAACTCGTCGATCACCAGGTCGCAGTTGGCGCCCAGGTTGATCGCCGACTGATCGGGAAATTGAATCTGCGTCGAGCCCGACGCCGAGGTGCGCACGCGCTCCTTGACGAGGATGCCGGCACCGACCGTGAGCTTGCGCGTCGCGCCGCCCGGCGGCGTGCCGGTCGCCTCCTGATTGACGGCGCCGACCTTGCCGTAGCTCTGCGCATCCGCGACCGTCACCGTTGCGGCGGTGGACAGCAGCACGCCGAGCAGGCTCGTCACTTGAGATGGCTTGGTCCAATCCATGATCGTGCCCTCAAAGCCGCGCCGCCGGCCCGCTCAGGACCGAATCGTTGTGGTGCCGATCATTCGGCAACATCGATCTCGTCTTGTGGTGTGGTCGGTCCGGCCGGCCGCCAGATCGATGAACGGATTGGCGCGTCGAAATCGGTCTGAATAAAGCGGCCGAACGGCGAAATGATTCCAGGACCGGCGCGCGCAGAGCAGTCCGGCGCCGGGCCATCCCTGCCCGGGCCGCAACTTCCAAATTGGGCATTCCAAACTCCAGCACCCCACCGCCGTGCATGAAAAAATCATGCGAGCACCGGGTTCGCAAGTGCGGCGCTTTGACCGGCGCCGGGAACCGAGCGTTGAGAGCATTGTGTGGCGCACCTGCATCAACGAGCGGTAAAGGGATACATGCTCGCGATGTCTCGCATTGGATCGCCGGTATCGGGATCGGGCAGAAAGCGCCCAATGCTTTTTGGGCGTGAAGCTCAAATCACTTGTGCATCATGTGATACATGTGCGCCAGCCAACGCCGCAGATCGCCATATTCGATGCGCGCGGCAAACGGCCATCCGGTCTCGTGTCGTTTGAAAAGACGGTCGAGATAGGAGCCGAGCGGCGGCCCCAGCGTGCGCGGCACGCCGGCCCGCAACCAGATCTCCTGATGCAGATCGAGAAACAAGCGGCCTTGCAGCTTCTCTTCAAGCATGTCGGCGCGCGCCGGATCGAACAGCATCTCAACATCGAGCCACGCGACGGGGCTGACCACCTCCGACGGTTCGCATTGCTCGAACAGGCCATCCGCGGCGAGGCATTCGGTGAGCAGAGCGGAGCCTGCTCTGTCCCATTGCTCGGGCCTGTCGTCGAACGCCACCGACTGGAAGAGAACTTCGGCGAGCGTCGCGTGGCCTTCCGGGAATTTCATCGCTGCGGCCGATACGAGCCGCGCATCCTCCGATTGGGCGACGAACATTCCGGCATCGGGAAGCTCGGTCCCGAGCAGCACCACGTCCGGATCGATCCACCAGCCGCCGTGACGATGCAGCAGCGCATGTCGGAACAGGCTTCCGTGAATCGCGGATTGGCCGGGCTCGGCAAGCTCGCGGACGACACGCTCGGCCGGAACGATATCGGCGGCATTCCGCCACGTGATCCAAGACGGCTTGTTCAACCCGCTGTCATAGGTGAACACCTCGACGCGATGGCCGCGGTCGGCGAAGCTGCGCAGGCCGAGCAGCTGATACGGGCCGATCGCACCGCCGGCCCAGAAGGTGCGAACGGTCTGCGGCTTCGATGCAGCCGGCGCCGGAATGCGGGCGGCCGGCAGATCATAGGTCGCAGACCCCATGGTCGCAGATCCGGCGCCGACCGGAGCGCGCGGCTGGCTGATCAGCTCGTCGAATGCACCGCTCGGGACATAACGCGTCTGCAGATGCCATCGCATCCTGTTCAAGAACTTGGTTTCCTCGAACCACGCCGCGACCGCGTCGGCCGATAGCCGCTCCTCGTCTTCGAACGAGAAGCCGAACCGGGCAAACAACCCGTCGAGAAAGCTGCCCTTGGGCGGACCAAGGTCCTTGGGGATGCGGACACGGCGCCAATATTCGTTCCACAAATGCACGAAGTCGCTGTCGGCAATCCGCTCGTTGAGCTCGTCGCGGCGCAACGGATCGAACATCGCCGGCACGTCGAGAAACTCGATGGGATGCGCGCTCGATATCGGACGCACAACGTGGTCGAGCGCATAGTCGTGAACGAGCTTCGTCACCAGATGCGGCCCGAGCGTATTGCGCAACGTGATCGGCGCGCCGCGCGCGGTTTGCGGCAGCCGCACGCGCGATTCCTCAATCGCGCCTGCCATCACCGGCGAGTGCGGTGGAAACTTCATGATCGCGCCGTTCACCGAATCGTCGGTCTGCCACGCGAGATAGACCTTGCTGGTCGGCAGACCACGGAGGCAGATCATGTCGAGATCGGCATACCAGCCGCCGAAGCGGTGCAGCCCGACGTAGCGCACCAGATTGGAATGAAGCGCCGGCGAAGGATCCCCATCCGGATAGAAAAACCGGTGCACCGGTCCGGGCCAAAGCTCTCGCGCGTCGAGCAGCTCGACCCCCTCAGGAACACGCAGCGTCTTGCTCGTCGAATAGACGAACACCTTTGCGCCTGCCGTCAGGAAGCTCTGGATCGAGAGCAGCTCGTAAGGGCTGAGCGGCGGCCCGGTCCAGAACATCCGGACCTCCGGCGGACCGGACGGCGGCGCGTCATCGAGACTGTCGGGGATCAATTGCATGCTGGAGCGCGCAAGCTGCCGCCGTGACCGAAGATGGGGTAGCGTCGTTTTCATCGCCGGGCAACCCGGCTCGGCACCGGTGGATTCCCGGAGCGGGAATGAGAAAGCAGTGAAGACCGTTCTATTGGCCTGGGAGCGCGGCAGTGGTTTCGGTCATGCGGCCAATCTGCGCCGCATCGCTGCACGGCTTCGGCCACACGGTGTGCGGCTGATCGCCGTTGTGAGAAATGTCGCCGCGATGGCGTCCCATCGCGATGCTTTCGACGATATCGCAGCAGCGCCGCGCTGGCCGATCGACGAGCCGCAGGCGGCGCAAGGTCGGCTCGGCCCGTCGGCGACCCTGAACGACATGCTGTCGGCGGCGGGGCTCGCCGATGGCCAAGCCGTGGGCCGCATTCTCTCGGCGTGGGACTCTCTCTTCGAGCGCATGCGTCCCGATCTCGTGGTTGCGGACTATTCACCGCTCGCGGCACTGGCGGCGCGCGGCCGCATTCCGCTGGTGCTGGCCGGCAACGGTTTCACCGTGCCGCCAGCCGAGATGCCGCGATTTCCGCTGCTGCATCGGATCGTGCCGCCGGCCTTCGACGAAGCGCAGACGCTCGAAACCGTCAATGCAGCGGCTACGAGCCTCGGCATTCGTCGCCTCGACCGGCTGCCGCAGCTTTTTTCCGGCGACGCGTGCGTGGTGCAGGCCTTCCGGCTGCTCGATCCCTACGACACGCAGCGCGTCTCGCCGGTGGACGGTCCGTTTTTCGAGGAACCGCCGAAGCCGCGGGCCGCTGACGCCAAGCAGGTGTTTGCCTACCTGTCGACGAGCGACGGCACGCAATGGCCGTGCCTCTATGAAGCGCTTGTGCCGATCGCGAAGCGCCTGCGGGTCCATGCCCCGTCATGGCCGAAGGCACAGCTCGATCGACTCGCGGTTGCAGGGGCTCGTGTCGATGCCAGTCCACAACCGATCGCCGATATCCTGGTCAACAGCCGGCTTGTCGTCCATCTTGGCGGCGGCGCGCTGGCCGCCGAGGCGCTTGCCGCCGGCGTGCCGCAACTGATCCTTGCGAATCATGTCGAGCAGAATTTTTATGGCGAGGCGCTTGAAGAGGAAGGTGTCGGACGGCTGGTCAGAACCTATCTTCCGGAGACGCGACTTGAAACCGACGAAATCATATCGATGATCGACGACGACGCGATGGCGGCGCGCGCCGATGCGCTCGGCGGCCACGTGCGCGGTTTTGCGACTCGACACAATGCGCTGGAACGTTGCGAAGCGACCTGCATGGATCTGCTTCAGGTTCGCAACCTCTGATACGCGGCGACTCCGGCGACGCTCATCGAGCTGTGTGCGACATCGAGCGACGGCTTGAATAATCCATGATGTGTTGCCCATATCCGCACCCCTGAGAACGACAAACGATTCTCCCGACTCGCGAATGAGGTGTTCTTGATGGCTTCGATTGAGGTGCGCATCGCCGAGGAGCTCGGCGTCAAGGAGCAACAGGTCAAGGCGGCCGTCGAGCTGCTCGACGGCGGCGCGACCGTGCCGTTCGTTGCGCGCTATCGCAAGGAGGTCACCGGCTCGCTGGACGACACGCAGCTGCGCACGCTCGAGGAGCGCTTGCGCTATCTGCGCGAGCTCGAAGAGCGGCGCAAGGTGATCCTCGATTCGATCCGCGAGCAGGGCAAGCTCGACGACAAGCTCGAAGCCGCCATCATGGCGGCAGATAGTAAAGGCCGGCTCGAGGACATCTATCTGCCCTACAAGCCCAAGCGCCGCACCAAGGCCGAGATCGCCAAGGAAGCGGGCCTCGAGCCGCTCGCCGACCTGCTGCTGAAGAATCCGCAAAACGTGCCGACGGCGAGCGCCGAGCCGTTCGTTTCCGCCGACAAGAATGTCGCCGACGTTACGGCAGCGCTGGACGGCGCGCGCGCCATCCTGGTCGAGCGCTTCGCCGAGAACGCCGACCTGATCGGCGCGCTGCGCGAGGAGCTGTGGAGCAACGGCCGGCTCAAGTCGGTGGTGATCGAGGGCAAGAAGGAGGCCGGCGCGAAGTTCAGCGACTACTTCGAATTCGCCGAAGCGCTGAACAAGATGCCGTCGCATCGCGTGCTGGCGCTGCTGCGCGGCGAGCGCGAGGAGGTGCTGGGTCTCAAGATCGAGCCGGACGACGGTTCGGCGCCAACCAGCGTCACCGCCTACGAGCTGCGGATCGCGCGCACCTACGGCATCGCGGATCAAGGCCGGCCGGGCGACAAGTGGCTCGCCGAGACGGTGCGCTGGGCCTGGCGCACCAAGATCCTGGTCACGCTGTCGCTCGACGTCCGGCTGCGGCTGTGGACCGCGGCCGAGGAGGAAGCGGTGCGCGTGTTCGCCGCAAACCTCCGCGACCTGCTGCTCGCGGCGCCGGCCGGCGCCCGCGCCACGCTGGGCCTCGATCCGGGCTTCCGCACCGGCGTGAAGGTCGCGGTGGTCGATGCGACCGGCAAGGTGGTGGACACCACCGCGATCTTCCCGCACGAGCCGCAGCGGCGCTGGGACGAGGCGCTCGCGGTCCTCGCCAACCTGGTGCGCAAGCACAAGGTTGAGCTGGTCGCGATCGGCAACGGCACCGCGTCGCGGGAGACCGAGAAGCTCGCGAACGAGCTGGTGAAGGGCCTGGCCGATCTCAAGCTGCACAAGGTCGTGGTGTCGGAAGCCGGCGCCTCGGTCTATTCGGCCTCGGCCTTTGCGGCCGAGGAGCTGCCGGGCCTCGACGTCACGCTGCGCGGCGCGGTGTCGATCGCGCGGCGCCTGCAGGATCCGCTGGCCGAGCTCGTCAAGATCGATCCGAAGTCGATCGGCGTCGGCCAGTACCAGCACGATCTCAGCGAGCTGAAGCTGTCGCGGTCGCTCGGCGCCGTGGTCGAGGATTGCGTGAACCGCGTCGGCGTCGACCTGAACACCGCGTCGGCGCCGCTCTTGGCGCGTGTGTCGGGCATCGGCGCGGGGCTCGCCCAGAGCATCGTGACGCATCGCGACACGCACGGCGCGTTCAAATCCCGCAAGGCGCTGAAGGATGTGCCCCGCCTCGGCCCCAAGGCGTTCGAGCAGTGCGCGGGCTTCCTGCGCATCACCGGCGGAGACGATCCGCTCGACGCCTCGGCGGTGCATCCGGAGTCCTACCCGGTGGTGCGCCGGATCATCGAGGCGACCAAGAGCGACATCAAGGTGCTGGTCGGCAACGCGACCGTGCTGCGCGGCCTCTCGCCCAAGTCCTTCGTCGACGAGACGTTCGGCCTGCCGACCGTGACCGACATCCTGCGCGAGCTGGAGAAGCCGGGCCGCGATCCGCGGCCGGCCTTCAAGACCGCGGAGTTCAAGGAAGGCGTCGAGACGCTGGACGATCTCAAGCCCGGCATGGTGCTGGAGGGCGCGGTCACCAACGTGGCGGCGTTCGGCGCTTTCGTCGATATCGGCGTGCACCAGGACGGCCTGGTGCATGTCTCGGCGATGTCGAAGACCTTCGTGAAAGACCCGCGCGACGTGGTGAAGCCCGGCGATATCGTACGCGTGAAGGTGCTCGACGTGGACAAGGCCAGAAAGCGCATCAGCCTGTCGCTGCGGCTCGACGACGAGGCGGGCAGCCAGGCGATGAAATCCGGAGGCGCCGAGCGCGGCTCGAGCAAACGCAGCTTCTCGGCCCCCCAGCCCGGCAAGGCCGCCTCCTCGGGCGGCGCCATGGCCGACGCCCTGCGGCGCGCCGGCTTCGGCGGCAGCAACGCCAGAAACTGAAGGGAAAACGACGCGGTTGCCGCCTGGATGGCTATCGGCTATCTAGGCGGCAACGCGCCCGTAGCTCAGCTGGATAGAGCGCTGCCCTCCGAAGGCAGAGGTCAGAAGTTCGAATCTTCTCGGGCGCGCCATCTCCACGGCCGATCTTGACCCGGCCGCCGCAGCCCGCGGCGCTCCCTTTGCAGGCTGCATCGCCTACAGCCGGCCACCATCCGTTTGAAAGGCGAATTTCGGAACGACCTTGAGCAATCGCGTCTGCAACCTTCCGGCAAGGTCCTGACGGCTGCCCGCAAGCGCGGTTCGCGCTTCAGCCGTGTTGTCCTGCACGGCCGCGTGGAAATAGCCTTCGTGCCAATGCATGTGCACGACCAGCCGGCCGAGGTTCAAAACCTCGCCCTCCCGCACCACGAAGCCGCCGAAACGATAGGTCTGGCTTTGCGGATCGATCCCGCGACCGATCGTGGTCGGGCCGGAGCCGATGTTGATCTTGTCGATGACGTAGGTGCCGGGCTCGACCGCGTAGGCGTGCGGCGTGCGGTTGTCGTCGGAGCCGCCGAACAAGCCCTTCCAATCGGCGGCCACCGAACCTCGGATCGCGAGGTCATAATCCGCGGCGGCGCCGCCGCGGCGCTCGAGCCGCCGGAACAGCACATCGCCGATATGGGAGACGTCACGAATGGACGTCAGCTCGCGCAAATCGACCGCCAATACAACGGTCGCGGACTTCGCCGGCTGTTGCCCCGCCGCAAACGATGATCCGAACAACCCAAGCAACAAGACCAGCGCGCCGAACAGGCCAACCCGTCGGGTGTTTTTCACTTCAAACTCCTTGCGCAAGACGGCAAGACACCAGCGTAGCGCAACATCAGCCCACCATCTCATCCAGCGCGCCGCCCAGAAGCTTGAGGTTGAGCTTGCCGCCCGCGAACAACATGTCGTCCAGCGCCTCGCCGATGTCGTCCGATTGAACCGTCTGCCCGCCATCGCGAGCGATGCTGGCCTGCGCGATGCGCCGCATCAGTTCCTTGATGAAGGCGGCGCTCACGCCCGGCGTGCGCTGCGCGGCCTCGTCCACGACCGCATCGCTAAGCGGCAGGCCTTTGCCATAAAGCGCCACGAGCTTGCGACGGCCGGTGGTGTCCGGCAGCGGCACCTCGATCGCCTGATCGATGCGGCCCGGCCGGCTCGCCAGCGCGCTCTCGAGCTCTTCGGGCCGGTTGGTGGTCAGCACAAACAGGATATCGGCGTCCTCCTTCAGCCCATCCATCTCGTTGAGCAGCGCGTTGAGCAGCGGCTCCTCGCAAGACCCCATGTCGCGGCGATCGCGCCCGATCAGATCGACATCCTCGATCACCACCATCGCGGGCTGCAGCAGCCGCGCGAGATTCATGTATTGGGAAAGCAACGCGACCTGCGCGGCGGTGATGATCAGCGTGGTGTGACCGGGCAGGTTGCTCGCCAGATAACGAATGGTGTGGGTCTTGCCGGTGCCGGGCGGCCCGTACAGCAGGATGCCCTTGCGGGTCGACTGCCCGAGCCGGCGCAGCTCGTCGCGGCGGCCGACAAAGCTCAGGACATTGCGGTCGAGCAGCCTGAGCGTTGCGTCGGGCAGGATCACCTCGTCGCGCCGGACTGCTGACAGCTTGTGGACCATGACGCCCTTCGAGCGCCCGCGATAGTCCGCGGCAACATCGAGCGACAGAACCTTGCCGCGGTAGCTGCGCGCCGCGTTGACGGCGCTCTCGAGCTCGGAGAAGCAGCGTTGCACGAAGTCCGCGCCCGCGGCGCCGACCGGTACGCCAATTTCGATGCGGACGCCGGACTCGTAGCCGGACTCGCGATACATGGAGAGAACGACTGCGTAGCGCAGCTCGCCGGTCTGGCAAAGCCACAAGCCATTGTCGAGGCATTTCACCGGCGCAGCCTCGCCGACATCCACGTCGTGGTATTGCGCCGGCGCGATGGCCTGGGCATCGCGCTGATCGCGCATCAGCGACGCAAGCGTCAGCGTCTCATAGCGGTACCGCTCGAAGATGCCGAAGAAGCGGATCGCATTTCCGGCAAACAGCCGGTCGATGGCCACCTGAACGTCGGCGCGCATGTGGCCGGGGAATTGCCGCGCGGTCGCGACCAGCTGGTCCTGCGGAATGCCGGCGAAATGCAGCGCCAGCGCATCGCAGGCATATTCGAATTGTTTCTCGCGGACGACGCCGGGCAGGCTGCGCGTGATCTCGCTGACGCAATGATCGCAGAGCACCGTCATCGTTCCTGTCAGGGACAGCCGGTTCTCGCCTGCAGGCGCGCCGCAGATCTTGCACGCTTCGTTGAACTCGCCATCTTCCACGAGCGCGTCGCTGGTGATCCGGAGCGGATGACCGGCGGCACGAATTTCCGTCCGAGCGGCTCGGAGGAGCGCACGGGCCCGGTCGCGCGAATAGGAGCCGCAACTGGCCTGTCCTTGCTTGCCGACCTGGAGGGTCAGGTGAATCGCTTCACCGAGCGGCTTCCTGAACACCGAATGCAGAAGATCGATGACGAACGATTCCGGCGTTTCGTCATCGTTGTGAAAAAGGATCTGACACTGATCAGACTCGGTACACGACCCGTTCATTTGAATTTGCTCTAAACACTTGGCGGCCTGCGCCGCTTTACGGCTTGTGATACTAGAACAAAACAAGAACAATACAACCCTCGATAGATGTCGCCACATCGGCTTACAGCGGCCCAAACATGGCGCGCGACGGCGCGAGCGGCAGCCATTTCGGGATGCGCCGCTTCGCCAGCCAATACGGCCGCCACAGCGCCAGCCAGGTGGCACGGTCGAGCGGCGCCTGTTTCCAGTCGCGCTGTCCCATGTCGATCTGCGGCAGGTCATGCATGTGCAGCCATTGGCGCACCGCCCACCACAGCTCACGCGGTGCTTCGGCGTTTGCGACGCCTTTGAGCTCGACGATGCTCGGCAGCGGATCGCCGTGACACAAGCCAACATCCAGCGTGGCGACGCGCTCGCCATCCCGCCGGACGCTCCAGAGCCGCGAGCGATTGACCGACAGATTGTAGCCGTAGGTGCGAAGGCAATTCTTCATGGCGAGCGCCTCTTCGGCGATCGCGGCGATCGAGTTCAAGGGCAGGAAGTCGTAGCCGGCCACCCGCGCGGGCTCGAGCCACATGTCGGCGATCGGCTCGCCGCCGAGCCTCACGTGCAGCTCGATATTCGTTTGCCAATCGCGTGCAGCTGCCAAGGCCGGTTCAAAGCGCATATCCGGCGTCCACGGCTTGCCGATCAGCGCGTAGCCGAACGTTTCCGGCTGGCCGGAAAACCACGCCCACAGACTGACCAGCCGCAATCGATTGGGAACGGTGCGCGGCTCGCGGAGAAACTCGCGCGCGATCCACACCGCTGCCGGCTCATGCGCGAGCTCGGCGACCGCCGCCACGATCTGCAGCCACGTCGGCGCCAGCTTGGCAAGGCGCGGCAGGTGGTTGGCGATCTGCCGCCGGAACAGCTCGCCGTCAGGCAGCCGCATGATCGGACACGCGAACATCTCCGGCGGCAGCTTCCTGAGCCACATCGGCACGTCGGCCGCCGCCGCCACGTCGGCGAGGGCGTGGCCATCGACCACACGTGAGAGCGCGCGCGCCGGATCGAGCCCGGGCCGCGGCACGGCCAGTGCGAACAGCAGCCCCGGAAAGCTCGCGGCGAGATCGGCGATGCGCGAGTGTTGCATCGCCAGAGCACGCACGGCGCCCTGGAAGCCAGGATGGTAGCGCCGCAGCTGACGTTCGAGCATGCCGGGACGCGCGGCGTCCCGGTGCGGGACCCGCAAGAGATTCAGAGTCATGACAAACAATTCCGCAGCGCGGACTGAAGAAGCCCGCTGGCAGATCCGATTGATTTGTGGGTGTCAGATTTCACCCGGGACTAGACCCCGGGCAGGCGCGTCAAATATCGCGCGGTGAACCCGGGAAGCGCGCAGTCGTCAACATGGTCGCCTCCAAGCAATGGTGTTGCGGGGCGTCTCGATAGCTTGTTTTCTGCCGACACGCAACTCGAGAATGCTATAGGGGCAGTCGATTCCGTATCACGCCGCCCGACATCGCATGCCCACCACACTCGCAATCTTCGATCTCGACGGCACGCTGGTCGACAGCTTTCCGTGGTTTCTCACCGTCGTGAACGACATCGCGCGCGAGTATGGCTTCCGCGAGATCGCCGATCGCGACGTCGAGCCGCTGCGGCATGCGGGCCCGCGCGAGATCATGCGCCGCCTCGAGGTGCCGATGTGGAAACTGCCGGCGATCGCGCGCCGCATGCGCGCGCTCAAGCGCGAACAGGTCGACGCGCTGTCGCTGTTTTCCGGTGTGCCGGCAATGCTGCAGACGCTGCATGAGGCGGGGCTGACGCTCGCACTGGTCACGTCCGACAGCGAGGACAATGCGCGGCGTCAGCTCGGCGGGCACGCATCGCTGTTTGCGCACTACGCCTGCGGCGCTTCGCTGTTCGGCAAGACCGCAAAGTTCAAATCGATCCTGCGGCGCGCTCGCGCCACGGCCGCGCAAACCATCGCGATCGGCGACGAGGTGCGCGACATCGAAGCCGCGCGCGCGGCCGGGATCGAATGCGGCGCGGTGACATGGGGCTATTCGGCCGCGCACGCGCTTCGCGCGATGCAGCCTGATCTGATGTTCGAGACCATGAATGACATCGCGGAGCGCCTTGCGCCCGGCGCCGCGGCGGTCCGGCCGCATTCGCCGTAGGATCGTGCGATCGATCTATTGCTGCTTCGGCGCGGGCTGCGGCAGCGGCTCCGCCTCCGGCGGCGCATCCGGATTGCTGCGCTTGGCGACGCAGTCGCGATAGAACTGATAGCGCGCGCCGCTGCCCGGCGCACTGCCGGGGCGCTGCTTGGGAAAGGCCTCGTAAGCCGCGATCCTGCACTCGTTGGCCACCTGCCGGGTCGGCGGTTGCGGCAACGCGAAAGCCGGTCCTGACATGAGAAGCACGGCAAGGCCGAGCACGATTCGCATCGAGCGTCGCTCCACGTTGTCCCGCCCACCCCGCGAACATTGCCCGCTGCGGGCCCCGATCACAAGACATGCCGCGGGCCGGTACGGCGTGATAGGGTCGCGGCCTCTGCGGAAAGAAACCGAACGGAAACGCCTCATGCTCACCACGGCCTCAGAGCCTCTCATGCTGACCGCACACGGCGCGCGGATTCCGGCGCTCGGCTTCGGCACCTCGCCGATGACCGGCAGCATGTCGCCCGGCGAGATCGTCGCGGCGCTTGAGGCCGGCTACCGCCACATCGACGCTGCGCGCAAATACGGCACCGAGCCGATCGTCGGCGAAGGCATGCGCGCCGCGGGCGTGCCGCGCAAGGACATCTTCCTCACCACCAAGGTGTCGCACGAGAACCTGCACGCGGCGGATTTCGCCAAATCGGTCGATGCGAGTCTCAAGGCGCTCGGCACCGACTATGTCGACCTGCTGCTGGTGCACTGGCCCAACCCCGAGATTCCGCTCGCCGAGACCATGCCGGCACTGGCCAAGGCGAAGCAGCAAGGCAAGGCGCGCCATGTCGGTGTCGCGAACTTCAACATCACGCTGCTCGATCAGGCGATCAAGCTCTGCCCCGAGCCGCTCGCGTGCCTGCAGGCCGAGTGTCATCCCTATCTCGACCAGTCGAAGCTGCTCGCCGCCGTGCGCCAGCGCGGCATGGCTTTCGTCGCCTATTGCCCGCTCGGCCGCGGCCGGCTGTTCGACGATGCGGTGCTCGGCGAGATCGCGCAGTCGCGCGGCAAGAGCATCGCGCAGATCGCGCTGCGCTGGCTGATGCAGCAGGGGCTGGGCGCAATCCCGCGCTCGTCCAATCCGCAGCGCATCGCCGACAATTTCAAGGTGTTCGACTTCACGCTCAGTGACGACGAGATGAAGCGGATTTCGGCGCTGAAACGGGCCAACGGCCGCATCGCCAACCCGGTCGAGCGGGTCAGCGGCGGCTGGGACTAGAGCATTTTCCGGCGAGGTGTGAAGCGGTTCGCCGTAGAAAATGCGACCAAGCAAAGAAGACTAGGCCAAAGGCCGACCGCACCAGCGGCCGACCGCAACGGATTGGAAACTTCGGCCCGGCACACTCGCGTGACGCAGTCGCGTGAGGGCGTGCATGAGCGTACAGGACCAGCCGGGACATCTGTCGGCCCGAGAGGCTTCGCCGCATGAGGTCGCGGGCCTCGGCATCGCGCTGGCGCTCGCGGGCTTCTATTTCATGCTCGGCTCAATTGGCGTGCTGCCGATGCCGGCTGCCGACGGCCCCGCCTTCCTGGTGTTCGCAGCGGGCGCGGCCTTCCTGTTCGCGGGCCTGTACTGCTTCGGTTGCGCCCGGACAATGAGTGACAACCAGACCACGCCGCCCGAGCCCTCGCCGGTTTGGATCAAGCTGTCCTACCAGACGCTCTGCATCGGTGTGTTGGGCGCTGTCGCGACCATCGGCACGTGGGTTGCGATCGGCTCCGGTCCTCACGCCTTCTCGGTGTCGGCGCCGTTCGTCTCCATGCAGACCACCGGCGACCTCATCGGCCGCTCGGTGTTCGGGCTGGGCGCCGTGATCATCTGGATCGGCGTCATCGCGCTCACCGTCAGCACGGTGCGCAAGCTGTTCAATCCATCCTCAGTCATTCCGGGGCGCCGCGCAGCGGCGAACCCGGAATCCAGTACCAAGCGCTGAATTCTCGTCTGGATTCCGGGTCCCGCGCTTCGCCCCGGTATGACGAGTGGATAGAATCGCACTATCCGACGCGGATCACGATCTTGCCGAAGTGCCCGCCGGCCGCCATGTGGTTGTAGGCCGCCTTCACGTCGTCGAAGCCGAACACCTTGTCGATCACCGGCTTGATCTTGCTTGCCGCGATGGCGCGGTTGAGCGCCTCGAACATCTGCGTCGAACCGACCGAAATGCCTTGGATGTTGGCGCGGCGTCCCATGATCAGCCCGGGATTGAGCTCGGTCGCAGCGCCGCTCAGGTTGCCGATCATACTGATCTTGCCGCCGATCTTCAGCGCGCCGAACGAGCGCGTCAGCGTGCCCTGGCCGCCGACCTCCACCACGTGATCGACGCCGCGACCGCTCGTGAATTCCATCGCGGACTTCTCCCAATCCGGCGTGGTCTTGTAGTTGATCATGTGGCTTGCGCCGAGCGCCTTGGCCTTGGCGAGCTTGGCGTCGCTCGACGAGGTGATGACCGACTGCATGCCCATGGCATGCGCCAGCTGCAGGCCGAACACCGAGACACCGCCGGTGCCCTGCAGCAGCACGGTCTGCCCGGCGATCAGCTTGGCGTGCTCCATCATGGCGTGCCACACGGTGACGGCGGCACACGGCAATGTCGCGGCCTCGTCCACCGACAGATGCGCCGGGAATTTGACGACGCCGTCTTCCTCCAGCACCACATATTCGGCGAGCATGCCGTCGACGCCACCGCCGAGCGCGGTGGCGTGCGCATCGGGCGGCGCCTCGCCGCCCGGCCAGCGCTGGAAGAAGCAGCCTGCGACCTTGTCGCCCACTTTCACGCGCCGCACGTCCGAGCCGACATCGACCACCTCGCCCGCGCCGTCCGACAGCGGCACGATGTTGTCGGGCACCGGCACCCGATAGGTGCCGCGCACGATGCCGAGATCGCGGAAGTTCAGCGAGCAGGCCGCGACCTTGACCAGCACCTGGCGATGGCCGGGCTTGGGCTGCGGGCGCTCGACCTTGGTCAGCGCGTCGATGCCGGCGCCGCCCTTCGGCAACAGATAGGCACGCATGGGCTTTTCCTCATTGTGGCAGACGTTCACTATGCCACGTTTTCCGGTGGGTCCATCGGATGATGCTTAGCCTCGTAGGCCTCAATGAGAGTGGCGAGCACACCCAGACGATCGCCTTCTGGTGTGCCGAGTGTTGTCCCCCAAAGTCGCTCGAACTCAGCCATTGCGGCCCTATAGTCTTTCTCGGTTCGGATCGACTTGATGCGGCCTGTTTTCATGGTCCCACCGGTTCGTTCGCACTATGCCCCGCTGAGGAAATCTTTGGACCACTTGGCGTAGTCCGCCTGGCGCAGCAGCTTCTTCTGCAGATCCGCCGACGCGATGTTCGGAAGCTTCGACGGCTTGGTGCCGTCGCGCAGCGCCTTCAGCGTGTTGTAGACGCCCTGCACGCCGGCCCAGAACTGATGATGGCCCTGCAGGCAGACCCGCACATTGCGCGCCGACAGATAATCCGCGTCCATCATGTCCTCGGGCACGTTGCCGAGAAACAGCGGCTTCTTCAGCGCCGACGCCAAGGCATCGAGCTGCTCGCGGCTCTTGAGGCCCGCCACGAACAGCAGGTCGACACCCGCCGCCTCGTAGGCCTTCAGCCGCGCGATGGTGTCCTCGACGCCGGTGATCGCAATGGCAGAGGTGCGGCCGCAGATGATGAGCCGCGGATCCTGCCGGCCGGCGATCGCGGCGCGCATCTTGCCGACGCCCTCTTCGATCGAGATCAGCTGCGCGTCGTCGCCGCCGAACGGCACCGGCAGCAGCGTGTCCTCGATGGTCAGCGCCGAGACGCCTGCGTTCTCGAGCTCCTCGACCGTGCGCTTGACGCTCAGCGCATTGCCGTAGCCGTGATCGGCATCGACGCAGAGCGGCAACGAGCCGGCACGGTTGATGCGATAGGCCTGCTGCGCGAACTCGGTCAGCGTCAGCACGCAGAGGTCCGGCGCCGCGATCACGCTGAACGAGCCGACCGAGCCCGCGAACATCATCGCCTCGAAGCCGACGTCGGCTGCGATCCGCGCCGAGATGCCGTCATACACCGAGGCCGGAAAGATGCATCGCTTGCCTTCGACGATGGCGCGCAGCCGCTCGCGCCGCTCGGTCCAATTCATGGTTCTGCCCTTTGATGAAAAAGCCTGGAGCCCGCGGTTCTAGCACGTCCGCATGCCGTACAAATGCCCTGCCGGCGCATCGCTCCGAAGTGGCTTTCCGGCTGCCCAACCCCGGACTATGATTTCGCCCACACAAGCGTCCGCAGAGACGCGGCGATCACAAACATAACGAATGACACTGGGAGGTCACGATGCCCTGTTTCGAACACGGCGCGCGCTTTGGCGCACTGCTTTCATCCACCATTCTGGTTTCAGCCGCGCTCGCCGCATCCGCTGCGGCGCAATCCGCGCCCAAGGTTGGCGATCCGCCCGAGGCGAAGGACATGCGCCTCGTCGGCTGGAACGACCTTCAGGCGCGCAGCGCCTACCAGCCGACCATTCACCGGCAGGGCGACCGCTACATCGCCTATATCGGCCATCACGGCGGCACGCCCGAGGCGCCGAAGCCGCTGAACCCGCTCACCGGCCAGGCCGAATTCAACGGCACCTCGATCGTCGATGTCACCGATCCGTCGAAGCCGAAATATCTGTTCCATCTGCCGGGACAGGAGGGCAACTACGAGGCCGGCGGCGGACAGATGACCAGCGTCTGCGACGGCAAGGGCCTGCCGAAGGGCGATCCGAACGCGGTCTATCTCCTGCGCAGCTTCGGCGGCCAGGGTCATGAGATCTGGAACGTCGCCGACCCGTCGCATCCCAAGCTCGTCTCCAAGCCGAGCTGGAATCTGAAGGACACCCACAAGAGCTTCTGGGAGTGCGACACCGGCATCGCTTATCTCGTGTCCGGCGTCGACGGCTGGCGCAGCCGCCGCATGACCGAGGTGTTCGATCTCAGCGATCCGGCGAAGCCGGTGAAAATCCGCGACTTCGGCCTGGTCGGCCAGGAGCCCGGCACCAGCGGCACCGTGCCGACCGACCTGCACGGCATGATCTCGACCGGACCGAAGGGCAACCGCATCTATTTCGGCTACGGCACCAACAAGGGCGGCGTGCTGCAGATCGTCGACCGCGAGAAGCTCCTGAAAGGTCCGAAGGAGCCGACGCCGGAAAACCTGCGCGCGCCCGTGGTCGGTCAGCTCGACATGATGCCGACCAACGGCGCGCACACCACGCTGCCGCTGCTGCAGGTCGCAGTGCCCGAGTTCGCCAAGGACAAGGACGGCAAGCTCCGCGACTTCGTCATGATCGTCGACGAGCAGATCCGCAACGAATGCCAGGAAGAGCGGCAGATGGTGTGGTTCGCCGACATCACCATCGAGTCGCGGCCGATGATCGTGTCGCACTTCCAGGTGCCGGAGGCGAGCGGAAACTTCTGCGACCGCGGCGGCCGGTTCGGCTCGCATTCGTCGAACGAGAGCACCGCGCCGGTGTTCTTCAAGAAGGTGGCGTTCATCACCTACTTCAACGCCGGCGTCCGTGCGATCGACATCCGCAATCCGTATGCGCCGAAGGAGATCGGCTACTTCATTCCGTCGATCACCGAAGCCACCGACAAGCGCTGCATCAAGGTCGACGGCAAGGACCGCTGCAAGACCGCGATCCAGAGCAACAACGTGGAGACCGACGACCGCGGCTATGTCTATGTGGTCGACCGCGCCAACACCGGCATGCACATTGTCGAGCTGACCGGCGAAGCGCGGAAGGTCGCGGGGCAGCCGTAGCAGCGCACACGCGCCGGAGCGTTTTCCGCGCGTATCGCATCAATCTCCGTCATGGCCGGGCTTGTCCCGGCCATCTCGATTAGGGAGGCATTGTGCTCACCTAAGCGAGATGCCCGGCACAAGGCCGGGCATGACAGCGGAGATTGGCGCGACAGCAGTGGAAGCACTACGCCGCGGAGATGAATTCCTTCATGTCGATGCGACGGCGCGGCATCGGAATGTAGTACTTGCCGGCGCGGACCATCGGCCGCGGATTGAGCAGGATGCCGAGCAGGCGCTGCTGCAGGGTCTTCGGCGAGATCGGCTTCACCAGCAGCTCGTTGACGCCGAGACGAATGGCCTCGGTGACGCGCGAGCGCAGGCCCTTGTCGGTCAGCATGATGATCGGCAGGCTCGGCTTCGGAAACACGCCCGGCGAGCGCACCACGCGCATCACCTCGGGCCCGTCGAGCACCGGCAGATTCCACTCCAGGATCATGATGTCCGGGTTGATGTTGCGGATCGCGTCGAGGGCTGCGATCCCGTCCACCGACTCGTAGATCGACTTGATGCCGAGATTGGTCAGCATGGTCCGCGTCAGCCGGCGCGTGTAGGCGTTGGAGTCCGCCACCAGGATGACGAGCGACTCCATGGCCTTATCGATCTGAACGTCAGACATATTTCATTTACCGTGACGCGGGTTCTCGTGACCTCGAACCGTACCGCACGGACGTCGTGGTTCCGCTAAATCAATCGGGGCAATTTTATCGAATTATAATCAGGTGGTGGCGAGCCGGCGGCCCGGCCGCAGCAGAAGCCAGGTCGCGATCGTCACGTTCAGGAGATTCCAGCCGATCCCGTTGAGGAACGCGGCCTGGTACGAGCCGGTCAGATCGAAGATAAAGCCTGACATCCAGCCGCCCAGCGCCATGCCGCCAAGCGTCGCCATCAGGATGACGCCGAGCCGCACGCCGGCCTCGCGCGGCGCGAAATACTGGCGCACCAGGATGGCATACATCGGCACGATGCCGCCCTGGAACAGGCCGAACAGCGCCGAGATCACGTAAAGCGAAATTAAACCATCAAAGAACACGTACAGCACCAGGGCGATGCCCTGGAGCACCGAGCTGATCAGGAGTGTGGTGACGCCCCCGATCCGGTCGGCGATGAAGCCCGAGGAAATCCGGCTGATCAGGCCGAAGCCGAGCATGGCCGACAGCATCTCGGCGCCGCGCGCCGGGCCGTAACCGAGATCGCCGCAATAGGCCACGATATGGACCTGCGGCATCGCCATGGCGACGCAGCAGGCGACGCCCGCGATGCAGAGCAGGATCATCAGCGCGTTCGATGACACGCCGAGCGCTGCGCGCTCACCGGCCGGACTTTGACCGTTCTGCGCGACCGAATGCGTCGGCGCCCTGCGGCGCATGGCGAGCGCGAGCGGCAGCATCAGGCAAAGACACGCGATGCCGATGCCGATATGGGTGGCGCGCCAGCCATCGCTCGCGATGAAATGCTGCACCAGCGGCGGCCAGATCACGCCGGAAAGATAATTGCCGGACGACGTGATTCCGACCGCGAGCCCGCGGCGGCGCACGAACCAGTGCGAGATGTCGGCCATCAGAGTCCCGAACGAACCCGAGCTGCCGAGGCCGATCAGCGCCTGCGCCAACGCGAACTGCCAGAGATTGGCCGCCAAGGTGGACAGCACATAACCCACACCCAGCAGCCATGCACCGGCGACGATCGGCACAATGACGCCGTAGCGGTCCGCGAGCCGTCCCATGAGGATGCCGCCCAGGCCGAAGCCCGCCATGGTCAGCGTGAAGGCGAGCGACACCTCGCCACGCGTGATGCCGAAGTCGGCCTGCACGGCCGGCAGCGCCACCATGAAAGACCACATGCCGACGCCACCGACGGTGCCGAGCGCAAGCGACAACGCGAGCCGCGTCCAGGCGTAGCCGGAATCGATATCTGTCGCGGGCGTGGACCCGGCGTGAATGTCTGTGGTCACTGACTTTTCCCGGCAAAATCCAGGACCGGTCTAGCACCTCGGACGCGGTGCCGTCATGGCCGGAACCCGCAGGCCAGCAATGCCGGCCCATGAAATGTTTGTGCGGCATTCATCAGTGGCGTGAATTGTTCGCGCTGCTCTCTCCACACGTCATTCCGGGACCGCGCTCAGTGCGGGACCCGGAATCCAGAGGCACATTCGGAGATCGGAACTGGATTCCGGATCGCCGCTTCGCGGCGTCCGGAATGACTGCAGAGCCAGCTAGTGCAGCTTCGGTGTTTTCAGGAACCGGGTGCGGTCGCCGGACTTGAGCCGCGTCTCGATGGTCTTGCCGTCGCGATACACCGACATCGGAATCTCGATGCCGGCCGGCCCCAGCGACCAGACCTTGCGATAGAAGCCCGCGAGATCGTGCACCTCGGAGCCCGCGATCGACAGCAGCACGTCGCCGGTGCGCAGATCGGCGCGTTGCGCCGGACCGTCCTTGGCGAGCCCCACCACCACGATGCGATTCTCGATCGCGGTGGCGTACAGCCCGAGCCACGGCCGCGGCGGCTTGTTCGGCCGGCCGAGCGTGAGCAGGTCGTCGAAGATCGGCGGCAACAGATCGATCGGCACGATCATGTTGATGTCGCCGGGCGGACCCTGCTCGCGGCCCTCCTGCAATTGCAGCGAACCGATGCCGAGCAGATCGCCGTTCGGGCCGATCAGCGCGGTGCCGCCCCAATTGGGATGCGACGGCGAGGTGAAGATCGCCTCGTCGACCACATACTCCCAGTAGCCGGCGAACTCCTGCTTGGCGACGACGCGCGCCGCGACCGATTTCTGCCGGCCGCCGGCGCCGCCCACCACGACGCGCTCGCCGACCGAGATGCTTTTCGACGAGCCGAGCGGCAGCGCCGGCAGATCGAGACGGGCCAAGGCCTGAACGAGCCCGAAGCCGGTGGCCTGATCGTAAGCCAGCACCGTGCCCGGCACGGCACGGCCGTCGATCAGCGTCAGCCAGATCGTGTCGGCTTCAGTGACCAGATAGCCGATGGTCAGCACCAACCCATCGGCACGGATCAAAACGCCGTTGCCGGCGCGCTCGGTGCCGAGCGTGTCGGCGGTAAATGCATCTCCCGGCACCACGGCGCGCACGCCGACCACGGCGCTCAGCGCGGCGTCGAGATCGTAGCCGTAATCCTCCTGCTTGGGCTGCGCCGAGGCGGGCACCTTCCAATCGCTGACCGAAGCCATGCGGCAAACTCCTATTCCGATTACGGCCCGGGCCCAAGTCCTCGCTTAAGGTCCATCGCTCAGGGACCAGTATCGGCGATCCCGCGGCGGCCTCAAGGCTCATATCTGGAGACGATAATCCGAAACTGACAGGGTTCCGTCCAGCCGGTCCCAGGACCTTTGAGGGCCCTTTGAGTCTTTCTCGCAACAGCACGCAACCGAAAGCGCTGCCTTGGAAATTCCATTTTTATCCACAGGACGACTCAGATAGTCAGCGAAGCCATTGAGCCTCCGAGTTTGAAACCGGATTTGGGCGAAACCGATGCTTCCGAGCTTCCGGACAATCGTGGCGACCTTCTGCTGCGGCTTCCTGTTCATGTTCGCCGGGCTACGACTCGCGACCTCGTTCAACAGCGTGAACCAGACGCTGCCGGTGATGGCCGCGCATGCCGCGCCGATCCGGCTTGTAGCGCTTACCAATCAGGATCAGCAGCGCGGCGCCGTCGCCGTTCCGGTGACCTACGACATGCGCTTTGCGGTGAGCGCGACACAGTCCGCGCCCGTACCGGCCGCTGCCGCGCCGGTTGTCGAACGCGCGACGCCGCTATTGATGCCGCTCGTGATCCTGCCGCCGATCGCGCAGGAGCCTGCGCCAACCGAGCCGGCGGAGAAGACCGAGACCACGACTGTGGCGGCGCTGCCCTCGCAGCCCGCGCCGGAGCCTGTGCCCGCACCGGTGACCATCGACATTCCGCTGCCGGAGCCCGCGACCGTCGATCTGACGTTCTCGCCGCCGCCCGTGAAGGCGAAGGAAAAGCCCTCGGTCGCGGCCATCACTCCGGCCCCGCTGCCGGCGCAGCCTCCGACGGCAATCGATATCCCGTTGCCCGAGCCCGCAGCTGTCGACCTGACCTTCTCGCCAGCGCCCTCACCTGCGACGGCTCTTGCGCCGGAAAGCGCTGCGGCTGCGGCGAAGCCCGAAGCCGAGGTCGGTCCCAAGGAGGTCGGCCCCAAGAGCGAAGCCGAGCCCGAACAGAAGCCGGAAACCGACGCCCGCTCCGGTTCGCTGTATGAGCACGACGCCGAGCCGGTTACGGTCGCGGCGCTGGCCGAGCCGATTCCGCCCGGCACCGTCAAGCTGCCGACCAAGCACATCCCGCTGCCGAAGCCCAAGGCTCCGGAGCGGATCGCGGCGCTCAATCCGCCTGCGGTCCATCACGCCACGCGGACAACGGCCGCAAAGGCGAAGCCGCGGCGGCGCGCTGTGGCGAAGCGCGACGACTTCGAAAGCTTCTTCAACTTCCCGACCGGCAAGCAGCGGTAGCGGCGCCTTGGCAATCCTGGCGTTGCGCGGCACCCGCATGGCCTAAACGCATGGGCCATACGCATGGCAAAAGCGCCGGCGACACGCTACCTCTGAGCCATGCCCTCCCTGCCGCTCTCCATCCTCGACCTCTCGCCCGTCACCACCGGCATCTCCGGTTCGCAGGCGCTGCGCAACAGCATCGACCTGGCGCGGCACGCCGACCGGCTCGGCTTCACCCGCTATTGGGTCGCCGAGCATCACAACATGCCGAATATCGCAAGCTCGGCGCCCGACATCATGATCGGGCAGATCGCAGCCGCGACCGAAGGGCTGCGCGTCGGCTCCGGCGGCGTGATGCTGCCGAACCACGCGCCGCTGCAGGTCGCCGAGCGCTACAAGGTGCTGGAAGGCCTGTTTCCCGGCCGCATCGATCTCGGTCTCGGCCGCGCGCCCGGCACCGATCCGGTGACGTCATACGCGCTGCGGCGGCGGCAGGACGATCCGGCCGGCGACGATTTCCTCGACCGCTTCCAGGAGCTCCTGCTGTTCGAGCAGCGCGGCTTTCCGGCCGAGCATCCGTTCCGCAAGGTCACCGCGATGCCGGCCGACGTGCCGCTGCCGCCGATCTTTCTCCTGGGCTCGAGCGGCTACAGCGCGCAGCTCGCCGCGCATGTCGGCGCGGGCTTCTCGTTCGCGCATCACTTCTCGGATTTCGATCCGGTCGGGCCGATGACGGTCTATCGCGAGCAGTACAAGCCGTCGGAGCAACGGCCCGAGCCCCACGCGATCCTCGCGCTGCATGTGGTCTGCGCCGACACCGAAGCCGAGGCCGAGCGGCTCGCCACTTCGGTCGATCTCAACTTCGCGCGCCGGCGCCAAGGCCACTACGCGCCGATCCCGAGTCCCGAAGAGGCCGCCGCGCACGAATACTCGGCCTCCGACCGCGCGCTGATCGCGCAGAACCGAGCGCGGCTCGTGGTCGGCGACAAGCGCAAGGTGATGGCGCATCTCGAACCGCTGGTCGAGGCGACCAAGGCCGACGAGGTCATGATCACGACCATGATCTACGACCACGAGGCGCGGAAGCATTCCTACGCGCTGATGGCCGAAGCGTTCGGGCTTTCGAAGGCTTGAATAGCAAGAACCCCGGCTTGCGCCGGGGTTCCGAAGTCACGCCGTGAGACGATGACTTACTTCTGCTGGGGCTGCGGCTGCACGTACTGCTGCTGATACTGCGCAGTCTGCTGCTGCTGCTCGACCGCACCGGTCTGCTGCGGAGCCGGCGGATTCATCGCCATCTCGTTGGTGCAGCGATCCTTGAACACCACGACGCCTTCCTGGGTGTACTCCTTGCTCAGGCAGGTGCACGGACCAGGCGCCGCGGCGACCGGACGCGAGGCGATGTAGGCCGGGCCACCGACCGCAACCGGCACAGGCTGCGGAATGAAGATCGGCCGCGGACGCACGATGATCGGCCAATGATGCGGCTTGTGCGGCCAGTGCGGCACGAAGATCGGCTTCACCGGAAGGTTCGGCTTGGCCACCTTCGGGTTGCTCGGGATGATCTTGATGCCGCCGGACGGCTTCACGATCCCGGGATTGAAGCCCGGACCCTTGGGGCCGAAACCAGGCCCATTCGGCTTGGCGCTGGCGCTGGTCATTGCAAGGCCGAGAGCCGCGATCGCGGTCAGGGCCAACATGGTGGACTTACGAAGCATTTCTCTCTCCTGTTGATCCTCCTTGGCTGTCCTTTGGACCGCATTCTCGGGGATCGTTGTGTTGCCTATCCGCTGAATTGGTCGGAGGCCTTCCAGGCGAGGTTCAGGCTTTGCGAAAACAACAACCGTTCATCCGCATTCATTTCAGTCGCAACCATGTGCTAAACAGAGGCCCGGCCGCGGCCGGACAGCCGGTTCCGGCCGCGCCGTTTCCGTTAGTGATGCGAAGAACAGCAGGAGGTTCCCTTGGGTAAGCATTTCACGCTCACCGCGTCCGACAGCCATCAGCTTGGCGCGTACCGCGCCGATCCGGCCGGCACGCCGAAGGGCGGCATGGTCGTGATTCAGGAGATTTTCGGCGTCAACCAGCACATCCGCAAAGTCTGCGACGACTTCGCCAAGGAAGGCTATGTGGCGGTGGCGCCGGCACTGTTCGACCGCACGCAGAAGGATTTCCAGTCCGGCTACACGCCGCCGGAAATCGAGAAGGCCCGCACGTTTGTCGCCAAGCCCGACTGGGACGCGATGCTGCGCGACACCGACGCAGCACTGAAGGACATCAAGAATGTCGGCCCGCTCGGCATTGTCGGCTTCTGCATGGGCGGCACGATCGCGTTCCTGGCGGCCACGCGGCTGTCGGGCCTGAGCGCCGCGGTCGGCTATTACGGCGGCCGCATCGTCGCCTTTGCGGACGAGAAGCCGAAGTGCCCGGTACAGCTGCACTTCGGCGAGAAGGACGCCAGCATCCCGATGACCGACGTCGAGATCATCAAGCAGAAGCGCTCGCAGGACTGCGAGATCTTCGTCTACAACGAGGCCGGCCACGGCTTCCATTGCGACGAGCGCGGCAGCTTCCACAAGGGCAGCGCCGACGTGGCGTGGAAGCGCACGACCGAGTTCTTCGCCAAGCACATGAAGAAGTAAGCGGCACGCCTACGAATATTTCGGCCGCGCGGCACAACCGCGCGGCCGTTTCTTTTTCGCCGCGGTCACTCGATCGAGAGATTGGCGGCCTTGACCACCTTGCCCCACTTCTCGGTCTCGTCGCTGACGAGCTTGCCGAACTCGGCCGGCGTCATCGCCATCGGCTCGCCGCCGAGCTCGCGGATGCGCTGCTGCATCCTCGGATCGGCGAGCGCGGCGTTGAACGCCTTGTTCAGCACCTCGACCACGTCGGCCGGAATGCCCTTCGGCCCCGACACGCCGTAGAACACGCTCGCCTCGTAGCCCTGCACCGTCTCGCCGATCGCCGGCAGATCGGGGAACGCGTCGTTGCGCTTCGCGGTGGTGACGCCGAGCGCCTTGAGCTTGCCGGTCTTCACGAACTCGACCGAGCCCGGCAGGTTGTCGAACAGCACATGAACCTTGCCGGTCATCAGGTCCGGATAGATGCCGGACGAGCCGCGATAGGGCACGTGCACGATGTCGATATTGGTCATCATCTTGAACAGCTCGCCCGACATGTGCACCGAGGTGCCGTTGCCGGACGACGCCAGCGTCAGCTTGCCCGGATTGGCCTTGGCATAGGCGATGAACTCGGCGACGTTCTTCACCGGCAGATCCGGCGGCACCACCATGATGTTGGCGAGCCGCGCCGTGCCGGCGATCGGCGTGGTGTCGCGCACGAAGTTGAACGGCAGGCTCTTGTAGAGCGTCTGGCCGATCGCGTTGTTCGGCGCCACGAACATGATGGTGTAGCCGTCGGGCGGTGATTCGATCACCGATTTCGCAGCGATCATGCCGCCCTGGCCGGCGCGGTTCTCGACCACGCAAGGCTGGCCGAGATGCGGCTGCAGCCAGTCGCAGAAGATGCGGGCGACGATGTCGTTCGGCCCACCGGCGAGGAAGCCCACGACGAACTTGATCGGACGGTTTGGAAATTTCTCGGCGGCTGAAGCTGTGCCGAGCAGCGGGCCACAAACCAGACCCAGCACCAGTGCAATGACGCGAGCGGCCTGCATCAGCAGTCTCCCGTGGTTCGCATTCCCTGGACCAGGCTATCCTGGCACAGCCCAAGAAAAATCAGAACCGGAAGAAATCAGAACCGGGAGAAATCAGAACCAGCGTTCGGTCACCGTGATGGTGTCACCCGGCCGCACCGGCATCCGCAGCGGCAGCTCGGTGCGTCCGGGCTGGCCCTGGATCTGCCGCGTCACCGTCACCTTGTCCTTGTAGGCGCGCGGCGTGAAGCCGCCCGCGATGGCGATGGCGTTCTCGACCGTCATATTGGGCACGAACGGATACTGCCCCGGAAACGTCACCTCGCCGAGCACGAAGAACGGCCGATAGGTCTCGATATCGACCGCCACGCTCGGATCGCGGATGAAGCTCTGCCGCAGCTTGCTGGTGATTGCCGCCGACAGCTGCGCCGTGGTCGAGCCGCGCGCCGGCACGCTGCCGATCAGCGGCATGTTGATGTGGCCCTGCGCATCGACCGTGTAGTTGTTGCTGAGCGTGTCCTGGCCGAACACCACGATGCGGAGCTTGTCGCCGCTGTCGAGCGTGTACGGACCGTCCTCGAGCATCGCCGCGACCGGCACCGCGCGGCTCGCCTGCCGCACCGTCAAGGACTGCGGCTGCGGCGCGCCATACATCCGGGCATCGAGATCGGAGGTCTGCATCGGTGTCGGCTGCATCGCCACGGTGCGCGCACGCGGTCCCGCGCAGGCTGTGAGAGCCAACGCAAGCAAGGGCACAACATGGACGAGACGCAGGCGCATGCGAATCCGGGCTAAGGATCAGGCCGCATTAACACCCGGTTATGGTTAATGAACCCTTATCCCTGTGTTTTCAGTGATTTATCGGATGACACGGGAGCGAATCGCAGCACCGTCCAGCCAACGCTCCGCTGTGCCGGGGTTTTGTTTTCGGACGCCCGGCTGCGCCCGTCTCCCTGTTTTCCTTCGCCTCTCCCATAGGAGAGGGATGGAGCGCCGGGAGGCGCCCAGGAGGTTTGCGAGACCTCCTCGGCCGGGTGCTACGAACCCGGCCACACGCCAAGCTTCCGGGACCCAAGGCTTTGAGGGCAGTGGGGGTCCCGGGGCGCGCGGGCCCTTGCGAGGAGCCCGGGCGCCTCTCGGCGCTCCATCGCGGCACGCGTTGTCGGCGGCCGCACCTTGCTCCGTTATCAGGCATCGCTATAGACGACGCCTTCGACTGAGCGAGGCATATCCTCGATACAGGGTCTGAAAGAGAAGAAAAGATTATTGCGATTTTCGATGTTGACAGAGTGGGGACAGAGGGAACTCTCGAATTTGCCGACCGTCTCAACAAAGGCGGTGTCACCGCCGGGCTTGACCCGGCGGTCCATGACCCTGCTTCAACATCGGAAGTCTTACGTAAGGCTGCCGCCGCCGCACCGGCTCATGGATGCCCGGGTCAAGCCCGGGCATGACGCCGGAGTGTGTGATAGCGACGGCGAACTATGGCAACGGAGAACAATAGCGACGGAGATGTAGCAGCGGAGAACTACTCCCCCGTCACATAACCCAGCGCCTTGCACGCCGCGAACAGGTCGTTGACCTGCTGCTCGGTGACACCGCGGGTGATGAACACCACGCGGCTTGCGTGGTCCGCGTCGGGCCAGGCCGACAGCTCCACGGGCGGATGCATCAGATGCTGCACCGCCTGGAACACCACCGGCCCCTTGCTGCCCTTGAGATTGAGCAGACCCTTGATGCGCAAAAGATCGGGCCCGCGCAGCGTGATCAGCGTCTCCATGGCGCGGTGAAACACCGGCCAGTCCCACGGCGTGTCGCTGCGCATCACGAAGCTGGTGACGCCGTCGCTGTGCGCGGCCTCGGCGACGAAGCCGGTATGCCGCTCGATGGCGTCGGTCTGGCCGGTGTCGATCAGCACCGTGGGATCGATGTCGCCCCGCACCGCGACGTCGATGACGGCGCGCGGATTGAGCTCGGCGAGCCGCACGGTCAGCGCCTTCACGGTCTTGATGTCGGAGAGGTCGGACTTCGAGATGACGATGCGGTCGGCGAGGATCGCCTGCTTGCGCGCCTCGGGCGCGCGGTCGAGGTTCTTCAGGCCCGACACCGCGTCGACCACGGTCAGCACCACCTCGATGGCGAACTCGCCGCCGAGCGCGCGATCGGTCGAGAACGTCTGCAGGATCGGGCTGATGTCGGCCAAGCCACTGGTCTCGATCAGCACGCGGTCGAAGTGGGGAATCTTGTGGCGGTCACGGTCGGCGACCAGCTTGCGCAGCGCAATCTGCAGATCGCTGCGCGTGTTGCAGCACAGGCAGCCGTTGCCGAGCAGCGTCACCTCGTCGGAGCTTTCGCGCAACAGCGCGTCGTCGATGCCCTCGGATCCGAACTCGTTGACCACGAGCGCAGTGCCGCGGCCCTCCGGCGCCTCCAGGAAACGGCGCACCAGCGTGGTCTTTCCGGCGCCGAGAAAGCCCGTGACGATCGTCACCGGCAGACGCGCTCCCCGCGCGCGCTTCTGCCTGCGGCCGAACCGGGTCGCGGCAGTAGAGGGAAAAAGATCGAAGATCGTGTCGGTCATCAGTGAATTCTACACCAGAAAAACGCAGGGCCGGCGCGCAACGGCACACCGGCCCTGTCTGCTTCAACTCGCTGGAGCGAACCTTAGAAATCCATCTCCAGGCAGTACAGGCCGCCGATGTGGCGGTCGACCGTGTAGACGATCTCGCGCTCGTCGACGAACACGTCGTTGAGCTGGATGGTGCCGGTCGGCGCGCCGGCAGGCGCCGGCGGCACGAAGGTGCCGATCTCCTTCGGCTGGTACGGGTTGGCGATGTCGAACGCACGGAGCCCGCCGTTGAAGAAAGTGCCGAGCACGACCTGGTCGTTCTGCCAGCAGGTCGGCAGCGGCACGTTCTCGTGGATGTTGTGGGCGCCGAACCGGCCGCGCGCCGCATAGGGCTTGTGGTCGGGCAGCGGGCAGGTCGCGATCGGAACGAGGTTGGTCTCGTCGCGGGCGTCGAGGATCCAGACGAGCTTCGGCCAGTCTTTCGCGTTGTTCTCGGTCGACTCGTCGGTCACCAGCATCAGGCCGCGGTCGAACAGCGGCACCACGGTGTGCATGAAGCCGGTGTAGGGCGGCGAGTTGGTCCAGGACGAGATGCGCTTGGGATGCGACTTGTCCGAGATGTCGAGCACGTGCATGCCGCCGTCGATATAGGCGAGATAGCAGCGGTCCGGCCGCTGCGGATAGACGTTGCAGTTGTGGGCGCGGTAGCCCTTGTCGAGCGGATGGCGCGGCGGCGGCGGCGCGTTGTCGCCCTGCTTGGTGCCCGGCATGTGCCAGCGGCCGACTTCCTCGGGCTTCGACGGATTGCGCACGTCGATGATGCGGTAGAACTGGTCGTCGTTCGGATGCGTCGGCACGAAGTCCGGCGAGCTCGACGCCATGTGGACGTATTCGCCGTCGCAGAACCAGAGCTGGTGGACGCCGCGCGAATGCTGGCCCGAGCAATCGTAGAACGAGATCGAGCGCGGCTTCTCCGGGTTGGAGATGTCGAACAGCTCCATACCGGCCGGCTGCTGGCCCTTCTTCTGGGTCTGGTAGGCGACCGCCATGATGTTCCCGCAGGTCTCCAGCGAGTTGGAGCGCATGTGGCTGGTCGGCAGATCGGTCTGGCAGATCACTTTCGGCTTGCGTGGATCAGAGACATCCACGGCCGTGAAGTTCTTCGGCGCGCTCTCGTGCGCCAGCCACATCACGCGGCGGCCGTCCGGGGCGATCTGCAGCGACATGCCCTCGCCCATGCCGCCGAAGCCGTCGAGCATGTGGTGGGAGAGCAGCTTGAAATTCCAGGTCACGGTGCCGTCGGCATTGGTGCGGCCGTTGCCTTTGTTCACGGCCGGCTTCTTGACGGGGGCGGCTTTCTTCGCGGTCTTCTTGATCGCCTTGGCCTTGACGGCCTTCTTGGCTGCGGGCTTCGCAGCTTTTTTCGCTACCTTCTTCTTGGCACGCTTCATCAGTTCTCTCCCTCAAGGCGGACTTTGGGACCGCGTGGGCAGCACGTGTAGCGTGTTTCTTTGATCGATGGGAGGGCCTAGCGATGCGTTCCGCTCGTGCCGCCGTTCCCCGCGCGCGGTGCAGCGCGAGCGCAGCGAGTGGTGCACCGCAGACGCAGGGTCCTGGTTGGCTTCACCGAAACCGGGGTCCCGGGTCTGCACCGCACCGCTTCGCGCTGCGGCGCGCCCGGGACACAAGCTGAGAGCAGTTGCCTATTTCGCGATCAGGCGCCGGCGCGCGCCTTCTCCATGAAGTCGGTGCGGAGCACCTTCTTCCAGTCCGGAATGGCGGAGATTTTCTTTTCCTTGAGCAACACCTCGGCGTGGCCGGTCATGTAGGGCACGAGATCGCCCGGGAAGCCCGGATCGACCACGACGCGGCCCATGGCCTTGGCGAACACCTCCTGCTTCATGTCGTAGCCCTTGGAGGTGAAGAACGAATAGATCACGTCGGAGGCCTTCTTCGGGTTGTCCTTGAAGTCCTTCTTCACGTCGAGCCAGGCCTTGAGATAGGCCACGATGGCGTCCGGCTGCTTCTCGACGAAGTCCGGCGTCGCCGCCATGAACACCGGCACCGGATCGTACTTGGTGAGGTCCATGATCGGCGTGCCCAGCCCCTCGGCCTCGGCGATCGAGACGTAAGGCTCGATGTTGATCATGGCGTCGACGGTCTTCGCCGCCATGGCGGCGATCATGTTGTTGACGTCCATGCGGACTTCCTGGAAGTCGCCCTTCTTCAGGCCGTTGGCCGGGCAGACCTGATCGACGAAGATGTTGCCGATCGAGGAGCCGGTCTGGTTGGCGATCTTCTTGCCCTTGAGCTCGGCGATGGTCTTGATGCCGAGATCCTTGCGCACCACCATCGCGGCGGTGGCGCCGACCGTCTCGATCTGGGCGATGGCGACGAGCCCGCCCTTGTCGTGGCCGATGATCAGCGACGGGCCTGCATAGGTGCCCATGTCGACCTGGCGGGCCACCATCTGCTGCATGGTCAGGTTGCCGGACGGCACCGCGAAGTCCTCGGTCTTGAGCCCGCGCTTCTCCAGGTAGCCGGACTTCATCAGGTAGTAGGTCGGCATGCCCCAGATGTTGGTCTGATAGCCCTGGCGGATGGTGACATCAGCGGCGAATGCGGGTGTGAGGCCGAAGCCCGCGGTCATTGCCGTTGCGCCGGTTGCCGCCAGAAGCTGCCGGCGGGTGAGCCCATTCCCGATCCTGGTCATGTCGTTTCTCCCTGAAGCTTTGTTGTTTCTCTCTCCACGTCATTCCGGGGCGCGAGCGAAGCTCGCGAACCCGGAATCCAGATGCAGACACCGCCTTCTCGACTGGATTCCGGGTTCGGCGCTGCGCGCCGCCCCCGGATTGACCGCGAGGATAGAGAGGCACCTACTCCTGCTGCATTCCGAATTCCTTGATTGTAGCCGCAACGTCGTCGAGGGTCTGTGCGATGACTTGCCCCAGCGCCGCGGGCGTCGAGGATTCCGGCAAAGAGCCGCCCTTTTCAATGAGTTCGCGGTATTCGGGCGTCGCCACGATCGAGACGATGTCCTTGTTGAGCCGATCGACGATCGGTTGCGGCGTGCCCTCGCGGCCGCAGATGCCGAGGAAGCCGTAGCGCACATAGTCGATGCCGCGCTCCTTCAGCGTCGGGACCTCGGGGATGGTCTTGAGCCGCTCCGGACTGGTGACGCCGATGATCTTAGCCTGCTTGGCCTGATACTGCGGCACCACGCCGATCGTCGGCGAGACATAGAAGTGCACCCGGCCGGCGATCAGATCCGGCATGATCTGCGAGCCCGAGCGGAACGGGATGCGGTTCATCGAGATGCCGGCGAGCTTCTCGAACTGCCGCGCCATGATCTCCTGGGCGGAGCCTGCGCCGAGCGTTGCGTAGCTGACCTCGCCCGGATGCGCCTTGGCATAGGCCATCAGCTCTTCCAGCGTGTTGGCGGGCAGCGAGTTCGAGAGCGCGACACCGTAGTAGTACTTCGCGATCAGCGAGATCGGCTGAAGGTCCGAGAGCTTGAAGCCCGGGTTCTTGTAGAGAACCGTGTTGATCGATTCGAAATGCGTGCAGAGCAGAAGGTTGTAGCCGTCGGCCGGCTGCGCCAGCACGTCACGGGTGGCCAGCATGCCGGCCGCGCCCATCTTGTTCTCGACGATCATGCGCTGGCCCAGCATGTTGCCGAGCTTGTCGGCGATGAAGCGCGCCGGGATGTCGGTCGGCCCGCCGGCGCCGAAGCCCACCACGAGGCGGACCGGGCGCGAGGGGTAGCTGTCCTGCGCGGCGACAGGGAGCGCCGCTGCCGCGAACGCCGTCGCCACGATGGCGACCATGAGTCTCCGCGTCATTCCGGGGCGGCGCGTAGCGCCGAACCCGGAATCCAGACGCGGGAGTGGAGTTTGCATCTGGATTCCGGGTTCGCTCGCTTCGCGAGCGCCCCGGAATGACCGCGGGGAGAGATTCAGCATTTCAGTGCGCCTCCTGCGGCGTGACCTGACCCAGCTCGCGCAGGAGCTGCTTCTGGTGATCTAAGAATTCAACGCTCAGCGGATCGCGCGGCCTGGGTAGCGTGATCGGCACCATGGTCTTCACGCGGCCCGGATGCGGCGTCATCACCACGACGCGGTCGGCGAGATACACCGCCTCGGCGACGTTGTGCGTCACATAGATCACGGTCTTGCGGGTCTCGCGCCACACGTCCGCGAGCAACCGCTGCATGTCGTCGCGGGTCAGCGCGTCGAGCGCCGCGAACGGCTCGTCCATCAACAGCACCGCCGGGTTGTAGGCCAGCGCCCGGGCGATCGCGACGCGCTGCTGCATTCCGCCTGAGAGATGGTGCGGATAGGCGTCGGCGAATTTTTCCAACTTCACCAGCGCGAGCTGCTTCCTTGCCGTGGCCTCGCGCTCGTCCTTGCCGATGCCCTTCATCTCCAGGCCAAAGGCGACATTGCCGAGCGCGGTGCGCCACGGAAACAGCTGGGCGAAATCCTGGAACACCACGCCGCGGTCCTGGCCGTAGCCCGACACCGCCTTGCCGGCGATCTTGATCTCGCCGTCCGTGGGCGCCAGGAAGCCTGCGATGATGTTGAGCAGCGTGGATTTGCCGCAGCCGGACGGCCCGACAATGCAGAGGAATTCCGACTGCTCGATGCTGAAGCTTGCCTTGTCGACGCCGGTCACCTGGCCGGCGGGCGTGTCATAGACCAGCGACACGTCGCGGATTTCAATGTGCGCCATTGCCCGTCCCGAACCCGTTTCCCGCCCCGAGGTCTTCTTTGTTGCGGTCATCAGACCTGCATTTTGTGGAGGAATTAGAACGCGTTTCGGTGTCGCTGGGAACCCCGATTCGGTGTAGGCTTGCAAATGAGCGGCTCAAGAACCGCACGTTCAGTTCCGTTCGACGGGCCGGAAAGCAAATTTTCAGGGAGAGGCCATATGGCACCTCAGGCTGCACAACCGGAGACCGCCCATCCGGGCAACGGTCATCAGGACCGTGTCCACACGGTCACCAGCGACATGACGCTGTCGGCCCGCGCCGACGCGCTCGAAGAGCACATGATGCATGAGCTCGACCGGATCATCACCCGGTCGGTGTTCTGCAATCTCGCCGACGGCGTGGTCGGAATGGATGGCGGTGCGGTGCTCCAGGCCAAGAACCCCGGCAAGTTCTTCAACATGGGCGAGGATCCGCGGCTGCCGAAAATGCCGGACAAGCCCACGCTGATGGACTACTTCAAGAACCGCTTCGCCTCGACCAACCACCTCCTCCAGAGCGCCGCGCTGGCGATGAAGGCCGGTCACCCCGAGAAGGTGGTGATGGCGTGCCTGCTGCACGACATTGCGGTGGTGAGCTTCATCCGCTGCGACCACGGCTACTGGGGCGCGCAGATGATCGCGCCATACGTGGACGAGGAAGTCAGCGAGGCGATCCGCATGCACCAGGCGCTGCGGTTCTTCCCCGACGATTCCTTCGGCTACGGCTATCCGGACATCTACACGAAGTATTTCGGCCCGGACTACAAGCCCGAGCCCTACATCGTCGAGGAGTACAAGCGGGCCCGCGACCACAAGTACTACGGAACCTCGCGGCTCATCTGCGTGAACGACGTCTACGCCTTCGATCCCAACGCCAAGGTGGAGCTGGAGCAGTTCGAGGACGTCATCGGCCGCAACTTCAAGCAGCCGAAGGAAGGGCTCGGCTGGGACAACAGCCCGTCCGCGCACATGTGGCGGACCATCATGTGGCCGAACCGGTTCCTGTAGGAACTCGTTGTGACTCCAGGGCGCGCAACGTGCGCGCCCTGAATCGACCATAAAAAGAAACGACGCAAGAAAGTGCTGTGATGTCGTCACCCGCCGGATTCGACCGCCTCGCCGAGCTCGACCGCCGCAACGTCGTCGATGTCGATCTCGGTAGCGACACCTTCAAGGCCAATGCGCACCGCCACATGGCCGAATGGGCCCGGCGGCCGCCGTTCTATGTGCTCGGCAAGGGCCCGCCCCAGGTCGTGGTCGGCCGCTACGCCGACGTGCATCGCGTGTTCTCCGACACCGAGACCTTCGCGTCCGAGATGCCGAGGGGTCCGGGCTGGGAGCAGTTCCACAAGTTCATGGACGCACAGTTCGTCACCCAGATGGACGGCAACCAGCATGCCAGGCTTCGCCGCCTGCTGATGCCGGCGTTCTCGTCGCGGCGGGTCGAGCAGCTGCAGGCCAGCATCACGACGATCATCGAGCGGATGCTCGACCGCATCGAGGCGAAGGGACCCAACTTCGACGGCATGGGCGACCTCGGCGCACATCTCGTGGTGGATGCGCTGCTCGAGGCCATGATCCAGATGGATCCCCGGCGCAAGGCCGTGTTCGTCGCCTTTCACGACGTGCTGCCGGCGACGACCTATACCAAGCCGGGCGAACCTTTCCCGGAAGACTGCCGCGTTGCGATGCAGCGCGTGATGGACGAGATCAAGGTCATCATCGAGGAGCGCCGCACCAAGCCGCATTCCGACTTCATCAGCGATCTGGTCAACGCCCGGGACGCCGGCGACAAGCTCACCGACAAGGAGCTGTTCGATCAGATTTTCGGTCTCGCGGGAGGCTCGCTGTCGGCGACCAGCCGCGCGGCCGGCGGGGCGCTCTACCTGCTCTACACCCATGACGACCAGCGCCAGCAGCTGATCGACAATCCGGCGCTGATCCCGGACGCGCTGGAAGAATGCCTGCGGCTCGGCAGCAACGGCTATTTCACGTTTCCCCGTGTCGCGCTGAAGGACACCGAAGTGGGCGGCACGCGCATCCTCAAGGGCATGGTGGTGCGGCCGTCGCCGCTGTCGCCGAACTACGATCCGGACGTGTTCGCCGATCCGCTGCGCTTCGACATTCATCGCAAGCCCAAGCGCATCCTATCGTTCGGCGCCGGCCCGCATCACTGCATCGGCAACATCCTGGGCCGCACCGCGATCACCATCGCGATCACGCGGCTCCTGGCGCGGTTCCCGAAGGCGCACATTTCGGAACCGAACTTCACGCCGGTCTATGGCGGCGCGGTCGGCGAGCTGCGCCTGCAGCGCCTGCCGATGCGGACGCACTGATCGCTAATCGATCGCTTGCAGCCAGCCTGTCGCCCTGGGTCCCCGCTTTCGCGGGGACGAACGGGGATAGAGTCGCGTTCTGCTATCGGGAGACGAGGAGTATCCCCTTGCTCCGTTCGTCCCCGCGAAAGCGGGGACCCAGAGCCACGGTCGCTGCCCCGATATTTCTCGTCACGTTGATGCGATCGAGCGCGAGCCCCCTCGCCCCGGTCGCGCCTTTGCATTAGTCTCGTTCCAAATCACAACCACAACCATCCAACTGCAAGGGAGAGGTCGCTCACATGGCCCAAAAATTCACGCTCAACGTGAACGGCAAGACGCACAGCGTCGAAGCCGATCCGGATATGCCGCTGCTCTACGCGCTTCGCGACGACATCGGCCTCAACAACCCGCGCTTCGGCTGCGGCCTGGCGCAATGCGGCGCCTGCACGGTGCACATGGACGGCCAGGCGATCCGCTCCTGCATCACGCCGGTGTCCTCGGTCGGCGATGCCAAGATCGTGACGCTGGCGGGGCTCGGCACGCCCGACAAGCCGCATCCGCTGCAGACCGCCTACATCCAGGAGCAGGTGCCGCAGTGCGGCTACTGCATCAACGGCTGGATCATGACGGCGGCGAGCTTCCTCGCCACCAAGAAGAAGCCGACCGAGGCCGAGATCAAGGCGGCGCTGGAAGGCGTCAAGTGCCGCTGCGGCACCCATGTCAGCATCGTCAAGGCGGTCAAGCGCGCCGCCGAGATGATGGGTTGAGGGAGAGCAGCATGACCAAAATGGACAATCCCGCGAACCTGTCCCGCCGCGCCGTGCTGATGGGCGCCGGCGCGCTGGTGATCTCGATTGGCGCGCCGATAGGCTTCGAGCTGCTCGGCTCGATCGAACAGGCCCATGCGCAGGGCGCCAAGCCGCCGCTGACGCCGGACCAGCTCTCCTCCTACATCGCCGTCAACGCCGACGGCTCGGTCTCGGCCTTCTTCGGCAAGATGGACATGGGCCACGGCCTGTTCGTCGCGATCGGCCAGATCGTCGCCGAGGAGCTCGACGTGCCGTTCAAGGCCGTCACGGTCTACATGGGCGACACCGCCACCAGCGTGAACCAGGGCGGCGCCTCGGGCTCGACCGGCATCCAGTTCGGCGGCAAGCAGATGCGCATGGCCGCAGCCGAAGCGCGCCGCGTGCTGGTCGAGATGGCGGCCGAGAAGCTCGGTACGCCGGCCGATCAGTTGATCGTCGTCAACGGCACGGTAAGCGCGGCGTTCAACCGCGACAAGAAGACCACCTACGCCGAATTGATCGGCGGCAAGTACTTCAACGTCCAGCTCGACTGGAACAAGCAGATGGGCAACGCGCTCTATGCCCCCGGCAAGGCGCAGCCCAAGAAGGCATCCGAGCATAAGATCGTCGGCCAGCCGATCAAGCGCGAGGACGTGGCGCCGAAGGTGTTCGCGCAGGAGGACTATGTCGTCGACATCAAGGTGCCAGGCATGGTGCACGGCCGGGTGATCCGGCCGGCGATCGCAGGCTCGGTGCCGGTGAAGGTCGACGAAAGCTCGATCAAGGACATCCCGGGCGCCCAGGTGGTGCACCAGAACGGCTTCATCGGCGTGGTCGCGCCGAAGGAGTGGGACGCCATCAAGGCGATGCAGCAGCTCAAGATCGAGTGGTCGAAGGTCGAGCCGCCGTTCCCGAACCAGAACGCGCTCTACGACCACATCCGCAAGGCGCCGGTGCGCAAGAGCCAGGTCGAGGGCAAAACCGCCGGCAATGTCGACGAGGCCTTCAAGACCGCGGCGAAAGTGATCGAGGCCGAGTACGAATGGCCGTTCCAGTCGCATGCGCCGATGGGCCCGGCCTGCGCCGTGGTCGAGATCAAGGGCGACAAGGTCAACTGCTGGAGCGGCACGCAGAAGAGCCACTTCGTGCAGCTCGGCCTCGCCAGCCAGCTCGGCGTGCCGCTCGAGAACGTGCATGTGCGCTGGATCACCGGTCCGGGCTCCTATGGCCGCAACGACGCCGACGATTGCGCGGCGGACTGCGCGGTGCTGGCCAAGGCGGTCGGCAAGCCGGTGCGCCTGCAATACATGCGCGAGCAAGGCACCGGCTGGGACCCGAAGGGGCCGGCGTCGGTGCACACCGCCCGCGCGGCGCTCGACGCTCAGGGCAACGTCATCGCCTATGAGTTCAAGAGCAAGGCGTTCTCGCGCGTCGACGTCGACACCAACGGCAGCAAGCTGTTCGACACGCTGGCCGGCCAGACGCTCGGCGTGGCGCTGAAGTCCGGCGACGGCTTCGGCATTCCGGCGGAATCCTACGAGTTCGCCAACAAGAAGACCTCATGGGAGACCATCCCGCCGCTGCTGGAGCGTTCGTCGCCGCTTCGCACCTCGCATCTGCGCGACCCCGTGGGACCGCAGATCCACTTCGCCAGCGAGTCCTTCATGGACGAGGTGGCGGCTGCGACTAACCAGGACCCGATCGAGTTCCGGCTGAAATACGTCAAGGACCCGCGGGACCAGGCGCTGATCAAGGGCGCGGCGCAGAAGTTCGGCTGGGACACGCGGCCGTCGCCGCGCAAGGGCCAGACCGGCGAGAAGCTGACCGGCCGCGGCATCGCCTACTCGCAGCGCAACGGCACCCGCGTCGCGGTGATCGCCGAGGTGGAGATCGACCGTTCGAGCGGCAAGGTCTTCGCCAAGCGCTTCACGGTGGCGCACGACTGCGGCCAGATCATCAACCCGGACGGTCTGGAGAAGTGCATCGAGGGCAACATCGTGCAGGGCATCTCCCGCACGCTGTGGGAAGAGGTCAAGTTCGACAACAAGAACGTCACCAGCGTCGACTGGCAAACCTACCCGATCCTCGACATCACCGAGACGCCGGAGAAGATCGACTTCGTGCTGATCAACCATCCGGACATCGCGCCGTCGGGCGCGGGCGAGCCGAGCATCCGGCCGGTGGCGGCGGCGATCGCGAATGCGATCTTCGACGCGACCGGTGTGCGGATCAGGCGGGTGCCGTTCTCGCCGGACCGGGTGAAGCAGGCGCTGTCGTAAGATTTGGCGCGATATGAAATGCAAAGGCCCGGCGCAACGCCGGGCCTTTTGTTTGGCGTGGCTGGTGCAACTCGTAGCGCTAGCGTGCCCGCTTCAAGCCAGCAGCGTCCTTGATCACATCCGCGATCGCGGCTTCGTTGCCCGGCGCCATGATGTGGACACCGGCGACGCCGGGGATGGTGGCGAGCTCCTTCATCAGATCGAGGCAGAGCTTGCGGCCCTCGGCCGCCGGATCCGCCGCGGCTTCCAGCCGCGCCACCGTCGCGTCCGGAATGATCGTGCCGAACAGCTTCTCCCGCATCCAGCGCGCCGACTTCGCCGAGCGCAGCGGCGAGATCCCGATCAGGAACGGCACCTTTACGCCGTGCTCGGCAAGCCGCGCCATGTAGCGGCGCACCACATTGGCATCCATGCAGAACTGCGTCTGCACGAACTCGCAGCCCGCCGCGAGCTTGGCCTTCAATGACTTCGGCTCCCAGCCGGCCGGCGGATCGACCGGCACGTCGGCCGCTGCGATGAAGAACTCGGCCTTGCCCGCGACCTTCTTACCGGTAGGCAGCTCACCCTTGTCGCGGATCGCGACTGCGACCGCGGTCAGCGCCGCGGTGTCGTAGTCGAACACCGGCTTGGCATCGGGCTGGTCGCCCTGCTTCGGATCGTCGCCCTTCAGCAGCAGCAGGTTGCGGACGCCCAGCGCAGCCGCCACCATCAGCTCGCTCTGCAGCGCGATCCGGTTCCGGTCGCGGCAGGCCAGCTGCAAAATCGGCTCGATGCCCTCCCGGATCAGGATTGCTGCAGCGCCAACCGGTCCCATATGGGCGCGGGCACCGGCGCCGTCGGTGACGTTGACGGCGTCGGCATGGCCCTGGAGCGGCGCGGCCTTGGCCATCAGGTCGGCGGCGTCGCAGGACACCGGCGGCGCGATCTCGGCAGTGATGACGAAACGGTCTGTTGCGAGCTTGTCTTTGAGTGTCGGCATCCGGCCGTTGTTCTCCAATTCCTGCCCCGTTTCAAGCATGGGCAAAATGGCCCCTGCCCACTTGGCGCGCAGCGCCACGGACAATAGAATTCCGCCATGCCGACCATCGCCCGCTCCCTCGACGAAGCGCTTGCGCCCATCGCCGACGGCTGCGTTCTGGCGGTGCCGCGCGAAAGCTCCGGCGTGCCGATGGCGGCGACGCGGGCGCTGATCCGGCGCGGCATCAAGCGGCTGCATCTGATCGCGCTGCCGACCTCGACCATGCAGGCCGACCTGTTGATCGGCGCAGGCTGCGTCGAGACGCTGGAGACCTCCGCGGTGAGCCTCGGCGAGTTCGGGCTGGCGCCGCGGTTCACGGCCGCGATCCTCAAAGGCACGATCCGCATGAGGGACGCGACCTGCCCGGCGCTGCACGCCGCGTTTCAGGCCGCGGAGAAAGGCGTACCGTTCATGCCGCTGCGCGGCTTGATCGGCAGCGACGTGCTGAAGAACCGGCCGGACTGGAAGGTGATCGACAATCCGTTCGAGGATTCCGCCGAAGGTTCCGATCCGATCGTGCTGCTGCCGGCGATCAAGCCCGACGTCGCGCTGTTCCATGTGCCGATGGCGGATCGCGACGGCAACGTCTGGATCGGACGCCAGCGTGAATTGATGACCATGGCGCATGCGGCGGAGAAGACCGTCGTCACCGTGGAGAAAATCTTCGACGGCAACCTGCTGGCCGACAAGACATTGGCTGCCGGCACGATCCCGGGCTTCTACATCGAGTCCGTCGCGGTCGCCGAGCGCGGCTGCTGGCCGCTGCCGCTGCCCGATCACTACGCCTGGGACGCCGAGCACCTGAAGGAATATGCCGGGCTCGCCGCGACGGAGGATGGCTTCGCCAAGTACCTCGACAAGCACGTCTATGAGAAGCAGGCGGCTTGATGTCGGAGCGAACCATCAAGACCATTCTCAAGTCCGATGGAGATCGTCGGGTCCAGATCTACCAGCGCGACGATGGTCTCTTCAGTTTTGAGGAAGAGCGGCTGTTCCGGCCTGATTTCGGCGAACCTTGCTGGATACCGGCATCACGCCGGATTTCTTTTTACGCTTCGGCCGAGGCGGCTGAGGAGGAAGCCAAGAGCCGGATCGATTGGCTTGGGCGCGAAACCAAAGCTGAAGCGCTGAATGAGTAGCCAGCCTTTCCGCGACGAGGAGTTGCTCGCGGCCGTCGTCGCCGACCTGATCGGCATCGTCAAGCACATCGCGGTCGGCAATGCCTCGCCGATCCCTGCGACCGCTGCCCTGCTCGCCCGCGCGCGCGGCCGCGAGCTCAATCTCGACCGGCCTTACGTCTCGCTGCTCGGCAGCCCGAAGAACACCTTCTTCACCGACGGCGGGCGCGAGCTGTTCGACTGCGCCGGCCAGGGCCGCATCGATGTGTTCTTCCTGTCGGGCGGTGAGATCGACGGCGAAGGCAACATCAACCTCGTCAGCATCGGCGAGCAGGAGCATCCGATCGCGCGCTTCCCCGGCTCGTTCGGATCGTCATACCTCTACTTCGTGGTGCCGAAGGTGATCCTGTTCCGCACCGAGCACTCGAAACGCACGCTGGTGCCGAAGGTGTCCTACGTCAGCGCACCGGGCGGCAGCGACGATAACGTCTACCGCAACGGCGGACCGATCGCGCTGATCACCAACCGCTGCCTGTTCTCGTTCGACCAGGACCGGCGCAGGTTCCGGCTGGAGAGCGTGCATCCGGGCCACACGCTCGCCGAGGTGATCGTCAACACCGGCTTCGAGTTCGACCGCCCGCCGGAGGTGCCGGTGACGCCCGCCCCTTCGGCCGAGACGCTCCGGCTGATGCGGCAGGTGGTCGCGCCGGAGCTTGCCGAGGTCTATCCGCAGTTCGCCAGCCGGGTGTTCGGCGTCACCGCCGCCCCGTAAACACGCATTGCAGAGCCCGCCCCGGCGTGGTCTTTATGCGTCCACGAAAAATCAATGAAGGGGTTGGAAGCGTGAAGACGGTCGAAGTCGGCGCCATCGGCGTGGGTTGGGTGGGCGGCACGCGGGTGGAGACGCTGTCGCGGACAGCGCTGGTGGACAAGCTCCACATCTGCGACATCAAGCCGGATCGGCTGGCCGAATTGAAGGCGCGCTACAAGCCCGCCACCGCGACGCTCGACTACCAGGACATCATCAAGAACGACAACATCTCGGTGGTGTTCATCTCGACCACGCCGGAATCCAACCACTATCCGATCGCCCGCGACTGCCTGCGCGCCGGCAAGCACGTCATGCTGGAGAAACCGATCGCGCTGGAGCTGTGGGAGGCCGACGAGCTGATCGCCATCGCCAAGCGCAACAACCTGAAATTCACCATCGGCTATTCGCAGCGCTTCAACACCAAGATCGCCTACGCCAAGAAGAAGATCGTCGACGGCACCTTGGGCAAGGTGGTGTCGGTTCTGGTCAGCCGGCATCTGTCGCGCGCGCTCGGCAAGAAGATCGCAAGCCGCGTGCGGCTCTCGCCGGTTGTGATGGAATCGACCCACGACCTCGATTTCGTGATGTGGCTGCTCGAGCCCGCGAAGCCCGTGCGGGTCTATTCGCAGGGCGCCTACGGCTACATGGAGCCCATCAACGGCTCGCACGACGTGATGTTTACCACCGTGACCATGGACAACGGCGTGGTGGTGATGATCGGCGGCGGCTGGAATTTCCCGGAGAGCTTCCCGAACTACTGCTCGACCTGGATCGAGATCACCGGCACCGACGGCGCGCTGGTGCTCGACGACACCCAGCGCGACAACTGGCTCAACACCGAGAAGTCCGGCCAGGTGTTCCCGATGTCGACCATGCCGGGCGAGCAGGTCGATCACGTGTTCGCCGGCGGCATGGGGCCGGAGACGATCCACTTCATCGAGTCCTGCATCCAGAACAAGCCGGTGATGGTGAAGCCCGAGCACGCCCGCATGGTGATGGAGACGTACTCCGCCGCCGACCTCTCGGCCGATCGCGGCGAACCGGTGAACCTGCCGCTGAGCAACGAGACCGTCGCGGCCATTGCCGATCTCAAGGCGCGATACAAGGCGGGCGACAACCCGGCGATGCAGAAATGAGAATCTCTCCGCCGTCATTCCGGGGCACGCGCCACAAGCGCGTTCACGCGCGTCTTCGACGCGCTATGGCGCGTGAACCCGGAATCCAGATGCAAACTCCGAACTCGAAGCTGGATTCCGGGTTCGGCGCTACGCGCCGCCCCGAAATGACAGCGGAGGAGTTAGTGGAATGAGAAACCAAGCGGCAGAAATCGGCCTCGCCATCATCGGCGGCGGCCGCGTCGGACTGTTTCGTGGTGAGGTCGCCAACCGCCATCCGGCCGTGAAATGGATCGGGCTCGCCGAGAAGAATCCGAACCGCGCGGGCGAAGTGGCGCCGCGGGTCGGCGCCGATTTCGTCACGCAAAGCCATGTCGAGTTGCTGAAGCGGCCCGAGGTGACCTGCGCCATCATCGCGACCGACGAGCACCTGCACGTCGATCCGATCATGGTCGCGGTCGAGCGCGGCATTCCGCTGCTGATCGAGAAGCCGCTGGCGACAGACCTCGCGCAATCCGCCAAGGTGCTGAAAGCCATCAAGGACGCCAAGGTCGATGCGGTCGTGGGCTACACCCAGCGCTTCCGCCGGAAGTGGCTCGCCGGCAAGGAGAAGGTGCGCACCAACGCGCTCGGCGACGTGACGCTGGTCACCTCCCGGGCGTTCATGAATCGCCTCGTCGCGATCGACAACTACAAGCGCACCGACGATCCCACGACCATCTCGCCGATGGTGATCTCCGGCACCCACGCGCTCGACATGTGCATGTGGTACCTGGAGGCGAAGACGCCGGTCGAATGCTACGCGCGCTCGGTCGACAAGGTGCTGGGCCCGCTCTACCAGGGCATCGACGCCACCGCCGGCATGATCATGATGTCGGACGGCTGCATCTATCATCTCAACATCTCCTGGGCGCTGCCGGTGACCTGGCCGGGCGCGGTCTATTCGCTCGAGGTCGGCATCACCGGCACCGACGGCGTGCTGACCATCGACGACACCCACCGCGACATGGTGCTGGCGGTGTCGAAGCCGCAGAGCGAAGGCTACGCGCCGGACCAGTCGCGCCTCGTCGATTTCCTCGGCAGCTATCCGCCGGGCGACATGGCGCTCGGCGAATTGCGCGGCCCGATGGCCGACGAGACGGTGTCGTGGCTCAATCGGGTGGCGCTCGGCCTGCCGACGCCGGCCGCGACCATCGAGCAGGCGCACAACAACCTGATGCTGACCAAGGCGCTCGACCTTTCGGCCAAGCGCAAGCAGCCGGTGAAGCTGCCGCTCGACCCCGACGAGGAGAAGCGCGCGGCGTAGAGCGGCTTTGTCGCGTAACGGGCGGCAACAAGCCCGGCGCAAACACAACCAAGGGATGGGAACATGAAACGCATTTGGCTTGCGCTCGGCGTGCTGCTGAGCGTGATCGCGCCGGCCGCCGCCCAGGACGATGTCGCGAATTTCTACAAGGGCAAGGTCGTCCGCCTCGTCGTCGGTATCGGCGTCGGCTCTGGCTACGACATCAATGCGCGGCTCCTGGCGCGTTATCTGCCGAAATACATTCCCGGCAATCCGACTGTCATCGTGCAGAACCAGCCCGGCGCGGGCTCGCTCAGCATGACCAATCAGCTCTACGCGGCCGGTCCGTTCGACGGCACCGCGATCGGCGCCTCGTTCAACGGGCTGCCGACCACGCCGCTGCTGCAGCCGGTCGGCGCGCGCTTCGAGGCGACCAAGCTCAACTGGGTCGGCAGCACCAACCGCGAGACCCAGGCGATGTATGTCTGGGCCGCGACGCCGATCATGTCGCTCGGCGATCTCACCACGAAGGAGATGATCGTCGGCGCGCAGGCGCCGGGCTCGACGCAATACGATTATCCGAAGCTCGCCGAAAAGCTGTTCGGCTGGAAATTCAAGGTCATCACCGGCTACGAGGCGACACCGAAGATCCACCTCGCCATGGAGCGCGGCGAGGTCTACGGCACCTGGGCGAATTGGTCGACGCTGAAGGCGATCAGCGAGCAGTGGATCAAGGACAAGAAGATTCGCATCCTGGCGCAATGGGCGCTGCGCAAGCATCCCGAGCTGCCGGACGTGCCGCTCATTCTCGAGCAGGCCAAGACCGAGGAGCAGAAGCAGGCGCTGAACCTGGCGCTGGCGCGGCTCGAGTTCGGCCGGCCGTTCTTCATGCCGCCGAACGTGCCGCCGGAGCGCGTCAGCGCAATCCGTCGCGCGTTCGATGCGGCGATGAAGGATCCGGAGCTGCTGGCGGAAGCCGAGAAGCTGAAGATCGAGATCGATCCGCTGACCGGCGAGCAGGTGGCTGCGTTGATCACCGAGATCTACAAAACGCCGGCCGAGACGGTCGAGCGCGTCCGCGACGCGATGGCTCCGAAGTAGCAACACACACTGCCGTCATTCCGGGGCGCGCCGAAGGCGCGAACCCGGAAACCATACTCCGCAGCAGTGGTTATGGATTCCGGATCGCCGCTACGCGGCGTCCGGAATGACGGCGGAGTGTGACGGCACGGCGGTGCCTATCTGGCCAAAGGCTTGATCTTCAGCTCGCCTGCGAGCTTGTCGAGCTGCTCGACCACCTCCGGAAACACCGGCACGCCCTTCGACAGCCGCTCGGCACGGCGGGTGCGGCGCTGCTCGCCCGGCAGGCGGATCGCGTCGAAGCCCGGCAGCACCTTGGAGGCCTTCAGATCGCGCAGCTGCCGGTCCATCTGCGCCTTGAACACATCGAGCGGGATGAACCGCGAGATATCCAGCGCGATGATGAAGTGCCCGGTGTTGCACTCGCTCTCGTCGTCGGCGTTGAAATCCACCACCTCGCGGCCGAAGGCCGCGCCGTTCAGCACGCCGGCGAGAAGCCCCAGCACCAAGGCGAGGCCCGAGCCCTTGTGGCCGCCGATCGGCATCAGCAGGCCCTCGGCGCTCTTCGCCGAGTCGGTGATTGGCTTGCCGTCCTTGGCGCTGACCATCCAGCCTTCCGGCATCGGCTTGCCCTGCAGCTTGTAGGCCTTCACGGTGCCGTAGGAGACCACCGTGGTGGCGATGTCGAGCACCACCGGGGCCTCCTGCCCGGCCGGCACGGCCACGGCAATGGGATTGGTGCTGAGCAGGCTCTCGGCCGCGCCCCAGGCCGGCATGTGGTTGGCGTTGGCCACCGCCGAATAGATGCCGATCATGTTGTGCGGCAGCGCCATCGCAGCATAGGTGCCGGCCGCGCCCGCGTGATTCGAGCGCCGCGCGCCGACCCAGGCGACGCCGGTATCCTTTGCCAGCGCAATCGCCGTGTCGGCGGCGCGCTGCATGACGAGATGGCCCATCCCGTTGTCACCGTCGACGACAGCGGTGGCGGGCGCAGACTTCTCGACCTTGATGCTGGCTTTCGGATTGACACCGCCCGCCTTGATGCGCCGGATGTACTGCGGCAGGCGAAACACGCCGTGCGCGTCGGCGCCGGCCAGATCAGCCTCGACCATCAGCTCGGCCACTTTCGCGGCGTCGGCATCCGGCATGCCGACCGCCGTCATGGCGTCCTTGATGAATGCCGTGATCGCCGTTGAGGCGACCAACGCGCCGTTAGCTTCCGCCATCACGTCACCCGTTACCGCACGTCCGCGAGCAGCTTCTGAACGAGGCCGTTCAGCATCGTCACCTTGTCGAGCTCGCCGCAGGACAGCGCCTTGACCTGCCGGGCGCATTCGAAGGTGCCCATGTCATACGGATAGTCACTGCCGAGGATGACCTTGGCGGCGCCCCACTCCTTCACCAGGAATTCGAGCTGCGGCTTCGAGTGCAGGATGGTGTCCCAGTAGAACGTGCGGATGGTCTCGGCCGGCGGGTACTTCAGAGTGACCTTCGGCTCGGGGCGCACGTGCCAGCCGTGCTGCCAGCGACCGGCCTGATACGGCACAAAGCCGCCGCCGTGCACCATGTAGAAGCGGATGTTGGGGAAGCGCTCGATCACGCCGCCGAACACCAGCGAGGCCGCCGCGATCGTGGAGTCGAGCGGATTGCCGATCAGGTTGTTGAGATAGTATTTCCGCAGCCGGTCCATGCCGGCGACGTTGTTGGGATGCACCATGCAGAAGGCGTGGTGCTGGTTCGCCACCTGCCAGACCGGCTCGAACTCGGGTTCGTCGAGATTCTTGCCGTTGATGTTGGAGCCGATCTGCATGCCCTTGAGGCCGAGCTTTGAGATCGCGCGCTCGAGCTCGTCGGCCGCGGCCTTCGGGTCCTGCATCGGCAAGGTGGCGATGCCGTAGAAGCTCTTCGGATAGTCGCGGACGTGCTTGGCGATCTGATCGTTCTGCACGATGCAGGCCGTTTTGGTCATGCCTGCGTCCTGGTTGTAGAGGAACGTCTGCGGCGTGTTCGAAAGCACCTGCATGTCGACCTCGGACGCCTTCATGTCCTTCAGCCGCTGCTCGATGTCGAAGCCGCCGAGCGGCAGCGGCCGGTACGGCACGCCCGCCACGCTCCACTCGAACACATCCTTCTCGTATTCCTTGAGGCTGGACGCGACCTTCGGCACCTCCTTGTTGAGGAGCTTCATGGTCTCCTCGGTGCAGATGTGCGCGTGGGCGTCGATCGCAAGCGGATTCGGCATGTCCTTCCCCTTCTAACGCGATGGCCGGGCTGGTTCCCGGCCATTGGTCTTGTCGTTGGTGATTAAAGCAAGCCGCGCGGCCCCGGGACAAGCCCGGTTCTTACGAAGGCGCGGTCAGAGCAGGAAGCTCACCGCGCCCATCGGGCCAAGCTCCTCGGCGTCGAGGATCGCGCGACGTTCGTAGATTTTCAGCCCTGCGTCGGTCTGCTTGAGCTTGTGGCGGTAGCGGCCGATGAACTGCCGCGGCGCCTGCTCGTTCCGGCGGTGGCGGAAGATCGCAAAGTTCGCCGACACCAGGATCAGGTCGCCCTCGGTGCCGGTGATCCGCACATTCGAGATCATGCGCCGCGTGTGCGACGGCGGAAACTCGGCGTGACAGTTCGGGTCCTTCAACCGGATGATGCGCTCGCGGAGCCGCACGATGTCGTCGGCCACCGTGAACAGCGTGAAGCGGTGATCGCCGTCCGGCTTGTCGTTCGGCGGCACGTAATAGCTCGCGTCCTCGGTGAGCAGGCCAAGCCAGTCGTCGAGCCGCCAGGCATCGAGCAGATCGGCCTCGTAGTAGAGAAAATCCTCCACCTCGGCGCGCGTCACCGTCGAGGCGTGATCGAGCGGCTTGTTCATGCCCGCGCCTCCATCATCTGGTCCCACTTGCGCCAGAACACCCGCAGATGGCCCTCGTCAGTCGCGAGTTGCTCCTGGCTGTTGCCCATGCCGCGCGACAGATCGGTCCACGGCACCTCGCGCCAGGCCGCGTAGCCCTGCTGCGCCAGCTCCAGCGCCGCCACGTCGTCGGGCGTCGCGAAGCCGCCCGGGCCGTAGAAGGTGAGGAAGGCGTGCAGCCGCCGCGCGCGCTGCGCCTCGGTCTCCTCGACCGGGCCGAGCGCCCAGGCCGTGACCTTCATCAGGTCCGGCGCGACCGGCGTGAAATGGCGCACCGTCACCGACGAGCCGTCATTGATCACGAGATTGGGGAAGATGCAGAGATTGCGGTTGGTGTCGGCGACGCGGGCGGCGCGCGCCTCGCCGAGCCGCCCGACCAGCTCCGCGCGGATGGCGTCGATGTCGGCCTTGGCCTCCTCGCCATAGACCGAGATCCATTTCGCCACTGGACGGCCGCGATAGTTCGGATTGTCGGTGGTGAGATGGCCGTTGCCGAGGTCGAGGCCAAAGCCCTTGGTCGGCAGCATGTGGCCCTTGGCCGGCGTGATGTTGACGCCGGAGTTGCGCATGTAGTTGAGCCAGGTCGAGTGCGTGGTGACGAGGTGATAATCGTCGACGCTGTTCTCGACGAGCAGCTTCCAGTTCGCCTTGATGTCGTATTCCTGGACACCGGAGATGATCTCCATCTTGCCCGACGGCGACTGGTCGACGATGAGGTCGATGTAATCCTTCGCGCCGGCCAGATAGGTCGGAAGATCGACCGCGTTGGGATCGAGATTGGCGAAGTAGAAATCCTTGTAGTGCTCGAGCCGGGGCACCGGCACGAGGCCCTTGCTCTTCTTGTCGAAGGTCGGCGCATAAGCCTCGTCGCCCGGGATGCCCTTGATCGATCCGTCGGTGTTGTAGGCCCAGCCATGATAGATGCAGTAGAACTGCCGCGTGTTGCCCTCGCGCTCGCGGCAGACCACGGCGCCACGGTGGCGGCAGACGTTGAACAGCGCGCGGACGTTGCCCTGCCGGTCGCGGCAGAAGATCACCGGCCGGCCGGCGACATGGCGGGTGACGAAGTCACCCGGGTTTTTGATCTCCGAAGCGTGACCGACATAGATCCAGCACTTGTCGAAGATCGCGCGGTTCTCGTCCTCGAGAATCTCCGGCGAGACGAACACGCTGCGATGGACCGAGAACGTCAGGTTCTCCAGGTCCTCGACGATGAGCTTGCCGTTGCCGTTGGAATGGCCGTTTCGATGATCGAGCATGGTTGGGCTCCAGCGGATGGGCACGTGGGCAGCGCCAAATTCAGGACCAGGTTCCGTGCCGAGTTTCGCGGTTTGTCTATACTTACCGCAGTGGGCCGTCCACCGCCACTTGATGTTCCAGCAGGACGTCCATGCCCTGCCGTGATGAACGAAGCATTGCGAGCGCCACCTCGACAGTGGCCTTGCCCCAGCGGCCATCATGCACCGGCTTGCGGTTGGTCCGGATAGCGGTCGCAAGATCGTCCAGCACCTCGCGGCGGCCCGGCATGCTCGTGCCGCGCGGGATGGGGATTTCCCGGACACCGTCGCGGCCATAGATCGTGACGCCGTCGGCCGAAGCGCGCATGTCGCCGTCGGAACAGGTGACGATGGTGATGCCGAAATGCGGCTGATGCGGCGGCAGTGCGTTGCCTGTGTTCCCGTAAGCGAACGTTTCGGTGCGCGCTTTTGTCTCGTCGGTCGCGCCGGCCAGCGCGCGGCGCGCAGAGCCGTGTGCGATCGACTTGGGCGCGCCGCGCTCGCTGAGACCGAAGTGCCATTCGTCGGAGTCGAAGTGGTCGTAGCCGCTGTAGACCAGCGAAGCCGCAGCACCGTTATCGAACTGCAGGAGCGCCGCGCAGCTTCCCTCCGTCGGCCGTGACGGATCGAGCACGCTCGCCTGCGCCCGCACGCTTTTGACGATGCCGCCGGCGAGCAGCCGCGCGGTGTCGATCTGGTGGGGCACCTGATTGAACAGGATGCCGCCGCCCTTCGACGTATCGAGTTCCTCGGGCCGGCGCGGACGGTAGAGGAAGTTGGTGTAGTTGAAGCTGTTGATCAGCCCGAGCGAGCCGATCTCGCCGCGCGCGATGATGTCGCGCATCAGCCGCACGTTCGGATCGAAGGCGTGGGTGTGGCCGACGACGAGATGCACCTTGTGGCGCTCGACCGCGGCGATGATGGTGTCGCAATCGGCCAGCGTCAGCGCCATCGGCTTTTCCAGGATGATGTGCTTGCCGTGCCGGGCGGCGAGCACCGCATGGGGCGCATGGAACTGGTGGGGCGTGGCGATATAGACCGCCTGCACCTCCGGGTCGGCCATCAGCTCCTCGGCGTCTGCATAGGCCCGGGCGTTGTGGTCGCGGGCGAAGGCCTCGCGGGGGCCGGAATGCGGGTCTGCCGCGGCTTTCAGCACATAGCCGCCATGCGCGGCCGCCGCGTGGACCATCACGGCGCCTGCCATGCCGAGGCCGACGATGCCTAGGCCGATCGGGGCCGATTTCGCGCCATTTTCAGTCATTGCACAGGGCTTTTCCGGCCGTTATTTCTGTGGTTCCTCCATAGTTTATCTGCCCTCTCCGGAAAGCCCTAGCCGACATGGACACCACGACCACCCACCCCGCCACGAAGCGCGTCGAGGACGACTACCTGCTGCGCGGCACCGGCCGCTACATGGCCGACGCGCCCCTGCCCGGCCAGGTTTACGCAGCCTTCGTGCGCTCGCCCCATGCCCATGCCGACGTGAAATCGGTCGACATCCAGGCGGCGCTGGCGATCAAGGGTGTGGTCGCGGTGATCACCGCGGCGGACATCGCGGCGGCCGGCGTGAAAAACCTGTCACAGCATCCGCCGGTCGCAGGGCGCAACGGCGGCAAGCTGGTGATGCCGGTGCGGCCGGCGCTCGCCGGCGAGCGGGTGCGGCATATCGGCGAGGCTGTCGCCATGGTGCTGGCCGAGACCGCCGCGGCCGCCCAGGACGGCGCGGAGGCGATCGAGGTCGCGTACGAGCCGCTCGATGCCGTGGTCGACATCCGCGAGGCGATGAAGCCCGGCGCCCCGCAGATCTGGCCGGACGCGCAAAACAACGTCGCGGTCGACTGGATGGGCCTCGCTGCCAATCCGGAGGAGATGGCCAAGAAGGTCGACGACGCGATCAAGTCCGCGGCGCACGTCGCGCGCGTGTCGCTCGTGCATCAACGCATCAACGTCGCCTCGATGGAGCCGCGCGGCGGCACCGCGAGCTACGACAAGGCCAACGACAGTTATCTCCTTCGCGTCTGCTCGCAGGGCGCGCGCGCCATGCGCGACGCCATGGCGGGTGTGATGGGCATTCCTCCCACCAAGATCCGCGTCACCACCGAGGAGGTCGGCGGCGCCTTCGGGCTCAAGACCGGGCCCTATCCGGAATATGTCGCGATGCTGGTCGGCGCCAAGAAGATCGGCCGGCCGGTGCACTGGATGTCCGGCCGCAACGAGTCCTTCGTCAGCGACAACCACGCCCGCGATGCCTACAGCGAGGTCGAGCTCGCGCTCGACGCCAGCGGCAAGTTCCTGGCGATGCGGCTGCGCCATGACGGCAGCCTCGGTGCTTACGTCGGCGCGGTCGGCGCCAACATCCACACCGCCAACATGACGCGCTGCCTGCCCGGCATGTACGACATCAAGCTGCTCGATGTGCAGTCGAAGTGCGTGTTCACCAACACCACGCCGACCGCGCCCTATCGCGGCGCCGGCCGGCCCGAGGCGAGCTACTGCCTGGAACGCGTGGTCGAGGAGGCGGCGCGCGTCACCGGCATCGACCCGATCAAGCTGCGCAAGAAGAACCTGATCTCCAAGAAGGCGATGCCGTACAAGACCCCGATCGGCACCACCTATGACAGCGGTGATTTCGCCACAGTCGTCGACGCGGGCCTGAAGCTCGCCGACTATGCCGGCTTCAAGGCGCGCAAGAAGGAATCGAAGAAGAAGGGCCTGCTGCGCGGCCTCGGCGTCTGCTTCGTGCTGGAGCACGCCGGCGGCGCGCCGACCGAAGGCACGCAGGTGGTGTTCCCGGGCGGCGACAGGATGACGTTCATGATGAACGTGCAGTCGACCGGCCAGAGCCACGCCACGATTTTCCCGCGCCTGGTGGCGGAGCGGCTCGGCATCAAGCCCGAGCAGGTCGGCCACGCCCATGGCGACAGCGCTCACGAGATCGCAGGCTATGCCTCGGTCGGCTCGCGCACCGCGATGACCGCGGGCCACGCCATGGTGAAGACACTCGAGGCGATGCTCGCCAAGGGTACCAAGGTGGCAGCCGCTGCGCTCGAAGCCGGCGAAGCCGACATCGAGTACAAGAACGGCGCCTTCAACGTGGTCGGCACCGACCGCCGCATGTCGCTGTTCGACGTCGCGGCGCGCGCCAAGGAGATGAAGCAGAAGGGCGAGATCACCGAGGACCTCGACACCAAGGTCGTGACAGACACGCCGCTGACTTTCCCGAACGGCTGCCATGTCGCCGAGGTCGAGGTCGATCCGGCGACCGGCTTCTCGCGGCTCGCGTCCTACTCGGCGGTCGACGACAGCGGCAACATCCTCGATCACACCATCGTGGCCGGCCAGGTGCACGGCTCGGTCGCCATGGGCGTCGGCCAGGCGATGATGGAGCAGACCGTCTATGACGAAGGCGGCCAGCTCGTCAGCGCGTCGTTCATGGACTACGCCATGCCGCGCGCCGAGGACTTCCCGATGTTCAAGGACGAGGTCGTGATCGTGCCGGCGACCACCAATCCGCTCGGCGTCAAGGGAGCCGGCGAAGCCGGCACCACGGCCGCCATCGCCGCGATCATGAACGCGTTCTCGGACGCGATCCCGGGCTCGGGCCACAAGATCCAGATGCCGGCCACGCCCGAAAAGGTGTGGCGGGCGTGCCAAGAGATGGCTGGCTAGACAGACGGCGGGGTGACAACCCGCCCCGGCGGCCTGGATTGAACGAAAACGAGTGAAGCGGCGACCAAGGAAGAGGATTTCCAGCACCACCATTTCGTTCCGGGAACCGCATGGCGAACCAAGCTGTTGCGCCGCTGCAGCGATCTGAAATCGGGCGCCGCCTGCTGTTCACGGCAGGCGTGCTGCTGATTTATCGCCTTGGATGCTGGGTCCCGACCCCGGGAGTCGATGCGCAAGCCGCCCCCGGCGTGGCCCGGGCGCTGAAGCCCGAGCTGCTTTCGATCTTCGGCCTCGGCGTGACGCCGTTCCTCTCCGTCTTGTTTATCTTCGAATTCGTCAAGCTGATCGTTCCGCCGCTGTCGCGTTGGGAAACGTCCGAACCCGGACACGCGCTGACGCTGACGCGGATCGTCTACCTGCTGGCGCTGGTATGCGCCGGCTTTCAGGCCCGCGGCGTGACCGGCGCATTGCAGGACGCCGGGATGCTGATGGATGGGCCCGGCTGGGTCATCGTAACGCCGCTCACGCTGGCCGCCGGAACCGCCCTGCTGCTCTGGCTCGGCGAAAGGATCACGCTTCATGGCGTGGGCAACGGCTTCTGGCTCATCGTGATCACGCCGACGCTACTCGCCTTGACCAGCAATGCTGCGGGCACCTTCGAGCTCCTCCGAATGGGCTCGATCACATCCGGGGCTGTCATTGCAGAGCTTGGTTTCTTCGCCCTGGCGACAGCGCTCCTGGTGAAGACCACCACGGCCGGCGGTGCATCGACGGAGAGCCGGGTCAGCGGCGCGGATTTCGTCGCCGTCTGGCCGCCATTGCTTGCTGCCTATGTCAACGAGTTCAGGGTCACCATCAGCGGCGTCGAAATCAGCTTCGCGGCCCAACTGGCGATGCTGGCCGCAACGATCGCGCTGTTCCACGGGCTGCAGTGGCTGGGCACCGCGCCGGCCGCGCGGCGGCCGGTCTGGGCCATCGCCCTGGTTCAGATTTTCATCTGCGTTGGCGCCGAGCTGCTGACGCACACGTTGCAGCTGCCATTTCCGATCAGCGGCGCCTGGTTCATCGTGATCGTGATGACGGCGATGAGCGTCGTGCGCGCTTTCGGGCCACTGCCTGAGACTCTCAGCGCCAAGCCGGCAGTGTAGTCTTCGGCCTGGCGGGCGCGTCAAACGACGGCAGCCCAACGGCACTCAAAGCTTCGACGCCATTTCCACCAGCTTGGTGACGGTGTTGATGTTGCGCGCCGTGCCGAGCTTGGCAGCCGGTATCTTCAATTTGGACCGGCCCATGCCGTTCGGATAGTGGACGTAGATCTCGCGCGATCCCAGCCGCATCTTCTCGTCCGCCGCCCCGGTCGCATGTTTCAGAGCGTCAGCCGGCGGCGGCTCGTCGAGAAAAATGACCGTGGTGAAATTCGGTGCGGCCTTCGGGAATGGATTTCCCTTCAGGACGGCCTGCATCTCGGCTGCGGTGCGGATCGCCACCCCAACCGGCTTGCCGCCGTATTCGTGGAGCCTTTTCTCCAGCTCAGCCTTCACCTTTGCAGGCGCAGCCTTGCTTTCAAAAACGACATTGCCGCTGGCGATGTAGGTCTCGACCTGGGCAAATCCGGCATCGACGCACATGGCCTTCAGCTCGGACATCGGCAGCTTGCCGGTGCCGCCCACGTTCACGGCGCGCAGAAGGGCGACATATTTGGCCATGGCCGCAAGCCGAGGCTATTGCCCCGCTTCCTTGTCCAGATCGACCATCACCTGGCCGTCCTGCAGCACCACCTTGTAGGTCCGCAGCGCCATGAAGCACGGCGCCTGCACGGCCTTGCCGGTTTTCACGTTGAACGCGCCGAAGTGCAGCGTGCATTCGATGACGTCGTCTTCGAGGATGCCTTCGGCGAGGCTCGCCGCGCCGTGGGTGCATTCATTGTCGGTGACGAAGAACTCGCCGCCGACGTTGTAGACGGCGAGGACGTTGTTGCCGACCTCGAAGCTTTTGACGGTGCCTTCCGCGATGTCGGAGGTGGCGCAGAGTTTTGTCAGATCAGCCATGGTTCTCTTTGATTGTTCGCTCTACTTCGGTTCTCTCCCGGCCTCATCCTGAGGAGCGTTGCGAAGCAACGCGTCTCGAAGGATGGGCCCGCCCTCGTCCTTCGAGACGGCGCTACGCGCCTCCTCAGGATGAGGGCGGGGATAGATTTCAGCCTTGTTGTCAGCCCTGCGAGATGAACTTGGTGACGAGATAAGCGCCCAAGCCCTCGATGCCGCCCTCGCTGCCGTGGCCCGATTCCTTCACACCGCCGAACGGCGTCTCCGGCGTCGAGATCGCGACCGAGTTGACGCCGACCATGCCGCTCTCCAGCGCATCGCCGATCGCGGCCGCAGTCGCGTTCGACGTGGTGAACGCATAGGCGGCGAGGCCGAACTCCAGCGAGTTCGCCCGCTGCACCACCTCGTCGAACGACTTGAACGTGACGATCGGCGCCAGTGGCCCGAACGGCTCCTGGGTCATGACCTTGGAGTCGTCCGGAATATCGGTGATCACGGTGGGCTTGTAGAAATAGCCCTGGTTGCCGCCGCGCTCGCCACCCGTCTGGATCTTGCCGCCACGGCTCTTGGCGTCGTTGACGAAGCTCTCCATCGCCTCGATACGCCGCGCATTGGCCATCGGGCCCATGGTGGTGGTCTTGTCGAGACCGTCGCCGAGCTTCACGCCATTGGCGTATTCGGTGAAGCGCTTCAGGAAGCGTGGATAGACATCCTCCTGCACATAGAAGCGCGTCGGCGAGATGCAGACCTGGCCGGCGTTGCGATACTTGAACGCCGCGATGGTGTCGGCGGCCTTCTCGGGATCGGCGTCGGCGAACACCACGACCGGCGAATGGCCGCCGAGCTCCATGGTGGTGCGCTTCATGCCCTTGGCGGCGAGCGCCGCCAGATGCTTGCCGACCGGGATCGAGCCGGTGAACGAGATCTTGCGGATCGCGTCCTTGGCCATCAGGTGCTCGGAGACCATCGCGGGCACGCCGAACACCAGATGCAGCACGCCCTTCGGCAGGCCGGCATCGGCGAAGCACTTCACCATCTCGACGCAGGCGCCCGGCGTCTCTTCCGAAGCCTTGAGAATGAGCGAGCAGCCGGCCGCGAGCGCGCCGCCGACCTTGCGGGCCGGCGTCAGCACCGGGAAATTCCACGGCGTGAAGGCGGCGACCACGCCGATCGGCTCCTGCACCACGAGTTGGCGCACGCCCTTGCCGCGGCCCGGCACGATGCGGCCGTAGCTTCGCCGGCCCTCCTCGGCGTACCAGTCGATGATATCGGCCGAGACGATCACCTCGCCGCGCGCCTCGACGTAGGGCTTGCCCTGCTCCAGCACCATGATCTTGGCGATGGCGTCGTGCCGCTCGCGCATCAGGTCGGCGGCCTTGTGCATGATCTTGCTGCGGTCATAGGCCGAGGTGGCGCGCCAGACCGCGAAGCCCTTCTTGGCCGATTCCAGCGCCTCGTCGAGATCGGCGGTGCTGACATGGGGCAGGTGCGCCAGCGGCTTCTCGGTCGCCGGATTGATGACGTCCTCGCCCTTGTTGCCGCTGCCGTTCTTCCGCCAAGTGCCGTCGATGAAAAGGCCAAGCTCGCCGTACATGACACCCTCTCTTTTTTCTGGCTGGTTCCTCGGGGCGAGGATTTAGCATTTCCGGGCGGTTACGGCCACCCTCGCCGCTCAACGGTCAGGCAACGGCCGGCCGCGGTCGATGCCCCAGAGCAGCGGGATGCAGATCAGGCTGAAGCCGCCCAGGATCAGGAATGCGATGTCGTAGCGGTTGGTGGCTGCGACAAAGGCTGCGACCGCGACCGGCGTCAGCATGTTGGAGAGGAAAATCAGGATGACGGCGCCGGCCGCGGTCTCGCCGATCAGCTCCGGCTGCGAGCGCCGTGCCACTTCCGCGATCTGCACGCCGTTCCAGCCGGAGACCGCGATACCGGCAAAGGCCGCCAGCAGCAGGAAGGCCCAGAGCGGCCAGGCCGGGCTGCTCAAGCCCAGCAGGATGGTCGAGACCGCCGAGCCGACCGAGGCCATCATCAGGGTGCTGGGCCCCGAGCCGACGCGGTCGGCGACCCAGCCGAGGATCACGCGGCCGAACATGCTGCTGGTCTGCATCACGGCGAAGACGAAGCCCGCGGTGTTGAGCGACTGGCCGAGCGCCACCACCAGATAGGTCACCAGAAACGTGATCCAGCCGGCCTGCGGGATCGCCAGCAGGCAACCCACCCACGAGGCCCGCCACAGCCGCTCGCCGCGCGACAGCGAGCGCATCGGCACCATGATGTCGGTGAGTCGGAAGCTGAGCAGCCGGTGCTGCGCCCGCTCCTCGGGCGGCGGATCGATGCTCTTCTGGAACGGCCAGGTGGCCAGCACCGCGAGGATGCAGACCGCGGCGACCACCACGGCGGCGAGCCGCCAGCCCATGGCGTCGATCAGCGGCGGCAACGCAACACCGCCGACGATGCCGCCGAGCGGCACGCCGGCCTGCTTGATGGAGAACACCAGGTTGCGATGCTCACCCGGCGTATAGCGGGTCAGCACCTCGCTGCCGGCCGGGTTCGCGGTGCCGCTGCTCAAGCCCACGCAGACGCTGGCGATCAGCGCCAGCGCGATCGAGGGCACGAGGTAGAGGAGCAGGCTCGCGGCGCCGACGAACAGGCTCAGCTGCAGGGCGCGGACGCCGCCGAGCCGATGCATCACCCCGATGCCGGAGGTGAGCACGAACAGCGCGCCGACGATGCTGGCGGCGGCGAGATAGCCGACCCAGGCCTGGTCCCAGCCGAACTCCGCCGTGAAGGCCGGTCCCGCGACCGGCACGATCCGGCCGAGCGTGGCCGAAACGGTCTGCAGCGCCAGGATCACCGCGATCACCACAGTCCAGGTCGGGGGTGATCGCGTCATTGCTTGCTGTGTCTCGCTACCTGGCTCGGTTGGCACTCACAGGTTGAAGTAAGTGCCGCCGTTCACGTTGATAAGCTGACCCGTAATGTAACGTCCTCCCGGCCCAAGCAAGAGGCGCGCAAGCGGCGCGGCATCGGTCGGCCAGCCGGCTCGACCCAGGAGCGGCTTATAGATCGGATGGGGCGGAATCTCGTTCGGCTTGTCCGGCTTGGCCTGCATGGACGGCACGATGGTGTTCACCGTGATCCGGAGCGGCGCAAGCTCCATCGCCAGCGCCCGGGTGAAGCCGGCAACACCGGCCTTGGCGGCGACCACGTGGGCGCGGTCGGGTGCGCCCATCGCGCCTGTGAGACCGCCCATGTTGATGATCGAGCCGGCATCACTCTTCTTGATCGATTCAAGGCAGGCCTTCACACAGTGAAACGCGCCGTCCATGGTGACGCCGATGATGGAGCGCCAGTCCTCGAAGGTCATGTGCTCGATGGCCTTCTCCTGACGCAGCGCCGCGTTGTTGATGAGATAATCGATACGGCCGAACTTTTTCAGCGCGCCCTGCGCCATCGCCTCCACGGCGGGCGCGTCGACCACGTCGGCGACTGCGACCATGGCGCGGCCGCCCATGGCTTCGATCTCCTTAACCACGGCTTCGCCTTCGGCGCGGTTGCTGCGCACATTGACCACGATAGCTGCGCCGCCCGCGGCCAGCTCCAGCGCCATGGCGCGGCCGATGCTGCGGCCCGAGCCGGTGATGATGGCCACGCGGCCTTTGAGTTCTTGATCCGACATAACTCTACTCTCTCCACGTCATTCCGGGGCGGCGCGACAGCGCCGAACCCGGAATCCAGTTTCACATTCGGTAGCTGCCTCTGGATTCCGGGTTCGCTCGCTTCGCGAGCGCCCCGGAATGACGGAGGGAGCTAGCCGCGCAAAGAAGACAGATCGATCTTCCCACCGAACACATTCGAAGCAATCTTCAGCGCCGCCTGGGCACGCGCCGCGTCGTAGCCGCCGTAGCGCGCATTGAGCAGGAACTTGTCCTCGAGGTCCTTCCGGCTCAGCGGCTCGTGGGCGCCGCCGCGCATATGCGGCTGCCGCTCCTCGATCACACTGCCGTCGCGCAAGGTCATGCGGATGTGGCCGGTGAAGTTGTTCGGGTATGGATTGTCCGGGTCGATGCGATAGCGAACCTTGTGAGCGAGCTTAACGATCGCCGGCTCGTGCACGGCCGCTTCGGAGAAATCGCTCAAGCCCACATTGCCGCGGATGAAGCCCGCGGCGATGCAATAGGGCTGCGAGAACTTGCCGGCATAGCCGTTCTTGGGCGTCTGCTTGGCGGCTAGCGGCTCCCAGAGCCGGTGCACCGTGCCCTCGCCGACGTCGCAAACCATCTCGACCACGTCGTCGGCCTTGATGCCGCGGGCGCCGAGCCGCCGCGCGCAGTCGATATAAGGATGCGTCATGGTCCCGCACGGATAGAGCTTGAAGGCGAGCGTCTGGCCGATCCAGCGCGAGCCGAAGTCGCCGGTCACCGCGTCGAAGTCGCCCGTCGTGGTGTTGGCGAAGCCATGAAAGAAACCGTGCGAGCCTTCGAACACCGTGCGCGGCCCGGAGAAGCCCGCGCGCGCCATCAGCGCAGCGCGCATGCCCGATTGCGCCGCCCAGCCGGCATGCATGCGCTTGGTCCAGGTGCCTTCGGCGAGATATTCGATGATGCCCGAGGCCATGGAGCCGACCACGCCGAAGGCGTCGACGATCTGCTTCTTGTTCAGGCCGAGCGCCTTGCCGACCGCGGCCGCAGCGCCCATGGCGCCGAACACGGCGGTCGGATGGAATCCCGCCTTGTGCACCATCTTCGGCGCGACGAGGCCCAGCCGGCACATGATCTCGATACCGACCGCGATGCCTTCCATCGCGGCCTTGCCGCTGACGCCGTGCCGCTCCGCGACGGCCAGCACCGCCGGGATGATCACCGCGCCGGAATGCACCGGGCCGCCCTCGAAGGTGTCGTCGAAGTCCTCGCCATGGGCCGCGGTGCCGTTGACGAAGGCGGCTCCTGCCGCGCTCAGCGCGCGCTTGTGGCCGACCGCGGTGCAAGGACCGTCCTCGTCCCAGCCGCCGATCGCGGCCTTGACGTAGTCCTCGTTCCGCGCCGCGAGACAGAGCCCCACGACGTCGATCAGGGTCTCTTCGAATTTCGAGCGCGCGGCTTCGGGGAGCTTTGCGGCGTCGACCGCCACGATGCGGTCGGCGAGCTGTTCGGCAATGGCGATGTCGGGAAGTTTTGCATCCATATCGGTCTCTTAGCACAACAGATTTCAGCTCCGCAGGGGCGCGGAGCAAAAGTTGATCGCTTCGCGATCCTTTGGCGGAAGAAGATCAGTTGTCCCGCAATCTCACATTTCCGCCGCCGAGCCGCAGGCGGTTGGCCAAAGCGACGATGGCGGAGGTCACCCCCAGCATGATCAGGCCGAGCACCGAAATCGCCGCAAGATCGCCGCTCTCGTTGAGGTCGAAGATCAGCACCGAGACCACCTTGGTCTCGGAGGTGAACAGCATCACGGCGGCCGACAGCTCGCGAATGGTGCCGACGAAGACGAAGCACCAGGTGGCGATCACCGAGGTGCGAAGCAGCGGCGCGGTGATCTGGGCAAGCGCGCGAAGCCGCGTGGCGCCGAGGATGCGGCTGGCGTCCTCCAGCTCCGGATGGATGGCCTTGAAGGCCGATTGCATCTGCTGATAGGCGGCAGGCATCGCGAGCGTGAGGAACGCGAGCAGCAGGATCCACAGCGTGCCGTAGAGCACGAAGGGCGGCCGGGTGTAGCTCAGGAACAGGCCGACGCCGAGCACGATGCCGGGAATGGCGACCGGCGCGGTGGCGAGGAAGCCCAGCGCCTTGTGGCCGGTCACGGCCTCGCGCGTGGTCAGATACGAGATCACCACCGCCAGCACCGTGCCGATCGTCGCGGTGGCGATGCCCAGCACGAAAGTGTTGTAGAGCGCGAGCTTCGTTGCCGACAGCTCGTAGAACACGAAGTAGATGTTGTGGAACGTGAAGTTTGAGAACGACACGAACTGCGACGCGACCTTGGAGAACGTGGCGTTGAGCAGCGCGCCGTAAGGCAGGAACACCGGGTTGAGCAGCACGAGGAAACACAAGCCGAGCGCCACCCATTTCCAGTTGCCGAGCCGGACGATGCGCGGCTCGCTGTTCTTGCCGCCGAGCACTGCGTAGGAGCGGCGGCCGAGGATCATGTGCTCGGCGCGAAGCAGCAGCACCGTGAGGACCAGCAGCGGCAGCGAGGCCGCGGCGGCGAGCTCCGGCTTCGGCGGATACTGGAACAGGCTCCAGATCTTGGTGGTCATGGTGTGGAAGCCCGCCGGCAGCGCCAGGATCGCAGGCGAGCCGAACAGCGTCATGGCCTGCAGGAACGCCACCAGCGCGCCGGCGAGCAGCGCCGGCAGCGCCAGCGGAATGGTGACCCGCCGCGCCGTGACCCAGGTGCCGCCGCCGAGCACCGCCGAGGCGTCCTCGAGCTCGCCCGGCGTCCGATCGAGCGCATTGGCCACCAGCACGAACACGTAAGGGAACGTGTAGCAGGCGATGACGAAGATCAGCCCCGGGAACGAATAGATGTTGAACAGCACATCGTCGGGCTCGGCACCCGTCAGCGTGCGGTAGAGCTTGTTGAGGAGGCCGCTGTTCGGCGCCGCCAGGAGCTCCCAGGCGATGGCGCCGAGGAACGGCGGCGTGACGAATGACGCGGTCACCATCAGCCGCACGGTGCGGCGGAGCGGCATGTCGGTGCGCGCCACCAGCCAGCCGATCGGCGCCGCCACGGCGCAGCAGATGATGCTGACCGAGGTCGCAAGAATGAAGGTGGTGATGAACGGATCAAGCAGCGTCGGATCGTTGATCAGCGTCGAGAAGTTGCTGAGCGTGAAGCTGCCGTCCTTGGCCGTGAAGCCGTAATAGACCAGCCACGACATCGGCAGCACGATCAGCATCACCAGCACGGCGGCGAACACGTACAGCACGAGCTTGGTGTAGTCGAAGCCGTGCCGGAGGCCGGTCGTGGATTCAGTTGCCGTGATGGTCATTGCGGCGAGTGCTCACACCTTGAAAATCTGCGCGTAGCGCCGCTTGATCTCCTCGGCGCCCTTCTCGACCCCTTCGGGGTCCTCCTTCATCAGCTTGATGTCGGAGAGCTTGCGGACGCCCGGCTTCTCGACGGCCTGCTTGTGCGCCGAATACTGCCGGGCGTAGTCGATCAGGATCTGCTGGCCCTCGCGGCCGTGCATCCAGTTGAAGAACAGCCGCGCCGCGTTCGGGTTGGGTGCGGCCTTGAACACCGCGCTCGGGCTCGTCGCCACCGGCGTGCCTTCGGCCGGATAGATCACGTCGACCGGCTTGCCGGCCTCCTTGTCGCGAATGACCAGATAGCCCGCGCCGTCGATCATCACGGCGCGCTCGCCGAGCGCGATCTTCTTCGGCGTGTCGGTCGCCGACTGCACCTGCAGCACGCGCTGCTTGGCGAGCTTCTCGAGATATTCCCAGCCGAGGTCGCGGGCCACCTGGAACGTCGAGTTCATGATGGTGCCGCTATAGGCCGGATGCGCCTTGACCATCTTGCCGGCCCACTTCGGGTCGAGCAGGTCGGCGAAGCTCTTCGGCGCGTCCGCCATCTTCACCAGCTCGGTGTTGATGCCGAACGGCGAGACCAGCACGCGGGTCACGACCTCGTAGCCTTCGGGATCGTAGTAACTCTTGTCGTAGTTCTGCACGACCTCCTCGGGCAGGTACGGCGCGAGCCAGCCGTTGCGTTTCCAGACGATGCAGTGCGATTGGTCGGCGGTGTTGACCACGTCGACCGCATGCACGTTGCTCGAATACTCCTGGCCGATGCGGGTGAACACCCGCTCGGCGCCGGAGCGCTCGACGCGCACCGCGATGCCCGGATACTTCGCCTCGAACTCCTTGCCGAGCTTCTCGGCGAATTGCAGGTCCATCGCCGTGTAGAAAGAGCACTTGCCCTCTTTCTTCGCAGCCTCGACCAGCGCCGGTGTGATCGCTTCGGCGGGCGGCGGCGCGGCCCGCACCGGTTCGGCGAATACTGTGGCCGCGGCAAGCGCCGTGGTGCCTTTGAGGATGTCGCGCCGCGTCAGATGAGATTTACGCATGGTGCCGATCCTTAAACCTTGAAGATCCGGGCGTAGCGCGCCTTGATCTCCTCGCCCATTTTCTCGACGCCGGCTGCGTCCTCCTTCATGGTCTTGATCTCCTTGAAGGGCTTCCGGCCGGGCTTCTCGTGCACCTGCGGGTGCACGGTGCGCTGCCCCCCGACATCGGAGATGAGCTGCTGGCAATCGACCGAGAAGCAGAAGCTCTGGAACAGCCGCGCCGCATTCGGGTTCGGCGCGTTCTTGAAGATCGCGTTCGGCCCGACCACCAGCGGCGTGCCCTCGGTGGCATAGACCGGCTCCACCGGTCCGCCGCCCTCCTTGATCTGGAGGATGTTGTACTCGTTGCCGTCGGCCTGGATGGCGCGCTCGCCGAGCGCGAGCTTCTTCGGCGGGTCCGACGCCGACTGCAGCTGCATGATGCGCTGCTTGGCGAGCTTCTCCAGATAGTCCCAGCCGAGGTCGCGCTGGATCTGGAAGGTCGCCGTCATGATGCTGCCGCTGTAGCCCGGATGCGCCTTGCACATCTTGCCGGCCCATTTCGGATCGAGCAGATCGGCAAAGCTCTTCGGCGCTTCCTCGGCCTTCACCAGATTGGTGTTGTAGGCGATGACGCTGAGCCCGATACGGAAGCTCGCGAACAGCCCTTCGGCGTCCTGATGCTCCGCCGGGTAATATTTCGCGACGTCTTCCGCCACATAGGGCTGCAGGATGCCATCGCGTCGCCAGACGATGAAATGCGCCGCGTCCGACGAGTTCACCACATCGACCGCATAGATTTTGCTCTGATACTCCTGGCCGATGCGCTGGAACACGCGCTCGGCGCCGGTGCGCTCGACGCGCACCGCAATGCCCGGATATTTCGCCTCGAAGGCCTTGGCGATCTTCTCGGCGAGCGGCAGGTCGATCGACGTGTAGTAGACGACCTTGCCTTCTTTCTTGGCCGCCTCGATCAGCGCGGGGGTTACGGGCGAGGCCGCGGGCGCGGCCGAGACCACGCGGGTGGAGGCGAGCCCGAGCGCAACCGCGCCGGAGCCTGCGAGAACGTCACGGCGTGAAAAGGTTCTGCGCATGGTGCACCTCAAACCCTGAAGTACTGCGTGTAGCGCTTCTTGATCTCCTCGCTGTCGCGCTCGACCGCGGCAGCATCGTCCTTCATCACCTTGATCTCGCTGAACGGCTTGCGGCCGGGCTTGTCCTTGACCAGCTTGTGGGCGGTACGAAGCCCGCCGAGATCGACGTTGAACTGCTGACACTCCGCCGACAGCATGAAGCTCTGCAGCAGGCGCGCGGCGTTCGGATTGGGCGCGCTCTTGAGCACGCCGTTCGGGCCGACGATCAGCGGCGAGCCCTCGGCCGGATAGATCACGTCGACCGGCTTGCCGTCCTCCTTGAGCTGGAAGATGCCGTATTCGATACCGTCGGCCATGATGGCGCGCTCGCCGAGTGCGAGCTTCTTCGGCGGATCGGACGCCGACTGCACCTGCATGACGCGCTGCTTGGCGAGCTTCTCGTAGTAGTCCCAGCCCACATCGCGCGCGGTCTGGTAGGTCGCGGTCAGGATCGTGCCGCTATAGCCCGGATGCGCCTTGACGATCTTGCCGGCCCACTTGGGCTCCAGCAGTTCGCGGAAGCTTTTCGGCGCGTCCTCGGCCTTCACCAGATCGGTGTTGCGCGCCATCACGCAGAGATAGACGCGGTAGCTCGCGAACAGGCCATCGGGATCCTTGTGCTCGGCCGGATAGTGCTTGGCGACCTCCTCGGGCACATACGGCGCCAGCAGTCCGTCACGCTTCCACACCACGAAGTGCGCGGCGTCCGACGACTGCACCACGTCGCAGGCATAGATGCGGCTCGATTGCTCCTGGGCGATGCGGGTGAAGACGCGCTCGGCGCCGGTGCGCTCGACGCGCACCGCAATGCCCGGATATTTCGCCTCGAACGCCTTGCCGACCTTCTCGGCGAGCGGCAGATCGACCGAGGTGTAGTGGACGACCTTGCCTTCCTTCTTGGCCGCAGCGATCAGCTCGGGCGTCACCGCCTCGGCAGGCGGCGCACCGGCGCGGGAAGGCGAAGCATATACGGTCAGTGCAGCGGCGCCGGCGCCCTTCAGGACGCCGCGTCTCGTGATCCTCTGGCCCATTCTTGCATCCTCCTCGTTCTCCTCCGCCCCGCTGCTTTTCTTGTTGTTTGGACCGGGTTACCGGGCCAGCGCGCGGCAATTCTCTGGCGGCAATCGCAGCCAGACGCTTGCTCCTGGCGCGATGCTCTCGCTCGCCGCCGTGATCAATCGAAACTGGGTGCCGTCCGCGACCTCGACCATATAGTCGCGGCTCGAGCCGAGAAAGACCTGCCGCAGCACCTTGGCCGAAACGACATTGGCCTTGTCGGCCGGCTCCTTGGCCAGAAGCGCGATCTGATGCTGGCGGATCGACACCGGCGTGTCGGCGCCGCCCTTCAGCGTCTCGCCGTTGACGCGCAGCGGCGTTCCGGCCAGCGAAACGGTGTTGCCGTCGAGCGTCTTGCCCTTGAAGACGTTGCTCATGCCGATGAAGCGGGCGACGAATTCCGACGCCGGCCGGTCGTAGATCTCCTGCGGCGAAGCAGCCTGCTCGATCTTGCCCAGATTCATCACGCAGATCAGGTCGGCCGTGGTCATGGCTTCGGACTGGTCGTGCGTCACGTAGATGGTCGTGTAGCGGAACGCGTCGTGCAGACGGCGGACCTCGAACCGCATCTCCTCGCGCAGGTTCGCGTCGAGGTTCGACAGCGGCTCGTCGAGCAGCAGCGTCTCGGGCCCGACGATCAGCGCGCGGGCCAGCGCCACGCGCTGCTGCTGGCCGCCGGACAGTTCGCCCGGATAGCGCTGCGCCAGCGGCGCGAGCCGCGTGGTGGCGAGGATGTCGTCGAGCTTCTTCTTGATGGTTGCGCTGTCGATCTTCCGGAGCTTGAGGCCGTACATGATGTTCTCGGCCACCGTCATATGCGGCCACAGCGCGTAGCTCTGGAAGATCATCGACATGTTGCGCCGCTCGGGCGGCAGCGTCTTCTGCGGCGACGACACCACGCGGTCGCCCACGCGAATCTCGCCCTCGGTCGGCTCGACGAACCCCGCCACCAGACGCAGCGTCGTGGTCTTGCCGCAGCCCGAAGGCCCGAGCAGGCACACGAGCGTGCCGTGCTCGATCAGCAGCGAGACGTTATCGACGACGGCCAGCGGGCCATACTTCTTGGTCAATCCACGCAGCTCGACAGACGCCAACGCACATCCCCCCGCTCATGCCTCTGATGGGCAGCTGGAAACCAACACCACGGACAGCGCAAGTCTTCCGTCAGGAGCCGGTGAAGACCGGCTTGCGCTTTTCCATGAAGGCCTTGCGGCCCTCTTCATAATCGCGGCTCTTGAAGCAGGCGTCCACGGCGTCCTGAGCACGCTTGTGATCGCGCTTGCTCTCGTCCTTCATCATCTCGCTGACCACGGCCTTCACGGCGCGGATGGTGAGAGGCGCATTTCCGCTGATGGTATCGGCATAATTCTTCACGTAGCTCTCGAGCTCGCCGTCCGGAACCACGCGGTTGACGAGGCCCATCTCGACCGCTTCGGCTGCGGTGAATTGCCGCGCCGTGTAGAAAATCTCCATCGCGAACGACGGACCGACGATGTCGACCAGCCGCTTGAGGCCCGGATAGGCGTAGCCCAGGCCGAGCTTGGCGGCGGGTACCGCGAACTTCGAGCCTTCGGTGGCGATGCGCAGATCGCAGCAGGTGGCGAGCCCCATGCCGCCGCCGATGCAGTAGCCGCGGATCATCGCAATGGTCGGCTTCGGGAACTCGTGGAACGCCGCGTAGCTCTGCTCCACCACCTTGTTGTAGGTCGCAATCGCGTCTTCCGACGAACGCTCCTTCTCGAAGCGCGAGATGTCGGCGCCCGACACGAAGGCCTTGCCGCCCGCGCCGGTCACGACCACGACCTTGATGTTGCTGTCGTTGCGGAACTCGTCGAGCATCTTGCCGGCGGCGGCCCACATGTCGAGCGACACCGCGTTGTGACGCTCCGGATTGTTGAAGATGACGTAGCCGACGCTGCCTTCCTTCTTGGACAGCATCTTGTCGGTCTGCGGGGTGATCGGTGCACTCTGGTTCATGGCAATCTTCCTTCTATGGAGCGACGTCATTCCGGGACGGCGCGAAGCGCCGGACCCGGAATCCAGCGCCAAATTCTGTGCTCTCCTCTGGATTCCGGGTTCGCGCCTTCGGCGCGCCCCGGAATGACGGAGAGAAGTTCATCATACCGCGTTGGCTTTATGCAGCGCGGCGATTTCCTTGGCGCTGAAACCGAACTCCTTGAGCACCTCGTTGGTGTGCTGGCCCATGTCCGGCGGCGGCGCCGCCAGCTTGTTCTTGGTGCGCGACATGATGATCGGCTGGCCGACCAGCTGCATGGTCGACTTGTCGCGCTTCTTGACGGTCTGCGCGATGCCGAGATGCTTGACCTGCGGATCGGCGAACACCTGGTCGATATTGTAGATCGGGCCGCAGGGCACGCCGGCCTTGTTCATCATGTCGATCCACTCGGCGCTCGACTTGTGCTGCGTGTAGGTGTCGATCTCGGCGTTGAGCGCCTTGCGGTTGGCCGAACGCGACTTGCCGGTGGCGTAGTCCGGATTCGTCAGCATCGCGTCGGCGCCGAGCGCCTTGCAGAAGCGCTCCCAGATCGCGCCGCCGGTGGTGGCGATGTTGATGTAGCCGTCGGTGGTCTTGAACACGCCGGTCGGGATCGAGGTCGGATGATCGTTGCCGGCCTGCTTCGGCACCTCCTGGGAGACCAGCCAGCGCGCCGCCTGGAAATCGAGCATGAAGATCTGCGCCTGCAGCAGCGAGGTCGAGATGTGCTGGCCCTTCTTCGATTTCTCGCGCTCGAGCAGCGCCGTGAGAATGCCGATCGAGCAGAACAAGCCGGCCGTGAGATCGGCGATCGGAATGCCGACCCGCACCGGCCCCTGCCCCGGCAATCCGGTGATCGACATCAGCCCGCCCATGCCCTGGGCGATCTGGTCGAAGCCCGGCCGGGTCTCGTAAGGGCCATCCTGGCCGAAGCCGGAGATGCTGCCGTAGACGATCCGCGGATTGATCTTCTTGAGATCCTTGTAGTCGATCTTCAGCCGCCGCTTCACGTCGGGCCGGAAATTCTCGACGACGACGTCGGCCTTCTTGACCATCTTCAGGAACGCGGCACGGCCTTCCTTGGACTTCAGGTTGAGCGTCATGCTCCGCTTGTTGCGGTGCAAATTCTGGAAGTCGGCGCCGTCCCGCGGACCGCCCATCGAGTCGCCGCCCTTCGGGTCCGGCGGCATCTCGATCTTGATCACATTGGCGCCCCAGTCGGCGAGCTGGCGCACGCAGGTCGGGCCCGACCGCACGCGGGTCAGATCGAGAACGGTAAAACGGGAAAGAGCTTGAGATGCCTTCGGAATAGCCATTGGAAGCAGCACCGGCAGAAGGTTATGGGTCCGGCGCGACATTCCCCGATATCCGCAAGCTTGTCTACGGCCCATCGCCCAACCTGCGGCTTTGGGCATCGTTGCTCGCACATGTTCGGTTCCCCTAGACTTCCAGAAAACAAGAGCAATCCGGGAGAACGATCGATGCGGTATCTTCGAGCGGCATTGGCTGTCGCGGGCGCGGTCATAGTTGCCACCCCAACCTTCGCCGACGACTGGCCGTCGCGGCCGGTGCGCATGGTCAACACCTTCGCGGCCGGCGGCACCGCGGACGTGCTGACGCGGACGGTTGCCGATCATCTGTCGTCGGTGTTCGGCCAGCAGTTCTATGTGGAAACCCGGGCCGGCGCCGGCGGCGTGATCGGCGTGAAGTCGGTCGCGGACTCCCCGCCCGACGGCTACAACTTCGCCATCACCAATGCGTCGCTGCTGGTGCTGCATCCGCTCGGCAATCCGAAGCTCGGCTACGATCCGAAAAAGGACCTGACCAACATCGCGATGGTGGCGGGCTCGCCGCTGATCGTGGTGGTGAATGCCAACAATCCCGCCAGGAACCTGAAAGAGTTCATCGAGGAGGCGCGGACCAGCTCGAAGCCGCTCACCTACTCGTCCTCGGGCGTCGGCAGCTCGGGGCACCTGTTCGGCGAGAATCTTGCGCATCTCGCCAATGTGAAATTCGAGCATGTTCCCTACAAGGGCGCGTCGCAGGGCCTGACCGACCTCGCCGGCGGCCACATCGCGTTCTCGGTGCAGACCGTGTCGTCGGCCGCAGGCCTGATGCGAAGCGGCGCGCTGCGCGCGATCGCACACACCGGCAAGGCGCGGCTGCCCGACTTCCCGGACATCCCGACCTTCAAGGAGCTCGGCTACGACATGGTGGCGACGCTGTGGTTCGCCATTTCGGGACCGGCCAACCTGCCGAAACAGATCACCGAGAAGATGAACGCCGAGATCAACCGCGGCATGCAGCTGCCGGAGACCGAGAAACGGCTGCGGCGCGATGGACTGATTGCCGATCCCATGAACGTCCAACAGCTCGACAAGTTCATCGACGCCGAGGTCACGACCTGGAAGCCGGTGATGGAACGCACCGGCCTGATCGGGAAGTAGCGAACGCGCTTAGTCTGACTGCGTCCGAAGAGCCGAAGCGCCCATTATTGTGCCCTCTCCTTGTGGGAGAGGGCTACACGGACCGTTCAGCGCATTCGAATGGGTGAGGGGTTTCGGTCTATCGATGGACCGCGACCCCTCACCCATTCTTTGTGCGGCTCACGCAGCGTAGCCCTCTCCCACAAGGAGAGGGCACAGCAACGAACGACGGCGCTTTTGAGGCAGTAGAGCTCAAGCCTTCCGGATCCGAAACGTCAGCACGCGGCCTTTCTTGCCGTCGCCGATCAGGGTGTCGCCGGTCTCCCGCAGCAGATTGGGAATATCGATCGTCGTCAGCGGGTCGGTGCATTCGATCACCAGCACCTCGCCGGGCACCATCTTCGACAGGAGCTTCCGGGTCTTGAGCACAGGCAACGGGCACTTCAGCCCGCGCATATTGACGGCGGCCGGCTCCGCCTTCTGGTCTTTGGCCCTGGATTCCGCCATCGGATCAGTCTCTTGAGCGTGATCTACGACACTGGACACTCCTGCCGTATCACGTCAAGTTCCGGGCATGCCTGAGGATTCCGATATCCAGCGGATCGCGCGGCTGACCCCGCTCGCCGACGTGCTGGCAAGCTTCGATCTGGCGATCATGCCGGTCGCGCCGCGCGAGGCGCTGCTCGGAAAGGCCGTGGGCCTCGCGCTCGCCTCCGACGTGGTCGCGAAATCCGGCCATCCGCGCAGCGCGCTGGCGCTGCGCGACGGCTATGCGCTCCGCTCGGAGGAGACCCTCGACGCCAGCTCCTATGCGCCCGCCGCGCTGTCCGGCAAGCCTGTCCGCATCGACACCGGCGAGCCGCTGCCCGAAGGCGCTGACGCGGTGGCGGTTATCGACGCCGTGCAAATGCGCGGCGCCATGGCCGAAGCGCTTTCGACCGTGGCGCAGGACGAAGGCGTGCTGCTGCCGGACACCGATGCTGCCGCAGGACTGAAGCTCAGGCTCGGCGGCGCGGCCTTGCGAAGGATCGACGTCGCGCTGCTCGCAGCGCTCGGCGTCGAGCGCGTGATGGTGCGGCAGCCGCGGGTGCGCGTGGTCTGCGAGAATGCCGGCGCGGTCGCAGCGAGCGCCGCGGCATTGATCGCAAGCGCCATCGACGCCGAGAGCGGTGCCGCCACGCCGGGCGAGACGCTCGAAGCCGCGCTGAACGACGAGACCACCGATGCGGTCGTCGCGATCGGCGGCACCGGCAGCGGCCGTAGCGATCACAGCGTGAAGACGCTCGCGCGTCTCGGCAAGGTCGCCTATCACGGCATCGCCATCACGCCCGGCGAAACCACCGCCATCGGTTCTGTCGGATCGCGTCCGGTGCTGCTGCTGCCGGGACGGGCCGACGCAGCCCTCGCCGGCTGGCTCACCATCGGCCGCCGCATGCTGGCGCGGCTCGCGTTCCGGCTGATCGAGGATCAGCCGTTCGCCGCCGAGCTTGCCCGCAAGGTCGCCTCGCCGCTCGGGTTTGCCGAAGTCGTCCCGGTGCGGCGGCGGCTCGGCCGCGTCGAGCCGGTCGCGTCCGGCTATCTGTCGCTGCAGTCGTTGATCAAGGCCGAAGGCTGGATTCTCATTCCGGCCGACAGCGAAGGCCATCCGGAAGGCGCACGCGTCATCGTGCGGCCGTGGCCATGAGCGGCGCGCCGCAATCACCGCGAAGCGAGACCGATTTGCTGGCGCAGGTCCGGGCCGCTGCGCGCCAGGAGCAGTTCCTCGAGGTCGTGTCCGCCGAAGAGGCGAAGCGGCGCTTCGAAAGCCATGTCGATCTGTCGCCGCTGCCGGCCGAGCGCGTGAGCCTTGCAGCGGCGCTCGGCCGCGTGCTCGCCGATGATCTCACGGCGCCGATCGACGTGCCGCCCTTCGACCGCGCCAATGTCGACGGCTTTGCGCTGCGCGCCGCCGACACGGCGGGCGCCAACGAGAGGTCCCCCAAGCAGATCACGCTGAACGCCGAGGTGATCGCCTGCGGACACGCGCCGCAGGTCGAGGTCCGGCCCGGCACCGCCACCACGATCGCGACCGGCGGCGTCATTCCGCGCGGCGCCGACGCCGTGATCATGATCGAGCACACCGAGCTGATCGAGCGGCTGCCTGCGATCGAGCTGCGCCGCACCGTCACGCCCGGCCAATTCATCTCTTACGCCGGCTCCGACATCGCGCGCGGCGAGACCCTGCTGCGCAAGGGCCAGACCATCGGCTCGCGCGAGATCGGCATGCTGGCGGCCTGTGGCCTCCCAAACGTCGAGGTGGTGCGCAAGCCCAAGGTCGCGGTGCTCTCGACCGGCGACGAGCTGGTGCCCCCGGGCGCGCCGTTGCGGCCCGCCGGCGTCTACGACTCCAACGGCGCGATCGTTGCGGCCGCCGTCGCCGAAGCCGGCGGCGAGGCTGTGCCCTACGGCGCCTTCCCGGACGATCCGCCGGCACTGGAGCAGGCGGTGCGCCGCGCGCTCACCGAATGCGACATGGTGGTGCTGTCCGGCGGGACCTCGAAGGGCGCGGGCGATCTCTCGCATCGCGTGGTCTCGCAGCTCGGCCGGCCGGGCATCCTGGTGCATGGCGTGGCGCTCAAGCCCGGCAAGCCGCTTTGCCTTGCGGTCGCCGACGGCAAGCCGATCGCGGTGCTGCCGGGCTTTCCCACGTCGGCGATCTTCACCTTCCACGCTTTCGTCGCACCGGTGATCCGCGCCCGCGCGGGCTTGATGGCGGAGGCCGCGCGGACCGTGGATGCGCGCGTGCCGCTACGCATCACCTCGGAGATGGGCCGCAAGGAATTCGTGCTGGTGTCGCTGGTCGCCGATCAGCACGGCGCGGTGGCGTTCCCGACCGCGAAAGGCTCGGGCGCAGTGACGAGCTTCTCGCAGGCCGACGGCTTCATCGAGGTCGATGCGCTCGCCTCCGTGCTCGACGCCGACACTCAGAGCCGCGTCACGCTGATCGGCGACAGCGCCCGCGCGCCCGATGTCGTGATCATGGGCAGCCATGACGTCGCGCTCGACGTCGTGGTCGGCGCGCTCGCCGAGCGTGGCTTCAGCGCCCGCACCATCGCGGTCGGCAGCCAGGGCGGCGTCTCGGCCGCGATGCGCGGCCAGTGCGATCTCGCGCCGGTGCATCTGGTCGATCCGACCACCGGCATCTACAACGAGCATTTGCTCGCGCCGGAGATTGCGCTCATCAAAGGCTGGCAGCGCATGCAGGGCGTGCTGTTCCGGCCGGGCGATCAGCGTTTCGAGAGCCGGAATGCCGAAGAGGCGGTGAAAGCCGCGTTGACGGATCCCACGTGCCTCATGGTCAACCGCAATGCCGGCGCCGGCACGCGCATCCTGATCGACAAGCTGGTCGGCGGCTTGCGGCCGCCCGGCTACGCCAACCAGCCCCGCTCGCACAACGCGGTCGCGGCCGCCGTCGCGCAAGGCCGTGCCGACTGGGGCGTCGCAATCGAGCCCGTCGCCCGGATGTACGGCCTCGCGTTCCTGCCGCTCGCACCGGAGCACTACGACTTCCTGCTGGTGGAAAATCGCCGCGACCGGCCTGCGGTGCAGGCTTTCCTCGCGGCGCTGCGCGATCCGAGAACGCGGGAGCGCATCGCCGCGCTAGGTATGACGCTCGCGGAAACTTAGTGCACGTCCCACCGAATTGAAGCACGCCTCGCGCAACAGGCAGACCGTCACCCGCGGGCTTGACGCGGGGGTCCATGACCCTGCTTCGACAGCGGAAGTCTTACGTAAGACTGCCTGCAACCGCGCCCGCTCATGGATCGCCGGGTCAAGCCCGGCGATGACACCGCCGTTTTGGCCAGTGATGCAAGCTAGCTGGGAGTTGCTCTAAGCGCGGCTCAGCGCGGCCGCTTCCTGCCGGTGATCATGGCGCGCATCAGGTTTTCCTTCTGCAACGCGCAGACCAGAATGACGCCGAGCACGTGAACGATGGCGAGAGCCAGCACCAGGTTCGACGACCAGGTGTGCACGCGCTCGACCCATACGTCGCCGAAATAACGCTCTGTCACCTGCATCCAGCCGCTGATGGACGAGACGACGAGCGACAAAAGCAGCGCGACCGCCATGGCGGCGCCCGCCGGATTCAAACCGAGATAGCGCCCGGTCTCGCCGCGCAGCAGTTGCCGCAGATACTGGAACGTGATCCGCAGCGGCCGGACCCACTGGTGCAGCCGCGCGTAGCGATTGCCCGCGACTGCCCAGATCAGGCGAAGCACCAGCACGACAATCACGGTGTAACCGGCGATCTCGTGAACCGTGTCGAAGATGTTGGCTGTGAACCAGGCGATCAACACCGACGCGGCGAGCGTCCAGTGAATGAGCCGCAACGGCCAATCCCAGACGACAACCGCCGGCGCGAAGCTTTGCGCCGGCGGTGAATTCGCGTCTGGCTGATTGCTCAAGACGGACGACGCGTCACTTGGTGTTACTTGGCCCGATGTCATTTGGCCTTGGTGTGCTTCAGCGAGAGATCCTCCGGGCTGTAGAACAGCTCGAACAGCTTGCCGCCCTTCACGCCGTAGACCTCGTAGCAGGAGCCTTCGATCTTGGAGCGGCGGACCTCATAGCCTGCGGCCTTGGCCGCGGCCTCGGCTTCGCTGGCCGGCTTCCAGGTCGACTTCGCAGCCTTCGTGCAATTCGTGAAGCCATCGGCCAACACCGGCGACGGCCCGATCAGCGCGAGCGACAGGCCGAGCCCGAGCAACGCACCGAACAGCGTCTTCATGATCCACTCCTTGTGATTATTGCGCCCCGCGCGCCGCCGGGATCGACGGCGCGTCGTATCGGGAACAAGCCGGATCACACGCTGCCCTGTCAATAAAAACGCCTGTGAGATCAATAGTTTAGAAATAGAATAGTTCCAGTCTATGGGCTCTTATCCCACGTTCTTTCGAAAGCTAGCGCTTTCAAATCACGCACAAAAACAATCTCGCGTGAAACGTGGCGTGCCGCTGCCCGGATGTGATCGGCCGATTTCGTGCGGCGTTTTAGCGCGACGGCTGGCGCGCCTCGGCGTGCTCATGAATTGAGCAAGCGCACAGAGCCTTCGAAGATTCACATGCAAAGAAACGGAGCGTCTAAGCGTTGCCCTGCGACGCCTGGGTGGTCAGAGCGCTGGTGACGAAGGCTTCGATCGCGCCATCGAGCTGTTTGCACTGCAACGCAAGCCGCTCGCACCTGTCCGCCACCGCCGATCCAGATTCGGTTTCCGCGACAGCCGCCAGCACCTCGGCCTTGGCACGGATGTCCTTCTGGATTTCAAGCAAATGGGCCAGTTCACGAAGCATGAGCATTCCAATAGCAGCCCACCCGGAAGGCGGTGAGTGCGCAACGTCACACTGCAGGCCAACGCCAACAGCATTCGCAGATTAAGGAAAACGGCATCCCATATTTGGAACACCGACAGGAGCGCCCAAACGGCCCGGCAGCCACGTGACGGGCGCTCCAAGATGGCCGTTTTGCTATAAGGGCTCCATGCAAACGTCAATGCGCATTATCGGCCTCGCAGGCTGGAGCGGCTCCGGCAAGACCACGCTGATCACCAAGGTGCTGCCGCGCCTGATCGCGCGGGGTCAGCGTGTGTCGACGCTGAAGCACGCGCATCACGGCTTCGATCTCGATCAGCCGGGCAAGGATTCGTTCATGCACCGCACCGCGGGCGCGACCGAGGTGGTCATCAGCTCGGCGAAGCGCTTTGCGGTGCTGCACGAGCTGCGCGACGAGCCGGAGTGGGACCTGCCGGACCTGTTGGGCAAGCTCGCGCCGGTCGACCTGGTGCTGGTCGAGGGCTTCAAGCGCGATGCCTTTCCGAAGCTGGAAATCCACCGCGCCGCGAATGGCAAGCCTCTCATCCAGCCGGACGATCCCTATATTGTAGCTGTCGCTTCCGATGAGCCGCTGCCGCAGACGAAGGTTCCCGTGATTGACCTGAACGACATCGAGGCCATCGCCGATGTGCTGCTGCGGCACGCAGTGCCATTGCAAAGCGCAGCCGCGACGATGCGGAGTGCCTGATGGCGCAACTCACCGACGACTGCTTCGCGTTCTCCGGTCCGCTGATGCCGCTCACGGATATGGAACGGCTGATCGCCGAGCGCGTGCAGCCGGTCAGCGAGACCGAGACTGTGAGGCTTGCGACCGCGCGCGGCCGCGTGCTCGCAGGCGACGTGATCGCGCCGCTCGATCTGCCGCCGTTCGACAATTCGGCGGTCGATGGTTATGCGGTGCGGCATCGCGATCTCGATGCGAAGGGCGAAACGAAGCTCGCCATCACCGGGCGGTTGACCGCCGGCCGCGCCGCAGGCGCTCCGCTCGGTGCAGGCCAGGCGACCCGCATCTTCACCGGCGCGCCGATGCCGGCCGATGCCGACACGGTGTTCATGCAGGAGGACGTGCGCACCGAAAGCGACGCCGTCATCGTGCCGGCGGGTCTGAAGCTCGGCGCCAATCGCAGGCTTGCCGGCGAGGACATCCGCAAAGGCGCGCTGCTGCTGCCGGCCGGACGGCGGCTTGCGGCGCAGGACGTCGCGCTCGCCGCCGCGGTCGGACTGACCGAGCTTACGGTGCAGCGCCGCGTTCGGGTCGCGCTGTTCTCGACCGGCGACGAGATCGTCGAGCCGGGCATGCCGCGGCCCGCCGCCGCTTTGTACGACGCCAATCGCGTCCTGCTCGACGGCATGCTGGAGCGGCTCGGCGCCGAGGTGACCGACCTCGGCATTCTCAAGGACGATCCCTCAGCGCTCGAAACCGCCATCGCGAAAGCCGCACGCGATCACGACCTGGTGCTCACTTCAGGTGGCGTCTCCACCGGCGAAGCCGACCACGTACGTGATGCCATCGAAAAGATCGGCAAGCTGGTGTTCTGGCGCGTGGCGATCAAGCCGGGCCGGCCGGTTGCGATGGGCGTGGTGCCTGCGGGAAACATTGGGGCTGCGGCCGCGTTCGTCGGATTGCCGGGCAACCCGGTCGCGGCCTTCGTCACCTTCGCGCGCGTGGTGCGGCCGCTGTTCCTGCGGCTCGCCGGCGCCAATGCCGAGCCGCTGACCGCGCTGCCGGTGCGGCTCGCGTTCCGCTACAAGAAGAAGAGCGGCCGCCGCGAATATGTCCGCGTGGCGTTGCGGCCAGGCGCCGACGGCACCATCGAGGCGGTGAAGCATCCGCAGGAGGGCGCGGGCGTCATCACGTCGTTGACCGAGACCGACGGTCTCGCGGAGCTCGCCGAAGACGTGACGGCGCTCGAGCCGGGCGCGACGGTCGGCTTCCTGTCTTACGCCACGCTGATGGGCTGAGCGCGTTCACGCATCCGGATATTGCGCAGCCAGCCGCTCTGCCGCGGCTGCATCTTCCGGCGTGTTGACGTTGAAGAGCGGATCGACCGGCTCGGCCGGCCAATCGGCCAGCGCGATGCCGTGACGCGCGGTCCAGATCTCGATCTTGCGCAGGTCCTCCACCGTCAACGCGCGGCGCAGATCATCGCGCAAGGACACGCGCCACAGCGCCACCACCGGATGCCGCCACTCGCCCGACCGCGCGCAGGCGAGCGGCTTGTTCCCGGCGAGCCGCACCTGATGCAGCCGCGCGACGAGATCGCGCGGCAGGAACGGGCAATCGCCGGGCGCGCTTGCGACATATTCGATGCCCGGTGCGTTTGCGGCGGCCCAGTCGAGCCCTGCCAGCACGCCGGCCAGCGGACCTGCGAAATCCGGCACGTCGTCTGGGATCACGGGCAGCCCGGTGTCGGCGAACCGACCCGGATCGCCGTTGGCGTTGAGGATCAGCCGCGTGCATTGCGGCGTCAGCCGCTCGATGACGCGCGAAAGAATCGTCTGGCCGCCGATCATGGTGCGCGGCTTGTCGCCGCCGCCCATCCGCCGCGCCAATCCGCCGGCCAGGACGAGGCCAAGCGTCGCAACGTCAGTCGTCATGCACCGCCGCCTTGCGCCGGTGCTTCGAGCTTTCCTCCTCGACGTAGGCGAGGTCCTGGTCGAACACGATGCGGCTTTCGCCCGCCAGCGCCATGAAGCGCTTGCCGCGGGCGCGGCCGACCAGCGTGAGATTCGCCTTGCGTGCAAGCTCGACGCCCCAGGCCGTGAAGCCCGAGCGCGACACCAGGATCGGAATGCCCATGCGCACCGTCTTGATCACCATCTCCGAGGTGAGCCGCCCCGTCGTGTAGAAGATCTTGTCGTCGGGCCGCACGCGATGCTTGAACATCCAACCGGCGATCTTGTCGACAGCGTTGTGGCGGCCGACGTCCTCCATGTAGACCAGCGGCTGGTCCCCGACCGCAAGCACGCAGCCGTGGATCGCACCGGCCTCGAGATAGAGCGACGGCGTGGTGTTGATCTTGTTGGTCAACGAATAAAGCCACGAGGTGCGAAGCTCGGCGTCCGGCAGCTTGATCTCTTCCAGAGCCTCCATCAGGTCGCCGAACACCGTGCCCTGGGCGCAGCCCGAGGTCTGCACCTTCTTCTTCAGCTTCTTCTCGTAGTTGGTCTTGCGCTTGGTGCGCACCACGACGACGGCGAGGTCCTCGTCGTAGTCGACGGCCGTGATGGTGTCGTCGGGCCGCAGCATGTTCTGATTGAGCAGGTAGCCGATCGCGAGATATTCCGGATAGTCGCCGATCGTCATGGCGGTGACGATCTCCTGCGAGTTGAGGAAGATCGTCAGCGCGCGCTCGACCGTCACCGCGGTCTCGATCGCGGCGCCGGTCTGGTCGACGCCGGTGACACGCTCGGTCAGCCGCGGGTCCCGCGGGTCGGGCTTGATCAGAAAATCCTTCGGCTTGCGCATCGCCTCTTTATATAGGGCGCCGCGGCGCGACCCTAGAGAGGCCGGAAGGTTTGTTGACCGAAAGGTTTAACCGAGCCCGTAGCGGGCGAAGCAGGCCTTGGAGTCCGGCTCGGTCAGGAAGGCCAGAAAGGCCCGTGACGGCTCGGCTGCTCCGTCCTTGGCGATAGCCCCGGCATAGCCGTTCACATAGGCGATGTCCTGCGGCAGCGGGCCGACCACGCGTGTGCCCGGCACCGCGATGAACTCGCTGGTGAAGGTGATGCCGATCTCCGCCTCGCCGCGGATGAGCGCCAGCGCGCAATGACGGCCGGTCTTGTACAGCTTCATCTTCGGGGCGATCTGCTCGTAGAGGCTCATCCGCTTCAGCAGGTCGGCGAGATAGATGCCGGACGAGCCGCCATGGGCCGGATCGTTGGCGGCGATCGACGCGGTGAGATTGAGCATCCGCTTGAAGCCGTCGACCGTCGCGATGTTGGGCATCATCATGCCGTCGCGCACCGCGACGCCGCAGGTGGCAAGCCCCAGATCGGTGCGGCTGCCCGCAGCCAAGCGACCTTCCGTCTCCAGCGCCTCGATGGCCGGGAACGACAGGATGATCACGTCGGTCGTCTCGCCGCCGGCGAAGCGCTGCTTCAAGGCACCGACGGTGTTGAACTGAAGTTCGACCTCGCAGCCCTTGGCCTCTGTGAACTTCGGCGCAAGCTCCGTGACCGGACCTTCGACCGCGCCTGCACTCATCACTGTTATTTTGTTCATGCGGCGCGGCTGGCTCTCTTGTTATTCCGGGCCGTCCCAGATGTGCGGGTTGCGCATCATGAAGGCGCGGATCGATGGATCGGGATCGCGGCCGACAAGCTCGCCGCTGACATAGACATCATACGACGAATTCGGCTTGGCATAGATCGCGCTGACCGGCGCGCGGTGCGCCACCTTTTTCTTCTTCTTCGACGCGGCGTCGGCCGGCGCCGCAAGCGCGACAGATGCAACGAGTGCCGCCACAAGAATATGGATTTTCATTTGAGTATCCTTTTACCAAGGCCCAGCGCGGGCGTTAACGGCCACACCACTCCGATCAACACATAAGTGCGGCTTCTATTCCGCTCAACCGGGGAGAAATGCGCTGGCGCCGGAGCCGGTATCGACCAGCACATCGACCGGCGCGCCGTAAAGCGCCTCCAATTGCGCGCGATTCAGCACCGCGCCGGTGACGCCTTCGGCCAGGCGGCTGCCCTGCTTCAAGAGATAAGCGCGGTCGGCAGCCCGCATCGCATGGTTCGGATCGTGGGTGGTGAAGAGAACGCCGAGACCCAAGGCGGCGAGCGCGCGGATCTCGCGCATCACCTTGCCCTGATTGCCGAAGTCGAGGCTTGCGGTCGGCTCGTCGAGCACGATGAACTGCGGCTCCTGGGCGAGCGCGCGCGCCAGCAGCGCGAGCTGCCGCTCGCCGCCGGAAATCTCGGTGTAGGGCCGCTCCGCCAAATGCAGGATGCCGAAACGCTCGAGCACGCGGGCCGCAACCGCGCGATCGGCAGCGCTCGGCCGGCTGAACAGGTTGCCGTGCGCGGTGCGGCCCATCAGCACCACGGCCTCGACCGTGAACGCGAAGGTCGCCGCATGGGACTGCGGCACGTATGCGATCAGCCGCGCGCGCTCGCGGCTGGCATAGGCCGCCAGCGCCTTGTCGCCGAGCCGCACCTCGCCGGCCTGCGGCGCGAGGAGGCCGAGCAACGTCTTCAAGAGCGTGGTCTTGCCGCCGCCGTTCGGGCCGAGCAGCGCCAGCACCTCGCCGGTCGCGAGTTCGACGTCGAGATTGCGGCCGACCACGCGCTCGCCGTAGCCGATGGTCAGATCATGGCCCGAGAGCTTCATGGTCACGACCAAGCCCTCACGACCACGTCTTCGAGACGCTGGCGAGCAGCCAGATGAAGAACGGCGTGCCGATCACCGCCGTGAGAATGCCGAGCGGGATTTCGATCGGCGCGATGGTGCGGGCGAGCGTGTCGATCACCAGCAGAAAACCGCCGCCGAGCAGCGCCGCGGCCGGAATGAGCCGCGCGAAATCCGGCCCGACGAGCGTCCGTGCCAGATGCGGCACCACGAGGCCGACCCAGCCGATGATGCCCGCAGTCGCGACGCTCGCTGAAGTCACGAGCGTCGCCGCCGCGATGATCACGATGCGCAACGGCCCTGTCGGCACGCCGAGCGCGCGGGCCTCCTCCTCGGGCAGCGACATCACGTTCATGCGCCAGCGCAGCGCCACCAGCACCGCGGTGCCGACCGCGACCGGGCCGAACAACGGAACGAGATCGGGAATACCGGCCGCGGCGAGGCTGCCCAGCAGCCAGAACGTCATGGCCGGAAGCTGGTTGTAGGGATCGGCGAGATACTTCACGAGGCCGACACCGGCGCCGAGCAATGCGCCGATCACCACGCCGGTGAGCACCAGCACCAGGATCGGATCGCGCGACCGCACCGCCGAGCCGATCGTGTAGACCGCGGCCACCGCGACGAGCCCGCCGACGAAGGCCAACGCCTGGATCGCGAACACGCCGAGCGAAAAGAAGATCCCCAGCACGGCACCCAGCGCCGCGCCCGACGATGCGCCGAGAATGTCCGGCGACACCAGCGGATTGCGGAACAGGCCCTGGAACGCCGTGCCGGCCACCGCCAGCGCCGCGCCGACCAGCGCGGCGGCGAGGATGCGCGGGCCCCTGACCTGCCAGATCACGTTCTGCACGGCCGCGGGCACGCCGGCGTCGTTGCCGGTGAGCTTGCCCACGACGACGTTCCAGAGATCGGCAAGACCGATCGGATAGCGGCCGACCGTGAAAGCGAGAAGAAGGCCAGCGATCAGGATCGCGCAGGCGATCAGCAGGCCGGGCGCAGCGGAGCGGGTCATGGCCGCAAACTATCAGCCGCGTCCCGCGAGCACACTCTCGATCTGCGCGTCGGTCGGCGTCAGGTGATAAAACCGCGTATAGAACTCGCGCGTCAGCGGCTTGAGGTCCTCGGGGAATTGCCCGGGATACAGCACCTTGGCGAGCCACCACAGCCCGATCAGCCGGTTGACCGAGGGCGGGAAATCGACCCAGCCGAACGGCAGCTTGGGCGACAGATGCACCCGGCCCGCCTGCACCGCCTTGATCGGCGCCCACAGCGGATCGTTGCGCACGCTCGCCGCAAAATCGCGATCGATGGTGATGATGACGTCGGGATTCCAGGCCAGCACCTGCTCGATCGAGACATTGACGAGCCCACCCTTGCGCTCCGCCGCGACGTTGCGTGCGCCGAGAAACTCGATGGTCTCCATGTTGATCGAGCCGCCAAGCCCGGTCTCGAGCCCCCGCGGGCCGCGGCCGTAATAGACCCGCGGGCGCTCGCTCTCGGGAATCTTGTCGACGCGCGACTTGATGGTCGCCATCGTCTGCTCGGCATAGCGGGCCTGCGCTTCGGCCTGCTCCGGCCGCTGCGTCAGCGCGCCGAGCTTGCGATAGGTCGAAACCATCGCGTCGAAGCGGCCGTCGAGCAGCGCATAGGGAATGCCGGTCTGCTCCTGGACGCGGTTCGCGAGCGACACGTAGGTGTCGTTGATCGAGCCGACATCGAGGATGAGATCGGGCTTGAGCGACAGCACCACTTCGAGGTTCGCGGTGTTGCCGCGGCCGGTGAGCCGCCCGATCTCGGGCTTCGCGCAGGCGCCCTGCCCCAGGAGTTCACATTCCTCCGGGCGATTCGCGCGGGTCCAGCCGATCAGGAGATCCGGCGCAAAGCTGTAGAGCAGGATCGCGGCGGGCGGACCCGCCACGAAAACTCTTTCCACTTTCGCCGGTATCTGGATCGTGCGGCCGGCGTCATCCGTGATCGCCGCCGCGCGCGCAAAGCGCGGCGCCAGCAGCGTCGCTGCGGCTCCGCTCAGGAGTGCGCGGCGGTCGAGCAGCATCATGATCTCCCGGGCTGGACGCGATCGACGTGACGGCCGACCGCTGTATTCTGACGGTTACAGCGTTTCCTTGCGGAAAGAAAGCGCCCGCTCAGGAGCGCGTGCGCGACTTGATCGAGGTCTTTTTCGGCTTTTCCGCCGCCGAGCGCTCCGGCGGACGCAGCGACGACTCCAGATCGCGCAGATGTGACTTGGCCGCCGAGAACGCGTCGCTCTCGATCGTGCGGTAATCGGCGACCAGCTTCTGGCCGAACTTGGTGAGCTCGGCGCCGCCGCCCTGCGAACCACCGGGATGCGCCGAAACCACCGGCTGCTGGAAGCACAGGTTCAGGTCGTTGATGAGCAACCAGGCGCGCCGGTACGACATGCCAAGCTCGCGGCCGGCCTGGGAGATCGAGCCGGTGCGGCCGATGGCTTCGAGGAGCCGCACCTTGCCCGGCCCGATCGAGCGGTTGCCGCCGAAATCCACCCGCAATGTCAGTCTGGTGTCGCCCATACGTACTTGGTCCTGCGCCGACACGCAGGATATACCGGAAGCTGGCGGCTCCGAAAGCTGGGCCTGCGGCGAGTTCACGGCTCCGCGTTCGCCTTCGCGGGAGGCGTTCTGCGCGAATGCGCGCAGTGATTCAGATTCACATGTCAAACAGCGCAGCCCTATGGGCGAGTTTCTTCGGCCCGTTGTGTCATTGGCGCTGGGCCTGCGCCTTCTCTTCCTTTCTCCCTCGAAATGAGGGAGGGAGCGCCGTTCGGCGCTTCGTAGCGATGGCACCTTTGGAGGTGCCGCGTGCCCTGTGACGGGCACGCGCGCCTCCCGGCGCTCCACTGGCGGCGTCTCTCGGCTCGAAGCCCCTCTTCCGGGCGCGGGCGGACGAGCATAACCTCGCCCCTATCCAGGCAGCATTGGCGCCGCCCTTCAGCCCGTCCACGTCCAGCCCTTAAAGGGCAGCCCCGTCTTGCGACGGCGCGGGCGGTGGTCCGAGACGACCCTGGTCCCTGCCTGCGTTAGGACAGGAACCCGGGCGCCACACTCTGCTCCGCCAAATAGACGCTCTAGATGACGCCCTCAGGTGAGCAAAGCGGGGCGACGATAGGACAGGCCACGCGGCCGTCAACATTCATTCCGTGTTTTGCAAGGCCTATCAACACTGCTTGCAAGCTCCATCAACATTGCCGCACGGCGGCTTGCAGAAATGTTTTCAGGACATCGGTTCGCCCGTAGTTTTCAGCCGGCCGCCGGTGGCGCATGCTGCTCATCCGCCGTGGTGAGAGTTGGTCCGACGGCGACGTAGGACTCTCCGGCGGCCATTCCCTTCCAGGTTCGCACCACGAGCCACAACGGCGGTGTCATCGCCGGGCATAGCCGTCCGAAGGACGGCGTCGCTTCGCTCGCCTATGACCCGGCGATCCATGAGCGAGCGCGGCTAAGGCAGCCTTACGTAAGACTTCCGCTGTCGAAGCAGGGTCATGGACCCCGCGTCAAGCGCGGGGGTGACAGCCTGCGTGTTGCACGGGTGTGCTCCCACGCAACTGCGAAAGGCTCTAGCCGCCTTCGAGCACTTGCGGTCCGGTTTGGGCGGACCGCGCCAGCGCCGGCAGCGCGGACAACAGACAGGCGAGGCTCGACGTCCGCAGCGGCACGAACGGCTTGTTCAGCTGCTGGCACACGCGTTTGGCCTGCGCCATCGCGTTGTGGCTGATGCAATCGACCGGAAACAGCGTCACGTCGGCGCGGCCGACCAGCCCCGGAAGGAGCGCGGCCGCATCCTCGACGCCGCCATCGTGATGGATGAGCTGGCCGCCGGTCTGCTCCACCAGCGCCTTGAAGCGCGGCAGCTGGTTGGCCCGGCCGCCGACATAGAGAATGGTCGCGCCGCCGAGATCGGCCTCGGTCCCAGGCGCGCCGTCGCTCGCATCGAGCAGCGCCGCGATCTGCCGCTCCATGGCGTCGAGCTCCTGCCGGATCGCATCACGCTCGGTTTCGGCGCGGCGGCGCGCGGCATCGCTATTCTCGTAGCCGGACAGCCGCTGCTCCAGCCGCTCACGGCGCGTGGTTTCGCGCGACAGGCGGTCGCTCAACTGGGCGATCGTATCCTTCAAGGCTGCGGCTTCGGCGGTGTCATCTTCATCCCGGCTCGCCGCTCCGGCCTGGACCTTCTCGGCCAGCAGCGTGCTCAGCCGGGCGATCTTGTCGTCGCGCTCGGTGAAGCCGTCGCGCAGATGGCGCTGCTGACGCTCGAGCTTCCCTTCAAGAGCCGCAAGCTCGTCCTCAAGCTTTTGCATGCGCTGCAGGTCGGCGCAGTTGGTCGCGCCCATCAGATGCGACAGCATGTGCACGTCGCCGAACGCCTTCTGCACCATCTTGTCGGAGGCGTCGGGATGGGTCAGCACCGCCCAATAGGCGCCGGGAATGTCGCCGCTGCTCACCGCCTTCTTCCACAGCGCGCCGATCGCTGCGTCGTCCCTCGCCTTGGCGAACTGATTCAGCGCCACCTGATGGCGGCGGTCGAGCGTCTTCTGCAAAAGCTTGCCGCCCTCCTGCGGCCGGTTGGCGATCAGCACGCCGAGCATGTGCAGCTCGTGCTCGTCCGCAGTCTCCATGCCGGCGATCTTCAGCTTGACCAGCACGCGCCGCAGTTCTGCGGCCGACAGGCAGGTGCCGATCACCGAGCAATGCAGGTGGGTGTTGATCTCCCAGATCCGCACCCGGCGCTTGAGCGCATGCGGCTTCAGCGCGGGATTGGCTTGGACCGGCGGCGGCGCGGTCTGTGCCGGCAGCGGAAGCGGATCGGCGGCCGGATGCGGCAGGCGCAACTGCGGCGGAAGGTCGTAAAGGCCGCCGCGCCAAAGCTGCAGATGGGAGCCCATGCCGGTATTCTCGCTATATCCAATCGGATATAGCGAATATGCCACGCCCCCGGTGGCGGAAACAAGCCCCGAAAGCGGCATGGACGGACTGCGCTCGCAGCGCGCTAGTGCGACAGGCCCGGCGCGCCTAAGCCATAGCCGGGCGAGAACGCGCTAGCCGTCGACCGAGAGGACAAACATCGCAAAGCGAATGGACGGCGACGACGCGCCGTCGTCGCGGAACGCTGGAGCCCCAGCAACGCTTGATGGCGGGATTCCGCGTGCGGACCACGGTTCAACCCGCCTGGGGCGACACGCCGTCGTGGGCCGCCACGCCTCACTTCTTATCTTCCGGCCCTACGTTGCTGCTCGAATCCGTGGCCGGCGTTGGAGCGCACTGCCAAACCTTCGTGCCATTCCCCTCGCTCAGAAGCCTGCAGCCGGGCGCGGTGTTCGCCTGGGCCAGAGCGTCACCGGCGATCAGCGAGGCGACCAACACAGCCAGCAACCTCATTGTGACCTCCATTGCAGCGATCGAATTATTTCTTGTCTTCCGACGTTGCCGAACGCTCCAGGCAACCGAGCCTTGGCAAGGAAGGCAGGGGGCGCGTCCTTCTCTTCTCGCGACCATTCAGACTGAGTCTTGAAACATACCGGCCAGACGCCTGGCGCAGCATCAGGCGCAAGGCATCCGACGGCGCTGTTTGTCTCTTTGCAGCCATATGCACTACTCCAGCCGGGCGTATCCTAAGACCGTGCGTAACGTTCCGTCCGCGCGCGTCCGTATCTGCACGCTGTCCTTGGGATAGTTCTCCTTGTGAAAGCCTGCGCTGGCAATGGCGCTCAGTTCGAGGTCCGCGAACAAGCGATTTGCACCATTGATCACGATGTCGAATCCTTCGCTCCCTCGCTGAACGCCGTCTTCCATGGACTGATCCATCTTTTGCTCCGAGACTCCGCGTCAGTGCATCTTCTCCAGAGGAGGCTTCACCTTGTGAAGCAACTCCGGCCAATGCAGCGCCACGAGCGCATGCAGCGTCGGCGGTCCATCCACGACGGCGGCACGTGTCACAAACGCGTGCACACTCTCAAGATCCGACAAATCCAGCGGCATCTGAATCAGGCGAGCCATTACCAGCCCCTTTTCATGCAAATCAGGGAGTCCGGCTGGAGCCGGACTCCCTGCAGCGCCTCAGTAGTCCATGGCGCCCGGCGTCGATGCCGACGGACTCGTGTCCTTCTTCGGCTTGTCCGCCACGAGAGCTTCCGTCGTGATCAACAGCCCTGCCACCGACGCAGCATCTTCCAGCGCCGTTCGCACGACCTTGGCCGGGTCGATCACGCCGGCGCCCACGAGGTCCTGATACTCGCCGGTCGCCGCATTGAAGCCCCAGGCGTACTTGTCGCTTTCCAGGAGCTTGCCGACGACCAGAGACCCGTCCTCGCCGGCGTTCTGCACGATCTGGCGGGCCGGCACCTGGATGGCGCGGCGCACGATGTCCACGCCCGCCTTCTGATCCGGGTTGGACGGGCTGATGGCCTCCAGGCTCTTGAGCGCACGCAACAGTGCGACGCCGCCGCCCGGAAGGATGCCCTCTTCGACGGCAGCCCGCGTGGCATGAAGCGCATCATCAACGCGATCCTTGCGCTCCTTGACCTCGACCTCGGTCGCGCCGCCGACGCGGATCACCGCGACGCCGCCCGCGAGCTTGGCGAGCCGCTCCTGCAGCTTCTCGCGGTCATAGTCCGAGGTGGTCTCCTCGATCTGGGCCTTGATCTGGGTGACGCGGGCCTCGATGTCCTTCTTCTTGCCGGCGCCCTCGACGATCGTGGTGTTCTCCTTGTCGATCACGACTTTCTTGGCGCGGCCGAGCATCTGCAGGGTGACGTTCTCCAGCTTGATGCCCAAATCGTCCGAGATCGCAGTGCCGCCTGTCAGGACAGCAATGTCCTCGAGCATCGCCTTCCGCCGGTCGCCGAAGCCCGGGGCCTTCACGGCAGCGACCTTCAGACCGCCCCGCAGCTTGTTCACGACCAGCGTGGCAAGCGCTTCGCCTTCGACGTCCTCGGCCACGATCAGCAGGGGCTTGCCGGTCTGCACCACGGCTTCAAGCAACGGCAGCATGGTCTGCAGGCCGGCCAGCTTCTTCTCGTGGATCAGCACATAGGGGTCTTCGAGCTCGACCTTCATCTTCTCCGCGTTGGTGATGAAGTAGGGCGAGACATAGCCGCGGTCGAACTGCATTCCTTCGACGACTTCAAGCTCCGTTTCGAGACCCTTGGCTTCCTCGACGGTGATGACCCCGTCGTTGCCGACCTTCTGCATCGCCTCGGCGAGGAAACGCCCGATCTCGGTGTCGCCGTTTGCGGAAATCGTCCCGACCTGGGCGATTTCGGAGTTTGACGTCACCTTCTTGGCGTGGCTCTTGAGGTCCGAAACCACCGCCTGGACGGCGAGGTCGATACCCCGTTTCAGGTCCATCGGGTTCATTCCGGCGGCAACGGCCTTCGAACCCTCCTTGACGATCGCCTGGGCGAGAACCGTCGCAGTGGTGGTGCCGTCGCCGGCCAGGTCGTTGGTCTTGCTCGCGACCTCACGCACCATCTGGGCGCCAATGTTCTCGAACTTGTCTTCGAGCTCGATCTCCTTGGCGACGGTAACGCCGTCCTTGGTGATGCGCGGCGCGCCGAACGATTTCTCGATGACGACGTTGCGTCCCTTGGGGCCGAGCGTCACCTTCACCGCATTTGCGAGCGTGTCCACGCCGCGCAGCATCTTTTCGCGCGCTTCCGTGGAAAATCTCACTTCCTTGGCAGCCATGTTGGTACCTCCTTCCTTCGATCTGCTTGGGTTGATGCTACGCGGCTTTCTTGAGCGTCCCGGCGTCTTCGACGATGCCGAGAATGTCGCTCTCCTTCATGATGAGAAGGTCCTCGCCGTCGATCTTGACCTCGGTGCCGGACCACTTGCCAAAGAGCACGCGGTCACCGGGCTGGATGTCGATCGGAATCAGCTTGCCGGCTTCGTCACGGCCGCCCGGTCCTACGGCGACGACCTCGCCTTGCGAGGGCTTCTCCTTCGCGGTGTCGGGAATGATGATGCCACCTGCGGTCTTCTCGTCAGCCTCGATGCGCCGAACGACCACACGATCATGCAGCGGGCGGAAGTTCATGAAATTCCTCCTTGCTCAGTTCATCGATGTCAAAAGGTCGGCCAGCTCCCCCGGCGCAACCGGCAAAACGAGTTGGTGCCGGTTCGCGCAGCGTCAAGAGTTCGGCGCCAAAAAATTTTCGGCCTTCGGGAATTCGCGGAGCGCCGAGCAATGCTGCGTAAGGGTACGCGCATGCTGCGGTCATGACGTTTGCAAACGCCAGCGCGAGTACGACCTGCGTCAGCATGATCAACTCTCAGACATGAATTGGAGCGGGAAGCCCCGCCAACGCTTGATGGCGGGGCTTCCGGATGCGGACGGCGCTGAGCCCGCTTGGAGCGTCGCGCCGTCCGCGTTTTCAGGTGCCGCTGAACCCGTCCGGGTCGTCATGCGATGCGAGCACGAGTGCGCCCATCGCAAGGGCAGCGGACAGAAGTGCGCCTACCAGCAAGAGCGACATGGGTCATCTCACTGCGGCATGCGGCCGCCATCGTTGCGCGCCTTGGAGAGTTCGGCAGCAGCCAGCGCGGCCTCATTGACGAGACCGGGCGCTTCCTCCTCGATCTGCTTCAAGGCATCGAGGATGCGCCGCATGCCCGGCTGGCGCAGCTCTTCCAGCTTCATCCATCGTCTGTCCGGCATGGCTACATGCTCCGCGATGGCGTGTCGGCGTTCGAGGACACCTGCGTGTCCGCGCCGGCAGACGGAAGGACGAAGTGGCCGGCCGAAGCCGTGTCGCGTCCGAGCGGAAGGTCACCCTTCGGCAGCCTGGTTCTGGTGTTGAGGTCAAGCCAAGGCACGGTCGGTGCAGGAGGCGGCAAATACGTCTCGAATTTCCGGTCCTGCCAGTCGCTTCGCTGCAGGATGCTCTGGCCTGATGCGTTCGGCATCCAGAGGAAGACCGCCAAGGCGGCAACGAACAAGCGCTTCGTCATGGCCCACCTCACGCGAACAGGGAACGGCCGCGATCACTGCCGTGGTACAAGTCCTTCCAGCGACGCGCGCGGTTGATGAATTTCCCGTAGCTGGGTTTGTCGGCCGCCTCGCCATCGAGGCGCTTCAGCGCATCCATGATGTCGTCGAAGCGGATCACCGGGGCGGACGGAGGACGGCGCAGGTCGGGCGCGGCCTCGACGGCGCAGGCATCGGAGGCCCAGGACGCCAGGATCGCCCGCTTCTCTTGCACCGTCATATCCGGATCGTTGACGACCTCCATGGGGGTCCGGAAGGCCCCGGCGGGGTGGAGGAGATGGTCGAGTTCAAATTCCTTTCGGGTTGCGGTTTGGGTCATGGCCACATCCTTCGTAAAGCGACATGGATCGAAGCGGGGAATGGCCCGCAACAGGCCCAATTGGGCACCTGTCGGCGAACCGATTTAGAAAACGGACTTTCAGTTTCAAGAGAGCGGGCTGAAAAAATTTTCAGCGGCGGGATTCGTTAACCGAGGGGGGCTGTTTTTCGCATCGCAAAAACTTTTTTGCGCCTGGCGGCCTCTTGAAAAACTATTGGCCTCATCTAATTCGACAGCCGCCGCACAAGCGGTGCCGGACGCCCCAGTCGGGGTCCGGCGAACCGGGCGCCCGATCGGTGTCTGGCGCTCCCGATCACCATGTTGCTCATGTGGAGGATATGGCAATGAGGACTTTCGACCCCACCCCGTTCTGGCGCTCGACCGTTGGTTTCGACCGCCTCTTCGACCTGATGAATGAATCGTCCCGCTGGTCGGGCGAGGAGAGCTACCCGCCTTACAACATCGAGCGGGCGGACGAAGACCACTATCGTATCTCCCTGGCGCTCGCCGGCTTCAGCCCCGACGAGATCGCGATCACCGCGGAGCAGAACGTGCTCACCGTCGAGGGCAGCAAAGCCCAGAAGGCGCAGACCGAGTACCTTTACCAGGGCATCTCGTCTCGTCCGTTCCGCCGGGTGTTCAATCTCGCCGACTACGTGCAGGTGAAGGGCGCGTCGTTCGAGGATGGTCTCTTGAAGATCGACCTTGTCCGCGAGGTGCCTGAGGCGATGAAGCCGCGTCGCATCGCGATCAACGGCAACGTCTCCACGCCGACCATCGAGCAGAAAAAGGCTGCCTGAGCGGTCAAGCCGTTCGGCCATCCCCCGCGGCGCCCAGCGCCGCGGGCGGGTGGAACGCATGGGAGAAACGATCATGGCTATCAAAGACCTCATTCCCTGGAATCGCGGTCGCGACGTGACCGTGCGTCGGAGCGATGAGATCAACCCGTTCCTGACGCTTCACCGCGAGATGAACCGTCTGTTCGACGATGTCTTCCGCGGCTTCGACCTGTCCCCGTCCAGCTTCGGTCCGTTCGAACACGGAATGGGCTGGCCCAACATCGAAGTGAGCGAAGCCGGCAATCAGGTCAGGGTGACCGCCGAACTGCCGGGCCTCGACGAGAACGACGTGGACATTCGCCTATCGGATGGAATCCTCGTCATCAGCGGCGAGAAGAAGACCGAATCCGAGGACAAGGATCGGCTGTTCAGCGAGCGGACCTACGGCAGGTTCGAGCGCCGTATTCCGCTCGACGATATCGACGAGGAAAAGGTCAGCGCGTCGTTCAAGAACGGCGTCTTGACCGTCACGCTGCCGCGCTCGTCGGAAGCGAAGTCCAAGATCAGGCGTATCGCCATAAACGGGAGGTGAGCCGAGCGGCGCGGGCTGCGGGGACGCAGCCCGGCCGCGCCCGGAACAAAAACGGCGAATGTCATTGCAGCGGGCGGCTTATGAGTGACGGCGCGCCGAAGCCGTAGCCGGCGAGAATGCGCTGGCCCTCGACCGACAGGATGAACATGGCGAAGCGATAGGCGGCGGGCGACGCGCCGTCGATCACGGTCAGTCCGTAGTCGGCGCCGACCGCGAGCGCGCGCGGCACCGCCACGATCTTGAGAGCCGGACTTTGCTTCTGTGCCTCGCGCGCGCCCGTGCAGTAGGCGAGGAACAAGTCGGCGCGACCCTCTTCGATATGCCAGCTGTAGACCAGACGCCCCGGCGGCGGAGCCACGCTCGAAACGCCGCCCGTCAGCTGCAGTGCCTTCTTCTCCAGCGCGGCCTGCGCGCCGGGCTTCAGCGCCTCGGCCTTGCGGAACATCTCGAAGGTGTAGTCGCCGGAGGGATCGGCGCGCGGCGTCGAGGTGCCGAGCTTCACGTTGGGATCGAGCATGACATCGAGCAGCGTCTCGGACGCCACCGCAAGGCCCGGCTTCGCCAGCGCGCAAAGCTCGTTGCGCGCGAACAGCACCACCGGGCCGCTGCGCTTGCCCGCAGCCAGCGCCTGCGGATGCTCCATGTTGGCCGAGGCGAACACCTCGGCCTTGGCGCCGCCGGCGATCTCGTCCTTGAGCAGACCCGAGGGCCCGAACTTCGCCTGAACCGCCGTTCCGGTCGCGGCCTTGAAGGCGCTTGCGACGTCGGTCAGCGCGCTGCGGAGGCTTCCCGCCGCGTGGAGCAGCACACTGTCGTCGGCCCGGGCCATGGATGCCGTCATGCAAAGAGCGAACGCAAGGGACAGGATGATACGCATCGGACACTCCAGGAGCAGCCGTTGTATATCATCGGATACGGCCCGGAACAGGGCCGTCACCCGCAATATCCCGATCTTTGGCAGTTCGGTCCCGAACGCACCGCCTAATTCGTTCCAAGGGCTTGAAAAATCCCGTCCGTGCCGTCATGAAACGGGCGCCGGAGAGATGGCCGAGTGGCTTAAGGCGCACGCTTGGAAAGCGTGTATACGGGAAACCGTATCGTGGGTTCGAATCCCACTCTCTCCGCCAAGTCAAACATCTAACTCAATGAAAAGTAACGCCCTTTGGGCACAGCCCTTTGGTGTGCCCTAGCACGTGCCGTATTGGCATAATGAGCGCGCGATTTCGTTTTGTACTCTGATCGCGCGAGTTCGGTCCTCCAACGCGGCTCAAATCGGATGCGTCAGCGTGCGCTCAATCTCGTGCACGGGCAGCTTGACGATGTCTTTTGCGATCTCGCGCACGATTGCTCTGCGCACAGCCGGCGAATAGGCCTCGCGGATCATGCCAAGAGCCCGGGGCGGTGCCACGATGGTCATCACCGCGGTCTTACCGTCGAGCAGCGCCCGAGCGAGCCGTTCCACGAGCGAGTGCAGAAAAGATCTCTCGGCCTCATCATGCCGGTCCGTCTCCGCAACAGCGCTGCGATGGTGCCCGATCGACTGAAAGCTGCGGCCGGGCGGAGCGCGGCCGGTGACATGCGTCGCCTGATCGGCATGCTCGTAAGTTTCCTGCACGCGCAGATTTGGAAAGACAGCGTCGCCCTGGTTTTCCAGGATGATCGCCTTGCGGCCGTCACACACGACGACCCAGGCGCCTCGTTCGAGCTTGGCTGAAGTCATGAGCTGGCTCCCGATTGTTCCGACAGACGTCGCATCTCTTCTAACCGGCGGGCGTCGGCTGGCGTTTGATCCAGGTCAACCCGCATCGCCGATCGGCATGTCATTGAGATCGGACCGCGCAACGAAGCAGGCCGCGTCCCATGCCGACCCTCAGCAAGTCTGTCGCCGCTTCGCTCTGTGTCCTGCTCTTGTGCGGCGGTTCGGTCTGGGCGGAAACGCCGCAGCAGCGGGGCGAGGTCCTGGCCCGCGGCCTGTGCAGCCGATGTCACGCCATCGGCGCGACCGGCGACAGCCCGCACCCGGCCGCGCCGCGCTTTCGCACGCTCGACAACCAGACCGACCTCAGCAAGCTCGCGCGCAGGATTCGCGAAGGCCTCATGACCGGGCACGAGGACATGCCGATATTCCGAGCCGATCGCAATGATGCCGACGCGATGGTGGCTTATATCCGCTCGATCCAGCGTTAGGCGGCCTGCCGGCCGAGCGCCGCGATCTTCGGCGATCCACCGCTCCCACGTCTCGAGCTTCGACATTCTGCGGACCGAATGCGACCGCAGCGGGTCCAAGGGCTGGCTTCACGGCTGAGACGTGCTCACAGCCTACATGATACCCGCCGTCCAAACGGCCAATTCGGTGGCGCACTGACCAAAAGCCCGATCGAGGGCTGCCGCGGCTGATGAAGCGTTCAACGCGGTCATCGGGGCGCTCGCCCGGAACACTTTTGCTCCGACAATGCGGCCCTTGTCGGAGAAAACCTTCGCGGCGATCTCGATTTCGGCGGTCGGTTCCGCCGAATCAGAAATTTGAAATCTTCGAATATCGAGCGCGAGTTGATTGTCCGCGACCAGTCCCTCCACCGGTCTTGAAACCGCTTGCGACAGACCCGCATTCTCGAGCGTTTGGATGATTTTCGTTTGGATAAGCTTGGGCGCGTTGTCGCTCCATTCAGCCTTGGCGAATGTAGGATCGTCGCTTGGATTCGGCCGGATCATGAATTTGCGTGTCTCCAGCGCAATCAGCGAGGTCGGCTCCATGACGATCAGTTGACCGCGCGCGGCGTTCTCGAAGGCCGGAAATTGAGTTGGCGCGTTCAGGTCGTAGACAACTTGAACAGCATTGGCGGAGCCGCCGGCCAGGCGCGCCAATCCCCCAACGATGTCTTCGAGCTTGTCGGAGTTGCGCGCCAGCGCACCAGTGAAAGTGCTGAGATTGGCCATCGTGTTGCGGATCGGCTCGGAATTGTCTGCCAGCATGGCGTCGAGACGACGGATCGCATCCCGCGCGGCGCCGGTCATGCTCTGACCGGCCAGCGGATCGGCAACCAGAACATACGGCTCACGCGATGATTTTTGCGCGGCGCTCAGCGGCGTGCTGCCACCTTGCAGGGTGACAACCGGCACCCCGGTCAGGCCTTGGAAATCGAGACCTGCCTTGGTGTCCGCACGCACCGGCGTGCTTGCCTCGACGGCGATTGTGGCGTTCACGAGCTGAGGATTGTTTGTATCGAGCCGGAGATCCGTAACCTCGCCCACCCGGATGCCATTGAACAGAACTGCGCCTCCGGTCAGCAATCCGGAAACAGTATTTTCGAAGCGGACCCGATAGACCGTGCGTTCCGTCAATCCGCCGCTGTTGTGCAGCCAGTAGACGAAGCCGAATACGGCGGCGACCACGGCGAGTACGAACAGGCCAATCAACGCGTAGGGTGCGCGGGTTTCCATAGGCGGTCCTCAATGTGCGGCGTCGGCGCGAGCCTGCGCGCGATGGCCATGAAAATATGATCTCACCCAAGGGTGACGAGACGCGAGAAGTTCTTCCATCCGGCCGATTGCCACGACCTTGCCGTCGGCAAGGGCCGCGACGCGATCACAGACGGTATGAAGGCTGTCGAGGTCGTGAGTGACCATGAACACGGTCAACCCGAACGTCTTTTGCAGCGTGGAGATCAGAACGTCGAATTCGCCAGCGGCGATCGGATCGAGACCGGAGGTCGGTTCGTCAAGAAATACGATCTCGGGGTCGAGTGCGAGCGCTCGCGCCAGTGCTGCGCGCTTGGTCATGCCGCCGGACAATTCCGAAGGGAACTTGTCACCGTCTTCCGGCGAAAGCCCGACCATTTCGAGTTTGACGTTCGCCATCTCGTCGAGCAGCACGCCGGAGATTTGCAGATGTTCGCGCATGGGGAATTGTACGTTCTGGCGCACCGTCAATGACGAGAACAGGGCGCCCTGCTGGAACAGAATGCCCCACCGCCGCCCAATGGTCCGGATTTCGCGTGAATCGGCCTTGTCGAGTTCCATGCCCATGATTTCGATGTGGCCTTGCCCCTTCGGAATGAGCCCAATGATTGTCCGGAGCAGCACCGATTTGCCTCCGCCCGACGCGCCGACCAGACCGAGGATTTCCCCGCGATGCACCTCAAGCGACAGGCCATCGAGCACAGTTTTTTTGCCGAATCCGACAGTCAGATCGCGCACCGAGATCGCCGGGGGGTCGATTTCGCGAGTCATCTGCTTACATCCCGATCGAAGCGAAGAAGATGGCGAACACGCCGTCGAGAACAATGACGAGAAAGATCGACTTCACGACGGAGGCGGTGGTCTGCAGGCCCAACGACTCAGCGCTGCCCTTCACACGCAAACCTTCGCTGCAGGCCACGATCCCGATCACCAACGCCATGAACGGCGCCTTGATGATGCCGACCTCGAAGTGAGTCACGGAGATGGCTTCCTGGAGACGGGCGATGAAGATCGCCGGGCTCATGCCGCCGTAGAACCAAGCGACCAGGCCGCCGCCGGCGAGCGCGGCCATTGAGCCCAAGAAGGCGAGAATCGGGAGCGCGCAGACCAAAGCAACGACGCGAGGCAGGATCAGAACGTCCACAGGTCCAAGGCCCATGGTCCGTAGCGCGTCGATCTCCTCTCGCATTTTCATCGAGCCGAGTTCGGCGGTGTAAGCGCTGCCGGATCTGCCGGCCACCATGATGGAGACGATCAAGACGCCGATCTCGCGCAACACCAGAATGCCGACCATGTCCACCACGTACGCGTCGGCGCCGAACTTGCGAAAATGAAAAAGCCCCTGCTGTGCGATGATGCCGCCGATCAGGAATGTGATGAGGGTCACGATGGGCAAAGCCTGCCAGCCCACGCGGTAGAGGTGATGGACTATCGAGGTCATTCTCAGCGTGCGCGGCCGGCGCAAAGCGTTGAGCAGCGACACCCCGATGCAGCCGAGCATATCGAGAAACGAAATCGCATCGTCCCTGAACCCGAGGGTCGCACGCCCGACACGCTCCAGGCCGACAAGGACAGGATTGATCCTCGCACGAGGCGGAAGGACCCGCCGATTCACGTCATGCACCCGGTCCAACAGCCCCTTAAAATGGTCGGGCACGCCCACGAGAATCGGCTCCTGCCCCTGAACACGACAGAAACGCGCAAGGCTCTCCAGCAGCCAGGCCCCCAACGTGTCCAATTTCTCGATCCGGGAAACGTCAATAGCCACGCGATGCGCCGCCGTTCTCGTGCTTGCGACTGCGGGCAATAGCCGATCCAGCGGCCCAGAATGCGCAGCGGTCCAATCCCCCGCTGCAACAAATGTCGGCTCGCCGACGTCACTGGACGTTAGGGTTGGCTCGCTCACGGTCCGACCACGACCATGATCTTGCGCATCACTGCCTCGCTTTCGGGCCATGAGCTTGCTCGTGCACCAATCAGCTCGCGAGCGGATAGCTCACCTGGCCGTCGCCTTCGACCACAATGCCGGTCATCGGGTCGACCCAGGCCAGATGATCCTCGACGCGCTTGACGCCGGGGATGTTCTCGGCGGCGACGACTGTGGCCTGCCGTTCGCGCTCGTCGGTGATCGTGCCCCGGAGCTGAACGACGCCGTCGCGCACCATGATGTCGAGCGAGCCGGTCGGCGCCCAGCTCTGGCGCTCAAGCTCGGCGAGCAGGCGCTCGCGGATAGCACGATCGTCGAGGCTCACGGGCTTGGCGTCTCGCGCGATGTTGGCGAGCGCATAGAGCAGGTTTGCGCGGCTGATGATGCCCATGACCTTGCCGCCGCGCATCACCGGAACGCGCTTGATCCGGTGCTTCTCCATCAGCGAGACCACCTCCTCGAGCGGCGTGTCCTCCGCGACCGTCACCGGATCGGGCGTCATGACCTCGCTGACCTTGCGGGCGTGGGTCTGGACATATTCATCGGCGAGGCGGCCAGGACCTCTGAGAAAGGAGATCCAGCGCGGACGCTGCCGCTGCGTCCCCGTCTCGACTCGTCTGAGGAGATCCCCTTCGGTGAGCATCCCCTGAAGACGGCCGTCGGCATCGATGACCGGCAGGCCGCTGATGTGGTTCTGCAGCATGATGCGAATGGCGCTTGTCAGCGAATCCGTCGGGGTGATCGAGAACACCGGACGGGACATGACGTCTTGGGCTTCCATGGCAACCTCCTTTGGATGCGCCATGGTGAACTCCGTCGGTCGAGGGCGGATTGAGCCAAGTCAAAACGGCTGCATTTCCGCGATCGGGCCCGTTTGATTCATATCAAAACGGAAACCGCCAGCGCGTGTAGGAATTCACGACTTTAGACCTCGTGGCTCCCCATGCCTGAAACCGATTGGTGCCCGATCGCGACTGCACCGTTCGACCGCGATCTCGAGTTGGCGGTGCTGGAAGCCGGCAAAGCCCATGCGCTTGTCATGCGCTGCCGGCGCATCCGTCAAGGCTGGGCCAACGCCGTCACCGGCAAGCTGTTGGACGTCAATCCGACCCATTGGCGGTATTGGCGGGACAAAACCTAGTCACGCCGCCCGGCGAGTGCTCGGTGGTTCAATGAGTCTCGTTTTGATCCGTGTCAAAGAGCGAAACTCCGGTCGGGGTCATGGTGCGGCGTTGCCAAGGAGAACACCATGAAACTTCCCCACGCCTTCAAGCGCATCCGCCTGCATCTCGCCCGCTCCAAGGAGTTTCCGGCGGGATCGACGCATCACGGCTATGAGTTCGTGGCCCCGCTCGACGCGGAGGGCCATATCGATGCCGCACTTTGGAAAGCCTATCCCACGCAATGTCTCGTGCGGCGCTTCTGGCGGGGCGAGACCGACCAGATCGGCGTGCTGGTTCACAAGCCCGGCGGCAGCGAACACGCCCGCTGGGTGTTCGACTACGATAAGACGCGCGTCGATGACGACGAAGCCGGCTACCGGTTCGGGGGCCACACCATGGCACCCGGCGAATATGTGACCCTGCGCGACCAGGACACCGAGCACACCTTCAAGATCGTGAGCGTCGAACGGGCGGCATGATCGGCGCCCACCGATCACCCGCATCACAAACCAGCGACGGTCACAAAAGAACGGCGGCGAGTTCCATCCCCTCGCCGCCGTTCCGATTCTTTATCAGTGCTGGCCGGTCAGGCAGCCTTCTTGAAGCCGTGATCCTCGGCGGACGGCGCACGTTGCGGCTCGCTCGGACGAACGAAATTCCGGGTCTGACGCTGGCCGAAAGCCAGCGTCAGCCCGAACGCCAGGAAGGCCACAACAACTACGCAAAGATACAGGAATTCCAGGGTAGACATGCTTCACTCCTCTTGGGACGGATGACGAAAGCGATCGGCAGCTAGTGCGACATCAGGACCGGCACGGTCATGCTTTCCAGCATGCCGCGGGTGGCGCCGCCGAGAATGAACTCGCGCAGCCGCGTATGCCCGTAACCGCCCATGACGATGAGGTCGGTCTCGCTGTCAGCGGCCTGCGAGAGCACGACATTGGCGACGTCGCTGTCGGGGGCGACGATCGGCTTCACATCGACGTTCAGCCCGTGGCGCGCCAGATGATCGGCGATCTGTGCGCCGCGGATGGAGTTGCGGCGCTCCTTCGCATCGACCGTGACCACATCGATCCTGCCGGCCCGCTCGAGCAGCGGCATGGCGTCGCCCACGGCGCGCGCGGCATTGCGGCTGCCGTCCCAGCACAGCATGACGCGATCGAGCTTGACGCCGGTCCTCTGGATATAGGGCACGATCAGGACCGGCCGGCCGGATTCGAACAGCGCGGCTTCGATGATCAGGCTTTCCGGCAGGTCGTTCTCGCGCTCCTCCTGCGCCACCACCGCGAGATCATAATGGCGCGCGGCCTCGGCGAAGATCTGTGCGACCTCGGCGGCGTAGTCGGTCACGATGCTGGAATCGGCTCCGATGTCGGCGCGCCGGGCGCGTTCGTCGAAGGACTTTTTGGCCTTCTGGGCGTCGGTCTGGCGCTCGGCCGTGAAGGCGTCGATGAACGCCGCCGACGCGCCGTCCAGAATCGAGCCGCCGATCGGCAGCTTGCAGGCCATCGCCCGGGCCGACAGATGAGCATCGAGCAGGGCGGCAACAGAAATCGCAAAATCGCCCGCAACGTCGTGCGGCTTGCCGACCGAGAGATTGACCAGAATGTCCTTGATCATGGCACTGCCTCTTTTTGATCGCCCGTCGCTCATGGGCGAATGTGAAATCATCGCCGCGGCCGCGAGGCGCGGCATTGACCTAGCTCAAATGGGGAAACGCGCCGGGGCGCCCGAGGCACCTCCGATCAATTCCGCGTGTTGCTCGCGGCCTGCGGCCGGTGCCGCCTGGCGGATCGAAGCCGAATTTCGGACTTGTTATGCGGCCGTAAGCCTGACGGTGCGCACCCCCGGCTCGTCGGGATTGTCCGTGACGGAGAAGCCCATCTCGGCGCACATGCGCAGCATGGTCGTGTTCTCGGCCAGCACCTCGCCCTGGATGGTGCGGATGCCTTCGGCGCGGGCGTATTCGATCAGAGTCTGCATCAGGAGCCAGCCGAGCCCGCGGCCCTTGAGATCGGAGCGCACCAGCACGGCATATTCGCCGGCGTCGCTGTGGGTCAGCATGTGGAGCCGCCCGACGCCGAGCATCTCGCCCGATGCCTCATCGATCGCAACGAAGGCCATGGCGCGTGAATAGTCGATCTGCGTGAAGCGGGCGATGAAGGTCGGCGAGAAGTCCTTCACCGGCGCGAAGAATCGCATCCGCAGGTCGTCCGCCGTCACACGGCCAAGGAATGAAGGATAAAGCCGTTCATCCTCGGGGCGCACGGGGCGGATGAAAGCCGGCGCGCCGTCGTTCAGCCGCGTCCGGCGCTCCCATTCCTTGGGATAAGGCCGGATGGCCATGCGCCGATGCTCGGACGCGCGGCGGGTGGATTTCGGCGGCAGCGCCGCGACCGCAATACGCGCATCGAGCGCAATGATCCCGGTCTCGTCCGCGAGCAGCGGATTGAGATCCAATTCCCTGATTTCGGGAATATCCGCCGCGAGCTGCGCCAGCTTGACGAGGACAAGGCTCACCGCGGCGCGGTCGGCCGCCGGAATGTCGCGATACGATTTCAGGAGACGGGACACCCGCGTCCGCCCGATCAGATCGTCGGCGAGCCTCAGATCGAGCGGCGGTAGGGCAATCGCCTTGTCGCCGATCACCTCGACCGCGGTGCCGCCGCGGCCGAACACAATCACCGGTCCGAAGGTCGGATCGTCCGCGATACCGGCGATCAGCTCGCGCGACCTGGGGCGCACGATCATCGGGTGGATCGTGACACCGGTGATGCGGGCCTCGGGCTTGGCTTTGCGCGCGCGCTCGAGAATGTCGGCTGTGGCTTCGCGCACCGCCTTCTCGTCCATCAAATTCAGACGGACGCCGCCGATGTCGGACTTGTGCACGATGTCGGGCGAAAGGATTTTCACGGCGACCGCTCCCTGGGCCAGCCATGGTTTTGCGGCGGCGGCCGCTTCATCGGCGTTGTGGGCGAGCGTTACGGGCGTGACCGGGATCGAATAGGCCGCCATCACCCCGGCGATCTCAATCGGATCGAGCCAGACGCGTCCAGCCGCAGTCGCGTGCCGCACGATGCGGCGGGCGCCTTCGATGTCGGGCACGAATTCGGCCGGTACGCTTGGCGGCGCAGCCATCAGCGCATCCTGGCATTCGCGATAGCGGACCAGATGCATGAAGCCCCGCACCGCGTCGGCCTCGGATCGATAGTGCGGGATTTCGGCGGCTTCGAGCTCCGCTTCCACGACGCCGTCATCACCGACCCAGACACCGAAAACCGGCTTCGGCGGCACGACGCGGTCGCGGTGCCGCCGCACCGTGGACACGACCGACGCGGCGGCCTCGGTGGCGGAGGCAAGCGCGGTCGGCACGTTCATGACCAGAACCGCATCATTATCGCGGTCGGCCAGCAGCGCCTCCATGGCGGCGCCATAGCGCGCCGCATCGGCGTCGCCCGCGATGTCGACCGGATTGACCTTCGACCAGATCGGCGGAAGCTTCTGATCGAGCGCCACGGCCGTCTCGGGCGAGAGCGTGGCGAGCTCGCCGCCGAGATCGATCAGCCGATCGACCGCGAGCACCCCGATGCCGCCACCGTTGGTCAGGATCGCCAGCCGTTTTCCGGAAAACGGGCGCACATAGCCGAGCGTCTCGGCCGCATCGAACAGCTCATCGAGATCCAAGACGCGTACGAGCCCGGCGCGCCGGAAGGCGGCATCGTAGACCGCGTCGGAGCCGGCAAGCGCGCCGGTGTGGGTGCGCGCCGCTGCTGCACCCTGGGCGTGGCGGCCCGCCTTGATCACCATCACGGGCTTGACCCGTGCAGCCGCGCGCGCGGCCGACATGAATTTCGGCGCGTCCTGGATGGACTCGATGTAGAGCACGATGGCGCGGGTGGCGCGATCGGTCGCGAAGTGGTCCAGCAGGTCGCCGAAGTCGACATCGATCTGGTTGCCGATCGAGACGACGCCGGAGAAGCCGACGGAGCGCCGCGCCGCCCATTCGACCAGGCCGGCGGCGATTGCGCCGGACTGCGAGATCAAAGCAAGGTCGCCTGGCCGCGGCATATGCGCCGCGAAGCTCGCATCCAGCCTGATCCTTGGCATCTGGATGCCGAGACAGTTGGGACCCAGCAGCCGCATGCCGTGCTGGCGCGCTGCCGCCTCGCACGCTGCGGCTGGTGAGCCTGGGCCGTGGCCGAGGCCAGCCGTGATGATGATCCCGGCGCCAACGCCTTTCGCAGCCGCAGCGGCTATGATCCCGGCAACCGTCGGAGCCGGCGACGCGACGATCAGAAGATCCGTCGCCGGAAGTGCCGAGACATCTTTTATGGCCGCGAGGCCTTCGATTTCCGGATATTTCGGATTGACCAGGTGGATGGCGCCTTCGAAGCCGGCGGCGCGAAGATTCCTCAGGATTTTCCGGCCGACCGAATGTTCACGCGGACTCGCACCGACAACCGCCACCGAGCGAGGCGATAGGAGGCAATCGAGCCGGTAAGTCGACATGGCATGATTCCAGAGGCGCGGCGGCGGCCGTCACGAAGCCGGCCGGCCGCCTTAGCATCCATACGTTTTAGGTCGGCGTCCTGTCCGTCAGGACTGCGCGCCCGGCCGCAACCGACGCCGAACATAGAACGCCGCGGCGAGCAGAAGGATGGCCGCCACGATCATCGCCGTAATATTTTCGAGGGCGCGCAACAGAAATGCGGCTTCCACCTGCCACAGCGGCAGCGGGTCGTTGCCCCACCCGACGGGTGCGGTGGGCGGCATGATGTAATAGTCGACGGCGGACAGGCCGATGAAGACGGCCAGACTCAACAGCAGAAGCTTGATCGTGCCATTCATGGTCTCGGCTCCTCAGTGTGCCATCAGACAGCAGAGCGGCGAGTGATGCAGAAGGTCGCGCGTCGCGCCACCGAAGGCCCACTCCCGTGCGCGGCTATGCCCATAGGCGCCTGCGACGATCAGATCGGCCCCCTCGATCTTGGCCACCGCGATCAATTCGTCGCCGATGGAGTCATCTGGATTGCGCCGGCTCAGCACGTGGGCCCGGATGCCGTGAGCTGTCAGGTAGGCTTTCACGTCATGGGGGCTTTCAGCCAAGCTCTCCATCGACACCACGAACACATCGTCGGCGGCCTTGAGAAACGGCAGGCTGTCCCACACGGCGCGGCGCGCCTCGCGGCTGTCCTTCCAGCCGATGACGACGCGCTTGCCCGCGAGATATTCGGTCTGCGGCGGCACGAACAGCACCGGCCGGCCAGCATCCATGACGAGATCGCCGCCATCGACCGCAAGCGGGTCGAAGTCACGTTCGCTGCGAGGCCGCGCTGCGACGATGAGATCGGCGGCACGGGCCTGCTCCAACGCATAGGCGGTGGGAGACACCATGGCTTGGCGCCATTCAACCCGATTGCGCGCTCCGGCGAGGCCGCGGAAGGCCGCCTCGGCCTGCGCCAGCCCTTTCGTCGCCTGCTCGGCTTGTATGTCCATGATGCTGGCGACGCCGGCGTCAGCGCCTTCGAAGTAAAGCGGCGCTTTGATCTCCTGCGCCGCCACGCCGATCACGCGTGCGGAAAACCGGTCGGCGAGATGGATTGCGAGCTTCGCACGGGCTTCGGTTTCGCCATTCAGGTCCATCGGGACCATGATGCTCGAATAAATGGCGGCCGCTGGCGATTGACTGGGTGACGACATGGCATCTTCTCCAATGGTCTGAAAGCCATGGAACGATGGCACGCCGCACAGCCGGCATCTTGATCTGGCGCAAATGCCTCTTGGACGAGAGCTACGTACTTAACCGGAGGCAGAGAGCACTCCGCCGATCAGCGCCATGCGAACCAGCTCGGACAGGCTGCTCGCTTCCATCTTGGTCATGACGTTGGCGCGGTAGATTTCGACCGTGCGTGGGCTGATGCCGAGATCATACGCGATGGTCTTGTTGGGGAGGCCTCCGACCAGGCCCTCCAGGACCTGCCGTTCGCGCACCGAAAGACTCGCCACACGTCCGGCGATGGCCGCTTTGGCCGCCTGCTGATCGGCCTGCCCATCCTGCGCCTTGAGCGCGGCGCGGACCGAGGTCAGCAGGGCTTCGTCGTCAAACGGTTTCTCGATGAAGTCGCTGGCGCCGCTTTTCATGGCCTCGACGGCGAGCGGTACATCGCCGTGGCCGGTGATGACGATCACCGGTAAGACGACCTGCAGGTCCTTCAGCTTTCTCAGCAACTCCAAGCCGCTCATGCCTGGCATGCGGACATCTGTGATGACGCAGCCCCCGCCGCCGCGCGGCAGGGCGTCGAGGAACGCAGCGGCGCTTTCGTAGGTGAGCGCGCGAATCTTCACCGTGCGCAGCAGGAACTCGATCGACTCCCGCATCGCACTGTCGTCATCGATCACGTGAACGACGGTCTCAGTGCTCATCACTGACATCCTCCGGAGTCACCGCGCGAAGCGTGAAGCTGAAAATGGTGCCTCCACCGGGATTGGGCTCGGTCCAGATCCGGCCGCCATGGCTTTCGATGATGGTGCGCGAAATCGACAGGCCCACGCCCATGCCTTGACGCTTGGTGGTCATGAATGGCTGGAAGAGTTGCTCGGCAACCTCCGGCGCTATACCTGAGCCGGTGTCCGCAACGCTGATCTTGATCAGGTCACCGGGCGCGGGGGCGACAGCTACGGTCAGCTCACGCCGCTCCAGCTCCTGCATCGCCTCGATCGCATTCCGCACCAGGTTGAGTAGCACCTGCTGAATCTGCACGCGATCCGCCAAGACCAAGTCCGCGGCGCGGTCGAAATCGAACTTGACCCGGATGCCGAGGTCTTTCGCGCCGACCAGTGCCAGAGCGCAGGCCTCCTCCGCAAGCTTCGACATGGCTTCGACCCGGTATTCGCTTTCGCCGCGCGCCACGAAGTCCCGCAGCCGGCGGATGATTTGGCCCGCCCGCAAAGCCTGTTCGGCGGCTTTATCGATGGCTTCGCGCACCATGACGGTGTTTTCATTCGTCTCCGACTCGAGGAGCCGCTTCGAGCCTTTCATGTAGTTGGTGATCGCGGAGAGCGGCTGATTGAGCTCGTGGGCGAGCGTCGAAGCCATCTCGCCCATCGCGGTGAGGCGGGAGATGTGGATGAGTTCGGCCTGCAAGTCCTGCAAACGTGCCTCGGTTTGCTGACGTTCGGTGAGGTCACGAATGAAGCCCGTAAAGAATCTCCGGCCGGAGGACTTCATCTCACCGACCGCGAGCTCCATCGGGAACGTCGATCCGTCCTTGCGCTCACCCACCACCACGCGGCCGATGCCGATGATCCGCCGCTCGCCGGTCGTAAGATAACGATCAAGATAGCCGTCGTGGTTTTCGCGATAGGGCGTGGGCATCATGATCTTGACGTTCTTACCGATCACCTCGCTGGGCGCATAGCCGAACAGCCGCTCGGCCGCAACGCTGAAAGATTGAATGATGCCGCGCTCGTCGATCACGATCATGGCTTCAGGCACGGTGTCGAGAATCGATTGCACATGCGCCTCGCGCGCCGCCGCATCCTGGGCGCTCTGATTGGCCCTCGACAGGCTCAACCGCAGCCGCTCGCCGAACCAGGAGATGCCGACGCCGAGCAGCGTGAAGGTGAAGGCACGGGCAGAGCTGCTGGTGAAGTTGGGTGAGCTTGGCTGAAAAACTTCGGCATATTCGCCGGTCATATACAGATGCACGACAAGGCTCAGTGCAGTGGCCAAAAGGCCTGGCCCCCTGCCACCGAAGCTGCCGGCTATGAGAACAGGCGGGACCCAGAACAGGTAAAGCTGCTGATTGCTCAGCCCCGATCCCATCAAGGCGAGCACCACGAACACAAAGGCGACCAGGCCCACGGCAAGCGCATAGTGCACCCAGGTCTGGCGCAGCCCGCCCGCTGGTTCGATGACGGGCCCTACGGCCGACGGGCGTTGGTTCGTCGCGAACGGCACCATGACAATCCCAGAAAAGCGAAGACTTGCCTGGAAATAGCGGAGACTTCCCAAGCGATTAACACACCGCATCTTACACACGCGGAGCCGGGAAACGACCTAAGGAGAATCCCTTAGGGAGGATACCGGAATTTTCGGGTCGCCACCCCACGCGTATCCCTGTGTCCGACAATTCAACCGAGGACCCAGGCGATGATCACCCAAACCGCAGCGCGGAGCGCTTCCAAGGTTCACCCCGCCGTCGTGATGGCAAGCCAGCCCTCCGACGATGGTGCATCGCTGTCGTCCTACATCGACGAGTTCGCCACGCCGATGTCGTTTTGCGCCAACACCGAGATCTACGGCGAGGGCGAACCGGCCGACTATCTCTACAAGGTCGTGAGCGGCGCGGTTCGCACCTGCCGGATTCTCGCAGACGGCCGGCGCCAGATCGGCTCATTCTATCTGCCCGGCGAGGTGTTCGGGCTGGAGCCCGGCGACGATCACACGTTCTCGGCGGAGGCGGTGGCGAATTCGAAAATTCTTGTGGTCAAGCGCAGCGCGCTGCTCGCGCTCGCCGGACGCGACCGCGCGATCGCGAGCGAACTGTGGACCACCACCTGCCGCGAGCTGCGGATTGCCCAGAACCATGTCCTGCTGCTGATCAAGACCGCCAAAGAACGCGTGGTGGCGTTCCTGCTGGAGATGGCCGAGCGCGCCTCGTCCGCCGGTCAGATCGAGCTGCCGATGTCGCGCCAGGACATCGCCGACTATCTCGGCCTCACCATCGAGACCGTATCCCGCACGCTGACCGAGCTGGCTCGGACTGCGGCCATCGAGCTGCCGGCGACGCGGAGCGTCGTGCTGCGCAACCGCGCCGCGTTGGCCAAGCTTCACGGTTGACCATGTGCTGCTGTCTCGGAGGGGTGACCGACATGAAAGGCGAAAGCAACACCGGTTCGGACGCGTCGCTATGGAAATGGATCGGAGAATGGTGGCTGGCCAAAAATCGCCGGCGCGTGGGGGTGGCTGAAGTCGACAATCTCGACCCTGCGCTGGCGATCGGCATCTCCCGCGAACTCGGCACCAGCGTGGGTGAGATGCGCGCCCTGGCCGGGAAGTGGCCGGACTCAAGTCCCGAACTGCTGGCGCGCCGTCTCGAATCTCTCGATCTCAATCGCGCCGACATCGACCGCACGCAACCCGCGGCGGCGCGTGATCTCGCGGTGCATTGCTCGCTCTGCGCAGACAAGACCCGCTGCCGCCATGACCTCGATCACAATCCCAACGATCCGGCATGGCGTGATTACTGCGTGAACACGGTGACACTCACTGCGCTCAAGGACGAGCGCGACGCACGGACAAAAAAAGACAAGCCGTGAGGGCATTTTCCATGGCGAAATTTCTTCTCGCAACCGCGGTGACTGCTGCGGCGTTTGCCGTTTCGACGGCCGCCTCGGCACAGCCGCTGTCACCCGCCGAGCAACGCGGCCAGACTTTCGTGCGCGCCAACTGCTCGCGCTGTCACGCGATCGACAAGGTCGGTCCGAGTCCGCTGTCGGTCGCGCCGCCGTTCCGCGAATTGCATCATCGCTATCAGGTCGACGTGCTGGCCGAGGCTTTCGCGGAAGGCATCCGCACCGGTCATCCCAGCATGCCGGAATTCCGGCTCGATCCCGGTCAGATCGGCGACGTCATCGCCTACCTGAAATCGCTCGAGCGTTGAGTGCGCCGACGGCGCGCAAAAAGCCCCCGCACCTTTGACCTGAATCAAGAGGTGCAGTGCCGCGTTGCGTCAATCTGAAACCGTGCCAACTGCCCGCGGCAGCGCCATGGGCCAAACGAGAGCCGACCGCATGTCCGCAGCCTTAACCCGCAAATCGATGACCACCGGCGAGATGGGAAGCGCCTTGGCCTTCGGGGCGCTGGCTTTCATCTCCATCATCATCGCCGCCAAGGCCTACACGCCCGAATACGCGTTTCACGCCTATCTGTTCGCTGCCGCAAGCGCGGCCGCGGTATTCGCGATCTTCGATCGCTATCTTGACCGGCCCGCGGAGCCCACCCCGCTCGTCATCGACGGCAAGCCGAACTACAACATGGGTCCGGTCAAGTTCGCGACCGTCGCGGCGGTGTTCTGGGGCATCGCGGGCTTCACGGTCGGACTCTGGGCCGCGCTCGAGCTGGCATTTCCGGCACTCAACTTCGACCTGGCGTGGATCTCGTTCGGGCGCATCCGGCCGCTGCACACCTCGGCGGTGATCTTCGCCTTCGGCGGCAACGTGCTGATCGGCACGTCGTTCTATGTCGTGCAGCGCACCTGCCGCGCGCGGCTCGCGGGTGATCTGGCGCCATGGTTCGTGGTGCTGGGCTACAACTTCTTCATCGTCATCGCCGGCACCGGCTATCTGCTCGGCATCACGCAATCCAAAGAATACGCCGAGCCCGAGTGGTACGCCGACCTGTGGCTCACGGTGGTGTGGGTCGCGTATCTCCTGGTGTTCCTCGGCACCGTGATCCGGCGCAGCGAGCCGCACATCTATGTGGCCAACTGGTTCTATCTCGCTTTCATCCTGACCATCGCAGTCCTGCACCTCGGCAACAACGCCGCGATCCCGGTGTCGATCTTCTCGCCGAAGTCCTACATCGTCTGGGCCGGCGTGCAGGATGCCATGGTGCAGTGGTGGTACGGGCACAACGCGGTCGGCTTCTTCCTCACCGCGGGCTTCCTCGCCATCATGTACTACTTCATCCCGAAGCGCGCCGAGCGCCCGGTCTACAGCTACCGGCTGTCGATCATCCACTTCTGGGCGCTGATCTTTCTCTACATCTGGGCCGGCCCGCATCACCTGCACTACACGGCGCTGCCGGACTGGACGCAGACGCTCGGCATGACGTTCTCGATCATGCTGTGGATGCCGTCCTGGGGCGGCATGATCAACGGCATGATGACGCTGTCGGGCGCGTGGGACAAATTACGCACCGATCCGGTGCTGCGCATGATGGTGGTGTCGGTGGCGTTCTACGGCATGGCGACCTTCGAGGGTCCGCTGATGTCGGTGAAGGCCGTCAACTCGCTCAGCCACTACACCGACTGGACCATCGGCCACGTGCATTCCGGCGCGCTCGGCTGGGTCGGCTACGTCTCGTTCGGCGCGATCTACTGCCTGGTGCCCTGGCTCTGGAACAAGGAGCGGCTCTACTCGCTGCGCCTCGTCAACTGGCACTTCTGGATCTCGACGCTCGGCATCGTGCTCTACATCTCGGCGATGTGGGTGTCCGGCATCCTGCAGGGCCTGATGTGGCGCGCCTACACGAGCCTTGGCTTCCTTGAATACAGCTTCATCGAGACCGTCGAGGCGATGCATCCCTTCTACATGATCCGCGCGCTCGGCGGTTCGCTGTTCCTCGCCGGCGCGCTGATCATGGTCTGGAATCTCTGGAAGACCGTGAACGACAAGAGCGTCGAGCGCACCGCCGCGCCCGCTGCCGGTCCTGTGCTGCAACCCGCCGAATAGGAAATCGAACGATGTCGCTCTGGACCAAGCACCAGATCTTCGAGAAGAACTCGATCATCCTCTTGATCGGCGTGCTGATCGTGATCGCGATCGGCGGCCTCGTCGAGATCGTGCCGCTGTTCTACCTCAAGAGCACGATCGAGAAGGTCGACAGCGTGCGGCCCTACACGCCGCTCGAGCTTGCCGGCCGCAACATCTATGTCCGCGAGGGCTGCTACAACTGCCACTCGCAGATGATCCGGCCGCTGCGCGACGAGGTCGAGCGCTACGGGCACTATTCGCTCGCGGCCGAGAGCATGTACGACCGGCCGTTCCAGTGGGGCTCCAAGCGCACCGGGCCGGATCTCGCGCGCGTCGGCGGCAAGTATTCCGACGACTGGCATCGCGACCATCTCGCCTCGCCGAAGTCCGTGGTGCCGGGCTCGGTGATGCCGGGCTATCCCTGGCTCGCCAAGACCGAGCTCGACTTCGAGCACATCGGCGACGACCTGAAGGTTCAGGCCCATCTCGGCGTGCCCTACACGCCGGAGATGATCGCGAACGCCACCGCGGATGTGCGGACCCAGGCCATGACCGACGCCGACAGCGCCGACCTGGAGAAACGCTATCCGAAGGTGCAGGCGCGCGACTTCGACGGCAATCCCTATCGTATCACCGAAGCCGACGCACTGATCGCCTACCTGCAGCTTCTCGGCACGCAGGTGAACTTCAAGCTCTACGACGGCAAAGCCAACATCCGGTAGGAGCCGAACCACAATGTCTGCGACCTATCACGCGCTTGCCGGCTTCGCCCAGACCTGGGGGCTCGTCTACTTCGTGACGGTGTTCCTGCTCGTGCTCGTCTATGCGCTGTGGCCCTCGCGCAAGCAGCAGTTCGACGAAGCCGCGCGCATGCCATTGCGAGAGGATTGAACACCATGGCCGAGCATCACGACTTCGACAAGGTCACCGGCACGGCGACCACCGGCCACGAATGGGACGGCGTGCAGGAGCTGAACACGCCGCTGCCGCGCTGGTGGCTGTGGATGTTCTACGCCACCATCGTCTGGTCGGTCGGCTACTGGGTGGTCTATCCATCCTGGCCGCTGATCTCCTCCTACACGTCCGGCACCTTCGGCTGGCATTCGCGCGAAGCCATCGAACGCGACCTTGCAGCGCTGAAGGCGGTGCGCGGCCCGATGATGGACAAGCTCACGGCCGCTTCGGTCGAGGAGATCAAAGCCGATCCGAACCTGCTCGACTTCGCCCGCGCACAAGGCCGCACGGCGTTCGGCGACAACTGCGCGCCGTGTCACGGTCCGGGCGGCGGCGGCGCCAGGGGCTATCCCAACCTCAATGACGACGACTGGCTTTGGGGCGGCAAGCTCGGCGACATCGCGACAACGATCCGCCACGGCGTCCGCTCCAACGATGCCAAGACTCGCGTGGGCTCGATGCCGGCCTTCGGGCGCGACGGCATGCTCAAGCGCGAGGAGATCGAGGCTTCGGCCGATTATGTCCGCTCGATCGCGGGGCTGCCGACCGATCCGAAGGCCGATCTGGCGGCGGGCAAGAAGGTCTACGCGGCTACCTGCGCGTCCTGTCACGGCGAAGACGGCAAGGGCAATCGCGACATGGGCGCGCCGAACCTCACGGACCAGATCTGGCTCTACGGCTCCGACAAGGCCGTGATCGTCGAGGGTCTCTGGAACGGCCGCGGCGGCGTGATGCCGGCCTGGGGCGGGCGTCTCGACGACACCACCATCAAGGCGCTCACGGTCTATGTGCACACGCTGGGCGGCGAGAGGTGAGCCGTGACCATTCACCAGCGGACCATGCACGCGCGTCCGCGCGGCGCCGGCACGGAGCCGGTGGTGGTTGAGCCGGTTGCGGTCTCCGGGCTCGAGCTCCTGGCGCGCGACGCCGAAGTGCGCGAGGCCGAGTTGCCGGAGCCCGAGCCAGACGTTCCACTCTACGAGAAGCGACGCAAGGTCTATCCGCAGCGCGTGCGCGGCACGTTCCGGCGCATCAAATGGGCGGTGCTGCTCGTCACGCTCGGCGTCTACTACCTGCTGCCCTTCGTGCGCTGGGACCGCGGGCCCAATGCGCCCGACCAGGCCGTGCTGGTCGATCTGCCGAACACGCGCTTCTACTTCTTCTTCATCGAGCTGTGGCCGCAGGAGGTCTATTACTTCACCGGTCTGCTGATCATCGCCGCGGTTGCGCTGTTCCTGATGAACGCGATCGCGGGCCGCCTCTGGTGCGGCTATCTCTGCCCGCAGACGGTGTGGACCGACCTGTTCCAGGCCATCGAGCGCCTGACCGAAGGCGACCGGCGCGAGCATCTGCAGCGTGAGCGCGGCCCCTGGACGCTGGAGCGCGTTGCGCGCGCCGGCGCCAAGCATTTCCTCTGGCTGATGGTGGCGTGGTGGACCGGCGGCGCCTGGGTGCTGTACTTCGCCGATGCGCCGACCCTGGTGCGCGATCTCGCGACGCTCCACGCGCCGTTCATCGCCTATGCCTGGATCGGCATCCTCACGGTCACGACCTATTTCCTCGCGGGCCATCTGCGCGAGCAGGTGTGTCTCTATATGTGTCCGTGGCCGCGCATCCAGGCGGCGTTGACCGACGAGCACGCGCTCAACGTCACCTACCGCTATGACCGCGGCGAGCCGCGCTGCTCCTTGAAAAGGAGCGAGCTGTTGCGCTCCAAGGGCGAGCCCGCCGGCGATTGTGTCGATTGCATGCTGTGCGTTCATGTCTGCCCGACCGGCATCGACATCCGCCAGGGGCCCAATCTCGGCTGCATCCAGTGCGGCCTGTGCATCGATGCCTGCGACTCGGTGATGGACAAGATCGGGCGCCAGCGAAAGCTCATCGCCTACGACACCGATATCAATATCAATCGCCGCCAGCGTGGCGAGGCGCCGGAATATCGTATCCTGCGGCCGCGCACTGTGCTCTACGCCGCCGTGATCGCCGTGGTCGCGCTGACCATGCTCTATGCGCTCGTGACGCGCGTCACCGAATCCATCAGCGTGATCCACGAGCGCAATCCGATGTTCGTGCGGCTCTCCGACGGAGCGATCCGCAACGCTTACGTGGCTCGGATCATCAATAAGAAGTCAGAGCCGCGCCAATTCGCGCTCAGCGTCACCGGCCTCGCCGGCACCTTCGTCGATGTGGTCGGCGCGACACGCCGGCCCGGCATGAGCCCGGTGATCGAGGTGGGGCCGGACCAGACCCGCGAGGTCCGCGTGCTGGTCACCGACTACGACGATAGCCGCGAGCATTCGACGCCGATCCGTTTTCACATCCTGGATGTCGCGGGCACCGAGCGAGCGCAGACATCCGACCATTTCTGGAGGCCACAATGAGCGACGTACAAGTTTCCGGCGGGGGCGCCGCAAGGCCGGGGAAGGTGACGGGATGGACCGTTCTGGGCTGTCTCGTCGCCTTCTTCGCCGTGGTCGCGGGCGTCAACGGCTTCATGATCCGCGCCGCGGTGACGACCTTCGGCGGCGTCGAGACCGAGAGCTCCTACAAGGCGGGTCTGGCGTTTTCCCGCGAGCTGAAGGCAGTGCAGGCCCAGGACGCGCGCCATTGGGACGTACGCGCCCACGTGACGCCGGGCAGCGAGAAGCAATGGGTGGAGGTGACGGCGCGCGATGCGCAAGGCAAGCCGCTTGCCGGGCTCACAGCGCTGGTCCGCTTCAATCATCCGACCGACCGGCGCGCCGATGTGATCCTTACGAGCCGCGAGGTCGCCCCGGGGCGCTATGCCGGCTCGGCCGCGCCCGCAGCGGGCCAATGGGACCTGGTGATCGAGCTGATGAACGGCGAGGAGCGGGTGTTCCTCTCGAAGAACCGCATTGTCGTGAAGCAGGGCTAAAGTCATGTCGGAAACCCTCGACCTTTCGATGTTCGTCACGCGCGCCCCGGACGGTATCGCCCGCATGGAGCTTGCCGTCGATGGCGTCGGCTGTGCGAGCTGCATTCGCAAGATCGAGGATGGCCTCAAGGACACCCCGGGCATCGCCAGCGCGCGGTTGAATTTTACCGACCGCCGCCTCGCGGTTGGCTGGCGCGAGGACAAGCTCAGCGCCGGCGGGGTGATCGAGGCGCTCGAGCGGATCGGCTACCGCTCGCATCCGTTCCGGGCACAACAAGCCGAGTCCGACGAGGCCCGGCACGCCAAGTGGCTGCTCAAGTGCCTGGCGGTCGCGGGCTTTGCGGCGATGAACGTGATGCTGCTGTCGGTCTCGGTGTGGTCCGGCAACGTCACGGACATGACGGTAGAGACCCGAGACCTGTTCCATTGGCTCTCGGCCGCCATCGCGCTACCGGCAGCAGCCTATGCGGGTCAGCCGTTCTTCCAGAGTGCATGGCGCGCGCTACGCGCCGGCCGCACCAACATGGACGTGCCGATCTCGATCGGAGTGACGCTGGCGCTCGGCATGTCGGTTGCCGAGACCATCGCTCACGCCGAGCATGCCTATTTCGATTCCGCGTTGATGCTGCTGTTCTTCCTGCTTTGCGGCCGGGCACTCGATCACGCCATGCGGAGGAAGACGCGGGCCGTGGCCGGCAATCTCGCGGCGCTCAAGGCCGAGGTGGCGCATCGACTCGATGATAACAACGAGATCGTCTCGGTGCCCAGTGCGGCGCTGAAGCCCGATGATCGCGTTCTGGTGCGACCGGGCGAACGCGTGCCGGCCGACGGCGTCATTCTGTCCGGCAGCACCCAGCTCGACGAGAGCCTCGTCACCGGCGAGACGGTGCGGCGCGTGGCGGCACCGGGCGCCGAGATCTATGCGGGCAGCCGCAACACTTCGGGCGCCATCACCATGAAGGTGACCGCAGCAGCTGGCGGCTCCCTGATCGACGAGGTGCAGCGGCTGCTCGACAGCGCGATCGTCGCGAAATCCAGGATCGTGCAGCTCGCCGACCGTGCGGCGCGGCTCTACGCGCCGGTCGTACATCTCACGGCGGCGCTGACCGTGATCGGCTGGCTGATCGCAGGCAGCTCGATCCACGATGCGATCGTCACCGGCATCGCGGTGCTGATCATCACCTGCCCCTGCGCGCTGGCGCTTGCCATCCCGGCCGTGCAGGTCGTGGCCTCCGGTGCGCTGTTCCGGAGCCGCATCATCGTCAATGCCGGCGACGCCATCGAGCGGCTCGCCTGCGCCGAAACCGTGGTGTTCGACAAGACCGGCACGCTGACGCTGCCGGAGGCGCAGCTCGCCAATGCCGCGGCGGTGCCGCCGGACCTGTTGGAACGTGCGGCGCGGCTGGCGCTGTCGAGCCATCATCCGCTCGCCTCCGCAGTGGCGCGGCACGCGAGGCTCCGCACACCCTATGACGGTGCGGTGGAAGAAGCGGGCCGCGGCGTTCGTGCGACCATTGATGGCGCCGAAGCCCGTCTCGGCAGCCCCGAGTTTTGCGGCGTCGCCGCGCCTGCGGACAACGCCGGCGGCGCGTCGTATATCGCCTTCATCCATGGTGACCGCTCGGCGGTGCTGGCGGTCCGTCAGACGCTGCGGCCCGAGGCACGAGAGACAGTGCGCGCTCTCGCGGCGCTCGGATTCGATCTGCACATCCTCTCCGGTGACCGCCTTGAAGCGGTGGCGCCGATCGCCGAGGAGCTCGGCATCCGCTCCTGGCGGGCGGGCCTGAAGCCTGCCGAGAAGATTACGCGCCTTGTTGAAATGAAGGCCGCCGGGCGTCGCGTGCTGATGGTCGGCGACGGCCTCAACGACGCGCCGGCGCTCGCCGCCGCCCACGTGTCGCTGTCGCCGATCAGCGCCGCCGAAATCACCCAGGCCCAGGCCGATGCGGTGTTCCTGGGCGAGTCGCTGACGCCGGTGCTCGATGCTGTGCGGGTCGCGCGGCAGGCTCGCGCGCTGATGATGCAGAATCTCTGGATCGCAGTGCTCTACAACACCGTTGCGGTGCCGGTGGCGATTGTGGGCCTTGTCACGCCGCTGATCGCAGCCGCCGCGATGTCGGGCTCCTCGGTGATCGTCACCCTCAATGCGCTCCGTGCCCGCCGGAAGGCAGGTCCACTGGATTCAGGTCTGACCGCGGCGACTGCGTCTGCAACCACCGGAGCCGCCGCATGACCGTGCTGCTTTATCTGGTGCCGATGGCGCTGCTCCTGGGACTCTCCGGCCTCGCAGCATTCCTGTGGTCGATGCGCGCCGGCCAGTACGACGACCTGGACGGTGCGGCACTGCGTGTGCTGTCGGATGACGATGTCCAATGACAAGCGCTCAGAAATGACCGCGCCTGCAACCCATGCCGAACCCAGGCTGCGGCGCAGTCTCACGCTGCCCCTGCTGACGCTGTATGGGATCGGCGTCACCGTGGGTGCGGGTATCTACGTGCTCATCGGGGCGGTTGCGAGCCATGCCGGAATCCATGCACCTCTGGCGTTCGTCATGGCGGCGATTGTGATGGGCCTGACGGTCGCGTCCTACGCCGAATTGTGCGCGCGTTATCCGGTGGCGGCCGGCGAGGCCGCCTACGTCCGGGCCGCATTCCATCGGCGCTGGATTTCGACCCTCACCGGTCTTGCCATGATCGGCGCCGGTATTGTCGCGACCGCCACAGTGGCCATCGGTTCGGCCGGCTACATCGCGCAGTTCGTCGACCTGCCGCAGGCGGTCATCACCACCGCCGTGATTGTCTGCCTCGCCATGGTCACAGCCTGGGGCGTGCTGGAGTCCGTTTTGCTTGCCTGCATCTTCACGGTAATCGAAGTCAGCGGTCTCGTAATGATCGTCGCTGCCGCATGGCACGCCGATCTGCCGATCGGTTCATCGCTCTTTGCCATGCCTACCGCGAGCTTTGCGCAGTGGAGCGGTATCGGCTTCGCCGGGCTGCTCGCGTTCTTCGCATTCACCGGCTTTGAAGACCTGACCAACATGGCCGAGGAAACGCGGGAGCCGGAACGAAACGTCCCCATCGCGATGGCGGTGACGCTGGTGGTCACCACCGGGCTTTACGTCTTGATCGCGGCAACCGCGGTGGTCGCATTGCCGATCGACAGGCTCGCGGCAAGCCCGGCACCGCTGAGCCTGCTGTTTGCGGAGGTCGCGGGCATCAGCCCCGCTGCCATCAGCGCTATCGCCATCGTCGCCACGCTCAATACCATCATCGCACAGATGACCATGGCCATCCGCGTGGTCTACGGCCTGGCCGATCAAGGCGACCTGCCGCGTGTCTTGGCCCAGGTGCATCGGAAGACATCGACACCACTGTTGGCAACGGCGGTGATCGCCATTCTGGCGCTTTGCCTCGCTCTGGTCGCCCCTTTCGAGAAACTCGCTGAAGCGACCTCGCTCGCCACGCTGTTCGTCTTTGCCCTGGTCAATCTCGCATTGATCAAAATTCGATTAGGCAAAGCGAAGCCGGCTCCATCGATTTTGACAGTGCCCTTGGTCATTCCCGTCTTGGGTTTGCTGACATGTCTTGCAATGGCGGCTATTTCGGCGCTCTGAATGCAGCGGAGTTCTTCTCCGCCAGTCAATCCAGTTCTCTCAACCCACAATCCTACCCACTGCGATTGATCGGCCCGATGGCCTACACGGGGGGCCGATGACCTTCGGTTCGAAACCGAACCTCAAGGAGCCGCAGATGTGCGCCCCCTCAGCGAAGAACTGTAAGGGAAAGTGCGACTGCTTTGCCAACCGCGCTTCTTGCTCATGCCCAATACGGCACCAGTTACGAACGCCAGGTGGATGTGTTGACAGATGCCCGATTACTCGAACTTCGAAATGTCGGCGGTGAAGCGTCAGCCAGCGCTTCATGCCACCTTGCCCGACAACCATGAACACACCGCGGCCGGAAACACGCCGAACGCTCCAACGATCAAGACATCGTTCAAGCTGACGTATGGCGGCGCGTAGAAGACAGCCGCCATCAACGCGCTCAGGACGTAGCCTACACTCGCCGTAATCGGGATTCTCCACCAGCGGGACAGCTTCATGGAGAGAAGCGCATCACCGATGCCTGTGAAAAACGCCGGGACAAGCCCGATGAAATAACCCATCACGAACGTCATCGGATTCGGCCAGAGCGAGGCAGTGCTGGTGGTGGTGGCCCAAAGCAGAAGGTGAAATGTGACCGAGCCGATCAGCGGGCCGAGCACAGGAAAGATCACGAGTTGCATCAGGCCGCCTTCACCACATCTTCTGCCAGCCTGCAAAGCTCATCATGAGATTTCCAGTGATTTTCAGGAAGACCGCTCAACCTCGTGAACTCTTGTCGGACCCAGGCTTCTCGCGCGGGCCGATTGCTCCGCTGTCATCTCCCTTGGTCGGATTTCCCCCTTGTTGGGTTCACTTGCCGGCGGTGTGTCGGAACGCGACATCGCTTTTAGAAATCGTCAACGCTTGGGCGGCACCCTGACCGCATGGGTAGACGGTCTGGGGCGCCAGAAACTGATGCTGATGTGGAAGCACTGCCGCTCGCAGAGCTGAATCACCGTATCGCGCGCTTGGAATATAGAACCAAGATCAAGCTGTCTTCGTCGCTCCGACGGTCGTCCTTCAAGAAGCTGGTCTGGCTTGAAGCACAGCGGGAGAGAATTCACGGCATCCCGGCCCCCAAACGAAAGTTCTGACGCCACCCGGAATCCGAGCCCGGACGTTGAGACATCATCAGGGCTTGGGTGGCAGCCTCACCAACCATGGGCGGTTTCGAGGGGGGCGCCGTCCCATCAAGACTGTCTTTACCGGACGCTGCTACGGCTTAGGTATGCGGTACCTGTCGTTTGCGTGTTGCCTTTTTCTAGCCGGCTGCGGGTCGGCGATGCCGGTGGTGGACTACGCGGGCAAAAATCCTGTGCAGGCGCAACTCGACCTCACGGCCTGCAAGCACGAAAGAGACAGCCAGCTTTTTACCGCCGGCGCCTATATCAGCCGATGCATGGAGCAGAAGGGCTATTTGGTGCTCGACCGAAGCTCCTGATTGATTCGATGCGGACGGCGAGACTGCGTCGCTACTCCTTCGCCCCCAGGACCCTGCTCAACCACGGCAGCGCCACATCGGTGAGAATTTTGCCGTCCGGCCATCCCGGCCCACGGCCGATATGACCGCCTTGCGGATTGACCCACGCCTCCTTGGGCGTTCCGGCGCGTTGCAGGATGTAAAGATCCTCGATCGGCACCTGGCTGTCGTTGACGCCATTGATCAGCAGCATGGGCGCCGACGGCTTGCCGATGAAGCCGCGTGTCTGGAGCGACATGCGCGGGCCATAAGCCAGAAAGTCATCGAGGCTCGACACCCGATAGACCGATGCCCGTGCCGCAAACAGATCGAACAGGTATTCGCGGGTGCCCAGTGCCTTGCTCTGCCATTCGGGCTGGAAGTAACTGTGGACCGGCCCGCCCCACACCACCGTGCCGCGAATTCGGTCCTTCTCGGTGAAGCCCAGGGCCGCAGCCCAGTAGCCGCCCCAGCTTGCGCCGATGACGGCGAGCCGCTTGCCGTCGACCTCCGGACGCGTCAGCAGATAATCGATCGCGGCCGAGTACATCTTTTCGGCACCGACATCGATTTTGATGGGCGCCTCGCCGGTGCCCGGCATGTCGAGACAAAGCACGCCAATGCCGGTCTTCAAGAGATGCTCGGCGCGCTCGCACCAGTATTCCTTGTATGAATCGAGCCCGCCGATGGCGAGCGCGATGGGGACCGGACGCGGAGACTTCGGCAGCGCCAGATAGGCGTGCACGGTCTTGCCGTCATAAGCAAAACTCACCGGCTCGATCGGCGGATCGGCGGTCGCCGCAGCTTTCTTGAAGTCTTCGATCGAACGCGCATAGGCCGACTTCTTGCCCGCTGAATTCGGCGTCGGCCAGCCGCCGAACGCGTCATAGCGGAAGGCCATCATATAGGCTTCGTGCGCGGCCTTTCGGTCGTTCGCGGCAACTTCATCACCGCGTTTCAGGTAGCGGGCGCCCATCGCGCTCCAGGCGCGCGCCCACTCGTCCCGGTCGACGCTCGTGATATTGGCCAGGATTTCCCGCACGTCATCGGCCTTCATGCCGGTGAGCGGATAGGCATTGCGGTCGGCGCGCTGTTGCACGGCTTCCTTCAACTCGGGCCACGTTCGCTCCGGCGCAAGCTGCGCGGATGCCGCACCGATCAAGAAGCATGAGACCAAACCAGCCAAAATCGCAGATCGGATGCCTGTCACGTTGCCCTCCACTTCAAAGGCCGCACCACCGGTAATTGGCGCAGCCCGGTTCAGCCGCCGACCTTGATGCCTGTCAGGCGCACGATTTCCTTCCAGCGCGGCGTGACGTCGGCGATGTAATCGGAAAAATTCTTGACGCTGCCGGGATTGGGCTCGATGCCGAGCTTCGCGAGGCCGTCGCGCACATCCGGGTTCTTCAGCCCGTCATTGATCGCCCTGTTCAACTGCTCGACGATCGGCTGCGGGGTGCCTGCCGGTGCGACGATCCCGAACACGGAGTCGTAGTCCTCCTTGAGGTAGCCCGTCTCGATCAAGGTCGGCACGCCGGGAAGTTCCGGCCAGCGCTTGTCTCCGGTGACAGCGAGCGCCTTGAGCTTTCCTGACTGGATGTGCGGCAGCAGCACCGACTTGCCATTCACCGTCATCTGGACCTGGCCTGCGACAAGGTCCGTCACCATCGGACCGCCTCCGCGGTAGGGAACATGGACGATGTTCACTCCGGCGGCGCGCTTGAACAGCTCGATGACGAAATGCGGGCCGATGCCGATGGAGGAGCCGTAGTTCAATTTGCCCGGGTTCGCTTTCGCATAAGCGACCAGCTCATCGATCGTATTCACCGGAACGCCCGGGTTCACGACCATGGCCCCAGGATCGATCGTCGTCAGGGCAACGGGCGTCAGGTGCTGCGCCGGGTCGAAATCGAGATTGAACAGAAGCTTCTGCGTGACAAACGTGCCGGATACGCCAACCGACATCAGCGTGTAGCCGTCGGCCGGTGCACCGATCACCTGCTTGAGTGCGATCGTGCCGCCTGCGCCACCCTGGTTTTCGACCAGAATCGGCTGGCCGAGGACCGAGGATGCGCCGCGAGCGACCAGCCGTGCGGCGGTGTCAGTGGCACCGCCCGCCGGAAACGGCACCACAAGCTTGATCGGGTGGTCCGGGAATGCGCAGGCGACACCGCCAAGCGCATTCAAGACGACCATTGCGAGTGCTACGCGCAGGCTGGATCGGATGGGATTCATTTTCGCTCCCAGCTTATCGCCAAGCAGTTCACCGCCAGGCGTCGACCGAGATCGTCTTGCGATACTTTGCGCCCATGATCCGCCAGTAGCCGTTGGCCTCGCCGCCGACTACCACGATATTGATATCCTTCTCGGGGAAGATGCGGATCAACTCGTCTTCCTTGGCCTTGAGCCAGGTCGCCATCGGCTCCTCGCCGAAGGTCGCCCGCGGATAAACGTAGTTCTGTACGAGCTGCAGATCCCAGTAGCGGCCGGCCGGCATCTCGCCGGTCTCGTGGATGAAGCGGATCAGCTTCTGCTTGGTGTCGAAACCGCCGCGGTCGAGAAATTGCCGCGCCGTAATGGGATCGAGCAGCAGGCACGGCGACGAATTGCCGTCGATGCCGGCCAGCATGTCGCGGACGTGCTCGCGCCAGTATTTCTCGCGCAACCCGAGACAGAACGTGGTCGAGCGGCAGCCGTAGAACACGCTCACCGTGCTGTCGGTGGGCTTGAAACCCTTCTGCACGTGCAGCGGCTCCCAGGGGCTGCGCTCCTCGTTCTCCGCGAACGTGACATTGTTGTAGGTGTAGCTGTTGCCCTGCGAGCCCATGAACGTGACACCGGGCTCGGAGCCGCCCTGCAGATTCTGCGACAGCAACCCGTAGGCGCGGCCGATGGTGGCATTGGCGTGGTTGTAGGGGCCCATCGCGCCGATGCCCGAGTTCATCCCGATTTCCTTGCGGATCGGGCCGTTGACCACGACCATCGCGGAGGACGAGCTCGAGGTCGAGCCGCGCGCCGAAACTTCCGACGCCGCAAGGGCGAGGATGACCGGGAAATATTCCGGATTGGCGCCGGCCATGACGGCGTTCACCGCCACCTTCTCGACGGTGTATTCCCAATGAGCGCGGAACTCGGTCGCCTGCATGCGGCCGACGATCTCGTCAGGCTTGCGGCTGGTCGCGGCCAGCATCGCGGCGACACGCTGCTCGGTCGGGAGCACGACCGGCAGCCCGTCGGTCCACCGGTTCTCCAGGAACTGGCGTTGCAGATTGTCTTCGGTGTCCGGCTCGACCAGCCGCGGCGTGGTCCGCTCGAACGTCGTTGCACCGGCTGTTGTACTTGCCGACATCGCTCAGCCGTTCAGCGCGGTGGTGAGACCTGCGATGATCTCCTGCATCACCGGCGCCCCGGTGATCGGGTCCTTGCCGTAGACGTAGGCCTTCAGCTCCGCGGCGGTCTTGCCCATGACGGGCTGCGGCACGAAGGCGCGCGGCGCGTCCGGCATTCCGGCCATCTTGGTCACCGACTGCACGACGCGGTCGAACTTGTCGGTGTGGATCGCAACCGTCGGCACGCCGTAGCGCGTCTCCAGCGATATCGCATGGGTGGCGACTCCAGGCGCGCAGGTGCTGCAATGACCGACACCCACGATTGCGGCGTCGCCGTTCGCCTTGATCTCGTCCCAGGTCTTGGGGTCGTCGTGCTGATAGGTGTTGGAGAGCGAGATCATCCTGGTCTTCACCGCCGGCATGTGCTCGCCGAACCAGTTCTGGACCTGCTTCAACAACTCGACCGAGTCGTCGAAGCGGCAATCGACCAGATAGATGGTCTTGCCATCGAGACTCTCCGGCCTCGGCGCTTGGGCCTTCTTGTTGATCTTCGGCGGATAGCCGACCGGATTGAGGACGGTGATCTTGTCGGCCGACTCGGCCCGCGGGGTGGCCACGATCTTGTTCATGGATATGGTCCCTGGACGTTGCTCCGGCCATCAAAGTAAAGCGCCCATCGGATGAGAACAAGGCGTGTTCGCGCTGGCGGGCCATTAGCGCGTTTTACGCGCGTCTTCGACGCGCTATGGCGAGCGGACAGCGCGAAAGCTTGTCGGCGTGCGGGCGACATTGTTACGATCAAGCCATGCAGGACATCGATATTGTGATCGTCGGCGCCGGCGTCGCGGGACTCACTGCCGCCACGGTGGCGGGGCGTCACGGCCTCAAGGTCATTGTGGTCGACCGTACGGGCGTCGGCGGCCAGATCAGCACCGCCGAGCGGATCGAGAATTTTCCGGGATTCCCGCAGGGCATCGCCGGCCACGAGCTCGGCCCGCTGCTGCACGAGCAGGCCGAGGCGGCCGGCGCCGAGTTCATGCTCGACACCATCGAATCGATTGAGGCCGAGGACGGCCGCTTCCTGGTGCGCGGCGCCGACACGCTGCGGGCGCGCGCCGTGATCGTGGCGGCCGGCTCCACGCCGCGTCAGCTGGGCATTCCGGGCGAAGAGCCGTTCCTCGGCAAGGGCGTGTCGCATTGCGCCTCCTGCGACGGGCCGTTCTTCAAAGGCCAGGAGGTCGTCGTGGTGGGCGGCGGCGATTCCGGGCTCGACGAGGCGCTGGTGCTCGCCGCGCATGCGGCGCGCGTCACGGTCGTGCATCGCGGTGCGAACCTGCACGCGCAGCAATCGATCGTCACGCGCGCAGCGACCGATCCCAAGGTCGCGATCCTGCTCGATACCGTCGTGGAGGAGATCGTCGGCGGCGACGCCGTCACCGGCGTCCGGCTGCGTGACCGCAAGAGCGGTGACGTGCGCCTGCAGCCGGTCAAAGGCGTGTTCGTCTACGTCGGATCCGAGCCGAACACCAGATTCCTGCAAGGCTTCGTCGCGCTCGATGGCTCAGGCCACATCGAGACCGACACCATGATGCGGACCTCGCGGCCCGGCCTGTTCGCCGCGGGCGACATCCGCAAAGGCTCGGTCGCCATCATCGCCGCCGTTGCGGGCGACGGCGCCACCGCCGCGGTCGTGGCGGCGCGCTATCTGCAAAACGGCGGCTGACCCGATCAGCGGCCATGTGCCGTGCGGGCGCGCGGCTCTCCGCCATCATTCCGGCAGCCCCGCTTTGCGCAGGCCCTCCACGAACGTGGCGAGATCTTCGGGCCGCCGGAGCACGACCCAATCCGCGACGTTCGAGATGCGCAGCGTGGGATCGATCCGGCGCGCGTGCTGCAAGGCACGCCGCGCGTCATCCATGTGGCCCGCAAGCGCATGGCTCGCCGCGCTGAAGGCCGACACCCGCAGGATGTTGGGCAACTCCCGCGAAGCCTTCTCGGCCCATGCGGAGGCCTCGCCGAAGCGGCGGGCAAACATATGGGCCATCGCGGTTCCGGTCTGCATCTGAAACAGCTCCGGATCGAGCGGGCTCAGACGCATGGCGCGGGCGAAACGCTCGACGGCCTCGTCATGCTCGCCGCAGGAGATTCTCTGGAAACCGCTGAGATACCAGGCCGTCGACAGGTTCGGATTGAGCAGCAGCGCCCGGTCGACCGCCGCGATCCCCCGGTCGAGATCGCCGCCGAAATGGGCGAGTGCGTGCCCGCCTCGCGAAAGCGCGACTGCGTCGTTGGCGCCGAGCTCGACGGCGCGGTTGGCCCATCTGGCGCCTTCGGCAAAGCCCCGCACGCGATCGTCCATCCAGTTGTTCATCTTGCGCCAGTAGTGGCACGACGCCGCCATACCACAGGCCGATGCGAATTCCGGATCGAGCTCGATCGCCCTGTGGAACAGCGGCAGCGCGTCGGAGATGGCCTGCCGGCTGCCCTGATGGAAATTCGCCATGCCGCGCAGATAATAGTCGTAGGCATCGAGGCTTCCGGTCGGCTTGCGCATGGCGCGCTCGATCTCGGCGCGCTCGAGCTGCGGCGCGATGGCACCGACGACGCTCGTCGCAACCTGATCCTGCAGCTCGAAGAGATCGTCGAGGGTGCCTTCGAAGCGCTCGGCCCACAGATGCATCCCGGTCGTCGCGTCGATGAGCTGTCCGGTGATGCGCACCCGGTTCGCCGCCTTGCGCATGCTGCCTTCCAGCACATAGCGCACGCCGAGCTCGCGGCTCACCTGCTTCACGTCGACCGCACGCTCCTTGTACGCGAAGCTCGAATTGCGGGCGATGACGAACAGCCAGCGAATGCGCGACAGCGCCGCGATGATGTCCTCGACCATGCCGTCGATGAAGTAGTCCTGCTCGGGATCTCCGCTCAGGTTCACGAACGGCAAGGCGGCGATCGAGGGTTTGTCGGGAAGCTCCTGCGCGGCGGCGCGCGCTTCATTCGCGTTGACGGATTCAGGTTTCGAAGAGCCTGGGCCGGCCGATGGCTGCACTTCCGTGACGTCGCCGACGAATCGGAATCCTTTGCGGGCGATGGTTCGGATCAGGCGCTGGTCCTGGCCGCTGTCGTCGATGGCTTTGCGCGCCGCATTGATGTGGCTGGTCAACGTCGATTCCGAGACGATGCGTCCGGCCCATACCGCATCCAGCAGCTCATCCTTGCTGACGACGTGCTCACGGTTGCGCACCAGATGGAGCAGGAGATCGAACACTTGCGGCCCGAGCGCAATCGCCTCCCGGCCCCGCATGAGCTCCCGCCGTTCAGGGTCGAGCACATAGTCCTCGAACGCGTACCGCACCTCGCCTCTCCCTGATCGGGCACGCCGCCGGCGCTCCGACCCAATCCCGGCAAATTATTGATAACATAGAAGTTATCGCCGTCATCGCTGCGTTGTCACGCCGAATTGGACGCCACCCGGCACCGCGGTGACCGCAGTCTTCCAGGACGAATAAGCAAGCCAAATTCAAGCGCAGTTCAAGGCCACTGCAAGGCTTTGCGCCCGGCGATCCGGCATCGTGCCACCCGTCGAATACGCCATGGACGGAGACCAGGCATGAAGATCGTCGTCATCGGAGGCACCGGCCTCATCGGATCGAAGCTCGTCGCAAGGCTTCGGCAGGCGAGCCACGAGGTCGCGGCTGCGTCACGCAACTCGGGCGTCAACACCATCACGGGCGAAGGACTGGCGCAGGCGCTGGCCGGTGCGCAGGTCGTCGTCGACGTGGCGAATTCGCCGTCGTTCGAGGACAAGGCGGTTCTCGAATTTTTCGAGACGTCGGGCCGCAACCTCATGGCCGCCGAGGCGGCGGCCGGCGTGCGTCATCACCTGGCCCTGTCGGTTGTCGGGACCGAGCGCCTGCTCGAAAACGGATACATGCGTGCGAAATTGGCCCAGGAGAGGCTGATCAAGACCTCGGGGATTCCGTACACCATCCTGCAGGCGACCCAGTTCTTCGAATTCATCGGCGGCATCATCGAGGGCGGCTTGAAGGACGGCGTGATCCGTCTGTCGCCCGCCCTCATCCAGCCGGTCGCGTCGGACGACGTCGTCGCAACGCTCGCCGAGCTTGCGCTTGGACCGCCGTTGAACGCGACGATCGAGGTGGCCGGTCCGCAGGCGTGTCCGCTCGACAAGCTCGCGCGGAAATTCCTCGCTGCAACCGGCGACAGCCGTGAGGTGATCGCAGACGTTCATGCGCGCTATTTCGGCGCGAAGCTGAACGATCGATCGCTGACGCCCGGCGCGCACCCGCGCCTCGGCGCGATCCGCTTTGACGATTGGCTCAGCCGCACCGCGGCCAAGCGATAGCCGCAATCAAACGCAACGGGCGATGCCCAAGGCCGAAGGAGGCTCCCATGAATGCTCTCACGCCACATCCCAATCACCTGGAAGCCGTTCGGATCCTGAAAGATCCCGGCGTGGAGATCGGCGATGCCTCCATGAGCCCGCCGAAGCCGCCGCGCACCTCGCCCCTGCTGGGTGCGGGCGTCCGGCTGTTCATCCTGGTCATGGCCGGTGCTCTGACCGCCTTCGTCGCCACCAAATGGGACTGGTGGGTGGGATCGGCCGTGCTGCAAAGCACCGACGACGCCTATCTGCAGGCCGACATGACGCCGCTCGCCGCGAAGAGCGCGGGCTATGTCCGCAAGGTTCTGGTCAAGGATTTTCAGAAGGTGAAGGCAGGCGACCTTCTGGTGGAGATAGTCGACGATGACTACAGGGCCCAGCTCGATCAGGCGCGGGCGAATGTCATGTCCGCCCAGGTCGCGATCGAGAACATCGAGCAGCAGAGGCTCCTGCAGCAGGCGCTGATCAAGCAGGCCGAGGCGACGATCCAGGCGAGCGAGGCGGACTACACGAAGTTTCATCTCGAGTCGGTCCGCCAGCAGACGCTGCTGGCCAGCAGCGGCGCCGGCACACCCCGCCTCACCGAGCAGGCGGTGGCCGGCGAAAAGCGCGCCGTGGCGACGCTCGACCTCAACCGCGCCCAGCTCGAGCAGCAGCGCCAGCAGTTGAACGTGCTGCAAAGCCAGCGCAAGCAGGCCGAGGCGACGCTCAAGGCGCAGGAGGCCGTGCGCAATCTCGCCGAGATCAATCTCGGCTACACCCGCATCGTCGCGCCTGCCGATGGCATGGTCGGCCTGCGCCGCGTTCAGCCCGGCCAGTACGTCAGTGTCGGCACGCAGATGATATCGGTCGTGCCGCTGCCGAACATCTGGGTCATCGCGAACTATAAAGAGACGCAGATGACCCGCGTCCGGATCGGCCAGCGGGTTCGCGTGACCGTGGACGCTTTCCCTGGCCGGACGTTGCACGGCCACGTCGACAGCTGGTCGCCGGCGTCCGGCGCGCAGTTCTCACTGCTGCCTCCCGACAACGCGACCGGCAATTTCACCAAGGTGGTGCAGCGCATCCCGGTCAAGATCGTGCTCGATCCCGATCCGGCGGTGAACGAGCTGCTGCGGCCGGGCATGTCCGTGATCGCCACCATCGACACCAACTCGACCTCGCCCGATCTGGGCGCTGGCGCACAGTAAGGATCGGGAGGGCGCGATGGACATCCTCCGGCTCGGCTTTCCTGGCCTTTCCTGGCGCGGCGCTCGCGCGGAGCGCGCTGCCGCTCACGCGGCTCCCCCTGTCACCGGCACGCGTCCTCTCATCGGCGTCATCGCCGTGCTGCTGGGCTCGGCCATCTCGACGCTGAGCGGCCGCATCACGACGTTCGGCCTCGCGGACATCCGGGGCGCCGTCCATGCCGGCTTCGATGAAGGCGCCTGGATCACCACCAGCTTCACGGTCGGCCAGATGCTGATCGCGCTGGTCGCGGCCTGGCTCGGAGGGGTGTTTGGTCCGCGCCGGGTGCTGATGATCTCGTGTGTTGTCTTCGCGCTGTCCAACCTGCTCTTGCCATTCTCGCCGAACCTCGGTTTCGTCCTTGCCTTTCAAGCCGTCAGTGGGCTCGCCTCCGGCACGTTCATCCCGCTGACCATTGGCTTCGTGGTGCAGAATCTGCCGCCCCGGCTGCTCCTGTACGGAGTCGCGGCCTACGCGATGAACACCGAGCTGTCGCTGCACATCGCGGCTTCGATCCAAGGGTGGTTCACCGATCACTGGTCGTGGAAATGGATCTTCTGGGACACGGCGCTGCTGACACCGTTCATGATGCTCGGCATTCATTTCGGTATGCCGCGCCAACCCGTGAACCGCACGTTGCTGCGGACCGCCGATTGGCCGGGCATGATCTATGCGAGCGTAGGCTTCAGCATGCTGTACGCCGCCCTCGACCAGGGCAACCGCCTGGACTGGTTCAATTCCGGGCTGATCAACGGATTGCTGCTGGGCGGCTGCCTCTTGATCGCTGTCTTTGTCGGACGCGAGCGTTTTCATGGCCGACCATGGATCAACCTGAATTTCGTGGCGCACGGCAACATCCCGCTGATATTTCTTTTCCTCACCTTTTTCCGGTTCGCAATTCTTTCCACCTCCTACATCATCCCACAGTACCTCACGACGATTCAGAACTATCGGGCGATGGAGGTCGGGAGCGTGTTGCTGTGGATCGCACTTCCGCAGCTTCTGCTCGCGCCGATCGCAGCAATGATCCTTCGCTTCGTCGAGGCGCGCTTCCTGATCGCCCTGGGCTTTGCGCTTGTCGGCCTCGCCTGTTTCATGGCGGGCGAGCTCACCCATGACTGGGCAAGCGGCGACTTCCTGCCCTCGCAGATCGTCCAGGCCATTGGTCAGTCCTTCGGGCTGACGGGACTGGTGTGGTTCGGCGTCAAGCATCTGAAGCCCAGCGAGGCTTATACATTCGGCGCAATGATCCAAACTGCGCGATTGTTCGGCGGGGAGCTCGGCCTGGCCTTCGTCCAGACCTTCATACGCGTACGCGAGCAGGTCTATTCCAACCTGATCGGGCAGCACGTCACGGCCGGTTCGCTGCTGACGGATCAGCGGCTGCAGGACTATGCTCAGGCGGTTGCAGGACGCTCCGTCGGACAGGTCGAGGCCAATGCCCGTGCGACCGCGCTTCTGGCCCGGTCGGTACAGGGGCAGGCTTACGTTCTGTCTTTCATCGACAGCTTCATGATCGTCGGCTTTGCGGCGATCGGCGCCTTGCTGCTGATGCTGCTCCTTCGCACGGTGCCGTCAACGGCCCCAGCGCCTCTGGCAACTGCTGCGCGACCGTAAGACCCACATCTGTTGACGCTCGCCGGGCTTCGCCACGGCCCTTCGGAATCTCATAGCGGCAACTTTTTCTATTCGGGGCAACGCTTGAGTTCTACCACACGCGCCCGTTGGCTGCTAACTTAAAGTTGCACCCGTGACGGGGGGCCAAGTCGCGGGGGAAAGTTCAGTGCCAAAACTGGCTCACATTTCAGACCTGCATTTCGGTCCCAGCTTCAATCTTGCGATCTGGAAAAACGTGCGCTCTCAAATCAAGAAGCTGGAACCGGATGTCCTAATTGCTTCTGGTGATTTCGTCGACCACCCCAATCCTTTTCGGCTTCTGGCAGCAAAATCCGAACTATTGGATTTGTGCAAAGAGATTGGGTCGGCGCCGGAACTGTTTGTTGTGCCTGGTAATCACGATGTTTCCTATTATGGAAACATTTGGAGCCCTTTCGGGTCCCGATGGTTTGAACGCATTTTTTTTAACGATACATCTCAATTGAGAGCGCACGTCGAACGCAAGCTAAAAATCAAGATCGGCCTGAACGAAGACAGCCTGTCCCTATCTTTTCGTCAAAAACTGCGTTGGGCATTTCTACGCGGTGCGATTCGGCGGCACATCAAAGATTCTTGTGATAAACGCGTACAGAGCTGTAGCCATCGTGGTTGCGCAATGCAATGGCCGACCGAGAGCGTCCACAAAAAAATCAGTATTACCTGTTTTGATTCCAATCCATCTGGCCTGAAGTCGCTTTTCTTCGCGACCGGCCATATTCATCCCGATCAGCTTGTCAGGGTCGGAAGCAAGCGCGAGAGAAATGCTAATTGCTCATTGTGCGCAGCATCAACTGAATACGGAAACGATCCTAGCGCTTTGCTGCGAGTTGCTGTCCTACATCATCACGCGCTGCCGATAGCCCTACCTCAGGAAACGACCTCCGGTCGCCTCGGTGAAGAAAAGGTAGAACCCTTTCTACTTCTCAGAAACAGCGGCGACTTTTTGCACAAGCTACAGAACAATAATTATGATCTCGTGTTACACGGTCACAAACACAAACAACAATTCGCGCAGTTTGAGCTTCAAAGCCCGAGACTGAAACCTTACAGAGTGCTGGTACTTGCGGGAGGCAGCGCCGCACACAAAGGCGAGCGTCCAGAGCACAACACTCTCAGACTAATTCGAATGAGCCCGAATGGGCAGCTTGCAATACAGACCTTCGAGGAAGGAATCCAAAACGACCAAGAGACTTATCAAGAATCCGTTCTGCAGCTGAAAACTCGAGCGTTTCACCGCGCCCTCGAACGAGCCAAACGTCAATCAGACATATATCATATCCAAGAGAAGATCGATGAAGTTGGCAACATACGAACCACCTATCGTATCACCGAGCTAACCGCTACCGCCGATAGCAGCCCAATTACTCAAATCCCATATCGCATCTCAACAGAGAAGATACGGCAGGGGTTCTTCCATCGCATAACTCCTGAACCCGAGTTTCGAGACAGAATTAAGGTGATGTGGCGTGATCGTTCAGACAAGCTTCACGAGCTCGATCAAATACCCGAAGACCTTGACGGCGGCTGCTATTCGCTTCTGCCTACTCAGCCAATCGAACCCGGCGCAGACCGCGGCCTGACGTATGGAGTGACCTGTGGGACAGCAAACAGCATAGCCATGACCACATGGGAGCTTCGGCAACGCAAGGTCGATGATCCAATGGAAGCTCTGTGTCATTACATCTCCCACCCGACCAGGCTCCACATCATGGAACTCCAAGTTCCGCGAGTACTTGATCAAGTAACTCCTCGCCTTCGATGTCTGCGGCACAAAGATTATCCGAATTTCCCTCTGACTTTCCGGACCGACTGCCCTCCGATCGAATACAGTGATTTTGAGGCAGACGAGTGGGTTCAAGAACAAGAAGCTTCAAATCTGAAATTCAACGCTTTAACTCGGACTTGGCGGCTCGAAGTTCATTACCCACTTGTCGGTTATCTTTATGAACTGGCGTGGGAGGTCCCGAACATCGAAACCGACCGATTGGTGGAAGGTCGAACGAAAGATAACCAATCCACGTTGTTAGGCCTTGCCTTGCGGCAACGCGAAGAACGCATTTCTCGGACAGATGCTGAGGCTCTCCGCCAATTCGCAGATTTTGCGAACTCTCTGAAACAGAGATTTCGTTCGCAGAATCCAAATGAAAAGCAGGCGGTGTTTCTGATGGTCTATGATGTCAGCGATCAGCAGTTGCATTCTGTGATGGCAAGCCAACCACAGCCCGATATCATTGAAAACGTAATCGACGAAATCAAAGCCCCTCTGGGCAGCGGGGTGGCAGGAGCGGCATTCTTGCAGCGCCAAGTTTTGGCATGGCGCGAAGACAGGGAGAGCGATTCCTTAATTGTCCCAACCCAAATACCTAGTATGGACGCCAAACATGTTCTGGCTCTGCCAATTTACTACCAGCGGCAATCGGATGAACCTGAGGCTGGTCAACTGGTACTAACTCCAGGCGCCGTTTTAGGAGTTGTAACCCTCGCCTCCGATGCGAATGGCTCGGAAATCGTCAGATGCGAACAAAATGATAGAGAAGGCGAGCAACTGAGCAAGGAAGCCCAAACTATTGCGCAATACGCGGTTACCGAGATCTTGCGTAAGCTGACAAGCAACAGGGATCGTTGAGAATTTTTAGAACGTTAACGGATTCGAGCGGGGAGGAACTTGTGCGCTTAACCGCTAACGTGTAATCTGATCGATGTCGCCATTGGGATTTGCGGAATGAGCGGAACTTGGATTGCAGCAAACGTGGTCAGCTACGAGCCTGAGCGCGATCCCGGCAAGATCAGTCCGGACCGATTAAGAGTTGGAAATTGGCCAGAGAAACTGGTCCAGATTGTCGAGCGCAATCAAGCTGAATCTTCCAAGCAAACGCAAACGGAAACGGAGAGTCTTACCGAGGGCAAGTAACGTTCTTTCATCATCCGAAAGAAAGTTGTTTGTATTATCCGGTCCAAGGCTCACCGACGTTAGGCCAGTCCTTTATCCCTCCGCCGGGCTCTTAATAAGTTGATTTCGGCTGCCGACGGGCGCCCCGCAATCAAGGTGTAGTCCCTATTGCGCCTCGCTGGGCTTGGCGCCGGAGCTTTCCACGAGCTTGGCGACGCGAGGAAAGTCCGCCGCGAACAGACGGGCGTGGGCTTCCGGAGATTGCTCCTTCAACGGGAACGGCAGCGTGCCCAGCGCCTTCAGCTTCGTCACGACCGCCGGGTCGGCCACCGCCTTGCGCAGCGCCTCGTTCAGCGCAGCGATTTTCGGCTGCGGCGTTCCCTTCGCGACGTAGAGACCGTGCCACATCGTGTAGTTGATCTCCGGCATGCCGAGCTCCGCCGTGGTCGGCACGTCCTTCAGCTCATCGAGCCGCTCGGTCGACGTGATCGCGATGCCGTGCAGCATGCCGGCCTGGATCTGCGGCAGCCCGTTGGTCACCTGGTCCCACAGCAGGTCGACCTGGCTCGCCATCAGGTCGTTGACCGCAGGCGCCGACCCGCGATAGGCGACGAATGTCGGCTTGAAGCCGAACACATTCCCCATCATGACGGCGCACAAGTGACTGTTCGTGCCGACGCCGCCGTGTGCGAAATTCGCCTTGGCGCCGTGCGCCCGGACCCATTCGATGAAATCTTTCGGGTGTTGCCCTGGGATCGTTTTGCGGCCCATCAGCACCATGGGCGCGTTGTTGACGAGGCCGACCGGCTCGAACGCTGTCTGCGTATCGTAGCGCAAGTTCGTGAACAGGCTCGGCGCGGCCAGCAGCGCGACGTGGTTGATCAGCACCGTCGTGCCGTCGGGCTCGGAGCGCGCGACGCGCTCGTTCGCCCGGGTGCCGCCCGCTCCCACCACGTTCTCGATGAGCACGGGCTGGCCCAGCGACCGGGACATCTGGTCGCCGATCAGACGCGCCACGGTGTCGGTGCCGCCGCCGGCAGAATAAGGCACCACGATGGTCACCGATTTGGTGATGGCCTGCGCCGCGGCGAAATCCGCCGGGGCGGCCCACAGCAATGCAGCGGCGAGCAGGCCGATGCTGCGGCAATGTGAAAGCATGTCCGTTTCCTCCTCCGACTTTTCGTTTCTTGAGGCCGAAGTTGAAGTCCTCGGCTCTCTTCGCCGCCTTTGGCGGTCGATCGCTTACGCCGTTCTCAAGCCGTCACGGCTTGAAATAACCCGGGTGTTGCTCACGCAGCCTCGGGCTGTACGCAAGCGACTGCGAGAGATGATCCCGCATGGCTTGGCCCGCGGCCGCGGCATCTCCAGCCACCAGCGCCTTCACGATCCTGCCGTGATCCCGGATGACCTCCTGCATCTTTCCCGAATGAGGCAGATGCAGCCGCCGGATGCGATCGATGTGGCCGCTCTGGCGCCTGACCAGATGAAACAGGCCGGCCATGCCGACCGCGTCGAACAGCGAGCGATGAAACTCACGATCGATGTCGTCGAACAACGACAGATCCTCGCGCATCGCGGCATGCGTCTGCTGCTGGATCAACGACCTGAGCTCTTGCGCCACGGTGCGGTCCGCCGACGCACAGATGGTTTCGACCACCTCCAGCTCGAGCGCGCGCCGCAGGAACTGCGCCTGCCGCGCCTTGTCGATATCGATCAAACTCACGCGTGTGGCGCTCTGCGCGACGATTTCGACGAGGCCTTCCTCACCGAGCCGCATCAGGGCGTCCCGGACCGGCGTGGAGCTCAGCCCGAATTGCCGCTGCAGCTTCAGCCGGTTGACGGTCGCGCCCGGCTCCATCCGGAGCGAGACGATTTCCGTCCGCAGACGGTCATAGACCTGCGCCGCGGCGTTGGACGCCGACTCGGGCACCACGACTCTGCTGCGCTTCATGCGGGATATCGAGGGCATTTCCCGACTATCCTGCTGATGCAACAGAAAGTCAAACTGATGCATTAGTTGTTGACGGCGGCCGGGCCCCCGGGGTACGAGTCCGGCGGACCTCGACGTTGTCTCCATTGCGGCGCAGTCCGTCGGCGCGCATCGCCGGTCGCCAAGCAGGAACGTGCAGATGTCGCAGTTGCGTACCATCGAGATCCTGCAGACCGCGGCCATGCCGACGCAGGATCCGGAGGCGTTCGACCGGCAATTCCAGGTTCACCGCCATTACCTCGCCGCCGATCCGATCCCTGGTGATATCGCCACGCGAGTCCGCGGTATCGCGGCGGGCGGCGCGCGCCGCATCGACGCACGGGTGCTGGACGCCTGCCCGGAGGTCGCGATCATCGCGAGCTTCGGCGTCGGCGTGGATCGCGTCGATGTGGACGAGGCCCGCCGCCGCGGCATCGTGGTCACCAACACGCCCCATGTTCTCACCGAGGAGGTGGCGGACCTGGCGATGGCGCTGCTGCTCGCGACGATCCGCCGGATTCCTGCCGCCGACCGCTTCCTGCGCGACGGTCTTTGGGAAAAGGGACGCTTTCCCCTCTCGCCCTCGCTGCGCGGCCGGACCGTGGGCATTCTCGGGCTCGGCCATATCGGCAAGGCCATCGCGCGGCGCCTGGCGGGGTTTGACGTCAAAGTGGCGTATTGCGGCCGCGGCAGGCAGCCCGACGTCGCGCTGCCGTACCATGCGACGCCACTGGAGCTCGCGCAGCACGTCGACACGCTGATCGTCGTTACGCCCGGCGGCGCGGACACGGCGAATCTCATCGACGCCAAGGTCCTGTCCGCGCTCGGCTCCGACGGCATTCTAGTCAACATCTCGCGCGGCTCCGTCGTCGACCAGGCGGCGCTGATCGAAGCGCTTGCGAGCAAGCGCATCCTCGCCGCCGGTCTCGACGTGTTCGCCGACGAGCCGCGCGTGCCGCCCGAGCTTATCGCCATGGACAGCGTGGTGCTGACGCCGCACATCGGCTCGTCGTCGCTGCGGACCTGGCACGACATGAGCCAGGTCGTGCTCGACAATCTCGTCGCGTGGTTCCGCGAGGGCCGCGCGCTCACTCCGGTCTAGACAATACGAGACGAACGAAGGCCATGAAGAAGTCCCCCGATACGCTGCGTTCCGCCCGCTGGTTTGCGCCCGACGACCTGCGATCCTTCGGCCACCGCTCGCGGATGAACCAGATCGGCTACGCCGCGGAGGAATTCGTCGGCAAGCCGGTCATCGGCATCATCAACACGTGGTCGGACTTCGCCCAGTGCCATGCGCACTTCAAGACCCGCGTCGATGACATCAAGCGCGGCGTGCTGCAGGGCGGCGGCTTTCCGGTGGAGATGCCGGCGATTTCGCTTTCGGAGTCGACCGTCAAGCCGACCACGATGCTGTATCGCAACTTCCTCGCCATGGAGACCGAGGAGTTGATCCGCTCCCAGCCGGTCGACGGCGTGGTGCTGATGGGCGGCTGCGACAAGACCACGCCCGGCCTGATCCTCGGCGCGATCAGCGCCGGCGTGCCGGCGATCTTCGTGCCGGCCGGACCGATGCTGCGCGGCAACTGGCACGGCAAGACGCTGGGCTCGGGCTCGGATGCGTGGAAGTACTGGGACGAGCGGCGCGCCGGCAACATCTCGGCCAAGGACTGGGGCGAGATGGAAGAAGGCATCGCCCGCAGCTACGGCGTCTGCATGACCATGGGCACGGCCGCGACCATGACGGCGCTGGCCGACGTGCTCGGCATGTCGCTGCCCGGCACGTCGTCGATCCCGGCCGCCGACAGCAACCATGTGCGCATGTGCGCGGCCGCAGGCCGCCGCGCCGTCGATATGGTCTGGGAGGACCTGACGCCCACCCGGATCATGACCAAGACCGCGTTCCTCAACGCCATCGTCGTCGCCATGGCGATGGGCTGCTCGACCAACGCCGTGATCCACATCCTGGCGATGGCGCGCCGCGCCGGTCACGACATCGGGCTGGAAGACTTCGACGCCGCAAGCCGCAAGGTCCCGGTGATCGCCAACATCCGTCCCTCCGGCGACACTTATTTGATGGAGGACTTCTACTACGCCGGCGGCCTGATCGGGCTGATGTCGCGCCTCAAGGGCTTGCTTGATCTCTCGCAGATCAACGCCTCGGGCAAGCCATGGGCCGAGGCCGTTGAAGGCGCCGAGGTCTACAACGACGACGTCATCCGTCCGCTCGACAAGGCGATCTATCAGGAGGGCGCGCTCGCGCTGCTCAAGGGCAATCTCGCGCCCGACGGCTGCGTGATGAAGCCGTCGGCCTGCGCGCCGCGGCTGCTCAAGCACACCGGGCCGGCGCTGGTGTTCGACGATTATCCGGCGCTGAAGGCCAACATCGACCGCGACGATCTCGACGTCACCGCCGACACCGTCCTGGTGCTGCGCAACGCCGGGCCGCAGGGCGGACCCGGCATGCCCGAATGGGGCATGCTGCCGATCCCGAAGAAGCTCCTCAAGCAGGGCGTGCGCGACATGATCCGCATCTCGGATGCGCGCATGTCCGGCACCAGCTACGGCGCCTGCATCCTGCATGTCTCGCCGGAATCCTACGTCGGCGGTCCGCTGGGACTGGTCCGGACCGGCGACAACATCACGGTCGATGTCGCGGCGCGCTCGATCCGGCTCGAGGTCTCCGACGAGGAACTCGCCAAGCGCCGCGCCGCGCTGCCGAAGCCCGCTGTCCGCTACGAGCGCGGCTACGGCTGGATGTTCTCGCGTCACATCAAGCAGGCGAACGAGGGCTGCGATTTCGACTTCCTCGAGACCGGCTTCGGCAAGCCCGTCGACGAACCCGCGATATTCTGAGGAGCAGCCTCGATGTCTCTCGACAATGCCACCCGCGACAAGCTGAAGACCGTCTCGACCGCGACGGTCGCGACCGCGCTGTTCAAGCGCGGCTTTCGCAATCAGATGATCCAGGGCGCTGGCCCCTTGCGCCCGGGCAAGCCGAACATGGTCGGCGAGGCGTATACGCTTCGCTACATGCCGGCGCGGGAGGATCGCAATTCCGTCAGCGTCTTCACGAACCGCGCGCATCCGCAACGCAAGGCGATCGAGGAATGTCCGCCGGGCGCCGTGTTCGTGGTCGACAGCCGCAAGGACCCGCGCGCCGCCTCGGCCGGCTCGATTCTGGTCACTCGTCTGCAAACGCGCGGCGTCGCCGGCATCGTCACCGACGGCGGCTTCCGCGATGCGGCCGAGATCGCCGCACTGGATATGCCGTCGTTTCATGTCCGGCCGTCCGCACCGACCAACCTGACGGTGCACGAGGCAATCGACATCAATGTGCCGATCGGCTGCGGCGACGCTCCGGTGTTCCCCGGTGACGTGATCGTCGGCGACGATGACGGCTGCATCGTGATTCCGGCGCATCTGGCGAAAGAGATCGCCGACGAGGCCGTCGAGATGACGGCCTTCGAGGATTTCGTCACCGAGAAGGTCAAGGAAGGCTGGTCGATCCTCGGCCTTTATCCGGCGACCGAAGAGAAGACCAAGACCGAGTTCGCGGCCTGGCGAAAAGCCAAGGGCCGTTGATCGCAGTTCATCGCGGAAGCGGCCGTACCGTTTCGCATTGAGGGAGGAACTGACATGCCTGCCAAAATCAACGTGCGGTCCTTGTTGGGCGCCTTGCTGCTTGTCGTCGCAGCGACGTCGAATCTCTGCGCACAAGACCGATATCCCACCAAGCCCATCAACGTCATCGTGCCGTTCGCCGCCGGCGGCAACGCCGACGTGCTGGCCCGCATCGTCGGCGATCATGCCTCCAAGCTGCTCGGGCAGCCGTTCATCTTCGAGAACCGCACCGGCGCGGGCGGCAACACCGGCGTGGCCGCCGTCGCCAAGGCCAATCCGGACGGTTACACGCTCGGCGTCGGCACGACCGGTCCTCTCACGATCAATCCGCATCTCTTCAAGGAGAAGATGCCGTTCGACGCGATCAAGGACGTGAAGCCCTTGATGATCATGGCGACGCAGCCGAACCTGATTGCGGTCAACAACGCGCTGCCGGTGAAGACGCTCGCCGAGCTGATCGCCTACATCAAGGCGAACCCGGACAAGGAGAGCTACGCGAGCTCCGGCGTCGGAACGTCGCAGCATCTGTGCATGGAGTTGCTCGCCCAGGAGGCCGGGCTCAAGATGGCGCACGTGCCCTATCGGGCGTCCAACCAGATCATGCAGGATCTAATGGCGGGCCACGTCAAGATCACCTGCGACAACTTCGCCACCGCGTATGAGCAGGTGAAGGCCGGCACGTTGCGCGGCATCGCCGTGACCTCGACCGGCAAATATTCCGGCAGCCCGGAGCTTCCGACCGCCGCAGAGACCATTCCGGGATTCGAGGTCGTGGTGTTCCACGCCTATATCGCGCCGGCCGCGCTGCCGGATGCGATGGCGTCCCGTGTTGTGACCGCCCTGCAGACCGCGCTGAAGGATGCCGAGGTCCAGGCCAAGCTGAAGCTCCTCGGCGTCGAGCCGAGCGGACTCACCGGCGCCGGCTTCTCGACCTTCATGAAGACCCAATACGACAAGTGGCAGGCCGTCATCGACAAGTCCGGCATGAAGCTGTGACGGACTGTTGAACCGATGGGCCTCAGTCCGACCAAGCTCACCGATCTGGCATCGCGGCTGTACGCAGCCGCTGGCCTCGATGAGGAGAAGGCTACGGTCACGGCGCAACTCCTGGTGCTGACCGACATGCTCGGCCGGTCGACTCACGGGCTGGCGCAATGCGACGCGTATCTGAAAGAGATCACCGCAGGCCGGATGACGTGCGACGGCGAGCCCGAGGTTGTCGCCGATCGCGGCAACACGATCGTGTGGGACGGCGGGTATCGGCCGGGGCTCTGGCTGATCGATCGGGCATTGCGGCTGGCGCTGTCGCGCATCGATGAGCATGGCGTCGTCACGATGGCGATCCGCAAGAGCCATCACATCGGCTGTCTCGCCGCATTGGCGAAGGCTGCGACCGACCGCGGCTGCCTGGTGATCCTGGCATCGTCCGGGCCGCACACCAAGGCAGCCGCGCCGTTCGGCGGCAAGGCAGCGCTGTTCAGCCCCAATCCGTTCGCGGTCGGCATTCCGACGTCGCGCGATCCGATGCTGGTCGATTTCACGGCGTCGCTCGCCACCGTGTCGGCGGTGCGCGAGGCGGTTGCCGGCGGCACGGAGCTGGAGCGGCCTTGGCTTCTTGATCACGACGGCAAGCCCACCAGAGACCCGCGCGTCCTCGAGGTCGCGGCCGAGCGTGGCAGCCTCATGCTGCTGGGCGGCATGGAAGCCGGCCACAAGGGTTTCGGATTGGCGCTGATCGTGGAAGCGCTGACGCAAGGGCTGAGCGGCCATGGCCGCCTCGACGCGCCGACCCGATGGGGCGCGAGCGTGTTCCTGCAGCTGATCGATCCCCACGCGTTCGCGGGCCGGGACGCGTTCACAGCGCAGATGGATTTCTTCGCCGATCAATGCCGCGCCTCGCCGGCGATCGATCCGGATCGCCCGGTGCGGCTGCCCGGCGATCAGGCCGCAAAGAATATCGCCAAAGCAAAACGGGAAGGTCTGGCTTTGGCGCCCACCACGATCGCAAGCCTGCGCAGTTGGGCAGATCGTCTCCGCATCGATGCCAGTGCCTTAACAAGCGCCGTCGTCGCATTGGCATGAAAAGGATGCGGCTTTGACAAACGAGGCAAGGAGGAAACGATCATGCGAAAGCCGGGACGCTCGACACCGACGCGCCGCGAGGCGCTGAAGACCATTCTCGCGGCAACCGCCGCGCCCATCGTCGCGGCCACGCCACGGGCGGCGCTGGCTCAAGACCGACCCGTCACCAAGGTCCTGGACTTCACCACGGGGGCGGACCTCGCCAAGGCGGAGCAGGAAGGCGAATTCCTGTTCTATTCGCACGACAGCGAACCCGCGATCGCCGGCATCCTCGAGGCCTTCGGCAAGGACTTCCCCAAGATCAAAGGCAAATACGTTCGTGCCCAGAACGGCGCCCTGTTCAGCCGCACGATTGCGGAACGCTCGGCCGGGCGCTTCACCGCCGACGTGATCCAGTATTCAGAAGAATCCACCGCCGTGGATTTCCAAAAGCGCGGCGGCTACCAGCGCTACATCTCGCCTCAGGCCGAGTTCTATGCGCCGGAGCATCTGAGCAAGCCCGCCGGCGATTACTTCTGGACGTCTGTGACCTTTGCGGGCATCGCCTACAACTCGACGAAGGTCAAACCGGAGGACGCGCCGAAAGGCTGGAAGGACGTTCTGAAGCCTGTGTTCGCCAACGGCGTCAACTGCAAGCAGTCGAGCTCCGGCATGCAGTTCGTGCAGTGGTTCGAGCTGCGCAAGCTCTATGGCGACGAGTTCTGGAAGGAGTTTTCCAAGCTCAAGCCCCGCGGTTTCGACTCGCGCGCCCAGCAGTTCGACCGTCTCGCCAAGGGCGACGACAAGCTCTGCATGCTGGCCGAATACGCCGGCTATCTGCTGCAGAAGGAGAAGGGCGCGCCGATCGAGTTCGTGGCGCCGGCCGATGGCCTACCGGCCGCGCCGCTGCTGTGCGGCATCGCCGACAAGGCACCCCATCCCGAAGCGTCGCGGCTGTTCGTCGATTGGCAGATGTCGCTGCGCGGGCAGAATCACCAGCAGACCAATCCGTATCTCTACTACGGCTCGGTCCGGAAGGACGCGCCGGCGATGCCGGGCGGACGCCGTCTCGCCGACTACAAGCTGCTCCCGGCGCAGGACCTCGACGCTTACGCTGCGGCGCGCCCGCAGTTCAACAAGGAATGGAACGCGATGCTGGGACTCTGAGCAGTCCCGGGTTTGTATCCATCGGAAGAAAAAAGCGCCGGCGCACCGAGAACGCCGGCGCAGGGGAAGCGCACCATGGCGGCTTCGTTCGGGGCAGTGATGAATTCGCGCATCTTCTCGACGCAATCCATCGTCATGACGATCGTGATCGCTGTCGTCGCGCTCTTCGTGCTCTACCCGATCTACTACCTGTTCCAGGCGGCGCTCGACGTCGGCCTGCCGGACCATCGGCCGCCCACCGCTTACGGCTTCTCGAACTTTGCCACGCTTGGCGACTACCCGGCGATCCTGATCAACACGCTCGCGGTGTCGTCTGCCGCCACCGTCATGGCGCTCCTGTTCGGCTTTGCCATGGCGTGGATTCTCACGCGCACCAACGTGCCGTTCCGCGCGCCGTGCGAATACCTGATGACGGTCCCGTATTACGTAACGCCGCTCCTCGGTGCGCTCGCCTGGAGCTTCCTCGGCGCGCCGGAGAGCGGCTTCGTCAATCAGGTTTGGCGGGCGCTGGGCGGCGAAGGCTCCCTCATCGACATCACGTCGCCGATGGGCATCGCCTGGGTCATGGCGCTGTTCGAGGGCTCGGTGGCCTACGTCATGATCGGCGCCGTGATGACGTCGATGGACCCCTCGCTGGAAGAAGCGTCGCGGGTCACCGGAGCAGGCCATTGGCGAACCATGCTGCGGGTCACGCTGCCGCTGGTCGCGCCCGGCGTGCTGGGCGCCGCAGTCTTCGTGTTCGCCGAGATGCTCGGCTCGTTCTCCGCCGCGCTGGTGCTCGGTACCCCGTCGCGGTTTTACGTCATCACCACCGCCATTTTTCAGTTCGTGACCCAGTATCCGCCGCGCATTCCGCTCGCCGCTGCCATGGGCGTGTCGCTGTTCGGGGTCATGTTCGTGATGATCCTGCTCTATCGCCGAATCACGGCGCGGCGCAGCTTCGTGACGGTGTCCGGCAAGGCGTTCCGCCCGCGGGTGATCGACATGGGCTGGCGGCGCTGGGCTTTGTTCGCGTTCGCCGCGCTCTACCTTGGACTGTCCGTGGTCCTGCCGGTTTCAGCGCTGATTTACGCGTCGGTGCAGAAGCTCGCGGTCGCGTTTCCGGCACTGTCCAACTTCACCCTCGACAACTTCCGGCAGGCTCTGGCCATCAACGCGGTCAAGACCGCGATGCTGAACAGCGTCGTGCTCGGCATCGTCACGGCGACGATCGGCGTCGCACTGACCGGTCTCCTCGCCTGGACAATCCAGCGCAGCAACGTCCCGGGCCGCGGCTTGCTCGAATACATCGTGATGTTCCCGCAGGCCGTGCCGCGCCTGGTGTTCGCGTTCGGCATGATGTGGGCCTGGCTGGTGTTTCCGATCCCGGTGTACGGCACGTTCTGGGTGCTGCTGATCGCCTACCTGACGGTGTTCCTGCCGCTCGGCGTGCGCACCATCTCCGGCGTCATCATGCAGCTCGACAAGAGCCTCGACGAATGCGGACAGGTCTGCGGCGCATCGTGGGGCTATCGGCTGCGCTCGATCACGGTGCCGCTGCTGCGGCCCGGCCTCGTGGCCGCCTGGCTCCTGATCTTCGTGGCCAGCGTCCGCGAGCTCGGCGCGTCGATCCTGCTGATGGGGCCGGAATCCAAGGTCCTCACGCCGGCCATCGTCGAAGCCTGGTTCTCGAGCGGCTCCGAGCTGACGGCCGCCATGGCGCTGATCCAGACCTTCGTGATCGGCATCGCCATGCTGCTGTTCACCTATGTCACCCGGCGGGCGGCCGGAGTTGGAGCGGTCGCATGACCAATGTCGATCCCAAGATCGATCCGATCACAGCCGAAGCCGCCATCGAGGTGGACGATCTCTGCATCCGCTACGGCGGCGTGACCGCCGTGGAAAATGTCAGCTTCACCGCGGGCCGCGGCCAGCAGCTCACGCTGCTCGGGCCGTCCGGATGCGGCAAGACCACCACGCTGCGCGCCGTCGCCGGCCTGGAGCGGCCGACCTCCGGACGGATCACGGTGCTGGGCAAGCCGATGTTCGACAGCGCTCGCGGCGTCGATGTGCCGGCCGAGCAGCGCGGCATGTCGATGGTGTTTCAGTCCTACGCGATCTGGCCGCACATGACGGTGTTCGACAACGTCGCCTATGGGTTGCGCGTGCGCAAGGAAGGCGGAGCCGTTCTCCAAGAAAAGGTCATGGCTGCGCTCGACCTCGTCAAGATGTCGGCCTTCGCAAAGCGCAATGCGTCGCAGCTCTCCGGCGGCCAGCAGCAGCGCGTGGCGCTGGCCCGCGCCTTTGCGTTCTCGCCCTCGGTCCTGCTGTTCGACGAGCCGCTGTCGAACCTCGACGCCAAGCTCCGTGCCGAGATGCGGATCGAGCTGCGCGAGCTGCAGCGCCGGCTCGGCGTGACATCGCTCTATGTGACGCACGATCTGGAAGAAGCGCTGGCAATGTCGGACCGCATCGTGGTGATGCGGACCGGCAAGATCGAGCAGATCGGCACGGCCTCCGACATCTACGATCGTCCGCGGACCGCGTTCGTCGCCGACTTCGTCGGCTCCGCCAATCTGGTGGCCGGCCGGCCGATCGAGCGAGGAGCATCGTCCGGGCGCATCGCCGTGGACGTCGGCGGCGCCACGCTGCACGGCGTGACGCTCGGCCGCTCTGTCGGCGACGCGGTGACGCTGTCGCTACGCACCGTCCATCTCCGGCTGCACGAGACGTCGCCGTCACCGGACCATGGCAACGTGTGGCCCGTTACGATCAGCAAGTCGGTGTTTCTCGGCGACCTCACGCAGATTCACGTCAATTGGAGCGGCCGCGAGCTCGTCGTCCGCGAGTCGATCCCGCATCGTTACGCCGCGAACCAATCGGCCTTTTTGACGATCGCCCCGGAAAACTGCGTCGTCCTGGAGAGCTAAGCCCTCTCGCGACCGCTGCCCACCCATTGGCAGGCGCGCTTTTTCGCGGGCCCCACGCTGTTTTTTCGCGGCTGGCGCGCTTTTCCGGCGCGGAGTCGGCTTGACGCCAATTGTTGTCAATGACAACATTTATGCACCCCGCAAATAACAGCGCCCAATCGATCGGTCCGGGGTCCAGGGAGGCAGATATGTGGTCATTCGCTCGGCCCGTCGCAGTTGCTCTCGCGCTTTGCGCAACACCGGCTTTGGCCGAGATGAACGGCACGCTCCGGATCGGCGTGCTCAACGACATGTCGAGCGTCTATTCCGACTTCCAGGGGCCCGGCTCGGTGCTGGCCGCCCAGATGGCCGCCGAGGACTTCGCCAAGACCTCCAAGCGCAAGGTCGAGATCCTGTCCGGCGACCACCAGAACAAGCCCGACATCGGGGCGAACATCGCGCGGCGCTGGCTCGACGTCGAAGGCGTCGATATGATCATCGACATGCCCAACTCCGCGGTGGCGCTCGCGGTCGGCGATATCGTGCGCGAGAAGAACAAGGTCGCGATCGGCTCCGGCGCCGGCACCGCGGCGCTGACGGGCGCCCGCTGCTCGCCCAATTTCGTGCACTGGACCTACGACACCTGGGCGTTCGGCCACGGCACCGCGCGCGGCGTGCTCGGCCAGGGCGGCAAGACCTGGTTCTTCATCACGGCCGATTACGCGTTCGGCCAGGATCTCGAAAAGCAGGCGAGCGACGAGGTGACCGCCAGCGGCGGCAAGGTGCTCGGCGCCGTGCGGCACCCGATCGGCACCAGCGATTTCTCGTCGTTCCTCCTCCAGGCGCAGGCCTCGAAGGCCGACGTCATCGCGCTCGCCAACGCGGGCGGCGACACGGTGAACACCATCAAGCAGGCCAACGACTTCAAGCTCGGCGGCAAGCAGAAGATCGTCGCGCTGATCTTCGATCTGCAGTCGGTGCCGGCGCTCGGCCTGCAGACCGCCCAGGGCCTGCAGGCGATCAACGCGTGGTACTGGGATCTCAACGACGAGACCCGCGCCTGGTCGAAGCGCTACCAGGAGCGTCATCCGAAGAAGATGATGCCGAACCACATGCAGGCCGGCGTGTACTCGGCGACCCTGCACTATCTGAAGGCCGTCGAGAAAGCCGGCGGCCCTACCAACGGCACAGCCGTCGTCGAAGCGATGAAGAGCACGCCGACCGATGATGCGCTCTACGGCAAAGGCACCATCCGCGCCGACGGCCGGAAGGTCCACCCGCTCTATCTTCTGCAGGTCAAGGCGCCGGCCGAATCCAAGAGCGAATGGGACGTGTTCAAGGTCGTCGAGACGATCCCGGCCGACAAGGCGTTCCGTCCGCTGAACGAAGGCGGCTGCCCGATGGTCAAGAATTGAACGACTTAAGCGCGCCCATCCGCAAAGTTCGGCTCGGCCGTCCGGCCTACGATGTCGACCGGCGGCCCGACGGCTCGATCGTGCTGCGGGCGAAGCCTGCGCTCGGTTCCTATCCGGCGCGGATGACCGACGCGCTGAAGCTCTGGGCCGAGGGCGAGCCCGGGCGAACGCTGTTCGCAGCGCGCGGCCAAAAAGGCGACCAAGACGGCGGCTGGCAGCGCATCAGCTACCGCGAGGCGCTGGAGACAGCCCGCAACATCGGACAGGCGCTGCTCAAACGGGGGCTGTCGGCGGAGCGCCCGGTCGCGATCCTGTCGGGCAACGATCTCGACCACGCCATGCTGGCTTTCGGCTGCATGATTGCCGGCATCCCCTATGCGCCGATCTCGCCGGCCTATTCGCTGGTCGCTAGCGACTTCGCCAAGCTGAAGTCGATCTTCGCGCTGCTGACGCCCGGGCTGATCTACGCGTCCGACGGCAAGCTGTTCGAGCGCGCGCTCGGCGCCGCGGTCCCGGATGGCGTCGAGATCGTCGTGTCGCAGAACGCGCCCTCGCGCGGCGCCACGGCATTTGCCGAGCTTGCCGCGACGCCCGCAACCGCCGCCATCGACGACGCCAACAGCCGCGTGACCGGCGACAGCATCGTCAAGTTCCTGTTCACCTCCGGCTCGACCGGCGAGCCCAAGGCCGTCATCAACACCAACCGGATGTGGTGCGCCAATCAGGCGATGCTACGCGAGGGCTTAGCCTTCCTGCAGGACGAGCCGCCCATCATCGTCGACTGGTCGCCGTGGCATCATACGGCCGGCGGCAATCACAATCTCGGTCTGGTGCTCTGCAACGGCGGCACCTTCTACATCGACAAGGGCAAGCCCACGCCCGACGGCATCGGCGCCACCGTCGAGGCGCTGCGCGAGATCGCGCCGACCTGGTACTTCAACGTGCCGAAAGGTTTCGAGGCCCTGCTGCCCTACTTCCGCGACGACGCTGCGCTCCGCCGCACCTTCTTCAGCCGCCTGAAGGTGCTCTGGTTCGCCGGCGCCGGCATCTCGCAGCAGGTGTTCGACGAGGTGCAGCAGCTCGCGGTCGAGACCTGCGGTGAGAAAATTCTCTTTCTCACCGGCTTCGGCTCGACCGAGACCGCGCCCTATGCGCTCGCTCGCACCTGGCATTCGACCGTCGCCTCCAACGTCGGCCTGCCCGGGGTCGGGTTGGAGATGAAGCTCGTCCCGGTCGAAGGCAAGCTCGATGGCCGCGTGCGCGGCCCGAGCATCATGCCGGGCTACTGGCGGCGGCCGGAGATCACGGCTCAAGCCTTCGACGAGGAAGGCTTCTACCGGCTGGGCGACGCCTTCGCGTTCGAAGACCCCGAGGACGTCTCGAAAGGTCTGTTGTTCGAAGGCCGCACCGCCGAGAACTTCAAGCTGTCGACCGGGACCTGGGTCCATGTCGCTCCGCTGCGGGCGCAGTTCCTCGCCCACTGCGCGCCGCTCGCGCGCGACGTGGTCATCGCGGGCGCGGACCGCAGCTTCCTCTCGGCGCTGATCTGGCTCGACCTCGAGACCTGCCGGCAGATCGCAGCCTTGCCCGCATCGGCCGGGCCGCAGGACGTGCTCGATGCGCCGCCGGTGAGAAGCTGGATCAAGGAGCGGCTGCAGTCGTTCGCGGCCGCGAGCACCGGCAGCTCGAATCTCATCCAGCGCGCGGCCGTGCTGACCGAACCGCCCACCCTCGACACCGGCGAGTTGACCGACAAAGGCTCGATCAACCAGCGTCTCGTCATCCGCAACCGGCCGCGCTTGATCGAAGAGCTTTATGCTGCGGCACCGCCGGCGCATGTTATTGCGATCGATCGCAGCCCATCATCCCGCTGAAGAGCCGCCGCCATGCTGAAGCTCAGTGAACTCAAGGCCATCGACATCCACACCCACGCCGAGGAGCCGTGCGGCACCCACGCCGATGACGGCTACGACGACTTCCAGGCCGGAATGCACGCCTATTTCAAATCGCCCTTCCAGCATCCGCCGACCATCCCGGAGACCGCCGCCTATTTCCGCGAGCGCAAGATCGGCGCCGTGATCTTCCCGGTCGATGCCGAGCGCGAGACCGGCTTCCGGCGCTACAACAACGAGGAGATGGCCGAGCTCGCAGCGCAGCACTCGGACATCCTGATCCCGTTCGCCAGCATCGATCCGGCCAAGGGCAAGATGGGTGCGCGCGAGGCGCGCCGCCTGGTCAAGGACTTCGGCATCCGCGGCTTCAAGTTCCATCCGACCATGCAGGGCTTCTATCCCAACGACCGCAGCGCCTATGTGCTCTACGAGGCGATCGCCGAGTGCGGCGTGCCGGCGCTGTTCCACACCGGACAGACCGGCGTCGGCGCCGGGATGCCGGGCGGCATGGGCATGAAGCTGAAATACTCCAATCCGATCTATATCGACGATGTGGCCGCTGACTTTCCGGACATGCCGATCATTCTGGCACACCCCTCCTTCCCCTGGCAGGAGGAGGCGCTGTCGGTCGCGACGCATAAACCCAATGTTTACATTGACCTATCAGGTTGGTCGCCCCGCTACTTCCCGAAGATCCTCGTGCAATATGCCAACTCGATCCTGCGTCATAAGGTCATGTTCGGCTCGGACTGGCCGGCGATCATGCCCGACCGCTGGCTCGCGGATTTCGAGAAGATTGACATCAAACCGGAGATCCGGCCCCTCATCCTGAAGGACAACGCGGCCAAGCTGCTGGCTCTTTCCTGAGGCTGCAGCGCCCGATCCGGGCGCCTGCAGCCTTGAGAACCATGAAATCACACATATCTAGGCGACAAATTCGCACTGGTGGCCACGACGCCAACGTGCGTATTTCCCGGAAACACTGAAATGGGCGCGCCGAGCGGCGCATTTTGGCTATGTCACACGAAGACTTCGAACTGGAACCGGCGGATTATCACGTGGCGGTGCGGCGCCGTGAGCACTCGGACACGCCCTGGCGATGGGAAATCTGGGCCGCCGGCAAGACCAAGGCCGTGCAGCAGTCCAAGCAGCACTTCGCGACCATGTCCGATGCAACGAAGGCGGGTAAGACCGCGTTGCGCGACCTGTTGCGCGAGCGGTTCCCGACGGCCGCCTGAGCGGTTGAGCGCGATCTCGTGACGGTGAGCGCTAACTCGTGACTTGGCGCAAGCCGGTCCATGAGGATCGGTTTCAGCCGATCCGCATGGACAGTTCCACGTCCTCCGCGAACGGCGTGGACATGTAGCCCTTTGCGGGCGAGCGCACGCACGCCAGGTAGTCGGGGTAATAGTCGACGTTGTCGGCGACGACGAAAGCGCCTGGCCGCAGCCGGCTCTCCACCAGGCTCAAAATCTCCGGATAGAGTGCCTTGGCGCCGTCGAGCAGCAGCAGGTCGACCGTGTCGGGAAGATCGACGCTCAACGTCTGCAACGCGTCCCCTTCCCTGATCTCCACCAGGTCGATGAGACCGCCGGCTGTCAGGTTGTCCCGGGCTCGCGCCGCCTTGGACGGCTCGAACTCGCTGGTGATCAGGCGGCCGCCGCCATTGTCCCGCAAGGCAGCCGCCAGGTGCAGGGTCGAAATGCCGAACGAGGTCCCGAACTCGACGATCGTCCGCGCGCTCGAGCTTCGCGCCAGCATGTAGAGCAGCGCGCCGGTCTCGCGCGAGACGGCGAGCGGAACATTCTTCAGGCGTCCGTAGAGGTCGGCGTAAGCGGTCTTGCTCCGCATCAGGCGCCCCTGCTCTTCGTCGGAGAGATCGGCCACGGCAGCGTCGGTCGCAGCCGACGCCGCGTCGGCCTGTTCGAACAAGCGGTCCAGCAAGGGTGCAAGCGGAGCGGTGGTCAGTGTGTTGGTCATGCAGGTTTCCGGTCTGAGATGTGCGCGTCATTGCGCCGGACCAGAAATACGACTAATCATTCGCATTCGCTATTCGCATTCCCATGGCTCTCCATGACCACTCGCCGAAAGGCCCAGATTTCCTCGCGAAAACAGCCGCAGCAGGCCCGCTCGACGGAGCTCGTCGCCGCGATTTTGGAGGCTGCTGTTCAGGTTTTGGCGAAGGAAGGCGCGCAGCGTTTCACCACGGCGCGGGTCGCCGAGAAGGCCGGCGTCAGCGTCGGATCGCTGTATCAGTATTTCCCGAACAAGGCTGCGATCCTGTTCCGGCTTCAGAGCGACGAATGGCGGCAGACGACCGCGCTGCTGGGCGGCATCCTCGAGGACAACGCGAGACCGCCGCTCGAACGGCTGCGCCGGCTCGTCCACGCCTTCATCCGCTCGGAATGCGATGAGGCCGCGGTGCGCGTGGCGCTCGGTGACGCCGCGCCGCTTTATCGCGATGCGCCCGAGGCGGAGGAAGCAAGAGCTTCGGGATACGGCTCGATCCAGGTCTTCATGCGGGAGACGCTGCCAAAGGCCTCGAAAGCCGATCGTGCATTGGCCGGCGATCTCATCACATCGACGCTCAGCGAGGTGGGAAAGCAGTTTTCGGAAAGTCCTCGGACTCCCGCAGAGATCAAGGCCTACGCCGACGCCATGGCGGACATGTTTTGCGCCTACCTGAAAGATCTTCAGAAAAGCTGAGAGTAGCGCGTAGCCGAATACCGCAACCGATGATGCGCGAACCCTGGCGAGGCAGCGGCCCATCGCACCAAGCCGGCATCTGTCACATTAAAATCAACAACCGCGGGAAAGCTAAAGCGCCGCTCAAGTCATTTCGACACGTCATACGGCGGCTGGGCGCGCAGGTTTCGACCGACGGACAACCGACCGGGACGAGCCGCAACACGAGGGGGCAACCACATGGCGCAGTATCCCGCGATCATCAACCTGTCCGATATCGACGGCACGAACGGCTTCCGCATCAACGGCGTCGCGGCCTCCAACTACAACGGCTACTCGGTCGCCTCGGCGGGCGACATCAACGGCGACGGCTTTCTCGACCTGATCGTCGGCGCGCCCGGTTCTGGTGCGGACTACACCTCGGCCGGCGCGGCCTATGTGGTGTTCGGCAAGGCGTCGGGCTTCGGCGCCGACGTTCAACTGTCGGCGCTCGACGGCGCCAACGGCTTCAAGCTCAGCGGCGCCGCGGCCGTCGACTTCACCGGCGCCAAGGTGGCGTTGGCCGGCGATATCAACGGTGACGGCTTCGCCGACGTGATCGTCGGCGCCTGGGGCGCCGATCCGAACGGCGACTTCTCCGGCAAGAGCTATGTGGTGTTCGGCAAGGCCTCGGGCTTTACCGCCAACGTCGATCTGTCCGCTCTCAACGGCAGCGACGGCTTCGAGCTCGACGGCGGCGGCGCGCAGGATCGCGTCGGGCTTGCGGTGTCGTCGGCGGGCGACATCAATGGCGACGGCATCGACGACTTCATCGTCGGCGCGCCGTTCGCGAGCCCGAACGGGACCTTTTCGGGCGCGGCCTATGTGGTGTTCGGCAAGACCACAGGGTTCGACGCCCACATCGATCTCACGAGCCTCGACGGCAGCAACGGCTTCAAGCTGATCGGCACGCTGTACGACGTGGTGGGTCACGCGGTCTCGGCCGGCGACATCAACGGCGACGGCTTCGACGATCTGATCATCGGCACGCCCTATGCCGATCCGAATGCGGTCGATGCCGGCGCGACCTATGTGCTGTTCGGCAAGGCTTCAGGCTTCGCGTCCGAGATTTCGCTCTCCGGTCTGAGCGCCGCCAACGGCTTCCGCATCAGCGGCGTCACCGCCTATGACCGCAGCGGCTGGTCGGCGGCTGCGGCGGGCGACGTCAACGGCGACGGCTTCGCCGACATCATCATCGGCGCGGATCGCGCCGATCCCCATGGCGAGCGCTCCGGCGCGGGCTATGTGGTGTTCGGCAGAGCGGGCGGCTTCGGCACCAATGTCGATCTCTCGGCGCTCAGCGGCGCCAACGGTTTCAAGCTGAGCGGCGGCGCGGCCTATGACCGCGCCGGCTTCTCGGTCGCCTCCGCGGGCGACGTCAACGGCGACGGCTTCGACGATCTGATCGTCGGTGCATTCTTCGCCGATCCGGACGGCGTGACCTCGGCGGGCGCAAGCTACGTGGTGTTCGGCAAGGCCTCGGGCTTCGCCGCCAACATCGAGCTGTCGACGCTTGACGGCACCGACGGCTTCCAGATCGCAGGCATTGCTGTCAGCGACTACAGCGGCTTCTCCGTGTCGTCCGCGGGGGACCTCAACGGCGACGGCTTTGCCGATATGATCGTCGGCGCCCGCGGCGCCGATCCGAACGGCACGGATTCCGGCATCAGCTACGTGATCTATGGCCGCGCGCCCGATGCGGCGGTCGACCGGACCGGAAGCAGGGCTTCGCAAACGCTCGCCGGCGGTGAATTCAACGACACGCTCAATGGGGCTGGCGGCAACGACACGCTGTATGGCCATGGCGGCAACGACACGTTGAACGGCGGCACCGGTGCGGATCGGATGTTCGGCGGCGATGGCGACGACACCTATCTCGTCAACGATGCCGGCGATCAGGTTTCGGAAGCCGCGGGCGGAGGCGACGACACCGTGAGGTCCTCGATCAGCTATACCCTCGGCGCCAATGTCGAAAAGCTGATCCTGGTTGGGACCGCCCTCAACGGCGCCGGCAATGCGCTGGACAACACCTTGACGGGCAACAGCTCGGACAATGTTCTGAGCGGCGCAGCCGGCAGTGACGTTCTGTCGGGCGGCGGTGGTGACGACACGCTCAACGGCGGTACCGGAGCCGACCAGATGGCCGGCGGCGCCGGCGACGACACCTATCTGGTCGATAATGCCGGCGACCAGATCGCCGAAGGCGCCAATGCCGGTGTCGATACCGTGAAGTCCTCGATCGATTACACGCTTGGCGCCAATGTCGAAAGGCTGACGCTGGTCGGAGCCGCCGCGAACGACGGCACCGGCAACGGCGCTGACAATCTGCTGACCGGCAATGGCGCGGCCAACACGCTGAACGGCCTTGACGGCAACGACAGGCTCATCGGCGGCGGCGGCGACGACACACTGGTCGGCGGCGCCGGCGCCGACCTCATGACGGGCGGCGCGGGCAATGACACATTCGCGTTCCTCGCCGTCTCCGACACCGGAGTTTCGGGCGTGGCGCGCGACCGGATCACGGACTTCGCAGCCGGCGATCACATCGATCTTTCGGCGATCGATGCCAACACCGGCACACCGGCCGACGAGGCGTTCTCGTTCATCGGCGCGGCCGCGTTCACGCACGCGGCCGGAGAGCTCAGGGCTTTCGCCTCAGGCGCCAACACGGTCGTTGCCGGCGATACAAATGGCGATGGCGTCGGCGATTTTCAGATCGTGCTGAACGGATCCCACGCGCTTGGCGCCGGCGATTTCGTGCTGTGAACGTCTCTCAGTCGATGGCAATCACCGCGGCGTCTTGAGACGAACGGCCAGCGCTGCCGCGACAGCAAGCGAAACTCCCACTCCGGCAACGCAGGCCGCCCAGCCAAAGCGGTCGAACAGCTGCCCGAGGAAGACGCTGCCGATGACTCCGCCGAAGAAATAGCAGGCCAGATAGATGCCGCTCGCCGCGCCGCGGTCGCTGGTGGCGGTCCGACCCACGAAGCCGGTCGCAGCGGCCTGGGCGAAGAACGTGCCGATGCCGACCAGCATCAGGCCTGCGAGCACCGCCGGAAGGCTTGGCAGCAGCAACAGCGGCAGGCCCGAGCCTGCCAGCGCCAGCGCGCTCCAGCAGGTGGCCCGCGTACCGATGCGCTGCACCGCAGAGCCTGCGAAGGGCGTGGTGAAGACCGATGGCAGGAACACGAAATAGGCGAAGCCCAACGCCATCCGGCCGAGCGACAGCGGCTCACGGACCAGCACGAAGTTCACATACGTGAAGGCGCCGATGAAGGCGAACAGGATGCAGAACCCGATGCCGAAACCGGCCCGCAGCGCGGGATCGCGCAGATGCATGGCCCAGGCCGTCCATGGCGAGAGCGAAGAATGTGCGGGCTCAGCCATCGGCGTGGTCTGGCGGATGGTGAAATAGACCAGGACGGCGCCTGCGACGTTGAGCGCGGCGAAGAAATAGAAGTTGGCGGCAAGTCCCAGGTGGTCGGCGACGGCGGCCGAGACCAGCCGCCCGATCAGGTTGCTCGCGACGTTGCCGGTGATGTAGGCCGCGAATGCGCCGCCGGCCTCCATCGCGCTGCATTCCTCGCCGAGATAAGCGAGCGTCAGCGTGAAGGCCGATGCCATGCAGAGCCCCTGCACGATCCGCAGCGCCGTGAAGGTTGTCAGATCGGGCGCGACCGCGAGCAGCGATGTCGGGATCGCCAGCACGCAGAGGCTGACCAGGATGCCAAGCCGCCGGTCGATGCGCCGGCTGAACAGCGCGACCACAAGCCCCGCCACCGCCATGCCCATGGTGCTGGCGTTGACCGCAAAGCCCATGGCGGCCGGCGACACCTGATAGGCCGCCGCAAGTGAGGGCAGGATCGCCTGCGTGGCGAACAGGTCGACCACCGTGAGAAAGGCCGTCAGGCCGATGACGATCGTCCGGCGCAGCACGTGTCGCGCGTCGTCATGCATCGGCATGTGCGCCGTCATGGTGTCGGTCATCGATGGCATGGCTTTCCTCCAGCTCTATTCGGCAGCTTCGAGCGCGACGTCCGGCTCGTGCAGGATCACGCCTTCGAGTGGATCGGTCGCGACCTCCCATGGCGCCGAACTGAGCGCGCGCTGCGTGTTGTCGTAACCCGCCTCCCACCTGGCCCGGATGCTGCTCGGGCTGAAGTCCACGTCCTTGGTGTGGTTCTCGTTCTCGAGCTGCGGCGCGAGCAGGCGCACCACATGCATCACGGTCGGGCAGCCATAGGCCGTGAGCGCACGTGCCTCCGGCGTCCTGCGCACGTCCTCGGGCAAAAGCTTCGCCATCTCGTTGATGATGTGGCGCATGTGATGCAGTTGCCGCTGCCGCGCAACGTGGCTGGCCACGCGGCTGGAATACTGGATGTCCTTGTGACGGTTCAGCACCTCCCAGATGGTGCCGGGCTCCTTGCCCATCGGATTCCACAGGTGCACCGCGAAAATGAGCGAGTTCTTCCGCGGATTGTCGTCGAAGATCGCTTCGGTCGGCGTGTTGGAAAGGATGCCGCCGTCCCAGTAGAGCTCGCCGTCGATGCGCACCGCCGGAAAGGCCGGCGGCAACGCGCCCGACGCCATGATGTGCTTGACGCCGATCGCGCCGTCGCGGCTGTCGAAGTAGCGCATCATGCTGGTGCGGACGTGAGCGGCGCCGACCGTGATCCGCGTCTTGCAGCGATTGATCAGCGAGAAGTCGACCAGCTCGTTGAGCGTCTGCTCGAGCGGCTCGGTGGAATAGAAGCCCGCGCTGTCGGCGCCGAGCGGCACATGGGTGCCGAGGAACGCGCCCGGATTGGGCTCGAAGAAGGCCGGGATGCCGCGCAGCAGCGTCTTCCAGTAGGCGATGGTGTCCGAGAAGCCGGTCCAGGCCGGCACCGCAAAGGGCGGGCGATAGGCCATCCGGGTCCAGAACTCCTTGAGCTTGTCGAGGCGTTCGGCCGGGGGATTGCCGCAAATCAGGCTCGCATTGATGGCGCCGATCGACGTGCCGATAACCCAGTCCGGCTCGATGCCCTGCTCATGCAGCGCGTGGTAGACGCCGGCCTGATAGGCGCCGAGCGCGCCGCCGCCCTGCAGCACCAGCACGATCTGCCGATCGTTCGGTCTATCGACGCGGCAGGCGTCCGCGAGCGTCGTGACCTTGGTCGAACTCAGTTTGTCCATGATCTCCTCCCTGTGATCGTCGTGGCGAGAGGCCGCCCGGAGGTGGGGCCGGGCGGCCTCTCAATGCGCGGTCCAGCCGCCGTCCACCGGCAAGGAAGTGCCGGTGATGGAGGCCGCCGCGTCACTTGCCAGAAACACCGAAAGCGCGCCGAGCTCCTCGACGGTCGCGAAGCGCTTGCTGGGCTGCTGCGCCAGCAGCACGTCGCGGATCACCTCATCGCGCGGAATGCCGTGCGCCTTGGCCTGGCCATCGATCTGCGCCTCGACCAGCGGCGTGTAAACGTAGCCCGGACAGATCGCGTTGCAGGTGATGTTGGCCTCGGCAGCTTCCAGCGCCGTCACCTTGGTGAGCCCGATCATGCCGTGCTTGGCCGCCACATAAGCGGCCTTGAACGGCGAGGCGACAAGGCCGTGTGCCGAGGCGATATTGATAATGCGGCCGAAGTTGTTCTTGCGCATCGTTGGCAGCGCCGCGCGTGTGGTGTGGAATGCGGACGAAAGGTTGATCGCGAGGATCGCGTCCCACTTCTCGACCGGAAACTGCTCCAGCGGCGCGACATGCTGGATGCCTGCATTGTTCACCAGAATGTCGAGCCGGCCGAACGCATCGAGCGTCATGGCGATCATCTCGGCGATCGGTGCGGCCTTCGCCATGTCGGCGCCCGAGTAGCGCACCCGCACGCCGAACTCGGAGCCGATCCTGGCCTGCATTTCGGCGATGTCCTCCGGCTTGCCGAAACCGTTGAGCACCACGGCGGAGCCCGCCGCGGCGAGCGCGCGGGCAATGCCGAGCCCGATGCCGCTGGTCGATCCGGTGATGAGCGCGACGCGGCCCTCCAGCGGACGGGCGGCGTGCTCGAGTTGAAGCGGTGCTTGAATGTTCATCGTGTGATCCTTGCGTGAAGCGTTGACGCGAAAATGCCCGAGCCTCGAACGCCTGGGAAATGCCGGTTGGCTACACCGACGATAGCGGCGGGCTAACGAGCCGCCGGATAGACGCGCGCTATCGCGCACATCGCCAATCGGTATTTCTGCCCGGCGGCGCGATCGGATTTCCTGCCGGCATCACAGTCCAAGGCAGGAGACACCCATGCTGATCCGCGAAGCTCTGGAGAAAGGCCGCGATCTGGCCGAACGAATTCCCTATAGCGTGATTGCCCTGGCGTCGCGCATCGCCGTCGCCGATGTGTTCTGGCGCTCGGCCCGCACCAAGGTGAATGGCTTCTCGATCCGCGAGGAGACGTTCTATCTGTTCCGTGAAGAGTACAAAGTGCCTCTCTTGCCGCCCGATCTCGCGGCCTATCTCAGCACCATCGGCGAGCACGTGTTCTCAGTGTTGCTGGTCATCGGGCTTGCTTCGCGGCTCTCGGCACTCGGCCTGTTCGGCATGACCATGGTGATCCAGCTCTTCGTCGTGCCGGGCGGCTGGCCCGAGCACATCCTCTGGCTGTCGCTGCTCACGCTGATCATCGCGCGCGGACCCGGCGCGATCTCGATTGATCACCTGATCTGGAGCGAGCGCGGCACCATGCCGGCGGCAGCACGTCACGGCGTCCGGGCCTGAAACGAACGAAAATGACTAAAGCCGCCGGCCACGATCTGCCGGCGGTTTTTCTTTTGCCGTTCATTGTCTCATGCATGCGCGCTATCGCATCGAGAGAGCATCGGTAATTCCAACGCCGGCGATCACGCCGCATGGTGCCGGCCAGCGTCGCGCAATCACGCGCGGGCTTATCGGAGGAATTATCCATGTTGACCAGAGCAAAATTCTTGCGTCTTTCGGGCGTCGCGACCGCGGCGCTCGCCGCAATACCGGCGTCGCAAGCCGTTGCCAAAGCCAATGACGGCGTGGTCCGCGTCAAGAGCACCTATGGCTTTGCCGAGACCATCGAGCGCCTGAAGAAGGATATCGCCGCCAAGGGCATCAGATTCTTCAGCGAGATCGACCAGGCCGCATTGGCGGCCGAGGCCGGCATCAAGCTCAATCCGTCGACACTGCTGGTGTTCGGCAACCCGCCACTCGGGACGCAATTCATCACGTCGAACCCCAATGCCGGTCTCGACTGGCCGGTGCGGCTGCTCGTGAGTCAGGACAGCGCCGGCGCGGTCTGGACCGTCTACACCGATTTCGCCTGGATCGCGGCGCGCCACGGCATCGTCGACCGCGGCGACCAGTTCAAGATGGCATCGATGGTGATCGCGTCCATCACGTCGAGCGTGAAGGCGTAGACGAAATAGCACAGCGCTATCGCGATCAGAGCGAAGCGGCATTTCCTAACAGAACGCGCGCGCCGCATCATCGCATCACTGATCCGGCTCGAATGAGTCAATCCGAAACAGAGGAGATGAGAATGTCGGAATTCAAAATCCAACGCGGCGTTCTGCGCCTGACCGCCGCTGCGATCTTCGTTGCCACCACCGGCTTTGCCTTCAGCGCCCGGGCCGGCGAGTGCCCGCCCGATCTGCGCAAGCCGAACGCGCGCCAGGCGGTCGACTTCAAGCCTGTCGGCGTCACCGACACCACGCTCGGTGCGATCGACCTCGGCAAGGAGATGGCCAAGATCAAGGGCCGCGAGCTGCGCTTCCGCAAGATGGTGATCCAGCCGGGCGGCATCGTGCCGTGGCACAGCCATGACGACCGCCCGGCGCTGATCTATGTCGCGGAAGGCGAGATCATCGAATACGCCAGCAACTGCGCCGGCCCGATCCACCACAAGGCCGGCGAGATCCGCCCGGAGACGCAAGGGACCGCGCACTGGTGGAAGAACCTCAGCGACGCCCCGGTGGTGCTGTTCATCGGCGATGTCCGGCACGATCCCAACGACAACCATATGTGACGGCCCGTCCCCCCCCAACGAGCCCCGTCGCATCGTGACGCCCCGTTCCCCCCCGAAACGGGGCGTCACTCTTTTCGTCAGGCGGGGTGTTTATAGACCGGCGCTATCGAAAACCGGCTGAATTTACTGGCAAGCCCGAAACATGATCGCCTATGACTGGGTGATCCGGACAAGGACCAAGCGATGGCCACGCCAATCGTGGTGACGGACATGAGGGAGGCGTTCCAGCAGGCCCGCGATCTCGACGGGTCGATGAGCGAACGCCTCGACGTCTTCGCAAATGCCGCGCGCCAGCTGCATCCGGAGGATGCAGCGACCGTCGACCGTCTGGTCGCACGGCTGCGTGAGCACCACGCGGGCGAGAGCGCTCCGAAACCCAGCGAGATCATGCCGCCGTTCATGCTGCCGGATGAAAACGGCCATCTGGTCAGCCTCAAGGATCTGCTGGCTCACGGCCCCGCCGTGGTGACGTTTCACCGTGGGCACTGGTGCCCGTATTGCCGCATCAGCATCAACACGCTCGCGCGGGCGCAATCGCGAATCGAGGCGCTCGGCGCCCGCATGGTGGCGATCGTGCCGGATCGCCAGCCCTTCGCGGTCGAGATGAAGACAGACGCCCGTGTCGGCTTTCCGATCCTGACCGACATGGACAACGGCTATGCCATGTCGCTCAACCTCGCGATCTGGGTCGGCACCGAGATGGAAGAGTTCATGACCCGGATCGGCCGCAAGCTTCCGGCCTACCAGGGCAACGACAGCTGGATGCTGCCAATCCCTGCGACCTTCGTGGTCGGCCAGGACGGCCGCATCAGGACCAGGTTCGTCGACCCGGACTACCGGAAGCGCATGACGATCGAAGACCTGATCGACGTGCTGAAATAGCGGTCTCGGGCGCTCGGAATGAGACTTCAAATCGAAGCCCGGCACGATCTCTCGCCCGTAGAGATCGATGCCATTGAAAACCGCCTCGACGAGCACAACAGCCAAGCCACCGGACGACACGATGCACAGGGATTGGGCTTCGTGATCCGCGACGAGGCAGGCCTGTTGGTCGGCGTCGCTGCAGGCTATTCGTGGGCGGACACGTCTGAGCTCAAACAGATGTGGATCGATAAGGCCTATCGAGGTTATGGTTATGCGCGGGCGCTGCTGGACGCTTTCGTCGCCGAGGCATGGAACCGCGGTGTTCGTCGGATCTGGGTGGAGAGCTATGACTTCCAAGCGCCGGGCCTCTATGAAAAGGCCGGTTTCTGTCGCGTTGCGGAGCTGTCAGGCTGGCCCGAGGGTCATCGCAATGTGTTTCTTTGTAGAACCAGGAACTCAGGACAGCTGAAGCGCGCTCGATCCATGTTCGGTATTCCCCGCAGATACAGTCACTTCGTTTTCGGAGTCATCCAGGCTGGCCTGACAAGCTTGATCGCCGCCGGGATCGCCAGTTTCCCATCAGCCACGACAGCTGCGTTCTTCAATCATTGGTTCTGGTCTTGGCTCGTTGCCTGGATGGCCATGTTGCCGGTCGTGGTGTTGGCCGCTCCGGCGATACGTGCACTCTCGGTCGCACTGACGCGAGACGATTGAACGTGCACGATGCGGTTGCTCGGCCGGCAACCATCGTCATCTTATGTGGGCGTGACCTGGTCGGTCTTCTTCGGCCAACTCGCGGCACGGAGCATCTTCATGAAGGTCGCAGCGACCGGCGAGCGCTGGCGGCCCGCGACGCCATAGAGCGACACGGCGCGGCCGAGCTCGAGCCCTTTGACCGAGGTGCGAACCAGGCTTTGCGGCGCGTTGACGGTGCGCGGCAGAAAGCCGATGCCGATGTTGGCTTCGAGCAGCGCCAGCAAGTCCTGATCCGACGACACCTCGTGGCGATGGTCGGCATTCAGCCCCTGGGCGCGCAGCATCGCCGCAAGGTCGGCGCATTTCTCGCAGTGGCTCCGTAGGAGAAAGCGCTCGGGCTTGAGGTCGTCGAGACCGATCGTTTCCTGGCTCGCCAGCCGATGCATCCGGCTGAACACCATATCGAAGGACTCGTCGAACAGCTTCCAGCTGTCGAGGCGGTCCCAGGCCTCGCCGATCGAGGTGCCGACCGCAAGCTCGGCGTCGCCGGCCTTGAGGTATTCGACGATCTGCGGGCCGGTGCCGCGCAGGATCTTCAATTCCAGCTCGGTGAAGCTTTTGCGCAGCTCGTTGACCTGGGAGAGGATGAGCCCGAGCTCGACGCTGCTCGAGACCGCGAACTTCAGCGCGCCGATCTCGCCGTCGTTGATCATCGCGGCCAGCGCCTTGGCGCTCTGCGCACTGTCGTAGCATTGCTTGAGGAGCGGATACATCCGCTCGCCGAGCGGCGTGAGCATGGCGCGCGGCCGCTCTCTCCGGAACAGGTCGCCGCCGAGCTCGCCCTCCAGGAGCTTGATGGCGCGGGTCAGCGACGGCTGCGCGACATTGCACTCCTCGGCGGCGCGCGTGAAGTTCAGCGTCCGGGCAACGGCCAGAAAATACCGGACCTGGTGCATCTCCATTCGACTTCCCCCGGCCGGACCGGCGCTTCAACGGCCCAGCGCGCGGCCATTGGTACAGCCGCGGCGTCGCGAAACAAGGTTCCGTCGCCTATGTGCTCCATACCCAATGGCTATCGATGGCGGCAAGCCGCCGAAAAATCGCGTTTCCCCAATATCATAGCGGACTATCGCCGCTGCGGAAGTTCATGCCGGTCACGATCTCGGCCGCGATCAGGACGTTGAACGCTTCGCCGAGGTCGAAATCACCATGGCTTGCGGCAGCTTTGGCGATCGCCTCGCCGAGCCTGCAACCCTCGGCCAGCGCGGCCATGAAGGCATGTATGCCGGGTGAGAGCGGCCGCACCTCGACCTGCAAATACGGCCGCGCGATCAGCGCGCATTCCGGTTTCCAGGCGCTGGGCATATTGTCGTTCCCGGAGCGGCTGGCCTCCCACATGCGGACCACCGGGAAGCGCGATGCGATCAGCATTGCCGACGGATGCAGCGTGAGCTGCAATTCCGGCAAATCATCCGGCGCGATGGCCGCCAATGCATCGCGCGGCACCGGCGTGGCATCGACCGCGTGATAGGCGCGCGTGCGGGCCGCCTCGAGTTCGGCGATGTCGGCCAGATAATCCGAGGCGGCGCCTCGACCGATGCTGCGGAGAAACTGCGGGAAGCGGTCGCCGTATTCGAACATGACCGGCGAACGCGGCGGCTCCGCGACGACGTAATGCCGCGAGACGGCATGGAACGCATCATCCCAGAGGAGCTTGCGCGTCACCGGATAACGTGCGGCGAGCGCATTGATCAGCCCCGCGATGACGTTGTTGCGATAGACCCCGAACCGGCTTGCATGCGCGGGGCCGGACGCCGAACGGATCGTCGCCGGGATCGGTGCGTCATCGAACAGAATCGCCTCGGCGAAAGCGCGCTGGAGCCGCGCCTGGCTGTTCTCCATGGCGAGCGCGATCATGGTGTCACGCGGCCCGCATCAGAGCGCTGGACTGCGCCGCCATCAACGCCCGTGCCCGTTGCACCTCGGCGGCGAGCGTTTCGAACGGCGGCACGTTGTTGTCCCACTCGACCAAGGTTGGCGCGAGACAGCCGCGCGCCAGCGCGCGCCGGTAAAGATCCCACACGGTGCCTGCGACCGCCCGGCCGTGGTCGTCGATCAGGAGCCGCGCGCCGCTGCTGTCGCAGTCTTCGGCAAAGCCCGCCAGATGAAATTGCCCGACATGCTGGATCGGAAAGGCGTCGATATAGGCCGCGGCATCGAAGCCGTGATTGACCGCCGAGACATGCACGTTGTTGACGTCGAGCAGGAGCCCGCAGCCGGTGCGCTGCGCGACCGCGCGCAGGAAATCCACCTCGCTCATCCGGCTGGCGCCGAATGTCACGTAGGTCGATGGATTCTCCAGCAGCATCCGCATCCCGATGGTGTCCTGCACCTCGTTCACATGCGCGCAGACATGGGCCAGCGAAATGCTGTTGTAGGGCAGCGGCAGCAGATCGTTGAGGAAGACGCCATCATGCGTCGACCAGGCGAGGTGCTCGGAGAACAGCGCCGGCTCATACATCCCGATAAGCCGCTTGAGCCGCATCAGATGGGCACGATCGAGCGGCCCGGTGCCGCCGATCGAGAGGCCGACGCCGTGGATCGACAGCGGGTAGTCGGCACGGATACGCCGCAGCAGATGATGCGGCGGACCGCCCGCGCCCATGTAGTTCTCGGCGTGGACCTCGAAGAAGTCGGTCCGGCGGGCGCCTTCGAAAATGTCTTGCGCATGCTCCGGCTTGAGTCCCGCGCCGGCAGACAGGACCGGAATGCTCAATCGGCTCGATGATAATTCCGCGCGATACGCCATGGCGTTCTGCTCCCTCGAAGCTCCGTGCCTCGGGCGGAAGCCGACGCGGCGCACCGGCTTCCGTGAGACCTGTGAAAGCTTAAGCCGGCCGCTTGATCGGCATGAGCGAGCCTTGGCCGAACGGCGTCTTCGTGGTGACGCAGGCGCCCTGGTCGACGAGCTTCCAGGCGTTGCCCTGGTAGTCGACCTTGGAGGTCGCGGCGCAGGTGGTGCCGGCGCCGGCCGCGCAATCGTTCTGGCCCTTCAGGGCGACGCCGTAGCATTTCTCCTTGGCGCCGGCCTGCGCCGAGGACACGGCCGCAGCCGCGAGCGCCGAGCCGAGCGCCGCAGCGATCGCGAGCGAAGTGGTGAGCTTGTGTGACATGGAGGTTCTCCCGTTTGCGAAACGCTCGCCATCGAGCGTTGACGGGAGAGTGCCGACTTCCATGCAGGAGATGAAATATCGCCAGCCGATGGTTGCGATAGCGGAGCGCTATGCGGCTCAGCCGCCGTGCAGCGTCGCGAGCGCAGCGATGATCGCCTCTGGCTCCATGCGCTCGCGGAATTCGACGTTGACCTGCCGCGCCTTCACAAGGCCGTCCTGTCCGACGATGAACTTCGCCGCCATCGGCAGGAAGTAGCCCGCGTTGCCCTGGTATTTCTCGAGCTCGACGCCGGCATCCTGATAGAGCTGCTGCACCTCGGCGCCGACCCAGAAGATCAGGCCGAGGGACAGCGAATAGCCGAGGTCCATGTCGCTCAGCACCGGAAACGGCAGATCGTTCTGCACCGCATAGCCGCTGGTGTACTGCGCCGTGTCCGGCATGATCGAGACGATCCGCGCACCGAGCTTTTGAATGCGGTCCTGGACCGCGGCCAGCGCCCGCAATTCCATCTTGCAATAAGGACACCAATGCCCGCGGTTGATGCTGATCACAGCCGGGCCGGATCGCAGCATCGCGCTGAGCGACACCAGATGGCCCGTCTCGTCGGGCAGATCGAACGGCGGCATCGGCTCGCCCACCTGCGGTCCGACCTCGCCGTGATCGAGCTTCGCCAGCCGCTCGACCAGACGATCATAGGCACGGACGAAGTCCGGCCGGGCCTTGCCGCTCTGCTCCCGGTAAGCGGACAGCTGGGCGTTCAACGCGCCCGCCTCCGCTGAATTCTGGCCCGGCGGCAAGGTCTTGGAACCCAAGCGATTCAAGTCGTCCTCGGCGGCGGCGCCGCGCATCGTGACCGATGACCGAGGCTGATATCATGCCGGCAGATAGCGATGGGCTATCGATTTGATCGTCTCCGGCCGATGCGCCGGCGCTGCACGGCGCGTCAGCGCTGCTCCGCGTCCGCCGCGGTGGCGGCCTTCTTCCAGCTGTGATCCGGATTGAACGACGTCATCGACGCTGCAATCTTCGCCGTGTCGGCGCCGAGATCCTTCTCGAACACCTCGCCCTTGTTGTTGACGATGAACGACGCGATGCCGGAGTTGCCGTACTTGGCCGGATAGGCCAGCAGCGCAAACCCGCCGATCATGTCGCCGCGGACCACATAGTCGACCGCGCCGCCCGGCGCGCTCGGGCCTTGCCGCGTCAGCACCTTGTAGTAGTAGCCGTGAAACGGCGTCGGTCCTGCGCCGACCTTGTAGCCCTGCTGGGTCGCTGCCGCGACCGCCTCGCCGAGCGGGCTGTCCGGCTCGCCTTGCCCCGCCGGCCAGTACAGGCCGTCCTTCTTGCCCGGCGTGCTGATGATGCGCTGGGCATAGATGGGCAGGCCCATGCCGTCCTTGTTCTGGTCGGCGTAGTCGTTCTGCGCGTCGTAGTAGGCGAGGCTCGCCTGGATCGCCGCGAGCTCATTGCGGCCGATGCGCCGCGCCAGGATCTCCTCGCGGCCGGCCGCGGCGTCGAACGTCCATTTGCCCTCCTTCTGCACGACCGGAATCGGGAACGGCCAGTCGTCCGGCCCGATCACCAGCGTTGCAGGCTTGCCGCTCTCGGCAACGATGCGGTGGTTGGCATCGTAGGCGGCGAGGAACTGCCTCTTGACGTTGGCGTCCTCCACCGGGTCGCCGGACGACACCAGCTCCTGCGACTTCGGCCCAAGGATGGCCAGCACCGTCTTGCGGTCGTTGGCGCGGGCCGCAGCGACCAGCGCGTCGACCGCCGCCTCCGCACTGTCGAAGCGCTTCTGCGCGGCCGCAACCGAAACCGAAGCGAGCAAGGCTGCGACGATGGCGGCAGCGAGCAGTGACGATCGAAGCGTGCGCATGTTGACCTCCTTCACCGGTCGCCGCTGATGGCAACGGACGGAATTCGCCCGCCCGAAGCCAGCCAATGCTCGTAGCTGTCGAACGTCAGCCCGAGCCTGCCGTAGAGCACGCGCAGAAAGCCGTCCTGGCCGCGCACCACCGCATCGGGCCTGACCGCCTGCACCTCCTGCGCGATCACGCCGACATAGGCCTTGTTCTCGCCGTCATAGACGAAGCGGTAGAAGCCGAGGCCGCTGCTGAGATGGCCGAGCAGCACGACATCGTGCTTCAGCCGGATGTCCGAGCGCCGGCCGCCGCCACCGCCACGGAATCCGCCGCCCCCGCCACCACGGAATCCACCACCGCCGCCTCCGACGCGCATCCCGCCACCGCCGCCGCCAGCCATGCGGGGCCCGCCGCCGCGGCCTGCGAGGCTCGCGTGTCCGCGGGCGGCCTGGGCTCTGGCGTTGCGGCCGCCGCTGCTGATGTTGGAGAAGGCGTTGTCACGGCCACCGCCGCGATTGCTGCGAGTCGCGGCGCGCTCGCCGCCGCCGCGGGAGCCTGTCGTCGCCCGCTCGCGCCCGCCGGCGCGGTCACCACGATTCCCCGCGCGATCTCCGGCACGATCTCTTGCGCCACCACGATCGCCGGCGCGATCGGCAGCCCGGTCGCGGCCGGCGCCGTCGCGGCCGCCACGATCGCCGGCACGATCGGCCGCTCCCGGCCGGTCGCGGCCGCCGCCCGGATCGAGCGCGGGCTTGCCGTCACGGCCGCGGAAATCCATCCGCTGTTGCGCGCTGCCGCGGTTCGCGGCGTTGCCGGCGAACTTCTGCTGGACGTTGCTGTTGTTGTAGCGGACGCCGTGGCGATGCTCGGGATTGTGCGACCACCTGTTGTTGATGTTGTTGATGTCGACGTTGCGATTGATGTTGATGTTGTTGTTGCCCCAGTTGAGGCCGCCGCCCCAATTGTTCCAGGCCCAGGCGCCCATCGCGATGCCGGCGCCGAACGCAAGACCCGTTGCGATCGCGGCGCCGGGCACCCAACCCGCATAGGGAAACGCGTAAGGCGGATATTCCGGATAGGCCCAGCCGCCATACACCACCGCCGGATCGTAATAGGGCACATAGACCGTGTTGGCCTGCGCCGGCTCGATCGCGATCACCTGCCTGTTGCCCTGGGTGGTCGTGGTGACCTTCTGCTCTTTGGTGGTGGTGAGCTTGTTGTTGGCCTGCGCCTTGGCGCGGAGCCGCTGCACCGAATCCATCACTTCGGCCTGCTGCGCCAGCACGGCATCGCCGAGCTTCTGGGTCCAGTCGAGCTTGGTGCTCATCATGGTGAGCACGGACGGCGTCGCGACCAGCGACACCACGCTCTTGTCCCAGCCCTGCGCCTGCGCGGCCTTGCCGAGCTCGTCGCCCTTGAGGTTCTTGTTGGTCTGGGCCCAGCGGTCGGCCTGCACCACCTCCAGCGGATAGGTCGAGGCCATCATGACCTCGGCGAGCAGCGCGTCCGGATAAAGCGCGACCGGTGCGAGCAGCGCGTCGAGCTCCTCGGGCTTGAGAAGCTGCTGGCTGGCCGACGAAGTCGCACCCGGTGCGGGCTGGGTTTGCGCAGTGGCCGGGTGCCCGGCGGTCAGCAACAGCCCCGTCGTCAGAAAAGCCGCCACCAGCACTTTCATGATCGCCTCCCTCACCGCCGCAAGCTGTCTGAAGCAAACAGACTAGGGAGCGCGCGGAAGGTGATCGAGTGGACGCAGGTCCAATACATCTGAACCATCGTTTAGGGCGCACCTGTGGTTCCCGACTGGCGCAGCGGCTCCTACTTCAACGGCAGCGGCGAGCGCCTGACGGATGCGGCAGGCTTCGGCGGCTCCGGCGAGACCGCAAACGTCACCCAGAGATTCCAGCCCTCCGGCCGATGCTCGGCCTCGAACTCCTTGTAGCCCTTGATGTTGAGATATCCCTGCATCTCGCCGACCGGAAAAATAACGCCGATCTGCGGGCCCACGCCGAACACGCGCGACTTGAAATCGCCGAGCGTCGCGCCCGCGCCGCTGTCGCCGGTGATCTGCTGATAGGCGTAGCCGGCGATACCGACAAACAGTTGCTTCGTGAGAAAGTGCGACGCGCCCCAGTCGAGATGCCAGTCGATGCCGTTCTGGTATTCGAGGTCCGGATTCTTGAAATTGTAGGTGAGGCCGCTGACCACCGAGAATTCGTTGCCGGTCTGCGGATTGAAGTAGGTGTAGCCCGCACCGCCATCGATCGCCCAGTGGCCCAAGCCGAGATTGACGATCCGCGACGCGTCATAGGCGCCGACCGGCAGGTTCACCATGCCGTAGACCATGGTGTTGTGGACACCGTTGTTCCAGCGCAGCGTCGGCTGCACGAACACGTCGCCGAAGCCGTACAGCGACCGCTCGATCTCGCGCGACGCGGCGAAGCCGATCGACCCGAGCGCGCCGGTGACGTTGGCGTCGATGTTGGCCTGCTCGCGGCCGTAGATCGCCAGCACGTTGATGGCGAGTTGCCCGCCGAGCACCGGGCTTGCGAACACATAGCTCGGGCTCAGGATGCCGATATCGACGCGGGCCCTGAGCTCGGCCTGCAGGTTGACGGTGAGATTGTTGAGCCGGCCGGTCGGGAACGCGAGGGTGCGTGACGCCGCGACATCGCCGCCGGCGTTGACGCTGGAGTGCATGTAGATCGCGCCGAGCGACCAGCCAGGCACCAGCGGCGTCGCCGCAAGGCTGCCGAACGCGCCGGGCAGCCAGAAGCTGACGCCGCCCTGGTCGGCCACGGCCGGCTGAGGCGCGAATGCAGCGATCGCAACAAGGAGCGCCGCGCATGCCCCAGCGCGCCGAGGACGCGCCCGGCCCACGATCTCGACTGGAGATTTTTGCATGACGCCCCTCCTCCGTAGGGAATCCTACGGATCGCGTCGGGCCTTCATCGAGTTGGACCTAGGTCCAATACACAGCTGGTCCGATTCCGCGGACCGAATCAGGGCGCGGCCGTGGTTTCCTGCTGGAAGGCGAAAATCTTTTTCCAATCGCGCTTCATGTCGGCGATGGTCCAGCCTTTTGCCACGGCCTCGTCGAGCGCCTTGTCGAGCTTGCCGATCTTGGATTGCCGGTCGTAGGCGTATTCGCGCTCGGCGTCGGTGTGATGCACGAGGCCCATGAAGCGCGCGTCTATAGCCCCGTCGAAAATGGGGCGTGAACGCCCCTGCATAGCCCCGTCGAAGACGGGGCGTGAACGCCCCTGCATAGCCCCGTCGAAGACGGGGCGTGAACGCCCCTGCATAGCCCCGTCGAAGACGGGGCGTAAACGCCCCTGATCGCCCGCCGCGGTCCATTGCAGCATCTGCAGATCGCCGTCGGAATTGCCGAAGGCAAAGATCGGGCGCCGCCCGATGAAACGGTTGATGCCGACGGGCTTGCCCGGCCCGTCATCGATGAACTCCACCTTGGCGAGCTTCATCAGCGCAGGCCTGCCGTCGGCGCCCGCCTGAAGCTTGACCACGCCGGAGGAGCCGATCACCTGCTCGGGCGGAATGCCGTAAATCTTCTCCATCCACGGCCGCATGAACTCGACGCCGCCGCCGGAGACCACGAAGGTCTTGAAGCCGTTCTGGCGCAGAAAGCCGAGAGCTCCAGCATCGGCTGATAGACCAGCTCGGTGTAGGGCCGGTTGAACCGCGGATGACGTGCGGTCGCGATCCAGTCCAGCACCGATTTCGAGAACTCGTCCGTGGTCATGCCGGCATGGGTCGCCGCCATGACCTGCAGAATTCCTTTCTCGCCGGTCGCGGCAAACGCCTTCATGTCCTTGTCGAGCAGCGCCTTCAATGGCGCCTTCGTCTTCCATTCCGGATGCTGCGGTGCCATCGCCTTGAGGCGGTCGAACGCAAAGGCGAGCTGGAAATAGACCGGCTGCTCGGCCCACAGCGTGCCGTCGTTGTCGAAGGTCGCGATGCGTTCCGCGGGCGGCACGAAATCGGCGCCGCCTTGCGCCGTCACACGCGCGACGAAATCGGTGATGGATTTCTTCACCGCGCCGTCGTTCCACGACGGCAGCGGATCGGATTGGCCCCATGCGGCAAGACAGCTCGCCGCGCAAAGACCGGCAGCGAGCAACAATGCGAACGAGAATCTTCTCGTAGACGCACCAGCAACGCCGTGCACTGCGACCTCGCCTTACTCAAGCGCCGACGACAGCCGTGTCATTGCGAGATTGTGCCGGCCCGTTTGCAAACAGACCGGCACACACGCGGAATCCGCTAGCGGGAGCCCGTGGTCTGCTGCAGCTGCTCCTGGATCATCCGGTTCAGCGCGCCGCGAACCTTTTCGGGGTCGATCCCCTCCCTCACCATCTTTCTCGTCTTGATGTCGTCGAGCGTGCTTTGCACGATATTCGCCGGGTTGAAGCTCGGCGGGAACGAACGCGGCGGGAATTCCTTGAACGTCGCCGCGAACTTGAAGACTTCGTCCATCAGTCCGTACATGTTCTGGACATGGTCGAGCTGCCAGTTCCAGAACGTGTTGGAGGTGATGTCGGCCCGCTCGAAGGGGTCCTGCATGACGTTGAATATCTTCTGCAGGCGGAGCGTCGTGAAGGGCTCGGCCCACACGCCCATCGTTCCTTCCTTGCGCTGCTCCGAGAACACGTACTTGTAGTCGCCCTGGCGCATACCCACGAGCAGGCCGTCGTCGTCGGAGTAGAAGAACTTGTCGCGGGCGCTTTTCGTCCCGTTGTTGTTCGCCGCGGAACCGCTGACGTTGCGCAGGAACGCCGACTGGTCGTAGCCGTCGAGGTGAACTTTGTAATTGATGCCGTTGGCCGTGTAGCCGGCCTTGAGCTTGTTGACGATGTCCGGCTCGCCGGCGATCGCGGCAAAGGTCGGAATCCAGTCGTTGTGGCTCATCAGCTCGTTGGTGACCGTCCCGGGCTTGATCACACCCGTCCACCGAACCAGGCACGGCACGCGGAAAGCGCCCTCCCAGTTGGTGTTCTTCTCGGAGCGGAACCAGGTCATGGCCGCGTCCGGGAAGGTGTTCATGTGCGGCCCGTTGTCGCTCGTGTAGACCACGATGGTGTTGTTCGCGACGCCCATATCGTCGAGCGCCTTGAGCAGGCTGCCGATCGTGTCGTCATGCTCCAGCATGCCGTCGACATATTCGCTGTCGCCATGCTTGTAGCGGCCGCGGTGCTCGGGCCGCACATGGGTGCGCAGGTGCATGCGGGTCGAGTTGAACCAGGTGAAGAACGGTTTGCCGGCCTGCACCTGCCGCTTCATGAAATCGATCGCCGCGGCCGAGGTTTCGTCGTCGATCGTCTCCATGCGCTTCCTGGTGAGCGCGCCGGTGTCCTCGATGGTCTGCTTGCCGATCTTGCCGAAGCGCGGATCGACCGTCGTATCGTCGCGATCGGTCGCCTTGCAGCGCAGGACGCCGCGCGGGCCGAACTTGGCGCGGTAGGCCGGGTCCTTGGGATAATCCGGCAGCTCGGGCTCCTCCTCGGCATTGAGGTGATAGAGATTGCCGAAGAACTCGTCGAAGCCGTTCACGGTCGGCAGCGACTCGTTGCGGTCACCGACGTGGTTCTTGCCGAACTGGCCGGTGGCATAGCCGAGATTCTTGAGCAGTCCCCCCATCGATGGGTCGAGCTGGCTCATTCCCATCGGCGCGCCGGGGAAGCCGACCTTGGTGAGGCCGGTGCGAATGCCGTGCTGGCCGGTGAGGAACGCCGCGCGGCCTGCGGTGCACGACTGTTCGCCGTAGTAGTGCTGGAACTTGAGGCCTTCGCGAGCGATGCGGTCGATGTTCGGCGTCTCATAGCCCATCAAGCCGCCGGAATAGGCGCTGATATTGGCGATACCGACGTCATCGCCGAAGATCACGAGAATGTTCGGCTTTCCTCCGGCCGAAGGCGCCGGCGCTGGGCGCGGCTGCGCCTGCGCGACCTGCACCGATGTGCCGCCGAGCGCGGAGGCGGCGGCGAGCGTGGTGCTGCCGAGCAGAATCCTGCGGCGGTCCAGCGCGCCGTTTCCGGTCTTCGAGTTATCCGTCCGTCCCGTATTGCTCATGACCTTCTCCCATTGCGGATGACACAGCGAAATCCAACATGACTGGTCGAGGTATCGACCGGCTCGGCGTGGCGCGCAGCCGGGCGGTAGCGGCGGCAGTAGCTCGGAGCGCAGAGGTGCGAGCCGCCCTTGATCACCTTGCGCGGAATCCTGATCTGCGGCTGACAGGGGTCGTAGCTCTCCTGCTCGGGCCCGCCGCGCGGATTTTCCGGAATGCAGCACGCCTTCGGCGCGTCGGCCTCGTGCCGGCTGGACCAGAAGTCGGCAGTCCACTCCCAGACATTGCCGATCATGTCGTAGACGCCGTAGCCGTTGGGCGGGAACGCCGTCACCGGCGAGGTGCGCTCGAAGCCGTCGTCGTTGCTGTTATGTCGCGGAAAATCGCCCTGCCAGGTGTTGGCCATGTGCCGGCCGCCGGGCGTGAACTCGTCGCCCCAGGCGAACTCGGCGCCGTCGAGGCCGCCGCGCGCCGCGAACTCCCATTCGGCTTCGGTCGGCAAGTCCTTGCCGGCCCAGACCGCATAGGCCAGTGCGTCGGCGTGCGACACATGCACCACCGGATAGTCGTCGCGCGCGTTGATGTTGCTGTGCGGACCGAAAGGGTGGCGCCAGTCGGCGCCTTTCATGAACTGCCACCACCGCGACCAGTCGTGCAGGCCGACCGGATGTGACGGCGGCGTGAACACCAGCGAGCCGGCATAGAGCATGTGCGGCAGCGCGCCGGGGTAATCCTTCGGGTCGGGCGCAATCTCGGCTGTCGTCACATGGCCGGTGGCGCGGACGAAATCCTTGAACTGCCGGTTGGTCACCGGCGTGCCGTCGATCAGGAACGGATCGACGGTGACACGGTGTGCCGGCGCTTCTTCCGCATAGTGAGCGTCGGAGCCCATGCGGAACGTGCCGCCTGGAATCGCGATCATGCCGGCCGGGGTGACCTCATCCGGCTGGACAATCGCGTCCCGAGAGTCCACTCGCGCCTCAATCGCCATGATGCAACGCTACGCGTGGCTGGCCCCGATGATCGAGTTGGACCGTGGTCCAATAGTCCCGATACGTCGGTTTAGAAGCGATTGGGTTTAGAAGAGATCGGGGTCAGAACGGATTGATGTAGTTCAGGATCGCGACCTGCCGCAGCAGCACCCGGCGGATGACAGTTACTCTGACGATCATGCCGGGCAGCATCGCCAGAAAGACGATCACCGCGACCGTGCTCGCCGCGAGAACGATCAGAACAATCCAGGCAAACAGATCGATCATGGTGATGCTGCCGGTTTCGCTTCCGTCATCGCCGGGCCGTCGCGGAGCGAAATCTCTCTCCGCCTCACCCTGAGCAGCCGGGCGGCCCCATGGTTCGAGACGCGTTGCCATAGCGCGTCGAAGACGCGCGTAAACGCGCTTATGGCAACGCTCCTCACCATGAGGCCGGGAGAGAGAGTGATCCGGGCTCGTAGCGCCCTGGAACAACCTCGGATTCTGTCCCCACTCTATCAACACTCGAAATCGCAATAATCTTTTCTTCTCTTTCAGACCCTGTATTCCGGGGATGCCTTGCTCAGTTGAGGGCGTTTCATGAGGCGCTCATGTTGCGGAGCAGGGTGTGGCGCCCGAGGTTCTGGCCGACGCAGCCAGAATCCCGGGTCGTCTCGGACCACCGCCCGCGCCGTCGCAAGACGGGGCTGCCCTTTAAGGGCTGGACGTGGACGGGCTGAAGGGCGGCGCCAATGCTGCCCGGATAGGGGCGAGGTTATGCTCGT
>Ga0209758_1000087_pt1 | contig 254384 bp, 223 predicted proteins | sample AraplaMF_Col_mMF_FD_184258 | JGI IMG/M metagenome (GOLD analysis project Ga0209758, IMG submission 184258) | Arabidopsis root microbial communities from the University of North Carolina, USA - plate scrape MF_Col_mMF (SPAdes) (version 2) | ecosystem: Host-associated > Plants > Roots >...
AGAACGGCCTGTTCCTGGTGCCGGGCTTCGCCAAGTTCGTGGTCATCAAGAAGCCCGCGACCAAGGCGCGCAAGGGCACCAACCCGTTCACGGGTGAAGAGATGATGTTCAAGGCCAAGCCGGCCCGCAAGATCGTCCGCGCCCGCCCGGTCAAGGCGGCCAAGGACGCCGTGGGCTAACGACGCAAGGCCCCCTTGGGTAAGGGGGCCTTTTGTTTGGGGCAGCCGCGAGGACTTGAGACGGAGGGCTCAACCCTTGCGGCGCTTCACCCTGACCGGAACGGGTTGAAGCTGCCGCCCGGGCGCCGCCAGCGCATCGCGAAGCCGGTCGATCGCGCGATCGAGCATTTGGCGCAGCCGCTGCGTCTTCCGCGATCCCTTCGCTTTCTCCAGCAGTTTCTTCATCGCGTCACTCCGCCGCTTCGACTTTCGCGTTGACCTTCGCGTTGACTTGGGCCTCGACCGGTTCGAGCGCCGCGGCGATGGCTTCGTCGACACGCTCCAGCCAGATGAATTCGAGGTTGTCCCGCGCGCTCTTCGGGATGTCGTCATAGTCCCGCTTGTTGCGCGCCGGCAGCATCACCCGCTTCAGGCCGGCGGCCGCGGCTGCGACCACCTTCTCCTTGATGCCGCCGACCGGCAGCACCAGGCCGCGCAGCGAGATCTCGCCGGTCATGGCGGTGTCGCTGCGCACGGTGCGGTTGGTGAGCAGGGACGTCAGCGCCGTGAACATCGCAACGCCCGCGCTGGGGCCGTCCTTCGGGGTTGCTCCCGCGGGCACGTGCACGTGGATGTCGCTCTTCTCGAACACTTGCGGATCGATGCCGAGCTGCGAGGCACGGCTCTTCACCAGCGTCATCGCAGCCTGCACGCTCTCGCGCATGACGTCGCCGAGCTGACCGGTCAGGATCATGCCGCCCTTGCCGGGCACCTTTGATGCCTCGATGAACAGGATGTCGCCGCCGACCGGCGTCCAGGCAAGGCCCGTGGCCACGCCCGGAATGCTGGTGCGCTGGGCGATCTCGCCTTCGAACCGCGGCTGGCCGAGCACGGTGACGATGTCCTTCGCCGCTATCACGACCTTGGCGGCCGTGCCCTCGGCGACCTGCACCGCAGCATGTCGGAACAGCTTGCCGATCTCGCGCTCGAGATTACGCACGCCGGCCTCGCGGGTGTAGCCCTTGACCACCAGCTTCAGCGCCTCCGGCTCGATCTCGGCCTGCTCGGCCGAGAGGCCGTTGGCCTCCAGCTGCCGCCGCACCAGATAGCGCCGCGCGATCTCGAGCTTCTCGTCCTCGGTGTAACCGGCGAGGCTGATCAGCTCCATGCGGTCCAGCAGCGGGCCCGGGATCTGGTCCAGCATATTGGCGGTCGCGATGAACACCACGCGCGACAGGTCGAACGGCACGCCGAGGTAATTGTCCCGGAACGTCCCGTTCTGCTCGGGGTCGAGCACCTCCAGCATGGCGGCCGAGGGATCGCCCTGCACGCCACGGCCCATCTTGTCGATCTCGTCCAGCATCATGACGCAGTTCCGCGCGCCGGCCTTCTTGATGCCCTGGATGATGTTGCCCGGCAGCGCGCCGATATAGGTGCGCCGGTGGCCGCGGATCTCGGCCTCGTCGTGCACGCCGCCCAAGCTGACGCGGACGAAGGGACGGTCCATCGCGCGGGCGATGGATTGGCCAAGCGAGGTCTTGCCGACGCCGGGCGGACCGACGAAGCACAGGATCGGCGCCTTGCCCTGCGGGGCGAGCTTGCGGACCGCCAGATATTCGATGATCCGGCTCTTGATCTTCTCCAGGCCGAAATGGTCGGCGTCGAGGATGGCTCGCGCCTCCTTGATGTCGATCGGCTTCTCCGCAGGCAGCGCCCAGGGCAGCTCGATCAGCCAGTCGAGATAGGTGCGGACCATGCCAGCTTCGCCGGCGGCCTCCGGCATGCGCTCGTAGCGGCGCAGCTCCTTCTTGGCGTGTGCGTCGGCCTCGGGCGGCATATTGGCCTTGGCGATGGCAGCCGTCAGCTCGGCGACCTCGGCGGCCTTGCCGTCGCCTTCACCGAGCTGGCGCTGGATGGTCGCCATCTGCTCGCGCAGGATCGCCTCGCGCTGCCGCTCGTCGAAGGAGGCCTTGGTCTTTTGGCCGATTTCGTTGGAGATGCGCAGCACCTCCAACCGCTCGGCCAGGTGCTTGGACACCTTCTCGACGCGCAAAACGAGGTCGATGGTCTCCAGCACCTCCTGCTTGTCCTGCGGCTTGATGTCCATGAACGAGGTCGCCAGGTCCGCCAGCGCGCCGGGCGCACTGGTGCCCTGGAACATCGCGGCCAGCTCGGGCGGCGCCTGCGGCAGCAGCTCGATGGCCTCGATGGCCTGGCGCTGCAGGTTCAGGGCGCGCGCCTCGATCTCGGGCGAGGTCGTGGTCGGCTCGGGGATCTGCTGGAAGCGCGCAACGGGAAACGGCGTCCCCGGCAGGAAGTCGAGGAGGCGTGCGCGCTGCACGCCCTGGCAGACGATGTGGTGGCTGCCGTCGGGCGCGGTGATATAGCGCACGATGTTGGCGATGGTCGCGACCCGGTAAAGGTCGTCCGGCCCCGGCGCATCGGTCTCGGGGCTGCGTTGCAGGACGATGCCGACGGGCCGCTGCTCGCGCAGCGCCTGCTGGGCGGCCGCGATGGACTTCGCCCGGCCGATCGTGATCGGCGCGATGGCGCCGGGGAACAGCACCATCTCGCGCACGGGGATGATGATCAGCGCGTCGTCGGGGATCGTCACGTCGTTATTGGTCTGTTCGTTGTTCATCTGTTCGGTGGCCATGATCGACCTCAGGATTTGGCGAGGCGCAGCGCGACGCAGCCGTCCATCACGAAGCGGCTGATGGCGTAGCGGCCGATGGGAAGCGCGATGCGCCGCTCGAAGCGGCCCTGCGGCAGCTCGAGCCGGTGGATGCGGGCGTTGCGGAGCTCCGGCGGGAGGGTGCGCTGGCCGGAGATGACGAGCACGCCGTCATGGATGACTGTCTCGACATTGTCCGGATTGACGCCCGGAAGCGCCACCAGGATCAGGAGCTCGTGCTCGGTTTCCAGCACGTCGATCGGCGGCTCCCAGCAGGCTTCCTGGCGGCCGAACTGCTGGCGCAGCCGGTCGGCGCGGGTCAGCGAGTCCAGGGCTTCGGACAGCATCCAGTCGAGGGGATTTTTGGGTTGCATGTGGCAGGCTCAGGAGTAGGGAAGCCTGCATATGGGGCCGGTTCCCGGAAAATCCAGTGCGACAGCGCTGACGTGCCAGGCGCTGTCGTGCGATCCAAAACAAACGCCGCGGCATGGGCCGCGGCGTTCTGTCATCGGCAGCGGCGCGGGTCAGGCCGCGGCGCGGTACTCTTCCTCCGCTTCGAGGTTGATCACGGACGTCGCGAGCTCCGTCAGCGTGTGATCGGTCGCCTCTTCTTCGTCCAGCGTCGCCTGAAGCAGCCTTGCCGCGTCCTGCATGCCGAGCTCCTCGGCCCAGGTCCGCAAGGTGCCGTAGCGGGAGATCTCGTAGTGTTCGACCGCCTGGGCCGCCGCGAGCAGTCCCGCATCGAGCGCCGGTGCGCCCTTGAAGTCCTTCATGATCTCGGCGCCTTCGTCGGTGATGCCGTTGATGGCCTCGCAGGGCTTGCCGCGTGCAGGCTTGCCCAGCATCTTGAAGATCTGGTCCAGCCGCTTGACCTGACCCTGGGTCTCGCGCAGGTGCTTGTTGAAGGCGGCGGCCAGCTCCTTCGAATGTGCTGCCTTCGCCATCCTGGGCAAGGTCTTGATGATCTTGTTCTCGGCGAAATAGATGTCCTTCAGCGTCTCCAGAAACAGGTCGCTGAGCATCTTCGGTGCCTGACGCGGTCGGCGTGCCGCGGTCTTCTTGGTCGTGCGCTTCTTTGCTTGCTTAGCCATAGGTCCTCCTCACGAGGTGACACGGGAAGGCCTCGCCCTCCTCAATCCTCAGGCGATCAAAGCCGCTTCAGCAACGAAAGTTCCAATCTGCAACCCGTCAACGCTCAGGTCGGGCGCTTGTACGGATCTTCCTGGCGCTGCCGCGCCTCGGTGTTGCGATCGAGCTGCGTCCGCTCGCTGCGCCGGAGGTGGCCGGCCTTCATCACGCCATAGACGAGGGCCCCGCCGAGCACGAACGCGCCGATGAACCAGAGCCAGAGCAGGTTGGCCGAGAGCTGGCCGAGCAGCATTCCGATTCCACTGTCGCTCATCGATCGTCTCCCGTGATTATGCAAAACGGTCCTGCCGGGCTAAGTCAGTCCGCCCGCCATCGTTCCAGCGTCCAGGGAGCCCACCGAGACATGATCGACTTCGCCCTGTCCGCCTTCGTGACGCTACTGCTGGTGGTCGATCCTGTCGGCCTCGTGCCGGCTTTTCTGGCGGCCACAGCCGGGCTGCCCGACACGATCAAGCGAACGATCGCGCTGCGCGCGCCGCTGATCGCGGCTTCGATCTTGGTGGTGATCGCGCTGCTCGGAAACTGGCTGCTGCGCCAGCTCGGGATCGGCGTCCCCGCGTTCCAGATCGCCGGCGGGCTGCTGCTGTTCGGCGTGTCCTATCAGATGATCTTCGGCGATCGTCCGCACCGCGAGGCCCGCGAGGCCGACCGAGCGACCTCGGAGCACGCCTCCGATGTCGCGGTGTTTCCCCTGGCCATCCCCATGATGGCCGGCCCCGGTGCGATCGCGACCACGCTGCTCCTTTCGGGCGATGCCGGCTATGGGGCGAGGCTCGCGATCATCATCGCCGCCGTCCTCTCGGTCTGCCTGCTCTGCATGCTGTGCTTCGTCTCCGCTCACCTGATCGCGCGTACTCTCGGACGCACCGGAAATGCCGTGCTCTCGCGCGTCCTCGGCATGCTGCTCGCGGCCTATTCGGTGCAGTTCGTGATCAACGGGGTTGCGGCCGTGCGGCCCGGCCTGTCATAGGGCTGCGATAACAGGTGAATCCATTGATTTTGCCGTCCGTTTCGTGGTTTTGGCACCCGATCCGGGCCGCTTTCGCTTGCACTGCCATGTTGCTTTGACGTACTTCCGGTCTAACAAGACCATCGTCGGGAAATCGGGATGTCGATGACAACGGACGAGCTCGCCAAGCGACAGGCCATCATCGACGCTTGCCGGCGCATGAATGCGCTCGGCATCAACCAGGGCACCTCAGGCAATATCTCTGTCCGGCATGTGGACGGGCTTCTGGTCACGCCGACCAGCGTGCCCTATGAGGCCATGACGCCCGAGCAGATCGTGTTCATGACCATGGACGGCACGCACGCGCCCGAGCAGAAGCCGTCGAGCGAATGGCGGTTTCATCGCGACATCCTGAAGTCGCGGCCCGAGGTCAACGCCGTCGTGCACGCCCATCCGACCTATTGCACCATCCTGGCGATCATGGGCATGGAGATTCCGCCGGTGCACTACATGATCGCGGCGGCCGGCGGCGACAGCATCCGCTGTGCGCCTTATGCGACGTTCGGAACCGCGGAACTGTCCGAACATGCGGTGCGGGCGCTGGACGGCCGGCTTGCCTGTCTGCTCGACCATCACGGCATGATCGCGGTCGGCAAGACGCTGGACAAGGCGATGTGGCTCGCCGTCGAGGTCGAGACGCTGGCGCGGCAATATCACGGCTGCCTCCAGATCGGACAACCGCCGCTGCTCCCCAGCGCCGAGATCGAGCGGGTCCGCCAGCGCATGGCCGGCTACGGCCTGTCGGAAGGGTAGGGCAGGCAGAACGTGTTCGTGCGGATCAGGCATCTCGTCGATCGCAAGGGAACGAACCGGACCATGGTTCGGCTGCGCGCCCTCTTGCGCAGCAACGAGTTCTACCTGATCCCGCTTGCGCTGGTGATCGGCACGCTCGCGGGCTCGGTCGTGACGCTGATGGCCCAGATTGCCCAGATCGCGCATGTGGTGATCTACGGCATTCCCATTGATGTTCACCTGTCGGCTCACGAGAGCGTCAGCCCGTGGGCGGCGCTGATCGCACCTGCGCTCGGCGGGCTGTCGCTCGGCATCATGGAATGGTCGCGGCGGCGCATGAAGATCTCGAGTGCGGTCGACCCGATCGAGGCGAACGCACTGCGCGGCGGCAATCTGTCGATGCGCGACAGCATGGTGGTGTCGAGCCAGACGCTGATCTCCAATGGCTGCGGCGCCTCGGTCGGCCTCGAAGCGGGCTATACCCAGATCGGCTCGGGGATCGCCTCGCTGTTCGGCAAGTTCTTCAATCTGCGCCGCAACGATCTGCGCCTGATGGTCGGTTGCGGCGCTGCCGCGGCGATCGCGGCGGCGTTCGGCGCGCCGATCACCGGCGCGTTCTATGCCTGCGAGTTGATCGTCGGAGTCTATTCGGTCAGCAGCGCAGCGCCGATCCTGGCCGCCTCGCTAGCCGGCGCGTTGACCGCGCAATGGCTCGGCGGCGCGCCGTATTCGCTGGAGATACCCAAGGTAAGCGCCGTCGGCGTCGAGCAATATCTGGCACTGATCGGGCTTGCGCTCATCACCAGCGGCGTCGGCATCGCCGTGATGCGCTCCTCGCCGATGTTCGAGCGCCTGTTCGCCTGGATGCCGGTCTGGCTGCGTCCGGTGATCGGCGGCCTCATCGTCGGCGGCTTCGCGATCATCACGCCGCAGGTGCTGGCAGCCGGCCACGGTGCCATGGTGCTCGATCTGTTTCACGAGATGACGATCGGCCTGATCGCGCTGGTCATCGCCTTGAAGGTGACGGCCTGCCTGATCTCGCTCGCCTCGGGCTTCCGCGGCGGTCTGTTCTTCGCATCGCTGTTCGTCGGCAGCCTGATCGGCAAGTTCTTTGCCGCGGTGCTGCTCCTGATCAGCCCGAACTTCGCGATCGATCCGCTGGTCGCGATGCTGACGGGCATGGCGACGCTCGGTGTCGCCATCGTCGGCGGCCCGCTCACCATGTCGTTCCTGGTGCTGGAGATGACCCGCAATGTCGACGTCACCGCCGTGGTGCTGGCCGGCTGCATCGTCACCTCGATCTGCGTCCGCTTCATGTTCGGCCACTCCTTCTCGACCTGGCGCCTGCATCTGCGCGGCGAGACCATCCGCAGCGCCAACGACGTCGGCTGGCTGCGCAATCTCACCGTGGAGCGCCTGATGCGCTCCGACGTCGGCAAGGTGCCCTCGACCACGACGATCGCCGCCGTCCGCCGCGAGTTCGCGCTGGGCTCGCGGCCGGGCGTCGTCATCGTCAACAATGCGGACGAATATGTCGGCCTCGTCCTGCTGCCCGATTTGTTCTCCAGCGACCTCGACACCATCGCCGACGACATCCAGGTGATCGAGCTCGCCCGCCTGCTCGACATCGTGCTGATCCCGGAAATGAACGTGAAGTCGGCGATGGCGGTGTTCGACGAGGCCGAAGCCGAGATGCTGGCGGTGGTGGATTCCACCGACAGCCGCAAGGTGGTCGGCTTCCTCACCGAAACCTTCGCCCGCCGCCGCTATGTCGAGGAGATCGACAAGGCGACACGCGGCGTGCTGGGCGCGTTGTCCTAAGCGCGCCTATGGGCGGGATGGGGCTGCAACCAGGCAGGTCACGATCCGCCGCACCAGCGGCAGCACCACCAGCAGCGTTGGAAAGGCGACCAGCCAGGATAGCGCCCAGGCGCCGGGCCAGGTCGCGAGGAACGCCGGCGTCGCGCCGAGGCTCCGAAGCGTCGAAATGACCGACACCACCGCCGTCATGAGGATGGACAGCACGAATGGCATCACGATCGGCGCATAGCGCGCCGGCAGTTTGCGAACCGCAATCATCTGATTTCTCTTATGGAAAGACGCGTCGATCACGTTGAACCCTGGAAATGGCATCGATCCCGACGACGTCGGTTGATGCGTTGGTTCACGTCAAACGCTTACGGCGACCGCAAAACGGCGCAGCTGTTCATTATCCGCTCAGGTTGGAGGGTGCAAGCTGGGATTCGGCCGTTCGTTTACAATCGTTCAAAACGTGGCGGATTGCCGCGATCAGGAAACCATTTCAGTGGTTTGCGCGTTAAGCGTGGTTTGCATATTCTACGTTTGCGCAAGGAGAGGTCAAAATGACTGCCAGACCGATGATTTCTGCCGGCCGCACGATGTTGCTGACCGCGTTCGCCAGCCTGGCCATGGTTGCAACCTCCGCATCGCCCTCGGCTGCGGCGTCCGCCGGGGCAGCTGAGGCGCTGTCCGCAAAGCCTGTCACGGCAGGGCAGGGCTCGTCCGACGTCACTGATTTCAGCGCAGCCCGGCGTCGCCATTACTATCGACGCGGGCCCAACGCTGCCGGTCTCGCCTTCATGGGCCTCGCGGCGGGGATGATCGGTGGTGCGATCGCCGAGAGCCGGCGCCGCGAATATTACGAGAACCGCTATTACTACGGCCCGCGTCCTTACTACGGCGGTCCCGGCTATTATGGCGGTCAGGGCTATTACGGCGGCGGCAGCCCTTACTATTACGATCCGGGCTACTAGGGATCGTATCGAGCGATCGTTTTCGACGCTGCCCGGATTGGGTTGCACGAAAGAGGGCGGTGCTTTGTGCCGCCCTTTCTTGATGCGCCGGTGCTCCTGTAGCCTGGATGGAGCGGCACCCGTCCCGGATTGGGCCGGCACGTGGAAAGAGCCTGCGCCAGACTCAGCTCTCGTGCCCCGGACGCAGCGCAGCGCTTCTTCAGCGGTGCGCCGCAGAGCCGGGGCATGAGTGGGAGGTGATGCAGCTAGCTCTCTGTCTTTGCGCGCCGGCAGTCCCTCGCGGAGCCGCCCGGCCCATGCCGGCCAATTATTCGGCAATCATGCCCGCCGGCGCCGATGGACTTGCCTGCGGCAATCCGGTTCAATGGGACCCATTGAGTTTCCAGGCGACAACGATGTCGAGATATCTGCTGCTGCTGGTCTCACCCGCGGCCGCGCAAGCCAAGATGACGGCGAAGACCGCGGCCGGAGGTCCCGATCCTTGTGCCCAGATCGGGGCGTACCGCAGACGGCAAGCTGGTACTCCATGACATGTGATGCGGCGCACCACTTGCGCGAAGTCGTCGGGAGTGCTCTTTGCTTAAGCGTTTCCGGGGCCACCGGCCTCGATCCCGAGAGATGAGATGAGCAAGCTCGTTATCCGCGCCGGCGATTTCACCTTCGATGCCCGCTTCGAGGAGCAGTTGGCACCCAAGACCGTCGCCGCCTTTCGCAAGGCGCTGCCGTTCGAAAGCCACATCATCCATGTGCGCTGGAGCGGCGAAGGCGTGTGGATGCCGCTCGGCGATCTCGATTTCGGCGTCGGCTATGAGAACCACACCAGCTATCCGGCGCCCGGCCAGATCATCCTCTATCCCGGCGGCATCAGCGAGACCGAGATCCTGCTGGCCTATGGCAGCGTGCATTTCGCGAGCAAGATGGGCCAGCTCGCCGGCAACCATTTCATCACGCTGACCTCCGGCCTGGAGAATCTGGCGGCGCTGGGCCGGAGCGTGCTGTGGAAGGGCGCCCTGCCGATCCGCTTCGAGGAAACCTGAGTGACCGACAAGAGCTACCCGCGCGATCTCCGCGGTTACGGCCGCAACCCGCCGCACCCGCAATGGCCCGGCGATGCGCGGATCGCGGTGCAGTTCGTCGTCAATTTCGAGGAAGGTGGCGAGAACAACATCCTGCACGGCGACCGCGCCTCGGAAGCGTTCCTGTCCGACGTGCTCGGCGCGCAGCCGTGGCCCGGCCAGCGCCACGCCAATATCGAATCGATGTTCGAATACGGCTCGCGCGCCGGGTTCTGGCGGCTGTGGCGGATGTTCGGCGAACGCAACTGGCCGACCACGGTGTTCGGCGTCGCCACCGCGCTCAAGCGCAACCCCGAGATCGTCGCGGCGATGAACGAGGCGGGCTGGGACATCGCCAGTCACAGCCTGAAATGGATCGAGCACAAGGACATGACCGAAGCGGAGGAGCGCGCCGAGATCGCGGAGGCCATCCGCGTCCATACTGAAGCCACCGGCGCGCGGCCGCTCGGCTGGTACACCGGACGCTCCTCGATCAACACCAACCGTCTGCTGATGGAGGAGGGCGGCTTCCTCTATCTCTGCGATTCCTATGCCGACGATCTGCCCTATTGGATCAAGGGCGCGAATGGCAAGCAGCTCGTCATTCCCTACACGCTGGATGCCAACGACATGCGCTTCATCAACCCGCAGGGGTTTGCGGAAGGCGAGCAGTTCTTCACTTACCTCAAGGACGCCTTCGACGTGCTCTATGCCGAAGGCGAGACCGCGCCCAAGATGATGTCGGTCGGTCTGCATTGCCGCCTCGCCGGTCGGCCCGGCCGCGCTGCTGGCCTGATCCGCTTCCTCGACTATATCGGCAAGCACGAGCGAGTCTGGGTGCCGACGCGATTGCAGATCGCGCAGCACTGGCACGCCAGGCACGCGGATCTTGCCGCCGCCGCATTTGAGATCGGTTGACGATGTCGCAGATTTCCCTGTCCGATCTCAATGACGCTGCCAAGGCCGATTTCGTCGCCGCGCTTGCCAACGTCGTCGAATATTCGCCGTGGATCGCCGAGCAACTCGCCGACAAGCGGCCGTTCGCCGGCATCAACCAGTTGCACACGGCGCTGATGGCGGTGATTCAAGGCGCCGACCCCGATGTGCAGCTCGCGCTGATCCGGGCGCATCCCGATCTCGCCAGCAAGACCCGGCGCGCGGCAGGTCTCACGGCGGAATCGACCAATGAGCAGAACAGCGCCGGCCTCGATCGGCTGTCGGATGCCGAATATGCCGCGTTCGAGCGCGTCAACAACGCCTATCGCGCCAAGTTCGGCTTCCCCTATATCGTCTGCGTGCGCCGGCACACCCGGGATTCCGTGCTGCGCGATTTCGAGGCCCGGTTGCGCAATATCGCCAAGACCGAGACACGGCGTGCGATCGAGGAGATCGGTCGCATCTCCGCGCTGCGGCTCGATCAGCTCGTCATTGCCGACGACGAGTTGAAGGTGCATGGCCGGCTGTCGACGCATGTGCTGGACAATCACATCGGCAGGCCCGCGGCGGGCATCCCCGTGGAGCTTGTCGAACTCTCCGCGCTCGGCGAGAACCGTATCATCGCGCGCGCGGTCACCAATGCGGACGGCCGCACCGACCAGCCGCTGATCGGCGGACGGCCGCTGCCGATCGGTCGTTATGAGCTCAGATTCAGCACTGCCGGATACTACGCCGAGCGCAACGTGCAACTCACCGACCCGCCGTTCCTCGACGACATCCCGCTGCGCTTCGCGATCAGCGAGCCGGAAGGCCATTATCACGTGCCGCTGCTGGTCACGCCGTGGAGCTATTCGACCTATCGCGGCAGCTAGCCGCCGAACTTCTCGAGCAGCGCCGGAAACAGCCGGTCCGGCTTGAACGGCGGTGCGGTGAAGCGGATGCCGGTGGCATCGGCAATGGCGTTGCCGAGCGCGGCAGCGACCGGATTGTACGGACTCTCGCTCATCGACTTCGCTCCCAACGGACCGATGGTGTCTGTCGTCTCGGCGAAGAACACCTCGGTGCGCGGCACGTCGGCGAAAGAGGGCAGGTGGTAGTCGCGGAATTTCGAGTTGGTCACGCGCCCCTCAGCATCGATCACCATTTCCTCGTAGAGCGCGGCGCCGAGCGCTTGCGCGACGCCGCCTTCGACCTGGCCGCGGCACTGCATGGGGTTGGCGACGACGCCTGCGTCGGCGGCGTGCACGCTCCTGAGAATCCTGAGCTCGCCGGTGCCCCGGTTCACGGCGACGCGAAAACCCTGCACGTTGAAGCCGACCGAGCGCGGCGTGCCGCCGGAATTGCCGCTGCCGACGAACGGTCGTCCGCGTTCGCCGCCGAGCTTCGCCAGCTCCACAAAGGACATGCGCCGTACGCCGCTGACGACTGCATTGTCCTCGAGCACACAGGTCCCGACGTCACAGAGCCACGCGCCGGCGGCGGCCGCCTTCAGCTCGGTCGCGAGCTGCATGGAAGCCGCATGGGTCGCTTTGCCGGCGACGAAGGTGCCCGCACTGCCATAGGCGCCGGTGTCATGGCCGCCATGGGCCGTGTCGGACTGGCGCAGGTGGATCCTGTCGACGGTGGTCGCAAGCGTGGTCGCCGCGATCTGCCGGTGCACGGTGCTGGTGCCGTTGCCGAACTCGGCGGTGCCGACGGTGAGCTCGAAGCCGCCGTGCTCGTTGAGCACGATGATGGCGTCGGCGATATGTCCGGCCGGCGGCACGGTGTGAATCATGGTCAACGCGACGCCGTCGCCGATCAGCCATTCCGGCGACAGGTCCGGCTGGGGACCATCGGCATGCATGGCGCGCTCGACGAGGTCGAGACACTGGTCGAGCCCGTAGGAGCCGTAGACGACGTCGTGATATTCGGACGGTGGCGGCGACAGCATGGGATCGCCGGGCCTGACGATGTTGCGCCGGCGCATCTCGTAGGCGCTGATGCCGAGTTGCTTCGCCAGCTCGTCGATCGCGGCTTCCACGGCGATGAGCGCCTGTGGCAGGCCGTAACCGCGAAACGCCCCCGCCGGCACCGTATTGGTATAGACCGCAAAGCCATCGACCCGCTTGTTCGGGCAGTTGTAGACGGCGATGGTCTCCGCCAGGGCGTGGAACATCACGGGCCCGGCGTGATTGCCGTAAGCGCCGGTGTTGGAGAGTAGGTCGAGCTGGAGCGCGGTGAGCTTGCCGTCGGCGTCGGCGCCGGCCTTGATGTGCACCCGCATCGGGTGCCGTGTCGAGGTCGCAATGAACTGCTCCTCGCGGGTGAACTCCAGCTTCACAGGGCGTCCGGTCTTCAGCGCAGCGAGCGCCAGAATGTCCTCGACGAACATCTCCTGCTTGCCGCCAAAGCCGCCGCCGACGCGCTCGCAGAACACGCGGACCTGGTCCATGGGAAGCTGGAAGATATTCGACAGCGCGCGGCGGGTCAGGAACGGCACCTGCGTCGAGCTGCGGACATTGAGCACACCGGACTCATCGAGCCAGGCGAGGCCGCCATGGGTCTCCAGCGCGGCATGCTGCACGCGATGACTGTGGAAGGTGGCTTCGTATGTGACGGCGGACGCGGCGAGCGCCGAGGCGACATTGCCGAATTCGCCATGCGTCTCCGCCGCGAGGTTGCGCTGGGGATCGGCGATGCGGTTCGCGGTGGTTCGATCGGGATGAATGACGGGCGCGCCCGGCGCCATCGCCTGCTCGGGATCGATCAGCGCCGGCAGAATCTCGTAATCGACCTTCAGCCGGCGGCACGCCTCCTCGGCGGCGGCCTCGCTCTCGGCGATGATTGCGGCAACCCGCTGTCCGATGAACCGGACGACGTCGTCGAGAATGCGGGTGTCCTCCGGGTCCATCCAGTCCATCTCGTGCCGCGCAGTCGAGATCAGGACCGATGGTGCATCCTCATGCGTCAGCACCGCGTGCACGCCGGGAACCTGCAGCGCTTGCGACTTGTCGATCGCGGCGATCCTGGCGTGGGCATGAGGCGATCGCGCCAGCTTGACGTGAAGCAGGCCGTCGATCGCGGTGTCGAAGGTGTAGCGCGCGATGCCACGCACGATGTCGGGGCCGGCCGGCGCCGGCAGGCTGCGGCCGAAGGCGGCGCCGGCCTCGACGCCTGTCTCGACGTTGGTCTTGCCGAGCAATGCATCCTCGATCGAGCGGTAGCCGGTGCAGCGGCAGATATTGCCCTTCAGCGCCGCGCCGAGATCGGTGCGCTGGGCCTGGTTCAGCGAGGCGCAGGTCAGGATCATGCCGGCGGTGCAGAAGCCGCATTGAAAGCCCTGGGCGTCGAGGAAGGCCTGCTGCATCGGATGCGTGCCGTGGTCTCCGGCGAGACCTTCGATCGTGGTCACGGGGCGTCCCTCGGCCCGGAACGCCGGGATCAGGCAGCTATGCACCGGTTCGCCGTCAAGCAGCACGGTGCAGGCGCCGCAATCGCCGGCGTCGCAGCCCTTTTTCACGCCGAAATGGCCGAGCTCGCGCAGGAACGTGCGCAGGCATTGGCCGGCGCGCGGCTCCTGCGCGAACGTCTTGCCGTTGATCTCGAAACTCACGGCGTTTCTCCCAGGAGCTCGCGGCGAATCTCCTCGGCGAGCCGCAATGTCATGTGTTTGCGCCAGAGCGGCTGGCCGTGGATGTCGGTGTGGTACAGATCGTCCGTGATCTGCTGCGCGATCGCTGCGTGCAACGCACTCGCATCCGGAGCGCCACGAAAGGACAACTGGATCGGCCGCACCGTCGATGCGGTAACCGTGAGCGTCAGCATGTCATCGGTATCACGGCTGCCGATCAGGAGCGCCGCCGAGCGGCCGACCGGTGCCAGCGAGATCTGACGAAACGCCGTGCGGCGTTTCAACGCGGCAACCGGAATATCGATCTGGCGTAGCAGGTCACCCGGCGTCAGGCGATTGCGCTGGTTGCCGGTGACGAAATCGATGACCGGAATCTTCTGCTCGCCGCCACCGGCCTTCCAGATGGTGCAGACGCCGTCGAGCGCGGAGGCGAGCGAGATCATCGGCCCCGCCGGCAACGACATGCAGAGATTGCCGCCGATGGTCGCGGTCTTCCAGATCTTGAACGAGGCCAGAAAGGCCCGGCAGCACTGGCCGATCAGCGGCGCCGCGCGCCAGTCAGGCGGGCAGGCGAGACCATCGAGCTGCGCGATGGTGCAGGTCGCGGCGATGCTGAGATGGTTCTCTGTGACCGTCAGCGCCGGCCATTTCAAGTCGGTGAGATCGATCAACCGTGTCAGATGAGTCTGCGGCTCCGAGAACAGCCAGGTGCCGCCTGCCAGCCACGCATCCCCTGCCGTCCAGACCGGGAGCTGTGCGCGCGTTTGCGGATGGGCGACCGCTGTGATGGTATTCAAGTCCATGGCTGCGCCCACGCTTGCGTCGGGTGAATCGTCCGACAGAAAGTCTTGCAAGACCGGAGCCAAGTCGCAACAAGAAGTCGCAACGACAAGTCGCAGCAAAACCGCGATCGGACCCGCCTCCGCCTTGCGGTCCCGTCGTCAACGAATGTGAGGAGAAGCGGAATCATGGGCGACACAAGGCCGATTTGGATCAGGGATCCCCTGGCGATCCTCGCCGACGGTGCCGAGCGCGGGATTGTGGTGACGGACGGCCGGATTGTCGAGCTGGTGCCAGCCGGCGGCACGCCTGCGACCGCCGATGTCGCGGTGTTCGATGCGAGCGAGCACGTCGTGCTGCCGGGTTTGATCAACACCCATCATCACTTCTACCAGACGCTGACGCGGGCGCTGCCGGCGGCGATGGACCGCGAGTTGTTCCCCTGGCTCCAGGCACTTTATCCGGTCTGGGCCAAGCTGACGCCTGACGCGCTCGAGCTCGGCGTCACCGTGGCGATGTCCGAGCTGCTGCTGTCGGGCTGCACCACCACGACCGATCATCACTACGTTTTCCCGGCGGGACTCGAGGGCGCCGTCGACATCGAGGTCGGCGTCGCAAAGCGGCTCGGTGTTCGCGTGCTGCTGACGCGCGGCTCGATGAACCTGTCGCAGCGCGACGGCGGCCTGCCGCCCGACAGCGTGGTGCAGGATGAGGACACGATCCTCGCCGACAGCGCGCGCGTGGTCGCAAAACATCACCAGCGCGGTCCGGATGCAATGGTGCAGATCGCGCTGGCGCCGTGCTCGCCGTTCTCGGTGACGACGTCGCTGATGCGCGCGACCGCCGATCTCGCCGGCAAGCTCGATGTGCGTCTGCATACCCATCTCGCCGAGACCGAGGACGAGAACAAGTTCTGCGAGCAGATGTATGGCTGCCGCCCGCTCGACTATCTCGAACAATGCGGTTGGCTCTCTGCGCGAACTTGGCTCGCTCACGGGATTTTCTTCAACGCGGACGAGATCAAGCGGCTCGGCAAGGCCAGGACGACCGTCAGCCATTGCGCGTGCAGCAACCAGTTGCTGGCGTCAGGCTGCTGTCCGGTCTGCGAGATGGAAGAGGCCGGCGTCGGGATCGGGCTCGGCGTGGACGGCTCGGCCTCGAACGACGGATCGAATCTGATGCAGGAGGTGCGGGCTGCGTTCCTGCTGCAACGGGCCCGCTATGGCGTCACGAAAGTCAGCCACAAGGATGCGTTGCGCTGGGCCACCAAGGGCTCGGCCGCCTGCGTCGGCCGGCCGGAACTCGGCGAGATCGCCGTCGGCAAGGCGGCCGATCTCGCGCTGTTCAAGCTGGACGAGCTGCGCTTCTCCGGCCATGGCGATCCGCTGGCCGCGCTGGTTCTGTGCGGAGCGCATCGGGCCGACCGCGTGATGGTAGCCGGACAATGGGTCGTGACCGACGGTGCGATTCCGGGTCTCGATGTCGCCGATCTCATCCGTCGCCACAGTTCCGCGGCGCGGGCCATGCAGTCGGGATAAGGCAGCAATTGAAAGAGGGGGCGACCACAAGTGCCGGGTGCTTCTGGCCACCCCCTCCGAACCTCCTCCGGGAGGAGCAGGTGATTTGGCAAAGCAAGAAGCGTGCTACTTGCCCGGCAGCTTGTCGTCGATGCCCTTGACGTAGAAATTCATGCCGAGGATCTGGCTGTCATCGAGGTGATCACCGCCCTTGCACTCCACCGGCTTGCCGTCCTGCCCAACAATCGGGCATTTGAACGGATGCAGCTTGCCTGCGGTGATCGCGGCCTGGGCATCCTCCGCCATTTTCTTCACCTCGTCGGGCATGTTGGTATAGGGCGCCATCGCGAACATGTGGCTGTCGAGGCCGCCCCAGCTGTCCTCGGACTTCCAGGAGCCGGCGAGCTCGGCCTTGACGCGCTCGATGTAGTAGGGGCCCCAGGTGTCCAGGATCGAGGTCAGCTGGGTCTTCGGCCCGAACTTGATCATCTCGGAATCCTGGCCGAAGGCGAGCTTGCCGCGTTCGCTGGCGATCTGCATCGCCGCGGGCGAATCCGTATGCTGCATGATCACGTCGGCGCCCTGGTCGATCAAAGCCTTGGCGGCGTCGGCCTCCTTGCCCGGATCGAACCAGGTGTTGGCCCAGATGATCTTGACCTTAATGTTCGGGTTGATGGTCTGCGCCGCCAGCATCGTCGCGTTGATGCCGGAGACGACCTCCGGAATCGGGAATGAGCCGATATAGCCGAGCACACCCGACTTCGACATCTTGGCCGCGATCAGGCCCTGAATGTAGCGGCCCTGATACCATCTGGCCGAATAGGTCGACATGTTCGGGTTGCGCTTGTATCCGGTGGCGTGCTCGAAATGCACATTCGGATATTTCTTGGCGACCTTCAGCGTCGGATCCATGTAGCCGAACGACGTCGTGAAGATCAGCTTGTTGCCGGCGCGGACGAGCTGCTCGATGGCGCGTTCGGCGTCGGGGCCTTCGGGCACGTTCTCGAGATAGGTGGTCTCGATCTTGTCGCCCAATTCCTTCACCAGAGCCTGGCGCGCGAGATCGTGCTGATAGGTCCACCCCAAGTCCCCGATCGGGCCCAGATAGATGAAGCCGACCTTCAGCTTGTCGGCGGCGGAGGCTGCACTGATGCTCCCGGCGAGCAAGAGTGTGGCGGCCAGCGCAAGAAGTGATTTCCTCATCATCGATCTCCAAACATCAGGGGAAAGCCACGATCCGCAACCTGCGCGCCCCATCGCGCCTGTCGCGAAAATGAAACTCAGCGGTCAGGTACGAACACGGTCCCGAGCGCGGCCGGTGCGGTCGAGCCGCCGCTGCGCGCACGGGAGAGCAGAACCAGAACGATGACGGTCGCAAGATAAGGCAGCGCCGACATGAATTGCGAGGGAATGCCGACGCCCCAGCCTTGCGCATGCAGCTGAAGGATCGTCACGGCGCCGAAGAGATAGGCGCCGGCTACGAGCCGGCCCGGCCGCCAGGACGAGAACACCACCAGCGCCAGCGCGATCCAGCCGCGGCCCGCGGTCATGCCGGGGATGAAGAACGGCGTATAGGCGAGCGGCAGATAGGCGCCGGCAAGCCCGGCGCAGGCGCCACCGAACATCACGGCGAAGGTACGGATGCGCAACACGGGATAACCCAGCGCATGCGCGGAGACGTGATTGTCGCCGCAGGCGCGCAGGATCAGTCCCGCGCGCGTGCGGTACAGGAACCACCAGACGGCGACGACGAGTGCAATGGAGAAGTAGACGAAAGCATCCTCGCCGAACAGCACGCGGCCGACCAGCGGGATATCGGTGAGGCCCGGAATGGAGAGATGAACTGCCGGCGTGATGCGCTCGCCGACGAAGCCGGCACCGACGAGTCCGGACAGCCCGACGCCGAGGATGGTCAGTGCGAGACCCGTCGCGACCTGGTTGACGGCGAGCCCGAGCGCCATCAATGCGAAGATCAGCGACATCATCGTGCCCGCGAGGATGCCGAACAGCGCCCCAACGAAGATCGATCCGGTGAGCCAGGCCCCGGCAAAGCCGCAGGCCGCGCCGACGATCATCATGCCCTCGACGCCGAGATTGAGCACGCCGGAGCGCTCGGTCACGAGCTCTCCGGTCGCGGCGAGCAGGAGCGGCGTCGATGCGGCGAGCACCGAAAGGATGATGGCTTCAACGAGTTCCACGGGCCACCTGACGGTTCGGGAAGACCAGCCTGAAGCGATAGAGAATCAGGGAATCGCAGGCGAGCACGTAGAACAGCAGAATACCCTGAAAAACCTTGGTGACATCCAACGGGATCTTCATCGCGATCTGCGCTTGCTCGCCGCCGATAAAGGTCAACGCAAGGAAAAGGCCTGCAACCAGTATTCCCAGCGGATTCAGCCGGCCGAGGAATGCAACAATGATCGCCGTAAAACCGTAGCCGGGGGAGATGCCAGGCTGGAGATGGCCGACGGGACCTGCAACCTCGATGATGCCGGCGAGGCCCGCGAGCGCGCCTGATACCGCGAAGGTCAGGATGACCAGATGGTCGGCTTTGAAGCCGCCGAACCGCGCCGCTCGGGGGGCAGCGCCGACGACCCGGATCTCAAAACCCTTGATGGTTCGCCCGAGCAGGATTGCGGCGGCCGCCACGACAAGAAGCGCGATGATCGCGCCGAGATGCAGCCGGCCGCCCTCGATCAGCAGCGGGACGGTCGCCACCGGGTCGAACTCGGCCGTGGTCGGGAAGTTGAAGCCGTGCGGGTCTCGCCAGGGGCCGCGCACGAGATAGTCGAGGAAGAGGTCGGCAACATAGACCAGCATCAGGCTGGTCAGGATCTCGCTGGCACCGAACTTCACCTTGCAGATCGCCGGGATCAGCGCATAGAGCGCACCCGCGGCGGCGGCAAGGACGAGCATGGCGGGTAGCACCCAGGCGCCGGCGTCGGTGCCTTGCGTCCTCACCGCGACCCAGCTTCCGGCCACCGCGCCGATCAGGAACTGACCTTCGGCGCCGATGTTCCAGGCATTGGCGAGATAGCAGAGCGACAGCCCTATCGCGATCATCACCAATGGCGTTGCCTTTACCGCGATCTCCTGCAGCGAGTAGCCGTCGGTCAAGGGCGCAATGAAATAGGCGTGCAAAGCGAGCAGCGGATTCTTGCCGAGGATCGCGAACAGGATGACCATGGTCACGATCGTGAGGCCGACCGCGATCAGCGGCGAGACCAGTGCGATCGTGCCGGAACGCTCGGCGCGCTTCTCAAGCACCAACTGCATGCGCCGCCTCCTTCGGCTCCAGCATGCTGCCGCCCATGAGAAGGCCGAGCTTTTCGCGCGTCGCCTCGCTGGCGGCGAGCGGCGCTGATAACCTGCCGTGGAACATCACGGCGATACGGTCGGCGATCTCGGCGAGTTCGTCCAGATCCTGGCTGGTCACGAGCACGGCGGCGCCCCCGGTTGCGAGATCAAGCAGCGCCTGGCGGATGACGGCAGCGGCGCCGGCGTCGACGCCCCAGGTCGGCTGGCTCACGACCAGCACCGCGGGGTTGCGCAGGATCTCGCGTCCCACGATGAATTTTTGCAGATTGCCGCCGGAAAGGGATGCTGCTTCGGGATCGCGCTTGGCCTTGCGCACGTCGAAGGTCTCGGTCGCACGGTCGACGGTCTTCAGCGTGGCGGCGGTATCGATGAAGCCGCGATGCACCATGCCGCTCGCGGCGTGGCCGGTGAGCAGCGCGTTCTCCGAGAGCTTCATGCGCGGCGCCGTGCCGTGGCCGAGCCGCTCCTCGGGAACGAAGGCGGCACCCAGCTTACGCCGTTGCGTGATGGAGAGATGGCCGGCGGCAATGCCTTCGATCACCACCGTGCCCGGATCCTTCGACAATCGCTCGCCGGACAGCGCGGCGAATAATTCGTCCTGGCCGTTGCCCGCAACGCCCGCGATCCCCAGAATCTCGCCGCCCTTCAGTTCGAACGAGATGTGCGCAAGGCGCACGCCATGCGCCTCGCCTGGTGCGAGCGACAGATCGTTGACGACGAGCCGCGGCACGGTGGTCGTCCGACCGGCTGCCGCCTTCACCTCCTTGATCTCTCCGCCGACCATCATGCGCGCGAGCGAAGCGGCGGTCTCGCGCCGGGGATCGCAGGTCTCGACCTTCCTGCCGCCGCGCAGGATCGTGGCGGTATCGCAGAGCCGCTTCACCTCCTCGAGCTTGTGGCTGATGTAGAGGATGGCGCGGCCTTCGGACTTGAGGCGCTCCAGCACGATGAAAAGCTGATCGGATTCCTGCGGCGTCAAGACTGCGGTGGGCTCGTCCAGGATCAGGAACTTCGGGTCCTGCATCAAGGCGCGGACGATCTCAATGCGCTGGCGCTCGCCGACCGACAATTGCCAGACCTCGCGCCGGGGATCGAGCGGAAGGCCGTAAGTCTTCGACACCTGAGCCAGCCGCGCCGACATGTCGCTGAAGGATTCCCGTCCGTCGAGGCCGAGCGCGACGTTCTCGGCGACCGTGAGATTGTCGAACAGCGAGAAGTGCTGAAATACCATGCCGATGCCGCGGCTGCGGGCTTCCGAGGGGCCGGACAGCACGATGCGTTCGCCCAGCCAGTAAATTTCACCGGCGCTGGGCTGGATCAGCCCGTAGATCGCCTTGACCAGCGTCGACTTGCCGGCCCCATTTTCACCAAGCAGCGCGTGGATTTGGCCGGGCCAGATATCGATGTCGATGGAATCATTGGCGAGGAAATCGCCATAACGTTTGGTGAGCCCGATCGTCCGCAGCAGCGGGGACTCGCCGAAATTCAGGCCGTCAGGTGTTGAATCTAACATTCGCTGATGCGCTTGCATGGGTGAAATATCTCGATAGTGGGCCAGTTTGGAGCCCGGCGTAAGGTGTGAAAATGCATCATCCCTTGCTCAACGCTTCGGCAGGCACCGGGGGACCGTGCGTGTTGAAGCGCCCTGGCATCGCCCGCGGGCGCCGCTTCAGCGGGTGCCTGTTGCAGATTTGTGACGGTTCAAGCCAAATCGGAACACGCCATGCTGACTTGACGTCGCAGTGGGCAAAGTTGCGCGCACCTGTGCACTGCGGATCGACGCAACGTCGGCTCCTGACCATCGTGCTCCGCAACATCCGCTCCATATGAAGGAAGAGCGAAATCAATGCCCGGCGACGGCTGGCCTCAGCCGGCAAGTCATCTGGACGAAATACGAATCAGCCAAGCTTCGGATGGTGGCCGCACCATCGGAGTTACCCTAGCCTGCATATGAATAGCGATATCTCGTTGTCCTCAGATCGCGGAAACCGATTCTACCGAGGTGTGGCTGCGACGTTCTTCGCCAACGCCCTCCAGGCGGTCAATTTTCTCGGGGATCGATTCCTGAGAAAATCGCATCATTCGTTGTCGGCCATCGAGGACCTCTACCGGCACGCGATGGACAGCGCATTTTCGGTGACCGAGGCCTTCCTCGTCACCGGCGCACCCCACGCATCCGCCTATTACCCCCGTGACTTTGCCTGGTTCTATCCTGACGTCCTCGACCCCGAAACCATCATGGATGCGCAGGACGCGGTGCGGCGGGCGCGGCTTCTCGACAGGAGCATCCGCTTGTTGCTGGAGGCGGTTCGCGCCGATGTCGTCACGACGACCATCGTCCCGGCCGGGCGCGGTCGATACCTCGGCGTGAACTACTTCTCGCGCCCGTCGGATACGCTGCTCGGCATTCTGGCCGGCCTGCAGCAGATGATCTTGGCCGACCAGAGGGCGCCGTCCTATCTGGCGATGTCACAATGCGCGCATGCCGGCCGCCTGCTGCTGGCCGAATATGGCGGTGACCTGAAGCGTGCCATCCTCAAGCTCGCAAGCGAGCTCGAGCCGTTCGATCATGACGGCAGCACCTGTTTGCTGTGCGACGCTCGTGGTCCTCGCTCCGCCGCAACGGATACCCGCGCCGAGCGCCGGCGCTTCGTGACCAACGCTTGCGTCCATACGACCTTCGTGTGGAGCGTGCAGCTTGGAATCGTCGACGAGAACGAGCTGAAGCGGCTGCTCGGGCGCGACCTCGTGCAGTACAAGAAGGACCTGCTCCGTCTGTTCGGCAGGGACGGATACGTCAGGCATTCTCTCGACGGACCGAAGGGCCCGCCGGCGTCCTTGGTCGCGCTGGATTTCGTCAGCGTGCATCGCGGCTTCTGGAATCTGAACGATGCAAGCGAGCGGGCGCTGTTCGCGGCGACGGCGGATCTGATCATTGCGGAGCCGCGCTTTCGCATCCCCAGCACGTATCACTTCCTGGTGTCGGCGGATAATCCGCGGAACAAGATGATCCACAAGATCGCGGCGCCTGCCTACCAGGGACGTACCTCCTGGCCGACGTTCAACGTCGAATTTGCGGATCGCATGCTGGACTATGATGAATTCTCGGGAAGCGACACCTACCATTCCTGCGCTCAGGGAATATTGAAGGACATACGGAAAGCGACCGAGCTGCACGGCGGATATCAGGAGTTGATCTCCGAACAGGGTCTGAAATATCGCACCTGGGCCTATAAGGGCGCGGTGGCTCACTCCTGGTTTCCGCGCTTCCTGTCCGTCTGGAGGAGGGCATATGGATCCCCGCTCCTGCAGTGGAACGACTGAACCCGGTGATATCCCGGCAGGATGTCGCCGAGGATCAGCGCGAATCTGTCACGCCACGAGATCCAGCAACCGGCACGATCCGCGCACGAGCACCTTGCGTCCGGCCGGTGTTATCGCAGGTACACCGTCGTTGATGGCAACAAGGCCGAGCTCGACGAGGCCTTCGACGAGATAGGACTTCGCGAGGCGGCCGTTCGACAGCGGGTTGCGAAGTGTACGCAGCGCTTCCCACTGGTCCGGCGCAAGTTCGAAGTCGAAATCGTTGCTCATGTTGCCTCAGGAGATCGTGCCGTTCGCGCCCCTGTTAGCGGCGCCGCATGAAGACCATGCGACGACAATGAGTCGGGAATTCGGTAGGCCGTTTAGAACGCCTCTTCACAAATTGCCGCACTTCGTTGCGACACGAGAAGTAGATCGATTGATCGGGAATATCGTCCCCTGGCTTGATCACTAATTGATGATCCACAGTTGATGCTGCGCCGCGAGCTACCGCAGTGCACGGGAAGTATCACTGTCCCATGATGCGTCGCGATATGCACAGAAGTCGTGAAGCGGGCAATCCGGGATTCTGTTAAGTTGATGCGCGGGGAATGACTTCACGCGGCAGGAGTGGAGTGCATGAACAGGCTGGTCGAAATTCGCAGTCAGGAATCCCTGTGCCGGGAGCGTGCGGCACTCGATTTTGATCGCCGGCTGTTTTGGCTCGCGCAAGCCGAGGAATGGAAGCAGCGCGCGCTCGAGGAAATCGCCTGTCACTTCCGGGAGTGTAACGTCGGCCAGGCGGAGCTTGCGCGAAACTGACGTTTCGCCAACGAGGTTGGCCGCGCGCGAGACCTACTGATAAGTCGCCACGATATCCGACACGGCGCGCTCGAGCTGTTGCGCGGTGGCGCATTGGCGCACGACGCTGCAGAAGGTCGCGTAGCGCGGCATCTCGGAATCGCCGAAGCCCCAGGCGAGCCGTCCTTCGGGATTGAGCCAGACCAGCCGCTTCGAGCGTTCGGAGATGCGGCGCAGGATATCGGCGCGCGGGTCGAGATTGTTGCTGCGGGCATCGCCGAGTACGATCACCGTGGTTTGCGGCGTCAGCGCGCTCATGAAGTCCTTCTCGAAATCGACCAGCGAAGAGCCGTAGTCCGACGAGCCGAAACCGACCTTGGACATGATCTCGGCCATCGCCTCTTCCGGCGATTTCGCCTCCAGGACGTCGCTGACCTCGATCAGATGCGAGGAGAAGGCGAAGGAGCGGACGTCATCGACCACTTCGTGCAAGGAGTGGATCAGGAGCAGGAAGAAATCGGAGACCTGGGCGACAGAGCCGGAGACGTCGCAAATCGCCACGATCTTCGGCCGGTCGCGATGCTTGCGCTTCCACGCAGTCAGGAACGGCACGCCGCCCCAGGCCGCGTTGCGGCGCAGCGTGCGGCGGACGTCGAGATGGCCGCGGCGCTGGCGCTTGCGCGGCTTGGAATAGCGCTCGCGCAGCCGGCGCGCGATCTGGCGGATGAGGGCGCGCATCTCGGCGACCTGGCGCCGCTCGATGCGGGCAAGCGGCGCGTTGCGCAGGATCTCGTTGCGAAGATTTTCGGCCTCCTCGCGGGCATAGAGCGCAAGCCCCTGCGAGACCGTGTCGCGCACCGCCTCGCGCAAGGCGTCGAGCGCGGCACGCAGACGCTCGGCCAGCGCCGGGTTGGTCGCGGTCAGCTGGTCGAGATCGTCGCGCAGGCGCTGCAGGCCCATGGCGTCGAGGATCCGGCTGGAGAAGATGCCGCGCTGGGTGGAGTAGCGGATGTCGGACAGGGAGGCCGCACCGGAGGCGCTGGCAATGGCCGCCGCGATCGCATTGCGGTCCTGCGACAGCAGCATCTGCGCAAGCGGACCCAAACCCTGAGGAGGCTGACCTTCGCCCCGCTCGCTGGCCGAACTGGAAGAGGGCGACTGATCTGTGTCCTGCGAAGCGTCGTCGTTGTTCGTCTCGGGCTGGTCCTGCCGCGGTTCCGGCCGGCTGAAGAACAGATCGAAACAGTCGCCGAGCGCGAGCTTCTCGTCCTGCGACTTGGCGAGCGTCAGCAGCAGCGCGTCGCGCAGCACGGCACGGTCGGAGATGCCGACTTGCGCGACGGCGCGCATTGCATCGATGCTTTCGGCAGGCGAAACGTGAACGCCGACGCCCCGCGCTGCCCGAAAGAAACGATGGAGGTTCTCGCGCATCGGCGTCAACCGAAGACGTTGGACCGTGCCGCCTTGGCAATGAAGGTCGTCACCTGCGGCGATGCGGCCTCGATGTCGGCTTCGTATTTCAGGAGCACGTTGAGGGTGTCCTTGACGATGTCGGTGTCGAGCTCGGTGGCCTGGAGCAGCACCAGGACGCGTGCCCAGTCGATGGTCTCGCTGACCGACGGCAGCTTCTTCAGATCCAGCGAGCGGATCTCGTGGATGAAGCCGACCATCTGCCGGCGCAGCGCCTGCGAGATGCCGGGCACGCGGCTTTCGACGATGCGCTCCTCAAGCCGCTGCTCGGGAAAGCCGATATGCAGATGCAGGCAGCGCCGCTTCAAGGCGTCGCCGAGGTCGCGTTCGCTGTTGGAAGTGAGGATCACGGTCGGCGGCGTGATCGCCGAGACGGTGCCGAGCTCGGGGATCGTGACCTGGAAGTCGGACAGAATCTCCAGCAGCAGCGATTCGAATTCCGCGTCCGACTTGTCGATCTCGTCGATCAGCAGCACGCAGCCGCCCGGCTGCTCCAGCGCCTGAAGCAGGGGACGCGGCTCGACGAATTCCTTGGAGAAGAACACGTCGCCAAAATCGTGGAGCTGGTCGAGCGCAGCATGCAGTGTCTGCGCGCCGCCGAGGACTTCGCCGAGCTTGTCCTTGAGGATCTGCGTGTAGAGAAGCTGCTTGGCGTATTTCCACTCGTAGAGCGCCTTGGCCTCGTCGAGGCCTTCATAGCATTGCAGGCGGATCATCTTCATGCCGCGCCAGGCGGCGATCGCCTTGGCAAGCTCGGTCTTGCCGACGCCCGCGGGGCCCTCGACCAGGATCGGCTTCTCGATCTGCTGCGACAAATAGACGGCGGTCGCGATCTGCCGGCTCGCGATATAGCCCTGCGCGGCGAGGCCGCTCTCCACTGCCTCGATCGAGGTCGAGGCCTTCTGATCAGCCACGAATGGGCGCTCCCAAGGTCTTGATTGAGGCTTGTTCTGCCTGCGTTCCCGGCAAAGAACAAGCCTCGTTTGGGAGACATCAGCCCCGCATCAGCGGCGTTTTTTCCGCTGAACGCAAATAGTTGAGCGGTTCGCCGTCCGCGGGATCAGTGCCGCAACACTTCCGGCTTGCGGATGGTCTGTCTGACCTCGGCGCCGCAATCGGCGCATTCATAGACAAAGTCGATCTTGGCAAGGCTCCAATGCGGCTCGACCTCGCGCACATACATCGGCAGGAACCCCATGCAGGTGGGACAGTTCACGGGCGCGATTTCGACGTCCTGATGATGCTGTACATAAGCTGGCATCTCGGCTCTCCTTCGCAGGCGACCACCAAACCCCGCGCAGAAGTTACCGCCGGTCGCTTCAGGCCTGTCATCAACTCTTTCGAACGGAGGTCGAACAGCGGAGGTTTGTCGCTCACTGTGACATTCTTGTTACGTGTCTGTACTGTAACGGGCAGACGGAATGCCTATTTCTGCGGCCAATCCGGCTTTTTCGGATCCTCACCCAACGATAAGGGAGCAACGCCCATGACCCATGCCATTCGTTTTCACAAGACCGGCGGTCCGGAAGTCCTGGTCTGGGAGGAGGTCAGCGTCGGCAAGCCCGGGCCGGGCGAGGCGCGCATCCGCCACACCGCGGTCGGCCTCAACTTCGTCGACATCTACAACCGTTCGGGCCTGTACCCGGCGCAACTGCCGAGCGGGCTCGGCAGCGAGGCGGCCGGAATCGTCGAGGAGGTCGGGCCCGGTGTCACCGATCTGAAGCCGGGCGATCGTGTCGCCTACGGCGCCTCGCCGCTCGGGGCCTATTCCGAGGCGCGGCTGATCCCTGCGGACCGTTTGCTGAAGCTGCCGGACGGCGTCGACGACAAGACCGCGGCGGCGATGATGCTCAAAGGGCTCACCACACAATATCTGATCCGGCAGACCTATCGGGTGAAGGCCGGCGACACGATCCTGCTGCATGCGGCGGCCGGCGGCGTCGGTCTGATCCTGAGCCAGTGGGCCAAGCATCTCGGCGCGACCGTGATCGGCACCGTCAGCAACGACGAGAAAGCCAAGCTTGCCAAGGCGCATGGCTGCGATCACGTCATCATCTACACCCGCGAGGATTTCGTGAAGCGGGTGGACGAGATCACGGGCGGCAAGAAGGTGCCGGTGGTCTACGATTCCGTCGGCAAGGATACGTTCCTGAAATCGCTGGACTGCCTCGCGCCGCTCGGCGTCGCCGCGCTGTTCGGCCAATCCTCCGGCGCGGTCGAGCCGCTGAATCTCGGCCTGCTGGCCCAGAAGGGCTCGCTCTACGTCACCCGCCCGACCCTGTTCACCTATGCCGCCAAGCGTGAAAACCTGGTTGCGATGGCAGGCGAGCTGTTCGACGTCGTCAAGTCCGGTGCGGTCAAGATCGAGGTGCATCAGACCTATCCATTGAAGGACGCCGCCAAGGCGCATGCCGATCTCGCCGCGCGCAAGACGACGGGATCGACCGTCCTCACGGTCTGATCCGCCTTGGGACGTGACGCAGGCTCGGCTGCGTCACGTCCGTTCGTGCTTGCGCAGATCGCTGGTGTGGTCGAGGCGGACTGCCTGGAGGTCGACCTCTTCCGGCGGGATCTGGGGCAGGGTCGCCTCGGTCAGGATGGCCTCGGTGACGTCCTCGACCGAGTTCTCCGCGATCTCATGGATGAACGAGACGTTCTGGTATTCGCCCGAGGCGATGCGGGAGACGACCTCGCGCCTGGTGATTTCGGGGTCGACGACCGCCTCACGGCCGCGCCGCCCATAGTCGATCATCACGACGAAATATTGCATGAAAACGACCCTGCCGCGCTCCCGTCACCGGGGACGCGGCAGAGTATTTCCGAAAAACGGAATCAAGTCAAGGAGTCTTTCTGAAAAACGGAAATTAGCGTCACTTGCCCTTCTTGCGCGGCCGCGCCGATTTGGCGCGCAGCCGCTCGAGCTGTCCTTTGGGCATCGACAGGCAGATCTCCCCGACCCAGTCGAGCTTGACGCCGACGATCGGCTTGGCATTGAAGCTGGTGAGATTGACGACGGACGGACTTTTCCCCCGCTCGATGGTCTTCAGATAGCGCTCGCCGGTCTTGAGCCGGACCACGGCCTCCTCGCCGTAGAAGCTCGACAGCGGGTGGCGCTGGTCCTTGTAGACCACGATCACGTCGCCGCTCTCGTATTTGGGCAGCATCGAATCGCCCACGATTTCGAATGCGACGGTTTCTTCCATGATCGGGAAGGGCAGCGTGATGTCGCCAAGCCCCTCCGGCGGAACCTGCTCGTAATCCGGCTCGATCACGGCGCCGGCGCCGACCCGGCCCATGATCGGCGCGAGATTGAGCTCGAGATATTCCATGATCGGAATGATCTCCGAAGCCTTCACCAGACGTTCGCCGCCGAGGATCTCCGAGACCGCGCCGGGGCGCACGCCCATGGCCGCCGCCAGGCCGCCCTTGCTCTTGCCCGTCTTCTCCAGGCCCCGCTCGATCATTGCAACGTCCAACATGCTGATTCCCTCGATTGCGCATCGTCTTGCCTCTTGTAATCCGAAATTCGGAATTGATGCAATTATGAATATCAGAATTATCGCTTGACTCGTGCTTCGGAATACCGGAATGTGTGTTTCGCCTTCCGGTCGCTCAACGGGGGAAGGCGCATCACAGGACAGCATCATGGAACCGGGCCATTGGCCGTCGGAGCACTCCGACGCGCTTCGCGACTATTTTCGCAAGGGCATGTCTTATGCGGAGATCGGAAGACAGATTAATGCAAGGTTTGGAACGGCTTATACCCGCAATGCGGTGATCGGCCGCGCCAAGCGGCTCGGGCTCGTCATCCCGGAATGGATAACGAGCCCGTCGATCACGCCATATTTGCCCGGTGAGGCTCCGGTTTCGCCGCGCCGCGCGGTGTTACCGAACCTGAACGTGCCGCCGAAGTCCGCAATGAAGCCAGCGGCGCCGGTGAAGTTGCGCTGCGTCGGCGTTCAGCCGCGCCTGATCCAACTGGTCGAGCTCGAGCCGGCCGATTGCCGCTATCCCTATGGCGGCGACAAGGACGGGGAGGAGATTGCCTTCTGTGGTCATCCCTGCCGGCCGGGTTCCAGCTATTGCGCGCCGCATGCGCGCCTGACGCGCCGCTCCGGTGCGGCGTCCGCCCGCGCCCCCGGTCCCGTCGTGCTGAGGCTGGTCTCCGCTGCCTGAGCTCCCACCCTTTCATCGTCCATTTCGCAAGGAGTATCCGAGTGGCTCGTGTCCGACGCAACAGGTCCTACAAATTGGCCCAGATCTACGACCGGCGGTCCCGCGAGGTACCGTTCAACGCCGAAGTGGCGGAGGTCGAGATCGACAATCCGCTGGCGCTCGATTCCGGTGAGAAGATCCTGGCCATCCGCTCGATCCGCGGCGATCCGCTGGGGCGGCTGCACGCACACCACCAGATCGACGAGGCGCAATACCGCGGCGGGCGTGCCTTCCAGAACGATTGGGAGAGGGCGGAGCGGGGGCCTCAGGCGGTGGACCCGACCCGGGAATATGTCGATGGTACGCGCACGCGCGACCCCGTCACCGAGAGCCAGCGCCAGGCGGTGTTGCGGTTGAATCGGGTCGAGCGCGAGCTTGGCACCGACGGCGCCGCGCTCGTGCACGACGTGCTGATCCTGGGCCTCACCATGGATCAGGTCGGCGCGCGTCGCGCCGTTCGCGCGCAGCGCTGGAACGACTATTTTGCGCGGCGCCTTCGCGAATGTCTGGACCGGCTGGCGCTGGTCTATGGCTTTGCGACGGAAACGAGCGCCCGACGGGCGGAGCGGCCCGGGTGAAGGCAGTCGGTCGCTTATGGATGTGGTACGATCTTATAAGGCGTCGTGTACGGCTCGACGCGCAGCGAGGCGTTGGCCAGAAGCCCGATCTTGGCGGTCGGCGCCTGCTGCAATTCGCCGTTCGGGCCGCGATGCACGTTGTACTGCCAAACGGTGAGATCGCCCTTCTGCGCGAGCGCGTGCGCAACCGCGCTCGCATCATTGCCGCCGAGCCCGTGGAGCTCCTCTGCCGATAACCCGATCACGATTTCGTCCTTGATGGTGATGATCTTGAACAGGTTCATCTTGGTCTCCTGCGCCCATGCGCCTTGTATCGAGAGGGTGAAAAGCGCGACCGCGGCGCCCTTGATGAGATCGCAGCGAGAAATCATGTCGTCATCCTTGGTGCTGAGGCGCGCCCGAATCGAAGAGTCTCAGCCATGGCGCCCGTAATCTGCGTGGCCGTGTCGCAACGGCTTGGTCGCTCGCTTATGGACAATGGTTCATAGGCGGACATCCGGACGGACGAGCGACAGCCGCGCCGAGATCGGGACGCTGGGGATCAGCTTTCGAGGTCGAGGTTCATTTGCCGCCGATACAACCGCTGGGCCAGACTCAACAATTACGTGTACGCGCCGAGAAGCGCTCGTATGCAGCCAATGTGCATTCATGTCGGAAACGAGCCGAAACGTTGTGCCCATTGACAGCGGTCGAGGCTGTGTTGCGTGATAGATGCCGCTTCTTGACGCAGGTGGGTGACGGCGGTCGATATTCCTGTTATCCGGAATTGCCGTGCTGCGATGCGGATGAAGCATCTCTGCAGCCACTGTCGGACTTGCCGGGCGGGTTGTTCCTTGGCATAGTTACAACCAGGTGGTTGAGCGTTGTTGGACATGTCGTTCAGCGTACCAGCCGGCCGGGGCCACCCGGCCGACAGTTCGTCGCCATAGGTCTGTTGTGGCGTCTTGCTGCGGCGTCTTGTTGCGGCGTTCGGTCTCGAGCGGATCACGAAGGCCGACGCTTGTCATAGGTGCGAGATGAAGAACCTCAATTTCGCGGCTGAACTGCACCTCAAGCTCGGCGCGCCCGCAAGCGGCACGGTCGAAAGTCTGCGCCTGCTCCGCGCGTTCCTTAAGCTCGCGCCGCGACAGCGTTTCGAGGTGATCAAGCTGGTCGAAGACCTCGCCACCGAAGAAGCCCTTCCTGAGCACCCCTTGTCCTGAGTCCGGCCCGTCTCTTCGCTTTCCTGCCCTCGCCGGGCCCCCGGCGAGGTTTCCCCGCGGCTGGCCGCTGGAAGGCGATCCGGCAAGTGTGGTATTCAGTTGGGAAAACGGGAGGAGTGCGAACCATGATCGAACCGAAGCTCGAAGTTCCGGCCGAACTGCGCGACCTGGCCGAGAAGACGATTGATCAGGCCGAAAAAGCGTTCGGCATGTTTTTCGAAGCCGCCAGCAAGTCAATGACGTCCGTTCCAGGCGCGGGGACGGAGGTGTCGAAGCAGGCGTTGAATTTCACTGAGCAGAATATGAAGTCGGCTTTTGAGCATGCGCGCAAGCTGGTCCACGCTACCGACCTTCAGGAAGCGATGCGAATCCAGTCCGATTTCCTGCGCAGCCAGTTCACTAGTGCTGGAGATCACATGCGCCAGATGACCGGCAGTCTTATGCAATCGGGCAAGGGCAAGTCCTGATCCTCGACCTGTGCGCAGCGTGTGCCCACAAATTGAACTTGCGTGGCACGGCGATCCGCATTTCGATGCTGGCGCAGATCCATGACGGGCCACCGAATGAGCTTGTTCGCCGTCTGTCATCTCTTCTGCTGATCCCTGTCGGTCCTCCGGCAGGGATTTTTATGTGTGGCAGGTCCCGTGCTCGGCGCGCCACCAAAGCGCGACGAGATCAGGAAGAATCGTCATCGTGCTTTGGGGGTATTGTTTGAGCGTGATCTTTTCGGAAAGACGCTGCGCGCTTTTCCGGATCATGCATTAGCGCAGCGATGCGATGTAGGCCGCGATGTCGCCTGCTTCGGTCCGGCTCAAGGGGAAATTCGGCATCTTCGGGTGCGGATCGAGCAGGAAGAAGGCGAGCCTTTCCGGACTGAAATCTGGCCTGCGCGCGACAGAGGCAAAGGAGGGGACGTCGGCGCTCGCCTGGGTCTGGCCGTTGGCGACGATATGGCAGCTTGCGCACCAACGCTTGGCGAGGTCCGCACCGTGGCCGGCATCGGCTGCGAGCGCGGGCGACGTGCCGATGCTCGAGGTTACGGCAAGCAACAGGCAGATTCGTCTCAAATGCTGGTGCATCGGGCAACCTTCATGCGTTCCGTCCGCCATGCCTATCCGCAGCACGATCCCGGAAATTGCGAGAGATCAATGCGGGCGATGATCGACCGCAGCAGCTTGCGAACCGAACGATAGAGATGCCGTACGACTGCCGGCATTCTCGCCGCCGGCAGGCTCAGGCTTCTTGCATCGAGACCCTTCGTATCAAGACTTTCGATGGAATGCGACACCTGTCTCTCCGAGGCCATGTGGTTCTTCTATCCTGCCGTCTCGGAGCCGCCTTGATCTGCCGCAAAGCTTTCCGGGCTAATAGTCGCCCGGATTCATGATCATCGGGCTTTTCGTATCGGCCGGCGCGAGCGCGCTGCTGGCGCTCTCACGCAGAAAGCGGTCGAGCGTCTGCTGGATCTTCTCCTTGACCGAGTTGGGGCCGCGATCGCTCATTTCCGTGTGCTGCGCGCCGGTGTGGACGATGTCGATGCCGCGCGCCTTGGCTTCTTCCGGCGGCGGCAGCACGCCGGGATCGGTCACGAAATGCGGGTCCTTCGACCGGAACGACAGGATCTTCATGCCGTCACTGACCACGAAGGGCACCCGCAGATTGTCGAGCGTGATCACCTTCGACACCAGCTCCGGGTGCTGATGGGCGACGTACATGGAGACATCGCCGCCGTTCGAGTGGCCGACGAGGGTGATGTGGTCGTAATCGACGTTCTCCTGCTGCCTCTTCAGTTTATCCAGCACGAAGAGAATGTTGGCCTCGCAGCGGATATAGACCTCACGCCGGCCGACATATTGCTGACCGGCAAGGGTCATCAGCGGCGGGTCGCTCGGCAGGTCCTGCTGGATGCTGGCAACCAGATAGCCGCGCGCGGCGAGCGCATTGGCGAGGAAAGAATATTCGGTGGCCTTGACGGTATTACCGTTACTGATGATGGCAAGCGGGAGTTTCCAGAGGCCGAGATTGGCCTTGGTCTCGTAATCGCGCCGCACCGCCAGTTCGACCGAGATCGGTCGCTGCCGCGAGGCGTCGAACAGCGCCAAAGTCTCATGGCGGATCGCGAACCGGCTGACGACGAGATATTCCCCGACGCCGAGGACGCAGAGAAACGCCAGGACCGCAAACACCCTCTTCATGGCTTCGTCTCAAATCACGTTCGGCTGAACATGGTCATTGGGAACTCCCCGATCGAGCGATCGTGAGCAGGTTACGGGATTAAATTTAGGCAACTCTGTGAGCAAGGCCGCAATGGCCGTATGCCGGGGCCACTTGCGCAAACGACCGGGCGGCTAGAGACAGCCCGACCTGCCGCGTTCGGGGCAGAGCCGGAATGCACTCGACAATGTGAACAGAAGGCGGGGGCTGCGGCGTTCGTTGTCCGGCGCCCGGTAGCTCAACGGCAAGGCCACGCCGAGATCGGCCTGGAGATCGTTTGGCAGGAAGAAGCGGACACCGGCTCCGGCCGATGTCAGCGACAGGCCTTCGCTCAAACGGTAGCCGTCGTTCCAGACGGCGCCGGCGTCGCCAAAGGCATAGAGCTGATAGCCGGTCCAGTAGCGGAAATTGAGCTTCTGATCGAAGCGCAACTCGAGCGAGCCGGCGAGGCCGTTGTCGCCGCTGATCTCGGCTGCGCCGTAACCCCGGCCGAAGGCCGCACCGCCGAGATAGAACTGCTGCGAGGTGAACAGCGGCCGCGACGCTGTCTGGCTCGCCGCCGCGAGCTTGAGTGACCAGGCATCGTTGAGCGTCTGGTAGCGCGTGAACCAGAGGTTCAGCACCGAGAAGTTCGAGGAGGCGCCGTTGCGCGACAACAGATCGTCGTCGAAGTGCGAGGCGCCGAAGATGTCGAGGCCCTGGCGATAGGTCAGCGTCGCGAAACTGGTGCCGCCGAACGGATCCTGCAGCCGATAGTCGGCGGTCAGGCTCGCCGTTCTGATGTGGTCGTTGTACCACGGGCCGTAAACGTCGTGCTCGGATACATTGCTGAAGGTCGTCGCCGCGGTCAGCGTGAGCGTCGAGGATTGCGATTGCAGCGGAACGACGCTGGCGCGCAGCTCAAAGGCCTCGGTCGTCGTGATGTCGCCGTCGAGGCGGCGGGCATCGCCTGGTCGGACCGCGCTGTAGAGGACGGAAGCGCCGAGACGTACGCCGTCGACGCCGACGGGCGCGTCATAGGATAGCCGCGCAAAGCCGAGCTGGCGAGGATCGTTGGCAATGGTCGACAGGTTGACGGCCAGCGTGTCTCCGGGCGTGAGGTAGGAGTTGAACGCGCCGGTGGCGTAGGTCTGCCACGGGCCCACCGAGGATGATCCGAGATTGTCCAGGCCGAACGAGGAGAAGACGTGCCAGGTCTTCAAGTAGACGGTGAGACGGAAGCGGCCGGAGCCGCTGCCGATCTCCTCCAGCGCGCTGTCGGCGATCCGAACGCCCGGCCTGGCGTTGATGAGGAAGAGCTGGCGTTCGAGTGTCGGGAGGCGCGACGGCTGCTCGGTGAGAACCGGCTCGAGCATCGGCCTGACGCCGAACTGCTCGGCGCCGTCGCCTTTCAGCTCGACCTGCACGATGGCGCCTTCGATCACCTGGATCCGGACCCGGCCGTCGGCAATATCCTGCGGCGGTACGATCGCCCGGCTGAGATGGAAACCGTCGGCGCGGTAGAGATCGCTGATCGCGCCGGCGATCCCGGCGAGATCCGCCTGCGAGACCTTCTTGCCGAGGTAGGGCCGATAGACTGCCGCAATGCGATCGCGGGAGACGGCGTGGGCGCCGCTGACGTTAACGCCGCGCAGGACGAATTGCGGCTTGGTATCGCCGCCGGCGTTGGGTTGGCCAACCGTCGGCAGGCTGACCGGCGGGCGGCTCATCTTTTCCCGTTCGGTTTGGTTTTCGAAATATTTCTCGGGCTGGCGCGGATCGAAGCCCGGCTGGTTCGCCTGCTGTGCGAACGCTTGGTGACCCCCGGCCAAAATCGGGACCAACAAGGCCAATGCGGTAGTGAGATGCCGCTTCCCGACGCGCGCGGCGAAACTTTCTCCGTAGTTTGACGGAGGAATCGTCGCCGGACGGAAAAGGTTCGTTAGCTGCATGATTTTCCATAGTTTTTTATGGTCAATGATTGGTTAATGGCGCCGCTCCACTGGCCGCTTCCTGCTAATCCTCTCTTGAGTGATTTCGGATACCCCTCAGATCTGGCTGTAACGCGGACTGAGGATCGTCATGCTCGGCAGAATTGGAATGCGGTGTGCCTTCGTGGTGGCGCTGACGCTTGGAACGGCTTCCGGCGCGTTCGCGGCGGAGGATGGCGTCTGGTCGATCAGCAAGGCCACCGGTGAGGTGTGGATCGCAACCGACGGCGCGCAACAGGTCGCGCTGAACCGGGAAGAGACGCTCAAGCCCGGCAATACCATCCGCACCGGCCGCAACGGCCGGGTGCTGCTGGTCCGCGGCGAGGAAACGATCCTGATCTCTCCGAACTCGGTGGTCGGCTTGCCGGCCGAAAAGAAGGACGGACTCTCGACCACCATCGTCCAGCAGGCGGGTTCGATCCTGCTCGAAGTCGAGAAGCGCAACGTCAAGCACTTCGAGGTCGAGACGCCCTATCTCGCCGCCGTGGTCAAGGGAACCCAGTTCAGCGTCACGGTGGAGGCGGGCAGCACCAAGGTCGGCGTGCTCCGTGGCCAGGTCGAGGTCTCCGACTTCAGGACGGGACAGATTGCCCAGGTCATGAAGGGACAGGCCGCAACCGTCTCTGAGCACGGCAAGCCCGGCCTCAGGCTGAGCGGTGCAGGGACGTTCAACCCGATCGAGCACGGCAAGCCGCGCATTCCCACGATCGAGCGTGTGCCCGTGCCGAAATCAGGCCTGTCCGCGCCGCGCAATGCGGCGAACGGCCATGCCATCCACGCGCTCGGTCCGATCGACAAGGGGACCAAGGTTGCCGGGGCGCCGAAGCAATCGCATCAGGCGGTAGGAGGTCATGTTTCCAAGGCCGGAATCGTGCGCATCTCGAGCTCGCTCGGCGAGGTCAAGCTGAACTTCCACAAGGTCACGCGTGGGCTCGCCCACGGCACCGTTGCTCCCGGCCAGGTGCGCAACGCGAACGCCAACGCCGGTACCGAGACGGTCTGGAGCGACGGCAAGATCAGCACCACCGCGTCCAACGCCGCAGCCCAGACGGCGTCGACGATCAGCGGTGCGGCAGCTTCCGTCAGCAACAGCGCGTCGAACCCGGGCGCCGCGATCGCCGCGGCCGCCAACAACGGAAACGCCGGCGGCAACGGCAATTCCGGCAATGGCAACAACGGCAATGGCGGTGGCAACAGCGGCAATAACGGCAACAATGGTGCCACCGGCAACGGCAAGGGCAACAATGGCGACGGCAATGGGAATAGCGGCGGCAATGGCAGCAATGGTCATGGTCACGCCTACGGCAGACGCTGAGGCGATTTCCTAGGGGATGAGGGGCGTACCCGCAGAAGCGGGGACGGGGGAGGATCGGAGTGAAACGCTATCGGCCGCATATTCTGGTTGTGATCGCGCTTGCGATCGTGCTGTCCACGGGTTGGCATGGTGCACTTCGCAACGCGCTCACCGATCTGCGGTTCACCTGGCAGTCGCGTGACGCCAGCGGCAAGGTGGTCGTCGTGGCCATCGACGCACCATCCATCGATCAGATTGGCGTGTGGCCCTGGCCGCGCCGGCTTCACGCCGACCTGCTGAAGAGACTAGAGGCGGCGGGCGCGCGGGACATCGCGTTCGATGTCGATTTCAGCACGCCGTCCGATCCGGCTTCCGACGAGGCTTTCGTCAAGGCCCTTCGCGATGCCGGCGGCTCGACGATCCTGCCGTCCTTCAAGCAGCCGACGCCGAATGGTGGCGCGGCGCACGTCAATCGTCCCCTGAAGCCGTTCGGCAACCAGTCGTGGCCGGCGGTCGTGAACGTCGCAATCGAATCCGACGGGCTGGTTCGCCGCTATCCGTTCGGCGAGAAGCTCGGCGATGCCTTGGTGCCGTCGATGGCCGTGGTGCTGGCCGGGCAGGACGCCAATCGGCGGCCGCCTTTCCTGATCGATTTCAGCATTCGTGCAGCTTCTATTCCGACCGTCTCCTACGTCGACGTGTTGCGCGGCGATGCCGCGACTCTCGATGGTCTGAAGGACAAGAAGGTCATCGTCGGGGCCACCGCGCTCGAGCTTGGCGACCGCTTCAGCGTTCCCAACGGCAGGATCGTCTCGGGGCCGGTGCTCCAGGCCCTGGCCGCGGAGTCCATCCTTCAGGGCCGGATGCTGCGCTGGACCTCCGATACTGGCATGATCCTGGGCTTGGGCCTGATCACCCTGCTGATGATGTATTCGTGGCGGCGCCTCGCACCAGGGATTCGCGTCGCGGTCCTCGTCGCCGCCGGCGCGGCTATCGAGCTGGCCGCGGCCCTGGTGCAGGCAAGATGGTCCCTCGTCATCGACACATCGCTTTTTCACATTGCCATCGTCGCCTATCTGACCGCGATTGCACTGGACGAAATCGATTTCCGTAGGCTGCTGGGGCGCATCGCCGAGAGCCGCTTTCACCGTATCGCGATGTCGCTTGGCGACGGTCTCGTCTGCACCGACGAGGATCACCGGATCACGGTTTGGAATCCGGGCGCGAGCGCGATCTTCGGCTACACGCCGGCCGAGATGATCGGACGACCGTTCGAAACGCTGTGCGCTGTGCCGGTGGACGGCGACGCCAGACCGTCCATGCACGACGCCGCGCGGCAGGCGCTGCTGGTTCCTGGCGGGGCGGTGGTCGTCGAGTTCGAGGGCCGGCGTAAGAATGGTGAGACCTTCCCCGTCGAGGCTAGCTTCTCGGGCTGGCAGGGAACGGATGGCTTTCAATACGGCGCGATCCTGCGCGATATCTCGGTCCGCAAACGCGAAGCTGAACGTATTCAATATCTGGCCGAACATGACGTGCTGACGGGCCTTGCCAACCGGAACATGCTGCACACGGGCCTTAGCGACCTGATCGACGCGGCGGAGCGCCGGTCGTCCGGCGTTGCTCTGCTCGTGCTCGGGCTCGACGGCTTCCAACAGATCAACGACATGCTCGGGCACTCGTCCGGCGATCTCGTGCTGTGCGCGGTCGCCGAGCGGCTCCGCGCCGAAGTCGATGGCAAGGCAATCGTCGCCCGGCTCGGCGGCGACGAATTCGCCATCGCGCTCGACTGCGCTGATATCGGCGAACCGGTCGCGGCGTTCGCCGAGCGCATCGCGCAAGCCTTTGAAGCCCCCCTCGCGGCCGGCACCCGGCAGCACCGCATCGGGATCAGCGTTGGCGTCGCCGTCTATCCGGAAGGCGGGCAAACGGCCGACGATCTCCTGAGCAACGGCCATCTCGCGCTGAGCCGCGCCAAGGCGACGCGGCGCGGCGGCCATGTTCTGTTCGAAACCGCAATCAGGCAGGAGCTGGAGAACCGGTTGACGCTGGAGAGTGAGCTGGCGCTTGCCGCGGATCGCGGCGAGTTCGAGCTGTTCTATCAGCCGCAGGTCCGCCTGATCGACGGCGGCCTGGTCGGAGCCGAAGCGCTCATCCGCTGGCGACATCCGGTGCGCGGCTACGTCTCGCCGGCCGAATTCATGCCGGTGGTCAACACCTCGGCCCTGTCCGAGCGGATCGCGAACTGGGTGATGGAGACGGCCTGCCGTCAGGCGCGAGCCTGGGAATTGTCCGGCAACAACGTGCGCGTCGCCATCAACCTCTCGCCCTCGCAGCTGCAATCCGGCGATCTCGCGCATTCGGTTGCAGCACTGCTCGAGGCGACCGGGCTGACGTCGTCGCTTCTCGAAATCGAAGTCACCGAAGACATCCTGCTCCATGACGAGCGCCGCGTGCTTGCCATGTTCAAGCGGATTCAGGACCTCGGCGTCCGGGTCGTGTTCGATGATTTCGGCACCGGTTACGCGAGTTTGAGCTATCTGAAGAAGTTTCCGCTCGACGGGCTTAAGATCGACCGGTCGTTCGTGTTTGGTCTGCTTGCCAATTCCGACGATGCCGCGATCGTCGGCTCGACCATCGGCCTCAGCAAGCAGCTCGGCCTTACGGTCGTGGCCGAAGGCATCGAGAACCGCGCCACTGCCGACTTCCTGGTCAGCATGGGATGCGAGGAAGGGCAGGGCTATTTCTTCGGACGTCCGATGCCTGCCGAGGCGTTCGAGAGGCAATTTCTGACGACCGAGCTGGACGCGGTCACCGCTGCCTGAGCAGGACGGTTTGGCCGAGCAGGCGGCTCGGTTCTAGCGCCGCCGTGCGACCGCGACGCCAAAGAGGAAAGCCACGAACAGGCTGGCGAGCGGCGCTTCGCGCGTGATCGCCGCGACCGTCGCGAGGGCTCCGCCGGGCTTGCGCGATTCCTCAATTGTCGAGGTGAAACGATCGACGGCCGCGTGCAGGCCGCCCGCGACCTCACCGATCGTGCGGGAGACATCCGCTGCCGTATCGATGGCACGCTCGGCCATGCCGGGTTGGGACGTGGATTGCGGTATCTCCGTGCTCAAGTGCGCGACCTCCAAGCCTGATGGCGGAGGCCGGCACCTTTGGCTATCCGCGCGAGCGCTTGTTTTGAACAGCGGGTCTGACGACCTTTGGCTATCCGCGACAGGCGCCGTCATTTAACGGCGGGTGCCGGCCTTGGATGGGCAATTCGGCACGCTGGCTTTTGTTCCTCCCGAAGCGAAGCGCCCCCGTGAAACGACGGATGCGAATCTCTGTTAGGCTGGCTCAACCTTGTTGGCTCAGGAGGCGGCTGTGACCGATCGGACCATGACGGATCGAGCCCGGCGCATCGCTTTGCTCGGCGCGCCCATCGATATGGGCGCTTCGCAGCGCGGCACCTTGATGGGGCCTGCTGCGCTGCGGACCGCGGGCCTTGCGACACTGCTCGAAAGCCTGGATTTCGAGGTCGTCGACTACGGCGATCTTTCCGCAAGCGAAGTCCGGGACCTCACCGACAGGCCGCCGGAGCGAGCCAATCACTACCGCGAGATCCAGCGCTGGACGCGGGTTCTGAGCCGCAAAGGCCATGAGATCGCGAAGACCGGTGCGCTCCCGATCTTCCTGGGCGGCGATCACACGCTGTCCATGGGATCGGTCAATGCCATGGCGCGCCACTGGCAGGAGCGGGGCCGGGAGCTGTTCGTGCTCTGGCTCGATGCCCATGCCGATTACAACACGCCGGAGACGACGATCACCGCGAACATGCACGGCATGTCGGCCGCGTTTCTGTGCGGTGAGCTTGGCCTCGACGGCCTGCTCGGCGGCGATCCGCGCGCGTCAATCCATCCGGACAGGCTCGACCTGTTTGGCGCGCGTTCGATCGACAAGCTGGAAAAGGAGCTGATGCGCGCGCGCCGGATCAGGGTCGTCGACATGCGCCAGATCGACGAGTTCGGCGTCGCCGTGTTGATCCGGCGCGTCATCGAGCGGGTCAAGGCGAGCAACGGGGTGCTGCATGTCAGCTTCGACGTCGATTTCCTCGATCCCTGCGTGGCGCCGGGCGTCGGCACCACGGTGCCGGGTGGTGCGACCTATCGGGAGGCACACCTGATCATGGAGCTGTTGCACGATTCCGGCGCGGTCGGATCGGTCGACATCGTCGAGCTCAATCCCTTCCTGGATGAACGCGGCCGGACGGCGCGCACGGCCGTCGAGCTGATCGGCAGCCTGTTCGGCCAGCAGATCACCGACCGGCCGACGCCGAGCAACGCGATCGCTCCGGGCGAGTGAAGCGGCGGCTGACCAAGACGGTGAGCTTCGAAGCGGAAGTTGCTTGGCTAGCCTATTGAATAACGTCGGCCCAGCGGCGAAATTTCTACCGGGCGCGCGGTTCTTATCACTCAGCGACGATTGAGTGCATCAACGCCGGCCTGACAGACGACGGCGTCCTGCGTTCCAGTCCCACCGCTGCAACCGATCGCACCGACGAGCTTGCCTTCAAGGATAATTGGCAGGCCGCCAGGTGAGGCCACTAGAGTGCGGTCGAGTGTCATCACGTAGTTATGACCGTTCTCGGTGAGATCGAACATGATCTTGGTGTCACGGCGAAACTGAGCAGCGGTACGCGCCTTGTTTTGGGCGATAGGCGGTGATGCGAGCATGGCATCATCCATCTTCACAAAGTGCGTCAAATCTCCCGATGGAGATACAACAGCGACAGACATTTTCCAGCCGCGCTTGGCGGCGTCAGAGACCGCGGCGTCTACCGCTTGGCGGGCTGTATCCATCGATATAGGTGTGCCATAGGGGATATCCGCAGGCATCTTCTCTGGCACCCCCGACGGGAGCGGTTGTTGCGCCAATGCTGCTCCGATTGGGATCATGGCGTATGCGGATAACAATCTTGCAAGAGTACGAAATCCCACTGAACTTCCTCCTGTCTTGGAATAACCAAAGATTGCGATCTTAGCGTAGTACCAGCGAATTGACGAGCGCAGCCGGAAACTAAAGTCCGCTACGGGTCAAAATGCGAAGAACTCAACCTGAGGAAATCTTGTTCGCCAAGCCTCAACAAGCGGACCTCATGGAGCGATGCTGCCACTTCGCCGAAGGGCCATAAGCTGACCTCCCACCTTGAGAGTGATGGACGGATTTTGCTCGAATTTATAATCTGATAGGCGAAGATTTGTGCACCGATCTTCCCTATCGTTTGGAAGTCGATTGGAGGATGCTGTCTCCTTTGCTCTCGCTTGGCATCCTATGGGCGGTCCTTGCCTCCACGGCCGCATGGGGAGCATTTCACTTCGCGCGGCGTGATCCAAGCTCGACATCTTGGATGAAAATCGCCATTGCCGGGTCTCTGTTGATCGTGACGGCAGCGGCACCTCTTTGGCTAAGAGGTGACGTCATAGGAGAGGGTTTGGCCGCTCACCTCCTGCTACTCGCATTCTGGGTAATGATCGGCGTTGGTGCCCCACTTTGCCTCGGGTCGGTAGTTGGTACACTCGGTGGGATGTACAGGAATCGGCGATAACAGTTGAGCGAGGTCGTCCGCCGCGCCGCTACGGTCGGCTATGGGTCACAAGCAGCGGTCGAAGTGAGCACGGCGCCGCGTCCACTCTGCCGCCGATAGCCAACAATACGATGTTCTCAGCATTGTTCGGTCAAGGGTCCACATTCGGACATGTGCGTCGTTAAGCTGACGAAAGTCCTTCAACAATCTTCCAATACGAGTCCTTGCGGATCACCTCGCCCGCGCGAAAAGTGTAAAAGTCACATCCTCGGACCTCGATCTTTTTTCCCTCGCCTGTAGTGCCCGTTAGCGTCCATTTTGAAATGCCCGTGTTTGCCATCGTATCCACAAAATGCTCGGCGTCGCCGTAGTGAACATCCGGTAAGCCTGCAAAGCGCGTCGCGAGCCCGTCTCGTACCTTGCGTTTGCCCTCGAAGCGAGAGCCCCAAGGCTTGCTTCCCCTCGGCATCTCCAAGACGCAATCGTCAGCGAAGAACTCCATGATGGAATCCAAGTCGTGCGCGTTGAACGATTCACACAGCGCCGTCAATTTCGATCGAATGTCCATCCTTCCCTCCATCGAGTTCTCGAAAGGGCTACAATAACACAAGGCACACAGGTGAGTTGAAGGGCCGATTAAACGTCTGGTCGATGTCGCCTTCGGGTCAAAATGCGAAGAACTCAACCTGAGCAAATCTTGTTCGCCAAGCCTCAACAAGCGGACGTCATGGAGCGATGCTGCCGTCTCGCCGAAGGGCCAGAAGGCGACATGCGGGATATTATTCTACCAAGAGCAGCCCCGCTTCTTGTCGCCGTCGAACATACTTGTGGCGTCGGACAACCGCTTCCGCTCGACGAGCCGTGGCTGGAAATGGAAATTGACATCGAGCGCGAAAACGAGGTCCTCGGCTTCGAACGGGCCCACAATTGAGGACGGGAAAAGTGACAGCCTATCGGACCCTTTTCCGCAGCATCCCTCCGACACGAGGTATCGGTGTCGGGACTCCAGATGCTAGATTTCCGGCCTCTACCGAATAGGAGGACGACATGCCCGATAGCGTCTACAAGGTCATTGAACTGGTCGGCACCAGCACCGACTCGTGGGAGAAGGCGGCTGCCAATGCGGTCGAGCAAGCCGCTAAATCTCTGCGGGATCTTCGCATTGCAGAGGTCGTCAAGCTCGATATGCAACTAGATGACAAGGGAAAGGTCGAGGCCTATCGCGCCAAGCTCAACGTGTCGTTCAAGTTCGAGGGCACCTGAGCCTCAAGCACCTCGCCCTTGCGGGCGAGGTGCTCATTGGAAAAAGTGCGTTGCGCGGACCGCCCAACCGGGCGCTGTGGCCTATCCCGGAAGTTGGCACTGGTCTGACCGGGACCGATATGCTCTGATGCGAGGAGCGTATGGCGCGTGGTGGCCCCATGTACATGGTCATTCGCAAGTACACGAAGGTTCGTTCGGTTGCGGACGCCGCTCGTCGCGCCAAGAGCGGCGTCGGTGAGATCCTGAGGCAATCGCAGGGATTTAGATCTTACCATGTGTTGGATGCGGGCGACGGCGTCGGTATCGCCGTGATGTTATTCGATGACCGCGAAAGCGCCAACGCAGCGAACGCCAAGATACTGGCGTTTGTTCAGGCAAGTCTGCATGACCTCGATCTTGGGGTTCCCGAAATAATCAGCGGAGAGCTATTGGTGGACATAAAGTCTGATGGATCTTCCGGCATAAAGTAGCGTCGCCAGTTCCATGACGGGTGCTGCCCTTGCTCATGTCATCGACCTGATGTCCACCCTCGCGTTTGCGACAATCGCGCCCTGGATCTACGCGTGCCGCCGCTCAGGAACATCTGACCGCGGGGGCTTTCGAGGAGCAGCAACGACATGAAGCAACACACTTTCGGAGCATTTTCCATCACTGCGGCCTGCTGGACACCGCCCGTGCTTATGGGCACGGCGGAGCCGCCAAGAGATCCTGATGAAGATGAAGAGGAAGAAGATGAGGAGAACGAAGACGACGACGAGGAGGATGACGCAGACGAACCGGCGGTCGTGCGCGAGCCGGACGAAGACTAGGTTGACGCGTGTTTGGCAATCGGCGCTATAATATCCCCCATGGGCTGGGATGCGAAAGACATTGGGCTCCTCACCAGGCTCTGGTCCTCAGGGCAGAGCGCGGCGCAGATTGCGCGTCGGCTCGGATGCAGTCGTAATGCGGTCTGCGGGATGCTGACCCGTCAGGGACTGAAGCGAGGCCACAGGCCGCCCACGGCAAGGCCCAAGATAAGGCCATCCCCGAAGCTGAAGCCGACATCGGCAGCTTGCACCCGTCCAGTCGCAAAGAAGGTGTCGCGGAAAGCACCTGAGAGGCAGCAGCCCAAGCAATTCAGCAAGCAGCAGCTTTACGAGATCCTGGCCGAGGCGGTCAAAAATACTGGCTAAGAGTTCACCGCGAACGCTGTTGCGCTGCAGTCGGTGTCTGTCCCGGCTCGTCGGTTTCGGAGGTGGAGCACCTTGTTCGTCTGCTTCGCATGTCTGCTATGGGTCAACATGCGAGTCGATGCCCCGCGGCACGAGACGGGTCCGCCTCACACGCAAGCGTTGACGGAACCGGGATTCCAGCTCGCCGTGTTTCGGGTTGGGGTCGTCACAGCCATATGGCTATAGAGAAGCCTTGTATCCGGGGGTATAGTCCTCAGAAGGCATACTCCCGATCGATCTTGGGTGCTGCGAGGCCAGCTTCGACCCGCCGGGGCATCATTGGCCATCGCCGGCGCCATTTGCGACTCCGGGGCGAAAGACGGGCCCGTAACCCGGTACGAGAAATCTGTCGATTGATCCATCGCGCGTGAGCAAGAGGTCATCATGCAACATCCGATTCAAGCGCCGTCGGTCGCGCTCGATTCGAATGAGCGCAAGCGCCCCGAGGAGGCTCTGCGCGAGAGCGAGGAGCGCTTTCGCACCCTGGTGCAGTTCTCCTTTGACGTGTACTGGGAAACGGACGCGCAGCATCGCTTCATCCGCCAGGAGTTCGCCGAGACTCTTCCCGAGCCGCCGGTCTCCGAGATCGGCAGGACACGATGGGAGGTCCCGTATCTGGAGCCCGATGCAGATGGCTGGCGCAAGCACCGGGAGATACTCGACGCCCACCTCGCGTTTCGCGATTTCGAGCTCGCGCGGCCGACGCCCGACGGCGGCAAGCGCTATATTTCCGTCTCTGGGTTGCCCATCTTTGACGAGATGGGGAACTTCGTGGGCTACCGCGGTGTGGGGCGCCACGTCACGGAGCGAAAGCGAGCCGAACAGGCGCTGATCGAGAGCGAGGCCCGTTTCCGTACCTTCGTGGACCACGCGACCGATACGTTCATGCTCCACAGTGAAGATGGTCGCGTTCTCGATGTGAATCGGAATGCCTGCGAAAGTCTCGGCTACAGCCGGGCTGAACTGGTTGGGGCAACTGGGGCCTTGTTCGATCTGGAGATGGATGAAGCGACTTGGCGGAGCAACCGCGAGCGCCTGAAGGCTGGCGGCATCGCTACGCTCGAGAGGCGCTATTGCCGAAAGGACGGCACTGTGTTTCCCGTCGAAGTCCGCATGCGGGAATTCTGCGAAGGCGGCCAGTCACGAATCATTTGTCTGAGTCGCGACATCACGGAACGCAAGCGAACCGTCGAGACGTTCCGCGAGATGCAGGCTGAACTAACACACGCCAATCGCGCGGCGGCAATGGGCCAGGTCACGGCTTCGGTGACACACGAATTGAGCCAACCAATCACCGCGATGTTCTGCAACGCAGAGGCCGCACTGAACTGGCTGGGATCGCCATCTCCGAATTTGGAAAAGGCACGGCAGGCGCTCGCATCCATTGTCGCAGAAGCCAAGCGAGGCGGCGAGATCATCAGTTGGACCCGTTCCTTGATCAAGAAAGCTCCGGCGCCGAAGGAGAGCGTCGATGTCAATAGTGCAATCCTGGACGTGATCACCATAGCCCGTAGCGAGCTGTTCAAACATGATGTCTTGATCGAGACCGACCTCGCTCCGGGCTTGCCGCTCGTGAAAGGCTATCGCGTTCAGCTGCAACAGGTTGTTCTCAATCTCATCCTCAACGCGATCGAGGCAATGGACTGCCTCGACGTTGGCGGACGGGAGCTGCGGATCAGCTCGGCTGCAGATGCCTCGAATCTCGTTGTTGTCAGCGTACGGGATACCGGACCTGGACTTGACGTGGCAATCGTTGACCGCCTGTTCGAGCCCTTCTACACCACCAAGCCGAACGGGACCGGCATGGGCTTGTCGATTTGCCAATCGATCATCGAGGCGCACGGAGGACGACTTTGGACTGGTGCGAATGAACCGCGGGGGGCCGTGTTTCAGTTCAGCTTGCCTTCGGAACAGGGGTGATCCACATTCTTTCAGGAGCGGGCGTTGCGCAGGCTGGAGCTCACGGCCTCAAACGCCTCCTCGCTGCGGATTGGCCAAGATAGGCTCATCGCCTCACATGACGACTGGGTGGCAAGTCCGCTCCGGGCTAAAATGCAAGAGCTCAACCTGAGCAAATCTTGTTTGCCAAGCCTCAACAAGCGGACCTCGTGGAGCGATGCTGCCACTTCGCCGAAGGGCCAGAAGCGGAAGCCAGGCGCGATCGTACGGTCAGAGCCCCACTGAACGACTCACGGTCTCGGCGCGCATCGCCGTCCCCGAGATTCACATGCTGTCGGGCGCGGCGCCTGCTGCTGGAATCTCACGCGCGGATTGATATCGCAATAGGTGGTCCACCGTCCGGACGCCGAAGCCAGGCACTGCTCTCTCGTCTCATACATGCACTCGGGAGCGGCGGCATGGCCACCGAAGACGCACCAGGGATAGTCACGGCCGGCCTCTGCTGCTGAAGAAAATCCCATCAGCAGGAAGCCGATAAGCAAAGCTAGTCGCATTCGACCCTCCATCGTGTAAAGCCGACGGATTATAGAACATGCCGAAAGCAAGTGGAGCATCAAAAAGGCCACCCGTAAGCCGACATCCATAGACAATTCTGGCGCTTGGTTTGGACGCTCTCGGACGTTCGTTCGCCCCTCAACAGCAGTACCAAAGTCGTGGGCGGTGTCGTTTCGTGCGCCGCTGCCCTTTGATGCCACACCGGTTGTGTGAAACTTCCGCGCGTTCATAATTCGTGTGTTGCGTTCGCCATTGATCAGATCATGGTCTTCAAACTGAATAGGTCTGCGTGGCCGGGTCCGGCATCTAGGACGTCGCCAGGCAACGCACTGACACTCAAGATTTCAGCCGAGGTGACCCGGCTCTAAACGGTATCAGTCAGCCCCATCTTGGCATCTTTTCGCGATGTTGGTGCCACTGCTTGCAGACTGTCACTGCTGCGGCAACCTCGCTGTCCACCAATCATCTGAGCTAGGGCTCAGTTCCGGGCGGTAGCAGCAATCAGCTTGTTCACGAAATAGAGTACTTCGTTGGATTTCTCGGGCTTCGCCCGCCGTCAATGTCTCGATTTCGGAAAGGGGACATACGAAGCGATCGCCTATTCTTTCTTTTCTTTCTTTCATTTTTTGCTGTCGCGAGTTTTGCAGTCCTATGGATTGTTCTAGATGCTGAGCTGCATTCCAGAAAGGCCGCAGCCACAACAGCCATGTCACCCGAGGTCGTCGCTCCCGAGCCGTTCACAACGGCCCATGCCGCTCACAGAATGACGATGAAGATACTTTGCACTGGATCAGGCTAAGCAACTCGCTTTCTGGACGTCCGATTTGGAAAACAGAAAGCAGGACTGTGGTGCTGTGGTTTGGACCGTGTATCGGGCGCCACCGAATCTGAGGCGGTGCTTGGCGAATTGGCTGCCGGAACGGCGACGAATATTCGATAACTATTAGTCCGGACGCGCAAGGCTATGAGGCGGAGTTTCCAGTCTCGGTTTGCAGTGGAATCGCTTTTGCCCAGAGTAACGAACAGCTCGTCATTGAGCGTTCAGCACCCGCGAAATCGCCTCTATTTGCCACTGCTATCCGCCATCCCGGCGCGTCCTCGCCAACGAGCGAGGATGATCATGACAAGCACCCGGTCACGACGTGAAACCATAGAGTTCGAGCACCCTTTCAGGATCACAAGCTTCGAGCGAATATTGCCGGCTGGCGCGTATGAAGTGGTTAGCGACGAAGAATTGGTGGAAGGAATACATGAATTATCGCTCCCATCCTTTCGGCCCATCGCCACTATGATATTGTTGCCCGCACCCTGCGGCTCTTTCGTCGAGATGGTGGCTATCAGTTCGATCGACCTGTCTGATGCCCGGGAGCCGATGCGATCGTGTTCCGTTGAGCACGTGTCTGTCGATCTCGACAAGAATTGGACAGCGCTGAACATTGTCGTTCGCCAGAAGCTGGCGGAGATCGAACGAAATACGAAGGTGTTGCGCGGTCGGCCTCCGCAGCCTAAACCCGAATCGCTCGGGGCGTCTGCGAGACCGTTGGGTGGCGCGCCGCCGGAACTGAAAGGGCCAGGCCGCGACCGACGGATCGATGCTTGCCGCGGCATCGCGCTCTGGTGCATCTTTCTGAATCATTTCCCCAATAACGCCGGAAGCTGGCTAACGCTGCGGAATTACGGCTTCAGCGATAGCGCGGAAATGTTCATGTTCGTGTCCGGCGTGACCTGCGCGCTGGCTTACGGCAGTGCACATGCGCGCGACGGTTGGCCCGGCGTCATCACACGTACGTTGCGGCGAAGCTGGGATATCTATGCAGCGTTTCTGCTGCTCACGGTGGCTTGCGCCGTCATGGTTTACCTGAGCGGTGGTGACCGGCTCGCGGATGAGAGCAACACGCGCCTTTTGCTTGAGTATCCCGGTGCGGCTCTGGCGCATGCGGCGATCCTGCAATACCGTCCCGTCAATACCGACATCTTGCCGATCTTCGTGGTCTATCATCTCTTGTTCGCACCCCTGTTGTGGTTGCTGTTGCGAGCGCCGAACACGACACTCGGCGCGTCGCTGTTGCTTTATGCAATGGTGCACGTCTTCGGTTGGGTCGTCCCGGCATGGCCCGACAACGTGTGGTTCTTCAACCCGCTGGCGTGGCAGTTGCTGGTTGTGCTCGGCGCTTGGTATGTCATTGCGGGCAACCGAGTTTAGCCTCTTATGACCTGTCGCGTGATGCTGGTATTTGCCGTTCTCTATCTGACTCTTAGTCTGGTCGTCGCGTTGAGTTGGTGGGTCACCACCCTGCAAGATCTGGTCCCACGAGCGCTCGCCAAGGTGATTTACGAAGTCGACAAATCGAATCTCGCTCCCTTGCGGCTGCTGCATTTTTTGGCGCTTGCGCTTTTGGCGGTATGGCTAGTACCTCGCGATTGGCGGGCACTGCCGATGCCGCTGATGCGCGCAGCGATCCTCTGTGGCGAGAATTCGCTGGCAATCTATTGCCTCGGTGTTCTGCTGGCGCTCGCCAGCCAAATAGTACTGGTCGGCATTTCGAGTGGTTTTGCGATGCAGATCGCGCTCAGCCTCGCTGGCATTCTGCTGATGATTGCGGCCGCAGCGCTGCTGGACTCCATCCGGATAAAGCCCAGGCGGCAGCCGCGATGACTGAAGAGTTGGAGGGTCGCAGCACTTGTCATTGGCAATGCTCCAGTAGGCATTCGTCTTAACGACAGGGGTTTAGATTCATTGGGTTCACTCCGGCACGCTCGCACTGGCAACGGAACCGGCGGCAATAATGCTGAGGAGGGCGCTGCCGTACTCCGCCGCGCCGCTATGGTCGGCCTTGGTCGGTCATGAGCTGGCGACCGACAAAGACGGTGAGCTTCAATAACACGGCTACTGCGTCAGGATTCCCGGTACTCATAAATCCGGTCAGCCCGCGCCCAGGTAGGCTCGTGTCCCTTTAGTCTTCAAGATCGGCCATCGCTAGTTTGCCTTAGCTAGTCAGCGAAGGGCCAACAGGCGACATGCAGTGGGATATCACTCTATGAACAGCAGCCCCCGCTTCTTATCGCCGTCGAACGTATTTACAGCGTCGAACAGCCGCTTCCGCTCGACTAGCCATGGCTGGAAGTTGAAATTGACATCGAGCACGAAAACGAGATCCTCAGCTTCGAGGTAGCCCCCAATTGGGGAGTGATGTCCGCTACCAGCACCAAAAATTTGAGCGCGATCGAAATTCACGATGTAGCGTCGGCCCGGATCGTTGGTGCGACGGAGATGCTCCAGAAACTGGTTCTCGCTGAGATCGCGTAAGACCGTAACTTTCCGGTTCGTGTTGGTCTGGGCGACTTTGGCCAGCTCGTCGAGCGTGAGACCTATGATGCATACGCCTGTCCAGCAGCTCCATGTACCGGCCAACACCTTGCCCTCCGTGCTTGCCGCCTCGCCAAGCGACCGGTAGGCATTCGCAACAGCTGCAGGCCCGCAGCGAGAGCCATTTGACTGCCAGTTAACATGTCTTTGGAATGTGGCTGCCACGGGCAGGTGCCACGCACGCTCCATAAGCTCCGGAGCACGTGTTATCGATGACGCTATGGCGTCTGATGGCACGTGCGATTGACCGACCACCAGGGCGCCGGCACAAGCCAGACCCACGGCGATAACCATGCTGCTGATGCTGACGTAGTACCATCGCTTCATGGGCCAGAACCTAAACGGCAATGACGAAATCGGCCGGCAAGATTATGTTTTCAAGCTAACCAGCGGGAGGGAGATTTCGTATGAGGTTTCCTTGGCCCTGGGGCAACGGCCGCTCTCGATGGCGGCAGTCAGCCTGTCCCGCTGACGGCTGATAAGCGAGGTAAGAAAGAAGTGGCCGGAGATGAAGAGCTTCGCTGGCACGGACGGGGACCACCTGATGCAATTAGAACTCAGGACTTGTCGTGCGCGTACTTCTCCAAAAGCAGCCGATTATATTCATCTCTCACGGCTCTTCGTGAAACATGCCTTTTTCGGTCTTTGGCAATCTTCAGAAGATCAGGATCTGTCGGTGCCCGTGATTTCCGCCTAAATCTCGCAAAGAATCGGGTAGAAGGCGCCGACATCCTTCCAAACAGCCGGTCAAACCATCCCATTGTGTCCTCCCGGACAGACCGCGCCAAAAGACTACCACCGTGAATTTGAGGGTCAAAGGGACAGTACTACTGCATCTTTTTGAGAAGGTTGCCGCCACACGGCCGGCGCGATGCAGTTCGAATGTCGTAAGGGCCGCAATAGAGTTTTCGGAGACCTTGTGCCGGTTGGCCATCTAGGCGCCGGCACAGGTATAAGTTTCTTTTCTGGCATTGCCGTTCTGACTTTTCACCCTGGCATTTTTCGGAAGCTGTCATGGCAGCGTGTGAACATTGGCAGATGGATGGCAGCGCCCCTGAGGCCTATGAGCGCTATCTCGTCCCCGCCATCACGTCGATTTGGGCGAAGGATCTGCTCGACCGTACCAGACCGACAAAGGGTGAAAGCGTACTCGATGTCGCCTGCGGAACCGGCGTCGTGGCGCGGCTGTTGGATGAGCGGGGGCACGTCGGGAGGTTGGTTGGCATAGACCTCAACACGGCGATGTTGACTGTGGCTCGAACGAAATCGACCAAGGTCGAGTGGATCGAAGGGAGTGCGCTGAACTTGCCATTCGAGGCGCGTAGTTTCGATGTCGTGCTCTGCCAACTCGGACTGCAATTCTTCCCTGATCGACCGCTGGCTCTCAGAGAGATGGCCAGGGTTCTCAAGCCGCGAGGTCGCGTCGGGCTCAGCGTTTACAGCGCCATCGAGCAAACGCCGGTCGCGCACGCTTTCGTGCAGGCACTCGACAGTTTTCTCGGACCTCAGTCCTCACGGACGAAGCGCTCCGAGCATCTTTCCTGCGCTGCCGAGGACCTCGGCGACTGGGTGCGGCAGGCTGGCTTTGAGGATGTCAATGTTGCGACCGTATCCAAGCAAATTAGCTTTCCCTCGGCGCTGGACTACGTCCGCTTCCAACTCACGGCGACCCCGATGGCTGCACTTTTGAAGGGCCACGATGGTCCCGGGCGTGAACGCAAGATTGCCGCCATCGCACACGACGCCGCTACCCGCCTCGATCTCGCTATGCTGGCAAACGGCCGGCTCACATTCCCGCAGCAATCTTTCGTAGTGACGGCTTCGCTCCACTGAGGTCGGGCGGGGGTCAATAGCACCGGTTTCGGCCGTGGGTAGTCAGGTCCGGTCTACCCTCAACTTCGGACATGGCCTCGAACCACCTGGACGGCTGCGATGGGCCCCCTTATGGACCCGGCATTGCAGGTGAGCGCAAGCGCGGCCACGACTTCCGCTATTCCCGTCGCATCTGCATAGGTACCATGTGACCGACATCCTCGACCAGATGGAGCCGGGCAAACGCCACGTGCCGCGCCGCGACTGATGGGTCGATGAGCGGATAAACCTTCATGCCGGATTCTATCGGAATACAGGAGGCCCTGATACTGAAGCTGCAACTGCCCGGCCCCTGGAATACGAAAAGCGCTTTCCTCAGCGGCCGCCCTCAACTGCTTGGGCCGGAGAGCCAACGACCGTCCAAATGCGCGCGCGCCAGACGGTCGCTGCGCGGGCGTGATCCGCATTTGCGTCCATCCTGACGGCTTGCAGTTATCGTCCCGGCGGAGCCGTGAGCTCTCGAGGCGGCTTGATGCGCCAGAACGAATATGCCCCCAGTTCTTTCGAATGCTCCGCGAACATATCGACCCGTCTGCTTGTAAACTCCGTAATGACGCCGAAAAATTCAGTTGGTGATCTGACCGTCGCAAGTCTCAGGCCGAATTCAAAAGCAAATTGCGCGTTGGCCCCGGCTATCTCAAGAAGCTTCGTTTGATACGCCTGCATGTTTGCCGTCGCTGGAGCAAAGCCTTTCGTTGGATCGCTATCCGTCATTCTCTGACTGAGGTCATCTACTAAGGCATCGGCCCGAGGCTCAATGATAGGAGCCTCGTGTTTAGGATCATCATGAAGCTCAGGAGGCGGTTCGACCGAGTCTGCCGCAGCAGAGTGAAGTAAATTCTCTTTCGGGCTTCTAACAATGGCCTGCTTGTTCCGTTGGGCCCGCGCTGCCATTTTCTGATTGCGGGCGCGTTTTGGCGCTGCCGCTGGTTTGCGTTTGCTCATCTGACGCTCCCAAGAAAATGGGGGTGCGACCACAACGGTCATTTCTGAAGGACAACAGGCTTGGTGACGTGGGGTTCCAAGTCCGCGCTGTTGGTCCCGCATGAACTGAGATCAATTGCACGTTCTACGATGTCGATCATGATTTTAGGTAGCAACTCCAACCAACAAACGCTTAGCTGGGCGACCCTCCTTGCTTGAATGCTTTAGCTCTAGCACTAGTACTAGCAGGTTCGTGGTGGAGGAGAGGAGAGTACGAGGTCATCCATGTGGCTGACGGCTCAGAGCCGTAGGCGTGGTAAAGAACGGCGGGTCGCCGACTTTCTCATCACGGACGTCAAGCTGCCCGAAGGCATCGACGGATGGCAGATTGCCGAACGTTTCCGGGAGGATGACTCCAAACGCCCGGTGATCTGTGCGATCTTTTCCTCGCCGTCGCGCCCGCGCTTGGCGGATAGAGGCCGGCTTCAGCGACGCCAAACTGATCCGGAAACTCGGCGATGTGCTCGAGGACAGCGTGAGCGCCCTGTGAAGCCAGACTACCCACCGAGCGGATGTTCGAGGAAGAAGCGCAGCATTTCCCTGGTCGCATCCGGCCCTTGCGGATCAGTATAGGACCCGGTGGGGCTGCCGCCTGACCACGCGTGTCCGGCGCCATTGATGTTCCAGTGTTCGGAAATCGCCTGACCGGCCCCGTCGATCAGGACGGTACGAGTATAGGCATGGCCGTGGGGTACGCGTCCGCGAAGCACCTTCGTCGTCGGGCTCGTTGCCCTGGCGGACTGCTCGATAATCTGATCGCCATTCTTTGGATTCACCGTTGTGTCGCGATCGCCATGGAAAACGATGGTCGGCACAGAAGTGTCCGCAATTGCCCTGGAGCCGCCTCCCTGCCGCATGGCGATGAACGCGGAGGAAAGATCACTCGCGGCTCCGCACGCGAGGCCTGAATGAATACCGACGGCCGCATACAGGTCGCTATACGTTGCGCCCATGATGGCGGCGGCGGCCCCGCCGGCCGACAGACCCGCGACGTATACGCGCTTCGGATCGATCACATGGTCGCGCATGATCTGGCGGGTAATGCCGGCGATTATCGAGGGCTCGCCCCCGCCGCGGCGCTGGTCGCTCGTGCGAAACCAGTTCCAGCACTTCGACTGGTTGGCTCCGCTCGGCTGCTCAGGATAGGCCACGAAGCAATTCTGCTCTTCCGCCAGAAAGTTCATCCGGGTGCCGGCCGCGAAATCGTCCGGCGACTGGGTGCAGCCGTGAAGCATGACGATCAGGGGAAGCCGTTGTCCCTGACAGCGGCTTGGGATGAACAGCTTATAGGTCCGGCTTCCCGCGGCGTTACTGAACTTACCGGCGATGAACCGTGTGCCCTCGGGCACGATGTCCGATGGGGACAGAGGAGCGCGTGCGATCGGACTTCGCAGGCGGAGCCCGGAAACATCCCGCATGCCGTCGAGCAGTAAGGAGCGTCTGCGGCCCTGACCAGAGCGGGCCGGCGCAATCTGCGGAGCTTTCCGCTCCTCGACAACGTCGGCTGTGGCGTCGATGGTAAGCGGATCGCACCGCGGGAGCTGAGCCTGAGTGGCGCTGCGCGAGTCCGGTCTTGGAGCGCTGCCGCCCTGGAGCATGCGCTGCAGCAGCGCGGTGGCCTCAACCAGTTGGCCGACACGCGTGAGGCGGGTTGCTTCGCGGACTATGTCTTGATTCAGCATCATTCACCTTGTTCTGTCGGCGAGAGCGGCCTTGACCGCGGGAGTGGCGTGAAGCGCCCCCAGCACCGAGACCGACGCTATTGTGGCGCGAGCCAACTCGGGAGTGACGTCCTGGGCGATGGTGGCCAAGCCCAAAACATTGATCTGCAGCATCTCGCCGGCGCGCCGCGCCGCTTCGAGGTCCTCGCGAGTGTAGTTGCGGAGCCCGAGGTCCAGGTTCTTCCGGGCCGTGGACTGTTTGACCACCTCTATGTGTCGCTCAAGTTGGTTGCGGATTGCTGTCCGGATGAAATCGGTCCGGTTCGAATAGAACCCTTCCTGCACCATGAGATCGACATGACCGAGGTCGACATAGCCAAGGTTGATCGTGATCTTTTCTGTGTCGGGGACCTTGGGTCGCAGCTCGCGCACGTTAGCGGCCATAGCGGAACATCCATTCACCATCCGGTTGGATGATGCCTGGATGTTATCTGGATACTCGCGGCCACCTTTCAAGGGGAGCCATTCAAATGATCCTGGACGAGCATCTCGCGTGGGTGGGCCGTCTCACGTCGAGAGCGGTCGCCGCCTCGTGAAGGCCAGACAAATTACTGGCGAAACTAGCTCCTACGCGGCGTTGCGGGCACGTCTCTGGCTTCTTTCTTGCGGCTAGGAGCTTTCGAATGGGGCCCCGCTTGTCCTCTTTATGTCCTTCTCAAGAAGTCGCCGGTATAGGCGGATATTCTCACGTGAATGAAGCGCTCCATGGCAGGCCTCCCTCAACGCGGCCAAGAATTTCAAATTAGGACAGCGGTGCACCTTTGGTCGGATACGCGGCCTAATCCTTTCCGAGCGACAGGTTCTTTGAAGTTGTCAATTCGCGGTGAACTAACAATGGAGATCACCGCTTGAAGTGCACACCGCCACGGGGCGATGACTAAGATGCAGGTTCGATCTTTGGTAGACCGTGTTTCTTCTTCCGACAGCGCCGAGTTTCGCGTGCGCGCCGATTGCAGCACTGACACTTCGCGAAACATCTTGCGGTGCACTTACGGAACAACATTACATCTGGGAAATCGCGGAACGAATCGACTCATCAGTCTTTCTCTGACCTTCGGGAGGTGCCCATGACTTCTCAGGCCATAGAAGGCGCATGTGCGTTCGCTTGGCGGAACTACTTGCTGCTCCATAGTGGCATCAGTGAGGACGATAACAGGCGTTCCGCCTCTTTCGCTACGTCACCAATCTTCGCGATACCGGCGAATATGATTTCGATCTCTTGCAAATAGCAGCGGTCGCTTACCTGAAAAAGCTAGACGAATTGCATGACGACCGACGCGCTAGACTCGCGGCAGATCAGGCTTTGGCCGAACGGTTAGCATCACGTGGTGCACAACCTGGCACCTAGCTTTGGGGTTTATCACCGGAGAAGGAGCAAGCCATGGCAGACAACACCACTAACTCAGACCGTCTCGCACGCGACGCCCAAAAGCGCACAACCGCAGCGACAGCAATCGGTATGATTGCCTTGAAGCCAATTATGCACTTACAGGTCTCAATGCTGAGGATGTGGGCCGACAGCATCGAAAGGTTTGCGGGCAATTACGAAAAGGGGTTCGAAGAAACCGCCACCGCAGTCGAGAAACAGTCCGACAAGGATCGCGCCGCATAAATCAACGCAATCGTTCGGCGGAGTCGGAGTTTAAGTCAAAGGCTGCCCTGGGAGCTCGCATCACCGTGGTCGGCTCACTTACCGGAAGCGACGACACGGCGCTCTGAGCTATGGTCGGGCCGTGAAGCGGCGTTCGAGGCGGCCTTACTCCTCGTCCTCGGTCGAGCACTGTTCGCCACACTGGCACTTCACCAGCGCGGCCCTTGGTGCTCACGACGAAGCTTCTCGGCGAGCGCTCGTTGGTCGTCGATGTGCTCCCGGACAACCCTACGGGCTCGCGGTGGCAAGGAGGAGGCTGGGGTCGCAAGGAAACGTCGGCTTCGCTCCACAAGGGCGCGGCTTGCTTCGACGCTCGCGTCTGCTGAAGGACGCGCGGCCGTTCCTCGAGTTGCTCGTGCTGCTTTTTTTCAGTGCTTTCGTCGTTACCGACCATCCTTGAATCTAAATCGGTCACGCACGATTTCAACTTCTACCCTTAAGGCCGGAAACAAGTCGGACCCCCTGCCAAAAATGGATTCGTCCCCATGGATTCCGTTACCGGAACCATCAGGTCGGAAGGCCAGGATACCTTGAGCCCTTGCCGCCAGGGCGGCTTCGCCAGCAAGTCTTTCCTCAATAACGGGGCCTGCCAGCGAGGGACCGCCCCGATCCAATCAAAAGCAAAACCCGCCTTGCTTCGGTTCAGATGTGTCTCGTCCCTTTTGAACAAGGCGTTCCGAATAAAAACGCCGCCGGACTCGAAATTCAGCGACCCGGCGGCACTACTACGAACTAGGATGGTGTAATCCCAGCAATCCATACCTAGCAAGCCCAATGCCAACCGACCGCGAAGGTGTATCCTTTGCCGGCGGAGCTTGATTCATCATGCTGGAAGCCATTCTCCTATTGCTGGGAATTGGGGCCGCAGCCCTTCTGCCGATCGCTTTCTGGGGACTGCATCCTCACGTGTGACTGCGCCTCGGGGGGCCTAGCGCCTCAAGGCCGCCGGTTCACGGGGCGGGCTTGCTGCACGCGACTGTGATGACGGTTGAGAAACGCCGTGTGAAGTAGTTCACAAGCGGGAGGTATCTCTGCGCGTAGCATGGGCGCTTCCACTGGAGGGAAGCGCATTGAGGTGGAACTTGGCAACCTATCGAACGCTCGCGCTGACCATCGCTGTTCTAGTGGCGGCTGGTACTACTATGGCCATCGGTACTCCTCGTGGAGTCCATGAACCAATGTTGGGATCCGATTGGCAATGCAGCCGGACCATGCTGCTCGTGACCACGTGCGCACTGAAGCATTGAGCGGAATAGCCGCAGACGCGCGCTCGGCAAAGCTAGCGGGCGCTCGTTCACACATCTCGGCCCTAATGAATGTCGGCCTAATAATCGGTTAAGGAAGAACTCATAGCATGTTCCGCCGTTGACCCGCATCCCGTCACCGCATGACGAGGTGGGTCCAGAACGGGGCCGATACCATGGCGGACCTCAGGGAAAAACTGGACAAGCTCCGTGCCGATGCCACGGATTTGGCCCTTATGAGCAGGCGAACGAGCGACCCGCAAAAGCGCGCACTTTTCGAACGCTTGGCGGATGAGCTCGCCATAGAGGCTCTCGAACTCGAGCAGGTGGTGAAGCTGCAAAGCCGGCGCTCCGGTCACAGCGACTTGGATAAAGTCGTCCCCCTCCAGGCGCGTCCAGATCGGCGCTGACACAATCCCGCTCCCCCTTGGGGCCAGCGCCTCAACTCGCGGCCTCTCGTCCACAGCTGGCGAGGCTTCATGCCTCATGGTCTGTCCGGTCTGGTCTACAGTCCAAACTCCTCCGGTTCCCAGGCCAGCGGGTTTTCCAATGGATTAGCCGTCCTGACAGGTAATGCCGAGGCTGTCGCAGGTGAGTGCGAATAGCTCTTTTGACTTAGAATCTTCAAAGCAGAACCTGGTCCCGATCTCCGCTCGGTCGGTCCACCAGCCGACGTTAGCTCCCTTGGCGATGCGGGCAGCTTCGCCTCGTAACAGGTCCAGTCGTTTCCCGGCGGCGCGGACAATCAGGCAATTCTCCTTGGGCATAAAAACTCTCCGACGGCAATTTGGATTCCGCATGATGCAGAAAAAGGTAGAACTTGCGGCGAGGGGAACTAAGCTTGTTGGTGATTAAGAGCAGCCGGCCTGCACAAGGTCGCACCGATGTTCTCGCTGCAATCCGCGCATGGTCAACACACCGGGTGAAAAGATCTAAGTGAAATATACAGCCAGCGAAATGATCCTATCGCGACATTTCTGGCTCGCAATATGATTCATTTCACAATCGGCCGCACCATGCATCAAGGGTCGCCGCCGATGGTTTGCTGGAAGACTACGGTCAGAAGCTTCGAGAATTCAGGCTTTCGATCGCCAGTGTGACTAGCCCGCTACATCAACCTGAGCACCAACAGGTTACGTTTTTGAGACAGGTGGGCGTTCGTGCCATTTTGCGCAACCAACGCGACTATGCTGAAAGCGACCCGGCACGTAACTGCCGAAGAGCAGAGAGCTATCACGACCTGTTTCGGCATGTGGTCTCCTGACCCACAGCCGCCTCTAGTTTCACTGACGTACGAGCTTGGATCGCATGCCGATCAGCATTGTGTAGGCAAGTCGTCGCCAAATCAGGTTCATCAGGACTAGCATGGTGGTATCCCCGCGTCTGATGTCGTCAACCTACAACCTTGCCTGTTTCCGGATGACTTCGCCGATGGCATTAAATGGTTTCGCGCATCGGCGGTGGCGGCGCCAGCCGCTGGCAACGCCGACGGCTGGCTTGGGCGGGCGCGGGCCTTTCCGCTCGCTCGGCTGCTCGGCGACGATCCAAGCATCAGTCCGCCCAGAGTTCCTTTCTCGAGCAACGGCGTCGCGCGCGGATGCTCCAGATCCGCCTTGCAATTGTGCCCGTCCACGAGGCGCCGGAAAGGATCCGCGAAATCGTCGCTCCAATAGTTCGCGCTCCATCGCACGATGGTGGTGCCGATCCTTCACTTTGATCCAGTGCTTTTGCCAGTTGCCCCCTGCCAGGCCGATCGGTCGTCCGGCCCGCGAGTCAAGAGGCCCAGGTTGTTTCCGGGAGAACGTAGGGTTTCCAACAACCGATAGTAAAATCAAAAATTAAATAAAATTAAATATAGACAAAATCCGAGGTCTTATTTAATTTGGGAAAACGTTGACGCCGGACGAACGCGAAGCTCTCCGAGAAACGGCTCCGGCATCCTGCCCCTGCTTACGCCTCAGAGGTAGGGGCCGTTTCTTCGGGGAATGGGATGCGAACCATGCAGTTCCTGTCCCTAGGTGACGTGTTTCTTGTCTCCGCGATGACAGGAGCAATCATGCTGGTTGAGATCGCACTTTTCATCATTGTGGGCTTGATCTGAGCCAATGAAGCACGATAACGGGAAATCACGGCCGTCGCGTCCGTGGGCCATGCTCGGGACGAAAACACCAAACCGAGCCTCGCGGTTTGGCTGCACTAGTCGCACGCGGGCGACAGCGACTTGGAATGCGAGCGGGGCAGGTCCGCGCCAGCCGAGTTCGACGTTCTGTCCGACGCTTTTAAACGACAACGATCTCGGCGCAGGACCGCTCGAGCCATTTCCCGATGGATGGTGGGCGTCACCCTAGAAGCGAACAGTAGACCTACTGTCAAAAGCGACCAGAACCGACCTCCGAATCTTGCTGCCTCGTTCGACCGCACACAATCCGTTGCGGGGTGCGAGGCTCGACTCGGCTTACCCGGCCGGTGTAGACCCCGCACCCGGGCCGCCATTCTTTTTTGCGCTCTCGGGCGCAGCCGGGACCCTGCTTTCAGGTCGCCGATATTTCGCTCTGCTCGCTTCGCTCGACAGGAAGAACCTCGCGGCACACCGCTGAGCCGAGCATTTTGGGTGCGAGCTTGCAGGATCTCTGGTTCAAACCAAGAGCGCCACTGGCGACAGTCATCCAGTTCTCAGAGTACAAGCCCCAATGCGAGCCAGGTCGTAAGAGACCAATTCCCAGATAAGGCAATGCTGTGCACATCGACTCCTCCGTGACCCGACACGCCTGACAATGCCTTCAGAGTCGCAGATTCGTGGGCTCACGCCTATCTCGATTTTGGCACCGCGTACTCTTTTGAGGGTAGCTTGCGATGAATCAATAGAACGCGACGGCGATGCGCTTCTCGTGGCGCCAGACCACTGCACAGCGGCGTGGGCTCCCGTCGGGACTGACAGTCAGCGCGAATTCATTAGGAAGTTTTTCGTCTGCAGCAACATCGAGAGCGGCGCCGTACGCTGAAATGCTTCGAATGGTGCACACTGTTTTGGACCGGCCAAAGCTGATTGAGCCCAACGTTACAGCGCGAGGCGAGCGAGGATTCTCGAACATATTGTTCTCCTGCTATTTTGAGACAACGCACGTAAATCGATCTCAATAACTGTTCCTTTGGCGCCGCAGCGCGCGCCTTTCAAGGCTGCCAGAGACGCCGCCTCAGATTGTCCGACTTGCCTCAACCCAGTGGTGAGCCATCACGACCGCTGCTCCCATCACGACCACTGCTCCGGGGCACCTTCCGAAATTGGTAAGTCGAGGCCAAATCCCTACCGTCCTCTCCACGCTACGCTGATCTCGTTTAATACCTTTGATGCGAGCCTTAAGTTGGAATTTAATACGCTGCATATTAAATCATAAATTAAATAGTTAAATAACTATTTGGGGAGGATCGGCGAGCCCGGGGCGGAGACCATTCGCAATCATCGCGGATGTGCGGACCCCGATTCAAGGCGGTTCTCCTTTGGTACTGTTCGGTGCAATCGATTTCGCATGGTCTTTGCTATTTGCCGCGTCGTGGCTCCTCACCCGCGAAGCCGCCATGCCAGCGCGTCGTCACAGCACCTCTCCGGGACCAAGGTGAGCCTAGGAGCCCGGGCCTCATAACCTCATCAGCAGCCCGACCCAGGTTGTTCGGCTACACGCAGTCTGTCCGAGATTGCAGCCTCAGCCTCCATCGGGCCAGCCTGACCCCTTGGGGCTGGAGGGGACAGTTCGGGGCCAAGCGGTCCGACGGCTGACGCGTGAGGACGCGCCATGCAATTCGAAACTAGTCCCGGTCAAGGACATCGCTGTGTTCACTTGTGACCAAGGACACGTATTTGTAATGTTCCGGCGCGAGAACATAGGGTGGGATGTAGGTCAGGCCCGTCTCTGGAGAAGCTACGGCGAGACGCTGCCGATCCGGCACGCCCGAGCCGCAACATGCGCCGCCACTTTGGCTCTAAGCGTCATCTCGCACGGGCATCGAACGCCTATTGCTCCCGCATGCGTTCATTCGAGTTTTGTCTGCCGACCAAGGGCACCACGGTAAAGGTAAAGAACCGTAGTCATCCAGCGATGGAGCGGGAGCTATGATCGGCAGAGCGGCAGGTCCGATCTGCCACTAACAGCGGACCTCGACGGCCGATTGGACCACTTCGCCTTTGGGCCACAACCAGACCTACGCCGTTCAAATAAGGATTCGCGAGGTTAGCTGCGATGTCGCGGGCAGCGCTATATGTCAGGGCCGATTGATCCGCAGGGCTGGAAGGTGTCGAGCGAGCGTCAAATCAAAGCCACTACGACAAATCCGGGCTTTAAGGTCCTGCACTATGGCTGCTACTCCACGGAGTAAGCGCGCTACGAACTAGGCCGACCGCGCGGCCAAAGATAAACCCAGTCCTAAATGATGAGCACGACAAGTTGGCTTCGGCTGGAGCAAACTTCCGCGTGCCCTTAGGCAACATGTAAGAATTGGTCCGCTAAGGGCCAGACCTCAATTACTGCTCTTGTCTGCCCTTAACCAAGCCACGAAGGTTCTTGCCTCATTCCTCGCGAACGCCAGCTTTTCTGAGTCCTTCGATGATGTCGTCGTACTCACGACGAAACTGCGGATTGCTCGAACGCGCGTAGCCGATTTGCCGGAACCACTGGATCGTGAAGTCCGGTCGGATTGCATTCAGTTCTACCAGTGCGTGTTGAGCCATTTCCAATTGGCCCGTGGCTCCATAAGCTGAAACCAGATCTACATACGGAAGCCAGTCCGTTTTGTTCAAATTGATGGAGCGCCTACATTCCTCAATACCTTCCTTGTATTGGTGCAGATGGACATGAGCATGACAAAGGAAATAGCGCCAAGTGCCAGCGGCCGGATCTTTGGGGCTTAGGCGCAAAGCGATCTGAATCGGTGAAAACGATTCGCGCGCGCGCCCCGCCGTAATGAGCACGATCCCCTTGGATGCATACGCGACGGGCGAATTAGGATCGATTTCCAAAGCTGCGTCGTATTCAGGCAAGGCTTCCTCAGGATTTCCGTAGTTCAATATGTTTCCCTTGGTTGCGTGCGCGTTCGCGGTCGCCGGGCGTTGTGCAAGGACTTGATCAATTAGCTTGAGCGCCGTCCTTTTGTCCTCCGCCACGGATGTTGACCATCCGTAGATCACGCGCTCCGCTATGCACGACGCCTTGCCGATCATTGCATCGATGTTATGCGGATCAAGGCGCAGTGCGCTCTCGAACAAGTCGTTTGCCTCTGCATTCGTCGACTTGGTCCGGGGGCCGTAGCGCTTCGCCCACCCGCGCATGCTGAAATCCACAGCGTCTGGATTGGTTGGCCTGTCTACTTGGCTGCGCCGGCTTTCGGCCTGGATGAGTTCGACGTTGAGAGAGCGGGCGAGCCGAGCCGTGACCTGCTCCTGCAAGGCCGCAAGATTTGTCCGATCGCCGTCAAATCGGTCCGACCAAACATCGCGACCAGTCGACAGATCGGAAAGTGATACGTTCATACGGACCCGATCTCCGGCCCGCTGGACCGCCCCCTGTACCGCCCATCGGATACCAAGGTCCTTGCCGAGTGTCTTGAGATCGACCTGCTTATTCTTATAGGTGAAAGCCGTCCCGCGCCCGATCACGAATGTGTCGGGCATTTGCGCAAGGTCTGTCATCAGATCGGTCGTGAGGCCGTCCGCGAAATAGTCCTGCTCTACATCATTGTTGAGGTTTGCGAATGGCAGGACCACGAGGGACAAACGGGGAGCAACGTCGAGCCGGGCCGTAGCCTGTTTCTGCGTTTTTTGGCTTTCCGAAAATACCTCTGTGCGCAGCGTCTTCCAAACGGTCCAGTAGCCAACGAGACCGCCCGCAATCGCACCCACGGCGGCAATCGAGGCGAGCGCGCCCCCGATCAACTGCAATCGCGCCCGCAAGCGAATCTTTAAGTTGCGATCGGATGGCGGCTTACCCGGTTGTTCCTCAACGGATGCCGCTTTGTCCGGCTGCTCATTATCGCGAGATGGGTTGTTGGAGACTTCCAAGTTTGTCACCGTTGCCTCCCCGCACTGGTCACGAGCCCGCACTTCTAATTCTAGCAGAATTGCGCGGCTTCAGGTTGGTCAAGGCTTCTGACTCATTCGCGCTTTTCTCTGAAATTGTCGTCGCAACAATAGCCAGGCTACGATGTCTAAATAGATGTCCGATTTGGGTCTAAAAAGCTGATGGCCGGCGAGCAGCGCGGCAAGGTCAGCTACGGGTCAAAAGCGGCGGTCGGGCGTTCGCATGCGGCAGGTCCGATCTATCCTTGATACAGACCTCCTACGCCAACGACACCGGTCCGATCCTCAAGAGTTAGCGCGATAATCGGGGCGCCGCGCACGCCCATCTTGCGCGTCCCAAAGCCGCCGCACCGCGCGCCTCGTGGGACGACACCACCCCGTAAATTTCCCAAGTGTCGGCTAGTAGGCTCGCTGGTTAGCTGGCGCGGGTTGAGCGCCGCACCATGAAAACACCGAAGCCAAAACAATGGGACGAGCAGGAAGTTCGACGACTGGTCAGGCTCGCCCGAGCACGCGCTGGCGTATCGAAGATAGCAGCCGAGCTAGGCCGTCACGCAGGATCAGTGAGGCGAATGGCGCGAACACTAGGGATACTGTTGAAGAAGTAGCCCCAAGTGATCTTGAGCGCAGCGCGGCTGACCTACAGCCCAAAGCCCGGCCCCAGCGAGCTGGCCTGCAATTCGCGCGGAGCTAGAACCTAGATCGTCTGCAGCAATATGACCCCCACGACGGTCACAAAAAATCCAATTACCGTCACCGCGGCGAAGCACCGCTCTACGCTATCCATGAACGCAACCCCTGCCAAGAAAATTAGTCCAGCTTTCGTGATTTACCGCTATTCCAAGCGCTGCCTCTCACGTACGCCGTGAGGAAATTGAGACCTGCTTCTCCCGAGAACATGACGCTCTGCAAAGGGGTAGCCGTGACTCTCAAGGGGACTCTGGCGCCAAAAGCGCTCATGCCGCCATACTGGGGGCCGACTGCGTAGCGTTCGCATCATCTCCGATTGCTGGGAGCGGGAAGCCAGATGTGCACGACTGATCGCGCAGTGCATCATCGGCCAAATGCTCCCAAAACTCAGCTTCAGCGAGCAGTTTGCAACTTCGATCAGGGTGATGCGCGGCAGTCTGACGGCACAGCGATGCCATCGCGCGCAGGCGACTCACAGTATCCACCTACTCCTCCCGATGTTTTTGTTTTTTCCACCCTATTTTCTATTTTTGCGTCGGAGTCATTATGATTATGACACAGAACCAAATTTTACTTGCCGAAGCGCGATTCGGCTTTCGATACGCCTCAGATCGCGTCCCGAAACAAGGAACGCAATCCGGCGCTTCTTATTTCGCGCTCAATTGTCGAGCACCTGCCAAAGTGGTTCTTGGATGCCGCAACGCCCTCGTCATGGGCCGTAATTCTACGGAGATTGCGCATCCGCAGCGCTTGGCATCTACTTCAGATTGATTTTGTAGCGAGTTGAATTTGAGCGGCCCATGAGCGTTAAAGCCATGATGGCGACGATCCTTCAGAAGCAAATGGTATTGCGAGGCGTGCATTCACTGACGCCATCTGACTACGATGAGATCGTCAAAGAGTTGGTCGAACAGCTCAGAGAGCTGGAGCTTGGGTTGGCCGCTCGCGAGTTAGCGGACAAGCAAAAGCCGAAGTAGCTTCATATCGGCTGACACCGCAGATGTGCTTGGTTGGTGAGCACCTAGTTGGTCTGGCGCATCATGAAGGCGCCGACGACTGCCCGGAGCCACGTTCCGATGTGGTCCGCTATAGGTGGGAAAGCCGACATTCGCTCATAGGAACGTGAGGTCATCTAAGGGCCACTAACGGACGTTTCGAACAAAGCATTTGAACGGTGTCGCAGTCCTCTCGACGCGCTGGCGTCAATCTGCAATGCCTGGCTTGTTCCGCTAACCCACAATCCGGCAGCGATGCAGCCTGAACTCGGCGAATTCGGCAAAACTCAGAGCACCCCTTAGCGCCTCGACCACGCGATTGCTCATGAAGATCCGGCCCTCGACGCCGGGACACATCCAGAGATTCGCTCCTCCGAGCGCGGCGGTCGAGACCGCGACATCGCCGTCCTTGAGATGTCTGAGGTACCATCGGCTCTCGCCCGTCACATGGTTGACCGAGGGCTTTCCGATGTTGGTGCTCACGCCGGGAAGGAAACAGTCCTTCATCGGACCGAAATTGATGATGTAGAACGGGCCGGGCAGCGGCGTCGTCTCGTCTGCCTCGTAGATCGGGTGAGGAACGAGCCCACCGCCCGCGCCGAAATCGAACCTCGACAGGACCTCGGCGAGTTTACCTTTGACGCTGAGAAAGCCGCCGAGAAAAAAGATGTCCTTTGCGCGCTTGAAATGCGACATGCTGTAGACGGCCGAAGCCTCCGGCATGTCTTCGCGGGTCATCGTGTGGCCCGAATAGTGCTTAAGAATGGCCGCGAACACCGTTTTGCTCGAGTCCGGAACGCGGTGGTTCACGTATGGCGCTTCCCACGGTTCGCCGAACCACTTCTGACGAAGCCCAAGCTTGTTGCCGAGCTCGTTGTTGCTCATCACTTCACTGATCCAGACCTGATCGGCCGTACCCATGCGCTCATTCTCAGTTGGAGAGACTCGCCAAAACTATCACATGTTCCGCGGGCACCCGCGCCCAAGCGCGTCCGTTTTGGGTCAAAGACTGGCCTCGTGGCCAGCATGAACTTAGTCCGCTCACCCGTCCGAAGCGGACGCGCTCGCGCTCTGGGCTAACGTCAGCCACGGGCCAATATCGGAAACCCAGCTTGGACGATTAAAACGCCAGCCGTTGGATTGATAGGCGACTATCAGGTGCTCTTATTCGCTTCGGCAGCTTTTTGCGCGATGCCTTCTACATACGCTTTGCACCGATAGAGGTCGGCACCTGTTTCCGCCCGGACAAGGGCAATGGCTGCGATGGGGTTGCGGTCTTGTACGAGGCTCGCCACACGCTCAAGCACATTGCGTGGCAACGTGATCTCTGGACTTGGATCGGCCTGACGAGGCTCGGGCCAGATCGCCGGAGCAATCTTGGCGGTCCACTTGACCATGTCACCGCAACGTTCGGCATATCCGCACGCGACGAGCGCGCCAATTTCGCTCTCGAATTCGGCTGCGGCCTCGAATGGTTCAGAACCCGAAAAGAGCTGCGTCCCGGCAGGGCCGTATTCGCAGGCGGTCTCGACATATGCCTCAAGCAGGCGTTTGAACAATGCATTCGAAATCTCACCACCGGCAAGCACTCCCGCCCGTGTTTCGGCAGCTGGGAAGAACTTATAGACGGCGAATGTTTCCTGGCCCGGGCGACGCTTTGCATCGACATATTGCTGCCGAGTCATGCCTTGATAGCCACTCGCGGTCGTTACCAAGACCCACGCGACGCCAAGCTCCCAAAGCACATCGCATCCATCCTCAAAACGAGTTTGTGCGGAGTGCCAATAGTAGTCCGGCAGGTCGCCAGGTTCGAGTGTCATAGAAAGGCGCCGTGCGAGCCCGACGGCAAGCTCCGCGGCCAACCGAAGGTGTGCTGATGGTTGATCGGCCTTCGTCATTTCCTGATCAATTCGGTACGTCACGCAGAGAAGCTTCGCCGTAGAACCTACCCTCCGAAGGTTAGGATTTGGTCATCGGCTGAGTCTGCTACGGGTCAAGATGCGAAGAACTCAACCTGAGCAAATCCGGCCCGCCATGCCTCACTGAGCGGACCTCAATGAGCTGCGACGCTACTTCGTGATGAGCCATAAGGCGACGTTTCAGAACGCGAAGTTGACCATGTCAGCCACGTAATGTCCAAAAACTGCAGGCCAAAGTGCTCCGGATCGGCGGTACAACGTCATCAACAAGCCACCTATCACCACAGCCTCGCCAATATTCCCGAAACCCGTCCACCAGTGATAGGCTCCAAACAAAAATGAGGTTGCGAGAACCAAGGCATAGCCGTCATCCAAATAGCTCTTGAGCAGATGACGCGCACAGCGGCGGAATACGATCTCCTCACTTAAGGCGACTAGCCCAAGACCAAGAAAGATATCGAAGACATGGAGCCAGCCTTGCACTTCAGGATATGCCCCGAGCACTGTCGCAGGTAGGACTCCATCAATGGTTCGTCGGATCCAACCGCCCCAAAAGAGGTCCACGAGGACAATGCCGACAATCCAGATGGTCACTTCCGATCGCGCTATTCGAAGTGGTTCAGATCGGAAAGCTATCTTCCGCGCAGCAGGTATGGCGCACAGGACTGCCAAGGCCCCGAGGCGACCTGCGTAATCCGAGACGATCCATGCTGCCGGATCGGATTGTTGTAATCTTACAATTTGCGACACAACCATTGGGAAAAGGACCGCCGCGAACCAGAGAGGCATGGGTATCGAGCGAGCCATCATCATGTATCTTTAGCGCGGCCGATACATTCACCGCAATGCGACCAGCACGGGCACGTCGGCTTCAGGTCTCGGGCTAAGTTGGCGTATCGTTGAATGGGAACGCCGTCACCTGAAATTCATCCTCGTACAGAATGTACCCTAATCGCTTAGCTCTAACCATCTCAACTGGCACGCCGTAGCACCCAAGCACTTTTGCTAACTCTCGCATTTTCGCAATGTGTTCTGTGGCGCTGTCCTTAAACCAACTTAGCGCCTGTGCTCTTCCATGATGCCGAGAAGAAATTGCCAAGCGCTCCGGCTCTCGCAGATGCTCGTCAAACCAGCCGCAAATCGCATTAACGTGTTCCGCATCCTCGGTGTTCAGCGCGCCTGATTCCTCAAGCGTCTGCACGGCCCGAAATGGACCTTGCCGCCGCTGCGAATTGCTATCGGTTTCGTTTACAACAAACCGGATAAACATCGAGAAGTCCAAGGATGATGCTCTCAACGTTTACAAGAAAATCAGTTTTGGCGAATTTAACGATCTGGTTCGAAGTGTATCCATTGTTGGGGCATGCCGGTGCGCCGAGCCGACACCGGTTTGCCCCGGTGTCACGTCCCCTCAGGGTCAAAATGCGAAGAACTCAACCTAGGCAAATCTGGTCCGCCATGCTTCACTGTGCGGACCTCAACGACGCGCGTTGCTACTTCGCTGATGGGCCAGCAGCGGAAGTCAACGTGGGCTGAAATGAAAGAGGCCGCCAACTGAGGCGGCCTTAATGCAGCTTGCCGCGAAGCTTGCGAATGATCTCTCGCAACTCGGCAGCGTACTCCTCGATCACGCGCCGTGCTTCCTCCAGCCGGGAGAGCTTGGGCTTCTTAACTGGCTTCGGTTTGGCGGGCGTGGTCATGGCCGATGGTTCGGCCGCGCGGGGAATGACCGTTGAGCCAAATCAACGGTTCCGCGAATTAAGGAAGCCGCGAAATGCGCCCTTATTCAGATAATCGAAGCAAATGCAGACTTTTCGGCCTAAGTTGGAACAGCCTCTACAATCTGGAAGTGCAAGCCTGCGCGAGCCGTGCCGCGCGTCTCAAATCCGGCCGCTCGACACAGCGCGGAATACTCCTCGTAAGTCCGTTCCAGCGCACCAAGCATGACGAGCATATTGAGGTCACTGAATTTCGAGATTGGCCCCTCGTTCGGCGGCTCCACAATGCGTTCAACGAGCAGCAGTCTCGCATTGGCTGTCATCGCGCGACGGCATGTAGTCAGGATGGAAATTGCTTCCTTGTCGTCCCAATCGTGAATGATCGCCCGCATCACATAGGCATCAGCCCCCTCCGGAATGGCTTCAAAGAAGCTGCCACCAACGATTTCGCATCTGTCGGCGACACCATCTCGCTTCAGAACTTCGACCGCCTTCTCGACCACGTGCGGCTGATCAAACAGTGTTCCGCGCGAGCCCTTATTTGCCGCGAGAATTCCCGCCAGCAATTGGCCTTGACCACCCCCGATGTCGGCCACGTGACGAAAGCGGCTAAAGTCATAGGCGGCGATGATAGCCTCAATGGCGCCGCGAGAATTGGCTGTCATGGCTCGATTAAAAATCGTGTTCTCATCGGGACGGGTGCTGCGATACTCCCATACGCTCTGACCATTGAGATGCCGAAAGGCACTCTCACCGGTGCGTACGCTGTGTTCGAGATGGCCCCAAGCCTGCCAGGCATAAGGTCGCCCGACATATGCCGCCCAGCCGTCCAGTGGGGTCGGTGAATCAGAGCGAAGGCACTCGCTCATCGGGGCGAGCGAAAACGTTCTGTTCTCAGCCTCATGGAAAACACCGACCGAAGCTAATGCCCGCAAGAGTCGATAAAGTGTCCTCGGATGGGATCCGCTGAGCCGAGCAAGTTCGTTGCTGCTTAGCGGCCCGTGGCTAAGGTGGTCGGCTATGCCAAGGCGGGCCGCGACGTGAATGGCTTGCGAAATTTGATAGCCGTTGATCAGCCGCGTCAGGTCCGAGAATGCATTCGTAGTCATGGTCTCATCTCCTCCTAGGCAGGCGGTGAAGATCGAAGACGTGGATGCAAACCAATTGTATCGGCAGAATTTGGGATAAGCACGGTCTATCACGACCAAGACGCTTCGCGGAACGATTTCAACAGAAGCAGACGGAGCCTGGGTCGGCTTCGGGTCACGAGCGGACAATGAGACCAAGCCGGAGCCGCGTCCGCTTTCTCACCAGCAACGGGCGTCATTCGGACATCAGATGTTATGGAAGAAGCTGGCCAACGGCCGACCACGACCGCTCAGTACTTTCGTCGAGTTCAACGCCCCACATCTCATGGTGGCGTCCCCGCAATTGGGAATTGCATGCGTGAGCTCGACAGAATCCTTCAAAACTACGTTGCGAATTCAGAAGAAGAAAATGGAGGCGTGAAGTCAAGACATCTGAGCTCTGCCAAGCTTCCATCGACATCATCACCATTGCCAAAGAACCACCGGAACTGATCGAGCGCTTCGTTTCGAGCTCAGGAAGAGACCGGGCGAGCTACTTCTCTCTCCGGCTCTTGCTGCGGGCTCATGTACGTAATGACGCATTAGGTCAGTGTCAGCGTCAGGCGCGGCGTAAATGGTGCAAGGTAACTTCCGGCGGGCAATTGAGGCGCACAGGAACGACGCTCGAGCCCGCACCCACGGAAGTATAGCCGGTCATATCGCCGTACTGCCAAGGCCCCGCCCCCATCCGTCTTGGCAGCACCGCCTCGAGTTTGATGGGAATGGATCCGGGGAGACAAATCTGACCGCCATGGGTGTGGCCGCTCAGCATGACATCAAAGTTGGCATGGGCAGCCTGACGATAAACCTCCGGCGTGTGAGACAGTAAGATCGAGAATTCACCGCGAGGTATCGAGAGAGCGGCTTTCTCGATATTATCCACTCTGAAAAAATGTGCATCGTCGATCCCCGCTAGAAAGATCCGTTGGTCCTTGCGAACAATTGTTTCGCATTCATTGAGCAGCACGCGGATGCCGATGGCTTCGAGCCCCGGAACCATCTGAATCGTATCGTGGTTGCCGAGCACGGCATAGATCGGTTGTTTCAGATGAGCTCCCAATCGCGCGACGCCATCCAGCGCGGGCTGGAACGGCCCAAAAGTCCGCCCCCGATAATCGCCAGTTAGGACGCACACATCGTACTGCATGTCGCCAACCAGCTCGATGAGTCTGTTCATGGCACCTTCATTCATATCCACGTGAAGGTCGCTAACGTGGAGAATGGTGAAGCCCTCAAAGAGGGGCGGTAATGTCTTGAATCTCATTTCGTTTCGTTTGACGAGAATGCGTTCTGCATTCTGTCGTGCACGCCAGTAGAGCCCCGTTGCCTTCAGAACATTTCGAATGATCCACTCGGCCCAAGATGAGTTTTCAAGGTGGAAAAATGTGAGGCCCTGGCCAAATACCTGAGCTTCGTGATCTCTCTCAATCCCCAATCGCTGCCGGGCATGGAGCGGCCCGAGACGGATCTCGAGCTTGCGCAGAATGTCTTCGTCCACCAGCTAGTCCTTTTGAACGGCCTTTGGGTAGATATAGCGTATTCTCATGAGGCCAAGGTCAACCCGACAGTGGCAAATTCCCACGCTTCCACTGAATGTCGCGCTGGGTCATTTAGCTCGTGCACTGCAGCAAACTGCATCGCAATTCGATCACATCGGCACGGCCGAGCAGCGACAGCGACTTCAGGTTATGGATGAGGCACGACCGGGAGCCTGGATGACCGGCGCAAGACATTCCACTGAAGGGCACCCGCAATGGTCAATGAAGATCGAACTACCCTCGGATGCAACTATAAGCTAACCTGAAGAAATGCAATTTCTGCATATTCTGCAATTATTGGTTTTAATGACGTTGGCGAACGGTACACCGATCGTTGCAAAGAAGATTTTTGGCCCACGTTTTTCCTTTCCGGTGGATGCCGGCATCGTATTTTTTGATGGGAGGCCGCTGTTTGGGCCATCGAAAACCATCCGCGGTATTTTGATTTCAGTCCTCGTCACGACAGCAAGCGCTCCGCTTATCGGTCTGGATCTGACGATCGGTGCAATCGTAGCGGGCGCGGCTATGGCGGGCGATTTGTTCTCCAGCTTCCTGAAGCGCCGCCTAAACTATCCGCCGAGCAGCCAGGCACTCGGGCTCGATCAGATTCCCGAATCCCTATTTCCGATGCTGGCATGCCGCGACGCGCTTTCATTGACGAACGCAGACATAGCGCTCGGCGTCGGGATCTTTTCTATTGGCGCGCTAATTCTGTCTCGTTTTCTATTCCGAGCCAACCTGCGCGACGAACCATATTAGCCCGCCGTTAGCCCGAACGAAGCCGGTGCAGGGTGATTTCTGGTGGACAGTTGAGACGAACAGGAACGACGCTCGATCCAGCACCCACAGAGGTGTAGCCAGCCATGTCGTGATACTGCCAAGCTCCTGCCCCCATCCGTCGAGGCAAGTCTGCATCAAGAATGATCGGAATGGATCCTGGCAGACAGATCTGCCCACCGTGCGTATGCCCGCTCAGCAACAAATTAAAACCGGCATGAGCCGCCTGACGATAAATCTCCGGTGTGTGTGACAATAAAATGGAGAACTCGCCATACGGGATCTGCAACGCAGCTTTTTCGATATCGTCGGCCTTGAAGCAGTGGGCGTCATCGATCCCGGCTAGATAGATTTGCCGATCGCCGCACACAATCGCCTCACTCTCGTTGAGCAGCATACGTATTCCCATGGCTTCCAGCCCCGGAACCATTCGGATGGTATCGTGGTCGCCCAGAACTCCATAAACGGGCCCCTTTAGATGAGCTCGCACTCGTGCGACGCCGTTCAAGGTAGCCTCGAACGGTCCAAAGTTCTTCCCCCGATAGTCGCCGGTTAGAACACATAGATCGTAGCGCATGTCGCCGACGAGTTCGATCAGGCGCTGCATGGCAGCGTCATTCATGTCGACATGCATGTCGCTAAGGTGGAGGATGGTGAAGCCGTCGAAAAGCCGTGGCAACTCCTCGAATACAACATCATTGCGTTTGACGAGAATGCTTCCTGTATTTCGGCGTCCACGCCAGTAGAGACCGGCCAGCTTAAGTGCATTTCGAATGACAGAATGGACCGGATACCAGTTCTCAATGTGAAAGGAGAGAAGGCCGTGGCCGAAGATCCGTGCCTCATGATCCGTCTCGATGGCCAATCGCTGTCTCGCATGGAGCGGTCCGAGACGCCCCTCCAATTTGCGCAGAATATCTTCGTCCATGGAACGACTTCCTCCGAATCGGCTCAACCTTCCATGGGAGCACCAGGCTTGCCAGACTTTCAGAGTATTCCTTTCGGCCGGCTGGCTGGGAGCATCAAGTCCTGGAAGATCTTCCGGCTTTCTTATCAACCTGTTAGGCGTAGTGGAAATTCACCATCAGCTCGATGTCGCATTTGACTCATAAGCGGAGATCAGCTCCCGGCACCTGCTTGTCCGCCTCGGGCCACAAGCAGACATCCGAACATCCCAGTCTTGATCCTTGCGGGTTATATTTCTGTGTTTATCCCGTCGATCCTTGTCGGAATTCAATCTAAGATAGCCCCAGCCAAGGCGACCTGGAGAGCTGGATGCGGATCAAAATACTGATACTTGCGATGCTGGCCGCAAGCCTCGGCGAGTGCATTTCGTTCGCTGCTCTGGCTGACGATCAAAACATTCAGGACGTGCCATGGCCCACGAAATCCTGGCAGACTTCGAGCCCTGAACAACAGGGGATGGATTCGGCCAGCCTAGCTCGGTTGATAGAGGTTGTCGGCTCCTACAAACAAGACAGCCTAACGATCATTCGTCACGGAAGGATCGTGGCAGATGCCTACTACGCTCCCTACGTTCCCGATGTAAGCCATGATCTGAGGTCCGTTACGAAGAGCGTGGTAAGCACGTTAACGGCCGTTCTGCTGAAAAATGGTAGTCTTGATAGCGTCGATCATCCAGTGGTCGATCTGTTTTCGGACAGGCAGATTCAGGATATTGACGCTAAGAAAAAGGCGATGACCGTCCAAAATCTTCTCGACATGAATTCAGGCATCGAATGGGTCGAGAAACTTTACACTCCGGAAGAGACGATCATGAAGATGTACGGGAGCACCAATCGTACAGCTTTCGTGCTGAACCAGCCCATGTCGGATGCTCCTGGCTCTCGCTTCTACTACAATAGCGGGAATCCCTATCTGCTCTCGGCGCTCATCACCAAAATGACCGGACAGAGCGCCTTTGACTATGCAAAGAAGGAATTGTTCGGGCCGCTCGGAATCAAGAGCGCCAAATGGGGAAACGTGGACGCGCAAGGCGTAACGGACGGCGAAGCTGGGCTCTCTTTGTCACCTCATGATATGGCAAGGATCGGCTATCTTTACCTTCACAACGGGCAATGGGAAGGGCGGCAAATCATCCCGTCGTCATGGGTGGAAAGGGCGAAATCTGGACCTGTAGAAGCGACGTTTGGATTCCACTATGGAAATCTGTGGTGGTCGTATCCCGAAAAGGGCGCCTATATGGCACGCGGCCGTCATTCGCAGCTTATCCTCGTCATCCCGAAATTCGATATCGTGGTTGCGATGACCGGCTTTTTGAATGACAACGAATTCTATTCAGCTTCTGGATTGGTCGACGACATTTCTAGCGCAGTAAAATCCGACCGGCCGCTACCCGAAAATCCCTTCGCGCAGGCCTTGTTGGTCAAGGCTATACAGCGAGCCGCGGAGCAAAAGCCTTACGTAGTCACCCAAGCGCCCGAGTTAGCCAAAGCTATTTCCGGCAGGACCTACAGTTTCCTCGACAACAAGCTGCGGGTGAAGAGCTTCACGCTCAACCTTTACGACTCGGACTCCTCATGGGTAATTACGACCTATGCTGACAAGGGGCCCACCCGGTTTACAGGGTTGGTGGGGCTAGATGGCCTTTATCGCAAGAGTCCTCCGGCTCCCTATGGCATCAATGCGGCAAGGGGACGCTGGACCAGCGAGCATACGTTTGTGATGGAGCGCCGGATTTTGGGCCACAGCGAGACCCAGACCTGGGCGCTCACCTTCGACGGTGACAAGGTAACCGTGAACTTCGAAAACACCGACGGCTTCAAGGCAGAGTTACGAGGCGAGCGAAACGAGTGACTTCAGCTCAGCGCTTCGGGTCAATTCCAGACATTGCGGTTCCGAGCGCAAGGTCGGCTAAGGGTCAGAAGCGGCCCTTAACGAGATTGCCGTGAAGGTCAGCTACGGGCCAACAGGAGACATCCACACCGCAGAAGAAGTCAAAAGAACTTGCCTTCTTAGTCGCCCGTTGGAGTGATGCGAAATTCAACTACTTCGGGTAGATCGCGCAAATGTTTTGCGAGTCGTTCGGCGTTGAGCCTGTCGCGGCTCTTGATGGTCATCCGGTACTCAAACTGCTGCCCACCTTCGCTTAATCGCGATGACAAGTTGGCAATCGTAAAACCGTGATCGCCGATCATGTTGTGAACCTCGCGTTCTCCCATCACCCGATCCGGCGCGAGGAATGCATCCGGTTTGCTTAGATGCCAATTACCTGCAACGTCTGCAACAGGCCCCAGGAGCAGATGCTGCATCGAAAGCCCTCCGACTTGAAGATGACCAGCCGCGCCAGTTGAGGAGGTCAACATAAGGAGCCGGCCGCCCGACTTGGCCGAGTCTCACCAGTTCGCGGCGACCAGAACGCGATCGACGAGGAAGGCGAGCCCAGCGACCAGCACGAGCGCGGAGAGCGCCGTCACCGCCCGCCGCTCCCACGCGGCTCGCCGAAACCAGATGAGAACCGGCAGGAAAGCGGCGATCACCGCTGCCTGGCCGGCTTCAACGCCGAGGTTGAACGACACGAGCGCGCCGGCCAGGGCGGCCGGGGGCAGATCGAGATCGAGCAACGCGCCGGCAAAGCCGAAGCCATGCACGAGGCCAAACGCGAAGCCCACGGCCCAGCGCCACGACGCCGTGCGTTTGAGGAAAATGTTTTCTGCCGCGACGTAGACGATCGACAGCGCGATCACCGGCTCGACGATCCAACTAGGCGGCGACGCCGCGCCCAGTACCGCCACGGCCAAGGTGATGCTGTGCGCCACCGTGAAGGCGGTGATGACGGCGAACAAGGATCCAATTCCTCCGCCCCCCAGGACGAGGGCCAGAACGAACAGGAGGTGATCAACTCCCGTCAGGATGTGCTCGATGCCGAGCCGAAAGAAGGCGAAGACGCCGCTCCCGGCGGTAACCTCGGGCGCCGGGCTCCCGCTCGGTGCCGCGACGGCGAGGCGAGCCTCGCGCCGGTCGCGTTCCAGGGTGTATTGCTGCACGCTCCCGAGGGCTTCGACGCGGACAAGCGTGTGGTAGTCGTTGCCGAGGACATCGGACAGGTCGTCGCGCAGCACAAGTTCGCGCGGCGTACCAGGGCAGGCGTAGTCGATGATCACTACGGCATTGGCGCGGTCGGGCGTGGGCGGCGTGACCGTTCCGGGCACCGGCTCGCATCGCACCCCATTCACGGAAATGCCGACTTTGCGCGCGACCAACTCGGCCAGCGTGGCGTAGTCTCCACGGGGCGCCAGCCGCACCCCGGCGGCCTCGCCGCCGGCCGCCGCGAGCGCATCGGGGCCGAGGGTGACGCTGTATCGGACAGTTCCGCCGTGCAGGCTCACGGTGGCATAGCCCATCGAGCCAGCGATGTGCCCTTCCGCTGGTCCGAGCAGTAGCAGCAGCGCGAGAGCAGCCCACGGCGCCGCGCGGCGGAGAGAGGCAGGAGGCGTCATCGCGCGGCCGCTTCAGTCATGACCTCGGCCCATTCGCCGCCGACGAAGCGGGACATGAGGTAGAGCCGCGGATTGCCATCGATGCGCATGTACTGGAGGTACCCCTCGGGGTTGAACTCGCCGAAGCGGGCGCTGAGAACCGGCTCGCCATCCCCTCCGTAGAGCTTCACGGAGAGCTGCGGCGGGTCCAGGCCGAACGGCGCAGGGTCGCTCCCCGCCAGCTCCGCCGCCTCGATCTCGCGGACAGGCCCGGAATTGTGCATGATCTGGACGGCCTTGCTGACGCGGAGCCCGACGGTGCCGATGTTGATGCCGTCAGGCGTCGCCCACGCCGTCTCGCCCGCGCGGAGCAGGGTAACTCGCCGCGTGCCGCGGCTCAACTCCACCCGCGTGACCTCTTCCGGCGCGCGCTTGAGCACGCCCTTGGCCTCGAACCGCACGAGCTGGCGCTGCACCGGCATGGCGCCGCTCACCACCATCGCCGCGAGGTAAAGGAGCGCGAGCGCCGCGAGGACGGGGTGCAGCACGTGCCGCCTCATCGGCGCCGCCACCAAACGACGCAGCCGAGCGCGATCACCAGGAGTGGCATTGCGAAGACGACCAGGAAGAACACCGCATTCGACTGCCGCCCGGTCAACGCGATGAGGGGGGGTACGGGAACGCGCGCGGCGACGGGCGCCGTGCGCTCTTCACGTGCCAGCCAGCGGGCCGCCGAGAGCAAAAGGTCACTGTTTGCCATATAAGGAAAGAACGAGTTGCTGGCGAAGTCGCTGTCGCCGACGACGATGGCGCGCATGGGTTCGGAGTTGCCGTCAAGGCGCCCTTCCACGGCGACGCCCAGCACGCGCGGGCCGGGGACCGGGGGCGCTGCCGCGTCCGTATCACTCGCCGCGTCAGGCTCGACCGCGTGTGACCCCACCGGTTTGACCGGGCGCGTGTAGCTGTCCCGGCTGCTGAGCAGCAGCGGGGTGACGCGGAGGTCGCCCGCCGTCGACAGTATCGTGATGGGCCGGATGCCGGGGTAGAAGGTGAGCGAGACCGAGCGCGTAACCGGGTGAGGGTCGTAGCCCGTGATCGCCACGATCTCGGGGTTGGTCGAATAGTGGCTCAAGGGATCGACGACGACCTCCTGCTCCGGGCGGACGCCGAGCTCGGCCACGAGCCGGGCGAGCCCGGGCTCGAGCACAAAACCCAGGTCCAGCAGGAGAAGGGCCGACCCCCCGCGCCGCAGATAGGCGCGCAAGGCCGCGCTTTCAGCCGGCAGGAACGTGGTTCGCGGATTGGCCGCGACGAGGAGGGTGCACCCGGTCGGCACGTTACTTTCGGTGGCGAGGATGAGCTTGCGCGTCTCATAACCCTGCGCTTCGAGCGCGCGGCGCAGCCGCCCCGCGCCGTGGCCCGGCATCTCCACCACCTGCGAGCTGGCGTCGTCGTGGCTGTGGCCAGCGCCGCTTTCCAGGTGCGTGTGGTACTCGAAGTTGTCCATCGGCAGCTCGCCGTGGCCCTCGAGGAAGCAGGCCGTAATCGCGCGCCCGCGCAATACGCGCTGGATACCTATCGCGATCTCCGTCTCGTCCGTGCCTTGCACCAGCACCCGACGTCCCTCCGCCTCCACGACCGCGGCATTGTAGATCTGGATTGCCTTCTCGCGCGCCAGTCTCGGGTCCCGGTCCGGATCGACCGCGACGACTTTGAGCAGCGGGTTGCGCCGGGCCATGATCGCAAGGAGGTCGCGCGCGCGCCGCCCCGCGGGATCCTGCGACCGATAGAAGTAGGTGACGGTTACCTCGCTGGAGACCTCGTCAATCGCCCGCATGGCCGCACCCGAAGGCGTATAGACCTTCTCGCGAGTCAGGTCGAAATGCACGTCATGCAGATGCAGCGCGACATTGGCCAGCACCGCGGCGCCAAGCGCGATCAGGATGACTCCGGTTGAATAGGCCCGCCCCCGCCAGCCCGCGAGCCCGGTCTGCAGCGGCAGCCTCAGCCCGGTCGCGAACAGCACCAAGACGGCGGCAAGCCAGCCACCAGCCCAGAGCAACGCGTTCCAGTCGAGCTCGGGGTGCTCCATGGCGTCAGCGCCGGGCCAGCCCGCGCACGGCGAGGAACAGCCCGAGCAGGGTCACCGCGAGGAAGAAGCCGAAATCCGAAGCGTACATGGCGCCGAGGGCAAAAGGCTGGAAGCGCGCCAGCAGCGATAGCCCGAGCACCCAATTGTCGATCGGCGACGGCAGCAACGCGGCCCAGGCGTCAATCGCCCATAGCATCCCGAACACGCCGAGCGAAACGACTGCGGCCACGACCTGGTTGGCGGTGAGCGCGGAAACGGCAAGACCGATCGAGACCAGGGCGCCGGCGAGCAGGGTAAGGCCAAGGTAGCCGCTGTAGATCGGGCCCCAATCGGGAGTGCTGAACCGCGCCAATATCCCTGAATACACCAAAGTGAGCGCGACCATCGCGAGCAGCATTCCCATCGAGGCTGCGAACTTGGCCAGCACGATGTCGCCCTCGCGCACCGGCGACGTCAGCAGCAGCTCGAGGGTGCCGCCCCGGCGTTCCTCGGCGAACTGCCGCATGGTAACGAGCGGCACGAACAGGACGAGCTGCACTGCCGCCTGAAAGAAGACGTTCACCAGCGTCGCCTGCTTGGTGGCGATGAGCGTGACGGCGAAGCCGTAGCCGTTGAGCACAAGGAAGACGGCGATGACGGCGTAAGCGATCGGCGAGACGAACAGCGCGCGCAACTCTTTGGCAACCAGGGCGAGGAACGCCGTCACTGGAGCGCTCGGCTCGCCGTTAGCCGGAGGAACAGCTCCTCCAGGTCTGAAGCCGTCTCGACCGTCTCGACGCTGGCGATGCCGGCTAGGCAGAGGGCGGCGGCGACACGGGGAGCTGCGCCGGCCTCCGACACCTCCACCCGCCAGCCGGCGAGGCCGCCCTCCGGCTCCTCCCGGGTCACGCCGCCGATCCCCGCCAGGCCGGACAAAGCCACCGCGACCTCGTCCGCCCGATCGGCTCGGGCGCGGACGCGAAGCGAGGTGCCGCGCCCCGCGCCGGCGAGCTGGTGGACGGTGAGCAGCCGACCGTCGAGCAGGATCGCGACCCGATCGGCGACGCGTTCCATCTCGGCAAGGACGTGCGAGGTGACAAGGACCGCGCTGTCGCGGGCCAGGGTCCGCAGCAGGCCGCGCAGCTCGATGACCTGACGCGGGTCAAGGCCGTTGGTCGGCTCGTCGAGCACCAACAACTTGGGTTCGTTCAGCACGGCCTGGGCGATTGAGACGCGCTGCCGATAGCCGCGCGACAGCCGGCCAATCACGGCGTCGCCGACCGGCTCGAGCGCGAGCCGCGCGCGGGCCGACTCGATGCCTCGGCGCAACGCGCCTCCCCGCAAGCCCCGCAACCGGCCCATGAAGTGGAGAAATTCGTCCACCCGCATATGGCCGTAGAGCGGGGCGTTCTCCGGCACGTAGCCGATCCGCGCGCGCGCCTGGTGTCCGTCGCGGACCACATCGAAGCCGTCGATTCGGACAGTTCCTTCGCTCGGCCTCAGATAGCCGGTGACGACGCGCAGGATGGTGGTCTTACCTGAGCCGTTGGGACCAAGCAGGCCCACCACTTCCCGCTCCTTCACCTCGAACGAGACGCCGTCCACTGCCTGGCGGCGGCCATAACGTTTGCCCAGCCGTTCGACGGAGGCGACGGCGATGGCGTGCCGCGAGCTTTCAGCCGGCGCAATGCCAAGCCCCGCCGGGGCTCGGCCCGGTCGATCGGTCAGGTGCCGGTCCACTGTCAGCGTCGAGCCGGTCAATCGTAGAATTCCGGCGCCTTCTTCATCGCCTTGAACGCGTCTGGGTCGTGGGCAGTGAAGAAATTTGCCTTCTGCGTCGCCATCTCCCGCCTGATCCACTCGAAGGCCGAGTAGAATCCCGATGTCGAATAGACCAACGGGGTGCTCGGCGGTATATTCTGCTCGACGTTCTCCCGGAAATAGACGTTGTCCCCGGTGAGGATGGTGAGGCCGGTGTTCTTCAGCCGCACAGTCATCATCTGGCTGCCCGGCGTGTGGGCAACCCACCGCTTCACGACGAGCGTGCCATCTCCAAACAGGTCCTGATCGCCTTCGAGCTGCAACATCTTCACCGCGTTTGCGCTTGGTGTCATGTTTCCGCGCAGCGGCAGGACGTCGCCGAGAACGTAATTGGAGCCGGTGCCGGGCTCCGGCCAGAAGAAGTTCTGAAGCTCGCTCTTTTGCACGACGAGCGTCGACTTCGGGAACTTGGCCACGTTGCCGCCGTGGTCGAGGTGGAGGTGGCTCACCACGACGTAGGTGATATCGTCGGGCGTAAGATCGATTTTCTTCAGCTGCGTATCGATCGCGACATCTGGCGTGTTGACCGGCTTCAACCCGGTGAACGCGGCACCCCAGTAGCCTGGGTCGGTGATAATCTTGTCGTTGTTACCCGTATCGAAGAGAACATTCCCTTTCGGATGTTTGATCACGTAAAAACCGACCGGAACCTGGATCGCCGGCTCCATGGGTGCGCCGTTCACCAAAAATCCTTTGCCGAGAGTCAACGCGCCGGAACTGAACGCGTAGAGTTTAAGGTCTTGGGCGCTTAGTGCCGTACTCGACAATACGCTCCCGAGAAGAGCGACCATTGCCGTCAAATATTTGCGGGTCATTCTTTGCCTCCCTCGTCGCGAATTTTTGTTATGTTTTGCTTCTGTGCAAAGCCGCAGAGGCGCCGGCAGGATGCACTTAAGTTCAACACGCCGCAGTAGACCTGTCAATAATTCTGGACGGTGTCCCGGTTCACCCGACGGTACTGCGGCGCCGGTGGTCAGGATTGGCCGAGGCTCGTTGCGTGAGTGGATGGCTGGGGGAGGGGCATTCTTGCTGAAACCAGTCTTCAACCGCAGCAGGCCAAATATGGAATACGTATAGCTCTCCTGGGGCGCTCAATTTCCGAATGTCAGAGCGTCAGCTGGGATCTGTCCGCGCCTTCAACGAAGCGTCCCATCCCTAAGCTAATCCACAGGGAACGTCACTTCGCACGCGCAAAAAACCAAGTGCTCATTTCGACCAGCGCCCAAGTTGCGGACCGAGCGCACCGCGATCGCCGAAACCAAGGCCAGGAGGCGCGTCTTGCGCTCGCGGACGACCTCGGCGAGCGCGACCGCCAGCTTGCGGACCTGCAGCAGATGCTCGCCACCAACAATGCGAAGCTTGCCGAAGCGCAGAAGGTCCAGGCGGAGATGATGCGCAGGGAACGCGAGCTTGAGGACTCAGTGGCGCTGCGATACCTCCGGAAAAGACCGCTACGGCCGCGATCTTGCGACATGCTCCGTCGACAAGGAAAGCGTGAACGGCTGGCTGGTACGCGAAGGACAGGCATGGCCTTTCGACGCTACTCGGAAGCCTACGTCGCAGAGGAAGAGCAGGCACGAATGGCGCGTAGGGGCTCTGGCCGGAGCTTTTATCCCACCCTGGGATTGGAGGCATCGATCATTTCGGGGACCTTGTCCGTTCCAATCGATGCGCAGCCGACAAAATGGGCGGCGTCGTCGAACCGGGTTTCGTCGGTTCGCGAATGGCGGCGAAGAGGGCTGGCAACACGCGCCAATTATAGTAGCGTTGTTGCAAGAAGAAGCGCACGGCGGCTGAAGCCGGACGCGACACATAGAAGAGGGAGGACTTTCGATGCAATTTCTCAAGGCTGCGGTTGCTGCCGGGCTTGTAGTTGTGACCTTTACGGGCACCTCGCTTGCGCAGAGCAAGCCGTCGGAGCTCAAAATCGGCATCACGACGTTCCTGTCGGGCCCTGCGTCAGTCTTCGGTGTGCCGGCGAAGGCCGCGGCGGAGATGATCGCGGAGGACCTCAACAAGAAGGGCGGCATCGGGGGCGTGCCGGTCAAGCTCTCCTTCATCGACGAAGGCGCGGGAGGCGAAGCGCTCGTCTCGAACTACCGACGCGTGGTGCAGGACGAAAAGGTTGATGCCACGTTCGCTTCGATCTCGTCGGGCAGCTGCACCCAGTTGGTGCCGGTCGCCGAAGACCTCAAAGTCATGAATTTCATGTGGGACTGCGGTGCGGCCTCCATCCTCGAAACCAAGAAGTACCGCTACAATTTCCGGACTCAGGCGAACGGCACGCCGGAAATGCTGGCCGTGCTCCTTTACCTGCTCAAGACCAAGCCCGACTTTAAGACGATCGCGGTGGTCAATCAGGATTATGCATGGGGTCGGGAGAGCTGGGAGATTTTTTCGACCGCGCTCAAGGCGATGAAGCCGGACGTGCAAGTCGTCGCCGAGCTCTTCCCGAAGTTCGGCGCCCCGGACTACTCCACTGAGGTTTCCCGTCTGTTGGCGCTGCGGCCGGATGTGGTTCTGACCACGTCTTGGGGCGGAGATCTCGACACGCTGGTCCGCCAGGCCGGTCAGCGCGGCCTGTTGCAGCAGTCGACCTTCGTGCTCGGGATCGGCGAATCATCGATCCAGCGGTTGGGCAAGGACTTGCCTGAAGGCCTGATCGTCGGCGCGCGCGGAGACCACTGGTTCCTGCATCCCGAGAAGAAGAACGATGCGGCCTTCAAGGCGTTCAATGAAGCCTTCAAGGCGAAGACCGGTGCATGGCCGATCTACCCGGTCTATCACATGGCGCAGGCGTTCAAGGCCCTGCAGACGGCCTACGACAAGGCGATCAAGTCCAACGGCGGCAACTGGCCCACGCGCGAACAGGTCGTCGACGCGACGGGGGGCACCGAGTTCGCCACCGGCTTCGGCCGTCCGATTACGCTGCGGCCCGAGGACAACCAAGGTCTCGAGGCGCAGCTGGTCGGCGTCACCAAGTCCGTTCCGGGGTACGACTTCAAGCTGCTCGACAACATTATGATCTTCGATCCGAAGATGATCACCAACCCGGCTGGCGTACGGTCGGTCGAGTGGCTCAAGACGCTCAAGCCGGACTTCGTCAAGATGGACGTGCCGACCTTCAAAGCTCAGTAACGGCACGCTCGACTTTTGATCCCCGTCCTCCGAGCCTCGTCCCGGAGGACGGACCTTTTCCGAAGGCCATCATGAACTCGACACTCGCTATCTTGGCTATCCTCGATGGGATCAGCTACGCCGCATTGGTGTTCTTGGTCTCGGTCGGGCTCAGCCTGATCTTCGGCGTGCTGCGCGTGGTCAACGTCGCGCACGGTTCGCTGTACGCGTTCGGCGCCTACCTGGCTGCGACGTTCAGCCTTGCAATCGCGCCGATCTCGCCTTGGCTCACCTATCCCGCGCTGCTGGCCGCCTCCATCGTGATCGGCGTCGTGTGCGGCGGTTTCATCGAACGGTTTCTGCTGCGACCGCTCTCCGGACAGGAGGATGTCCTCCAGCTTCTGATCACTTTCGCCGCCTTCATGATCATGGACAACCTGCAGCGTCTGATCTGGGGCGTGCAGCCCATCTTCGCCGCGGAGCCATTGAGACTACTTCCCAACGTTGCCGTGTTCGGCGTCAGCTACACGTCGTACCAGGTCATTCTGCTGCCCGGCGTCGCATTGGCGACGCTGTTCGGGCTCCGCTACTTCCTGCGCAGGACGCTGTCGGGAGCGGTGATCCTTGCGGTCACGGAGGACCGCGAAGCTTCGACGGCAATCGGGATTGACGCAAAACGCGTATATTTCGTCACCTTCGTCATCGGTGCGAGTCTGGCCGCGTTGGGAGGAGCGCTGGCCTCGCCGACCACCTCGCTGGTCCCCGGTATGGGCGCCGATATGATCGTGCTTTCCTTTGCCGTCGCTGCGACCGCGGGTCTCGGCCAGATCGAGGGCACCGCGCTCACCGCGCTGATGATCGGCCTGACCCGTGCCTTCGTGATCTATCTCCAGCCGGAATTCGAAGTTCTCGTTCCCTATCTGCTGATGGTGCTGGTGCTTCTGGTGCGTCCGTTCGGCCTGTTCGGCGCCGTGCAGGTAAGGAAAATATGATGAGCGGTCGCATCAAGCCGGTCACCACGATCGCGCTCATCTTCTTTCTGGTCAGCGCCGTCGGGCCCCTTTTGGTATCGAGCTGGGCGACCTTGTTCGCGTTGATCCTCGCGAAGGGCATCGTCGTTCTCGGTATCATTCTTCTGCTGCAGGCGGGGCAGGTGTCGTTCGGACATGCAATGTTCTTCGCTACCGGGGCGTATACCGCGGCGTTCTGGGGCAAATACGTCGGTGGCGGCGACATCGTGCTCTTCATCGCGCTGGGCGGCATAACCTCCGCGGTCTTCGGCCTTATCGTCGGGCTCTTCGTCGTGCGCTACCGGGAAATCTTTTTCGGAATGCTGAATCTGGCGTTTTCGATGGTGCTGTGGTCGCTGCTGGAGAAGATGTTTCATTACACCAACGGCGCCGACGGCATCCGGGTCCCTCGTCCGGCCCTGTTGGGGCTGTCATTTACGCCCGAAACCTTCCAGTACGTCATTCTTTACGTGAGCCTCTTGATCGCGGTCGTCGCGTTCTACGGCGTGCAACGCTATCTGAATAGCCCGCTCGGACACATGCTGCGTGCCATCAAATCGAACGAGACCCGGCTCGAGTACCTCGGGACGTCCGCACGGCGCGTGCTTCTGATAGGCTACGTGATCTCGGCTTTTCTCGGCGGCATCGGCGGCACGCTGGTGGCGATCATCCAGCAGATCGCCACGCCCGAGTTCGGGTTCTGGACGAAGTCGGGCGAGTTCGTCTTTATCGCGATCCTCGGCGGCAGCGCCCACGCCTTCGGAGCGTTCGCCGGCGCGGCGATGTTCGAGTGCGTGCGCTTCTATGCGGCGGCCCACCTGGCCGACACCTGGCAGCTGATCCTCGGCGTGGTCTTGATCGTCATCATTCTCTATGCGCCTAACGGACTGATAGCTCTCAGGCAGCGCTACGGCCAGGCGAAGCAGGGAGGACATTGATGGCCAACGTTCTCCTTTCCGCGAAGGGCATCAAGATCCGGTTCGGCGGCGTCGTCGCTGCCGACGGTATCGATCTGGACGTGCTCCAAGGCGAGAACCTCGCGATTATCGGACCGAACGGCGCCGGAAAGACCACCTTCCTCAACATCTCGACGGGTTATCTGCGGCCGCAGGCCGGAAGCATCACCTTCCTAGGCCAGGAAATCACGGCGCAGCTCCCGCGCACGATCACCAAGCTCGGCATCGCGCGGGCCTTTCAGATACCGCAGCTTTTTCTCGATCAGACTGTGATGGAGAACATGCTGATCGCCGCGGCCTCGCGGCTGGGAAGCCCTTCCGGCTTCACGGCTCTTTCCGCCCTGCCTGAGCTGCCTGAAATGGAGCGCCTTCTGGATCTCGTCGGCGTCAAGTTGTACGCGTCTCGCAAGGCGAGGGAGCTTCCCGAGGGACAACGCAAGCTGGTCGATATCGCTCTGGCGCTCGCGCTGAAGCCCAGACTGCTGCTGATGGACGAGCCCACCTCGGGCGTCGCCTCCGCCGAAAAGCTGGAGATCATGGACATCCTGACGTCGGCGCTCGCCAAGGAGAAGGTGACTTCGGTCTTCGTCGAGCACGACATGGACATGGTGGAGCGCTATGCCCACCGAGTCGCGGTGTGGAACGTCGGAAAAATCCAAAAGGTCGGCACACCGGCGGAGGTTCTGGCCGATCCCAAGGTCCGCGAACAGGTGATCGGCATATGACGGCGATGCTGGACTTCGAGAACGTCAACGTCGCGATCGCCGATGCGCCGGTGCTGCGCAGCGTCAGCTTCTCGCTGCCGCCGGGCGCGACCGCCGCGCTCATCGGGCGAAACGGCGCCGGCAAGACCACGACGGTACGGACCATCATGGGCTTCACGAAGGCGAGCGGCACCGTGCGCCTGGGCGGTCAGGACCTGGGACATGTTCCTCCGCACCGCCGGCCCTTCTTAGGGATCGGCTACGCCCCCGAGGACCGTCGTCTCTTCTCGGCCTTTACGGTGGAAGAAAACATTCTTTTGCCCGGACGCGTCGCGAAACTTAGCGCGGACGAGGCGCGCCGGCGGCTGGAGCGAGCCTACTCCGTCCTGCCGGAGCTCAAGGAACTGGCGAGTCGCCCGGCGGGCTCCGTCTCGGGCGGCCAAGGCAAGATGGTCGCCCTCGGGCGCGCCCTGATGCTAGGCACCCGCCTCGTCATTCTGGACGAGCCGTTCCAGGGCCTCGCCCCTGTGCTGGCGCAGAGGTACGCCGAGGCGCTGCGTCGGCTTCGTTCGCAGGATCAAGACATTACCCTGCTGATCACGGAGTCGAACCCGAAGCTGCTCGAGACCTTCGCCGACGTGACGCTGACGATCGAGCGCGGCGAAATCGAAAGCCGGGTCCTTGCGTAGCGCTCGCCCGGTTCGGCGCGCAAAACAGACGGTCAAGGCAAGCTCCATCGAGGCTTGCCGAACAGACCGAATCTACTGGCGCGCAATGCAACACGAGGCGGCCCGCGCCGGCGAAGCCGGCAGGGGGTTTTGCGGTGGTCGCACAATAGTCAAAGAGCTTGCCGCCAGGTCTTGATTTCCGCTCAGTCGCTCTCGGCGGAAAGCAACCGGTTGCAAGTCCGAGGTCGCGAAGTTCTTGGACGAGGTTCGGGCAGCCTAGCTCGGAACAGTTCGCCAGCAACGTCAAAACGGGGCCGATGAGCGCAGGGCGTGTCTTAAGGGAATTTATCACCCGATCGCGAACTTCAGGGATGAAGGCTGCGGCGATGACAAGGCCAACGATTACGAAAAGCCATTTCGGCATAACTCGCGCCTCGATAGTGGTTTACACAACAATTACATAAGGACCCCTTCGCTCTGATTAAAGAACACAGCTCAAATCACGTCGTCGTGGATGTCCGCAACGGGTCAGGATGCGAAGAACTCAACCTGAGCAAATCTGGTTCGCAATGCCTCACTGACCGGACCTCAATGGGCTGCGCCGCTACTTCGCTGATGAGCCATAAGCGGTCATTCGGACCTCGGGGGGGTGGCAATGCCGTTGTCGCGCGACAGCGTAATGATGAACTCGGTAAAGACGCCAGGCTCAGTCTCGACGTCGATCCGGCCCCCGTGCTGCTTGACGATGATGTCATAGGTCATCGAGAGTCCGAGCCCCGTTCCTTCCCCGGTCGGCTTTGTGGTGAAGAAAGGATTGAACATCTTTTCGCGTACTTCAGGCAGGATGCCGGTGCCGTTGTCGCGAATACGGATTTCGACAATCTTGCCGAGGCTCCTCGTGGAAGCGCTGAGAACTGGTTCAAAGCTCTCGTCGCCCGTTTCGAGCTTGCGCCTAGTCGCGGCGTAGAAGCCGTTGGAAATTAGGTTGAGCAGCGCCCGTGTGATCTCCTGCGGATACAGCTCGACCGCTCCAGCGCGCGGGTCCAGGTTCTGCCGCAGCGTGATGGTGAAGCCTGACTTCTCTGCTCGCGCACCGTGATAGGCGAGATTGAGGGTGTCCTCGACGATTGCATTGATATCGGCAGCCCGCTGCTCGCCGCTTCCCTCGCGCGAATGCAGCAGCATGTTCTTGACAATGGAGTCGGCTCGCTTGCCGTGCTGCACGACCTTTTCGAGATTTTCCTTCAGCAGTTTGGTCAGTTCGTTGACCTCCTCCCGCATCGTGTCGGTCAGCGCGGCGTGCTTCAGGAGACCGTTCAGTTCGTCCGTTAGTTCTGCGGACAACGCCGAGAAATTGTTCACGAAGTTGAGCGGGTTCTTGATCTCGTGCGCAATGCCGGCGGTGAGCTGGCCAAGGGAGGCGAGCTTCTCGGTCTGGATTAGGCGGTCCTGCGCCGTGCGCAACTCGTGGAGCGATCGTGAGAGGTCATCGGTTCGCTCGCGCAGTTCCTTGAGCAGCCGCGTGTTCTCTATGGCGATCACCGCTTGTGCCGCAAAATTTTCCAGCAACTCGACCTGCTTGTCGCTGAACTCTTGCACCTCCTTGCGGTAGACGGCAAAGGCGCCGACAAGCTCGCTCTCCTTGAGCATCGGCACAATCAGAACGGTGCGGGCTGCGGCGACCTTGTAGATCAGATCGTCGGGATGCTCGGTGGCAATATCGGCAATGTGAACCAGCGCCTTGGTCTCCACGAGGCGCCCCAGCGAAGGCGCCCCATCAAACGGCGCGATAAAGTGTCGCGGCGTTTCTTGGTCGGGCGCATACGATTGCGCCACGTTTTGCGCGGCCATTCGCGCCACCCGCCGCAACCTGTCGCCTTCGTACAGGAGCAGCGTCCCAAAACTGGCGCGGCAGATGCCCACGGCATTTTTCAGCATGGCCTCGAACACCGGCCCAAGCCCGCCAGGCGAACTGGATATGACTTGCAGCACATCCGACGTCGCGGTCTGCCGCTCCAGCGCTTCCCTGGTTTCGTTGAACAGCCGCGCGTTCTCGATCGCGATCACCGCCTGATCGGCGAAAGCTCTCAGGAGATCGATCTGGCGCTGCGGGAAGGTGCCTTTGGCAGCCCGCACCAGCGCGATCGCGCCGACCGGGCGGCCTTCCTTCAGCATCGGCACCGCCATGATGCTGCTGATCTTCATGATATCGGGCACGTTGCCCTGGTCATACTCGGGGTCGGCCCGGACGTCGGGTACCTGCTCGACCTTGCCGCTCAGGATCGCACGGCCCGCACCACTGCCCCGACCGGGGCGCATCGGATAGAAGTGCTGCAAGGCCTCGATAGCCTCGCGCGAGTATCCGTACGAATGCATGAAATGGATGAATTCGCCGTCGAAGCGGAAGACGTTGCAGAACGCGGCCTGGCAGAGGCGAGCCGCGCTCTCGGCGATCGCCTCGAACACCGGCTGCACGTCGGCTGGCGAATTTGCGATGACCTTCAATATCTCGGCCGTAGCCACTTGCTGCTCGCGGGCCTCCTGCAACTCTTTGGTCACATCGGAGATCGGAGAAATGCGGCGCCTATTTTTAATGAGCTTTTTGCGGCCGCCCATAGAGTTCGCCTTTCGGGTTTTCGCCGCGCTCCTCTTGCCTCTCGTTTTTGATGGCCGCGCCATATCTTCCCCTGGGGCTCAGGAGGCGCATCTTATCGGGTCAGGCCACAATTCTGGAAGGGCGGGTATAGCCAGAATTACCACTTGCCAAATGGCCGGGCCGATTTCGGCTCCGGGTCACAAGCTGCCTTTGCGAATAGGTTAGCGCCACGTCCGCTATACCCCAGATAGCCGCCTAGCTACTGCAGCACGATAGTCGCAGCGCGCAGACTCTTTCATGGAGCATTGGTTTGGAGCGGCTGGCCTTTGTTGCCATATTGGAAACCGAGAGCCTTCGCGGGCTGCGTCGAGCTCGCGTTTCTAAAGTTGTGAACCTTGCCGGGCATCTCCGCGTATGCCTCGCCTGCCTTGAAGGTCTGCGGCGGCTTTCCATCTACTTCGTAGACAACCGCACCTTCGAGTACATACACGAATCTCTGCGTTGGCTGCGAATGTCGGCCGGTAGCGGAGTTGGGCGGAATGTTAGCAACCCAGACGTTCATGTCCTTGCCCTCCATTCTGGAAGGGCAGTCTTGAGAAGGTCGGTCCGTTTATTCGTTGAATGTAATCTGATTGCCAATTACAAACAAAGCTGTCCCAAGGATTGTCCCAGACAAAATGGCTCGCCACATAGCGGGGCTCCCATTGCATAGGCGGGCGGGCGGCTCGCGACCGTAAAAGTCTAGGATGCGAACACAGCTTCACCAAGTCCCCCCTGGTCGCCAGCGTCGATTTGGCCGCGTTCTCACCACGTCCGGTCTGGCGTCGGCTGCTGACGTGCCGGGCTCGGTCGCGATCTTCGCCCTCGGACCAGAAGCAGAAGCGCAGTTCCGCTCTCGAACCACCACTTGCCCCTGCTCGGGGCAGCTTGATGCACAACCTTGCGCGTGAGGAGTGAAGCTATTGAGATGCCGTGTCTGGCATCTTCACAGACGAGCTCGGAGATAGGTTCGTGCTAGGCGCAGAGTTCTTCTAAGAGTGCCTTGCTGTCCTTCAAGTCGCGAACATCGAAGCCCTCGTCGAACCAATCGTAGACCGGGGCGAGAAGGTCGCGTGCTTCATCACCCTTGCCCTGGCGACGCCAGAGCCGGGCCAGAGTGACGGCGGAGCGGACCTCCCAGAGTTTCGCCTCCTGTTGGCGAGCAATAGCAATGGAGTGTCGAAACTCGGTCTCAGCCTCGGCCTCGGCCTCCGGCCTAGCCGTCAGCATCAACTCGCCTCGTCGCCGATGCAGCTCGGCCTCGAACCATCGCACCCCCAATTTCTGGGTCAGTACCAAGGCGTCGGAGAGTTGACCGAGGCCCGTTTCAAATCGTGCTCTCTTTGCCTCGGCTGCCGCGAGCTGCGCAAGGTAGAACGGAAGAGTCCATGCTGCGCCGGACGCCTGGAATCCTTCGATACCGCGTCGCAGTAAGTCCACCCCGGCCTCGGCGTCGCCGGCTTCGGCCAGCGTCCAACCGCGATAGGCGGTCCCCATCGCGAGAAAGAAGGCAAAGCGCTGCTCCGAGGTAAGCGCAACTAGCTCCTCTGCCAGTTGCGCGACCATACCCGCGTCATCGAGGACGAAATGCAACCGGCAAGCGACGCTCAGCGCGAAGGCAAGGCTGATCGGATGGGAGGACCCGCGGGCCTCCGAGACTGCCTCACTGCTCTGAACAAGCGCCTGATCGGGAAATCCAAGAAGGCTATAGGTTAGCGAGAGGAACGAAAGCATCGCCACGCGGGCGTTTTCTGCGAACAGTGCCGTCAAAGAGCGCTGCTGCGACGGATCGTAAAGGGCAAGTCCCCGCTCGAGATGGACGCGCGCCAAGGCCAATTGTCCGCGATGAAGGCAGCTGTCGCCGACAGCCCGATGACCGGCGACAAGAATGGCCGCATCGTTCTGTCGTCCGGCCAAATCTAGCAGTTCCTCAGCGATGCGATGCGATCGGTCCGTTTCGCCCCGCACATGATAGTGCACGAACTGCCCCCAGAGCGTCTTGAGCAGGTTCGGCCTGTCGTTCAGTAACTCGCAAAGGCGGCGAGCCCGGGCATAAGCCTTGCCGGTCTCTTCGGCCGCATGTCCCTTCGCAGCGATCAGTGCGCCGCCGAGCGCGAGTTGGAGGTCGGTTTCGGTGCCTTGGCGTCCGGCGGTATCGGGTAGATGGGATAGCAGATCGAGCGCTTTTCGCATCTGCGCGATTGCTTCTGTCATTGCCGATCGAGCTTTTGAGCGCTCACCTGCTTCCTGCCAATACGACACTGCCTTTTCGAATAGACCTGCATGCGTGCAATGCTGGGCTAGGATCTCCGGTCGCTCTTGAATGCCCTTATAGAGCCTCTCCTCAAGCGCGCCCACGATTCGAGCGTGCAGCTCGCGGCGTTGGCTGCGCAACAGCGTGCTGTACGCCGCATCTTGGATCAGTGCGTGTTTGAACAAGAAATTGGCGTCAGGCGGTTCGCCACGCCCAAACATGAGCTCGGCATTTATTAGCCGATCAAGTGCCGCCTGCAGCTCGTTGTCGCATCGCTGTACAACTGCGGCAAGCAGGTCGTAGGAAAACTCGCGGCCGATGGCCGCGCCGACTTGCGCCACTTCCTTAGCTATCGGACCGATCCGGTCGAGTCGCGCCATCAATGAAGCATGAAGCGTGGCCGGCACAGCAAGTCCCGGTAGCGGCGCGAAGGAGATGGTTCGCGTGATCCCCTCCTTGCTAGTTTCGAGCACCGTTTTGGTCAACTCCTCAACGAACAGCGGCACGCCGTCCGTTCGTTCTGCAATCTCATTAACAATTTCGGTCGGCAACGTCCGGCTGCCGGCCACGCTTCGGATCAGCGCGGCACCCGCTTTCTGGTCCAGCCGGTTCATCACAAGCAAACTGACGTGCGGCTTTCCGCTCCATACCAGCTGGAGCTCGGGGCGGTAGGTGATCAGGACCAAAACTGGTAGGCTTGCTACGCGATCGACCGTCCGGTCCAGCAGCTCGCGCGAGCTCGGATCGATCCACTGCATGTCCTCGAACACCACCATGACTGGGTGTTGTTCTGCAAGAGTTTCAAGCTGGCGGACCAGAGCGGCGAAGCTTCTCTCCTTCTTTTGTTGCGGCGTAGCAGCAGCCGGCAGATACAGGTCACCGCTGGGAATCGACAGCAACTCGGCCAGGATCGCCACGTCCTCGTCGGACGGAAATGCTGGGGATAGTAGCAGTGAGAGCTTGTTGAGCTTCACTTTTGGTGCGTCCTCACGATCGAAACCAGCAGCTCGCTGGAGTTGGGCAATGAAGGGGTAGAGCGCACTTTCCTGATGATGAGGCGAGCAGAAATATCGCAAGAAGGTATGCGGCTCGCGCTCGATACGCTCCTGGAGAGCCGCAACCAGGCGAGACTTGCCAATGCCAGCCTCGCCGACGAGCAGCATTACTTGGCCGCTACCCGCCTTCGCAAGGTCCCAGCTCCGCGCCAGTCGCGCGAGTTCTTCCTCACGCCCAACCAGCGGAGCGAGCATCGAAGGGTGCAACGCCTCGAAGCGGCTTTCGGCCGTTCCCTCATGAAGCACTCGCCAGGCTTGCACCGGGGCAGCAAAGCCTTTCAGAGCCACCGCGCCGAGGTTCGCGTAGTCAAAAAGCCCGCCGATGAGCCGTCGCGTGTCCTCAGCGATGACCACGCCATCTGGTTCAGCGAGCGCTTGCAGCCGAGCAGCAAGGTTCGGCGTCTCGCCAAGGACCGCCTGTGTCTCTGCAGCCTCGCTGCCGATAAGGTCACCTACGATGACGAGACCAGTCGCGAGCCCAAGGCGAACCCGCAGCTCGAACTCGGGCGGCCCTCCAGGCACATGCCTAGTCGCGGCGATCTCAAGGGCAGCGCGCACGCTGCGTTCGGCATCGTCCTCGTGCGCTGAAGGATGGCCGAAGAGGATGAGCATGCCGTCTCCGATGTAGCGGCTGATGGTTCCGCCGTGTTTGCGGACGATCGCCGCTACGCTATCGCGGTACTTGGCGATAATGTCCCGTAGATCTTCTGGATCGAGCTTTGTCGCAAGTGCTGTCGAGCCGACAAGGTCGCAGAACATAACTGTGAGCTGGCGGCGCTCGGCGGAAGCACTTGATACGAGTGATAAGCTCGAGCGCTCGGTGACCCGTGCCGTTATGGAGGTCGATGCACCGGCACCCGCCATGCCTTGCGGCAGTACTGTTGACGTGAGCGCCGCACCGCAGTCGCCACAGAAGTTCTTTCCTTTCGGATTGTCGGCTCCGCACGCGGGGCAGCGAAAGGTTAGCGGCGCGCCGCAATCGTCGCAGACCTTCTCTCCCTCGGGGTTGACTTTGCCGCACTTCGGGCAATCCATGCCGCACCCAATCGAGTTTCGACCGATATGAGGTCGCGTCGGTCGGTGGGCGCCCCATCCAGAGCGCTCTCGACGATACTCTTCCAGCTGCCTACCAAGCACCAAGAATGATCAAGGGCACAACGGTCAGGAAGGAGATAGAGGCGATCGTCACAGGGACAATGAGCCAGCCGGGTGTCATCGTTGCCTCCCGAGCGTTTGTCTCGAAAAGCTTAAGCTCGCAGGTACCACAAAAATTATGAACTAGCTAACACTCTGCAGCTGAAGCCCATTTTCAATCTTAGAAAGCTGACCACCGCCTGATACGACCGAAACGCGAGAATGGTGCTGCAGCAAATATCCGCACTTGCGGGCAGTCCGCTGACTATGGCCTCCAGAGTAGATGAGATGAAAGGATCTCTCGCACGTCAGCAGCGCGCGCTTTTGCAGACATGAAGTTGAAAAGAGCAGCTCTTGGGCGCGAAGCCTACGATCGGCCGCCTAGGCGTTTGCCCTAGGACCAAGAAGCGACGGTGCACAGTCGGCTATGCCGGGGGCCGTAACTTGGGATTGTTTCGCTTCCAATTAGCTCCGTTCCGGATGGAGATTGAGCTCGCTTACTCGGGTAAGTAGTCATACAGGACGCGGGGGCTATGAAATCGGACCAGATCGAAACCTGCTCTTGGCAGCTCAAGTGCCAAAGATCGGCTTATCTCCTCAAAGCGGACGTCTTGGCGCATTAAGCGAAGGTCCGCAGCGGGCCAGAAGGCGACTACCTTATCCGCCTGCCTCGTTTCATAACGGAGCGCCAAAGCCTATCTTGCGGCAAGCCATCCACAAACGGTGCAGATCATCGTCCGATGGAGCATCCGAATGCTCCATGCCGGTTTCAATGCACGCATTCTTCAGTTCTCTGTACTGCGGCGATCCGTAGAAATAGAGACCTACAAGCAGTGCGAGCGCCAAGCCTATACCCATCATCGCGCGCTGCATCAGGGTTCGCCGTCGATCATGAGTTAGGCCATTTGCTGACGTGACGTGCAAGTAGAACCACTGCGCACATCGCCGCTATAGAAATCGCGAAAGACAGGGGCACTATTGGAAACGCACGCGACGAATTTCCGCTCACAAACAGGTACTGCAGCGTGATCGCTGTCAATTTCCAAACAAAAAACCAAAGGATGCCAATGCCCGCAGCAGCGATCAACGTATAACCAGCGCCACCCGCCCTCGGGGAGGTCGAGCTTGCTTCGACCGGAGCTATTGCTTGCTCGCTTGTTGAGCTGTCCGCAGCAATGGGCGCTCGTAGCAGCAAGAATGCCAATGCCGTGAAGAGGGCGATGATCCCGACCGTAAGGGTTAGAAGCGCCAAACCCATTTTACCGACCTTCCTCGCGACCTCACACGCGGCTTAGATCATCGTTATGTCAACCGATCGCGCCGCAGATGCTCAATTGCAGATAAACACCGGCTTGACCGCCTTGGGTCAGAAGCTGCCCTCGGCGGGCATCGCCGTGAAGGTCAGCCAAGGTCCACAAGGCAACATCATATCGTACGAAAAGGCCGCCAACTGAGGCGGCCTCAGTCGTTCCAGATGCGTTCGCCGCATTCGCATTCGAACAGGTGGATGAGGATCCCGGTTTCCATGTTCAGGATCGCGCGAACTAGCACCAGCTGCTTGTCGCAGACACGACATCTCCGGTCCGAATTATTTTCGATTTCTGCGATCTTCTCTGCGCGGAGCAGATCCATATTGAAGTCCCCCTCAAAACAGGACCGATGCTACTCCATGATCTCCGCAATTGGATCATACAGAGGTATACTTGGCGGTGCTTCGCCACCACCAAGGGGCCGATGGGAACAGACAGGCCATCAGGTTCTGCGAACCTAGGCCCGCGTCGCTTCCGGGTCATGAGCCGCCGACCACACTCGTGGCAGGTTTCCGCTTTGCATTGGTAAGCCGACGTAGGTGTTTGAGACCCATGACCCCGGCTTTGTAACGAAGCCATCGGTACTGTGGCACGCGCTCGTGGGATGGCTGCCTTGGCCAAGGATACCGGCCTTTCCCGTGAACACCTCTACAAAGCACTCAGCTCCGAAAGCCACCCAGAGTTGAACACGGTTATGAAAGCTGAACTCCCTAGACTAGGCGTTGAGCTTCATGCTGAACCGAAGGCGACAAAAAGTGGCACGACGCGACCGGAACTTTGCCGACGCATCATCGTTCCCGGTACTCAGCGCGAATGTAGGCGGACGCCATGAAATGGATGCTTGTGGTCCTCGTCGGTGGCGTCGCGCCCGTCAACACCGATCTTGTATTCGACAAGTTCAGCGACTGCCTGTCGGCCGAGGCGCAGATGCGACAACATTACTCAGACGCGTTCGATGCGTGGGACCGCTTGGCCGCAGCAAGAATCGACCGGCGTAGCGACTATAGGAAAGCCCGCGAACTCGAGGCGAAAAGACTGCTGAGCAACGTCGGGACCTGTGTGCCTCATGGCGGGGGAGATTCTGTTACGCCGGCGGAGCCGACCAAGCCCCCCGCCGCACCCTCGCAGCAACCTGCTGCGCCGCCGCAGCCGACGCCGCGAACCTAGCGAAACGCCGCGCCTCATCGAAAAGGCCGCGCTTATTGGGAGCGCGGCCGCATTCGAGATGACGCGCAGCGCTTACCAGTGGTGATGATGCCAACGATGCCGCACCACGGGATATGATCCGCGGTAATAGGCGTAGGCAGGGCGCACGATGCGGCGATAGCGATAGCCGTAGGAAACGGGCTGCGTGTAGTAGGTGGTTGTGGTGTATCCGCCGCCCCAACGATACGGTGCATCGTACGCATAATCGTAGGCGTAAGGGCCGCCATAATAGCCGGCGCCGTAATAGCCTGGACCGTAGCCGTAATAGCCATAGCCGGGGCCCCATCCATACGCCGAGGAGGCAAGCCCGCCGATCACGGCACCTGCGACAAGGCCGCCGGCAAGGCCCGGTCCCCAGCCTCGCCAATGGGCTTCAGCCGGAGACGTCGCAGCGATCGAACTCAAACCAAGAGCGCCGGCCATCAGGGCCGACAGTGCGATCTTCTTCATCGGGACCCCTTTCACATCGCATTGCTTCCGCCCCGGAGATAACGGGAAAAATAGGCAATAGTTGCGAGCTGTCCTGGTGAAGCCAATTCCGCGCCTGGACCGAGAGCACACGAGCGAAACTGTGCTGGGCGATGTCGTCCGTTCGACTAAAGATGCCGGGAAGAATTGGAAACATCAGGAATGCCTTGAGTTGGCAGCGATGGATCCGTGTCCTGGAGAGCAAGCATCGTGGACGACGCCGTCTTGAAGAAAGCCGCCGAAACCGCCTGGACGGTGTACCGGGCGCGGCATCCCCATGTCGACGCATGCGACAGTCGGCGAAGTCTGCTGGAACGCCATTTGCTCAGGAGAAGGGAAGAGCGCGAGAGCGATGCCGAAGAACTCGCCAGCTTCGGGATAGCCTACCTGGACCGGCTTCCCAGCGGCGAATGTTGACGAGCATGAAAATGCTCGTCGCGCGCATAGCCCGCGGAAGCACAAGGCCGGTTTGGACGCTGCTGGCGATTTCGTTTCTCATCTCGGCGGTCATCGTGATCGCCTTGCGCATCGTGTTCGGGAGTTAGTTGCGGAGACACCAAGGATGGCGCCCCAGATCGCGCCGAAGGCCGCTGGGGCAGGCAGGGCAATCGCATATGAATGACACCGTCTGCAGGCTTGCTCGGCCTCTCCCGCTTGCGGCCGACGCGCCCGCAGAGCGTGGCGAGACCTGAGCGCGCGCCTCGCCCTTCGAGACGACCGCTTCGCGGTCTCCTGAGGATGAGGCTAAGCAGCATTGGTGCTTGTTGAAACTCGTGCCGCGCATCCGGTCCTCATCCTGAGCCCCCAGCGCCGAAAGCGGACGCTGCACAGGGAACCATGAACCACCTGCCAGACGTCGTCTGACAGGTGGTTCATGGAGAGGGCCCGCCAACGGCGGGCGTCTCGAAGGATGGCCACAGGCGAGAGCGCTCCCCTATGCGATTGCCCTGTTAGGGGAGGGGACTGCAGTCCAGGACCTTGATCCTGCCGGAGGTGTCAAACGCCAAGACCGCGCTCATGACACCGGTGCTGGTGGCATAAGAGATCACGGTTCTATCGTCCGAAGGATTGAGATCGTCCAACATGCCCGCCGGATATTTTCGAAGGCGATCGATCCAATAGGCACGGAGTGCCTCGCGGCCAGCGATGGTTTGGGCGCCGCAGCAACCGCAGTGCACCACGGCATCATCGGCATGGAGGTCCAAGATCGCTTCAATATCGCCCGCACGATAGGCATCAAGCCAGTCAACCGCAATGGCCATCGGGTCGAAGGAGAGACTTTTCACCTATTGCCGTCCAAATGATTTAGGCTGCGGAAACCCGCCAAGCCTCTTTTTTCAATCGATTAATTGTATTTTAATGCCCCACCCGGCCACGGCCATATGCCGTAGGACATAGAGAACCGGGCCGAGGAAAGTCGATGTTGGACGCGTCCGCCAAGCAGGGGATCCTCAAACCCATCCGGCTTGTGCTCGTCGATCGGCAACCGATCGTCCTGCATGGACTGAAGTCGATCCTCGGGACACAGCAGGATTTCGATGTTGTCGCGTCGACCAGCGACGGGACAAGCTGCCTCGAGGCTATCAGGAATTTGTCGCCCGACGTCGCGGTGATTGCCGACAACCTGCCGGATTTGACGGCATCCGACATCCTCGTGGTCGCGCAAGCCGAGAAGTTTCCCACGCGCCTGGTGTTCTTTACCGAGTCCGACACCGACCCCGATCTCACCGCTGCGGTTGCAGCCGGCGCCTGCAGCGCAATTTCGAAATATGCCGCTCCCGGCCCCATGCTGCGATCACTGCGGCAGATGGCGAAGAACGGTGTGTCGCTGGAGCAGTCCGATCTCGCACCAGCCGGCAAGGAGGCTGATGGCGGCGGCAAGATAGATAAGATGCTGGAACTGTTGACGCCGCGGGAACGTCAGATTGTCCGGCTGGTCTCGGAGGGAATGTCCAACAAGGAGATCGCGCGCCAACTCGACCTGTCGCAAGGCACAGTCAAAGTCCACCTGCACAATATCTTTCAGAAGCTCGAGATCACCAACAGAACGGTGCTTGCGACCATCTCGCTGTTGCAACGCACGTCTGGCTTCAGCGTGCTCGCTCTGGCCTTCCTGGCGTTCGCCATTGCCGACGAACTCAAGGCTGCGGACGCAAGCGACATGTTTGCGCATGACGATGGCCCCGATCAGACGGACGAGCACGCCGGATTTGAGATCTGGAAGAAAGCCATTCTCCAGCATCTCATCGTCTCGAAATCCGGCGGGACGCCCGCGTTCGCGGAGAGAGACTTTCTTGCCAAAGTAAGCCAAGCCACGAACCCGGCGGCGGCAATGGAAGCGCTGCGCGCGGCGGAGCAATTCCTGGGTTTGAGGCCGTGGAAAGACGGCGCTGCTGTTGGATCCGGCACGGCAAGTCTGCCTGCGCCTTTGCTGCGAGGACCCAACGGCAGTCTGACGGGAGATGGTCCTGGCGCGGAAGATCACCTTCCGCGGTTGGCTTTCCCTCCGACATCGATCCCCGGCGGCTATGGCACCTTCGCCGCTGTCGCCGGCGCGTTGATCTACGCCCTCAACGATCCCGGTCTCGCCGCGCAGGCGCGTGAGTTGGATCAAGCATCGATCGACAGCTTCCTCCTGACCGGCACTGGAGACGATGCGACCACAAAGCTCGCCGCGATCACGCATGTTGGCGCTGGTCGCGCCGAGAACTCAGCCCCGCAATTCCTTTCGCACGATTTTGGCGGGCCTTCTGGCCTTGTCACCGGAAGCGATAACATCGCTCATCAAGGCGTTCAGGGGCAAACGGCCCAGGGCATCGCGGGCGACAATGGCCAAAAAGTCGATGGTGTCTTGGATCCTGGTGACCCTTCCGGCCCGGGCGGAGATGGCCGCGATCAACTGATGGGTGGCAGCGTTGAAAACGCTGTGCATCGCAGCCCGCCCGATTCCAAGTCCAGCTCTTCCGACTCCGTCCTCGATGTCGCATCCGGGCCGGGCAGGCTCAATCTTGCAGCTTTCGGGGCGCTTGCTTGGCTGCATCTGACGGCGGCGACCAAATCCGTCCCGCCACATACCCTCGCCTGGATCTACGATCCCGCAAGCAACCAAACGATCGTCTATGTCAATCCGACCGACCACATCCTTGAGATCGGGGATCGCGGCCTGCTGGAAATCCATTTGCAGGGGATCGTTGCCGTAGCGGAGGCGGGGGTCGTCGCCCCACAAGATGGTGTAGCTGTCACCTTCACCTTGGAGCAGCTCGAACAAGCGCTGATATCGGCGACCGCAACCGATGAGGCTGTTTCGAGCGCGGACAATATCCATGCGAGCGAGAGTGCACTTGCGGCGGCCGGAGTCTGGAGCGCTTTGGCCGATGACGGCCTGAGCCTCCAATTCACGAAAGTTCGGACTGGCGCCGGGACGTCGGTAAAGTCCAGCGCCTTCACGCGCGACTCGCCGGACACGACGGAGGAGAGTGCTGGTGCGTCCGGTTTGCCGGCCTCCGGATCATTGCTCGCGCCAGGTCATGGTGCGCTGCCTGCGGCGGTCGAAGATCTCACCTCGAAGAGTGGGCCGGTCAGTCCGAACAACGGTGCTCAGTCGACCACGCAGAACGGGATCGTCCCGTTGGGCCTCGAGACGGCCGACAGCACCGGCCGGGGTAACTCTGAGCACACTTCGGACCAGGGATCGGCGAAGGCCGCGGAGATGGCCGAAGCGAAGTCCAAATCCGACGACGGCGTCGGGAATGACAATGGGCATCATTCCCAGGCTTCGAGCGACGCCCCAGGAGCAGCAGAGTCCGGCGGCGCCCAACACAGCAATTCCAGCCACTCGGCTTCTGCCAAAGAAGCGGACGCAGGCGAGAGCATCGCAACGACCGGAAATATTGACCACGGCAAACCGCAGCATGCTGCGGAGCTGGAGCCTGCAAAGACGCCAGCCACGGAAATGGCCGAAGCGAAGTCCAAACCGGACAGCGGCGCCGGCAGGGATAATGAGTATCCTTCCCAGGCTTTGGACGGTCCGCAGGGAGCAGCGAAGACGGCAGAGCCCCGCGGCGCGGATCACAGCAATCCGGACCACTCGGCTGCTGGCAAAGGAGCGGAAGCGGGCGAGAGCGTCGCAACTGATGACACGGAGCAAGGCCGCCCACAGCACGCTGCGGAGCCGGTGTCGGCAAAGCCCGCGGCCATGGAGATGGCGGGAGCCAAGTTCAAACTGGACAGTGGCGCCGCCGATGACAATGACCATCGTCCCCAGGCTTCGAGCGACGCCCCAGGAGCAGCAGAGTCCGGCAGCGCCGAGCACGGCAATTCGGGCCACTCGGCTTCTGCCAAAGAAGTAGACACAGGCGAGAGCGTCGCAACGACCGGCAATATTGACCACGGCAAACCGCAGCATGCTGCGGAGCCGGAGCCTGCAAAGACGCCAGCCACGGAGATGGCCGAAGCGAAGTCCAAACCGGACAGCGGCGCCGGCAGGGTCAATGAGTATCATTCCCAGGCTTTGGACGGTCCGCAAGGAGCAGCGAAGACGGCAGAGCCCGGCGGCGCGGATCACAGCAATCCGGACCACTCGGCTGTTGGCAAAGGAGCGGAAGCGGGCGAGAGCGTCGCAACTGACGACACGGAGCAAGGCCGCCCACAGCACGCTGCGGAGCCGGTGTCGGCAAAGCCCGCGGCCATGGAGATGGCGGGAGCCAAGTTCAAACTGGACAGCGGCGCCGCCGATGACAATGAGCATCATCGCCAGGCATCGAGCGACGCCCCAGGAGCAGCAGAGTCCGGCAGCGCCGAGCACGGCAATTCGGGCCACTCGGCTTCTGCCAAAGAAGTGGACGCAGGCGAGAGCATCGCAACCAACGACAGCACGGACCACGGCAACGCGCAGCAGGGTGCGCATTCCGGTGCAAACGCATCAGTAGCCGCGCAGCCGGCAAAGGCTGCGTCCGAACTTTGGGGCGCCGATCAACAGCCAGTGTTCCGCTTCGATGGCGAGGCAGCTGCTGCAACGCTCGTCGAGTTCGACGAGCCTCAAGAGCTTCATAATCCGCACGCCGCGCTCGGTCAGGAAGGCCTCAGGACGATCGTCGAGATAGTCCCTCACGTTCCGGACGAACACGCGGCGCAGCAGGGCCATCATGGTCCGCATCCCGGCATTCTACATGGGCCTCATGATCTGCTGATTTGAAGCATCCTCATTGCTCGAAGACAAGCAGCAGCGCGCCGGCGCGGCACAATGTGAGCGGAACCAGGTTGACGGCGCCGGGGAACCGGGAGGGGCGCTTTTGAGTTAACCTGCGATAGGACAATAGCGGATCCTGTGATGAAAAGCGGTCGCTTTGGCAGTTCGATCTCTACCGCCCTTCGCCATCCCGGCGTGATCGCATTGGTCGTCGCCGGCGTGACGATTGCGGCCATGCTGATCGTCGATCACGGTCCCTGGAATCGCGCCAAGACCCAGCCGGCCCATGTCGCGATGTATGAGACCACGGGCGAAGCGGCACGGGCCGCTGGGGCCAAGGTGCTTCCGACCACTCCGAAATCGCCGATCGAGCCGGCGCGACCGGGGCCCAAGACGTCCCCGGTCGTCAATCCCGTGACGCCGTAATCTCGTCAGCCCTTGCGGCCATAATTCAAGAGTCCGCCGCTCGTCTTCGGCGGATGGGCGCGCAAGGCTACTTCATTGGGTTCGGTGCCCCAGCCGGGCCGGGCCGGCACGACCAGATAGCCGTTCTCGATCTCCGGCTCATGGGTGAAGAGCTCGCGGTCCCAGGCGAGGCGATCGATGTCGATCTCCATGATGCGCAGGTTCGGAACGGCGGCGCAGAAATGCGCGTTCGTCATCGAGCAGAGATGGCCGTAGAAATTGTGCGGGGCGACGTTGACCTCGAAGGCCTCCGCGGCGGCCGCGATCTTCATCGATTGCCAGACGCCGTTCCAGGGCGTGTCGATGATCGCGACGTCCATGGCCTGGGCCTGGAAATAGGGCAGGAATTCGCGCAAGGAGAGCAGCGTCTCGCAGGAGGAGATCGGATGCGGGCTCTGCCTGCGGATATAGCCGAGCGCTTCCGGATTGAAGCTGTCGATCTCGACCCAGAACATGTCGATGTCGGCAATGGTGCGCAGGATCTTTAAGTAACCCTCGGTCTTGGCGTTGAAGTTGCAGTCGAGCAGGATGTCGACGTCGGGGCCGGCGCCGTCGCGGATCGCTTCCAGATGCATGTGCAGGTCGCGCAGGATCTTGCGGTCGACGTTGATCTCGGGCGCGAAGGGTGAGCCAAAGCCGGGGCGCCAGCCGGTCGGCTTGCCGTCGTCATAGGAAAAGATATTGGTCTTGAGCGCGGTGAACTTCTTCTCGCGCACCTCGCGTCCCATCGCCTTGACGCCGTCGAGGTTTTCGATCGCCGGCTTGTACCAGGACGGGTGATTGATCCGCCATGTGGCGCAATGCGACCAGTAGACCCTGATGCGGTCGCGAAGCTTGCCGCCGAGCAGCTCGTAACAGGGCACGCCGAGACACTTCGCCTTGGCATCGAGCAGCGCATTCTCGATCGCACCGAGCGCTTGCGCCACCACGCCGCCGGCTGCGGGACGCGTCGCGGCGAACAATTCGGCGTAAATGCGCTCGTGTTGGAAAACGTTCTGCCCGATGACGCGGGCAGAAAGGCGCTGGATGGCAGCCCCGACGCCGGGCGAGCCAAAACCTTCGTCGAACTCGCTCCAACCGACGATGCCGTCTTCGGTCGTCAGCTTGACGAAATGATAGTTTCTCCAGCCGGCATCGCAGGCGAGGATTTCGAGGCTTGTTGCTTTTGATTTGGTCATGACGCTCCCTGTCGCCCGGCCTGGCCTTTTTTGCGGCCCGATCCCAGGCCGGGCCCTGACGGCATTGTTAGGGCAACAGATGGCCGGCGTGAAGGGCGCAGTGATGCAGGCCCGAGCGCCTGCAAGCGGCGCTCTCGGCTGTCTCGTCAGCCGATCAGCGACGAGCCGAGCAAGGCGAGGACGGCCAGCGCCATCAGCGCGGTGCCGAGCCAGCCCAGCGCGATCAGCCATGGCCTTGCCCTGAAGCGGCCCATGATCGCACGGCTCGAGACGATCAGCATCATCATCGCCATGATGGGGACGGCAACGATGCCGTTGAGCACCGCGCTCCACACCAGCATGTGGATGGAGTCGATCCCCGTGAAGCCGAGGCCGAAGCCGATCAGGGTCGCCGCGGCGATGATGGTGTAGAAGCCGGCCGCTTCATCCGGCTTGGCCTCCAGCGTGGCGCGCCAGCCGAAAATCTCCGCAACGCCGTAAGCGGCCGAGCCCGCCAACACCGGGATCGCGAGCAGACCCGTGCCGATGATGCCGAGCGCGAACAATGCGAAGGTGAAGTCCCCGGCGAGCGGTCGCAGCGCTTCGGCCGCTTGCGTCGCCGAATCGATGTTGGTGATGCCGTTGGCGTGCAGCACCGACGCGGTGGTGAGAATGATGAAGAAGGCGATGCCGTTGGACAGTAGCATGCCGGAAATGGTGTCGGTCTTGATGCGGTCGAGCTCCGGACGGCCGCCGCGCTTGAGCTCGCGCAGCGGCTTGTCGCGCGTGCCCTGGTTCATTTCCTCGACCTCCTGCGAGGCCTGCCAGAAGAACAGATAGGGGCTGATCGTGGTGCCGAGCACGGCGACGACCATGAGGAAATAATCGGCGCTGACATTGGCCTTGGGCCACACCGCGGCGAGCAGCGCCGTGCTCCAGGGGATATTCACGGTGAAGGCGGTCGCGACATAGGCGAACAGCGCCAGGGTGAGAAATTTCAGCACCGGCGAATAGCGGCGATAGGGCAGGAAGACCTGCAGCAGGGTCGAGCCCGCCGCGAAGATCAGCGCATGCTCGTGGTTGAGCCCGCCGATCACGAGCGACAGCGCCTCGGCCATCGCGGCGATGTCGGCGGCGATGTTGAAGGTGTTGGCGGCAACGAGCATGGCGACGAGGCCCAGCACCGCCCAGCGCGGCGCGATCTGCATGACGTTGGCGGCGAGCCCCTTGCCGGTGACGCGGCCGATCTGCGCGCTGACGAGCTGGATGGCGATCATGAACGGCGTGGTGAGAAACGCCGTCCACAAGAGCCCGTAGCCGAATTGCGCGCCGGCCTGCGAATAGGTGGCGATGCCCGAGGGATCGTCGTCTGCAGCTCCCGTGATCAGGCCCGGCCCCAGCCGTTGCAGAATCGACGGCGATGATTTCGTCGGGGTAAGGGCGCTATCGCTCATGGAAGGGGACCTCAATCGGGCGGCGTTTCCATAGCAAATGCTGCGGGGGAACATCGGTTCCACGCCGCACGGGAGATCCGTCATTTCTGAAAATGCTAATTCAACTTGACTGCCGGGCAAAACACGTGTAGATTGCCATCATCGCAAGACCTCTCGAACGTACGGTCGAGTGGGTGTGGGGCCCGCGAGCGCTGTCTTGAACGGTCGCGATGAGAGGTTTGCGCCGCCTCTACTTGATGCTGACGAACATGCCCCAGGCAGCCGCCAGCGCCGCGCCGGCAAAGACGATCAGCGGGTTGTCGCAGAACGCGCCGCCATAGGAGCACATGGTGATCCCGAACGAGCCGATCTCGTGATGGCTCGCCGAGTAGAACAGTCCCGACAGCACCAGCAATGCAGCGGCGACGTAGTACATGGCGATCTCTCCGAACCTCTCCCGATGGCGCCTGCGCAAGCAGAGCAGCGACACGCTTCAGCATGGCGCGAAGAGCTTTCATTCCGCCAAATCCGATGTGCCGGATTTGGCTAAATTTGGCGCGATTTTCCGGTTTTTCCCGACGCGGCAAGGCGGATCTCGCTAAAGGAAAAAAGGCCCCGCATTGCGGGGCCTTTGTCGTATCGGGTTCGACGGAGCCTATCGCCGCGTGCTGGCGCCGTAGAGCTCGCGCTCGCGGACGATGTCCTCCGGCGACAGCGGCGGGCTTGCGGCATCGAAGTCGGTCCAGCCGCTCTTCTGCCAGGCCGCGCTGCGGTCCTGCAGGTTCACGGCTCTCTCGCTGAGAAGTGCATCGAGGCGCGCGCGGTCCTGGTCGGGCACCCGCGCGGACACCAGCGTGCCGCCGCGGCGAACGCCCTCGGCATAGCGCGAGGCCTCTTCCCTGGAGACGCCGGCTTCGGTCAGGGCGCCGACGATTCCGCCCGTGGCCGCACCGGCGGCTGCGCCGGCGGCCATCGAGGCGAGCCATCCTGCCGCGACGACCGGCCCGAGGCCGGGGATGGCGAGCAGGCCGAGGCCCGCGAGCAGTCCCGCCGCGCCGCCGAGGCCGGCGCCGATGCCGGCACCGGTGCCGGCGCCTTCGGCGCGATCGTCGACGCCGTCGCGGTCACGGTCGACCTTGCCGGAGCGTGAGCCGTACCAATTGTCCGAATTGTTGGCGACGATGCTGATGTCGGAGTGCGGCACGCCGGCTCGTTCAAGCCGGGTCACGGCGCGCTCGGCGTCGGCATACGTGTCGTAAAGGCGGGAGCTGGTGGTTGTCATTTGCATGATTCCTTACTTGGCGGGGTTCACGTTGCCCTGGAAGTCCAGGCTGACGTCGGTCTTGGTGCCGGCCTTGTCGGCCTTGCCGCGCCAGACACCCTGGTCGTCCTTGTGCAGTCCGGAGACGTTGGAATATCCGGCGCCCTCGATCCGCGATTTCGCCTGTCCCTCGGTGAAGCTGTTGCGGCCCTCGACCGGCTTGTTGGAATTGTTCCGGTCCGAGCTGTTGACGGCGTTGTTGCCCGGCCCGCTTTGCGCGGGCTGCGACTGCGCGCTTGCGGGCACGGCTGCGAGCATCAGCAAGGTTGTGGTGAGTGCGGTAAGACGTCTCATTGTTTGTTCTCCGGCGGTGAATGTGCCGGCGACAACACGTCAGATTCGAATTGGTTGCTTTCGTGCGAGGCTGTGAATGCCGCAGCACCGTCTTGCTTCGATCGCGCTCGCGCAGGAGAGGCAGCGAGGAACGATTGCCACGATATCCCGTTTGCTCGCTTCGCCTTTGGACGACATCGGGATCGGCCTGTCGATGATCGCGGAGGACTTCGCTTCTGGTCGGAATGCAATTGCCGAGAAGTGCCGCGTCACTTCGCCGACTGGGCTTCGGCTTGCGTCGTGGCGGGCTCCCAGGGTGCGGGCAGGATGACCCGGATCGGACGCGCCTCGGGGGCGCCTTGAGCAGCAGGCCGCACCTGATCCCTGGTGGGCTCGGCCAGCGCCACGGACATGAGGGCGACCAGCATCGCCAGCGACGTCGTCATGAGTCTCACATCCAGCATCGAAGCCTCCTGGGTCGTGCGTCAACACGGGCCGCGGCCGTTGGTTCAGGTCTCGACCGGGAACAAGTGGCAATATTTGAAGTTTGAAGAATACAGGTCCGGATCCCCGGGCTGCTGGAGGAGGACACGATGAAGATCAAGACCATCATTGCCGCTGCCGTACTGACCTCGTTTGCGGCGCCTGCGTTCGCGCAGTCGTTCTACGTGGTGCAGAACGTCAAGACCAAGAAGTGCACGATCACCGAGTCGAAGCCGACCACCACCGAGACGACGGTCGTCAGCGGCGACACCGTGTACAAGACGCGGTCTGAAGCCGAGGCCGGCATGAAGACGGTCAAGGTCTGCACCTCGAACTAGGGAGACAAGCAAGGCCCGTCCTTTTGCTTTGGGCCGTGCCGGCCTTGATCGTTCTGGGTGGCGGCGTCTACCTGCTCGGCCACATGCCCTGAGACGACGATCGAGGCCGAGCACCATCGGCGCTGCGCTCTCGAGGCAGGCCGCGCAAGCGGCAATCGAAAGCCCGCGTGGAGCAATCCGCGCGGGCTTTTGACTTATGGCCAGCTCAGCGGAAGAAAATGCCTCACCCGGCCAGGGACACGTCGATCCGCTTGCCCATGTTCATTTGTGGACACAAGCAGGCAGGCCCTGAGCATCAAGATCCGACGAAACACGCCTGAAACAATGCTGAAACCCGATTGTCCTGAACTCCGTGCGCCCGGCCCTCGACCAACGAAGCGAAAAGGAGATCATCATGATCCAGATCGGTTCGAAGGAAGAAGTCGCGTTCTTGCTGGCGCTGTTCGGCACCCACACCCAGCCGGTGCGGCGGCCGAAGCCGAAATCGCAGCAGAGGTGAGAGTAAACCCATGCCAGGTTTGGCCGAATGCCAGAGCCTGCTCCGGCTCCTGATCGCCAGGGGCGATCCCAAGGCCATCCCGCTCGCCAAGGGCGCCATCGATCAGTATCTGAACACGGCGCCAATCAGCGCCCGCGGGCGCGGCCTGCGCGTGCTCCAGCGCGACGCACTCGACCAGCATGATGTGGCGGTCGGCGTGCAGCGCTCGTTCGCCGAGACGGTGGACGCCTATATCGAGCGCAAGCTCGCGGAAGAGTAGGGGACCGCGCAAGCAAGCGCGGTTTCTCCGCACGGTCCATGCGGCAACAGTTCCCGGAACCCATTGGACTCGAACGGAATTTTTCCGAGCGTTCGAAACCTTTGCCCCGTTCCCGACCTGTTAGGGTAAAGGAATACGCACATGCGGCGATACTACTTTGACTTGCATGACGAGTTCGGCACGGCGATCGACGAGGAAGGGCTGGAGCTGTCCAGCATGCGCGCGGTTCAGGGCGAGGCCGCCAAGTCGGTCGGCGACATGGCGCGCGAGGCCATCATTTCCGCTCCGGCGACTGCCGGCAGGCGGCGGATGGCGATCGAGGTTCGTGACGCCGGCGGGCCTGTCATGCAGGTGACATGCAGCGTCGCGATCGAGACGTTCAACGCGCGACCGTAGTCCCACCATCATTGACGCGTCAGCGTCGATCGCGATTGCTGCGGCGGTGACGGCCAGGATTGCGCGGCGTCGAGCACGGCGATCTTGCGGCCCAGCTGCCACACCTCGACCTTGCCGTGCCGCGTGAACTGCCGCGCGAAAGCGAGGGCGGAATCGTCGGACGCGGCTTCGAAGGCTTCCGCCGAACGGAAGACGCCGTTCTCGCCGACGAGATATGCGCGATATTGATAGCTCATGTCGGCGCCCTCAGGCCGGGCGATCGCAGCCAGGCGTCGATCTGCATGGCCGTCTCGTCCTGGCGGGCCCGGCGCAGCAATATCTCGCGATGGCGCCCCGGCGCGAGCCGGCGCGCTTCTTCGCGGCACCGCGCGGCTTCGTCCGCAAGGCGTTCGGTGAGTGTCCTGGTCTGTTTGATACGACGTCGCTTCAGCATGGCGCTGCCTCCTCGGTGGAGTGGCGGGAGCGCGATTGGCGTTCTCATCACCGATGAATGCCGAGTGTCTTGCGGTGATGGATGGAGGCTACTTTAAGCGCGGTGGCGAGTCAGTATCTTTTGATACGTCCGCATATTAAAATTTCGACGCAAAGCTGAGCCTGTTGAGCGACTTACTCAATTTGAGTGCGCTGCACTTCGGTGCACTTTTGGACAAAGTGGGCGCTGGGTAATTCCCGAAACGGATCTTATCAGTCACGCCGATGTGGGAATATCTTCCTTCGCTGCTCCGCGTCCCACGATCTCTAATCCCTTATCCGGCAGTGGCCGCTGCAGCGCTTTCGCCTCATCCCAAGGTGCCCGCATCCACACATCCCACTCTTCGGCCGTCGTCAGGATCACTGGCATCGCCTTGGGATGAATCGGCTCAACGACCGCATTGGGCGCAGTTGTGAGAAATCCATAGACCTGATGCGGCCCCGGAACGGGCTTCGACTTCGTGCCGCGATCGCCATTAAAGGTCGTCCATATACCGGCGAACGAAAACAGCGGTCGCTCCTTCGCAAGCGCGAACCACAACATCCTTTTTCTTCGTCTCCGGGTTCGGCTCTGGGGCGTATTCGGCAAAGCTGTTGGCGGGCACGAGGCAGCGGTGCTCCGGCTTGAGCCAGGCACGCCAGTGTGGGGAGGAGGTGTTGCGGATGTTCGTCACGGGCGGACCGCCGGTGCGCGGTGGCGGCGGCATCCCCCAGCGCATCATCACCAGCTCGCGTTCGTTACCGCCTGCGTCGCGAATAACGGGGGCGAGGTAATCCGGAAACACGCCGGGGCATCGGCGGCAAATTGCCCTCGTAGCGGCGGACGATGCGAAAGAGGTCGGCGATGGCGGCTTGGTTGGTGGTGATCGAATAGAGATTGCACATGAAACAGAGTGTTCCTTACCGCTCGCCCGGCCACCAGATCGAGGGCGGGTGGTCGGCCGAAATCTTCGTCGGCCTCAGCGCCACAAGCGTACTGCGCTTATACGGGTAGCCGCGCAGTTTTGAACAGTCCTTGCAGCGCATGTAGCGTTCCAGTTCATGCACCGGTGTTGTCTTGGGACGCCGGATGATGTCGAGCGGGACCGTCTGATTGGTGTCGCAGCCCAGACAGCGAACTTCGAGGTATGGATATCCTCCATTGATCGCGTCGCCGATCGTGGGCGATGGCTGCGCCGGACCCTTGTAGCCGAGCATTCGATAGTTCCAGGCCTCGCAGGCCAGCTTGTCGGCTTCCTTGCGCGCGTCTCTGGCGCGCTCGGCGGACATCTTGATCTGAGTACCGAAGAGATATTGGCGCGACTTCGTGGACATCCTGGCATCAAAGGCATGCGCCAATTGCGTTGGCAAATTGTCGATTCCTAGTGGGTGGGCAAGTCGGAGAGCCACTGCCGGTCGTGGCTGTTGAAAACCAGCTAGTGAAGCGTCGGCTCTTCTTCGACCGGCTCACCATGTTGATGCGCGAGCGCCTCGCCGAGGTCGCGGCAATCGAACCGTTCGCCGCAAGTCGGGCAGGTCATGAAGTGATCTTCCTCGCTTCGGGGCTGCCAACCTTCGGTACGAAATTTAGGCCTCATCGCGAGCCTCCTCTTTGCCGCTGCTCTTTGCCGCTGCGTTCAAATCAAAGATCCTCTCTCAATCCCTTGAAGAATGGATGCCGCACTTTTCCTTCCGCCGACTTGGCGCGGTACTCCACCTCGGCAAGCAGCTTCGGTTCGACCCAGATGCCCTTGTGCGCGATGCGCTTGGCGTAAGGCTGTGTCCTGCGCCGCAGCGGCTCCAGGCGCTTGCGCAATTCGGCGGCTGACGTCTTGTCGAACCCGTGGTCCACCTTGCCGGCGTAGATGAGGTCATCGCCCTTGCGGCGGCCGAGATACACGCCGTCCCATTTGCCTTCGTCGAGCGCGAAACCTGCGATGGTCAGGGTCTCTCGCTGGCGGCAGGTCGTCTTGACCCAATTGTTGTTCCGGCCGCTGGTGTAGATGCTGCCGCGGACCTTGGAGACGACGCCCTCAAGCCCGATCTTGCAGGCATGCGCGAACATTTCGCGCCCTTCCAGCTCGAAGCTCTCGCTGAGCTGCACGTCGGTCCCGGCGATGATTTTCTTCAGCTCGGCCTTGCGCTGAACCAGCGGCAGGCTGCGAAGGTGGCGGCCGTTGAGATACAGCAGGTCGAAGGCAACCAGCACGATCTTGGACGACTTGCCCTTCAGCTCGTTTTGCAGAACCGAGAAATCGGTCGTGCCGTCCGCCGCCGGGACGACGACTTCGCCATCGATGACCGCCGAGCCCGCCTTGATGTGCCATGCATCGTTGGCGACTTTCTTAAACCGCTTGGTCCAGTCGTGGCCGCGCCGGGTGTAGATGGTGACCGCTTGATTGGCTAAGTGCACCTGAACGCGGTAGCCGTCGAACTTGATCTCGTGAATCCATCGCTCCCCGGACGGCACTCTCTCGACGGAGGATGCCAAGGCCGGTTCGATAAAGTCCGGCAACGGCGCCTTGACGCCGATCGCTGGGGACTTCCGCTGACGCTGCGACGCCACCAAACAACTCCACGCAACAAACTCTTTGATTCGAATCTTTCTGCGCCGATTCGTTCCGGGCTCGCCGTCGCTCTGGAGAGGCTTTAGGAACCAACTGAATCCTCACCCGTTTTCACAGCGCATGGAGGTGCAACATGGCTAAAGCGAAGAAGCAGACCGCTCGCGGTCGCAAGCAAGACCGCGCGCGCGTGGCGGGTGGGCAGAAATACGAAGTCAGCTACGAGGCAAAGAAGACGGGGCGCTCCGCCTCTGCCGTGAAGAAGGCGGTCAAGAAGGTGGGCAGCAGCCGGAAGAAGGTCGAGCGGAAGCTGGGGCGAAGCTGAGCTGCGCCTTTAGGCCGAACTTTTTGAAAGGCTAGCGCTTGACATAGCGACGGTCAGCGCTTGGTCTTGAGCTGCCAGTATCCGCCCAGCGCACGCCACTCAAAGGCGCCAAGAATGCCACCGATCAGCGCGGTACCGATGAGGGCCAAGATCAGGATGATTTCCAGCATCGAATCACCTCGCCCTGTTTGGTGCTTCCTAAGTACCAAAGTGAATGGTTATTCCTAGTATATCTTTCGATGGATGTTTGAATCCTTGGTCCATGTTGGTCCAGCCTCGCTGAAGACGAGGAACGGGATACAGTCGGTTCAGTGTTGCTCCTATGCCGCGCTACCATTTTCGATTTGATCGATAGCAAAACCGTTGCCGATCACGGCGGACAGGTGCTCGAAGACGCGTCGACGGCAATTCAGGTCGCGAACCGTCTTGCGCATGAGCTGTGGACGGCTCGGCCTGATTTGCGAGGCAAAGGGTACAAGGTGTTGGTGACCGACGAAGACGGCGAGCGTGTCCACGAAGCCCCGTTAGATAAGTTCAAGTTGGTTTAATCGGCGCACCATCAAGAATCTCCTCAACTCAGGAACTGCAGCGATTGTCGCGGAATTGAGTCGGTGCTGGCTCGCCGCTGAGCCGGCAGAGCGGCCCCCGGCCATACCCCAGCCCCCTGCGAAGCCGGGGCCGTCTCTCCGCCCACGCGTAGCTTCGGAGTAAGCGTATGCGTTCATCGCCCTCGATCGTCCCGGCCGATCGCCGTGATCGGGACATCTATCTGGTGCTTGAGGATTTTGGCGCGCTGCGCGCGATGCGACCAGCGAGATCGCAGATGAGTTGGCGGAGGCTGCTGCGAGGAATGCGGCGATCACCCCGGCCTTACAAGCCTTCGTGGAAGCCAACGCAACGCGGCCATTTGCTCAACAGCTGGCGCTGCCCTTGTGGGGCCGCCTAGCTCGTTCATCTGACGATTGTCGTTTGACGCGCCGGGAAAAACACCGGCAGAATAGCATCATCGAGACGAGTTTGTTTGCGCCCGCGCCGGATATTTTCGCCGCGGGTTTTTTGCGTCTCGACCATTGAGAGTGAAATTACAGAGAGAGATCGCGCAGATGACTGAAATCGGGCTGTCGAAAAACAAGTGTTCGGAAATTGGGTTTGCGAGGGAGGCGGATCGCAGGGCTCTGAAGCAGCGGACCATGACGGAAATCAAATCTCTGGCGCGGACGCAGACCTTGCGGGCGGTGAACACGCTCGTACTGATCATGCGGGACAAGAAGGCACCTGCGCATGCGCGCGCGTCTGCGCGGCGAACTCCCTTCTCGACCGCGACTGGGGCAAGTCCTTGCAGCGCATTGCAAGCGAAGACGGCACGCCGCTTGAGTTCTTGCACCGGATCGAGCGGGTCATCGTTCATCCCGGCGACCCAGCGAATGATCCAGTAATTGACTTCTATTGAGGAATCCGTACGGCGCGTGCCGCTCAGCGTTCTCGGCAGCGTCGGCGCGACCAACGATTTCGATGTCTCCCCCGAAGGGCCGAGCGGACATCTGGCCGGGGCATTGCGGCTTATGACCCTGGCTGTGTGAAAACGGCGAGCTGCTGTTATGATTCTCCTGTGACTCTTTTGGGGAATCGATGAGGCGCTTCGTTGAAGAGGCGGATCGTGGGTAGCGGACGCTGTTAGGCGCGGCGGCGTGTCGCCGGTTCGCTCGATCCGCTATGCCAAGATCCATGGCACCGATCATCGGCCCTGGCTCACCGGGCTGTTGGCGCGCCGACCAACCAAGGTCGCCGCAATTGCGCTCGCCAACAAGCTCGCGAGGATGGCATGGGCGATGATGGCGAGGAATGAAGGCTACAAGGAACCCGCCGCTCTTGCGGCGTAAACGAAATCACATCGGACAGCCCGGTGTGAGGTAACGGTTGGGAGGGCGAACAGCACGTAATGCAGTGCCGGTCGATCCGGCGATCAGGACAACCCACATGGGACACAGCATCATCGAATGCGTGCTTTTGACCGGGACCTGATCCGCGGAGGCATTGTGGCCAGCGGTCATGGATACCGCGCGAACGGACCGAACACATGGCTGCTCCGATCAGATGCTGCAAAGTGAAGATTCTCCTTGCCAACCTGGAGCCGTCCACACATGGCCCATCGCTGGGCGTTTGCCTAAAGCGCCTTTAGGCCGGCGCACGCGGGCAAAGGAGACTCGGCTATCGGCAGAGTTCTTCCATAACCTCTCATCTGCGAACGCCGTCGGCGGCTTGGAGCTGCCGAATCGCGACTGGGCCGTCGCGCGGTTTGCTCCATGGATCTAATATAGTAGCTACGCCGTGTCGCTCTCGAACGCGTGAAGGGATTTCGTCGACTGCTTGGAGCGAAACAAACGGGCGTGGGAAGAAGCCATTCGGTAGACGCTATGAAGTCACGGCAAAGCATTGACGTCCTAATATGGCTCTGGAATTTCCAGACGAAGGGGAATCGCTATGTGGCGTCAGCAGAACGGTACGGTGCCTCTTGTGATACTGTCCTGGTCAGCCTTCAGCATCGCGACCCTTGTCATAGTTGGAGCGTGGTAAGCTTGGCCTTAAATCAGCTCTTATCGCCTTTGGTGACAACTGACGTAAGTTGGCGATGCAACAAGATGTCGGGGGCGATGGCGGATCTACTCGCAACTGCCAACAATCGGCGTCTTAGCGAGGGCGGTTGCCCTGAATGAACCCAGCGGAAGCTGCCGGGCTCTTGTGAGAGCCGAGGCACTGGTGTGGGTAAGGAATTGCACCGTTAAATATGGAAGAGAAAGTCCTGACTGGTCAGTGTATTCGCAGTTACATTGGTCAACACAATTTCCATATCCGCTGACCCTTGATTCTGAGCTGTGGTCGAGCTGTTGACGTAGACAATCGTATTCGCGCCGCTCTGAATCCACCCGATACTGTGCGCGGCGACTTGGGCGCTCCCGCTTAGCAAGCCCTGGACACTCGTTACCCCTGAAATCGCCGAGGTGTCGATGATGTCTGTACCGTGAACGAAATCACTGATCGTGTCGTGGTTTGCAACCGTGGAATCGGAAACCGCAGCGAATACGAATTGGTCGCTTGCCGCTCCCCCTATCAACGTGTCGGCACCTCCTCGGCCTTGGATCACGTCATTTCCTGCTTGCCCATCCAACGTGTTGTTGCCGGCATCGCCAAAAATGAAGTCAACGAAGGATGACCCACGGACGGCATTCACGCCGGTGAAGGTATCTGTCCCGGTGCCTGCGAGGTCACCGGAGGCCGTCCCATGGGAGTTGCCGGTGGCGAGATCGACAGTCACCCCATCCAGAGCATTGTAGAATGCAATGCGGGTATTGCCGTTGCCGGCAATGGTGTCATTGCCGTCCACTCCCTCGAACTCGTTGAGGGTACCGAAATCGCCGGCATTTGCACCTGAGGTGCCAAAGTTGGTTGCGATGAAAATATCGTCGAAGTTAGTCCCGCGAATCGCCTCAATTGATCGAAGAGTGTCTGTTCCGATCGAAGCGTCGCCGGTCACCACGCCCGAAGCCATATCGACTTGAATACCTGACGCGGAACCGTCGTTGTTGTAGAACGCTCTGTCAAAACCAGTTTTACCGTCGATGAAGTCATTGCCGCCGCGACCGGCAAAATCTTCCGCTGTGCCATTAGGATTGTTGGAGCCAGTAATGGTGTCGGCAAATGACGACCCCGACGCAGAGCCAACGCCCGAGAAGGTATCGGTGCCTACGGACTCATCGCCGGTTACGGTACCCGACGCGCCGCTGGTGGTACTCGTCCAGCTATTGAGGCCGAAAGTAATCGTCACGGGGCCGGCCGCATTAGCGTAGAGCAGACGCGTGTTGCCGTTGCCGGTGATTGCATCGTCACCACCAAGCCCTTCGAACTGGTTGAAGCTGCCGTTGTTGCCGACGTTAAGAGCGCCTGCGAGACCGTATCCCGTTGCCACGTAGGTGTCGGCAAGGTTCGTTCCCTGGATAGCTTCGATCGAACGTAGCGTGTCGACGCCGATCGAGGAGTCGCCCGTCGCCGTGCCGCTCGCCATGTCAATGATGACACTGCCGGTCGAAAGGTAGATGTTGTTGTAGCTGGCGGTATCAAGGCCGCCGCGACCGTCAATCGTGTCGTTGCCGCCAAGCCCGGTAAATGTCTCGTTGCTGCCGCTTCCCGACAGGGAATCGGCGAACATTGTGCCCATGACCGCATTCACGCCGGTGAAGGTATCGCTTCCGACCGAGGAGTCCCCGGTTGCCGTACCGGCTGCTATATCCACCGCGACGCCCGCGGTCGCATTATTGAATCCGATGCGCGTATTGCCGTCGCCGGTGATGATGTCGTTGCCGCCCTCGCCAGTGAACTCGTTGAAGGTCCCCAATGACCCGGAGTTCATGCTGGTGTTGCTAAACCCGAGGGCGTTGTAGGTATCGGCAAAATTGGTGCCGCGGACAGCTTCGATCGACACGAGGATATCGGTACCAACGGTGGCATCGCCCGTCAGGGTGCCAGCCGCGAGATCGACAGTGATACCTGACGTTGTGGCCGGATCGTTATTGTAGTCGACGCGGTCGAAGCCGCCGCGGCCATCGATCGAGTCATTGCCAGCAAATCCTGCAAATACCTCGATCGTACCGAATCCATTGTTGCTTCCGAAAAGGGTGTCGGCGAGCGAAGAGCCCCAGACTGAAAGAATCCCCAAGCCAACGAACGTGTCGTGACCAACGGATCCATCTCCATCCGCTGTTCCGGCTGCGATGTCGACAGTCACACCGGCAGTGGCATTCACATAAGAAGCTCGCGTTAGGGTTGCGCCCAAGGGATTCACAGCGCTCAGAATGGTGTCGTTGCCACCCCGGCCCTCGAACTCGTTGAACCCGATCGGCGTACCGGGCGTACCGGTGACCCCGGCGAAACCGGTCGCATTGAATGTGTCCGCAAAATCACTGCCGACCACGCTTTCGATCGCAACGAGCGTATCGGTACCCACTCCCGGCCCGGATGCCGTTCCGGCCGCAAGGTTCACGGAGATCCCGTCCGTGGCATCGGTATAGACAGCGCGGTCGAAAGCGGCCCCGCCATCGAGCAGATCGTTGCCGCCGAATCCCTGAAGCCGATCATTTCCCGCAAGGCCGGAAATTACATCCGCTTGACTCGTTCCGAGCAGCACATCCGAGCCCGAGGTGCCGTTAGTAGCGCTAGGAAAGATGAAATCGCTCTGCTGGAGGCTTGTTACACCTATCAGCGTCAGAGTATTTCCGCTTCCGACATCGATGATGGTGTTGCCGCCGCTCACCGTTGCCTTCGATTGAACATCTGCGAGCGTGAACAGACCTGACAACGCTGTCAGATCGATCGTGTCGCCTTGGGTACGGTTAAAGTCCGTGATGGTGTCTGCTCCGTCACCATCGGCGTAGACAAAGGTGTCGGCGCCGTTCCCGCCGGTCAAGGTATCGGCGCCACCGCGGCCGTCGATCCGATCATTGCCGTCCCTGCCGTCGAGCGCATTGGCATTGGCATCGCCGAGAATGACGTCAGCGAAAGCTGAACCGCGGACGGCATTCACGCCGGTGAACGTGTCTGTCCCGACACCTGCGAGGTCACCGGAGGCTGTCCCGTGGGAGTTGCCGGCCGCGAGGTCGACGGTCACCCCATCGAGAGCATTGTAGAATGCGATGCGGCTATTGCCGTTGCCGGTGATCGTGTCATTGCCGGCCATTCCCTCAAACTCGTTGAGGGTACCGAAATCGCCGGCATTTGCACCGGAGACGCCGAAATTGGTCGCGACATAAGTATCGGCGAAGCCGGTTCCGCGGATCGCTTCGATGGATCGGAGGGTATCCGTTCCGATAGCAGCGTCGCCGGTCACCACGCCCGAAGCCATATCGATTTGAATACCCGAGGCCAAACTATCGTTGTTGTAGAAGGCCCTGTCGAAACCAGTTTTACCGTCGATGAAGTCATTGCCGCCGCGACCGGCAAATTCCTCCGAAGTGTTGTTTGGATTGTTCGAGCCGGTGATGGTGTCGGCAAATGATGACCCCGATACCGAGCCGACTCCCGAGAAAGTGTCGGTGCCTACGGACCCATCACCGGTTACGGTACCCGACGCGCCGCTGGTGGTGCTGGTCCAGCCGTTGAGCGCGAAAGTGATCGTCACGGGGCCGGTTGCATTGGTGTAGATCAGACGGGTGTTGCCGTTGCCGGTGATGATGTCGTTACCGCCCATTCCCTCGAATTGATTGAAGGCGCCATTGTTGCCGACATTGGCATAGGGAAGCCCGGTAGTGGGATCGATCGCGCCGGTAACGGCGAAATTAGTCGCGTCATAAGTGTCGGTAAAATTGGTGCCCTGAATGCCTTCTATTGAACGCAAGGTGTCGGTGCCGCTCGAGGCATCCCCGATCACAGTTCCAGCTGCAAGGTGAACGCTGATCCCACCCGTCGTGAAAGTCAGGTTGGCATATTGCGCCGTGTCAAAGCCGTCTTTTCCGTCGATAGAATCGTCGCCGGCAAGGCCTATGAAGTTCTCGTTGGCGCCGCTTCCCGAAAAGGTGTCGGCAAACATCGAGCCCATGACGGCGTTGACGCCGGTGAATGTATCGGTACCCACGGAGGCATCGCCGGTCGCTCTGCCCGCGAGGAAATCGACCGTCACGCCGTCGGTTGATTGCGTATATTGGAGTCGGGTGTTGCCGTTGCCGATGATGTTATCGTTGCCGCCCATGCCTTCGAAATTGTTGAAGGTGCCGCTCGATCCGGCATTGGTGCTGGTGCCGCTGAAACCAGTGGCATCGTAACTATCGGCGAAGTTGGTGCCGCGGACGGCTTCCGCTGAACGCAGCGTATCGGTCCCGATCGTCGCATCGCCAGTGACGGTACCGGCCGCAAGATTGACGATTATCCCCGTGGTGGTGGCGGCGTCGTTGTTATAGACGGCAAAATCGTAGCCGCCGCGGCCATCGATCAGATCGTTGCCGGCACGAGCGTCATATTGCTCGAAAGTACCGTTCGGATTGTCGCTGCCCTGCAGCGTGTCTCCAAATGCCGACCCAATGACCGAATTGACATTGGTGAAGGTGTCATTGCCAACTGATGCATCGCCGTTCGCCGTGCCCGCGGCAAAATCAACGACCACTGCCGCTGTGGCACTGATATAGGAAATGCGGGTCAGAATCTCGCCGGAAGGATTGACCGTGCCGGCGATGATGTCGTCTCCCCCCATGCCTTCGAAGCTGTTCAAGCCAATTGGCGTGCCAGGCACCCCGGAATTGCCGCTGAAGCCGACCGCCGAGTAGTGATCGGCAAAGTTGCTGCCCTGGATGGCTTCGATGCCGACTAAAGTGTCGGTGCCGACACCCGGACCCGTCACAGTTCCTGCCGTCAGATCGGCGGTGATGCCCCCGGTCGCGTCGACATAGACCGCTCGATCAACGCCCGACAAACCGTTGAATATGTCATTACCGCCGAAGCCCTGGAATGCATCGTTCCCGGCGGTCCCTGTCAGGGTGTTGTCGTCAGCGTCGCCGAGAATGGCATCGGGCACGCCGACAGAATAGACGACCGCGCCGCTGGTCGCGGTATTACCGGCCGCATCGCTCACCCGTGCGGTCAGGGAGTTCGGACCATTGTTGAGCGTGACCGTGGTGCTCCAGCTGCCGTTGCCCTGCACGATGGCGGTGCCGATGGTCGTGGTGCCGTCCAGGATGGTGACTGTGGCCCCGGCATCGGCGACGCCCACCGTGCCGGTGATGGTCTGGCTGGCCTGGTTGACTGGCCCGCCCGCACTGGTGATGGCGACCGTCGGTGCCGTCGTGTCGAGGGTGAAGCTCAGCGCCGCGCTCGTCGAACTGTTGCCGGCGGCATCGCTGAACTGCGCCGTGACCTGCTTGGCGCCATCGGCTCCGAGATCGCCGGCCGTCACAGTCAGGCTGACGCTGCTTGCCGTCACGTCGGCGGCCGTGATCACATGCGTGACCGGGTGCGCCAGCGGCGCGCCACCCAGCAACAGCTGCACCGTATCGCCAATGGCGGCCGTAGGGTTCAGCGCCACCGTGAAGCTCGGCGAGGTCGCCGAAGTGATGTTGTCGGTACTGGAACTGCCGCTGTCCGAGCCGGCCGTCAGGTCTGGCGTGCCGCCGCTCGGTGCGGTCGTGTCCAGCGTGAAGCTCAGCGAGGCCGAACCGGTGTTGCCGAAGATGTCGGTCTGGCTCGCGACAATGGTGTGCAATCCGTCGGCCAGCCCGCTCGGCGTAAACGACCACGCGCCTTGCGCATCGGTGGTCACCGTCGTCGCGATCGGACTGCCGTCGATGGTGAAGTGCACCACGGTGTTGGCAAGGCCGGTGCCGCTCAGTGCCGGATTGGCGGTGACGTGGTCGGTGACTGAGCTGCCGGTGTCGGCGACCAGGACCTCGGTCACGGTCGGGCCGGTGGTGCTGAGCGTGTAGACCACCGCGCCGCTGGTTGCGATGTTGCCGGCCGCATCGCTCACCCGTGCGGTCAGGGAGTTCGGACCATTGTTGAGCGTGACCGTGGTGCTCCAACTGCCGTTGCCCTGCACGATGGCGGTGCCGATCGTCGTGGTGCCGTCCAGGATGGTGACTGTCGCGCCGGCATCGGCGACGCCCACCGTGCCGGTGATGGTCTGGCTGGCCTGGTTGACTGGCCCGCCCGCACTGGTGATGGCGACCGTCGGTGCCGTCGTGTCGAGGGTGAAGCTCAGCGCCGCGCTCGTCGAACTGTTGCCGGCGGCATCGCTGAACTGCGCCGTGACCTGCTTGGCGCCATCGGCTCCGAGATCGCCGGCCGTCACAGTCAGGCTGACGCTGCTTGCCGTCACGTCGGCGGCCGTGATCACATGCGTGACCGGGTGCGCCAGCGGCGCGCCACCCAGCAACAGCTGCACCGTATCGCCAATGGCGGCCGTAGGGTTCAGCGCCACCGTGAAGCTCGGCGAGGTCGCCGAAGTGATGTTGTCGGTACTGGAACTGCCGCTGTCCGAGCCGGCCGTCAGGTCTGGCGTGCCGCCGCTCGGTGCGGTCGTGTCCAGCGTGAAGCTCAGCGAGGCCGAACCGGTGTTGCCGAAGATGTCGGTCTGGCTCGCGACAATGGTGTGCAATCCGTCGGCCAGCCCGCTCGGCGTAAACGACCACGCGCCTTGCGCATCGGTGGTCACCGTCGTCGCGATCGGACTGCCGTCGATGGTGAAGTGCACCACGGTGTTGGCAAGGCCGGTGCCGCTCAGTGCCGGATTGGCGGTGACGTGGTCGGTGACTGAGCTGCCGGTGTCGGCGACCAGGACCTCGGTCACGGTCGGGCCGGTGGTGCTGAGCGTGTAGACCACCGCGCCGCTGGTTGCGATGTTGCCGGCCGCATCGCTCACCCGTGCGGTCAGGGAGTTCGGACCATTGTTGAGCGTGACCGTGGTGCTCCAACTGCCGTTGCCCTGCACGATGGCGGTGCCGATCGTCGTGGTGCCGTCCAGGATGGTGACTGTCGCGCCGGCATCGGCGACGCCCACCGTGCCGGTGATGGTCTGGCTGGCCTGGTTGACTGGCCCGCCCGCACTGGTGATGGCGACCGTCGGTGCCGTCGTGTCGAGGGTGAAAACAATGGGCACGCTCGTGGCAACGTTGGTACCAGGGTCCAAAGCGACGATGCTGTGGTCGCCATCACCTGCCAGAGTGACTGCCAGGCTCCAAACGCCGCCAGAGCCAACGGTCACCGTTCCAATTTGGGTGGTGACACCGTTGTAGGTATCGAACAGCGTCACTGTCGTTCCAACGAGGGTCGCATCGACAGTTCCGCTGATAGTTTGACCTGCTTGATTGGTTGGGCCGCCTGCATTGCTGATAGTTAAAGGTGCCAACGAAACCAGGGCGACAACTTGCGTTGTATCCAAAACGGGGACGAGCGGTTTCGATGCGGACGCAGAACTCCCCGTGATGGGAGCGAGGGTCACAAAAACTGGAGTGATCGATCCGCTGCCCGCTTGGCCCTTCACGTCGTCTGCAACGACGGTAGTCGCGGCTTCGGTGGGCGAGGGTGGGGGACTCCCAGCGAACTTCTGCAGCGACTTTGTATCGGCATCTCCTCGCTTGCCGTCGCTAGGTGCCGGAGTGTTTGGTGCGATCTGTTTCCCGATATCGTAGGTCGCCAACACCTGCTGGAAAGCGCTGAATTCCTGCGCAACTTGGGTCGGGCTCTTACTAACGGCTTGCGTGATCACCTCGAAATTGGCGGTTGGCGTGATGGTCAGCGATGGCCCATCGCTGGTCACGATCCCGATTGGATCCCCCGCGGTACAGGCGCCTTGGAGTAAGTTCGTCGGGACGCACTTGAAGACCTGTACTGAATGAACCTGACCGTCATGCTGATCGGCAACGGAGACCGAAACCTGTCCATCCACTGCATCGACACTAAGAAGGACTGCCGTACCGCGAATTCCGATCACGGCGGTAGGCGTCGCGACCTGCATGTCACCTGTTTTGGCAACCTGGCCAGCGACAAAACTGGCCGCCCCCTGGACAAGTGTGAACAGCGAATGGTTCGAGCCGCTTGTCAGACTAACTAAAGTACCATTCGCATTACTCTGACCTTCGTACCCCAATTCGTTCAACATGAAGCGAGCGTTGGCACTTAGGTTGAACGTCGAGCCGTCGATCAGAACCAGACCGATGGTGGAACCACTGCCAGTCTGCACGACGTCGTTCTGATAGACGACATCCCCATTGTTCGCCGCGATAGTAACGCCATTGCGAACGATGCTGGCGCTTCCCGTTATGGTGGCGACATGGCCAATCACCTTTCCTGCAGCACCATTTCCTCCGACTTGTGCAAAGGTTTGATGGCCGGTGAGTGCTTCAACGACTCTCGAATCGAGCAACGCACCGTCCGCTGCGCTCAGCGGCGAGCGCTTCTCACCAAGAAAGTAATTAGGGATCGTGATCCGATGATTAGGATCGGAAATGATGAGATCATGGCCCGAACGTGCGTATTCGCCCGAAAACAGAAGATGCGCGTCCGGAATGATGATTGCATTAGCTGGGCCGGGCTCAGGGAAGTTAAAGGGCTCCCCAACGAACTCAGATCCCGAACTATGCAATTTTTGGCTTAATGGGGTATTCAAATCGACGCCCCAATGAAAAATTGGCAATTAATTAATTTAATGTTAATAGCATTTCACAAATTAACTTAAAAGAGCTTTTGCGGGCGATGCCGGGATACATTAGGAGCCTATATTCGTGCGACCCGCGATGACGGCGCTGGGATTTAAACGAGAGCGGTGGCACCTGCGCGGAGGGGCAACTCGCATGGTACGATCAAGCGCGTTTCCTCGGCTGGACCTGTTCGAGGTGCGCCGTCAGCTTGTCCAAGCACGCAACCGGCATTCCGACAACCGCTCTATGGTAAGGCGCGTCAACGGTCTGCTATGCCGCATTTATCACCTGGATGCGGTCGAACCCCGCCAGGGTGAGCGAATCCGTAAAGCTGTTCAAATTGCGCTTCGAGGCATATCCGAAGGCTAATTCGTCTAAGTCCCCGAACCGAGAGGGGACTGCTGCCCAAGCCTGTTCTTCAGCCTATTGGAAGCAACACCCCAGAACATGGCGCATTGCGCGACGGTGTCATTGACGCGTACTTCAAGACTGAGAAATGCTGCGCAGTTTGTGCATTGCGGCGTGGATCTCCGTGCATCCCCGCTTGCGGGCTAGTTGCGCGGTGGATGTCGGTTGGTCGCTGTTAGCTCTTTCCGCCATGTTGAAGCTGGGCTGACGGTTACACGCCCGATTAGCCTCAATCAGGATCTGAGCGATGGAGACAGCCGCGCCATGGCCGATTGTTCTTCGGTCAGGCGCCTCTCAATATACTGCCGTTCAACCTCGGTTAGCGTCGTTTGGAGCAGGCGTACATTCCGCTCAACGTTCTTCTGATAAGTGCGCAAACCGACAAATTTCGCGTCGATCATCTTTCGCCCCGACGGGAGTGGCTAACAATATTGAAAATATTCCCTGAAGAGACTGCAGTTAAATAATTGTATTAAATTTTGTCAAGTTGAATGGCAGATAATTTAAGGTCAAGACGGGGTATGGCCCCCGCACCGATTGGCTGGTTAAGATTTTTGGTGATGGCGGCGCGGCCGGGTTTAAGGTCCACTGCTTTTGACGACGCGATGGCGGACGGCCTGTCGCGCCTCGTGGGACCGGCCAGCTATTCCCAACGACCGCTCAGCGCGAGCCGCTCGAATAATGCGCGCGTCTGCCTGTCGGGTGCTGTTCTGGCCAACTGCGAACAATACCCTGCCTCCGCTTGGAACTTCTCAAGCCGAGCAATTAGTTCTTCCATCTCTTCCGTTCCGCTCCCGCACCTTGCAGGGGGACATTTAGCGGAACTCCGCGGGCCTGACATCTGTGAAATTTCCCAGGGTCCTAGCTCTACGGACCCAGCCGCGGCCGGCTCTCTGCGCGGATAAAAATATAACGGAGGTCACCTGGATCACAAGCAACGTCGGTCCGGTAGCATGAAAGAGACCACCTAATCGGGAGCGATTCTTTCGAGCGAAACAATGAACCTTGCGGAAGACGTTAAATATTTACAGAATACCGCAGCCACTACGGCGAATGAGTTCGAGCCAAGCGAACGGGCGAGCGATCATGAATGTTTATCGGGCTTCGATCGATTCAGACAACCTCAAGAAGCTGTCGATCGTCCAGCCCTGGAAGATGGTCGAGGCCGTCGCACTGGATTGGGCTGTCATTGCCTCCGCAATCGCCCTCAGCAGCTATTTTGGCGTGGTTTGGTTTTACCTCCTGGCGGTCGCAGTGATTGCGGGGCGCATGCATGGGTTGGGTGTTTTGACACATGAAGCAGCGCATTTCCGTTTTCTCAAGAGCCGAAAAACGGCCGATGCCATAGCCGATGTATTCTTCGCTTGGCCAATGCTAGCGACCGTAGAAGGCTATCGTCAGAATCACCTAGCGCATCACCAGCACACCAACACCGACAGAGACCCCGACTGGGCGGCCAAGCTCGGAACGACAGCCTTTACGTTCCCGCAGAGAGCTTGGGTAATGTCCTTGAACCTCCTAGGCTACCTTGTCGCTGTTAGCTCTCTGCGCGATTTGGCCCACATCTTGCCCAGAGTTGCGGCAACTAAGCAAACAGCTCGCTATAGATTGCTGCGTTTGGGATTCTATCTGGGTGCCGCGACGCTGATAAGCATGCTTGGTATCTGGAAGGGATTCCTGCTCTTCTGGGTTGTGCCTTACATGACACTGTTCCTCTTGTTCCTTTATATCCGCAGCGTCGCAGAGCATTTCGGCAGCATGGACTATGAAGAAGAACTCGGCAGCACACGCACCGTTATCCCCTATTGGTGGGAGCGGCTTTTCTTCGCTCCTCACAACGTCAACTATCACCTCGAGCATCATCTCTTTCCGGGCGTACCATTCTACAATCTGCCGAAGCTTAGTGCCGCGCTGATGCGAGACGAGACCTACCGCGCCAACGCGCATATCACCCACGGCTACTCGACTGGCTTATTGCGGGAGTGTCTAGGTACACCGGGTGAAATGGCCGAGATCATCAATACGTTGCGCCTCCGCGCTTCGAAACTCAAAACCAAGGGCGCCAACGAGATTCAAGCTGATCGATGACATCTTGTTTGAGCTGCTCGGTTGGACGAAAGAGGACATTGAGGTTGAAGAACGGGTCCAAGAGGACAAACTCGCGGAAGATCCTTGCGACGGTGCGCTGCTCGTCCTCCGACCCAGGCCGGATCACCACCCGAATGCGGGAGATCCAGGTTCGGGATTGAGCTGACCCTTCTTGTGATCCGATCTAACATCCGCGGAAGTACTCCTGGAGCCATTCGGTCAGCTCTCCTTCGACGTCGAACTGGAACGGCTGCGTCACCGACCGCGACCAAAACTACAGCGTCTCCGACGCCGTTCCGTCAGCGCTGGCTACCCAGTTTGTGGCTGATCAGGACCTGAATTGTCCGGCGGCTAAGCTGCTGCCGCTGACCAGCACCTTCTCGACGGACAAGAGCACCATCGACGCGATGACCGCGAACGGAGGCACCAACCAGACCATCGGACTGCAGTGGGGCTGGCTCTCGCTACTGCGGCAGTCGCCACTGGACGCGCAGATCGAGGACGTCAATAACGTCTATCAGCATGTGATCGTGCTGTTCACCGGCGGCCAGAACACGGTCAACCGTTAGAATGGTGACGGAACCATGAACTCGTCGTCGACCGAGCACGGCAGGATCGATACGCGGATGAAGCTGCTGTGCGACGCGGTCATGAGCAAGAATACCACGATCTACGCCGTCCAGCTCGACGACGGCACGGGCGTGTCCCCCGTGCTGCCGGTCTGCGCGAGCGGCTCGTCCAACTTCTTCATGCTGTCCAAGCCGAGCGAGATCGACACCGCCTTCACCCAGATCGGCACCTCGTTGTGGTGGCGCAGCCGCATAGTCCTAGCGTTACCCGCTACCATCTTGCTTGCAGCGTTTAGTAAGGCAGGTCGGCTTCTGGGCCCTGTCTGACCTTCGGTCATGGTTCCTGCAGCTTTTGGCCCAAAGGCGACCTTCAAGACGTCCACTGATTGCGCCGCTGTTGAGGGATGAGCGGGCAGCTGGAACGCCCAAACCATGCGTCTGACGTATGAATTGCATGCCCTACACCGCAGCCGGCCCAAACCACCGCGTCAGCGCATCCTCGAGCCCGTGCTGGCTCCCGTCTCCCACCCAGGCCACGTGCCCGTCGGGCCGCACCAGAACCGCGCCCGGCGCGGTGACGCGACCGATCACCGGAAGCTCCCACGACCCGTCATGGCTGGCGTCGACGACATCGATGCGATCCGCCCAGGGCGCCGCGTCGATGCCGCCGCGCTGGCCGAAATTGAGCAGCACGCCGCGCGCGCGGTGCAGCAGCGTGAACAGGTGCAGCGTCCGTCCTTCGATCGTCAGATCGAGATCGGGCATGCGCCGGCCGAGCAGCTTGTGGCCTTCGCCGAGATCGTAAGCGATGTCGAGCCCGCTCATCATCGCGCCGAAGCGCCGGCGGGGCTCGTCCATCGCGAGCAGCTCGGCGATCGCCTCGCGCGCGGCCTTGCGGCCGTCGTCGCCGCGGCGGAGTAGGGCGATCTGCGCCCTGGTGTTTCTTAGGACGCGCGCGGCCACCGGATGGCACTCGCCGTGATAGCTGTCGAGCAGGCCGTCCGGCGCGAGGCCCTTGACCACCTGCGCCAGCTTCCAGCCGAGATTGACGGCGTCCTGCACACCCAAATTGAGGCCCTGTCCGCCGACGGAGTGATGGATATGCGCGGCATCGCCGGCGAGCAGCACGCGGCCCTTGCGATAGGATGCAGCCTGCCGTGCCGCATCGGTGAAGCGGGAGATCCACGCCGGGTTCTGCATTCCGAAGTCGGTGCCGTAGACGGCAACAAGCGCATCGCTGAGATCGCGCAAGCTCGGCTGGCCGGTCGCCGCGAGCGTTGCCTCCGTCACGACGACCAGCACGCGGCCGCTCTCGGTCTTGCTGAGGCCGTGAAAGCCGAGCGCATCGTGGCGCAGGCCGAGCTCCGGCCGCTCGCGCATCTCGACCTCGGCCATGAGGTTGCTCAGCGTCGGTGCGGAGCCGGGGAAGTCGATGCCGGCAATCTTGCGCACCAGGCTGCGGCCGCCGTCGCAGCCGACCAGATATCTTGCGCGCAAACGCGCGCCGCCGGACAGCGTGACGTCGAGGCCAGTCTCGTCCTGGGCGAACCCCGTGACCTCGCGTTCCCGGTAGATCGGGATCGCGAGTTGTTCGACCCAATCGGCCAGGATGCGCTCGATGCGGGTCTGCCGCAGCTTGAGGCCGTAAGCATGCCGTGTGGGCAGATCGCTGATGTCGAGCGGAGTCCAGGCAAAGCCGGCGAGCTGGAGGATCTCGCCTTCGCGCAGGAAGCGCTCGGCGATACCGCGCTGATCGAGCACCTCGATGGTGCGCGCGTGCAGGCCGCCGGCGCGGGTCTCGACGATCGACTGATCGGGGCGCCGCTCGACCACGGCAACGTCGACATCGGCGAGCGCGAGCTCGGCGGCCAGCATCAGCCCGGTCGGGCCGCCGCCGGCGATCACGACGGCATGGTCTCTCGGCGTTTGCCTCGCAGCGTCGGCGCCCTGGGCGCTGCGGCGTGAACGGGACGTCGGAAGCAGGACAGGCATGTTGACCCCCTCGATGGGTTTGGTTGGGTCGGGGGTTCTACGGCAGGAGCGGGGACTTGAAGCAAGCCCGTTGCGCACCACATATTGAGCTGGAAGGAGAGGCTTTCTCTTCCGCGGTCGCCGCGTCGACACGTCGGGCAAAACACCGCCATAGTGCATCATCGAAAAGATTGGTTCAGCCCGCACGGACACCATCCGCTGCGGGTTTCTTATTGGCCTGTGGTCAGTGAATGCCTGCGGTTCGCTGCAGGATGTCGGCGAGTTCCTCGAACGAGAACGGTTTCCTGATCATCGGCAGACCGCCGCGCCGGGGCTCGCGCCCCGACAATTGCAGCATCTTCAGCTCGGGGCGGAGGCGCCGCGCCAGCTCGGCCAGTTCATGACCGTCCATGCCGGGCATGTTGATGTCGGTGATGAGGACGGAAATGTCGCGATTTTCCTCGAGCCGCTCCAGTGCATCCGGGCCGCTTTTGGCGCTGATCACCTGGCAGCCGAGATCCTCGAGCATGGCCACGATCGTCTCGAGGACGGGCGGATCGTCGTCAACAACCAGCACAGTGTGACTCATCAACGTTCCTTCCAGCGACCTCAACGCGCCTCTCGTCGGGTAAGTTCCGGCGCGCCTAATCGTCCTTCGACGCCGGGCCTGGTCGGAAGGTCAATCGTGCCGCCTTCGCCCTGCACGAGGTCGCGACCGCCGTCGGCGCTCTCTCCGGGCTCTGCGATGACGGCCTGTTCCGAGGCGCGCTCCTTGTCGCTCCGCGGCTTCGTTTCGCTGCGCGGCTTGGCGTCGCTGCGCGGCTTGCGATCTGTCCTGGGTGTCATGACGGTCCTCCGACCGACCAACTTCGGCGCGGCGCATTGGTTCGTTTGACATGTCGGGCAAAACACCGGCAGAATGACATCATCGAGACGAGTTTGATTGACCCGCGCGGATATCATCCGCCGCGGGTCTTTTCGTCTCGGTTGCAGAATCGGACGGTGGCCGCGCATCCAGCCACGCACTCGTCAAACCTGGAGCGCCGATCGGCGCGCCGCCGTCCGAACCATTGCTGGCCGTGCACACGCGAACGTGCCGGCCCGCGCCGCTGCGGTCTCCGGAAGACACGGAGGTAGGGTTGGCGCCCGAAGCGATCGCGCTTCACTAAGGTCGATCTGCCGCGCATTTTTCTTTGCATGGAGGGATGAGCCGGACAAGCTGATGGGATATTGCGTGGCGCTGTATTTCGCGAAGCTCCTGGTCTGGGACAAAGTCCTGGGTTTGGGCATCCACGGATGCTCTGGCCGGGTTTGCGGCGATCACGGCAAATTTGGTCGTCTCCTTTTACTTCGCCAAGCGCGGCTTCGAGAATGTTGCGAGGATCATCAGGCGGTGAAGATTCAAGACGACGAGATTCGGGCGATCGTTGCGCAGACATTGGCCGAGCAGCAAAGGGTTCAGCAGGAGAGCGTCGATGCGATCGTATTGAAGGCGGTGGCATCAGTCCTGGCCTCGTACGGGATCGAACACGATGACCGGAAAGAGCTCCGAGCCGACTTCCAGCATCTGCGGCGCTGGCGAAAGAGCGTGGAACAGGCGCAGAGCTATACCTTCAAGGCTGTGATCACGGTCATCGCCACCGGCTTGATGGGTGCCGTCTGGCTCGGCGTCAAGGTCGTGCTGGGTAAGTGAGGCTCCGGCCATGTCGCCGTGCGACGGAGCGAATTTGTCTCTCGTCGATGGATACGTCATGTACGGAATTCGTTTGTCGATGCGTCTAATGACGACGTTGCCGACACCTTGGCCGATCTGCATCGGCTGACGTTTTTCGATGCTGCGGCAATGCCCCAGTCCGACCTTGGAGCGTGGTGGCTGGCCTATCGCGGCAATGATGCAGTCGCCTTTGCCGGTGTCGTGCCGTCGACGCATGCCCGAAATAGCGGCTACTTCTCCAGAGTCGGAGTCTTGCGGCGGCATTGGGGGCACGGCCTTCAAGTCAGGCTGATGCGAGCGATCGAGGCGAGGGGACGCCGCACTGGATGGGACAGTGTTGTTTCGGATACAACGGACAATCCCGTGTCTGCCAATAACTTTATTCAGGCAGGCTATCGGCTTTATGAGCCCGAAACGCCTTGGGCCTGGTCGCATACGCTTTACTGGCGAAAATGGCTGCGCTGAGTGGTGGGGTGCGTTTCCCGTGATGCGGAACATGGCCTGCAATGGCTCATCAGAAGTGCGGCGCAGCCTGTGCGCAGGATAGCGAGAAGTCCGGCAGCCCGATGGCTGCCGGGCTTCTTTTGCGTCTATACGCAATGCAAGTGAGACACTTGCGAAGTTGGCGGCGGCGGGCTTTAAGTTTGCCGTTGCAGGAAATTCGGCGGCCATAAGCCGATGTAAGGGAGCGCCATCGATGCCGACCAAACCTCAATTGCCGGAACGTTCGCAGCGGGCGACGGGAGGGCCGAGTGCGCTCGAAGGTCTCTTGGTCATCGATTTCACGCGTGTCGTCGCCGGACCGGCCTGCACGCAGACGCTTGCCGATTTTGGCGCGGATGTCATCAAGATCGAGAATCCCGACGGCGGCGACGACACGCGCGCCTATGAGCACGCGGAAATCGGCGGCGAGAGCGCCGCCTATCTCAGCCTGAACCGCAACAAGCGCGGCATTGCGCTCGACCTTTCCGTGCCGGAAGCCCGCGAGATCGCGCTGGATCTGATCCGCAAGGCGGACGTCGTCGTGGAGAATTTCTCGAGCGGGGTCATGAAGAAGTTCGGACTCGACTATGAGTCAGTCGCGCAACTCAATCCACGGCTGGTCTATTGCTCGATCTCCGCCTACGGCCGCTCCGGACCGTTCGCCTCGCGTCCCGGCTTCGATCCCATCACGCAGGCGGAGAGCGGCTTCATGTCGCTCAACGGATTCGCCGACGGCCCGGCGGTTCGCACCGGCCCGCCCATCGTGGACATGGCGACGGGGATGTCCGCCTGTAACGCCATCCTGCTGGCGCTGCTCGCGCGCGACAGGCTCGGCCGCGGACAACATGTCGAAGTCGCTCTGTTCGACGTCGCGATGGGAATGACAGGCTTCTACGGCATGGCCTATCTCATCAACGGCGAAAATCCCGGCCGGTTCGGCAATTCGCCCAGCGGGTCTCCAACCGTCGGCGTCTATGAGGCCTCCGATGGGCCACTGTATATGGCTTGCGCCAATGATCGGCTCTATCGTCGGCTCGTGGTCGAGGTGCTGAACCGGCCAGATCTCATCACCGATCCCAAGTTTGCCACGCGCAAGGCTCGTTCCGAGAACAAGGAGCTCTTGCGCGCAGCCATCGCCGAGGTCTTCGCCAGCGATACGCTCGAGAACTGGATGGCGAAGATGAAGCAGGCCAATATTCCGGTCGGGTATCTCCGGACGGTCGAGGAGGGCTTCAATGCGCCCGAGGCTCGCGAGCGCCAGCGCTTGAACCGGATTCGGCATCCGACAGCGGAATGGGTGCCCAACATCGAGCCGCCGATTAGCATGAGCCTGACCGGCACAGTCGATCCCGTTGCTGCCCCGCTGTTAGGGGAGCATACCGAGGACGTCTTGCGCACTGTTCTCGGCTGTGACGAGCGCCGGATCGCCGAATTTGCCCAGAAGGGAGTCTTTGGCGCGAGCAAACCCTCGACGGGCTAGGCCCGCACGGTCGGTCCCCATGGCACCAGCCTCCGGCTTGCGGGCCGGTGCCGGCTGCATGGCTTGATTTGGCGATAGGGCGGCCGCATAAATATGTGAAAGCGAGGGACACAAATGGCGCCTGGTCGAAAGCCGAGCATGGATCAGCCGACCGGCCCGGAAGCCGGCGAGCGCGCCCACGCGGAAATGATCGCGAAGGCCGGGGCTCTCGTGCCGCGTCTACGCGAGCGGGCGGCGAGGACGGAGGAGCTGCGGCATCTCCCGCCGGAAACCGAAAGGGATCTCCACGATGCCGGGCTGTTCCGAATGCTGCAACCGGCACGGATTGGTGGCGCGGAGCTTGACTATGTCGCGCTCGTCGACTGCGCCGAGCTGCTCGGAGAAGCGGATGCGTCGGTCGCCTGGAATCTTGCCAATCTGGCGAGCCATCACTGGATGCTCGGCATGTTCGAAGAGAAGGCGCAGGATCTGGTCTGGGGCCGTGATCCGGACGTGCTGATTGCATCCTCGTTCATTTTTCCCGCCGGACGCGCCACGCGGGTGGAGGGCGGATACCAGCTGCGCGGCAGCTGGCCGTTCTCTTCCGGCGTTGCCTCGTGTGAGTGGAACATGCTGGCAAGCGTTGTGTACTCCGAAGACGAGGCGGACGGCATCGAGTATCGAATCTTTCTGCTGCCCAAGGGCGACTACAACGTGCTCGACACCTGGAATGTTGCGGGATTGCGCGGGACGGGGTCTTGCGACGTGGAGGTCAGGGACGCCTTCGTGGCCGACTATATGACGGTCGCTGTCGGCGATCTCGCCGGCGGCCCGACACCGGGAAGCAGGGTTAATCCGAATCCGCTGTATGCGCTGCCTGTGTTCTCGTTGTTCCCATACGTCCTCTCGGGCGTTGCGCTGGGGAATGCGCAGGCATGCCTCGACGATTACATCGAGGTCGCACGTCATCGTATTTCGACTTACAACCGCGCCAAGCTGAGCGATTTTCAGAGCACCCAGATCAAGATCGCGGACGCCTCGGCGAAGATCGACGCCGCACGCCTGATCATGCGGTCGGCATGCCTCGATGCCATGGAGGACGCGCGGCGCGGTCACATCCCTGATATGGCGACCAAGACCCGATATCGGCGCGATGGCTCCTTTTCTGTGAACTTGTGCACGGACTCGGTCTCGATGCTTTTTGCCGCGAGCGGGGCGCGCGGCCTGTTCACGAGCGGCGTGTTGCAGCGCCAGTTCCGCGATGCGCACGCGATCAACTCGCATCTCGCCTTCAACTTCGATGCGGCCGGAACCAATTATGGACGTGTGGCGCTGGGCCTGCCGTCCGAGAATCTCACGCTGTGAGGCCGGCCGATGAATGATCAGCCGCAGCAGCCCCGCGTTCCCGATCCCGCCAACGAGTTCGCGAGCGACAGCTCGTCGATCGATCCTCGCGACTTTCGCAATGCGCTCGGAACCTTTGCAACGGGCGTAACGATCATCACCGCCGCGGCGCCTGACGGCAAGCCCTACGGCTTGACCTGCAATTCGTTCGCCTCCGTCTCGCTGAATCCTCCGCTGGTGCTGTGGAGTCTCGTCGTCTATTCCTCGAGCCTGACCATCTTCCAGAACGCGAGCCATTTCACGGTCAACGTGCTTGGCGCTTCACAGCAGGCTCTTGCGAGCAAATTCGCCAAGTCCTCGGACGACAAGTTCACTGGCGTGGACTGGACGCCGGGCCTCGGCGGGGCGCCGGTGCTTGCCGAAGGCGTCGCCAACTTTCAATGCCGGTCCGTGAATCGCTATTATGGCGGTGACCACGTGATCTTTCTCGGCGCGGTCGAGGCCTATACCTACAACACGACCGAGCCGCTGCTCTTCGCGCGGGGGGCATTCGGCCGATTTCTCGCGGACGACGAGCGGAAGAAGTCACCCTAGTCGGCTTCGGGTCGCACTCAACAGCTTAGCGCTTTGTTGCTGAAAGCTTGTAAATCTCCAGCGCGTCCGCTTCCGCGCCGTGCGCGGCCTTGGCCAGCCGGAAAAGTTGTCCCGCAAGCGAAGCCATCGGCACCGGCGTCGACGTCGCCTGTGCGACGTCGGCAACCGTATCGAGATCCTTGAGCATCGTGGCAATGTGACCAAGCGGTGGTGAGTGAATGCCTTGCAACATCCTCGGCACGAACAGCTGAAGCGGAATGGAGTCAGCGAAGCCGCCGGCGAGCGCTTCGGGCAGGCGATTGGCATCAATCCCGGCGTTGACGGCGAGGCGCGAGGCTTCTGCCAGCACGGCCATCGCGCATCCGACGATCACCTGGTTGCAGAGCTTGGTGGTCTGGCCGGCGCCGGTCGGGCCCATGTGGGTGAGCCTGCGCGCCATGGCCAGCACGTAGGGCCGGACTCGCTCGATATCGTCTGCTTCTCCGCCGGCCATAATCGCGAGCGAGCCTTCCTCGGCGCCCTTCGTCCCGCCGGAAACCGGCGCATCGATCCAGCCCGCACCATTGGCGTCCTTCAGTCGCTTCGCGAGCTGGCGCGCGGCGTCCGGATGTATCGACGAGAAATCGACGACCAGCTTGCCTGCGCCGGGCGCCGCTGCCAGCCCTTCCGGCCCGAAGATCACCTCCTCGACGGCCGTTGCATCCGTCACGCACATGAAGGCGATATCCGAGTTTACCAGGAGATCGCGAGGCGTGGCTGCGCGCTGGGCACCGGCTTCGACGAGCGGAGCCACCTTGCCCTCCGAGCGGTTCCAGACCGTCACCTGATAGCCGGCCTTGAGCAAGCGCCGGGCCATCGGTGTTCCCATCAACCCGAGGCCGAGATAGCCAAGCCTCGCGGCGCCGGGCGAGTTTGTCCTGCTCGCATCAGCCATAGGTTGCCTCCTTCTGTCGCAGCGCGACGCCGGCCTATCATACATTGCGCGTCGGATGGCAGAACCGCCCGGCTCGCATGGCTTGCCTGAATGTTTGAACCATGAAACATTTGAGCCGGTCGGGTTGAGTGGCGCCCATCGGCGCCGGAGCAGCGGAGTGGGCACGATGCGAACCGTTTCGAAGTGGATCCTGGCTTTGGGGGCGGCGGCCGCCGCGAGCGCGGGGGTTAGCCCGTCATGGGCGCAACAGACGATCCGCGTCGGCTGGACCATCCCAGCCGAGGAATCCAAGTACTGGATGATGCGCCGCCCGGCTGAATTTCCCAATATCGGCAAGGCCTACAACATCGAATGGACCCAATTCCAGGGCACCGCGCCGATGACGCAGGCCTTGGCAGCCGGCGCGCTGGACTGCGCGACGCAGGCACCGCTGTCGCTTGCCAACGGCGTGGTCGGCGGCAATCTCAAAGCCTACATCGTGGCGCAGCACGTGTTCGAGAAACCCGGCGGTTTCTCGGTCTATTGGGCTGTCAAGGATGACTCGCCCATCAAAGCCATCGCCGATCTCAAGGGCAAGACGGTCGGCATTTCCGTGATCGGCGGCGGGACCCAGGGTCCGTTCAATCTGCTCCTGAAGCAGAATGGCGTCGATCCAGCCAAGGATATCAAGCTGGTCGAGGTCGGTTTCGCGGTCTCCGAGGACGCACTGCGCCAGGGCCGCGTCGATGCGGTCAACATGAACCAGCCGTTTGCCGCGCGCGCGGAGGCAAAGGGCGGCACGAGGAAGCTCTTCGCTCTGTCGGAGGCCATGCCGAACATCGTGCATATTCTGGAAGCCTGCCGCGCCGATTTCGTCGACAAGAACCCTGAATTGGTCAAGACGTATGTTCGCGACATCACCTCGGGCATGAAGAAGGCGCTGGCGAACCGCGAGGAGACTCTCAAGGTCGTCAACGAAGTGCTGAAGGCGCCTATTCCGGTGCTCGAGACCTACCTGCTCAAGGACAATGATTTCGGCCGTGATCCAGGCGCGGCGCCGAACTTCCCGGCGATCCAGAAGATGCTGGATATCTACGCCGAGACCGGGATGCTGCCGAAACTGGATGTCACGCAGTTCAAGCATCCGACGATCGTCGCTCCGCTGGAGTAGGCGAACCCACGATCCGGACGGGATCTAGCCGCGTCCCGGATCCGGGATGACGCAGAATGAAGATGCACGCATGAAGAAGCTGCGATCACGAGTGACGACAGACGGCCTCGACCGGGCCCCGCATCGGGCCTTCATGCGCGCCATGGGGCTCGACGACGCAGCGATCGCGAAGCCGATGGTGGGCGTCGTCAGCATGAAGGGCGAGCAGACGCCCTGCAACATGACCCACGACTTCCAGGTGGCTGCGGCCAAAACCGGCATCGAGGAATCCGGCGGCACGCCGCGCGAATTCTCGACCGTGTCGGTTTCTGACGGCATCAGCATGAACCACGAGGGCATGAAGTTCTCGCTGTTTTCGCGTGAGCTGATCGCCGACTCGATCGAAGCTGTGGTCCATGGTCTGGCCTACGACGCGCTGATCGGATACGGCGGATGCGATAAGACGCTTCCGGGCGTGATGATGGGCATGGTCCGCTGCAACGTGCCGTCCATCTTCATCTATGGCGGCAGCTCGCTGCCGGGCCGCGTTGACGGGCGCACGCTGACGGTGCTCGATTCCTATGAGGCTGTCGGTAGCTTCATGATCGGCGAGATCGACGGCGCCACGCTCGAGCGGATCGAGCGGGCCTGCCTCCCGACGATCGGCGCGTGCGCCGGCCAGTTCACCGCGAACACGATGGGCATGGTCTCGGAGGCGATGGGGCTGACCATCCCGAACGTCTCCATGGTCCCCGGCGTCTATGCCGAACGCGCGCAGATCTCGCGACGGGCGGGACGCCTGATCATGCAGATGCTGGAACGCGGCGGGCCATTGCCGCGCGACATCGTGACGCGGAAGTCCCTCGAAAACGGCGCGGCGATCGTTGCGGCGACGGGAGGTTCGACCAACGCCGCGCTGCATCTGCCGGCAATTGCGAACGAGGCCGGCATTGCATTCACGATCGATGACGTAGGCGAGGTCTTTGCAAGGACGCCGTTGATTGGAAACCTGCGGCCGGGCGGCAAATACACGGCAAAGGATGTCTATGATATTGGCGGCGCGGCCGTGGTGATCCGCGAGCTGATCCAAAGCGGTCACATCGATGGCAGCTGCATCACCATCACCGGCCGCACGCTTGCTGAAGAATACGGCACGGCCAACGCACCGGACGGAGAGGTGGTCTACGCGGCTCGTGCACCGATCATGCCTGACGGCGGCGTGGCAGTGCTGAAGGGAAATCTCTGTCCCGATGGCGCGGTGATCAAGGTTGCCGGCCTGAAGAGCCAGTTCTTCGAAGGCGTGGCGCGCGTGTTCGAGGATGAAGAAGCCTGCGTCAAGGCGGTTCGGGATCGCACTTATGCGGCCGGCGAGGTTCTCGTCATCCGCAATGAGGGGCCGGTCGGCGGACCCGGAATGCGCGAGATGCTCGGCGTCACCGCGCTGATCTATGGGCAGGGCATGGGCGAAAAGGTGGCGCTGATCACCGATGGCCGGTTCTCCGGCGCCACCCGCGGCATGTGCATCGGCTACGTGGCCCCGGAAGCATTTGTCGGCGGTCCGCTGGCGCTCGTTCGCGACGGTGACAGGATCCGGATCGATGCCGCAAACCGGCGGATGGATGTCCTGCTCGATGAGCAGGAATTCGCCGCGCGGCGACGCGATTGGAAGCAGCGTGCGCCGCGCCATCGTGCAGGGGCACTTGCGAAATATGCGCGGCTGGTTGGGCAGGCGCCGGGCGGAGCCGTGACGCATGAAGGCCCCGCAGAATGGCCGTGGTTCGAATGACGTATCGTACGGGTGCGAAAACCGCCGCCTGTCTGGCAAGCTTCTTGCTAAGTCCGTGCCTTACGGTAAAGCGAGCGACGGGATGACGGTGGTGCCTGCGAGACCGAGCGAATGGGTGAGACCGGTGACATCAAAAGAACCGGCTTCGGCAATCATCGAGATCGATCGCGTCTCGCAAGTCTTTCAGACCTCGGCGCGCAGGGATCATGTGGCGCTTTCGGACATCTCGCTGACGATCGATGAGAGAGCCTTCGTCTCCATCCTTGGTCCGTCCGGCTGCGGCAAGTCGACACTGCTTTATATCGTCGGCGGCTTTGTCACCCCGACCAGCGGTGCGGCGAAGATGAAGGGGCAGGCGATCACAGGCCCCGGTCCAGACCGCGGGCCGGTGTTCCAGGAATTCGCGCTATTTCCCTGGAAGACCGTGCTCGGCAACGTGATGTATGGTCCCCGCCAACAGGGTGTGCGCGCTACCGAGGCGGAAGCGCAGAGCCTGGCCTTGATCGAGATGGTTGGCCTCAAGGGTTACGAGAATTTCTATCCCAAGGAGCTATCGGGTGGGATGAAGCAACGCGTGGCGCTGGCCAGGACGCTCGCTTACCATCCCGAAGTCCTGTTGATGGACGAACCGTTCGGTGCGCTCGATGCCCATACGCGGACCCGCTTGCAGAACGACCTTCTCAATATCTGGGAGCGCGATCGCAAGACAGTGCTGTTCGTCACTCATTCAGTTGACGAGGCCGTCTTTCTTTCTGACAAGGTCGTCATGATGTCGAAATCGCCCGGCCGCATCCGCGAGGTGATCGACATCGATCTACCGCGGCCGCGCCGTCGCAACGAGCTGTTGCTCGACCCGCGTTATCAGAAGTATGTCGTCGATATCGAGCGCATGTTCGATGAAAGCGACGAAGCCGGGATTGCGTTATGACATCGCTGGCTGCCCTGATCAGACGAGCCGCTCCGGTGCTGGCCTGTATCGGGTTGCTCGTGGTGTGGCAGGTTGCGTCGCTCGTGCTCAAGAACGACAGCTTCCCGACCGCGGTCGAGGCGATCTGGGCGATTCCGGATATTCTCGGCGACAAGGAAGCCCTCCTCAACATCCTGGCCTCGCTTCGCCGCATGGCGCTCGGGTTCTGTGTGGCGGTGCTGATTTCGATTCCGCTGGGCCTGCTGATGGGACGCAGCCGGAGCGTCGCGGCTTTTTTCAATCCACTCCTGATGGTGATTTATCCGGTGCCGAAGGCCGCTTTGATGCCGATCATCATGCTGTGGCTGGGCGTTGGCGACATCACGAAGACGTTGGTGATCTTCCTCGGTGTCAGCCTGCCCGTGATCTATCACAGCTTCGAGGGTGCCAAGGCTGTCGAAGAGAAGATGCTGTGGTCAGGTGCCGCGATGGGACTTTCGCCCTCACAGCGCCTGGTGCGGATCGTGCTGCCCGCGGCGCTGCCGGAAATCCTGACTGGATGCCGCACGGGTCTGGTGCTGGCGCTGATCACGATGATAACCAGCGAGATGATCGCGCGGCAGTCCGGCGCCGGCAACATCCTGTTCAATGCGCTCGACATGGGCCAGTACGACACCGTCTTTGCGATGATCATCATCGTGGGCGCCATGGGAATTTTCTTTGACGCGATGTTTGAGAGGGTTCGCGCCAGGCTCGTACGTTGGTCCGAGCCTCAGTTCGACCTGCCGCTGAGCTTTTCATGATGTCGCGCCTTCTTTCCGCAAACGTCCTTCTTGGCATTGCCCCGATTGCGCTGATCATTGCCCTGTGGCAGGGGCTGGTGTCGTTCGGCTTTGCGCCCGCGGTCTTGCTTCCGCCCCCGGGCTTCGTCTTCGGCCGGCTGCTTCAACAGCTCGCGACGTGGACGTTCCAGCAGGAGATCGCGGCGACCCTGATCCGGCTGTTTGCCGGGTTCGCCATTGCAGTCGTGCTCGGCGTCAGCATCGGCATTGCTGCTGCCGCAAGTCCTGCGATCAATGCCGTGGTTCGGCCGATCGTCCGCGTCCTGGCCCCGCTGCCGAAGGTTGCGCTCTATCCGGCACTCCTGCTCTTGCTCGGGTTTGGCCACGGATCGAAGGTCACCTTGGTGGCCGCGGACGCACTCTTTCCCATTCTGCTCTCGACCTATTACGGTGCGTCGACCGTCGAGCAGAAACTGATCTGGTCGGCCATGGCGGCGGGAACGCCGCGTACCCAAATTCTGTTCAGGGTGGTGCTGCCGGCGGCGATGCCGTCGATCCTGACCGGCTGCCGGATCGGGCTTGTCATTTCCTGTATCGTGGTGTTTCTGGCCGAGATGATCACGTCGACGGACGGATTGGGGCACGCGCTCGTGACCGCGGCGCGGACTTTTCAGGCCGTCGACATGTTCGTGCCGCTGATCACGATCTCCCTGCTGGGGTTGATCCTGAACGCCCTGCTGGGAGCTCTGCGGTCGTACCTCTTGCGCGGCTTTCCTGAAGCGTGATCTGAACGAAGAATAAACAAGACCGGGAGTGACCCATGCTGGCTGATCGCATCGAGGCAAAATGGATCGACGCATTTTGTGAGATCTTCGAGCGATGCGCTGTCAAGCCCGGTGATACCGCGGCAATTCTCTCGGAGACCCAGTCACGCGCGTTGAATGTGCATCTGGCGGAGCTCGCGCTGCTGCGCATGGGCGCGCGGCCGTTTCACGTGGTGATGCCGACACCGCGCAACCGCCATATCGTCCCGGTTCGCTCCACCGGCGCGAGTGAGGCGATCCAGAAGCTTGGCCCGGTGATCAGCGCGTTGCAGCAGGCGGGATTTGTGGTGGATTGCACCATCGAGGGCCTGATGCACGCGGTGGAGACGCCGGAGATCCTCAAGGCCGGCGCGCGAATCCTGGTGATCTCCAACGAGCATCCCGAGGCGCTGGAGCGGATGGTGCCGGATTCTGCGCTCGAGAAGCGCGTTCGCGCGGCGGCGAAGATGCTGCGGGGAACCAAGCGAATGCGCGTGACCTCGAAGGCCGGCACGGCGCTCGACGTCGATATGGTCGGTGCGTCCACGGTCGGTGTGTGGGGCTGGACCGACAAGCCCGGCACGCTGGCGCATTGGCCGGGCGGCATCGTCGTCAGCTTCCCCAAGAGCGGGACCATCAACGGCACGCTGGTGATGGCGCCAGGCGACATCAATCTCACCTTCAAGCGTTACCTGACGTCGGCTGTGAAGATGACGCTGAAGGACGACTATGTCGTCGCGCTGGAAGGCGAGGGCACGGACGCCGCGATGATGCGCGCATATCTGGCGGCCTGGGGTGACCGCGAGGCCTATGCGGTCTCGCATGTCGGCTTCGGGATGAATCCGGGTGCGCGCTATGAGGCGCTCTCGATGTACGACCAACGCGACACCAATGGCACGGAGATCCGGGCCGTCTCAGGCAACTTCCTGTTCTCGACCGGCGCGAACGAATTCGCAGGCCGCTACACGGCGGGCCATTTCGACCTGCCGATGATGGGAACGACGATCGAACTCGATGGCGTCGCGGTGGTCCGGGAAGGCGTGCTCCAGGACGTCTTCGGCTAGTCGGGATCGAGGACTGGCGGACGCGCCAGATCGAAGTGGCGGAGCAAATCCACCATGGCCTGAAGCCGTTTCGCGCGATAGGCGTCGACGTCCATCCCCGAATAATCGAGAAAGCCAGAGCCCGTCCGCAGGCCGATGCGGCCCTCATGCATGTTGCGGGAAATGACGTCCGGCGCCCGATAGCGGTCGTTGCCGAGCGCGCCCTCGAGATACCGGCTTGCGTAATAGAGGATGTCGCCACCGCCCCAGTCGATGAATTCGAGCAGCCCGAGCACGGCATAGCGGAAGCCGAAGCCATAGCGGATCGCCTTGTCGATCTCTTCCGCGCTGGCGACGCCTTCCTCGACCATGCGAGCGGCCTCGTTCATCGCCAGCGCCTGGATGCGCGGCACGATGAAGCCGGGCGTCGCCGCACAGACCACCGGCACCTTGCCGATGCCTTCGAGCAGGCTCTTGACCTCGTCGATGATGGCTGGGTCGGTGGCTTTGCCAGGCGAAACCTCTACCAGTGGGATCAAATAGGCCGGATTGAGCCAGTGCACGTTGAGAAAGCGGCGGGGATTTACGATCGCGCCTGACAGGTCGTCGACGAGGATGGTGGACGTGGTCGATGCGATGATCGTGTCAGGTCCGACTTGCCTTGATGCCGCTCCGAGCACCTCGCGCTTGAGCTCGACGACTTCGGGGACGCCCTCGAAGACCATGCCGACTTCGGTCAACGCGGCGCCGCTCTCGCTCGCCGGCACCACCGAGACCCGCGCGAACAGCGGATCAACATCCGCCTCGGTCAGCAGTCCCAGCTTCGACAGGCTGGCAAAGGTCTTCCGGACCTCACCAAGCGCGTCCGCCTCCAGCTTGGCGAACTCCTCCGCGGAGCGCGCCTTGACGTCGATCATCGTGACCTTGTGCCCCGCATAGGCGAACGCGACGGCAATGCCGCGGCCCATGCGGCCAGCGCCGAGACAGGCGATATTCGCGCGGTTGGTCATCGTTCAGAATCCATTGCGAAGCAGCGTCTGCAATTCAGCCTTGCCGAGATTGTCGAGCCCCAGCGTCTTAAGCGTTCGGCCGCCCTGCGAAAAATCCTCGCCGCAGACTGCGCCGCCGATCGATAGAAACGCTTTGGCGAGCGGTGTGGCCACGCCAGCCAGGCCTGCGACGGAGACCAGCAGCGATAGCCCGAGCCGCAGATCCTCGCGCATGTAGCGGTGCTCGCTCAGCACGATCCGTTCGCGCCAGTCGCCGGAATCGGTCAGGCGGTCGTGCGAGCCGCGGCCATACATCCAGATCTCGCCTTCCCTGGCGTAGTGATGCGCCAGCGGGAAATGCGGCGCGCCATAGCCGAGCGCTTCGCGCACGGCAATCCGCTCCGCGTCGAGTGCGTCCGTGACCCGCCGGATCGCGGCTTGCGTGCCTTCCTTGTGGATATCCCATTTCTCGAAGTGCTCGATCGGGCCAGCGTTCATCACGATCAGCGGCGGATGGATGATCGGACCGGCATTCATCAGTGCCCCGGATAATGCGTCTCCGCACGGTTCGACCGCCTCGGGGAAAGCCCGTCCGATCACATCGAGGGCGTGCGGCGCCTGGTCGAGCGGGAACACGCCGACCGGTAGCCGTTTGGCGCGGATGGTGATGGCGACTTCGAACGGTCCGTGCTTGCGCGTCAGCCACGGCAGCGTGCCGGTTTCGGCAAAGCTCGCCTTGGCGTGGTTGCCGGCGTCCCTCGCGGCCTGGGCGAAGACCATCGAGCCGAACGTCGCCGGCGGCAAGAATACGACCTGGCCGTCGCGCAGATGCGGGGCGAGCAGGCGAGCAATATCTGCTTGCGCGAAGGCAGGAGCGGGGCACAGAATCAGCTCCGCGCCGTCGACGGCCTCGGCGATATCGGTTGTGACCAGCGTGAGCGTCACGTCGTGGCGGCCGTTGTGATCCTTCACCAGAATGCGCGAGCCGGCGGCGCGATGCGCCGCGACCTGATCGGCATCGCGGCGCCAAAGCCGCACCTCGTGTCCCGATAACGCAAAATCGCCCGCGGCCGCAAACGAGCCGTTTCCCCCTCCCAGAACTGCAACCCTCAAGATGCTTCTCCTTGCGCGCGAGACTGAGCATCGAGCTGCTTCAGCAGGAAATGCTGGACCTTGCCCAGCGCCGTGCGCGGCAGGTCGGTGACAAAGACAATGTCGCGCGGAACTTTGTACCGTGCGAGTTGCGCCTGGATATGCGTTCTGAGTTCATCCGCTTCGAGCCGGGAGCCGGATCTGCGGATCACATACGCGATGGGGACCTCGTCCCAGCGCGGGTCAGGCCTGCCGATCACGGCGCATTCGCTGACATCGGGATGTTCGAGCAGGACGCGCTCGACCTCGGCCGGGTACACGTTCTCTCCGCCTGAAATGATCATGTTCTTCTTGCGGTCGCGGACCCAGAAATAGCCATCGGCGTCGCACAGGCCGATATCACCGGTGCGGTACCAGCCGTCGTGCAACGCCTCGCGCGTTGCGGCTTCGTTGCCCCAATATTCGAAGAACACGTTGGGGCCGCGCACCGCGATCTCGCCCGGCGTGCCCGCCGGGACCTCGCTGCCGGAATGATCGACCACCTTGGCTTCGCAGCACAGGCCGGCGAGGCCGGTCGATCCCGTACGCGACAGATCGCCGCCGAGCCGCGTGTAGATGGCGATGGGGCAGGTCTCGGTCGAGCCGTAGACCTGGAGCACGGGAATGTCGCGGGCGACGAAACGCTCGATCAGCTGCGGAGGCACGATGGTCGAGCCGGTGGCGACGGCCTTGAGTGACGAAAGATCAGTGCTCGTCCAGGCGGGATGCTCGCTCACGGCCTGGATGATCGCAGGCACCATCACCGTGAGGGTCGGTCGTTCCCGTTCGATGGCCGCAAGCGCGGTATCCGGCGCAAAGCGCGCGTGAACCGTGACGGTCGCGCCCAGCTGCAGGGCAGGTGTAGTCTGGATGTTGAGGCCGCCGACGTGGAAGAACGGCAGCACGGTCAGCACGTGGTCGTCGGACGTCATGTTATGCATGTGCTGGCTCATGACGCCATTCCAGAACAGCGCCTCCTGGCGCAGCACCGCGCCTTTTGGCCGTCCGGTCGTTCCTGACGTGTAGACGATCAGGAGCGGGGAAGAGAGGTCGGTGTGCGGGTTTCGGCTGGTGCCGTCACTCCGGGCCAGCAGGCTTTCAAAGGTTGTGCCGCGAGGCGGCGCGAAGTCGAGGCCAACGACTGACGTCCCCGGTGCAAGCTCGGGGAGAACCCCCTCGAACGCCCGTTCGAGCACCAATACCTTGGCTCCTGCATCGGTGAGAATGAAGAGCTGCTCGGCGACGGCCAGGCGCCAATTGAGCGGCACCAGTATCGCGCCAAGTCGCGCGCAGGCATAAAGCAGAACCAGATAGTCCGGCCGGTTCAGGCTGAGGATTGCGACGCGATCGCCGCGGCCGACGCCGAGCTCCTGCTTCAAGGCCGTTGCGGTCCGTTCGATGCGCGCGGCGAACGCCGCATAGCTCAGCCGTTCGCCTTCGAAGGCAATGGCAGTCTTGTCTGGCGCGAACGCCGCGTTGCGATCGATCAGACTACAGAGGTCCACTGTCAGTCGTCCGTCTCGCCGGCCTCGTACAGCGCCTCGCGTCCGATGCGATCGAGGCAGAGCTCGGCCGTCCAGGGCAGCATCAGCGAGCCGCAGCGGCTGTCGCGATAGATCCGCTCCAGCGGCAGCGAGCGAAGCATCGCCTGGCCGCCGCAGGTGCGGATCGCGAGCGCCGCCAGCTCATTGGCGCCCTCCATCACCGAATATTGCGCGGCATAGGCCCGCAGCACCTGCTCCTTGCTCGGATTGGCGCAAGCTTCGGTGACGGCCTGAAACCAAATCCCCTTGATCTGCTCCAGCTTGATCTGCATCTGCGCGACCGCGATTTGCTTGGTCGGGTACATCCGGCGCTTCACCGGCGGCATGCCCGGAACTTCGCCGCGCAAGTAACGCACGGTGAAGTCATAGGCGGCTTGCGCGAGGCCCATATAGGTCGGCGACAACGTCAAGAACATGTGCGGCCAGCGCATCGCGGCCTGGAAATAGACGCCGCGCGGCATCAGCGCAGACTCCTCCGGGACGAACACGTCCTTGAACAGCAGCGTCCGCGACACCGTTCCACGCATGCCGAGCGGATCCCAGTCGCCGACAACCGAGACGCCTTCCGATTTGGCTGAGATGGCGAGGTAAAGCGTGTTGCGGCGAGACGCTTTCTCGCCTTCCTCGATCTCCGTGCAGAGCACGCCGTAGTAGTCGGCATGGCCGGAGAGCGACGCAAAAATCTTCTTGCCGTTGACGATCCAGCCGCCCGCGACCGGACTTGCTTCCGTGCCGAAGGCGACGCCGCCCGCGGCCGCCGCGCCACCCTCGGAGAAGGGCTGCGAATAGATGGCACCGTCCTCGACGATCCGCCTGTAGTGGATCGCGCGCCTCCGTTCGTGCTCGGCGCGGGTCACCGCGTCCATGTCGAGGTCGTCGGCGAGGGGGCCCGACCACAGGGTCGAGCAGACATGCATGTTCCAGGTCAGCGCGGTCGCGCCGCAATAGCGGCCGATCTCGGCGGCTGCCAGGGCATAGGTCTGGTAGTTCGCGCCGAGCCCGCCGTGTTTCTTGGGAACGGCAATGCCGAGCAGGCCGACGCGATGCAGGTCGCGATAATTTTCAGTCGGGAAAATTGCCTCGCGATCGTAGGTGGCAGCGCGATCGGCAAACACGGTCTGCCCGATCTCCCTTGCGCGGGTGATGATGCCGGCCTGCTCGTCGCTCAGGCGGAACGCGACGGGATCGAAGATCGGTGCATCCAGCGCGACCTTGCCGGTTGCGCCAATGGTCTTGCTGACTTGCATGGTCATCGCGCAGTCACCTTACGCTTTGGTCGTAACGGAATTCAGGAAGGGGCCGAGAGCCTCGTCGAACGCATCAGGACGCTCGAGGTTGGCGAGATGGCCGACGCCGGGAAGCTCGACGTATTCAGCCCCCGGGATGTAGGTCGCGGTCTTCGCCATCATCGGCGCCGGCGCGTTGTTGTCCTTGGAACCGGATAGCAGCAGCGTGGGGACCGAGATATCCTTGAGCGTGCTGCGCTGATCGAAGCCGATGAGAGCGAGCATCATGGCGCGATAGCTTGCCTCGGGTACGCTGCCCATGCATTCGCGAGCGAGCTCCATTCCCGCAGGATCCGGATCGTCGCCGACCAGCTCTCTCACCAGCGAGGGCGCCAGCGACTGCATCGTCTCGCCGCGATCGAGCGGCCCGAGCCGCGCCGCGAGGAACGATTTCTGCCAGTCGCCGTCGGCCTTGCCGAAGGCAGGGCTGGTCTGCGCCAGCACGACCGCGCGTGCCAATTTCGGGCACTGCACCAGCCATTTCTGAACGATCATGCCACCGATCGAATGACCGACCAGGATGGGTCTGGTTGCACCGAGCTGCGCGATGAATTGCTGGAGCGCGTCCGCCAGGGCAGCGATGCTGACGCTCGCGAGCGGTGCCGAGCCGCCGTAGCCCGGCATGTCCCACGCGATGGCGCGGAAGCGGCCGCCGAACGCAGCAAGCTGCCGTCGCCAGGCTCGCGCCGCGCCGCCGATGCCATGCAGGAAGATCAGAGGGATCGCGTTCGGATCGCCCGCGGCTTCATAGGCGAAGCGTCCGTCCTCTGTTATCATCGGCCCAGGTTGCGGCACGCGACATCCTTTTGCTTGGCCCTTCGATGCTAGCAGGCCTTTCGGGGATGGGAAGCGATAATTTTACACTTAAAGCAATTTCCGGGCCGCCTTCGTTGCAAAAATTTGAAGGTTAAAATATATCGGTGCAACGATTACAGATCCGAGGGAGCCAGCGCATGTCCGGATTGCCGCACTCGCCGCACGCGCTGGTGACCGGCGGAGGTCGCGGCATCGGCCGCGCAATCGCGGCGGCTCTCGTCGGCGCCGGCGCCACCGTGACGATCATCGGCCGGAATGCTGCGGTCCTTGACGAGGCAGTCAATGCAGGCGCCGCGCATTTTGCCGCGGCCGCCGACGTCGCGAACGAGGCCGCCCTGAAAGCCGCCATTGCCGAGGCCCATGCGCGAAAGCCGATCGATATCCTGATCGCCAATGCGGGCAGCGCCGAATCCGCGCCATTCGCGAAATCGGACAGTGCCCTGTTCGCGCGCATGATGGACATCAATTTCATGGGCGTGGTTCATTCTATCCACGGCGTGCTGCCGGGCATGAAGGACCGCCCCTATGGCCGCATCGTCGTGATTGCGTCGACCGCGGGCCTCAAGGGCTATGCCTATGTCAGCGCATACACTGCGGCCAAGCACGCTGCGATCGGTCTGGTTCGTTCGCTCGCCCTGGAGCTCGCCGGCAGTCATGTGACCGTGAATGCGGTATGCCCGGGTTTCACTGATACTGATCTGGTGGCCGGCAGCATCGACAACATCATGAAGAAAACGGGACGAAGCCGCGAGCAGGCCATCGCCGAGCTTGCCAAACACAATCCGCAAGGGCGCCTGATCGCGCCTGAAGAGGTGGCGGACGCCGTGCTTTGGCTGTGCGGCCAGGGCGCCAGTGCGATCACCGGACAGGCGATCGCAGTCGCAGGCGGCGAAATCTAGCGCGCGGAACAGACATACCAAGGAGATCGCATGAGCAGACCAGCCAATCCCGTCACCCTGCCGCTCGCGGATTACTCGCCGCAGCATTTCCTGCTGGCCGTGGTCGACGGCGTTGCGACGGTCACGCTCAACCGGCCCGAACGGAAGAATCCGTTGACGTTCGAAAGCTACCGGGAGCTGACCGACTTCTTCCGCGCCTGCGCCTTCGACGACGCGGTCAAGTCCATTGTCGTCACCGGCGCCGGCGGTAATTTCTCCTCGGGCGGCGACGTGTTCGAGATCATCGGTCCGCTGGTGAAGATGGATACCAAGGGGCTGACCGCCTTCACGCGCATGACCGGCGACCTCGTCAAGGCGATGCGGGCTTGCCCGCAGCCGATCGTCGCGGCCGTCGAGGGCATCTGTGCCGGCGCTGGCGCGATCGTCGCCATGGCCTCGGACATGCGGCTCGCGGCAAGCGGGGCCAAGGTGGCCTTTCTCTTCAACAAGGTGGGCCTGGCTGGCTGCGACATGGGCGCCTGCGCGATCCTGCCGCGGATCATCGGACAGTCCCGCGCCTCCGAGCTGCTCTACACCGGCCGCTTCATGACCGCGGAGGAGGGCGAGCGCTGGGGCTTCTTCAGCCGCATCGTCACGCCGGAGCAGGTGCTGCCCCAGGCGCAGGTCCTGGCGAAGCAGATCGCGGAAGGGCCGACCTTTGCCAACACCATGACCAAGCGGATGCTGGCGATGGAATGGGCCATGTCGGTGGAGGAGGCGATTGAGGCGGAAGCCGTTGCCCAGGCGCTGTGCATGACCACGGCCGACTTCGAGCGCGCCTTCGAGGCCTTCGCCAACAAGGTCAAGCCGGTCTTCAGGGGCGACTAGGCCGGCCTCCATGCCTGAAGCCAGGCCAGCAACGGGGGCTTGCGCGAAATTATTTTAGGCTTAAAATAGTTTCGTGGCCGGGTGAATTGGCGAGGCTCCCATGAAAGTCGCGATCATCGGTGGCGGACCTGCGGGTCTCTATGCTGCGATCCTGCTCAAGAAGCAGCGCCCGGGCGCCGAGATCGCGGTGTACGAGCGCAATCGGGCCGACGACACGTTCGGCTTCGGTGTGGTGTTCTCGGATGCCACGCTGGACAATTTCGAAAAGCATGATCTGCCGAGCTATCGCCGCATCACCCAGGAGTTCGCGTACTGGGACGATATCGCGGTGCATTTCCGCGGCACCGTGCACCGGGTCGGCGGCAACGGCTTCTGCGGCTGCTCCCGACGCAAGCTGCTTTTGATCCTTCAGGAGCGGGCGCGCGAGCTCGGGGTCGTCCTGCACTTCGAGGTGGACATCGAGGACGAAGCTCGCTTCGCCGATGCCGACCTGGTGCTGATCGCCGACGGCATCAACAGCCGCTTCCGCGAGAAATATGTCGATCATTTCGAGCCGGAAGTCGATCTGCGTAGCAATAAGTTCGCCTGGATGGGCTCGACCAGGCCGCTCGATGCCTTCACCTTCATCTTTCAGGAGACCGAGTGGGGCCCGTTCATCGCCCATGCCTATCAGTATGAGGCCGGACACTCGACCTGGATCTTCGAGACCGATCCTGAGACGTTCGAGCGGGCCGGCCTGACAGGATTGGACGAGACGCAGTCCGCCGCGCGGATGGCCGAGATCTTTGGCTGGTTCCTCGATGGGCATAAGCTGCTCACCAATCGCTCGATGTGGCGCAATTTCCCGATGATCCGCAGCAAGCGCTGGGTCAAGGACAACATGGTGCTGCTTGGCGATGCCAAGGCGAGCGCGCATTTCTCGATCGGCTCCGGGACCAAGCTCGCGATGGAAGATGCCATCGCCTTGGCCGAGGCGATGGAGAAAGCTCCGGACATCCAGGCCGCGCTCGACATTTACGAGCACGGCCGCCGCGAGGAGGTCGAGAAGACGCAGCACGCCGCCGACGTGTCGCTGGTCTGGTTCGAGCACGTCGACCGCTTCTGGGATTTCGACCCCGTGCAGTTTGCGTTCGGCGTGATGACGCGCTCCAAGGCGATCACCTACGACAATCTCAGGCTTCGCGCGCCCGATTTCGTGGCAGAGGTCGAGAAGTCGTTTGCCAGACGGGTTCGCGACAGCGGCTTTGACGTCGACACCAAAAAGCCGGCGGTGCCGTTGTTCCAGCCGTTCCGGCTGCGCGAGATGGAGATCGCCAATCGCGCCGTGATGTCGCCGATGTGCATGTATTCGGCCAAGGAGGGCATGCCCACCGATTTCCACCTCGTCCACTACGGCTCGCGTGCGATCGGTGGCGCCGGCCTGATCTTCACGGAGATGACCTGCGTCAGCCGCGATGCCCGCATCACGCCCGGCTGCGCCGGATTGTGGAACGACGAGCAGGAAGCCGCCTGGCGGCGTATCGTGGATTTCGTCCACGCTAATTCGGCTGCAAAGATCTGCCTCCAACTCGGCCACGCCGGCCGCAAGGGCGCGACCAAGCTGATGTGGGACGGGATGGACCGTCCCTTGGAGGAGGGCGGCTGGGACGTGGTCTCGGCATCGCCGCTGCCCTATTTTCCTGATAGCCAGGTGCCGCGCGAACTCGACCGCGCCGGCATGAAGGCGGTGAGAGACGCCTTCATTGCGGCGGCCGAGCGCGGCGAGCGCTGCGGCTTCGACATGCTCGAGCTGCATTGCGCCCACGGCTATCTGCTCGCGAGCTTCATTTCGCCGCTGACGAACACTCGCACGGACGAATATGGCGGCTCGCTGGAAAACCGCCTGCGTTTCCCGCTCGAGATCTTCGAGGCGCTCCGCGCGGTCTGGCCATCGCACAAGCCGATGTCGGTGCGCATCTCCGCGACGGACTGGGCCGATGGGGGCATCACCGGTGACGACGCCGTCGCCATCGCGCGCGCCTTCGCCGAGGCCGGTGTCGATCTCGTCGACGTCTCGACGGGACAGACCGTGCGCGATGCGCAGCCGGTCTACGGCCGAATGTTCCAGACGCCGTTCTCGGATCAGGTCCGCAACGAGGCCCGTGTGGCAACGATGTGCGTCGGCAACATCACGACGGCGGACCAGGCCAATACGATCCTGGCTGCCGGTCGGGCAGACCTCGTCGCCCTTGGCCGGCCGCATCTGGTCGATCCGTTCTTCACCATGAAGGCGGCGGCCTGGTACGGGGCAGAGAACGCGTTCTGTCCGCCGCAATATCTGCCCGGAAAGGATCAGATTTTCCGCAACAGTGTCCGCGATCGGCAGGACCTCGAGGAGCTGCGAATTAAGGCTAAGCCCAAGACCCGGGCCGAGCTCAAGGCGGAGGCGACAAAGCCGCTTGCGGCGGAGTGACCGCCCGTGCGACGTTAACCCGTTGCCTGTGTTTCGAGTGGAGTAAGGGCGATGAAGGCGATTATCGTCGGTGGCGGTATCGGTGGTCTCACGACGGCATTGATGTTCCGCTCGCGCGGCCTGGACTGCGAGATTTTCGAGCAGGCCGACACCATCCGCGAGCTTGGGGTCGGCATCAACACGCTGCCGCATGCCATGCGCGAGCTCGCCGGCCTCGGCCTCCTTCAGAAGCTCGACGACGTCGCGATCCGCACCGACCAGCTCTACTATCTCAACCGCCATGGTCAGGAGGTCTGGCGCGAAGCCCGCGGCATCGATGCCGGCCACGACGTGCCGCAATTCTCGATCCATCGCGGCCGCCTTCAGGGCGTCATCCACCGCGCCGTCGAGGAGCGGCTTGGGGCTGATGCCATCCACACCGGCTGCCGGCTGGGAGCCTTCACCCAGGACGAGGGCGGCGTCACCGCCTACTTCTTCGATCGCGCCGGGGCACATGTCCACACCGCGCGCGGCGACATCCTGATCGGCGCCGACGGCATTCATTCCCGCGTTCGCGAGACGCTGTTCCCGAATGAAGGCCCGCCGTGCTGGAACGGCCTGATGCTGTGGCGCGGCGCACGCGACTGGCCGCTGTTCCTGACCGGCAAATCGATGATCGTGGCCGGCGGCCTCAATGCCAAGGTGGTGATCTATCCGATCGCGGAAGGATCGAGCCCGGCGAGCCGCCTGACCAATTGGGCGGTGCTGGTGAAGGTCGGGGAGGGTAACGCCCCGCCACCGCGCAAGGAGGACTGGTCACGACCGGGCCGCCGCGAGGAGCTGATGCCGCACGTCGCGCGCTTCTCGGTGCCCTATATCGACGTGAAGAGCCTGATCGCGGCGACGCCCGAATTCTACGAATATCCGACCTGCGACCGCGATCCCCTCCCTTACTGGTCATCAGGACGCGTCACGCTGCTCGGCGATGCCGCGCACCCCATGTATCCGGTCGGCTCCAATGGCGCCTCGCAGGCGATCCTCGATGCGCGCTGCCTTGCCGACGCGCTGGTGCGCGCGGAGCATCCGCGCCAGGCGCTGCTCGAATACGAGAAGAAGCGCCTGCCCATGACGGCCGAGATCGTTCGCTCCAACCGGCGCGGTGGCCCCGAGGGCGTCATCGACGCTGTCGAGCAGCTCGCCCCCGATGGATTCGACAATGTCGATAACGTGCTGAGCTATTCCCAGCGCGAGGCCATCGTGCGCGGCTATGCCACCAAGGCCGGTTTCGCCGCCGTGCCTGGGCTTGCGGCGGTGCGCGCCTGAAACCTGGCGCTAAACGCCGGGCGGCGGCGGCAGGAAGTGGATGTTGAACTCGGCCGCCATCGCCACCACGTCCTCCGGCTTCTGCTCCTTCATGTTGTGAAGGCCCCAGAACAGGTCGAACAGCTTGCGGCTCGGGGAAACCCAGAACAGCACCTTGGCGGTCTGCTCCGACTTGTTGAAGATGCCGTGCGGCACGCCCATGCCGAGGCGGATCAGATCGCCGGCGGTGGCCTGCGCCTCGGAATTGCCGAGCACGAAGTCGAGCTTGCCCTCGAGCATGTAGAGATACTCATCCTGGTCGGGATGGATGTGGGGCGGGACGAACGTGCCCGGCGGCAGCGTCGCATGCCAGGAGAAGCTGTTTTCTGCGTAGCTCTTCGGCACGTAGGTCTGGCCGAGAATATTCCAGGATATGCCCTGGATGCCCTCATTGGCCCGCGTGACGCCGGTGATTTCGCTCTTCATTGCAGCACTCCTCCCTTAACGCGACGCGCGGCTATTGTTCGAGCATGATCTTTTCGGAAAACCGCTACGCACTTTTCCGGACCATGCTTTAGTTCGCCGCCTTGCAGTCCTTGGCATAACGGTCGCCGTAATTCTCGAAGACCTTCTGCACGATCTCGGTCTGGAACTTGCCGTCCGGACGCTTGGCGACCTTGGTCAGATAGAAGTCCTGGATCGGATAGCCGTTGGTGTTGAACTTGAAGGCGCCGCGCAGCGAGGTGAAGTCGGCCTTCTTCAGCGCAGCCCGGACGGCATCCTTGTTCGACAGATCGCCCTTCACGGCCTTGACCGCGCTGTCGATCAGCATCGCGGCGTCATAGGCCTGGAAGGCGTAGGTGCCGGGTACGACGTTATAGGTGGCTTCATAGGACGCGACGAACTGCTTGTTCTGGGGATTGTCGAGATTGGGCGCCCAGTTCGCGCCGCCAAACATGCCGACCGCCGCGTCTTGCTGCGCCGGCAAGGTCGATTCATCCACCGTGAATGCCGAGAGCACCGGAATGCTGTCGGCAAGGCCGGCCTGCCGGTACTGCTTGACGAGATTGACGCCGAGGCCGCCGGGCATGAACGTGAAGAGCGCATCGGGCTTCTGCGAGGAGATCTTGGACAGCTCCGGCTGGAAATCCAGCGTGTTCAGCGGCATGTAGGACTCCTCGACGATCTCGCCCTTGTAGTCGAGCTTGAAGCCTGCCACCGAATCCTTGCCGGCCTGATAGTTCGGCACCATCAGGTACATGCGCTTGTAGCCGCGATCCTGCGCGACCTTGCCGAGGATCTCGTGCACCTGGTCGTTCTGGTACGAGGTCACATAGAAGAACGGGTTGCAATCCTTGCCGGCGAACGTCGACGGGCCGGCATTGGGGCTGATCAGGAAGGTTTTCGATTCCGTGATGGGCCGGTGGATCGCCTGCAGGATGTTGGAGAAGATCGGGCCGATCACGAAGTCGACCTTGTCGCGCTCGAGCAGGCCCTTGACCTTGGTCACCGCCGCATCCGGCTTCAGCTCGTCATCCGCAACGATCACCTCGACATCGCGGCCGCCCATCTTGCCGCCGAGATCCTTCACCGCGAGCGCAAAGCCGTCGCGAACCTGTTGACCAAGCGCAGCGGCGGGTCCCGACAGGGTCACCACCACGCCCAGCTTGATCTTCTCCTGCGCCACGGCTGGATTGAGGGCGGTGCCGGCCAGCAAGGCTGCGGCCAAGGTTAATTGCGTCTTCATGATCTGTCCCCGTGACATCAAGGCTTGCGCTGCAAGCCGCGTACTTCAATCCAAGCTTATGCCGATGACGGCTGCCGCGGCAAGCAGCGCTCAAACTATCGCCATCCTGCGAGCAGCGGCATATGCAAGCGGCGCGCCAATTATTTGAAGCCTAAAGAAGTTGAGCTGCGGTCGATTGTTGCAGCTTTGGACTTGCGGCCGGCTCCGATTTACTTGAAGCTCAAAATGTTGGGAATCCGTGCCGGCGCCAATGCCCGCCGAGAGTGACTGCACCGAGATGCTCGATTCCGAGACCAAGGCCGTCGAAACGCCGGAAGACCATGCCGACGAGCTGCGGCTGTGGTTGCGCCTTTTGACCTGCACGACGCTGATCGAGGGCGAGGTCCGCGGCCGGTTGCGGCAGCGGTTCGACGTCACGCTGCCCCGGTTCGACCTGATGGCGCAGCTCGACAAGGCGCCCGACGGTATGACGCTGTCCGATGTCTCCAAGCGCATGATGGTGTCGAACGGTAACGTCACCGGACTCGTCGAACGCCTTGTGGAGTCCGGTCATCTCGACCGCCGCACGTCCGAAACGGACCGCCGTGTCCAGGTGATCCGTCTCACAAAACTCGGTCGCGCCGAGTTCCGCCGCATGGCTGCGGAACACGAGACCTGGATTGCCGATCTGTTCGCCGAGCTCTCGCCGAAGGACGTCCGCGAATTGATGCGGCTGCTCGCCAAGACAAAAGCGTCGGCGCAGAAATCGGCCGCGCGCCGCCGGCCGTAAGCGCAGGCCGGCCGCCCAATCCCTTTTGCCGCAGGAAAAAGCACGGGATGCCCAAAATCCGCTATTGCGCCGAATTGTTTTAAGCCTAAAATGTTTTCCAGATCGTGCTGCCGGGTGCAATCCATGCTGAAAGGAGCGTGCGATGGCCAACGCCGCCAAGGTTCAAGTGACGGGCTCGCATGACGGTAACGCCGCCACGGCCCATGTCGATACGTTTGCGCAGCAGCATCTGCCGCCGCGCGAGCTCTGGCCCGAATTCATCTTCACGCGACCGGAGCTGAACTATCCGCCACGATTGAACTGCGTCAGCTACTTCCTCGACCGTTGGGTCGAGCAGGGCCATGGTGATGCGCCCTGCGTCATCAGCCCCGCCGTCAGCTACACCTATCGCGAGCTGCAGGCGCTCGTGAACCGTATCGCCAATGTGCTGGTCGGCAAGCTCGGTCTCGTCCCCGGCGGGCGGGTGCTGCTGCGCTCCGCCAACAACCCGATGATGGTTGCGACCTATCTCGCGGTGATCAAGGCCGGCGGCATAGTCGTGGCGACGATGCCTTTGCTCCGTGCCAAGGAGCTGTCCTATCCGATCCAGAAGGCGGAGATTGCGCTGGCGCTGTGCGACGGCAAGCTTGCCGAGGAAATGGAGAAGGCGAGGGCTGCGGCGCCCGCTCTCAGACGTATCGTTTATTGGGGCAATGGCGCCCCGGACTCGCTCGAAGCGCTCATCGCCGACGCGAGCGCGGAGTTCAGGGCCGTCGACACCGCCTCCGACGATGTCTGCCTGATCGCCTTTACCTCCGGCACGACAGGCGATCCCAAGGGCACCATGCATTTCCACCGCGACATGCTCGCGGTCTGCGACGGCTATGCGCGCAACATCTTGCGGGCCGAGCAGACGGATCGCTTCGTCGGCTCGGCGCCGCTCGCGTTCACCTTCGGCTTCGGTGGCGTGCTGTTTCCGATGCACATCGGCGCCTCTTTCGTGGTGCTGGAGAAGACGACGCCCGACGACATCCTGACGGCGATCGAGCAGTACAAGATCACGGTCTGCTTCACCGCCCCGACGGCGTATCGCGCCATGATCGGCAAGCTCGCCGGGCGCGACATTTCCTCGCTGCGCAAATGCGTCTCCGCCGGCGAGGCTCTACCCAAGCCGACCTTCGACGCCTGGCTCAAGGCCACTGGCATCAAGCTGATGGACGGGATCGGCTCGACCGAGCTGCTGCACATCTTCATCAGCGCGACCGAGAATGAGATCCGTCCCGGTGCCACCGGAAAGCCCGTGCCTGGCTACGAGGCTAAGATCGTCGATGATGACGGCCATGACGTGCCGCCGGGCACGATGGGCAAGCTTGCGGTGCGCGGGCCGACCGGTTGCCGCTATCTCGCCGACGAGCGGCAGCGCAAGTACGTCCAGAACGGCTGGAACATCACCGGCGACACCTATCTGATGGATAGCGACGGCTATTTCTGGTACCAGTCCCGCTCCGACGACATGATCGTGTCGTCCGGCTACAACATCGCAGGCACCGACGTCGAGGCGGCCCTGCTCACGCATCCGGCGGTCGCCGAGTGCGGTGTGGTCGGCGCCCCGGACGAGGCGCGCGGCATGATCGTGAAGGCCTATGTCGTCGCCGCACCCGGCGTAACGGCGGATGCTCAGCTCGTGGCCGAGCTGCAGGAGCATGTCAAACGCGAGATCGCGCCATACAAATATCCGCGGGCGATCGAGTTCGTGACGCAACTGCCGAAGACCGAGACCGGAAAATTGAAGCGCTTTGCCCTGCGGCAACTGGCGCAGGTCGCCGTGACGTCCTCAGGCGTCGCGGCGGAATGAGAAGGGGATGACGAATTGTCCGTGACGACGCCGAAAGGCCCGCAGCTCGCGGTGCTGCCGACAGCCGCCGAGGATGGCACCCGTTCGCGGGTGCAGGTGCTCCAGCCGTCGGGATGGCCGATGCCGAAGGGCTATGCCAACGGCATGGCCGCCGAAGGGCGCATCGTCGTCACCGGCGGGGTGATCGGCTGGGACGCCGAGGAGCGTCTCGCCGACGGCTTTGTTGCGCAGGTGCGCCAGACCTTGAGCAACATCGCGGCGATCCTGGCCGAGGCCGGCGCGCGGCCCGAGCACCTCGTGCGGCTGACCTGGTACGTCGTCGACATGGACGAGTACCTGTCCAACCTGAAGGCGCTCGGCAAGGTTTACCGCGCCATCTTCGGAACCCATTACCCCGCGATGGCGCTGGTGCAGGTGGTGCGCCTGGTGGAGAAGGCGGCGCGCGTCGAGATCGAGGCCACCGCCGTCGTTCCACGCTGAATCGCGCAGGCTCAGCTCGCCTTGTCAGCTGGCCTTGTCAGCTGGCCTTGGCGAGCTCGTCGTCCTCGGGCGAGTTCAGATAGATGCCCGACATGGTGTCGACCCAGCACAGATGGTCGTGCACCTTCTTCACGCCTTCGACGTTCTCAGCGGCGACGATCGCCGCCTGCCGTGTGCGCTCTTCGGTGATGACACCGCTGAGGTGAACGATGCCGTCACGGACGATGACGTTCAGCCCGAACGGGCACCAGTCATTCTTCTCCATGGTCTCTATAATACGGCTGCGAATGTGATCGTCATCCGCCGTCGGATCCGGCACCTCGCGGGCGAGCCCCGCCACGGCCTGCAGCAGGTTGGCTCGCGATACGATGCCGACGACCTTGTCGCCGCGCACCACGGGCAGCCGCTTCACGTTGTTGCGCTCCATGAGGTCGACGATCTCGGCGAGCGCCATATCCTCCGTGATGGTAATGGGCGTGTCGGTCATCACCTCCGAGACCTTGCGGCCGTGCTCGTGGACGAAATCGCTGGCGGATTTGCCCGGCCCCAGGATGAACCGCAGCCAGCGTCCGCGCTTCCGCCCGGTGCCGATTTCGCTGCGGCGGATGAAATCCCCTTCGGAGACGACGCCGACCAGCTTGCCGGTCTCGTCGACCACCGTGAGGCCGCTGACATGCCGCTTCAGCATGATATTCGCCGCCTCGACGATGCTGGTGTCGGGGGTAACCGAGATGACCGACCGGGTCATGATCTGGTGGGCGCGCATGGAAGACTCCGCTGGCTTGTCAAATTTCGATGCGCGAAAACTAGCCCGGACGCCGGGCTGCGGCTTGACTCAGGTCAATGGGACGAACCCGTCCGCATCGATGAAGCAATTGTGATCCGCCCTCCGGTTTGATGCAGCTCAACGCTGATGCGAAGACTGGCCATATCCTTCCGCCGACATCAAACCGCAGCCCTTGGGATCATTGAGCCATGAGCGTCGTGAAGATATATCCAAGGGCCGAAGAGCCGGCGGTGCAGGCCCTCCCGCTCAGTCCCGCCGCTGCTCCCGGAGCTTCGACGGTGAGCGCCGACAAGCCCGCACAAAAGACGGCTGCCGCCGATTCTCCGCTTGAATCTGAGCCATATCCACTCGATCGCGCGTTTCACGCCATGCTGGCACGGTTCACCGGCGGTATTTCGCCGCTGGCCTTGTCGCTTGCCTGGCTCGACTGGAGCTCGCATCTCGCTGCGGCGCCGCAGCGCCAGATGGAAATTTCCCGCACCATCCTGCGCGACATCGGCCGGCTGGCGGAAGCCGCCGCGCACGCGGCGTCGCCGGAGCAGAAGCCGTGGTCCGTGATCCAGCCGCAGGGGCGGGATCGCCGTTTCAGTGGGCCACAATGGGAGACCGCGCCGTTCAATCTGCTGGCGCAGGGGTTCTTGCTCGCGGAACGCTGGTGGCGCGATGCCGCGACGGGCGTGCGTGGCGTGTCGCACGCCAATGAGGCCATCGTCGAGTTCTCGATGCGCCAGATGCTCGACATGCTGGCCCCGTCGAATTTCGCGGCGACCAATCCGAAGGTGCTGGAGAAGGCGTTCCAGAGCGGCGGGGAGAATTTCGTCTTTGGCTGGCAGAACTGGTGCAGCGATCTGATGCGCCTGCTCTCCAACTCGAAGTTGGCGGGTGGGGAGCAGTTCGTTATCGGCAAGACTGTGGCGGCTTCGCCCGGCAAGGTCGTCTACCGCAATGAGCTGATCGAGCTCATTCAGTACCACCCGACCACCGCGCAGGTGAGGCCCGAGCCGATCCTGATCGTGCCGGCCTGGATCATGAAGTACTACATTCTTGATCTCTCTCCGCAGAACTCGCTGGTCAAATATCTGACCGGTCAAGGGTTCACCGTGTTCGCGATCTCCTGGCGCAATCCGGATGCGAGGGATAGGGATCTCGCCTTTGACGATTATCGCAAGCTGGGCGTCATGGCGGCGCTGGACATGATCGGCCTGATCGTGCCGGGGCGGAAGACGCATGCGCTCGGCTATTGTCTGGGCGGCACGCTGCTGTCGATCGCCGCGGCGGCGATGGAACGCGACGGCGACAACCGCCTCGGCACCGTCACGCTCCTTGCGGCCCAGACCGATTTCACCGAGGCCGGGGAGCTGACGCTTTTCATCAACGAGAGTCAGGTCGCCTTTCTCGAAGACGTGATGTGGCAGCGAGGCTATCTCGACACGACGCAAATGGCCGGCGCCTTTCAGCTGCTGCGTTCCAACGAGTTGATCTGGTCGCGTCTGTCACACGACTATCTGATGGGCGAGGGCGCACCGCCGAGCGACCTGATGGCCTGGAACGCGGATGCAACCCGGCTGCCCTATCGGATGCATTCGGAATATCTGCGCAAGCTGTTCCTCGACAACGATCTGGCCGGCGGACGCTATCAGGTCGACGGCAGGAGCGTTTCGCTGTCCGATATTCACGCGCCGATGTTCGTGGTCGGCACGCTCGCCGATCACGTGGCGCCGTGGCGATCCGTCTACAAGATCCACTATCAGGTCGATGCCGACGTGACGTTCCTGTTGACCAGCGGCGGCCACAATGCCGGTGTCGTTGCACCTCCAGAGGAGCCCGGCCACAGCTATCAGGTGCTGACCAAGCCTGCCGATGCGCCCTATGTTGGTCCGGACGAATGGCTGAAGCTGGCTCCGCACGTCGAGGGCTCGTGGTGGCCGGAATGGGCTAATTGGCTAGCGGCGCGTTCCGGCGCGCCCTGCGATCCGCCGCAGACCGGAGTTGGAGACGCTCCGGGACTGCCCGATGCGCCGGGGGACTACGTCCACACCTAAGCCTCCGGCTCGGACCTTGGCGCGAGATCCGAGGAGCGGAAGGGTTTGGCCTTGTCCAGTTTGCGGTAGGCGGCTGACGCCCTCCGCAACAGCTTCTTCTCCCGCTTGCGGTTGAGGAAGCGATTGCCGGCTTCTTGGCCGGCGCCATTCAATGACGCCGCCAGCGCTTGTCCCCGCGCATCGTCGTTCAATTGTCCGAGTGACCGTTGCGCCTGGCGCAATTTCTTGAGGATGGATTTCTGTTTCGTCAGCGATTCATCGGCGAACAGGTCCTGGAGCGACTCGATCGAATAGGTCATCCGCTTGTTGAGAAGCCGCAGCTTGTGGCGTTTCTCGACGTCGAGCTTGCGGAGCTTTCGCGCCTTCTTGAGCAGTGTCGTTTCCCACTCAGCCAGCCGCTCCGCTGCATGGTCAGCGAGCGTGCAGCGGCGCAACCGGATTGCCTCCTTGCTGCGCCGGGTCGACCAGGGGCCGCTCTCGATCCAGGCCGAGGTCTGCTCGACAAGGCGGCGATACCGCGGGGATCGCAGTGCGCGCGCCAGCTCGCGGTGGCTCTCGGCGCGTTTTTCGTCCCAGTGCTGAAGCTCGGCGATCACGGCGAGCTCGTCGCCGCTCTCGGCGACGACCCGCTCGATCGCCACATCGAGGTCCCGTACCATGCCGAGCTGGCTGTTCAGCCATTTCAGCTCGGCCCAGATAGTCGGCCGCAGAGCGTCGTCGACCATCGGCGAGAAGAAGCGGATGGCGGTGCGCAGATGCGTCAGTGCGATCCGGATCTGGTGCAGCGCGTCGGGATCGCCGCGGCAGGTGCCGTCATGTTGGGCGAGGACGGCAGCGAGGTGACGGCGCGCGATGATCCGGAACGCCGTGTCGCAGGCCATGCCGGGACTAAGGCGGCCGGGCAGGGCATTGCGACGTGTCGCCGGCGCGACGCGAGCGGCCGTCGAGGTCGTGCTAGGTCGCGCCATTTTTGCCCGCGCCAATCAGATTGCCTTGTTTGCCTTCAGTGATCGCGTTCCGGCAGTTCTGGAGCGTCTGCTCTTGCGTCCCGGATGCATCGATGGTCGCCCAACCGACATGGCCGATACTATAGTGCTCCTGCAGCGCGGCAACCTCTTGCGTGGCGTCGGATGCGTCTCCCCGGCGGCTTCCGATCCGCGTCTGCCGGGTGGCAAGATCTGCAACCAGAAACAGGCCGTCCAGCGGCACGTTGCACTCGCGCGCCAGTGCGGCGATCACGTCTCGTTCGTCCTCGCGGGCAAATACGCCGTCAATGATCGCCGAATGGCCTTGCGCCAGCACCCGCCGGGCGAGCTGAGCCAGCGTGTCGTAGACGCGGGCTGCATGCTCCGGCGTGTAGGCGGAGGGCGGCAGGCGGTGGGTGTCCTCGACCCCGAACATCTGCTTGCGGACGATGTCGCTGCGCAGCACGACGGCTCCGGGCGGCGGTGCGATGCGGGGCGCCAGCGCTTGCGCCAGAACCGTCTTGCCCGTGCCTGACAATCCGCCGACGGCAATCAGGCGGGGAGCGGCAGGACGGATCAGCATCCTGGCGAGGTCAAAATAGCGCCGTGCCTGCTCGAGAATGCCGGGGTCGTCGGAATGCGGCGGCCTCAGCCGTGCCAGAGCCACCTGGGCGCGTATCGCCGCCCGGACGGACATGAACAGCGGCAGGGCCGAGAGCGCGTCGAAATTATCGGCGGGCGTCGCGGCGAGATAGCGGTTCAGAACGATGTTGGCCGCGCGTGGCTGATCGTGGTGCAACAGGTCCATCAGCGTGAATGCGAGATCGTAGAGCACGTCGACGGTCGCCATCTGCGCATCGAACTCGATGGCGTCGAACAGCACGGGACGGTCATCGATCAGGACGATATTTGCGAGATGCAGATCGCCATGACAGCGGCGCACGAAACCTTTCCGGCCGCGCTCCGCGAGCAGGGGGCGGAGGCGCAAATAGGCCTCGTGCGAGGCTCGGCTGAGCCTGTCGATGTCTCCCGCGTTGAGATGGCTGCCGGCCCGCAGCCCGTGACTGTTGCCGTCGATCAGGGCGGGAATGGAGGAGACCCATGCTACGGCATCCGCACTTGTGGCTGCGCCATGGGAAGCCACGACCGCATCGGCGGCAGCCGAGGCGAGCTTTGCATCCAGCGGCCCGGCCTTTGCCAGATGATCCAGCGTTCTGCTTTCGTCGAAGCGCGACATGTCCACCGCATACTCGATCGGCCGGCCGGCGCCGCCGACTTGCACCGATCCATCCGGCTCTTCCGTGATCGCCACGACGCGATGATAGATCTGCGGCGCCAGCGGCCGGTTGATCCTGATCTCCTCCTCGCACGCCGCCTTGCGCTTATCGAGTGTCGAATAATCGAGAAAGGGATACCGGACGGCGCGCTTGATCTTCAACGCGCGCCTGCCGTCGAGGAACACCGAGGCGCCATGCGTGTCGATCCGCGTCACGCCGGGATGGTCGGTCAGCGTCCGGAAGATCCGCTCCTGGGCTGCCATTTCGTCCTTCATGGAAACGGACATCCGGAGCACCATCAGGGCGTTAGCACGGCCGCGCCGAGAATCTGGCCAGCCCGCAGCATGGTCAGAACTTCGTTGGCCCGCTCGAGTGGAAATGCCGTCGTTTCGGTGCGCACGCCAGCTTGCGGCGCGATCTTGAGGAAGTCGAGGCCATCCTGTCGGGTGAGATTGGCGACCGAGACAAGCTGCCGCTCCTGCCAGAGCAGATCATAGGGAAAGCTTGGAATGTCGGTCATGTGGATGCCGGCGCATACGACGCGCCCGCCTTTGCGGACCGCGCGCAGCGCAGCCGGGACGAGCTCGCCTGATGGTGCGTAGATGATGGCGGCGTCGAGCGGCTCCTCGGGCACTTCGTCAGATGCTCCCGCCCAGACGGCGCCGAGACGACGTGCAAGATCTTGCGCAGCGGCGTCGCCGCGTCGCGTGAATGCATGGACGGATCGTCCCTGCCAGCGAGCGACCTGCGCAATGATGTGGCCGGCCGCGCCGAAACCATAGAGGCCGAGCCGTTCGGCAGGGCCGGCCAGCACCAGCGAGCGCCAGCCGATCAGCCCCGCGCATAGCAGAGGCGCGATCTCCACGTCGTTGCCGTCCTCACCAAGGGGAAAGGCGTAGCGTGCGTCGGCGATGGTGTGGGTCGCATAGCCGCCATCGCGCGTATATCCGGTGAATAGCGGGGCGTCACACAGGTTTTCCATGCCATCCCGGCAGAAGCGACAATGTCCGCAGGTAAAGCCGAGCCAGGGAATGCCGACCCGATCACCGGGCACATGCGTTGCGACATTCGGGCCCACGAGATCGACCCGACCGACGATCTCATGACCAGGCACGATCGGATAGCGAATTTCGGGCAATTCGGCGTCGACGAGGTGAAGATCGGTCCGGCAGACCCCGCAGGCGCTGATCTTTACCCGGAGCTGCCCCTCGCCGGGGATCGGGTCGGGCCGCTCCTCCATCTGGAGCCGTGTTCGTGCGGCCGGCAACACCATCGCACGCATGAGCTTCTCCAGGGCGAACCGCTCCGACTGAATTACCCATAGAACAGCTATGCGGCCAGTCCTTGACGCCGGTCAACGTTGTCCGGGCCGGACCGAGTTCCCTTGGCTTGACGAGGATCAAGGGTCTCGACCAAAGGCGGCCTATTGTGGCGGCCAAGGAGAATCCCGATGCCCATCAAGGACGTCTTTCTGCCGCTTGTCGGCCAGCCGCGCGGGCCGGCTCTGGCTGCGATCGAGAAATGCGTGGCCGTTGCTGCCGATCTCGGCGCCAGGATCACCGCGCTCGCGCTCGAGGAAGAGGTCTACGAGCGGCCGAAGGTGATGTCGCCCTACGATCGCGAATCTGCGGAGGCCAGCAGTTCGCACGAGGCGAGCGACGTGCAGCAGCTCCTGAACGCATTCACCAATGCGACATCCCGTGCCAACATTCGCGCCCAGAGCCGGACGGGCAAGGTGCCGGCGGACCAGATCCCGGCCATCCTTGCCGAACACGCTCGTTTCAGCGATCTCACGCTGCTCCCCGTGAAGCCGCATGACAGTCGAACGGAGAGCATCGTTGATGCCTTGCTGTTCGGATCCGGCCGGCCGCTCCTGCTCTGTCCGGAACATCTCGCAGGAGAGCTTCGCCCAAAACTCGAGAGGGTCATGATCGCCTGGGATCACTCCGCGCGTGCGGCACGTGCGGTCGGCGACGCGTTGCCGGTCCTGCAGGCGGCGGCCTCTGTTCGCGTGGTGACCGTGGCGGATGAGAAGACCGACGCAATCGTGCAATCGGAAGCCGCTCTGGTCGATCATCTGAGGGAACACGGTGTCCATGCCTCGTTCGAAGCGGCGAAGAGCCGCGGCAGCTCGATCGGCAAGGTCTTGGGAAACTGGGCGAATTCCCATGGCATGGATGCCATCGTGATGGGCGCCTATCATCATTCGCGCCTGAACGAGATCGTCTGGGGCGGTGTGACAACGACCGTCATTGGCGAGCCACCATGCTGGGTTATGATCTCGCACTAGGCTCGCCATTCGTCCAGCCTGATCGTCAACCATCGGAACCGTCGCCGACCGGGCGCATTTGCTTTCATGTCAACTTATCGTCTGAATAATCTTCTGGCGCCGCGTTCAGTTGCGCTCGTCGGCGCGAGCGCCCGTCCGGTCTCGGTGGGACGCGCCGTTCTTGAGAACATTCGCAAGGCCGAATTCAAGGGACGATTTGGCCTCGTCAATCCACGTCATGCCGAAATCGGCGGCATCGCCGCGGTGAAGAGCATAGACGCTTTGGACTTCGTGCCCGAGCTCGTGGTCATCACCGCGCCTGCGCGTGAGATTCCAGGTATCATCGACCAGGCCGGGCGTCGCGGATCGGCGGGCGCCTTGATCGTCTCGGCCGGGCTCGGCCAAGGACCGGGATCTCTTCACGAGGCTGCCAGCACCGCAGCCCGCAAATACGGCATGCGGCTGATCGGACCGAACTGTCTCGGCATCATGATGCCCGGCGTCAGCCTGAATGCCAGCTTTGCCGCGCATATGCCGGGGGCGGGCAGCCTCGCGCTGATCTCGCAATCGGGCGCGATCGCTGCCGGCATGGTCGATTGGGCTGCGCAACGCGGCGTCGGCTTCTCCGGCATCGTCTCGATCGGTGATCAGATCGACGTCGATATTGCCGATCTGCTCGACTATTTCGCGATGGACCACAAGACGCGCGCGATCCTGCTTTACATCGAGTCGATCAAGGACGCGCGCAAGTTCATGTCGGCGGCGCGCGCCGCCGCGCGCGTGAAGCCCGTCGTCGTGGTGAAGTCCGGCCGCATGGCGCAGGGCGCGAAGGCAGCTGCCACGCATACCGGCGCGCTCGCCGGCGCTGACGCCGTCTATGACGCGGCGTTCCGCCGCGCGGGCGTCCTGCGGGTCTCCGATCTGCGTGAGCTGTTCGATTGTGCCGAGACACTCGGGCGCGTCGAATCGCCGACCGGAAAGCGCCTCGCCATCCTGACCAATGGCGGCGGCATCGGCGTGCTCGCCGTCGATCGGCTGGTCGAACTCGGTGGAATTCCGGCGACCATCTCGGCGGAGACGCGTAAGAAGCTGGATGCTGCGTTGCCGCCGACCTGGTCCGGAGCAAATCCCGTCGACATCGTCGGTGACGCCGACGCCGCGCGCTATGCGGCGGCGCTGGAGCTGCTGCTGGCCGATCGCGACAATGACGCAGTTCTGGTTCTCAACGTGCAAACCGCGATCGCCTCGGCGGCCGAGATCGCTGCGACCGTGACGGAGCTCGTCGGCAAATATCGGAAGGAGCACCGCCGATGGGCCAAGCCGGTGCTGGCGGCCTGGGTCGGCGCCGATCAGGACATCATTCAGGCGCTTTCCAGCGCCGGTGTGCCGAACTATCCGACCGAGGACGACGCCGTACGCGGCTTCATGCACCTGGTCCGGCACCGGGAAGTGGTGGAGGAGCTGAGTCAGGTTCCACCCGCGATGCCCGACACATTCGTTCCGGACGCTCAAGGGGCGCGGGAGATCGTCACCGCCGCGATCGCGGACGGCCGCCAATGGCTCGAGCCGGTCGAGATCAAGCATCTGCTCGAAGCCTATGACATCGCGATGGTGCCGACTTATGCCGCAGCCGATGTCGAGCAGGCGGTGGCCTGTGCCAAGGAAATCTTCGCGCAGGGCGGCACCGTCGTGTTGAAGATCATGTCGCGGGACATCGTCCACAAATCCGATGTCGGCGGTGTCGTGCTCAATCTGACAACGCCGGAGGCCGTGCGTGCGGCCACCTCCGATATTCTCGCCCGGGCGAGAAAGCTGCGGCCCGAGGCCCGCATCGGCGGCGTCATCGTCCAGGCCATGGTCGTCAAGGCGAAGGCGCGCGAGCTGATCCTGGGCCTCGCGGACGATCCCACTTTCGGCACGGTCGTGGTGTTCGGTCGTGGCGGCACGGCGGTCGAGATCATCAACGACAAGGCGCTCGCGCTGCCGCCGCTGGATTTGCAGCTCGCCCGCGATTTGATCGACCGCACGCGCGTGTCGCGGCTGCTGAAGGCGTATCGTGATGTGCCAGCGGTGAAGCAAGACGCGGTCGCCATGGTGCTGGTCAAGCTGGCGCAGATGGCCGCCGATATTCCCGAGATCCGGGAATTCGACATCAATCCGTTGCTGGCGGACGAAACCGGCGTGACTGCGGTGGATGCCCGCGTCGCGGTCGGGCCGCCGCAACGGAAGTTTGCCGGATCCGGCCCGGCCAATTTCGCCGTTCGCGCCTATCCCTCACAATGGGAGCGCCGCCTCAAGCTCAAGGACGACTGGCGCATCTTCGTGCGGCCCATGCGCCCGGAGGACGAGCCGACCATCCACGAATTCCTGCGCCACGTAACGCCGCACGACCTTCGCCTGCGGTTCTTCGCGCCGATGAAGGAGTTTACCCACGAGTTCATCGCGCGCCTGACCCAGCTCGACTATGCGCGCGCAATGGCCTTCATTGCATTCGACGAGGCCACCGGCGAGATGGTCGGCGTGGTCCGGCTCCATTCGGATTCGATCTACGAGAGTGGTGAATATGCGATCCTGCTGCGGTCCGACCTGAAGGGCAGGGGGCTCGGCTGGGCCCTGATGCAGCTCATCATCGACTATGCCAAGTCGGAAGGGCTGAAGGTCATTTCGGGCGACGTGCTCCAGGAGAACACCGTGATGCTCGAAATGTGCCGAAACCTCGGCTTCGAGGTCAAGCCGGACCCGGCCGAACCCGACATCTGCGACGTCAAGTTGAAGCTCTGAGCGCACCCCTCAGGAGCGCGCTTCGGCCGAACCTGCGGCGGTGGATGTCTTGGCAGATGTCTTGGCCGATGTTCCGGCCGTCGATCGCAAATTCTTCACGATGATCGCGATCAGCGGCACCAGCACCGGCACGATCGTGCTGAGCGGATGATGCACCGCGCCCGACACCTGGGCCTGGAGTGCGCGCGCCTCGAGCTGAAGGGCTTCGATGGAGGCGTCGTGGATTTCGCCGGCGAGCTCGATGTCCCGGCCGGCCGGAGCGCGGCCGGCGAGGACGAAGATGGCAGCCGCGATGGCGAAATTGACGGCACCGAGGATCGCTGCCGCGGCAATCGCACTCCAGATCTGGACCAGCGCGAAATAGGCCGACAGCTCCAGCATCAGAAGCCCGAACGCCGCAATCAGTGCCGCGAAGGCGCGCAGGCCGAGGCCGATCAGCAGATGACGCAGCCTGATGTCCGCGATGATCCTGTCGGTGCGCCACAGCACGCGCAGATGTTTGACCACGTTCTCGGTATTCACCTAGTGTCTCCTCAGCATGAAGCCGACGACCACGCCGAGCGCGAAGGCAGAGGCGAGCGATGCGATAGGACGGTCCGCAATGAGGCCCTGAAGCTGCTCCTGCTCTTCCTCGACGGTCTCGCCGAGTTCGGTGAGCGCAGCCCTGATCTGATCGGCGAGCGCCTCGGCTCGATCTTTCGAGCTCTCGAACATCTCCTCGCCGGCGGTACTCAGCAAGCGCGTCACATCAACCTTCAGCGTGCGCAATTCTTCGCTCATCCTGTCACGGTCGAACATGGACCTGGTATCCCCATTGAACGGACGCAAGCCTAGGGCCCGCGTACGCGATCACGCTTGATTTGCGTCAATCGGCAGGGCAGTTCAGCTCTTGAGACAGGTCAAGCCGGCCGCCATATGCTGGCCTAGAAATGCCGTCTGAATGGGGACCGACTGTCCCGATGAGGTGGAAGCGTGAACCACGAACCGCTGTTGCTCGCAACGCCGTCCGGCGACGTGCTGAACCTGCGCCCCGAAGGGCCCTGGACCGCCGCGAATGTGGTCACGCTCGAGACATTGTCCCGGTCGGTCGGAGCCGACGTCGATCGGTCGCGCGCCGTCACCCTGGACATGTCGGGCGTCAGTGCGCTCGACACGCTCGGCGCCTGGGTCCTCGAGAAGCTGTCGCGCAGGGCCGCATCATCCGGAAGATCGGCTGAGTTCGTCGGCGTCGCCGATCATTTCAGCGGGCTGATGGATGAGGTGCGCCAGGTCAACCGCCACACGCCGGCCCCCACGGCTGCGCCCAACCCGGTGCTGGCGAGGCTCGGCGATCTCGGCAAATCCACGGTCGGCGCCCGCGAAGACATCGCGATCTTCCTCCAGCTGCTCGGCGCATTGTTCATGGCGGTGATCGGTGTGCTGCGCCGGCCGCGATCGCTGCGGCTGACCTCGCTGGTCTATCAGCTCTACCGCATCGGGTGGCAGGCGATTCCCATCGTCGCGCTCATCACCTTCCTGATCGGCGCCATCATCGCGCAGCAGGGCTTCTTCCATTTCCGCAGATTCGGCGCGGAATCGTATACTGTCGACATGGTCGGCATCCTGGTGCTGCGTGAGCTCGGCGTGCTGATCGTCGCCATCATGGTCGCCGGCCGGTCGGGAAGTGCCTACACTGCCGAGCTTGGCTCGATGAAGATGCGCGAGGAGATTGACGCGCTCTCCACCATGGGGCTCGATCCCGTGGAGGTCCTGATCCTGCCGCGCGTTGCGGCGCTGGTCATTGCCTTGCCCATTCTCACTTTCATTGGATCTATTGCCGCGCTCTATGGCGGCGGCCTCGTCGCACAATTCTATGGCGACATGGGACCGGCGATCTATATGGCGCGGCTGCACGAGGCCATCTCCGTCACGCATTTCGAGGTGGGCATCTTGAAGGCGCCGTTCATGGCGCTGGTGATCGGGATCGTGGCCTGCAGCGAGGGACTGCGGGTCAAGGGCAGCGCCGAGTCGCTCGGGCGACAGACCACGACGTCGGTGGTGAAATCGATCTTCCTGGTGATCGTGCTCGACGGCCTGTTTGCGGTCTTCTTTGCCTCGATCGGAATGTGATGATGGACGCGCCGCAAGACCAGTTCGCGATCCGCGTCCGTGACCTCGTGGTCGGCTTCGGCCGCCAGACGGTGCTCGATCATCTGTCGCTCGACGTCCGCCGCGGCGAGATCCTTGGGCTGGTCGGGGCGTCCGGCGGCGGCAAGTCGGTGCTGATGCGGACCATCATCGGCCTGATCCCGCGCCGGGGCGGGACCATCGAAGTGATGGGACAACCCACCGGGGGGCACGGTCGAGGCGCAGCCACGACATGGGGCATCCTGTTCCAGCAGGGCGCGCTGTTCTCCTCGCTCACGGTCCGCCAGAACGTCCAGTTTCCCTTGCGCGAAAATCTGGTCCTGTCGCAGGAGCTGATGGACGAGATCGCGATCGCCAAGCTCGAAATGGTCGGCTTGCGTGCCCAGGACGCTGACAAATATCCGGCGGAGCTGTCCGGCGGCATGACCAAGCGCGTGGCGCTGGCCCGCGCGCTCGCGCTCGATCCGCCGATCCTGTTCCTGGACGAGCCGACCTCCGGCCTCGATCCGATCGCCGCCGGCGATTTCGATGCGCTGATCAAGACGCTGCAAAAGACGCTGGGGCTGACCGTGTTCATGGTGACCCACGATCTTGCGAGCCTGACCACGGTCTGCGACCGCGTCGCCGCGCTCGCCGACGGCAAGATTGTGGCGATCGGCCCGATGCGCGAATTGCTGCAATCCGAGCATCCCTGGGTGCGCGCTTATTTCCACGGCAAGCGCTCGCAGATGCTGCAACACGAGATGAGATGAGACATGGAAACCCGCGCTCCCTACGTGCTGATCGGCAGTTTCGTGCTGGCCGCGATCCTTGCGGTGTTCGGCTTCGTCTATTGGCTGAGCAACACCGGCGGCATCGGACCGCGCACGAACTACCATGTGCAATTCCAGGGGCCGGTCCCGGGCCTGCTGGTCGGCGCCGGCGTGCTGTTCAACGGCATCCGCGTCGGTGAGGTGACCCAGCTCGGGCTCGCGCCGGACAATCCGCGCTTCGTCAATGCCACGATTTCGGTTGCGACCGCCACGCCGGTCCGCTCCGATACCAGGGTCGGCCTCGAATTTCAGGGCCTGACCGGCGTGCCGGTGGTGACGTTGGAGGGCGGCGTGATCGTCGCCAAGTCCGGCGAGCCCGTGACCCTGATCGCGGAGGCCGGCGCCGGCCAGAGCATGACGCAGGCGGCGCGGGATGCGCTGCGGCGGGTCGATACGGTGCTTCAGGACAATTCCGGCCCGCTCAAGGACACCATCGCGAATTTCAAGACCTTCTCCGACGGGCTCGCGCGCAACACCGGCAAGGTCGACGGCATTCTGGCCGGCCTGGAGAAGATGACCGGCGGCGGCGCTCCCGCGCAGAAGGTCACCTACGACCTGCACACGCCGCAGAACCTCGGGCCGGCCGGCAAGACACTGTCGGCGTCACTGGCCATCCCCGAGCCGAGCGCGGTCGCAATGCTGCAGACCCAGCGCATGCTGTTCGCGCCCGTCGGCGACAGGCCGGGCTTTGCCGACTTCCTCTGGGCCGACAGCATTCCGAAACTGGTGCAGGCACGCCTGATCGACAGTTTCGAGAATTACGACATCGCCCACGCCCCGTTGCGCGCGAGCGATATCGGTCAGGCGGATTACCAGCTCCTGATCGACATCCGGCGCTTTCGGATCGTCACGGAGGGCGAGGCGAGGGTCGAGATCGGACTGTCGGCGCGGATCGTCGACAAGAACGGCAAGGTGGTCGCCTCGCGCCTGGTCGAGACCAGCGAGAAGCTCGACAAGGTCGAGCCCGCCGCTTCAGTCGCCGCCTTCGACGCGGCCTTTGCCCGCATCGCCAAGGAGCTGATCGGGTGGACCGTGCAGGCGGTATAGCGCGGTCTATTCCAGCGTTTTCAGGTAGGACAGAAGGTCGTGGATCTGGTCTGGATTGAGCTCGAAGGCCGGCATGTCGGCGTGACCGGTGTAAATCCCCTCGGCCAGCGCCTCGCCCAGGGTCTCGATCGGGTAACGCCGATGCAGCATGCGCAGCGGGGGGGCGCCCTCGAGCGGGCTGCGGGAGGCGCGGTCAATGGCATGGCAGCGCGCGCAATTGGCCCTTGCAAAGGCCTTGCCACGCTGTTCGGCGGTCGGCGCCGCCAGGGCAGGCGTAATCAGAAGCAGCCCAATCAGGCTGTGACGTAGGGCGCCTTGCAGCATGGAAGAGTGATCCCGTCGAACGCTGGAGCAGAATAAGACGGGGATGCCACCCAAATTTGATCTGAGTCAATTGGCTTTGGCGCAGTGCAGTAAAATCCAGCCGCGCGGTGGACTCGGCCTGGGGCTGGGCGCAGCCGGCGCGGGGAGCGGTGGATGAAGCCTTCCGTGGTCATGATTGAGCCGAACGGACATTATTGCAACGATTGTGCCGTACGCGGTGCGGCGGTTTGTTCGTCGCTGAATGCGGCCGAGCTCAGGGAGTTCGAGCATCTCGGGCGCCGCGTTCATTTCGACTCGGGCGAGACCGTTTTCTCCGAAGAGGACATCACGACCTCGTTCTACAACGTCCTCGAAGGCGTCATGCGGCTGTACAAGCTGCTGCCGGACGGCCGGCGGCAGATCGTCGGTTTCGCCTTGCCCGGCGATTTCCTGGGGATGAACATTTCCGGCCGGCACAATTTTTCGGCCGATGCGATCGGTGTCGTGACCGTGTGCCAGTTCGCCAAAGCCCCGTTCAGCCGTTTCATCGAAGACCGGCCGCTTCTGCTCAAGCGGATCAACGAGCTGGCCATTCGCGAGTTGAGCCAGGCGCGCGATCATATGGTGCTGCTGGGCCGCCGCTCGGCCGACGAGAAGGTGGCGACCTTCCTGCTCGGCTGGCGTGAACGGCTGGTCGCGCGCAAGGGCCTGTCCGACACGGTTCCGCTTCCGATGAGCCGTCAAGACATCGCCGACTATCTCGGCCTGACCATCGAAACCGTCAGTCGCACCTTCACCAAGCTGGAGCGTCACGGCGTGATCGAGATCATTCACGGCGGCATCAGCCTGCTCGATCCCGCGCGCGCCGAGGCGATGGCCGCAGCCTGACATTTCCGCCGCAACGCCCCCAACGTTTTTGATCTCGATCAATGACGCCGGCCGACTGCAGCAAAATAATGCCGCAAACTATGGGGAGGGAATAATGCCCGCTGACGCGTTGCTGGTGACCGTTGTCGTTGTCGCAATTTTCGTCGTGTTTGCCGCTGTCCTGGCTTGGGCCGACCGGCAAACCAGCTCCGTCCGGCTCGACCCGGATTCCAAGCGCTGAAGCTCCCGAGATCGTAGTCCGCTAAGACCTGCCAACAGGCCGACGCTCGTCCAGCCGGCCCGGCTGTTCGCCAGCGCCTCAACGCAATCGCGGCTCGCGCCGCCCGCAACTCTGCATCGATCAGAACGTCCTGGCGCATCCTTCGGATGCGGGCCTTCGGCTCGACCGCGGCTTTTTCGCCTCATTTGTGTCAAACCGCGCGCGTGCTTTCCGGTTGAAAACCCTGATAACGTTGACTACGCAGGAACCTCACTGCCTCGCAGTCTTAGGAGCCCCGCGGCGTGCCTCAGGACAAGACCGGCGACCCCCGACACTCGGCGGGCAACAAGCTATCGGTCCTGCGCAAGCACCCGATCTTCGCGGATCTGGAGCCGGAAGCGCTCGATCAGCTTTGTCGCTATGCCAAGCACACCACCGTGAAGCGCGGCGCGACGATCGCCGCAAAGGGCGATCCCGGCAATAATCTGTTCGCGGTGATCTCGGGGACGGTGAAGATTTCCTCCTCCTCGCCGGACGGCCGCAACGCCATTCTCAATCTGATCGGTCCCGGGGAAATCTTCGGCGAGATCGCGGTGCTCGACGGCGCGCCGAGATCGGCCGATGCGACCGCCAACACCAATTGCGAGCTCTACGTTATCGACCGCCGGGACTTCCTGCCGTTCGTGAAGAGCCAGCCGGCGCTGGCGATGAAGTTCATCGAGCTTCTCTGCGCCCGTCTGCGCTGGACCAGCCAGCAGGTCGAGCAGGTGATCCTGCAGAATCTGCCGGGGCGGCTCGCGAGCGCGCTGCTCGGTCTCACCGAGGAGCGCAAGTTCGACTCCGGCAGCGGCACGCTCGCCATCACGCAGCAGGAGATCAGCGAGATGGTGGGCATGACGCGCGAGAGCATCAACAAGCAATTGCGCGCCTGGGCCGGCCGCAACTGGGTTCGCCTCGAGCACGGCGCCATCGTCGTGCTGGATACGGATGCGCTGCGCGAACTCGCCGAGAGCGGCCTCGGCGGCGAGTGACGGCGTCTGCCTAAAGCATGATCCGGAAAAGTGCGCAGCGGTTTTCCGAAAAGATCATGCTCAAACAACAACCTAAAGCGCGATGACGATTCACCCTAATCGCATCGCGCTTTAGCCGTCGATGATGGCGACCGCGCGGGTCCACCCCGCCGAGGCGCGTTCGATCTTGACCGGAAAGCATGAGACCATGAACCCGGTCGAGGGCAATTGGTCGAGGTTGTGCAGCTTCTCGAGATGGCAATAGCCGATATGCCGTCCCGCCTTGTGGCCCTCCCAGATCAGGCCGGCGTCGTGCGTCTCGGCATATCTCTTCGCGGTGTAGACGAACGGCGCGTCCCAGCTCCAGCCGTCGGTGCCGGTCAGCCGCACGCCGCGTTCGAGCAGGTACATGGTGGCTTCATAGCCCATGCCGCAGCCGGAATTGACGTATTCGGCCTTGCCGAACTTTGCGCCGGCGCTGGTGTTGACGACGACGATCTCCAGCGGCGACAGTTTGTGCCCGATCCGCTTCAGCTCCTTCTCGACGTCGTCGGCGCTCGCCACGCAGCCGTCGGGCAGATGCCGGAAGTCGAGCTTCACGCCCGGCTGAAAGCACCATTCCAGCGGGACCTCGTCGATCGTCCATGACCGCTCACCGCGGTTCATGGTCGGATGGAAGTGCCAGGGCGCGTCGAGGTGCGTGCCGTTGTGGGTCGACAGCGAGACCTGCTCGACGGCCCAGCCCTGTCCGTCAGGCAGATCCTGGGCCTTGAGGCCGTCGAAGAATTGCAGCATCCGCGGCAGGCCCTGCTGGTGGTCGATATACTGGATGGTCGGATGGTTGCCCGGCGGATCGGCCGTCACGTCGTTTCTGAGCGGCACCGAGATATCGATCAGCTTCCGCGGCATGGGCATTCCTTCGAGATGGTCCGCTGTGTCGGTCATCTTGAGGGGCCCCGATTGCTGGCGTCAAGTCACGTGCCGGCGACGTCAGCCGACCCACCGGACCCACCGTAATGCGAATTGCGCCAGAAATCGATTGATGCAACTGTTGCATCGATCGATGCCGGATTTGGCTTGGACAGAGAATGCCGCGCGCCCTAGGGACGACATTGGCGCTTGACTTCATGTCTGAGGTGGAGCGACCCAAGGCCGGCCCGCAGCATCCGCCCGACAACGACATAATCAACCCAGGAGGAAAGCCCAGATGAAGACACTCACCGGTATCATCACAGCCGTTGCACTGGCGGTCTCAGCGCCCCTGGCGACCGCGCGCGATTTCCGTTCGGCCGACGTCCACCCCGCCGACTATCCGACCGTCGAGGCCGTCAAGTTCATGGGCAAGCAGCTCGCGACCGCGAGCGGCGGCAAGCTCGGCGTGAAGGTGTTTCCCAATGGAGCCCTGGGCTCCGAGAAGGACACCATCGAGCAGCTCAAGATCGGCGCACTCGACATGATGCGGATCAACGCATCGCCGCTCAACAACTTCGTGCCCGAGACCATCGCCCTGTGCCTGCCCTTCGTATTCCGCGACACGCAGCACATGCGCGCCGTGCTCGATGGGCCGATCGGCGACGAGATCCTGGCCGCCATGGAGCCTGCGGGCCTGGTCGGTCTCGCCTATTACGACAGCGGCGCCCGGTCCATCTACACCGTCAAGGCACCCGTCAAGTCGCTCGCCGACCTCAAGGGCCTGAAGATCCGCGTCCAGCAATCCGATCTCTGGGTCGGCATGATCCAGAGCCTCGGCGCCAACCCGACGCCGATGCCGTATGGCGAGGTCTACACCGCGCTGAAGACCGGCCTGGTGGATGCGGCCGAAAACAACTGGCCGTCCTACGAGTCCTCGCGCCATTTCGAGGCGGCCAAGTTCTACAACATCACCGAGCACTCCCTCGCGCCCGAAGTTCTCGTGATGTCGAAAAAGGTCTGGGACACGCTGAGCAAGGAGGATCAGGCGATGATCCGCAAGGCGGCCAAGGAATCGGTGCCAGTGATGCGCAAGCTGTGGGACGAGCGTGAGCAGGCGTCCCGCAAGACCGTCGAGGCGGCCGGCGTTCAGGTCGTCACGATCGCCAATAAGGCGGAATTCGTCGATGCGATGAAGCCGGTCTATCAGAAGTTCGCCGGCGACGAGAAGCTGCAGGGCCTCGTCAAGCGTATCCAGGGCACGAAGTAGAACGCCAGCGGCGCGGGCCCGGCGTCGCCGCAAGGCGACCCGGGCCTCGCAAGGAGAAACGCGGGATGACAGACCCACACGTCGCAGATCACGAGCATGACGCGGTCGCCGGACGCCCGTCCACCGGCTTGCTGTCGCGGATCAACGCACCTGTTGCGCGTGTGGGCATGTATCTGTCCGTGACCGGATTGCTGGTCATCGTCGCCATCGTCTTCTACCAGGTATTCGGACGTTACGTGCTCAATTCCAGTCCGACCTGGACCGAGAACCTCGCACTGGTGCTGATCCTGTATGTGACGCTGATCGGCGCCGCCGTCGGCGTGCGCGATGCCGGACATATCGGCATGGACAGTCTGCTGGTGATGCTTCCCGACCACGCGCGAGAGAAGATTGAGATCGTGATCCACGTGCTGGTCGCCGTGTTCGGCATTGCGATGGCCTATAACGGCTGGATCCTCGGGTCCTCTGTCGGCACCGTGAAGATTCCCAATCTCGGCCTTCCCGAGGTGATCCGCTACGTGCCGCTGATCGCTTCCGGCCTCCTGATCGTCTCCTTTTCCATCGAGCACATCATGGCTCTTCTGCGCGGCGAAGAGGTCGTCCCGTCATGGAACTGATCATCCTCGGCGCCACCTTCTTCGGATTCCTGATCCTCGGCGTCCCGGTTGCCTTCGCGATCGGCCTCTCCGCGATCTGCACCATCCTCTACGAAGGCCTGCCGGTCGCCGTCATCTTCCAGCAGATGATGTCGGGGATGAACATCTTCTCGTTCCTCGCGATTCCCTTCTTCGTCTTCAGCGGTGAGCTGATGCTGCATGGCGGCGTCGCCGACAAGATCGTCCAGCTCGCCAAGAATCTCGTCGGACACATCCGCGGCGGCCTCGGCATGTCGAACGTGGTCGCCTGCACGCTGTTCGGAGGCGTCTCCGGCTCGCCCGTGGCCGACGTGTCGGCGATGGGTGCGGTGATGATCCCGATGATGAAGAAGGAAGGGTTCGACACCGACTACGCCGTCAACGTCACCACCCACGCTTCGCTGGTCGGGGCCTTGATGCCGACCAGTCACAACATGATCATCTATGCGCTCGCCGCCGGCGGCAAGGTCTCGATCGGCGCGCTGATCGCCGCCGGCCTGCTGCCGGCGATCGTGCTGATGGTGTGCATGCTGGTCGCTGCCTACGCCGTCGCGGTGAAGCGCGGCTATCCGGCCGGCAAGTTCCCGGGTTGGGCCGAGGTGTTCCGCTCGTTGGCAGCCGCGCTGCCGGGCCTTCTGATCGTCGGCATCATCCTGACGGGCATCCTGTCCGGCGTCTTCACGGCGACGGAATCCGCAGCCGTTGCGGTGACCTACACGATCCTGCTGACGTTCCTGATCTACCGCACCATGACCCTGCAGAACTTCCTGCGCGCGGCCGCCAAGGCGGTGAAGACGACGGGCGTGGTGCTGCTCTTGATCGGCGTCTCCACCATGTTCCAATATCTGATGGGGCTTTACGAGGTGGCCGACCTCGCCGGCGAGATGATGAGCAAGGTCTCGACGCAGCCTTGGGTCGTCTTCCTGCTCATCAACGTCATCCTGTTCGTGCTCGGAACGTTCATGGACATGGCGGCGACCATCCTGATCTGCACCCCGATCTTCCTGCCGATCGCGATGAAGGCGGGAATGGACCCGGTGCAGTTCGGCATGCTGATGTTGATCAACTGCGCCCTTGGGCTGAACACCCCGCCGGTCGGGACGACGCAGTTCGTGGGATGCGCCATCGGTGGCATATCGGTGGGCGCGGTGATGCGCACCATCCTGCCGTTCTACGCTGCGCTGATCGCAGCTCTGATGTTCGTGACCTATGTCCCCGCATTCTCGCTGTGGCTGCCGCGCCTCTTGATGGGCTACAAGGGATAGCAGCAGCACAGGAGAAGCTATCAGTGACGGACTATCGCAAGCTTTTCGATCTCACCGGCAAGACGGCTGTGGTGCTCGGCGCCGCCTCGGGTATCGGCCAGTCGTCGGCCGAGGCGCTGGCCGGCCTGGGGGCTCGCGTTGTCTGTGCCGATCGCGCGCTTGACGGGGCGGAGGCGACCGCCGCCGGCATTCGCGACAAGGGTGGCTGGGCGGAAGCAGCTGCTTGCGACGCCGCGAGCGCTGCGGACGTCAATGCGCTCGCCAAGCTCGTGATGCAGAAATTCCCGCGGCTCGACATCGCCGTGACGACGCCGGGGCTCAACATCCGCAAGACCATCCTCGACTATACCGAGGAGGATCTCGATCGCGTTCTGAGCCTCAACGTCAAGGGCACGGTCTTTTTCTTCCAGGCTTTCGGGCGCATCATGGTCGCGCAGAAGGGCGGCAGCATCATCGCCTGCTCCTCGGTGCGCGCGGTGACCATCGAGCCGGGGCTCGGCGTCTACGGCTCGACCAAGGCGGCGATCGGCCTGCTGGTGAAGGGCTTCGCTTCCGAGGTCGGCCATGCCGGCGTGCGCGTCAACGCCATTGCGCCCAGCATCGCCGAGACGGCGCTCACCGGTCCGTTCAAGCAGCGGCCCGATATCTATAATCTCTATGCCGGCCATACTGTGTTCAACCGCTGGAGCAGTGCCGACGAAGTCGCGACCGCGGTCGCCTATCTTGCTTCGGACGCCGCAAGCTATGTCAGCGGCAGCACCCTGTTCGTCGATGGCGGCTGGACCGCCGTTGACGGTCCGCCGACCGGTCTCACCCAGCTGCACAAATAGGCGGTCGTCTATCCAACGAAGCCGATGCGCTGGCGCAGATCCTTTCGATCTGCGCCGGTCAGCAGTGCGATCAGCGCGGCGGCCTCCTTCGGATGTGCGGCGCGCACGGTCACGCCGGCCGTGTACATCGTCACGAGTTCGCAGCCCGGCGGCAGCGATCCCGACAGCGTGATGCCGTCGGTCGCGATGATCTCGGTCGCCTGGGTGCAGCCGATCGGCCGCGTCGCCGTCGATGCCGCGAGCTCCCGCATCGCCGTTGCTCCGTTCGGAAAGATCTTGAGGCGCGAGGCGACCTCATAAGCAATACCGAGCTGGTCCAGCACTCTTGCGACGTGCTGTCCCGCGGTCGAGGCCTTGGTGTCGGGGACGTAAATCGCGTCGGCGCCGCGCAGCACCTCGCGCAGATCGGCCTCGGTCGTCACCGTCACCTTGGGATCGCGACTGCGGACCGCCAGCGCGGTCTCGACCCGGCCGACGTCCGTGATCGAGGAGGGGACGATGAGCTTTTCCCCGGCAAGGTTCGCAAGGAGAGCATGCGTCAGGATCACGAGATCGGCCGGCGTTCCCGCGCGCAGCTTGTCTGCCATGAGGCCGACCGCGCCGAACTCACCTTCGATGCCGAGGCCGGTCTGCGCCCTGAAAGCTTCCGTGAGGCCGCGCACCAGGCCCTGCGCCGCGCCGCCGCTCAAGATCTTCAGTGTCGTCAAGACGTACGCTCCATGGCTGCAATGATCCTGTCGCGCGTGATCGGCAGGTCGCGCACGCGCACGCCGAGACAATCGTAAACTGCATTTGCGATTGCCGCCGTCACCGGGCCGTGCGCGGCTTCACCGGCGCCGACCGGCTCGATCTCCGGCCGCTGGATGATCTCGACGTCCACGACCGGCACCTCGCTGAAGGTCAGGATTGGATAGTCCGTCCACGAAGTCGAGGTGATGCGGGTCCGGTCGAACCGGACGCGTTCCTTCAGCACCCAGCTCGTGGCCTGGATCGCGCCGCCCTCGATCTGGTTGATGACGCCGTCCGGATTGATGGCTTCGCCGACATCGACGGCGAGCGTCAGCCGCTTCACACGGATATCGTCGGCGCCCTCGATCTCGGCAATCGCGGCGCAATAGGCGCCCGAGTTCTTGTAGCGGGCGAAGCCGATGCCGTAACCGATGCCGGGACGCTGCTGCGGTTTCCAGGCGGCCCGCCGCGCCGCGGCGCGGATCACATCCTTCGCCCGCTCATCGCGCAGATGGCGCAAGCGGAACGCGATCGGATCTTCGTCGCGCAAGGCGGCGATCTCGTCGAGCAGAGATTCGATGGCAAACACGTTGCCTTGTCCGCCGAGCGTCCGCAGCGCCGAGGTCCGCACCGGCATGGTCAGCAGCCGGTGGCTCGTGATCGTCCAGGCCGGGAAATCATAGAGCGGAACGGAGTTGCGGTCGGCGCCGCCGCCGTTCGCGGCCGGCGGGTTGGTCGCGATCATGCGCGGATAGGGATTGGCGATCTCGGTTGCGGCCAGCAGCGCCGGCTCTGCCGCGCGTCCCGGTCTCGCGGCGTGACCATTGCTCCAGATCGCGTGGCGCCAGCCGACGATCTCATTGCCCGCATCGAGGTCGGCCTCGATCTCGATCGCCATCGCGGCGCCAAACGGCGCGTGCGACATCTCGTCGTGGCGTGACCACTTCACCCGGACCGGACGGCCGCCGGCGGCCGTGGCCAGTAGCACGGCGTCAAGCGCGACGTCATCGGCCGCATTGTGCCCGTAGCAGCCGGCGCCCTCCATGTGTTCGACGACAATACTCTCTGCGGGCAGCTTCAGCACGATCGCGAGATCGGCGCGGAGCAGGTAGACACCCTGGCTGTGCGTCCAGACATGAACACGATCACCGTCCCATTGGGCCACGGCGCAGGACGGCGCCATCGAGGCATGCGCGATGTAGGGACGGGTGTATTGTCGGCGGAGTGTTTGGGCGGGCTTGCGCGCCGGCTCCGCCATCCTGGTGTCGATGATGGTGGTCTCGACCGGTTGGCTCCTGAGAAACCCTGCCAGATCGTCTTCATCGGGCAGCTTCTCGCCGGCCGACCATGTCGCGCCCTTGCGCAAGGCCCTGAGCGCTATGTCGGCCGCCGCCTCGGTGTCAGCGACCACGCCGGCAAAGCCGCCGTCGCGAACGATCGCAACGAGGCCGGGAACCGCGCGCGCGGCCTCCTCGTCGAGTGCGATCAATTTGGCACCCGAGAGTTCCGGCCGCAGCACGCGACCGTGCACCATTCCGGGGAGCGCAAGATCGTGGATAAAGCGCGGCCGCGCGAACACCTTGTCGGGAATATCGACGCGCTGGACCGAATGCCCGGCGACGTTGCGCTCGGCGGCGCCCTTCGCAGTCGCGTCCGCGGTGGCATCGTGGTCGAGTGACACGTCGCCCTTCAATTCCCAATAGCTGGTCCTGACATTGCCGGGACCCGAGATCGTTCCGTCGTCGACATCGAGCAGCGCCGCATCGACGCCGAGACGTTCCGATGCCGCGCCAAGAAAGCGCTGGCGCACCTCCGCGCAGACATGCCGGAGCGCGCGACCGGACTGCTGGATCGACAGGCTGCCCGAGGTAACGCCTTCATTCGGGCTGGTCGCCGTCGAGGCACGGATCATCTCGATCCTGCCGATATCGACATCGAGCTCGTCCGCCGCGATCTGCGCCAGCGCCGTGACGATGCCCTGGCCGATCTCGACCTTGCCGGGCGAGATCGTCACGCGGCCGTCATCGGTGAACCGCACCCATGACGATAGTCTTGGATTGGCCATGAGGCTGACCGGCAGCTTCAGGACTGGGGATGGCATGCTCATGACGCCGCCATCTCCGCAGCCGCACGCAGCACGGCGCGGATCATGCGGTTATGCGATCCGCAACGGCACAGATTGCGATCCAGTGCGGCTCTGACCTCCGCCTCCGTCGGCGACGGATTGCGTTTCAGCAGCGCTGCGGCGCTGACGAGGATTCCCGAGACGCAATAACCGCACTGCATCGCCTGTTCGGAGATGAAGGCCCGTTGCAGCGGGTGTGGTGCTTCTATCGTACCGAGGCCTTCCACCGTGACGACATCCTTGTCCGCTACCGACCATAACGGCATGTCGCAGGAGGCCATCGCACGATCGCCGACCATCACATAGCAGGCGCCGCACTCGTTGGCGCCACAGCCGAAATGCACCCCCGTGACGCCGAGCCGGCTGCGCAGCACATCGAGCAACATCTGATCGGGATCGGCATCGACGGCCATGGCGGCGCCGTTGAGGCGGAATTGAATGATCGGCATGATCGCGCTGCGGCTTCAGGATTTGTCGAACTTCTTGACGACGTCGGCCCATTTCTCGATGTCGCCACGCAGGAATTTGTCGAACTGTTCCGGCGTCATCGACATGGGTACGGCGCCCTGTTCCGTCCAGAGCTTGACGATGTCGGGTCGCTTCACCATGACGTTAACGGCGGCATTGAGCTTATCGATGACGGACTTCGGCGTGCCGGCCGGTGCCATCAGGCCGAGCCAGATCGTCGCCTCATAGCCGGGGACGCCGGCCTCGATCGCGGTCGGCACGTTCGGCAGCACCGTCGATCGCTGCTTGCCGGTGGTGGCAAGCGCGCGCACCTGGTTCTCGGCGACGTTCGGCGCCATCGCCGGTACCGCGTCGATCATCATCTGCACCTGCCCGCCGATCACGCCGCTGCGCGCTTCGCCGCTGTTGCGGTAGGGCACGTGGACGATATCGATGCCGGTCATGGCTTTGAACAGCTCGCCGGCCATATGGTAGGGCGTGCCCTGACCGGAGGAGGCGTAATTCAGCTTGCCTGGCTGCGCCTTGGCGAGGGCGATGAATTCCTGCAGCGTTTTCGCTGCAACACCCGGGTTCACCACGATGACGAGATCGGAATAGTTCACCGGCGCGATCGGCGCGAGGTCGCGCATCAGCTCGTACTTGCGCTTGTCCGCCGTCAGCAGCGATTCGTTCGCGGTCTGGGTGTTGGACATCATGAGCAGCGTGTAGCCGTCGGCCGGCGACTTCGCCGCCTCAATCGTGCCGATGACACCGCCCGCACCGGTGCGGTTCTCGATCACGAAGGGCTGGCCGAAGCTCTCCTGCAGCACGTTGCCGATCAGCCGGGCCGCGACATCGGCCGGCCCGCCGGCGCCGAACGGCACGACGATCCGGACCGCGCGGGTGGGATAATCCTGTGCGGAGGAGGGGACTGCGGGGAACGCGGCAAGCAGGCCGGCCGCCAATGCCAGCGCGAATCTTCGGGCGATCATGCCCACCTCCCTGGTGTCGTTCTTGTTGGCCGGCACTGTAGCGGCAGGGAATGCGGACTGTCGACGCCTCACAAAAGCGCTTGAGCCGGGAATAGCCGGCGACTTCCGGTGTGGCCGTCTGCATTTCGCTGTTGCAGCAGGAACCGCCGGCGCGCACGGTTTGTGCAAATCGCATGGGCGCTGTCGGATAAATGCCCCTCGGCTGGCAGGTATTTTGGTGTTACGAAGTGGGACATGAACCAGCACGCCAAGATCGAAGTCCGCCATTCGACCTGTCCGCATGATTGCCCATCCGCCTGCGCCCTCGATGTCGAGGTGGTCGAGGGCCGCAGCATCGGTCGTGTCCGCGGTTCGAAAAAGCAGACCTACACGGCCGGCGTCGTCTGCGCCAAGGTCGCCCGCTACGCCGAGCGAATCCATCATCCTGAGCGGCTGATGTACCCGCTCCGCCGCACTGGACCGAAGGGCTCCGGGCAGTTCACGCGGATTTCCTGGGACGAGGCGCTGGACGAGATCGGGCACCGCTTCAACGCGGCCGAGCGCGAGTTCGGCGCGGAATCGATCTGGCCCTATTACTACGCCGGCACGATGGGGCTGGTGATGCGCGACGGTCTCAACCGCCTCACGCATGTGAAGAAGTATTCTCGCTTCTATCAGACCATCTGCGCCAACGTCGCCCGCATCGGCTTTGCCATCGGCACCGGCAAGATCGCCGGCGTCGATCCGCGCGAGATGGCGCTCTCGGATCTCGTTGTGATCTGGGGCACCAATCCCGTCAACACCCAGGTCAACGTGATGACGCACGCCTCCCGTGCGCGGAAGGAGCGCGGCGCGAGGATCGCGGCGGTCGACATTTACGACAACGAGACCATGAAGCAGGCCGACATCAAGATCATCCTGCGCCCCGGCACCGACGGCGCCTTTGCCTGCGGCGTCATGCATGTCCTGTTCCGCGACGGCTATGCTGACCGCGCCTATATGGACAAATACACCGACTGCCCTGCCGAGCTCGAGGCGCATCTGAAGACGCGCACGCCGGAATGGGCGTCCGCCATTTGCGGCGTGCCGGCGGCGGAGATCGAGGCCTTTGCCAAGGCTGTCGGTGAGACCAAGCGCACCTTCTTCCGCTTCGGCTACGGCTTTACCCGCAGCCGCAACGGTGCCACGCAGATGCACGCGGCAAATTGCATTCCCGCGGTGACCGGCGCCTGGCAATACGAAGGCGGCGGCGCCTTCTTCAACAATTACGCGCTGTGGCATTTCAACGAATCCATCATCGAAGGTCACGACGCGATCGACAAGTCGATGCGCGCGCTCGACCAGTCGCAGATCGGCCGCATCCTCACCGGCGATGCCGAAGCCCTGCAAGGCAAGGGCCCGGTCAAGGCGATGCTGATCCAGAACACCAACCCGATGACGGTGGCGCCGGAGCAGGCGCTGGTGCGGCAGGGCTTTGCGCGCGAGGATCTGTTCGTCGCGGTGCACGAGCAGTTCATGACCGAGACGGCGCAGATGGCCGACATCGTGCTGCCCGCGACCATGTTCATGGAGCACGACGACCTCTATTACGGCGGCGGCCACCAGCACATCTCGGTCGGGCCGAAGCTGATCGACCCGCCCGGCGAATGCCGCTCCAACCACGAAGTCCTCCAGGCGCTGGCGCCGCGGCTCGGCGCCAGGCATCAGGGTTTCGAGATGACGCCACGCGAGTTGATCGACGCGACGCTGAAGCTGAGCGGCCACGGCGACATCGGCGGCCTCGAAGCCGATCTCTGGCGCGACCTGCAACCGGATTTCCGCACGTCCCACTATCTCGACGGCTTCGCCCATGCCGACGGCAAATTCCGTTTCAGGGCCGATTGGGCGCACCCGCCATTCGGCGTGACCATGGGCGAGGTCGACAAGATGCCGTCCTTGCCGGATCATTGGGCCGTGATCGAACAAACCGATCAGGCCCATCCGTTCCGGCTCGCGACCAGCCCCTCGCGCAGCTTCCTCAACACCACTTTCAACGAGACGCCGTCCTCGCAGGCGCGCGAGGGCAAGGCGAGCGTGATGATCCATCCGCTGGATGCCGCCGCGCTCGACATCGCCGACGGCGACGCGGTGACGCTCGGCAATACGCGCGGCGAGACCACGCTGATCGCAACCTTGTTCAACGGCGTGCGGCGCGGCGTCCTGATTGCGGAATCCGTTCACCCCAACAAGAACCACATCGGCGGCCGTGGCATCAACATGCTGACGGGCGCCGAAACCGTCGCGCCGATCGGCGGGGCCGCATTCCATGACAACAAGGTCTGGATCAGGAAGGCCGCGACGGCTTAGGGGCTGCACTCCGTGACGCCGTAGCCGGCAAACTCCTTCGCGATATCGGGGTTCATGGATTTCGCCTGCGCGAAGTCGGTGGCCCCGTCGCCGCCGCTCTTGCGGGTGGCGATGCCGCGGCCGAACAGCGACGATGACGAGCGCGGATTGCGCTGGATCGCGTCGGTGTAGTCCTTGATCGCTTCCGCGTTGCGGCCGAGCTTGAGGTTGACGAGCCCGCGGCTGTCGAGCGCATCGCTCAAGCCGGGATTGATCTGGAGCGCCAGATTGCAGTCGGCCAGCGCGCCCTGCAGGTCGCCGGTCGCAGCGCGCACCCAGCAACGGTTGTTGAACGCCTCGCCATCCCTCGAATTCCTGCTGATCACGAGGTCGAAATCCTGCCTGGCGAGCGCATAGGCGCGCTTGATCGCATAGACCTGGCCGCGCTTGTAGCGCGAGACGATGTCGTTGGCGTTCGCCGCGATCTTGCGGCTGAGGTCGGCGATGACCGGATCCCTGGCGAGATCGTCGGTGCTCGGGGAAGGCTCTGCCTGCGGCGCCTCGCAGACCGGCCTCTGCGGCTCCGGTTTCTGAGGCTCGGGCTTCGTCGGCGTCGGGTCGCCCTTGCTGTCGGGCGGCCGGGTCACCGGGCCTGCGAACGAGAATTCCGTGGTCAGCGAGGACGACAGCCACGGCACCTGCTCCCGCTTGGTGGCGGCGATCACGCCGTTCTTGGTGTTGGTCAGGGCCTGCTCGGCGCTAATGTTCGGCGCACGCATCTCGCGGAGCAGCTCGGCAACGAAGAGGCCGTGATCGGTCTTGCCGCTGGCCGTGACCGCGCCGAGCGCCGCGGAGTAGAGCACCAGCGAATTGCTCGGCGCGATCGCCGGCGCAAGGCCCGCCGAATAGCGGTGGAAGCGTCGCTCGAACGGGTTGCGCCGCGAGGCGTCGATCAGCGCGACCTTGATCGCGGCACCGCGCGTGTTCATTTCTGCGAGGATGCTGTCAAGACTGAAGCCGTCGCGCGCCACATCGGGCTCGGTCCAGATCTGCGCGTCGACCGGAAGCAAATAGGTCTGCCGATTGGATTGGATGGCAAAGCCGTCGAAGAAGATCAGCGCCACTGCGCCGCGTTCGATGCGGGCATAGAAGCGATCCAGCGCTTGCCGCATGGCGTCGGCCGTGAGGTTGCTCTGCCGGTCGACGACGAAGCCGTCGTGCTTCAACTCTTCAGCGACGTCCTGTGCGTCGTTGGAGACCTCGCTCAACACGAACTCGTTGTCCGGATATCTGGCGTTGCCTATCACCAGCGCGATCTTCGCGACGTCGGCCGCGCGGCTTGCAGGGCCGCTGCTCAGCACCAGCAGGGCTGTTAGCAACACCATCATCGCGGCGCGCATGAAATGGCTCATGGTGATCAAAATCTCCGGACAGGATAGCGGCCGTCACTCACAATACAATCGGCAAGTGAAGTTGCGCCCACACGCTATGGTGACGGGGTGGCAGATTGCCCTTGCGCGCGCGGCCCGTCCTGCCGCAAATGGCTGCAAACGGAGCCAGGGAAGCGAGCCTACCATGACCGACACCACAGCAATCATCACCGAGAAGCGCGGGCAGGCGTTCTGGATTACCATCAACCGGCCGGAAAAGCGCAACGCATTGAACGGCGACGTCATCGCCGGCATCACCAAGGGCTATCGCGACGCGCATGACGACCAGGACGTCCGCGTCATCGTGCTGACGGGCGCGGGCGACAAGGCGTTCTGCGCGGGCGCCGATTTGCAGAATTCCGGCGCGGCTTTCGCGATGGATCATTCCAAACCAAATGTCGACTATGCCGATCTGTTACGTTTGTCACAGAACGCCACCAAACCGGCGATTGCGCGGGTCGGAGGCGTCTGCATGGCCGGCGGCATGGGCCTGCTCTGCATGACCGACATGGCGGTCGCGGCCGACCACGTCGTGTTCGGCCTGCCTGAGGTGAAGGTCGGCGTGTTCCCGATGCAGGTGCTGAGCCTGCTCCAGCGCATCGCGCCGCCCCGCCTCGTCAACGAATGGGCGCTCACGGGCGAGCCGTTCGACGCCAAGGCCGCGCACGCTGCGGGCCTGCTCAACTACATCGTTCCCGCGGCCGAGCTCGACGCCAAGGTCGACTGGCTGATCGGCCGCATCGTCGACAAGTCCCCGACCGCGATCCGCCGCGGCAAGTACGCCATGCGGGCCATCGCCTCGATGTCGTTCGACGAGAGCATCGCCTACACCGAAAGCCAGATCGCGCTGCTCGCAATGACCGAGGACGCCAGGGAAGGCCTGAAGGCGTTCAGTGAGAAGAGGAAGCCGGTTTGGACGGGGAAATAGACGATCATCTCGTCGTAGGAGCGACATGCTCGGACCGAGCCTATTCCGAAGAAGGAATGGCATTCAATCGAAACAGGAATGATCTTGTCCGCTCCTCGCGGCGCTTTTTTGTTGCTGTGATTAGCTGCTTGCTGGTGCGCTTGGCGTAGGTTGGCAGCTGACGGCTTGACCTATGACGTCCCGCGGCTCGCAGTTCTGCATCCGTAAGATCGCTGTCGGCACCCTCGGTGAAACCTCCATGTCGGAAGGAGGTAAAGGAAAGTTCCTGGCGAATGCCGGCCTCTGCAACGATAATTTTCACAACGCTGCGCAAATAGCGCAGGTCCTTGCGCGGTGTAATCCATGGAAGCGGGATTGCGGAGCTACGATGGGCATGGGTACGCCGGAAAACCAGGCCCGGGAGGGAAGTCTTCTTAATCTCATCTAGCTCGGCCGTAAGTTCCGGAAAAAGAGGGGCGCCCGTTTCGTCAAACAGCGGCCACCAAGCCTCTTCTCCGTTCTTAGGATGCACGATCCTAACACTATTTGGCCGCTCGACAGGTCGGTAATGCGAGATATCGAGGGCGCCAAACTCGTCTGCCGCACCCCTCCTCCAATCCCGGTTCGAGGTTAGAAGGCATTGTAGTCGCTGGTTACCTTCAGCGGCTCGCCAGAAACGATGATCCGGGGCGACACAATTCATTGTTGTCACGATAGATCGCATATCGTGCATCCCGCAATGGCCGGCACCTTGGAAGCTGAACGACGAAGGCGTCGTCAAGGGCGGGTGGCGTGTTCGCCGCCAGCCCGACCCCGCGCTTTGCAAAATGCTACCGTCAATCTGCTCCGCCATCACAGACCCGTATCGACGACATGAGAAAAAGCTATTTCAGCGTCCAACCATTAGCAGCTATTCACTGTCGGCCTCAGGTCAGGAGCCTGATCCAGGATTGGATGGATTTTGATGGCTATTAGTAGAGCATCGGAGCTCGTTTACTCGGAGTTCTTCGTAGAAACAGATCCTGGCGTTCGCATTTTTGTCGATAGCTATGGCGACGAATCTCATCCCACAGTCTTGTTCAGCAACCCGCTGACGGCGACAACCGCCATGTGGGGAGATGTGATCCGCAACTTGCCGGTCGGATGGCGATATATCTGCTACGATCCGCGTGGCACGGGTCGATCGACTGCGCCCGCCGGCTCGTATGATATCGAAGGTTTGGGGCGGGACGTCATCCGGATAATGGATGCGGTCGGCATAACCGAGACCATATTTTGCGGCGTGTCGCTTGGTGGGCTCACCGGCATCTGGCTTGGCGCCCACTGTCCAGGTCGACTAAGAGGCCTGATTCTCGCGAACACGGCTGCCAACTTCCCTCCCAAGGCCATGTGGGATGAGCGGGCCGACGGTGCGCTGAAGGCTGGAATGCAGCAGTTTGTAGAACCCACGCTCCGCCGTTGGTTCTCATCACACTTTCGCGAGAGCGGGGCCCCCGGTGTGCGTCTGGTAGAGCAGATGGTCGCGACCATGGAGCCTGTTGCTTACGCGAGCCTTTGTCGGGTTCTAGGCGAGACAAACCTGTTAAGTCAGCTGCCGTTGATCAAGTGTCCAGTGAAGATCATCTCGGGGAGTCTGGATGAGTCAACTCCGCCGGTCAGGGCCATCGAGCTCTTGGAAGGACTGCCCAATGCAGACCTCGTCACGCTGACAGCCAACCACGTGCCTGCGATCGAGCAGCCCGCCGAATTCGCGCGAGTTGTTGAGCGCTTTTTGCAAGACATCAAAGGAAGATAGAGTCGCATGAAGCAAGAGCACATGCTGTTGGACGGTGCGGAAGCGCGCACTCCGAAATCGGTAGTGGCCAATGGCGTCGACCGTTTTCTGGCCGACGGCGTCCACTACCGGGACCTCATGATGATCGGCGAGAAGCTCAGTGACTGGAATAGCTGGCCGACCATATGGTCTGAGTTTGCCGATGAGGCAGAAGCGAGAGGTGACTCTTTGATCTCGGAAGGGAGTTCGCTGTCTGCAGCCGACGAATTCTTCCGTGCCGGACTGTATCGTCATTACGCGCAGTATCTATACTTCGATGACGTGGTCCTAAAAGAAAAGATCAGCATCCGTAAGCATGAATCGTTCGAAAAAGCGGCGCCAATTCTCGATGTTCCCGTCGAGATAGTCTTCTTTCCTTACAAGGGCTACAAAATCAAGGCTTACCTTCGGCTCCCGCGCGGCGTGAAAAACCCACCTTGCGTGATCTTAATCGGAGGTCTGGACACCACGAAGGTGGACTATCGCAATGTTAGCGATCTATGCCTGGCTCGCGGGTTGGCAACGTTTGCTTTCGATGGTCCCGGTCAGGGTGAAACTGCGTTCTTCTTGCGGCTAACTTCGCGTTACGAAGAAGCGGTTAGTGCGGCCATCGATTATCTTGAGGGGCGATCCGAAATCGATAGCAGGCGCATCGGCATCATTGGGCGTAGCATGGGTGGATATTTTGCGCCAAAGGCCGCGGCCGTGGACGATCGGATCAAGGCTTTGGCTGCCTGGTGCGCCATCTACCAATTTCAGCCAATGGAGTCCGTTTCGCCCCCAAATCAGAAAGGGCTGATGTTCTTGAGCAACACACATAGCATTGCTGAAGCCGATGAGTTTTATCGTCTCCTCACCCTCGAAGGCTTCGCCCAGAAGATCAAATGCCCCACGCTTGTCATGCATGGCGGCCTGGATATGGGTACGCCTGTAAGCAACGCATATCGCTTGGCGGAAGCAGTAACAGGTCCGGTAAAACGCCTGATTTGGGATGAGAGCGGGCACTGCAATCACGACCGATCGCACTATGCAAGGCCTGCTCTGGCGGACTTCATGGTTCAAGCGCTTTGAGGCAAGGTACGGTCGCTTCCCCAAAGCGGCGCCAGAACTTGGGTCAGACTGCATACGTGTGAATGCAGCTGTCCCCTTACGGGGACTTTTTGTTGGCCAACATATGGCCCCCCGCGAGTGTCTGACGCTGGCGGCCAATACCTCCCTCGACCGCGGGACGCTCCGGCGTACTGCGAGCCTTTCTTCTGGGTGGACCAGACAGCCCCCCGCTTGGGTAGGATCTGGGCATTGTGTCCCTGCCGTGATCTGATGGGGTGGATGCCTGATAAACATGCGGTTCGCACCGCCCGCTCGGGAGGCTGAGATGGATCTTCGTCAGATCTTGTATTTCGTAAGGGTATATGAGGAGCGCAGCTTCACAAAGGCGGCAAGTCGCGTCAATGTCGTTCAGCCGGCCCTAAGTCGCCAGATAGCCGCACTTGAGGAGGAGTTCGGCTCGATCTTGTTCATTCGCGGCCCCAAGGGCATCACCCCAACCGGAACTGCTACCGCGCTGTACGAAAGGGTAAACCCTTTGCTGCGGGAATTCGCGTCCATAAGGGAAGAGATCCGGTCACGCGCGAACGTCAACGTTGTCGGCGCAATCACCTGCGGCTTTCCGCCTACCTACAACCGATTTGTCACTGGGAAAGCGCTTCTAGAGTTCTCCACGCTATATCCAGACGTTCAAGTCGCGGTGGTGGAGGCATTCAGCGGTAGACTAACCGAGTTGGTCAAGAACGGTGAGTTGGACTTTGCATTAGGTGCTAAGCCGAGCGATTCCTCAGGCCTAGTCACCGAGTTCGACTTTACTCAAGAGGTGGCATTGGTTTGTGGTGAGCCGGTAGCAGGCCCGTCATTCCAACCCTGCAGTCTCAATGACCTCACGGGGATCAAGCTTTTGGTCGCATCCCCCGATCACCTCATCGGAAAGCAGGTCAAAGAACATATCGATAGCGGGATGTTTCGTCCCTCCAAGGTGATGCATCTTGGCAGCTCTCCGGCCATGATGGATCTGATAAGGAGTGCGGGATGGTGTGGAATTTCACCCGTGGCAGGGCTTCTTGAAGATCGGGATCGGTCGGGCTTGTACATTTATCCCATCGTACAGCCAAAAATGGAATATCGGCTGAGTCTTGTTCGCGAGGGTGACCGTCCCTTGACGACAGCCGCCAGCGCCTTTCTCCAAATAGCGAAGCGCTACAGCGATAGAATAATGCCGCTTTGGCAGGCCTTGTTCCTCAACCAGACCGCTCACTTCGACGAGGACGTTGAGAGCTAAAGCGCCGAGTTTCGGGCAGTGCCGGGGTCAACGAGCGAAAATGCATCGCACGTCTTGCATCAAGAATGTGTAGCCCGCGCTTGTCCAGTCACTTCGCTCAGCGTACCCGGTCATTTGCGGCGAATAGTAGTTGAGACCTTGGCGAGGGCCTGAGTCGCTGAGTTGGAGATCGTTGCAGGCTCTTTTGCATTATAACCTGCTAGCATCAGCCTTATGAGTTTTTGCTATTTCAATCCCCGAGATGCAGTTGATACCGTGATTTGAACGTCACGGCAGCGGGATGAAATGAAGTATGGGCGAATACAAGCTTCTGATCGATGGACGGCTCGTGACAACGCGCGACGTCATGAGCGTGGTAAATCCCGCAACCGAGCAGAGCGTGGGCGATTGTCCGGTGGCTTCTCGGCATGACCTCGATGAGGCCGTCGCAGCTGCAAAACGGTCATTCCCGGCCTGGAGCGCCCTCCCGCTCTCCAAGCGTCGCGATGCGGTGCGCGCAATCGCAGACATCTTGAAGGAAAACGCACCCGAACTCGCGCGCCTGCTGACGCAAGAGCAGGGCAAGCCGGTCGGCGAAGCGACCCGCGAGGTCTTGGCATCTTCGATGTTCTTCCAGAGCTTCTGCAACATCGAGCTGGAGGTTCGCAAGATCAAAAGCGAGGGGAGGATCGTCGAACTGCAACGGCATCCCCTGGGTGTCGTCGGCGCCATCGTGCCGTGGAACTTTCCGCTGATTCTGATGGCCATGAAGGTGCCCGCGGCACTGCTGACCGGAAATACGGTTGTCCTGAAGCCCGCACCGTCCACACCATTGACGACGTTGAGACTCGGAGAGCTCATCAAGGATGTGCTGCCTCCGGGTGTATTGAACATCGTGAGCGGCACCAATGATCTGGGAGCGTGGCTGACGGCTCATCCGGACGTACGCAAGATATCATTTACCGGCTCTACCTCGACCGGCACCAAGGTGATGCAAGGGGCTGCCGCGACGCTCAAGCGTGTCACGCTGGAACTCGGCGGAAACGACGCGGCAATCGTGCTTGACGATGTCAATCCGAAGGAAGTCGCCCCGAAGCTGTTTCAGGGAGCTTTTCAAAACAACGGACAGTTATGCATCGCGATCAAACGGCTCTATGTTCACGATGCCATCTATGACGCTGTGTGCAGCGAGCTCGCCGCATTGGCCGATGGTGCTGTCGTCGGAGACGGACTGAAGCAGGGAACGCAATTCGGTCCTCTGCAAAACAAGGCCCAATACGCGAAGGTTCTCGATCTCATTGCCGATGCCAAACTGCATGGAAAGGCGATCTCGGGAGGACAAGCTCCGGAGCAACCGGGGTATTTCATTCGTCCAACGATCTTTCGCGATATCGAAGACGGCACACGCCTAGTGGACGAGGAACAGTTCGGTCCCGTGTTGCCCGTCATACGCTACTCCGACCCGGAAGAAGCTCTCGCGCGGGCCAATGCCTCGCCGTACGGTCTTGGCGGGTCGGTGTGGTCAGCTGATCCCGACCGAGCTTACGCGCTTGCCAGGCGGATGGATGCCGGCACTATCTGGATCAACAAGCACAGCGAGCTTGTTCCGGACGTTCCGTTTGGAGGCGCCAAGCAATCTGGCACCGGAAGCGAGTTCGGTCAGGAAGGCATGGCGGAATTCACCCAGCTTCATGTCATCAACAGGGGAAGCTAACCGAATTGCGTCGTCAGGCAACGAGCGCGCCCGATCCTGCGCAGGGGAGCATCTGACTACACGACGGATGAGCCTCACACCTGCGGCAAGGAGCAGCGCCGGGCAAATGCAGGCAATGCCGATCTGATTTGCGCGATCATCACCGTGGATGATCCGCGCCATCGGCCCTATCGCAACCTTGCGGAATCGTCGTCCTGCCGTCGAACTTTCGTAACCCGGCGGCGCGGTCGATGAGTCGCGTACCGCGGCTGCTGAGAGTGTGCGGATGACTGCACTCGCCGCCATCGCACGGTCCGCCGAACTTTCCTTCACGATCGAGGAATGCAACATCAGCCTCGGCTGCGCGCGAAGCGAAAGTGCGCGCCCGAAGCGCTCAGGCGCCAAGCTAAACGCGAGAGCGCTTCGATCCTTCAGCCGAACCGCAGATCAGACTGCATGATCAATCGCTCTACTATAACCTGCTAGCATCAGCCGCATGAGTTTTAGCTATTTAAACCCCCGTTACGCAGTTGATACCGTGACTTGAACGACAAGGTAATACTCAACACGTCAACGGGGGGATTCTGGTGAACGATCGCAAGATCTCGTTTGTTAACATCTGCGCTGTGTCGCTCTGCATTTTCGTGGCCAATACGGCGGTTGCTGAAGACAGAGGGAAAGATGAAATTAGGCTCGGGCAGAGCGCGCCATTGAGCGGGCCTGCGTCGTCTTTCGCGATTTACAGCCGCGTTGAAGAAGCCTACTTCAAGAGCGTCAATGACAGAGGGGGGATCAACGGGCGCAAGATCTCTTTCTTTCTGCTCGACAATGCCTACAGCCCGTCGAAAGCCGTCGAAGCCTCTCGCAGGCTGGTCGAAGAGCATGAGGTGTTGGCGGAGGTCGGAACTGTAGGAGCCGCCGCAAACTTTGCGGTTCAACGCTACCTGAATGGCAAGGGCGTTCCGCAACTCTTTCTTTCATCGGGTGGAAGCAGGTTTAACGATCCAAAGAGATTTCCCTGGACCGTCCCGTTTTATCCGCCCTTTGAGGTCGAAGGAGCCGGATACGCGAAGTATCTCCTCAAGGCACTGCCTCAGGCTAAGATCGCCATTCTCTATCAAAATGACGATTATGGAAAAGACCTTGTCAAAGGGTTCAAGAATGGTCTCGGCCAGGCTGGTACTATCGTTGCTGAACGTAGCTATGAGCTATCGGATCCAACCGTCGATTCGCAGATCGTTTCCCTGGCGACGTCCGGTGCCAACGTATTCATGAATTTCTCCATTCCGAAGTTCGCGGCTCAGGCAATTCGCAAAGCGAAGGACGTGAAATGGCAACCCCTGCAGTTCCTGGCAAGCCCGAGTGGCTCGATCAACGCCACTTTAAAGCCCGCCGGGCTCGAGAATTGCGTTGGGATACTGACGGCGCAATTCCTCAAGGATCCAGGAGATGGTGCCTGGTCTCGCGATCCCGCTATGCTTGAGTATCTTGCTTTCATGAAGCAGTACGCTCCGAAAGAGGACGCGTCTGATATGGTTGGCGCGGCGGGGTACATGAACGCTCAGCTAGTCGAACATATTCTTAAGAACGCCGGCGAAAATCCTTCACGGGACAATATTCTGAAGTTGGCGACATCAATTAGGAATTTGCAACTGCCGTTGCTCATACCAGGGATCGAGCTAAACAACTCGAACGGGGATTACCAACTCTACCATGGCTTTCGACTATCGCGCTTTACCGGCGAGAGTTGGGCCGAAGTTGAGACAGTGCACGTGGAATGAGAGTTTGGCTGACTGCAGCTTCGTTGCGAAAGTCGCCAATATTCGTTGCGCTCCGTCGATGTCACGACAGCAGCTACCGATGATGTAGAGAGGAGCAGCGCGACGGGGTGTGGGCGACACACGCAGCCAACTAAGTGACGGGGTTTGCGTCGCTGCTGAGCGCTGCTACTTCTCGCTAAGGGGGCCTCCCGCAGGTACCACCACGCGAGACCAACGCGTCGCAAGCCGTAGCGACCGCGTCATCACGGGAGACGTCTGCTGGCGGAGCTCAAGCAACGAGATCGAACGCTCGCTCGAGTGCATGGGAATCGCGCGGTGCAGCATGCGGCCGTGCTACTCACGGTTCTCGGCGTGAGCTCGGAGGCATTGTCTCGCACCATGAAGCGCATGTTGCTTCCCGTCGTCATCGTGTTCAGAGCACTCGAGCCTCCGGACAGTGAGGCATAGCACACCGAAATATTCTCCATCACGAAACACTATTTTACTTTGCGGGTGGCCCATCTCAGTGTGCTCAGCATCCTAGGGCTTCATCGATGGATCGTCCGAACCGGGATGGCAATGTTTTCGGGTAAGTAAGAATTGGAGAAACGCATGACTGGCTCGCCTGCAGTACGCTCGAATGGCACGGCTAACCGCGAACAGGATCGAGACGCGCTGCCCTCGGTCGTTGGAAAAATTGCGTTTGTCGACGAACAAAGGAGTGTTGCGGTCCGGGACAAAGACTCGAATTCGCCGACGTCTTTCTGTGAAGTTAAAATCCGCGACGCGCGTCCAATCAACGATGAGCTCTCATTTGACCGCGAGGGATTTCGGTTAGTCGAGCATAAGACAGCCTTTGCGAACGAGCGAGATCCGGAACGCCTCAAGGAGGGATACCTGGATGAAGTTGGCTCCTTTATCAAAGACTACCTTGGAGCCGATTGGGTCGTTCCGCGGAAACAAGGTCTTGCAGTCCGATCTGCCGCTGCAAGCTCGGGGCCGGCGCCGGTCGGATATGCCCACCTGGACTACGCGCCCATTGCAGGCCCCGTTCTGGCAGCCATCGAGAATCAGAAACGTGGAATCGAGATCCGGCCTTACTCGCGAATGATGATCATGCAGGCGTGGCGCGCACTTTCGCCTCCGCCTCAGGACTTTCCGCTCGCCATCTGCGATGGATCCACGGTTGAGGATGGCGATACGATTTCGGTCCAAGTTTCACGAGGTCCCAACGATACGGCGTTCAGGATCAGGGAGATGCGGTACAATGCGGCCCAGCGTTGGTACTACTATCCGAACATGCAGCCGAACGAGCTTCTACTTTTCAAGGGCTTTGATACCGAAGTCAGCTGCTATCCTCGCGCCGCGCATGGCGCCTTCGATATTCGGAAGGCCGTCCCACACGCGAAGCCGAGGGAAAGTGTCGAGGCTCGCTTCTTCGTCTATTGGAATTAGGTCGAGCGAGCGGCTTAGCCGTCAATAAGGCGGTTGGCGGTGTAGATAGGTGAGCCGCTTCGGGATTCGTAACCCTGGTGGGACGTCAATTTGCTCAACGATCATCTTTTGACTATGGACGGAGCCGCCATGCACATTCCGTGGAGGAAATAATGAAGAGAATGTCCCGTCGGGAAGCGCTTACCGGTCTAGCCGCCGTCACGCTGGCCAGTTCCGCATTCGCTGGCGATGACGGTTATCCCAAGCGTTCGATTCAGATTCTCGTGCCGACGACCCCGGGAGGAATATTTGACCTTGGCGCACGACGCATCGGCGAACTCCTTCGCGAGGCGTTGGGCCAGCCGGTGATTGTGGACAATAAGCCGGGGGCGGCCGGCGCGATTGCGACGGCGCAACTTCTTCGCTCTGAGAAGGACGGGTACACTTTAGGAATGGCCTCGGACTCGACCGTATTGATAAATCCGTTGGTCGTGCCCGGCACAAACTACGCCATGGAAGACTTCCAGCTCTTGTCGCCATTGTACATGGGGGCCTTTGCACTGGCCGTAGGAAAAAGCTTTCCAGCAAACTCCGTTCAGGAGTTTGTCCAGGAAGCGAAGCGTCGCGGGTCTCTTGCGTGCGGGATGTTTGGGAATCTCAGTTCGTCGCGAATGGTCGCCGAGCTCTTCATGGCGGCTACGGGTGTAAAGCTGGAACCCGTTCCATATCGTGGGGAGTCGGAAGCAGTCCGTGACGTGTTGGGGGGAGTAATTCCCTCCTTCTTCGGAACGACATCGAATGCACTTGCTCTCCATAAAGCCGGAGACCTTCGAATTCTGGGCTTGTCCTCCAAAGACCGGCTGCAAGCCTTGAAAGAGGTGCCGACATTCACCGAACTTGGGTTCGAGTCAGTGGAGTACACTTGGTTCCATGGAGTCATGCTGCCAGCGGGTGTGCCGGCTCCAATAGTGGAGAAACTGAGTACGACCCTCTTCGGATTGATTGGCAGCGACAGGTTCAAGTCCATGCTCAATGAGGATCTGCTGCCATCGCCGATGCTGCCGGCCCAGTTCACTGAGTTTGCTGTGAGGCGACGCGAGGTCGTTAAGCGCATTATCCAGGAGCGGGGTCTCACGCCGACTTGAATGGACATGGCATATCGATCCAAGTCGCACCCATCAGGAAAGACGCCTGCGCTCGTACACGAACCTGTCGTTGTAACGCCTTCCTTTCTCAAAACAGGGTTCCGCAAGCCTATGGGTGTTCAAACCGTTCGTGAGGTTAGTGAGTCATGTTAGGGAGACCGGTCCAGCGCAAAGAGGACTATCGATTTCTCACCGGAAGCGGCCGATACGTCGAAGATGTTCAGCTCCCAGGATTGATGTATGCGGCCTTTGTCCGAAGCTCTCGCGCGCACGCGAATGTGGAACGGATCCACACGGCCGACGCTGAAAGATGTCCCGGTGTTCGCCACATCGCGACGTACCGATCGTGGAAGGAATTAACGGCGACCCTTCCCTCGATAGGCGGAATCCAAGGGGCGGCATCGCCGTATGGCGACGAACTCAAGAACCCGCCTCATCCCATCATGTCACCTCACGTGACCTATGTAGGCGAAGCAATTGCGGTCGTCATCGCGGACTCGCCCTATGCCGCCGCTGATGCTGCCAATCTCGTTGAAGTCGAGTACGAAGAACTACCAATCGTCACTTTCGAACACGCCATGAAGCCGGATTCGGCAAGGGTTCATGCCGACTATGACAACGTCGTTGCGCAGATGCGTTTCAACGTCGGCGATATTGATGACGCGTTTTCCTCGGCTGATTTTACCATAGAGAAGCGATTCGAAGTTCAAAGCGTGAAAGCCATGGCAATCGAATGCCGAGGCATCACTGTTCACTGGGATGCGGCGCTTGACACTCTCAACGTGTGGTCGACCACCCAGGCGCCGTACTCTCTACGAGACACTATCGCGAATACATTGGGGTTACCTGGCGACCAGGTCCGTGTCATCGCGCGAGATGTCGGTGGCGGCTTCGGTCTGAAGGGCGGTATCAAGCAAGACGACCTGATCGTTGCGATAGCTGCGTTCAAGTTGAAGGTCCCGATCCGGTGGATTGAGACCAGGATGGAACATATGGTGGCCTCCAACCAGTCGGGCCGGCAGCGCCACGATGTTCGCGTTGCATGCGACAACACAGGAAGGATCCTTGGACTAGACCTGGATCTCGTAAAAGAGGTCGGCGCTTACAATCACTACTCAACAATGCTTCCAGCCAATACGGTCAATCATCTTACCACGCATTATAAAGTTCCCTCTCTTCGCTTCACTGCTAAGTCGGTCGCGACCAATACTGTAACAGCCGCGCCATTTCGGGGCGCTGGTCGCGTCGAAGCGGTCTTTACGATGGACCGCATCTTGGACGGCATCGCCCGAAAACTGAGAATCGATCCGTTTCACGTACGTATGCACAATATCGTCCGGTACGAGGAGATGCCGTATCTGAATGGGCTGATCTATCGGGACGGAAATCCGGTAAAGTACAAGGAACTCAACTTCCCTCTCTTGCTCGAGACGGCGATCGAGAAAATCGACTATTGGCAATGGCGCGACAGGCAGAAGTCCGCGCGTCGGCAGGGCCAACTAGTCGGCATCGGAATATCGAGCTATGTCGAAGCCGGCGGCATGGGGCCTTCGGAAAGTGCGACAATCAAGCTGGATGGCGGTGGCCGCGCCAGCGTCTTGGTGGGGGTCAATTCGCAAGGTCAAGCTCATGAGACAACCTTGTCGCAGATTTGCAGTGCGACATTGGGGATCTCGATCGACAATATCTCTGTCCATGGCGGCGATACGCGCGCTCAGCATTTAGGCTTCGGTACCGGAGCAAGTCGCGTCGCCATCAACGCGGGAAATGCGGTCTACAGGGCGTCCATCGAACTGAAGGCCAAGATCGTAGCACTGGCGGCATCCATCTTCGAATGCGATCCTGCCGAGGTCGAGGTGTCAGATGGCGTGGCGGCAATAAAAGGACGAGGTCAGCAGTTCATCACCTTTGGCGAGTTGGCTACTCGCTCGCAGCGGCATCGCAAGATGGCGGACCTCGGTGGCGCAGGACTGGTAGCATCCGCCTCGTTCTTTCCGTCCACAGTGACATGGTCAAGCGGTGTCAATGTGGTCGTGGTCGAAATCGATCGCTACACGGGCCAACCAAAGATTCTCAAGTACGTTTTCGTTCACGACAGCGGTGAGCCGCTTAATCCTGCGGTGGTGGAGGGGCAGATCATGGGTGGGATGGCCCAAGGCCTTGGCATCGCGTTGGGTGAGCGGGCCTTGTACGATGTAGATGGCCAAGTGCTATCCGGCTCAATGATGGATTACTTCGTTCCACGAGCCACTGATGTTCCGCGGGTTGACCTTTGCCATGTGGTGTTCCCGACAGACGATAATCCACTCGGCATCAAATCTGTGGGAGAAAGCGGTCCAAATTCGCCTCCGGCCGCTATCGCATCAGCAATCGAGGATGCTCTCGATGGAAGACTCGAAATTACCAGTCTGCCAATCTCTTGGGATTCGATTGTTCAAACGATCAGAACACTCGACTAACTTGAGATGACACCAGTTTTTCCTTGAGGGCAATCAATGCAGCCAGTGTCGATCGATATTAATGGGCGAAAGGTGACTTCTAGCGTCGAACCTCGCACATTGCTGGTTCATTTCATCCGCGAGCGGGCGGGCCTTACAGGCACTCATATCGGCTGCGACACCTCGCAGTGTGGTGCTTGTACGGTTTTGCTGGATGGCCAAGCTGTGAAGTCGTGCACGATACTGGCCGTTCAGGTCGAAGGTCAATCGGTGCAGACCATCGAAGGAATAGCAGATGGAGAACGACTGCATCCCATGCAGGCCGCCTTCATGGAAAATTTTGGCCTTCAATGCGGCTACTGCACTCCAGGCTTCGTCATGGCTGCTCTTCAGATCCTGAGCCGGTACCCGTCCGCATCGGACGACGAGATCAGGCATCAATTGAAGGGCAATATTTGCCGTTGTACGGGTTACCAGGCGATTGTTCAGTCCATACTGTCCGGCTTGGAGAAAGTGCGTGTTGCTTCGGCATTGAAGTCATCCGCGCGTCAAGATCGTATATGAGAACGGACCCCGATGTTTCCTGCCCCCTTTGAGTACCATCGGCCCTCCACGGTGAGTGATGCTTTGGGTCTATTGGAGCGCTTCGGTGAAGATGCGCGCTGCCTTGCCGGTGGGCATAGCCTATTGCCAGCGATTAAGCTCAGGCTGGCACAGCCCGGCCACCTGGTCGATCTCGCGGGGATTTCAAGTCTGAGGGGCATCGACACCGTCGACAATCATCTCGTCATTGGCGCGACAACCACACATTGGGAAGTCGAATCATCTCCTCTGGTGAAAGCACTTCTTCCGTCCCTCGCCGAGGCGGCGTCCATGATTGCCGATCCACAAGTTCGCAACCGAGGAACGATCGGCGGTTCGATCGTAACGGCGGATCCTGCTGCGGATTATCCTGCAAACATTTTAGCCCTTAACGCCAAGATGATCTGCACATCGCATGCGGGATCGCGCGAAGTGATGGCCGATGCTTGGTTCAAGGGACTCTTCACGACCGGGCTAGGACCGGGAGAAATACTTACCCAGATTAGGATCCCGCTGTTCGGCGGGCGGTCCGGAGCCAGTTACGTCAAGATACCGCATCCCGCGTCGCACTTTGCTGTGGTCGGCGTCGCTGTTGCCATTTCCCTGGACGACGAGGGACGATGTCTGGAAGCGAGGATTGCCATCAACGGTGCCTCGGAACATGCTGTTCGCAGTTCGAAGGGGGAACGCGGATTGATCGGCTCTTTCGTGCTAGGCAAAGAGATCATGGCAGCGGCAGCCGCTCTCAGCGACGAAGTGCCCGTGGAGCGTGACGAGCTGCTAAGTGAAAGTAGCAAACGATACCTCTGCCAAACCACGGCCGTGCGGGCGATCTCTGTGGCCGTGAGCAGGGCCAAGGTCGGAGCCACATCTCCGGATTAGCGGAAGCGGGTCCCATCAATCTAAGGTTCGCCCGATCGAGAATGAAGGAAGCTAGCATAGCTTGAGCGGTGCTTCGACTTCAATCCTTGAATCTTGAAATAGTTGGGTAGACCTGTAGGTCGCAGTTCGGCAAAATCATCTCGCCCCCGATTTGAGCTTTCGAGGGGCGGGAGGATGGGCGAGCAGTGGATCTTCGTCAGATCTTGTATTTCATGCGTGTTTTCGAAGAGCGAAGCTTCACGAAAGGAGCCAAACGAGCAAATGTCGTTCAGCCTGCACTGAGCAGGCAAATCTCGTTGTTGGAAAAGGAACTCAATACTGTCCTCTTCGCGCGCGGAGCCAGGGGCGTGGTCCCCACGAACGCGGCAACGAGGCTCTACGAAAGAGTTCTACCCTTGGTGACTGGCCTGGCAAGCATCAAGGAGGAACTCAAGGCTCTCACTGGAGAGACCCTTTCCGGCCGCTTTGCGTGCGGCTTTCCTCCAACCATCAACAAGGCGATCGTCGGAAGATTGCTGGTTGAGTTCCTCGATCTCTATCCCGATGTCGAAGTCAGCCTTCTCGAAAGCTTCAGCGGGGAGCTTACGGAGATGGTCCAGGACGGCGTGTTAGATTTCGCTCTCGGCGCCGTGCCTGACCAAGCCTCGAATTTGGTGTGCGAGTTTGAGTATACCGAGGACGTTGTCCTGCGATGCGGGCATCCCATCGCGGGTCCGTCCTTTCGTCCGTGCCGGCTTGACGAATTGCCGCCCTTGCGCCTTGTGTTGCCACCCGCTCAAAACGTCATGTCGAAGCAGATCCATGCGCTGATCGACGCCGGCCAATTGCGGCCGTCCAAGATCGTTACAGTCGGCAGCGTCAACGCGATATCCGACCTTATCTCAAACGGCGGATGGGCCGGCTTCTCACCGGTAAGCGGAGGACTCATTTCGCTCGAACGCGGAGAAGGCTTCGTCTATCCCATCGAGCGGCCTAAGATCTCGTACAGGCTGGGACTCGTTCGACGACAAGACCGGCCCCTAACGGCAGCGGCCAATGCGTTTTTGTCGATGTTTTCAACCTATGTATCGGACATCAAGCCGACCTGGGATCAACTTCTGGCCGATCGTATCGCGAAAGCACGATGACAACCATCTTTTGGTGTGCTCGAGCCGGGCTTCGGTCTCCTCTCCATGCGCCCTGGGAGGGCGTTGTGACCTTCTCGGGCCGGCGAACCGCCTTGGCATGAGTGATAACACGACGCGATGAGTGGCATCGCGCAAAACTATTTTCATTGTTCGGCGCCGACAATCAATATGACGCAATGCGAACGTCGGAGCTCTGCAGGCAGGTAGCAGAGCTCGAAGTGACCAATTGTCTACCTGGCCGCGCCGGATTATCATATGGATCAAGCACCACCGAAAGCAGTCATCGACGCTGGTATGGACCGATTCCTAGCGGATGGCGTTCACTACCGAGACTTAATCAATATTCGCGAGAAGGTGAGCGATTGGCCGGATTGGCCGATGGTCTGGTCGTCGTTCGCTCTTGACGCAGAGAAGCGCGGTGACGTTGCCTTGACGAAGAATGCAAAGGCAACGGCGGCGACGGAGTTCGCCCGCTCCTCGCTCTATTATCACTACGCGCAATATCTGTTCTTCGATGATATCGATTTGAAGAAGAAGATTCATGACAAGAAGACGGCTGTATTTCGCCGCGCCGCGCCGCTCTTCGAGTCTCCGTTCGAGAGAGTGGAGGTGATGTTTGAAGGCATTGGACTGGCTGGCTACCTTCGACGCCCTGCGGGAATTTCAAATCCACCGGTCGTGATTTGCGTGGGTGGATTGGACACGACGAAGGAAGACTACTTAGACTTCAGCGATGAGTGTATCCGGCGAGGATTGGCTACGTTTGCTTTCGACGGACCCGGGCAGGGAGAGACCTTGTTCAAAATGCGCTTGCGTACCGACAATGAGCGGGCCGTGAGTGCCGTTATTGATTATCTCGAAACGCGGACTGAGATCGACGCGTCTCGCATCGGCATCGTCGGGCGAAGCATGGGTGGTTACTTCGCGCCAAAGGCTGCGGCAACGGACAAGCGCATCAAGGCCTTGGCGTGCTGGGGCGCTCTTTATCGAATCTTCAACCTCGCGGAGAAGAAGGGTAACAACCTGAAGGCGCTGCTCTACATCAGTGGTTCCGAAAACCTCGAACAGGCGCTGAAGTTCTACAAATTTCTCGACCTCGAAGGCTGGGCCGAGAAGATAACGTGCCCAACGTTCATTACTCATGGTGGTCGCGACGTCATGACTCCAATTATTAATGCACAGAAGTTGATCTCTGAAATCAAAGGACCATTGGAGACGATGATCTGGGACGACGCCATCCATTGTTGTCACGATAGATCGCATATCGTGCGTCCTGCGATGGCCGACTTTTTGGCTCGTAACCTTCGATAAGGCTCAAGAGTCATCGCGCGATTGATGCGGGTTGGCGGCCAGTCAGATCTGTCACCCGAAAGATGCCGATATCCTGATCAAGAGCCGCGCGGAGCGTATTCACTCTGAGCATAGCGCCTTCGGACGATAGGCTGCGAGGAATGTCGGGAGTCCGGGCGTTTCGCCGAAGGGATGCGGAGCTGTCGCTCGTCGAGCGAGACGTGTCATCAAATAAAAATGTCTGAAACGTACATGCAGAAGAAATTTTTGGGAACGGTGGAAACGATGACGAGGTGGAAGACTGCGGCACTATGCGTGGCGACGGCATCCCTCTTGGCTTGCACGCCAGTTTTGGCGCAGAAGAAGTATGACAAGGGCGCTAGCGACTCCGAGATCCGTATCGGCAATATCATGCCCTATAGCGGCCCCGCTTCGGCTTTCGGAACGATTGGCAAGGTCGAAGCTGCCTATTTTGACAAGGTCAATGCCGAGGGCGGCGTCAATGGCCGCAAGATCAAGTTCATTTCTTATGATGACGCTTACAGCCCGCCGAAGGCGGTTGAGCAGACGCGGAAACTCGTCGAGGACGATGAGGTCCTGCTTATTTTCCAGCCGTTGGGAACGTCGTCGATTTCAGCCGCTCAGAAGTATGTGAATCACGCGAAGGTGCCGCAACTCTTTGTATCGTCCGGCGCATCCAAGTTCGGCGATCCAAACAAGTTTCCTTGGACCATGGGAATAAACCCGACCTTTCGGAGCGAAGGTGTTGTCTATGGAAAATATATTCGCGAGAAGTACCCGAACGGCAAGATCGCGGTGCTCTGGCAGAACGATGATTTCGGCAGGGACGTCGTTGCCGGCCTGAAAGATGGTCTCGGCGACAAGGCGGCCAATATCATCATAGAGAAGCCCTATGAGATTTCAGAGCCCACCGTCGATTCGCATATCGTAACGCTGAAGGCCTCCGGAGCAGATGTGCTCTTGGCGCTTGTGACGCCAAAGGCTGCTGCCCAGACAATTCGGAAAGTGGCCGAACTTGGCTGGAAGCCTGCTTTCTTCATCCCCAATCCGGCGTCGTCCACCGCTGCCGTCATGAAGCCGGCCGGCTTCGAGAATGGACAAGGCATCATTTCGTCTAATTGGATGAAAGATCCGACGGATCCTGTTTGGCAGAATGACCCTGGTATCAAGGCGTGGTCCGAGTTTATGACCCAATACTATCCCAGTGGCGATAAAGCGAACGTAATCAACGTCTACGGGTATATCGCCGCACAACTAATGGTCCAGGTTCTCCAGCAGTGCGGAGACGATCTCACGCGCGAGAACGTCATGAAGCAAGCGGCCAACGTCAAGGAATTCAGCAGCGGTGCATTGTTGCCCGGAATCAAGGCGAGCACGAGTCCGACCGACTATTATCCGATCGAGCAGCTTCAGCTCATGCGGTTCAAGGGCGAATCGTGGGAGATGCTCGGAGAAGTCATCGACGCGGCGCCGAAATAGGATCGCGCTCCATGCTGTCGAACGGATACGCTTGAGTGCCTTGCGACCGACGTGCTGCGAGAGGTCGCTGCCGGAACGCGACCAGTCATCGTTGTCGATCGGGAGGTTGACGTCGCAAGCGAGGCTCCGCCGACGGCTTCAGGGTGCGTCGGCGGGAGCGGATACTCTGAGCCGTCCCTGGTGATGGCTCGGATGCCTGGCCAACTAGTCTCGGAAGAGTCCTCCAAACGGCAGCCTTTGACGATCCTTTCGGTGAGGCGAGCTAGCGAGGCCGGGAAAGACTCGCTCGGAGCGGCACCAGCCTTGCTGACGCCGCAGCCGATCCTTTGATGGTTGCGCGAATAGCGGTCCGATCGGGGATACCGCTATTGTTTGTCGTGGCTTCGGCGTCGAACTTCAACGTGGGGGCGGTCGCCAGTATTCATCGTGGGCCTACGACCGGTCGGTTCGGCCGAAGAACACCTAGCTGAGAAATCTCGAACTGATGGTAGAGTGCCATTTCGCTCGACCATCGAGGGCGGTTCACCGGCCGAGCCGGCGATCCGAAATCATGTTCATTGCAGCCGGTACCTTCACGGTAGAAACGAACAAGATGGACCTAAGTTTGAAATCGCTGAGGTGCTTCGTCGCCGTTGCCGAGTTGAAATCATTCACTCGAGCCGCGGAGAAGGTGCATATGACGCAGCCGAGCCTGTCCGCCCAAATACGCCAGATGGAGGCTTGGCTCGGATTTCGCCTTTTCGTCCGTTCAACGCGAAATGTTGAGCTGACGGAGGCTGGGGCTACGTTTCTGAGGCAGGCGCAAAGGGTGATCGAAGAAGGCGATCGGCTGGCGCGGACCATCGCAAATATACGTCAACCATCAAACGATAGGCTGCGCCTCGGTGCGGCGGTCTATACCACCAATATTGCGGCGAGAAGGGCCCTGACCGAGAGCTTCGAAGCGAGTTATCCGTCCGTCGTGCTTTCGATCGCCAATCGGTCGCAGCAAGTGCTGGTTGGAGAGCTCGAAGCCGGTAACTTGGATGCGCTGCTCCTGATTGGAGTACCGGTATCGCGGGAGCAATACAAAGAGGCTCTTATAGCAAAGAAGGCCGAGCTTCTTTATCCCGATGACTTACCCAGCTGCACGATCGCTTCTAAGTGCATCGCCCTCAGCATGACGCCGGATCATCCTCTCGCTGGGCAGACTGTTGTTGCACAGCAGGCGTTGCATGGGCATCGTATTGCGATGCTGGATGAATTTCATGGCGAGGCGATCGTGGCGTCTGTGACGAAGATGTTGAAGGACGCAGGCGGCGAACCGGTCGTCCCTCCGGAGGCAAATGCGTTTGGTGTTGAACGATACGGCGAAAGAATGCGCCTGCCCGCGATAAGTCTCGGCTGGTTCGACGATGACGGAGACGGGAGGCGTATGGTGCGGCGCAAAGTCGAAGGGCTCCAGATGGAAACTCATTTGGTTGTGCTTTCGACCAGTCGACTACATACGAGCGCCGTCTCAACGTTCCTCGACTATGCACGAGCGATCGAGACCAGGAATAATTCATAGCCTGTCGCTATTAATGAGCTGAATTTATCGATTAGACTTTCTCACTCCGGCGGGCAAACCTCGCAATCCACGTGGGCAACCGGCTAACTGCTCTCGGGAGGGACGATGGGGATAATCGAGATATCGCGTGGCGCCCTGCCAGGGCAACCTGCATCCGAGAACACTGCGGGGTTGCTTCCAAGTGTGGAGCGGGTGCCGCTGGTACCCGTGCGATCACGTCACTATGGCCCGCTGGTGTTGAAGCGACGATGGCGTACCTTCTTGATATGGCTGGTGGTGTTTGCTGCAGCCTGGTCGTTGCTTTCACTTGATGTTTCGACCGGCTGGAATGCATTTGCCCTGAGCATTATGTTCCCGGGCGCCGGTTTCGTGTACGGCGGCGGACTTCTTGGAGCGGCGCTGGCGATAGTCGCCATATTGTCGATTCCGGCGGCCGTGATTGTATGGTTTTCCTGCGGCAACATGGTGAGTGTCCTCGCCGCTTTCCTGGGAGGGGCGGGGCTCGCGGCCCTGTACGCCGCAAACTCAGATCGCCTCGCCATCGGAGTGGCCCACTGGACGCCATATGCTGCCATGGCTTTTGTCGCGGGTTGGGCGGTACTAGACCGCATCAACTTCCACCGAGGGCGTCGCCGGGCCCAAGGGCACAATGAGGTCATAGAAAAGCTCTCCGAACCTTTGCTGCGGGAGATTCCGTCGCAACAGGTCGAAGCCGAGATGGACGAGAAGCAATTGGCTGTTGCGCGGTCCTTCTACGAAAAAGGCCTGCAACCACCGGGCCAGTGGGAGGGCTTCGCGCTTGACACCGAGCGGTGGCAGTTAAGGGCGACGCGATATCAGCTCTACAACTCCATCGCGACTCTGGCGTGTGTGAACTACCAGCACACGCCGGCCTTTCACGGGTATGCCCGGGAAGCGATGGCCAATCTGATCTACAAGAATTTGGACAAGCGTATCTGGCAATTCTGGTTCTGGGAGAACCTGTGGGGCAATTTCAATCCCAGTGCCGACCCGATACGTAAAGACAACATTATGGTAACGGGGTTCCTTGCCAACTACCTGGGGATGTATGAGACGCTGTTTGGCGACCGTCGGTTCGACGCGGACGGCGCGTTAGTATGGCGATGGAGCGACAAACATAAATATCGATACAGCCATACGGGTTTGGTTGAGGCGTTGGTGCAGAACTACGCGAGGTACGATTTCAGTTGGTATCCCTGCGAGCCAAACCTGTTGTATTCGATGTGCAATGTCCAAGGCTTCAACGCGCTACAATTCTACGACAAGCTGCGCGGTACCGATCACTGGGCTCGCATTCATGACCGCGTGGAGAAGTCCTTCGAGGAGGAGTTCATGCACCCCGACGGCAGGGTCGTCTGCCTTCTTTTCGATCGGGTAGGCCTGCAAGCGCCGATGCTCAGTTCGGCGCTTGGCGAAAGTACAACTCTGCCCGGCATGCTGGCGCTCTGGCCCGACAAAGCCGAACGCTTGTGGCATGTGATCAAAAGGCAGTTTCTGCACAAGCGCGCGGATGGCTCGACGGAAGTCAAGCTAATCGATCTTGGCTGGGATCGCTGGGACGCGACCGCCTGGGGCGGCAATATCCCTGTCGTGCGTCGCGCTGACGAGATCCGGCTGCTCTTTGTTATGCTACGTGCTGCTGTGCATATGGGAGACGATCCCGTCGTGACGATTCTTTCAGATATTGCTGACGAACGATACGGGGCCGGAACCAGCGCGGCGCTCAAACTCGGACACCGCAAGGCGGGGTTTTATCGGTTCATCACCGAAGGATTGCCCAAGGCATGGGCTCAAGGTCCGATCTTGGAGAAAGCCGATTTCCCTGACGTGTTGGTGGCGCGTGCGGTGAGCGATGGCCAGGACCTGTCCCTGGTGCTTCGCCCGGGCAATGGATTAAAGCAGGTCGCGCTTGGCTTGGCGCGTCTTGTACCGCAGCGACCTTATCATGTCACAGGCGCGAACGATCAAAAGTTCGTCGCCGATGCTCAAGGTCGCGCAAATCTTCTTCTTGGCCTCGATGGTCGAAAGGAATTGCGTATCGTGCCGGCTTCTTGAGGGCCAATCGGATGAGAGTGACGCTATGCTCTGTTGCTTGATCTTCATGCTGCTAGCAGCCCAGGTCCTGGCATTCTTTAGGCAGGTTCGGCACCGGCTTCGGCTGGTACTGGTGGACAGTTTCGGCCTCACTCTGGCGGCGTTGACGAGCTGCGTCGTGCTTCGCAAGCGGGCAATAGCGCTTGCGGCTGTTCAGGCCATGGGTCTCGTTTTGGTGGTAATGCATTGGGACCACGTGAAACACGAGGCGGCATCCGTCTTTGCAGGCAAAGACGATGTCGTGGTCGCCGGGCCGATTTGCTCTGGCGACCAGGATGTTGGGCATCCAAATCTCGCTGACGCCGTCGTGCCCGTTCTGTAGCGGCCAAAAAGATGGTGCAGTCCTAAGTTCGCGATCTGCCTGCCCGGTCCCGAGGTGGCGGAGGACTGTGCCCAGGCGCGTCGCTCAAAGGGCCCCCTGGAGATGCGTGCGACGACTGTGGCTGTCGCCCAGCCGTGTCTGCCGCCGGATAGGGGCGATCGGTGCAAACGCGATCAATCAAGAGCCAACGTATGATATGGGAGAGACGGATGTCTAAGAAGGGGCTCGTACTGGTTGCATCGTTGCTCGCGCTTCACGTCGGAAGCACGATGGCCGTGCACGCAGAAACTGGCGTGTTGCAACCTTCGAACCAGTCTGGAGACGGGAGCGCGCGAGCGACGGGCCCTGACGGGACTGACCACCGCCTGGTTACGGAGAACGCCCGGTTCTTGGATAACAGCGATGGACGCGATTGGCCTGCGTTCGGCCGTACTTATGGTGAGCAACACTACAGTCCACTTGACTCCATCGACGAGACGAATGTGTCTCGGCTGGGATTGGCGTGGTCGCTCGACCTTGATGCTGAGAACACTGTGACCGGCCCGATCGCTGTCGCCGGCAGAATCTACTTCGCAACTGGCTATAGCGTCGTCCACGCGGTCGATGCGGCAAGCGGCAAGGAGCTGTGGAAGTACAATCCTGAGGCGGCGAAGGTCTCCGGCCAAAAGCTTCGACAGGGGTGGGGTAGTCGCGGGATAGCCTACTGGAACGGAAAGGTCTTTACCGGAACTCAGGATGGGCGTCTCATCGCAATCGACGTCGAGACTGGCAAGCCGGTGTGGGAAGTACACACGTTTGCTGCGGATGACGACAATCGCTTTATCTCGGGTCCTCCGCGTGCGTTTGACGGGAAGGTCATCGTCGGTCACGGGGGAGCGGATAGCGGCAATGTCCGCGGTTACGTGACAACTTACGACGCTGAGACCGGGAAGCAGCTGTGGCGATTTTATACCGTCCCCGGCAACCCAGCTAACGGATTCGAGAATGAGGCCATGGAGATGGCCGCCAAGACATGGTCCGGAGACTGGTGGAAATACGGTGGCGGCGGCACCGTATGGAACGCGATGACCTATGATGCTGAATCCGACACCGTCTTCATCGGGACCGGGAATGGAGCACCTTGGAACCATCGGATACGCAGCGGGGGCAAGGGCGACAATCTATTCCTTTGCTCAGTCGTGGCACTGGACGGGAAAACAGGTGCTTACAAGTGGCACTATCAGATCAACCCGGGCGAGAGCTGGGACTACAACGCTGCGATGGATATGGAGCTCGCTGACCTTGATATCCAAGGTCAGCGTCGCAAGGTCTTGATAACTGCGCCGAAGAATGGATTCGTCTACGTCATCGACCGTACGAGCGGCAAACTTATCTCCGCCGAGCCATTCGCAAAGGTTACCTGGGCCAGCAAAATCGATCTGGCGTCCGGCCGGCCGGTGGAAAACCCTTTGGCCAGATTTTCGAATGGCCAGACCTTTACTATGTGGCCAAGCATGTTCGGGGCTCATTCGTGGCAGCCCATGGCCTACAATCCTAAGGTCAGCATGGTCTACATTCCGGTCATCGAAATGGGCGCGAATTACGACGACAAGGGTATCGATCTTGAGCACTGGCAACGACCAACCGGAAATGTCGTCGGCTGGGGAGTGAATCTTGACCTGGCGATCAAAGACGACGACAAAATCAACGGTACGAGCTCGTTGACCGCGTGGGACCCTGTTAACCAGCGGCGCGTCTGGAAAATCCCCATCGCTGGACCGCTGAGCGGTGGCGTATTGACTACGTCTGGAAATCTGGTGTTCCAGGGTCAACTGGACGGAACGTTCAGTGCATATGCGGCTCCGACAGGCAAGTTGCTCTGGCAATTCGCCGCTGGGGCTCCAGTGCTGGCTCCGCCCATCACGTATCGTGTAGACGGCAAGCAATTTCTGACGGTTCTCACCGGCATCGGCACGAGCGCGACAGTCCTTGGCCCACTTCTCCCAAAGCCGGTCGACTTCAGGACGCAGGCCCGGCGCGTTTTGACGTTCGCGCTGAATGGATCGGAGAGCCTTCCCAAGATTGCGGACGAAAGCGAAAGCTGGCCTGAAGATCCTACCTTCCGCCCGGATGCCGCTGGGTCAGCAAGAGGAGCCGCGCAATTCGGTCTAAGGTGCGTGATGTGCCATGGGTCCAATGCAGTCTCCGGTGGGGGCGCCCCCGACCTACGTAAGTCCTCAGTGCCGTTGTCCGACGAAGCCTTCGGACAGATAGTCCGTGGCGGCGCCCTAATCTCGGCCGGTATGCCAGCTTGGTCCGAACTCACGGATCAGCAGCTTGCTGACATTCGACAGTACATTCGAACCGAGGCCCAGAATGCACAACGCAGCAGCGCGGCTCGTTCGAAATGACGATCAGTGTCGTCGCAGGAGTTCGAGGACCGGCTGCAGCGCCTTCGGTCTCGATCTTTTCCACCCTTGCGCGCAGAGCCGGTGGTGAAACGGCTCCGGCACGCACGTGGAAGCTTGCGTGATCTCGGCGCGGTACGCGCCCAGGCGCGGCCTCCTCCGCCAGCCGGCCGGCGCGGGCCCGCCGGCGCCACTGGAAACAATTGGCTCGTTGGACAATCCGTTTGCGACGTGCCGTACATCAATCGAGGTCCGCTATGGCTCTCGGCAACGATCCGCTGCCGCCGTTCCCCGCGGTCGGCTCGGTCTGTGCGATGCTCGCCTCCCTTGTCGAGTGCCGGCGTGTGCAGGTTGAGTTGATGGGACATACCAGTGCTTGGTGCCGGCAAGTTGCTCCCAGCCCACAAGCGGCCCTCGATTTGTCCGACCTCGTCTTCCAGATTGGGGAGAGCCAACGCTCCGATCCCTTTTGACAAAGCGCGCGGAGCTCGAACCATCGGTGCCGAACCCGCTTGACCGCCTAGATTTATAGGCCGTTTCTATAATTCGCGGGGATATTCCTATTGGACTTCCTCGGGTCAAATGCACGAACTTCCTTCTAAAGAATTCCGGAGGAAGCAGCTGATGTATGCCGCCTTAAGCAGGTGGCTTCAAGATCGGTTTTCTCCAAGAGTTCGTTCCGAGCTAGCTGAATACCTCAGCCGGCAGAAGGAAGGAGAAAATGGGTGCGATGAGCGGGAACGGGGAGGCGAGACCGGAGGCTTACACTGATTTCGACGTTGTTATCATCGGGGCAGGGCTGGCCGGTCTCTATGCGCTCTGGAAGTGTCGGGCTTTGGGATTCCGAACTCGTGTTCTGGAGGCGGGCCCCGCTGTTGGCGGAACGTGGTATTGGAACCGCTATCCAGGGCTCAGATGCGATGTGGAGAGCATGCAGTACTCCTACTCCTTTCTTAGCGAGCTGGAGCAGACGTGGTCCTGGAGCGAAAAATATGCGGCACAGCCCGAAATACTTGCGTACATAAATCACGTCGCCAAGTCACTCGATCTTGCCAGGGACATTCAATTTGACTCGCGCGTCTCGGACGCTATTTTTGATGCGGACCGAAATGGATGGGACATCCGGGTCGTCGGTCAGCCGCTCGCGCTTCGCGCAAAGTTCTGTCTGATGGCTACCGGCTGCCTCTCGGTACCAAAGCCGGTTGACCTCGCTGGGGCTTCCGAGTTCGGCGGGCAAGTTCTCCACACCACCAATTGGCCGAACGAAATGGTCTCGCTGGATCAGAAGCGCGTCGGCGTGGTGGGCACTGGATCCTCGGGAATACAGCTCATCCCAGTTGTCGCTCGCCAATGCGCGCACCTGACTGTTTTCCAGCGTACTCCCAATTATTCGGTACCGGCTCGAAACCTGCCGATGACCGCAAGTTACGAGGAGCGATGGAAAAGCAGCTATCCGACATTGCGCGAGTTGGCCGCAAATCAGCCGACCAACATCTTACACACGGACGCTGAGGCCAAGGTGATTGCCTCCGGCTTGCTATCCGCTCTAGAAGCAACTCCAGAAGAACTCGAAGCGGAGCTCGAATATCGCTGGAGCACAGGCGGCCTCGCGATTCTGTCGAGTTTCAGCGATATCCGACGCAATGAACGCGCAAACGCCGTCGTGAGTGAATTTCTCCGCGAAAAGATCAAGACGACCGTGAAGGATCCCGAGACCGCTAGAAAGCTTCTGCCTACGTTCCCAGTGGGCTCCCGGCGGCTATGCTTGGATACAGATTACTATGCCACATATAACCGCTCCAACGTTTCTCTCGTAGATCTGCGATCAGAACCAATCAAAAGCATTGTGCCCCGTGGTATCGAAACCACGTCTCGTGCTTACGAACTGGATACCATCATCATGGCGACCGGCTATGATGCGATGACGGGCGCATTGAACAAGATGCGTATCGTCGGACAGATGGGGCAAGAACTGCGCGATAGTTGGAAAGACGGACCTGTCAGCTATCTTGGCCTAGCAGTTGCCGGCTTTCCGAATCTCTTTCTGATCACCGGCCCAACCAGCCCCTCCGTGCTCACGAATATGATCGCTTCTATCGAGCATCATGTCGAATGGATCGTGCAGCTATTGACCCACCTCAAAGAGACGAAGGTGTCTTCAGCGAATCCCAAGCCTGAAGCGCAGGCGGATTGGATGCGCCATGTCCGAGGAGAGGCTGAGAAAGTCTTGGCGTTCGATGCCAACTCTTGGCAGGCCGGCGGAAATATCAAGGGTAAACCCCGTGCGGTGATGACTTATCCGTCAGGCGTTCCGGCTTACCGGAAAATTTGCGCGTCGGTCGCGCACAATCGCTACGAAGGATTCGATCTCAAGTAGATCGGCGCCGCTGACCGCTATCCATCAGTCACCATAGTCAATCGTCATCTGTCGGAAACGAGCATGCCAACTCTCAAGGAATTTGTTAATCCGAGGTCAATTGCCTTTGTGGGGGCAACCGAACGATCGGCATGGTCAAACGCCGCATACCAGAATCTGAGCGTTCTCGGATACGACGGCAAATTCCATCCGGTGAGCCGGAAAGGTGGCTCGGTGTATGGCCGAACGGCCGCTACGTCAGCGTCTTCCATAGGCGAGCCGGTTGATTTGGCGCTCGTCATGCTGCCTGCTGATAGTATCGAGGACGCTCTAGCTGACCTCAGCCAAGCGCAGGTCAAAAACGCAGTGATACTCAGCTCTGGGTTTGCCGAAGCCGGAGAAGACGGACAGAAGCGCCAACGACAATTGAAGACCGCCGCTGAAAGTATGGGCATCCGGATCTTAGGGCCCAACTGTCTCGGGTTCGTCAATTTCATCGATCGGAGCGCCGCCTGGACCGTCTCGCTTCGGGAACCTCTCCCGGCAGGAACAGTGGCGGTCGCGTCACAGAGCGGCGCGTTGGCAATGCAATTGTCTTTCTTGACACAGACTCATGGTATCAGTCTCAGCCGCATTGTCTCAACGGGAAACGAAGCCGACATAGACATTTCAGAAGTGCTCGAATTCCTGGTCGAAGATGAGCGCACTCGTTCCATTGCGGTGTTTGCGGAAACGGTACGCAATCCCAAACGTTTCGCAGCGGCAGCGGCGCTCGCCCTTTCGCGGTCCAAGCCAATCGTCATGCTGAAGATTGGCAGCAGCGACGTCGCCGCGAGAGCCGCTCAGGCGCATACCGGTTCATTGGTGGGTGACGATCGCGTCTTCGACGCAGTGTGCCAACGATACGGCGTGATGCGGGTCCGGTCTCTCGAAGAATTGGCGTTTACCGCTGCGTTCGCGGCGCAGGCCGGCCCTCTGGGCTCCGGAGGTCTCGTCGCTGTCTCGCTTTCCGGGGGGACGTGCGAGATCGCAGCGGAGCGGGCTCATGAGGAAGGTTTGGAAATCGCAACCTTCACGGATCAGACCATCGGTGCGCTGCGCGGAGTTCTGCCTGGATATGCCACGCCTGCGAACCCTTTGGATGTCACCGGTGCGGCCGTGCTTGAACCCGAAGTGTTCGGAAACACACTCGAGGTGGTGACGCAGGACGCGAACGCCGGGGCGTTGCTGGTTGTATCCGACGTTCCTAATGCCAAAGCTAACGAGAGTCCGCTCAACGTTGCCGTTCTGAGCCAAATCGGCCGTGCACTGGCATCCAGCCGGCTGCCTTCAATCGTCTGCAGCAACTATATGATGCAGGTTACAAATCGATCACGTGAGTTGATCGAAATGACGGGCTTGAACTACTTGAGTTGCGGCCTCGACCATGCAATGAGCGCTGCTGGATCCGTGAGAAAGTGGTCGGACTGTCTGACTCGCGCCAAGAAACCGCCCCTGCGAGCTATCGGGGTGCCGTCCGCGAAGATGCCTGCGCGGTCGACGTCAGAGCTGGATGCTTTGAAGTGGCTATCGTCTCATGGAGTGCCCAGCATACCCATGAGACTTGCACGTAGCGCCGATGAGGCCGTCAAGTTCGCTGATGAAATCGGCGCTCCCGTCGTGCTGAAAATCGCTTCCAAGAGCATCTCGCATAAGACCGAGGTCGGAGGCGTCACACTGAACCTTCAAGGCAAGTCCGCGATCGTCGACGCCTGGCATAGGATGGAAGCCAGTTTGCGTCGGCTTCGCCCGGACGCCGTTCTCGATGGAATGATCGTGGCGCCCATGCGGGAGGAGGGAGTCGAGGTGTACGTCGGTACGCTACACGATCCGCATTGGGGACCCGTCATAGCCGTCGGATTAGGGGGGGTTTTCCTCGAGGCTCTTCGTGACACAAGCCTTCGCCTCCTGCCTGTGACGTTAGCCGATGTCAGCGACATGTTGAGCGAACTTCGGGGAAGCAAGCTGCTTGATGGGTGGCGCGGGGCGCCGCCGGTAGATCGTGACTTGCTAGCCGAAATAATAGTCCGGGTTGGCGATGCCGCTATCTCGCTCGGACCGGATTTGGAATCGCTGGAGATAAATCCACTCAAGGCGAACGGCAGTGTCATAGAAGCCGTAGACGCGTTGTTCGTGTGGGACACGACAGGAAAAGCGCTCCACCAAGATCTTGAGCAACAAAGTCCGAAAGTTCGCGAAGCATGAGTGACGCCAATATTCCCGTGATCATCGGAATCGGAGAGACGATTGACCGGTCCGTGGATCCTTCGATTGGGCTAGAGCCGTTGCAACTCATGCGGTTGGCTCTCGAAAAGGCCAACGAGGACGCCGGCGGGGGTTTGCTCCGCAATGTCGATTCACTTGACGTTGTTAACGTTAGAAGCTGGCCGTATGCGAACTTGGCCAATGAGCTTTCCCACGCCATCGGAGCGGCACCGCGTCGTGCGGTGCATGGCCCCGTGGGCGGTGAAAGCCCGGTGCGATATCTCCACGAAGCGGCTCTTCGTATTGCGCGAGGCGAGAGCGAGGTCGCCGTGGTCGTGGGAGCCGAGGCGCAGAGCACGGTTACAAAGGCGGAACGGGCTAGCATCCGCCTGCCATGGAAGACAGAATCTCCGGAGGAGATGCCTGGGTCGCGCGCCAAAGACTATCTCAGTGCTCGCGCCATAAAACTGGGCGTTGCCATGCCTGTCACGGTCTATCCCTTCTATGAAGTCGCATCTGCGGATGCATGGGGACAAACGCCCGGAGAGGCGCAGGAAGAGACGGGTCGGCTTTGGGAGCGCTATGCGAAGATCGCAGCCGAAAATCCGGACGCGTGGACCAAAGGACACCATTCGGCCGATGAGATCACTCGGCTGAGCGACAGCAATCGTCTGATCGCATGGCCCTATTCCAAGCTGATGGTCGCAAATCCAAGTGTAAATATGGGTGCGGCCTTACTGATCACCAGTCTAGCTCGCGCCCGAGCAGCGGGTGTCGCGCCGGACCGAATGGTGCACGTCTGGGGTGGTGTTGCTGCAAATGAGCGACGCGACTACATGAACCGCGATCAGTTTAGCCGTAGCCATGCGCAAGATGTCGTTCTGGAGGGCGCGCTTCAGATCGCCGGCAATCAGTCATTTGACACGATGGAACTTTATAGCTGCTTTCCCTGTGTGCCCAAGATGGCTTTCAGGACACTGGGAGTTGCGAACGACGTCGCTCCGACCGTTATCGGAGGCCTTACGTTCTTCGGAGCCCCGCTGAGCAACTATATGACACACGCCATCTGCGGAATGGTTCGAGAACTTCGGCAGGGAAAGCGACTTGGGCTGATCTATGGGCAAGGCGAATTCGTAACGAAACATCATGCGGTCATTCTTTCGTCCGCCCCCGCCGGCGCACCCATCACTGATCGGCGTGAGGCTAGCCAGGCCTTGTGCGAAGCGCGTTACGGTGCCGTGCCACCGGCGTCTGCGAAAACAACCGGGACCGCAACAATCGAGACGTTTACGATTATCTACAAGCGGGACGGTTCTATCGCTTCGGGAGTCGTGATCCTGAGGACTAACGATGGCCGATTGCTTGCGAGAGTACCGGCCAACGATGAGAGAACGATAAGCCGTTTGGTCAATCTGGAGCGCTCGTCCATAGGGTTGGCCGGCACTTTGCATCCATCCCACGATGATATTCCTGAATGGCGCGCCGAATTGTAGCACGAGACGCTGCTGCAAACGCGAGTCGACGCCGCTGGTGGTCCAACCAGAACTGGGTCGGAACGCACATAATTTTTGTTTTGTGATCACTAGCTTGCTCGCTTGTGAATGCGAGATTGGGGGATGTCATGAAAGCGTGGGCTGTCGTCGAAAACGGCGAACCGTTGAAACTTATCGATCTGCCAATGCCGACCCCGCGGGGGACCGAAGTCCTCCTCGAGGTCACTCACTGCGGGTTGTGTCACACTGACATCCACATGTGGGAGGGACACTTCGACCTTGGAGGCGGACGAAAACTAGCGATCCGTGACCGAGGCGTCACCTTGCCTCTTGCGCTTGGTCATGAAGTGGCCGCAACTGTCGTTGGTCTCGGCCCCGATGCAAAGGGCCCGGAGCTTGGAGCAAAGCGAATAGTCTTCCCGTGGATCGGGTGTGGTCGCTGCGAAGCATGCCTGGCGGAGCAGGACAACATGTGCGCTCAGGGAAAGGCGCTTGGACTCCTCCAGCATGGCGGACACTCCAGTCACGTCATGGTCCCGCATCCTCGCTATCTGGTGGATCCCGGAACCATCCCGCTTCCTGTCGCCGCGACGCTGGCATGTTCAGGCATTACGGCCTACTCCGCTCTCCGCAAGGTCATGCCGTTAGCTGCCGATGAGCCGGTCGTGGTCATTGGGGCAGGGGGGCTGGGCCTGACGGCCATTTCGCTGCTTCGTGCCTTGGCGCACAGGAACATCGTTGCCGTGGACGTGAGCGGCGAAAAGCTGGCCGCCGCCAGTGAAGCCGGCGCAAGCCAAACCGTATTGTCGTCGGGGGGCGATGTTGCAGCGGCGCTTGTCGAGGCTTGCGGGAGACAACCGCGGGCCATTGTTGACTTCGTCAACGGTGCTCCCACAGCGGCCCTTGCTTTTCAGGTTCTCCGAAAGGGAGGGACGCTGGTTCAAGTCGGGCTTATGGGCGGAGAATTGGTGATACCGCTAGCCTTGATGACCATGCGAGCGCTGACGGTGCAGGGCTCCTACGTCGGAAATCTCCAGGAGTTCAGGGAGCTCATAGAGCTCGTTCAAAGCGGTGCCGTAACGCCGATCCCAATTGAGGAGGTGCCCGTTTCCGAGGTCAATGACGCCTTACAGAGACTCACAAGAGGCAAGGTTACGGGACGCCTCGTCCTGTGTGGATGTGCAGGCGCTGCGTAGTTATCGTTGCAAGCAATCGCAGAGAACTAGTTTTAGTCTCACTGAGGGATAGTTCATATGACCGAAACGACGTCTCCGATCCTCACGGAAGTTCGAGGCGCGATTCTCATCATCACCCTTAATCGTCCCGAAGCGAAAAACGCGGTGACGGCGGCGATGGCACAAGCGATGGCCGACGCCGTAGATCGGTTGGACGCAGATAGTGCTCTGGCAGTCGGCCTAATTACGGGCAGCGGCGGGACTTTCTGCGCGGGTATGGACCTGAAAGGATTTCTGCGCGGTGAACGGCCTTCGGTCCCTGGCCGTGGCTTCGCAGGGCTGACCCAAGCGCCACCGAAGAAGCCCCTGGTCGCTGCGGTCGATGGATACGCGCTCGCCGGCGGAATGGAGATTGCGTTGTCCTGCGATCTGATCGTCGCCAATCGTGATGCAAAATTCGGCATCCCGGAGGTCAAGCGAGGACTGGTGGCTGCCGCCGGCGGCCTTATGAGAATGGCGCGGCAGATGCCGTACCGTCATGCGATGGAATATGCGTTGACTGGCGAATTCTTTAGCGCGCAAAAGGCCTACGAGTTCGGTATAGTCAATCGACTGACCGAAGGTCCTGCACTGGACGGCGCGCTCGAACTTGCGGCAGCGATCGGAGCGAACGCGCCACTCGCTGTCAAGGCATCGAAGGAGGTGATCGTCGAATCCCGACTTTGGCCGGAGAGCGAGATGTGGGAGAAACAAGCGCAGTATGTGGGGCCCATCTTCAAGTCTGAGGACGCGCGAGAGGGCGCAAAAGCTTTCGCGGAGAAGCGCGCCCCAAGATGGCAAGGAAAGTGATCTGCTTTAGGAACTGCATTGAGGCCAACATCCGAAGCGGCCGACGACACCGCGCTTTTGGCTGGGGATGAAGACGTGCCGTTGTTTTTCACGTCTTGGCCGCGGTATCTCTTCTCGGCATAGGACCGCTCGATCGGACGGTCGGTGAGCGCTTGGATACCATCACAGAGCGTTCGCCCCGGCCCATTGCTACATCAAAGGCAGTCGGCGAACTAGCTTGGCATGAGCGATAACACGGCGCAATGGGCGGTATCGCACAAAACTATTTTAATAGTTGGACGCCGACACTCAATATGCGGCGATGCGGATGTCGGGCTCTGCAGCCAGGGAACAGAGTTTGAGGTGATCATTCGTCTGCCTGGCCAGGCCGGCCGATGTATCACATGGATCATGCACGGCCGAAGGAGCCGTCGACGTTCGACGCACATACTTTCGCTTCGTAATTTGGTCTAAGCACTAAATGAAGAACGCCAGCAATTGGGCCAGTGACCCCGAGCGAGGTGGAGTTACCGAGGCCACCAGCTACGGTTCGCCCGGGCATGGCGCCGTCAAATCAGCTGCGAGAGTGCTCCAGCTTTACGAGTTTTTTGATGAGATACAGCGTGATGCCAGGGTGGCGGAGATCGCGGAGCGATTGGCATTCCCACAATCGTCGACGTCCGTTCTGCTGAGATCCCTCGTCGATCTCGGCTACATGGATTACCTGCCGGAGAGCCGCAGCTTCTTGCCGTCACCGCGCGTCACGCTGCTCGGCACCTGGCTCGACAAAGGGCCGGTCCGCAATGGCAGTCTCATCCGGATGCTCGAGGAGATTTCGCAGACTACGGGCAATACTATCATCATCGCCGCCCGCAACGGGATCTACTCCCAATATGTTCACGTCCTTCAGGCGCGAACCGCGATACGGTTTCATGTTGCAATGGGCTCGCGACGGCTCGTCGTGTGGTCCGCGACCGGATTTGCACTGCTCATAGACGTCAGCGAAGCCGAAGTGCGGGCGCTATGCGCGCGCACCAATGCCGAAGCCATTCCGGGCCAGCCGCGCGTCGACGTCGGTCAGGTGCTGGAAAATGTGAATCGAACCCGGGAAGCGGGCTATTTTTTCTCGAAAGAGCTGGTTACGCCCGGGTCCGGTTCGATCGCCGTGCCGCTACCGGACGGGATCGACGGGCGCAACCGCGCGTTAACGGTTGCGGTGTCAGGCATCCTCGACGACATTGTGCGTCGTGAGCAGGAGATCGTGATCCTGCTCAACGACGTGATCAGGCGGTATCTCAAGCCTGCGTGACGGCATCCTTCCGCTTGGGATCAACGAGCAGGGGCCAAAAGCCTTCGCCGCCGACCGCGCAGATGGTCCGGCCGATCATCGCCTGCCAAGACGCCTCCGCGCCCCACTCATCGCGCCAGCACCACAGGCGGCGGCTTGCGAAATGCAGCGGATGCTCTTGCGTGAAGCCCATCGCGCCATGCACCTGCTGGCAAGCCGCGGCGACCTGGCCGGCGGCCTCGCCGCATCGGGCCTTCGCGATCGCGACGGCCAGACGATCGTCGCCGAGGCGCTCGGATTGAGTGAGGGTATCGGCGGCGGCGGTGGCAGCCGCGAAATGACCGGCGGCGATTGCCAGCATGTGCTGTACGGCCTGGAACTTCCCGATCGGACGACCGAACTGCACGCGTTCGTTGGCATAGGTCAGTGCGTAGTCCAGGCAGCGTTCCATTGCTCCGACCATCTGCTGCGACCGTATCGCGGCACCGAACGGCATCAGGCCATTCTCGGTCAGCCAAGCTGGCGCCTTCAGGACATCATCGCTACCGAGCTCGATGTCATCGAACGAAATCTCGTCGCGCGGCTCGTAGGCGATGTTGCGCCGCCGTTTTGACGACGCTGCACCGCTTGCGGGGACGCGAGCGAGATATCCGGCGCCGCTTTCATCCTCCGCGAAAATGAGATTGGTCACCTCCAGACCCCAGGGAACGTGGCGGGCAATGCCGTTCAACCGCCAGCCGTTTCCCTGCGGCTTCACCGTGAGACGATCGGAGTTGTTGGTCGGGCCGAGCGTGACCGCCCCCTCCAGTGGGTCACCGCCGGCGTCGGTCCAGAGACGATTGGCGATCATGGTTTCTGCCAGCGGCAGCGGCACCGAATAGAACGCGGCGCGGCGGATCAGGTTGGCCACATCGAGCGCGGCCAGACCGACGCCGCCGGCGGCTTCGGGCACCAGCGCCAGCGGCAAGCCGGCTTCGTCGAGCGCCGCCCACAGCGCTGACGGCCAGTGGCCGGCATCCGCCGCCGAGAGCACTTCCTTGTTGACATGCTGCTGGAATAGCCGGTTGGCCTGTTCGAGCACGATGGTAGACATGTCTTCCATGGTCGTCATCCCTTCAGCGCAGGCCGAGGCCGCGCGCGATCATCCCGCGCAGGATTTCCGGCGTGCCGCCGCGGAGCGTGAACGATGGTGCGTACAGCAGCACATGCGCCAGTGCCTGCGAATATTCATCGTCGTCGTCGAGGCTCGCTTCGATCGGCAGCAGCTTGCGGATCGTCTCGGGCACATCGCGTTCGAAGGCGGTGCCGACGTCCTTGACCAGTGCGGCTTCCGTGACCGGATTCTCGCCGCGCTCAAGCAGTCCCGCGATCGAGGACGACATCCGCCGAAGCGTCGCGAAGTGCGCGACCAGACGGCCGATCTCGACGGCCTGCCGTTCGCTCGGCGTATCGCCAACCTTCTTGATCAATTCGACTAGCAGCCGGGTATCCGACATGAACCGGTCCGGTCCGGCGCGCTCGTAAGCCAGTTCGCCGGTCACGCGGGTCCAGCCTTCGCCCGGCTTGCCGATCAGCATGTCGTCCGGCACGAAGCAGTCGCGGAAGTACACTTCGTTGAATTCGTGGCCGCCGGCCATGTTGAGGATCGGCCGGATCGAGACGCCTTTCGATTTGGTGTCCACGATGAACTGCGACAGGCCGGCATGCCGGTTCTCGCTCGCCGGTTCGGTCCGCGCCAGCACGATCAGGTAATGGACGCGATGTGCGTTGGAGGTCCAGATCTTGGCGCCGTTGATGCTCCAGCCGTTCTCGACCTTGTCGGCCTTGGTGCGCACGGCGGCGAGGTCGGAGCCAGAATCCGGCTCGCTCATGCCGATGCCGAAAAAGCATTCGCCTGCCGCGATCTTTGGTAGGATCAATTGGCGGGCCCGTTCGCTACCATGCTTTAGGATCTGCGGGCCGGATTGACGGTCAGCGATCCAGTGCGCGCCGCCGGGAGCTCCCGCCGCCAGCATCTCCTCGGCGACCACGAACCGCTCCAGGTTGGAGTGCTCGCCGCCGCCATACTGCTTCGGCCAGGTCATGCCGACGAAGCCGGCCGCAGCGGCGCGCCGGCTGAAGCCGGGATCGAAGGTCGACCATGAGGTGCAATGGGCGGCATAGCGCTTGTTGGCGCGCTCGTTGTCGAGGAAGGCGCGGATCTTTCGCCGCATGGCCTCGGCTTCCGGCGGCAGCGTCAGCGGCTCGAATCGAAACGCTCGCATGTGATCTCCTGTGTTCTGTTCGCGAACGATTGCAACCGGCTTAGGCGCCGCGGAATTGCGGCTCGCGCTTTTCGAGAAACGCTGCGACGGCCTCGTGCTGATCCGCGGTATGCTGCACCAGAGCCTGCATCGAGGCTGCCATTTCGAGGTGGGCCGGCAGGTTGATGGCGCCGGCGTCGCGCACCAGCTTCTTGCACATCCGCAGAGAGTGCGGCGGATACGATGCGATCTGCCGGGCGACGGTTCGGACGGTGTCCATCAACGCGGTCTTCGGCACGACCTGCGATACCAGTCCCCAGGCCAGCGCCTGGTCGGCCTTGACGAAATTTCCGGTGAACGTCATTTCATAGGCACGAGCTAGGCCGACGACGCGTGGCAGGAACCAGGCGCCACCGTCGCCGGAGACAAGGCCGACGCGCATGAAGCTCTCGGCGAATTGGGCGTCGTCAGCTGCGATGCGGATATCGCACATTAGCGTCAGGTCGCAGCCGGCGCCAACCGCATAACCGTTGACGGCCGCGATGACGGGGACTTCGAGGTCGTACATCGCCATCGGGATCTTCTGGATGCCGTGGTGATAGCCGCGCCGGATTTCGGCAGGCGTGCCTCCGAACAGACCGGTGCGGTCACGCATCTCCTTGACGTTGCCGCCGGAGGAAAAGCTTTCACCCCCGCCGGTCACAATCACACAACTGACCGACATGTCGTTGTTGATCCGTTGGCAGTGTGTGACGAGCGCGTCGACGATGGCCGGGGAGAGGGCGTTGCGGGTGGAGGGCTCGTTCAGGGTCAGGGTGACAACGCGGTCATCCTGTTCGTATGTTACGCTGTCAGACATGTTCTCTCGCTTTCGTGGCAGGGGGCGCATCAGCGCGATTTCAACTCGACCCCGATCTCTCTGAGAAGTTCTTTGGTATGTTCGCCCAGTCGCGGCGCGTGGCGGCGAATCCGGAACGGAGTTGACCCGAACGATACCGGCGCCCGGATTGCCTTATAGTTGCCCTCGGATGGATGTTCGGCGCGGCTGAACATGCCGACGGCTTTCATGTGCGGATCATCGGGCAATTCGTCGAGACTGAGCACCGGCATGCAAGGGATGCTGACCTCGTCGCAAAAATTCACCCATTCGGCGGTCGAATGCGACGGCGCAAACGCATCGATCATCTCGTACAGCGTCTCGAGATGCGCGACGCGTTCGGTCAGCGGATAGAAGCGAGGGTCTGTCTTGAACTCCGGCTTGCCCACGAACTCGAAGAAATCGCGCCAGTTGCGGTCAGAGTAGGGCAGGATGCAGATGTAGCCGTCGGCGGTGCGGAACGGCTTTCGGCGCGGGCTGACAACGCGGAGATATCCCGTCGTTCCAAGCTGTGGCTCGAATGCAAATCCGAGCAGATGCTCGATGTAGGCAAACTCAGCGGTGGTCTCGAACATCGGCACTTCGATGGCCTGGCCGCCGCCGCCCCGCTCGCGCTGAAGCAGCGCCGCGATGACAGCATAGGCAATGGCCTGGCCCGAGAGCTTGTCGCACAGCACCGTCGGCATGAATGCCGGCTGGCCGCGCGAAACATTATGCAGCGCCGCGAGCCCCGACCCCGCCTGGATGATGTCGTCATAGGCGGCCTTGTCGCGGTACGGGCCGCTCTTGCCGAAGCCATAGGCGCCACAATAGACGATGTCCGGCTTGAGTGCCTGGACCGCCTCATAGCCGAGACCGAGCTTCTCGATCGCCTTGGGTCGAAGCGAATGAACGAACACGTCGGCGGTCGCGATCAGCTTGTGCAGTGCGGCCATTTCGTCAGGCCGCTTGAGGTCGAGCAGAACGCTGCGCTTGTTGCGGTTTAAATGCAGGAAGCCGCCGGCCATCCCCTCGTGGCGATTCGGACGATAGCCGCGAAAGGAATCGCCTTCGGCGCTTTCGATCTTGATCACGTCGGCGCCCATGTCTGCCATGATGTGGGTCGCGAACGGACCCATGATCACATTGGTCAGATCAACGATGCGGATGCCGCCCAAGGGGCCGTCCGCCATGGTCGTGTCCACCACCCTTGACATTCCTTCCCAATTGAGCGGCGACGAGGGTCGCCATTGGCGGCGCCCTTATCCGGACTTCGCCCGGTTGCGCCAGGGCACAGTCAATGCGGCGATGGAAATTGGATCAATATGCTTTTGGCCAAGAATTGCAGTTATCACGTACGTGATGACGGACACACCGTTCGTCACTTGCAGCGTTGGCGTCGTCAAAGATATCTTATGGGTTGCGCCATCACCGTTGGCCGGAAGAGCCTGGGCAAGCTCCGATATTTCCGTCCTGAACCATTCCGTTGGCGTAACAAGGGCATGTTGAATGGCGCCTAGATCTCAAAAATTCCAGGGACCTTTTCTGGCAGATTGGACAGGTGTCATACAAGTCGTGTCGCGCGCGTTCGACGTGCTGCATTGTTTCACGAGTCCGACAATTCGGCTCGGCAACGGCGATATCTCAAGTCGGTGCGGCTTGCCGCCATCGACCGTCTCTCGCTTGACCCTCACCCTCACCCGCATCGGTCAATTGGAGTATTTGCCACAGGAACAGAAGTATTGCATCGGTCCCAATGCAATCGCGATGGGCGCGTCGCTGATCGTCCGCCAAGAGGCCCACCAGCCTCACGAGGGAGTGCAGCCGATAGATGGACGGGGCAATCGGAATGACACGGCTAAGTGTCGGACAATGGACCGCAAGCGGATCTCGTTGACTTCAAAGTGCAACCGAGAACTAGAATCTCTCGACAGGGCTACGGCTTGTCGTGGGCAGCCGTCGGATGAGGATTTGTGATGGCTCAAACCGGCACTCGCTTACGCGTAGTTGGAATTGATGGCGAACTCGATTTCGATCCCGAACGCTTGGCAGGTTTCTTGTCGCATTGGCTGGGCGAAGCAGGAGAGATGCACGTTGCCAGAGTAGGCGGCGGGCAATCGAACCCGACCTATTTCGTCACGACGGCGAGTCATGAGATGGTCCTCCGCAAACGGCCAAATGGAGCAATCTTGGCGTCTGCCCATGCGATCGACCGCGAATTCAGAGTACTGCAGGCGTTGGCCGAAACCCCGGTGCCGACCCCGCGACCGCTGGTGTTCCAAACGGAGAGCGACATTCTGGGCACGCCGTTTTACCTGATGGAGCGGCTTCAGGGGCGGGTGTTCCACGATAGTAAGCTTCCTGGGGTCTCTGCTGCCGATCGCCGTCAGATGTATCTTTCCATGGCGGATGCGCTTGCGGCCCTGCACGCCATCGATCCGAAAAGCGTGGGGCTTGCCGACTTTGGCCGCAGTGGCAGCTATTTCGCCCGGCAACTGGCACGTTGGGGGCGGCAATGGAGGGAGTCGTCCACCAAAGGCATCCCCGAACTCGACGCGGTAATCGACTGGCTTCAATCGCAGCTTCCGGAAGAGGAAGGGCCGATCTCGATTGCCCACGGCGATTTCCGAATTGGCAACCTGATCTTCCACCCGACAGAACCGCGGGTGGTTGGAATCCTCGACTGGGAGCTGGCCACGCTTGGAACGCCTCTCGCTGACCTCGGTTTCTGCTGCATGACTTGGTTCATAGGACCCGACGAGTACTCCGGCATCGGCGGGCTTGACCTCGACATGCTGGGAATTCCGTCCATCATTGATTTCATAGCCAGGTACGAGGGACGCGAGCGTCCCTCCGGATCCCTGACACGCTTTCACGTGGTGTTTGCACTCTTTCGCTACGCTGTGATTTTCGTGGGTATCGCGGATCGCGCTCGAGCTGGCACAGCGGCTGATGCGAATGCGCGTGTTACTGGAGGGTTGGCTAGAAATTTTGCAAAGCGCGCTCTTGAGATGGCAACTTCGGATGACGTTCATTCAAAGTATTCGGTCCTGCCACAGAGCAATAGATAGGATTGGACGATGGACCTTGGGGCTTCAATCTCCGGAAAACACGCGCTTGTTACGGGTGCCTCCGGCGGACTAGGTGAACACTTCGCCCGGCTGCTCGCTCGATATGGAGCCGCTGTTTCGATTGCGGCCCGCCGCGAAGACCGCCTCGGCGCGCTGGCCGCCGAACTACGGGCTGCAGGATCATCTGCCGTCTACGAAGTCATCCTTGATGTCGCGGACGAGGAGTCGGTGTCACGGGCCCTGTCACACGTCGAAAGCGGGCGAGCGCCTCCCTTGGATATACTTGTCAACAACGCGGGCGTCGCCAGCTCGCAGCCGGCAATCTCCGTCGCTACGTCGGATTTTGATCGCGCTATCGACACCAACTTGCGCGGTGCGTGGTTGCTGTCCAACGCGGCGGCACGGGCTTGGCACTCCGCGAAGCGCCCGGGCACGATTGTGAATATCGCGTCCGTTTTGGGTCTTCATCCGGGAAATGGAGTGGCCCCTTATTCCATCTCCAAGGCAGGTCTAATCCAGATGACGAAGCTGCTCGCTCTTGAATGGGCGCGATACGGAATCCGCGTCAATGCTCTTTGCCCCGGCTATATCGGGACAGACATGAACGCAGAGTACTTCGCAAGTGAGTCCGGTCGAAGGATGATTGACAGAATCCCAATGCGTCGCCTGGGTAATCCCACCGATCTCAACGGCGCGTTCCTGCTTCTCGCCTCCGATGCCTCGGCGTGGATGACCGGGGCGACATTGGCCGTGGACGGGGGGCATCTCGTATCACCTCTTTGACGAAATGTGGGGCGTGCCAGTACTCCGTTTTGACCCGACAACTTGCAATGCTATCAGCAGGACCATTCGTCCTCAGAAATCCGCTGAGTGATCAGCGGTAGCCTGGTGGCGGCGAGCCACCACGCCTTACAGGCGTTCCCTCCCTAAACTTGACCGCCGACCCGCATGGCGCGTCGGCGGTCCATTTTTGGAGGCACGAAAAGAAGCGCGCATCCGGCAACGGCCTCCAGCTTGACGGCTCTATTGGCAAAAAGGTTTGATTGCGCTTGGTCACTGCCCGAAGCCATAGGCGCCGCAACAGAGACCGACGTTTTCGAACGCCTTCAGCCCTTTCAGGCCGGCTTCGAACCCAAGTCGAGCCGACTTCGAGTTGCCCGGGCCGACGCGCCGCGGTCCGCCGCAGATCAGGCTCAACTTTCTGACTCGGTGAACACCTCGTCGCGCTTCGATCGGAGCGCAGGCAGCACCGTGAGGACGAGAAGGGCGGCCGCGACCGCCAGCAGGACCGCCGACAACGGACGCGTCAGGAACACGCTCCAGTCGCCGCGCGAGATCAGCAGCGCACGGCGCAGGTTCTCCTCCATCAAGGGTCCCAGCACCATGCCGAGCAGCAGAGGTGCCGGCTCGAAATCGTGCTTGATCAGCCAGTAGCCGACGAGACCGAACACACCGGCAAGGATGACGTCGACTGGCGCGTTGTTCACCGAGTAGATGCCGATCGCACAGAAGATCACGATCGAGGGGAACATCAGCCGGTAAGGGACGCGCAGCAGCCGCACCCAGATGCCGACCAACGGCAGGTTGATGATGATCAGCATCAGATTGCCGATCCACATCGAGGCGATCATGCCCCAGACCAGTTCCGGCTGCTTCTGCATCACCTGCGGGCCCGGCACGATGCCATGAATGGTCATCGCACCGACCATCAGCGCCATCACCGCGTTCGGCGGGATGCCGAGCGTCAGCAGCGGGATGAAGGAGGTCTGCGCCGCGGCGTTGTTGGCGCTCTCCGGCCCCGCCACGCCCTCGATCGCGCCGCGGCCGAACCGCGACGGGTTCCTGGCGAGCTTTTTCTCGAGCGTATAGGCGCCGAACGACGCAATCGTCGCGCCGCCGCCGGGAAGGATGCCGAGGATCGAGCCGAGCACGGTGCCGCGCAGGATCGCGGGCGCCGAATCGATCAGATCCTTTCTGGTCGGCATCAGGCCGGTGATCTTCTGCTGCACGAGATCGCGGCTCATCTCGGCACCGGCGTCGAGATTGCGGATGATCTCGGCAAAGCCGAACACGCCCATCGCCACCGTCGCAAAGCCGAGACCGTCGGCGAGCTCCGGAATGTTGAAGGCCATGCGGGAGGCGCCGGTCTCGATGTCCGAGCCGACCATCGACAGCAACAGGCCGAACACGATCATCGCGATCGCCTTCAGCACCGAGCCCTTGGCCAGCACGACCGCGAAGATCAGGCCGAGCACCATCAGCGAGAAATACTCGGCCGGACCGAACGCCAGCGCTAGCTTGGTCAAGGGCGCGCCGAGGACTGCGATGAGCACGGTCGCGACGCAGCCGGCGAAGAACGAGCCGATCGCGGCGATCGCCAGCGCCGGGCCGGCGCGGCCCTGCCTCGCCATCTGGTGGCCGTCGATGGCCGTGACGACCGACGTCGCTTCACCGGGTATGTTGACCAGGATCGACGTGGTCGAGCCGCCATACTGGGCGCCGTAATAGATGCCGGCGAGCATGATCAAGGCGCCGACCGGCGGCAGTCCGAAGGTGATCGGCAGCAGCATCGCGACGGTCGCGATGGTGCCGATGCCCGGGAGAACGCCGACCAGCGTGCCGACGAGGGCGCCGATCAGGCACATCAGCAGGTTGATCGGCGAGAGCGCGACGACGAAGCCGTGAGCGAGGTTGGCAAAAAGGTCCATCACGCCCTCACTGATTCAGGAAACGCGGAAACATCGGCATCGGTAGCCCGAGCACGTACGGAAACAGGATTGCGCAACCCAATGTCAGGCAGGCGCCGACAATGGCCGCTTCGCGCCAGCGCGTCTCCTCCGAGCCCATCGCCGCGATCATGAAGCTGACAAAGGCCGTGACCACGACGCCGAGCGGCCGGATCGCCAAGGCGAAGAACAGGATCGCGGCCACCACGAACAGCGGTCCTCGCCAATGCATTTTCTGGAGATGCGCTCCCTCGGACAGAATGCCGCTCAGAGCGATGCCGGCGCCCAGAACCAGCAGCAGTACGGCGAACATGCGCGGCGCGGTACCGGCGCCGAACGAAAAGCCGCGCATTCCCTGCAGGTCGCTCAACGCCCATAGTGCGAACAGTGCGACCAGCATCAGCGCGACGCCGCCGACAAGGTCCTGCGGACACTTCATCCACTTTGGCAAAATCCAGCTGCCAGCCTCATGGCTCGGCGCGTCACTCATCAGGCTCCTCCCCAAACGGCCTATCGCCTCTACATCCGCCAGCTTCCCGCTGCTCATCCAATGATGGACATCGATCGCCAGGCGATGCATCTCGCTTGCATCAGCATATCGGTGAATCAGCGAAGCGGACGTCGCCGGCAGGGCCGCCGGCCCTGGTCGTGTTCACCACCTCTTCATTCCGTCGTGCTTGAGCCGCGACGAGCGGGCGCCATTGGCGACCCTCGTATCCAGAAATCGCGCAGCCGCGCTAAAGCGCACTCAATACGGCGATAAAAATTGGATCAATATGCTTCCGGCCAAGAGTTGCAATTATCACGTACGTGATAACAGGCATCCCATTTGCCACTTGCGAGGTTCGGATTATCAAAGATAGGTTGAGACGAACGAAACCCACCAGCAAGAACGAACGATGGCCTCAACGAAAGTTGGGACATGTGCGCGACCTTGCAGGTGTCATCTCTCGTTTCTGATGCGGCGAGTGAAGGCGAGGTAAAATCTATGGCAATGACGATGAGCGGCGAGATTCAATTGGACGCGCCCCGAGAGGTGGTTTGGACCAAGCTGAATGATCCGGTGGTACTGAAGCTCTGCATTCCTGGTTGCGAAGAACTGGAGCAAGTTGAGAACCAAGGCTTTCGTGCCGTCGCCAAGATGAGCGTTGGCCCCGTCTCTGCGCGTTTCAGAGGCAAGGTGGCGTTGAGCGACCTTGACCCACCGAAAGGTTACAAGATTACGGGAGATGGCGAGGGCGGCTTGGCTGGCTTTGCCAAGGGCGGAGCAAGGGTCGATTTGACAGAATGCGACGGGGGTACTCTGCTGCGCTACCACGTCGAGGCACAGATCGGCGGCAAGCTTGCGCAGCTCGGTCAACGGCTGATCAATGGTGCCGCCAAGAAGGTGGCTGATGAGTTCTTCGTAAACTTCGCAAAGGTTCTTTAAGTCGGCGAACTTTCCGACGAGTTCAGCAAGCCGAGTTGGCAAGCTATTTTCGCGGGATCTATCCGAGCCCGCTTGCGTCATGATGCGTCGCGGGACTGGACGCGATCGAGGAGCGGCCCCGCTTACTGCTGATCGCCGCTCCGATGCGCCACGTGTCCGCGTTGATTTCCGGCAGACCGCGCTTTCGCAACCGTGACGGTACGCTCAAGCGCGTCTCTGCAGGAACAATCCGACGAATGGTCGGATTCAAAGTTCCATCACAGCCCAAACGAGTGCCAATCAGGAACGATGTTCTTACGTTGAAATGAGATGTATTCGATGATCGTCCCATCCGGGTCCTTGAAGCACAGGAACGAGCAATCGATCCCGTGCGATCGAACGCCTTTGGCTGTCTCGTAACGCGAGATCGGTCCGACAAACTCGACCTTGCGCTCCTCCAGAACCTTTGCGACCGCAGAAACGTCGTCAACCTCGAAGCACAGCCTCCCGATTCCGATGTTGTGGAGAGTTGGGTATGCCTTGCCGGTCGTGGGTGGATCGATGAACTGTATGATATCCAGGAATGGGCGCGGGCGGCCACCTCGTATCCTCATGAAAGCGGCGCGAAAGCGCCGTCCCTCTGGCAATCCAAGGCCCTCCCAGACGCCGGCGCCTTCCTCGAACACGTTGTCATCGAATTTTTCGAATCCGAGCAATTCGTAAAATGCGATGCTGCGATCGAGATCGCTAACGCAGATATTGGCATGAACCCATTCGCGAATTGTAATTGTGCTCACCTGATCACCCGATTGTTGAAGGAGGCGCCTTTGGATCGGCAGGCGTGAGCCGGGCCATTCGCCAAGCTCACCGATATCGCAAACAGGGGGCATTCCCACGTGCCCCTCTGTTGCCCTGTCGGATGCCGCTTCCACCTATGAAGCTTGGCGTATTGTCACTCTTGCCAGAACGTCTTGGACACCTTGCGACGCGCGCTGCGGGTCTCGCTCTTGGCGAAATCCTCCATGCCGTCCGTAGCGAAGCGTCCGGGCTTGCTGTCGAACGGTTGGAGGGGAACTTCGAACGCCATTGCCGCCGGCACCGGGAGATCAGCGCTCTTGTTGAGGACAAACTTCGACCGACGCAGTGTCACGGGATTTTTCGCAGCGACGACCGCGATCAACGCTTCGACTTCCTTGTTGAGATCGGCCGGCTTGCAGATTCGATTGATCAGATCATATCGCTCCGCGGTCTTCGCATCGAACAATTGACCGATCAAATTCCATTCCTTGGTCTTGCGGCGGCCAGCAAATTTTTGCAGCCGCGTCACGCCGCCCCAGCCTGGCGTGATATCCCAGTCGATCTCTGGCATACCCCAACGGCTTCGATCGGTCGCGATCACGAAATCGCAGGTCAAGGTGAGCTCGAGGCCACCTCCCGTGCAAACCCCGTCAACAGCCGCGATCGTGATGCACGTGAGATCTTCGATCGTCTGCGCCGTTTCCTGATACTGACGGCACTGCCAGTACGGATCTTCGTCATTCCAGGTCAAAAAGTCCTTGATGTCGTCACCAGCACAGAACGTATCTCCGGCCCCTTGGAACACGAGAAACCGGCATTCCCGATCCTTCTTTACAGCGCGAACGGCGTTCGCAAGTTCTTCAGACATCTCGCGATCGAGAGCGTTGTGGACCTGAGGTCTGTTGAAGGTGATCCGAGTGATCGTTCCTTCGCGCTTGAAGATGATGTGCTTGTACTGTGACAAGGGAGTCTCCTGCTGAATGATGGTTGCGTAACGCTACTTACGGGATGATTGATACACAAGTTAGTAGCGTTGCGCAACTGTATTTGTGCCGCGGTTGCTTTTCCTGCCCGCCAGTCGGTGGTCCATAGAAAGCGCCCGCATCGGTGTGCTTGGCGGCGGCCCTCTCCAACCGGCAGACACCCGATAGGGGTCTACAAGGCCAGCGCGATCCTGTGGCGCGCGCCAAACCAAAGCTCGGCATAACGGCAGAAACGACAGGAAAAACGTGCGATCCGTGCCCGCTTCTGCTAGCAACGATACCCGAATGACAAACGTAGAATCACGATCCCGCCCCCAGATGGCTGATGAAACCTCTCCGTTGGATCGTGCCTTGCGGGCGATTGGCGATCCCTGGAGTTTCCTGATCCAGCAGGAAGCCTTCTTTGGTGTTCGACGTTTTGGCGACTTTCAACGCAACTTGAACATTGCCAAGAACACGTTGACTGACCGTCTGTCATTGCTTGTCGAGTTCGGTCTCCTGGAAAGGAAAAGGTTGCCGGATCGTTCCGATCTCCATGAATATCGCCTCACGGCCCGCGGGCTTGATACTTACCCGTATGCCCTGTCGCTGATGAGGTGGGGTGACGACTGGTTGGCCGGAAAGGATGGTCCTCCCGTCATCCTGTCGCACAAGACATGCGGTCGTGCGCTGCGTCCGAAAGCGATCTGCTCGGCTTGCAGAAGGGAAGTAAACGCGGAGGATATTCAGATAAACCTCGGCAATGTTGCCGAGACTGTCCGCAAGGATGTCGCCCAAGTTAGGGTCTCTTCGCGCCCGGAGTTGTACACCGCAGGGCGGCCAACATCCGTCAGCCGAACATTGTCTGTGATTGGTGACCGCTGGGGCTTTTTCGTCTTATGGTTGGCCCTCGCCGGGGTTACAAAGTTTGAACACTTTCACAGCATTCTAGGTATTGCGAGAACGACGCTTACAGCGCGGCTGAATCATTTCGTCGAGCGCGGATTGCTGGAGCGTCTCGAATATCAATCACGACCGCCTCGCCACGAATATCGGCTAAGTGAGAGCGGCAAGGCGATTTGCCCCGTTCTGCTGACCCTTCACGACTGGGGCCTTCGCGGTCTCCATAAGCACGCCACAAGGACTTCGGTTCTTCACAGATCTTGTGGTCAGCCCCTGCACGTCGACATAGTCTGCGGCGCGTGCGGCAATTCACCTTTGCCGAAGGACGTCGAAGTTAAGCAGGTCCATCTGGTCGCTCCCCGTGCGCGAAAGTCGCGCCCTCCTGCGAATACTTCGAAGAAGGGCGCTCGCCGGGCTAAGGCATGATGGCCAAATGCGCTGGCTGGGTCAGTTTCCGCGATCCGAACCTGACATAATGTCCCCGAAGATTTCCCAGCGTTCCCCTTTGAGCCGAGCCGTTCGCATATCCTTCATCGGTGCAAAATCCGTTGGGCTCGTGTTGAGAGCAATGCCTGGCAGCAGCATGTCCGGCCTGAAATCCTTCAAGTTGGCGGCCTGTCGCATGATATTTGCTCGCGTCAGGTCGTTGCCGCACTGCTGCAGAACCTTCACCATCGTCTGAGAGATGACATATGCGTACACGACAAAGTAGTCGTTCTTGTCCGCCTCGGGCGCATACTTCGCTAGAAAGGCATCGAACCTTTGCTTCGCCTCGTCATTTGCCCATTGCGGGTCCGAAGGGTCTTTCAAGTAAACGGTCGAGATGATCCCTTGGGAATTTTCGAAGCCTGCAGGACGAATGACCGTACCGATCGATGCTCCGATGCTGGATAAAATGAAGAGCGGTTTCCAACTCAGCTCGGAGATCTTACGAATTGACTGAGCGGCGACCTTCGGCAAGGCAATCGAGATGAAGGTGTCTGCTCCACTCGCCTTCAGTTTCACAATATGTGAATCAATTACTGGCTCTGATATTTCGTAGCTTTCTTCCGCCACGATCATGGAGGCCTTGTCCCCGAGGCCATCTCTCAGACCCTTCAAGTAGTCCTTGCCGAGGTCGTCGTTCTGGTAGAGCACCGCGATCTTGGCGTCTGGTTTTGTCGTTAGGATGTATTTCGCAAAGATGCGCCCCTCGGTCTGGTAGTTGGGCTGAAAGCCCATCGTCCAGGGAAACTCTGCAGGGTTATTCCAGCGCGTTGCGCCCCCGCCGACGAATAGCTGCGGTACGCGTTTCGTGTTCATGTATTTTTGGATCGCTGCGTTGGTTGGCGTCCCAACAGGATTGAAGATCAAGAGCACCTCGTCGCTCTCGACGAGCCTGCGAGCCTGCTCAACAGTCTTCGGTGGGCTGTAAGCGTCGTCATACGAAATGAAGTTGATCGTGCGGCCGTTGACGCCCCCTTCGTCGTTTATTTTTTTGAAGTAGGCGGCTTCGATCTTTCCAATGATGCCGAGGCTGGAGACAGGTCCGCTATACGCCAGAATGTTGCCGATCTTAATTTCTCGATCGTTGGCGCCGGTGTCGTATTTGCTTTGCGCGAACGTATCGCTAGGGCTCAACGCAAACATGGCTAGCCCAGATGCCAATGCCGCAAAAATTCGTGCTCGCATCGTTGTCCTCCCTGATCGGCCCGCAGGCGAGCCGGTTGCGTAGCGCTACTATATCTGATAAGTAGTCTTACGCAACCCATCCGTTCAACTCTTTGCTGGACCAAGGTCGTGGAAGACAACGCTCGGTTACGCCTCAGCCATTTTCAAGGGGACCAGTCGCAGTCTCTGATCGACGCGACCATTGGCGCGGCGCTCGACGATGTAGCAGAACGCTACGGTGATCACATTGCGCTTGTCGTTCGGCATCAACAGGTGCGATGGAGTTATCGCGATCTGAAGCGTCGGGCGGACGGTTTCGCTGCGGGTCTATGGCAGGCTGGGCTTCGACCGGGCGACCGTATTGGAATTTGGGCGCCAAACTGCGTCGAGTGGACGGTGACGCAATACGCCTCAGCGAAAATTGGCCTGATACTCGTGAATCTCAATCCGGCCTATCGGGCCGCGGAAATTAAGTACGCCCTGACAAAGGTTGGTTGCAAGGCACTGGTATTTGCGCACTCGTTCAAGAGCAGTCGCTATCTGGATATGCTCCAAAGTCTTATCCCCGAAATCGGCAGGTCTCAGCCCGGTGAACTTCATTCGGCAGCAATGCCGGAACTTAAATTGTTGATATGCACGGCGCTTGAGCGTCATGACGGCGTCACTCGGTTCCAGGATGTCGCCGAGAACGGTCTGTGGGCAATTCGCGAAGGCTTTAGTTGGCCAAGGGGGCTCAGGTCTTCTGATCCGATCAACATTCAATACACGAGCGGCACAACCGGACCACCCAAAGCGGCGACACTCAGTCACCGTGGACTGCTCAATAACGCCTGGTTCACGGGACAAGTTTGCGGCACCTTAGAGGGCGACGCCATCTGCGTGCCCCTTCCTCTGTTCCACATATTTGGCATGCTTACCGGCAATTTGCTCGCAATGTTGCGGGGCGCGAAGATCGTCCATCCTGGTGACGCTTTCGATGCCGATAGCGTGCTGAGCGCGGTGGAGGATGAGCGATGCACTTCTCTCTATGGCACGCCAACGATGTTCGTCTCCGAGTTGGCCAGCCTCGAAGAGCGTCCTCGCGATCTGTCATCACTTCGCACAGGGATCATTGCCGGTGCCGTGGTTCCGATGGAGCTTTTGCGCCGAGTCATGACCAAGATGAATATGACAGGCGTCGTAAACGGATACGGCATGACCGAAACCAGCTCGGCCATCATGGTGACATCGCCAACGGACACAGCAGAGCGCCGTGTAACCACTGTTGGACGCGTCATGCCTCACATCGAGGCGAAGATTGTCGACCCGGCCGGATCGACCGTTCGAATCGGCGAAGCAGGAGAGATTCTCGTTCGAGGTTATTCCACGATGCTGGGATACTGGGGCGATCCCGAAACGACATCCAAGACGATAGATTCGGAAGGCTGGTTGCGAACCGGCGACCTTGGCGTGTTCGATGAAGGTGGTTACGGCAAGATTGTCGGGCGCATCAAAGACATGATTATCAGGGGCGGCGAGAACATTTCCTGCAGCGAGATAGAAGAGTTTCTGCTCCTCCACCCGGCCATCGAGAGTGCCTTCGTGGTCGGGGTGCCAGACGACAGGTATGGAGAGGAGCTTTGTGCGTGCCTTAAGCTGAAGGTGGGCTCACATGTAAAAGAGCACGAGGTCCAAGAGTTTTGTAAGGGAAAAATCTCCCACTATAAAATTCCCAGATACGTTCGATTTGTCGATGGCTTTCCTCTGACAACGAGCGGCAAGGTCCAAAAATTCCTTCTAGCTAAATCCTCTGCTCAACTTCTGGGGTTAATCAACCCCGACCAGTAAAGCTCGCTTGGCCTGCGCTTAACTCCATCGTTTCTTCCGGTGACGGCGTAGCTCGGCGTACAGCACGATTGAATCTTCAGATGAGAAACGTACTTGCTGCCAAATTACATGGACTCCGTGTTGCGGAATCCGCCTTTAACTGCTCTGGCTCGATTGCTCTTGATCCGGATCACTGCCGCGAAGCGGGCGTTCTGCCTGGTGTTCGTGGAGATCTGTAATAGGAATTCCGGAACGCAGATAGATGAGCTTTTTGGTGCTGTCTTCGTTGATCGGAAGAGCTTGGCGGGATCGTGCCGCCGTAGTCGTTGGGCGCGCGTCCGTATGTAAACCAGGGATGTGTTAGATGGCGCGTCGATCTCAAAAACTACAAGGACCGTTCCTTGCAGACCGGACGGACGTCATACAAGTGGTGTCGCGCGCGTTCGACGTTCTGCGTTGTTTCGCGGATCCTGAAATTCGGCTCGGCAATCGCGAAATCGCAGAGCGCTGCGACTTGCCGCGATCAACCGTCTCTCGTCTGACCCTTACCCTCACCCGCATAGGTCAATTGGAGTATTTGCCGCAGGACCAGAAATATCGCATCGGTCCCAATGCGGCTGCGATGAGCGCATCGCTGATGCTCAGCCAGGAGGCCCACGAGCCCTATCGGCTGTCGAGCGGGCCTATGCTGTCTATCGGGGACGCCAAATGAGCAGATGGGCATTGGAAGAGCATCAGACAACGGAATGCACGAAGATGTCGTTCGCGTTCGCCTGCGCTAATCGCCCACCGAGGCCCCGACAACTTCGGATGACGTTCATTCAAAGTATTCGGTCCTGCCACAGAGCAATAGATAGGAACGGACGATGGACCTTGGGGCCTCAATCGCTGGAAAACATGCGCTTGTTACCGGCGCCTCCGGTGGATTAGGGGAACACTTCGCCCGGCTGCTCGCTCGATCTGGAGCGGCTGTCTCGATTGCCGCCCGCCGCGAAGACCGCCTCGGCGCGCTTGCCGCCGAACTACGGGCTGCAGGATCACCTGCCGTCTACGAAGTCATCCTTGATGTCGCGGACGAAGAGTCGGTGTTACGGGCCCTCTCACACGTCGAAAGCGGGCGAGCGCCCCCGTTGGACATACTTGTCAATAATGCGGGCGTCGCCAGTTCACAGCCGGCAATCTCCGTCGCTACGTCGGATTTCGATCGCATTATCGACACCAATTTGCGCGGCGCGTGGCTGCTATCCAACGCGGCGGCACGGGCTTGGCTCTCTGCGAAGCGCCCGGGCACGATTGTGAATATCGCGTCCGTATTGGGTCTTCATCCGGGGAATGGAGTGGCCCCTTATTCCATCTCCAAGGCAGGTCTGATCCAGATGACGAAGCTGCTCGCTCTTGAATGGGCGCGATACGGAATCCGCGTCAACGCTCTTTGCCCAGGCTATATCGGGACAGACATGAACGCAGAGTTCTTCGCAAGTGAGCCCGGTCGAAGGATGATTGACAGAATTCCAATGCGTCGCCTGGGCAGCCCCACCGATCTCAACGGTGCGTTCCTACTTCTTGCCTCCGATGCCTCAGCGTGGATGACCGGGGCGACATTGGCCGTGGACGGCGGGCATCTCGTATCACCTTTTTGACGAAATGCGGGGTCGCGCCGGTACTCCATTTTGACCCGGCAGCTTGCAATTCTATCAGCAGGACCATTCGGCCCCAGAAATCCGCTGAGTAATCAGCGGTTCTTGCGTGATCGCCGCCAGAGCAATGACTGTGGCAACGAAAGTCGGGCACTGTTTGCGGACGCTTCGCTGTTGCTCCAAGCGCCGTTTGCAACTCCGATCTAGCGGCCATCTTTCCCGGGAGCCTCGAGCTTCGGGTCGCAAGCAGGCCCCTGGCTGTCGGTTAGAGGCGTCGGCCTGGCCCTCGGCAGCAAGTATCTGGTCATCCTTAATATCCGACCTGAAGCGACGCCGCGTCACCGCCGCTTCTTCAATTCCTGAGCGCCGTCGATCAGTTGGCAATAGCGTTGCCGTCGATCTTCGAGGCTGTGTGCGGCCTCGGCTGCTCGCATTAGCTCCAGATGGCCGCGGGCGGAATGCCGACTGAACCTTCGAATCGTTGCATCTTGCGGTCTGCGCCGTCTTGCCAAGTCATCGGCGCGACATCCGATAGGGCGCCGGGTTGTTCGGACGCCCCCGGGTCTGGGGGGCGTGTAGCTTGGGCTGGTTGGTTGATCCAATCATGGGGATGATGATAACTAAAGTTCCGGACACCGGTCTGCCCTCGGTGAGCGCCACTTCATCTGGAGCGTCTCGGGAGAATGGTCTGAATCTCGGTGTGTGATGACGAATAGCTGGGAGACTCGCAAAGGATTGGGAGACGGACAGCGGTCGCCCATGCGCAAGCGTGGCCGCGAACGGCTCCACCTTCTGCTCGACGCTACAGCCGAATTGCTGGCCGAGAAGCTCGACGAGGATATCAGCCTGGCTCAGATCGCGGAGAGAGCTGACGTGCCTCTCGCCTCAGTCTATCACTTCTTTCCGAATCGAAATGCAGCCTTCGTGGCCTTGGCGCAGCGATATCATGAAGACATCGCCGCGCGTGCCCGGGGACCCGTTCAACCTCCGCCCCCGAGTTGGCAGGAGTACATCGCCAACAACCAGAAGGTCGGTGCCGCCTATCTGAATCGCAATCCCGCCGCGTTGCGCCTGTTCATGGGTGCCGGTGTCAGCGTCGAGGTCAGAAACACGGATCTCAGCGGCAACGCCGAACTCGCAAGGCAGCGAACCGCTTATCTGCGCGCGACATTCGACATGCCCAACATGCCGGACCTTGAGAAATGGGTCGCGGTTTCCATCGCGCTCGTGGATGGAATTTGGGCGCTGTCCTACAGCCTGCATCGATCTATCACGCCGGAGTATCTTGCGGAATCGATCAGGTGCGCCACCGTTTATCTGCGGTGCTACTTGCCGGAAATCGTCGAGCGGCGCCGGCCCTGAACCACAACACCGCGGCTCAAGCAGGTTTGGAAGACGATCTCGACCTCGGGCCGCAGCTTTTGGGGGAGGGGCTGCGGACTTGTGCCGATGCTGGCGGCGCTCCTCTCCAAGACGAACTGGAATACCAATAATTTTTTCGAATAAATTGGCTCTGCCGGATGACCGCCCAAAAGTACTGCCGTGAATCTGGGCGACACTGCGGCCATATTTCTGGCTGATTTTCGGCTATTTTTGCTATGTCGATGAAATCACAGCTGTTCTTGGTCGGCCGGTTCTGCCCAAAAACACAACTTGATAATCGAAATTATTATCACTATCGTCTTGAGCGTAGGTCGGCCCTGAATGGTCTGCCGCGTGGAGGGGATGTGATGAACCGACGAGACTTTCTGAAGGTCGCAAGTTCGGCCACTGTGGCCTCGGTCGCCGCGCCCAACCTTGCTTCGGCGGCGGGCGAGAAGGTTCTAACCTTCGTTCCGCAGTCGGATCTGACACTGCTCGATCCCGTGCAGACGACCGGCCTCGTCACCCGCAATCACGCACTGATGGTGTTCGATACGCTCTACGGCGTCGACGAGCATTTCGAGGCGCAGCCGCAAATGGTGGCTGGTCACCAGATTGATCACGACGGGCTGCGCTGGACGCTGACGCTTCGCGATAACCTGAAGTTCCACGATGGAGAGCCGGTTCTGGCTCGAGATGCCGTGGCTAGCATCAAGCGCTGGTGGAGCCGCGACGTTTTCGGCGGAGACCTGCGCGAAGCGACGGCCGAGCTCAGCGCGGCTTCCGACAACAAGATCGTGTTCGAGTTGAAGAAGCCATTCCCTCTGCTACCTTATGCGCTCGGCAAGCCGTCGAGCGTGTGTCCAGTCATGCCCGAGCGCCTGGCGCAGACGCCGGGGACCGAGCAGGTCAAGCAGATGATCGGCAGCGGGCCGTTTCAGTTCGTGACCGAGGAGCGCGTCGTCGGATCTCAGGTCGTGTACAAGCGGTTCGACGGATACGTGCCGCGCCCGTCCGACCAGCCCAGCTTCATGGCCGGACCCAAGGTCGTCCATCTCGATCGTGTGATCTGGCGCGTTCTCCCGGACGCGGCGACGGCGGCGGCCGCCCTTCAGGTCGGTGAGGTCGACTGGTGGGAGCAGCCGACTCCGGATCTGCTGCCGCTGCTCGCCAAGCGGCGCGACCTCAAGGTCGAGGTCAAGGATGCCGGTGGCTATCTCGCGATGATCAGGCTGAATCATCTCGTTCCACCGTTCGACAATCCCGCAATTCGACGCGCCATTCTGTCCGCCATCGGCCAATCCGAATTCATGACCGCCGTGATGGGTACCAATTCAGATTACTGGAAGGACAATGTCGGCTTCTTCCTGCCCGGCTCGCCTTTCGCCAACGATGCCGGCATGGACGTTTTCGCTGGAGCGCCGAACTACGCCAAGGCAAAGCGCGACCTTCAGGCAGCTGGCTACAAGGGCGAGCGGATCGTATTCGTCGTTCCGGCCGATCTGCACGCGCTCAATTCCATGAGCCTGGTTGCCGCCGACATGTTCAAAAAAATCGGACTCGAGGTCGACTACCAGGTCTCCGATTGGGGCACCGTCCTGCAGCGCATCGCTTCGCAGCGTCCCCTCGATCAGGGGGGCTGGAGTGCGTGGTGCAATTACGTACCCGGTGCATCGGCGATCAATCCCGCGGCGCACTCCTATTTGAGAGGCATCGGGCGAGTCGGCACCTTTGGCTGGCCGCGCAGCGAGACGATCGAGGCGCTGCGCCTGGAGTTCCTGGCGGCTCAGGACGACAAGGAGCGAATGCGTCTCGTGCGCGAGATCCAGGCGCAGGCGATGCAGGACACCCCCTATCTGCCCCTCGGATACTTCGCGCAGCCGGCGGCATATTCGAAGAAGCTCAGTGACATCCCTGCCGGCTTCTCGCAATTCTACGGCGTGAAGAAGGCTTGATCTTTGAAGCCGGTTGGAGCGCGACGACAATGCTCCGACCGACATAGGACAACTGCCATGGGACGGCTGATGACATGAACGATCTGCACGCCGAAATGGGGTACGCGACCGCCCTGGAACTGAGGGAGCAATATGATCGCCGGGCGCTCTCTCCGGTGGAAGCCGTCTCGGGCATCCTGCAACGGATCGAGGCGCTCGATCCGGCCATCAACGCATTCTCGGCGCTGATGCGCGACGACGCCTTGGCTGCCGCCAAAGAATCGGAGCGGCGCCTGCGCAATGGAGACGCGCGTCAGCTCGAAGGTGTCCCCGTCACGATCAAGGATGCCTTCGACGTCACGGGCTACGAAACGGCGACCTGTACGCACGCGGTCAAGGGCGCCATTGCCGGAAGTGACAACGTGGTTGTCGCGCGGCTGCGCGAGGCGGGGGCGGTCATTCTGGGCAAGACAACCATGTCCGAATTCGGCTGGTCGGGCATCAGTCGCAATCCGGTGACAGGCGTGACGCACAACCCGTGGAAGCGGGGCTTCAATGCCGGCGCGTCGTCCGCCGGCGCGGGCGCTGCTGCCGCAGCCGGTTTCGGGCCGCTGCACGTCGGCTCGGACGGCGCCGGCTCGATCCGGATGCCATCGCATTTCTGCGGTGTGTTCGGCCTGAAGCCGACGTACGGACGGGTCCCCTACGTGCCCGTCTCCAACAACGATTACGCCACCTATATCGGTCCGATGACGAGAACGGTGGCCGATGCCGCGCTGATGCTGGAGGTCATGGCCGGCCCGCATCCGCTCGACCACACGTCCTGCGAAGCACGCCCGGATGCCTATCTCGCGAAGCTCAGAGCCTCGATGAAGGGCAAGCGCATCGCGTTCAGCCCGGACCTCGGTCACGCCCGCGTCGACGGAGAGATCGCACAGATCGTCGAATCCGCGGTCAAGCTCTTTGCCGGGGAGCTTCAAGCAGAGGTGGAGAACGTAACGCCGTCGTGGGGGCCGCTCGGACCGGAGCTCGGGCGTTTCTTCTGGACGGTTCTCTGGGGGAGGCGGGCGGGACTGCTGCCGGAATGGGAGAGCCGGATGGGAAGCGACCTCGTCGCCTGCATCCGCGCGGGAGCCAATTATTCCGCGACCGAGTTCATCAACATGCGCGAGCGAAAGTTCGCATACATCGCGCAGATATCGAGCTTCCTCGAGGACTGGGACTATCTCGTCACGCCTGTGGCCTCTGTTGCGGCTTTCCCTGTCGAGCGGGTGAGGCCGGAGCATTGGCCCCAGCATGACTGGGATTGGCTCGAATGGGCCGAATTCCTTTACCCCTTCAACATGTCGAGCCACCCCGCAGCGAGCGTGCCCTGCGGGATGACCCGCGCGGGTCTGCCCGTCGGGCTGCAGATCGTCGGTCGGCGCTTCGACGATCTCGGCGTCCTGCAGGCCGCCGCCGCCTTCGAGGCGGCGATGCCGTGGAAACAGCTTCGTCCCCAGATCGCTGCCGCGGCCTAGCGGCAGCCGGCATCGACGAACTCCGCGCGGGCAAGGCGCGTGCTTCCTCTACTCAGACGGACACTTTCATGAAGAGAAACTCCAAGGATTCCGAACTGCGCGAACGCGCCCGGCAGGTCATCCCAAAGGGGATGTATGGTCACGAGTCGGTTGCCTTGCTGCCGGAGGACTTCCCGCAGTTCTTCGCGCGGGCCGAAGGTACCTATCTCTGGGACTGCGATGACAATCGCTATGTCGACTACATGTGTGCCTTCGGTCCCAATCTGCTCGGCTATCGGCACCGTGGCGTCGAAGAAGCCGTGCGAGCCCAGGCCGCCATGGGAGATACGATGACCGGGCCGTCCGAGGCCATGGTCGTGCTGGCCGAGGATCTCGTATCGATGATCGGCCATGCTGCCTGGGCGATGTTCTGCAAGAACGGCAGCGACGCAACCTCGATGGCGATGGTCACGGCGAGGGCGTATCGCGATCGCAACAAGATACTGGTTGCGAGGGGGACCTATCACGGCGCGGCGCCCTGGAACACGCCCAACCCCAAGGGAATCACCGCGGAAGACAGGGCCCACATCGTCTATTTCGACTACAACGATCTCGACAGCGCGGCGGACGCGTTCCGCAAGGCCGACGGAGATGTTGCCGGCGTGTTCGCGACACCGTTTCGCCACGAGACCTTCGTCGACCAGTACGCGCCGTCGGCCGAATATGCGGTCGGACTGAGAAAGCTCTGCGATGATGCGGACGCGCTGCTGGTCCTCGACGAGGTGCGTACCGGTTTTCGTCTCTCACGTGATTGCAGCTGGTCGGTTCATGGTGTGCAGCCGGATCTCAGCGCGTGGGGCAAGGTGCTCGCCAACGGCTATCCGATCTCGGCACTCGTCGGCTCGGAGAATGTCCGCAGCGCCGCGTCCAGCATCTACGTGACCGGTTCCTTCTGGTTCTCTGGCGTGCCGATGGCGGCCGCGATCGCAACCCTGCGCGAGATCAGGACGACAGATTACCTCGAACGGATCATCGCCAATTCCGCGCGGCTGCGGGCGGGCATCGCGGCCCAGGCCTGCGCGCACGGCATTCCGGTTCGGCAGACCGGTCCATCGCAGATGCCGCAGATTCTGTTCGATGACGATCCGGACATGAGGAAGGGCTACTTCTGGACCGGCTTTGCGGTTCGATCGGGAGCCTATCTTCACCCGTACCACAACATGTTCTTCAACGCCGCCATGACGGCGGACGACGTCGACAACACACTCGACATCACCGACAGGGCCTTTGCCGAACTGAAACAGCGGCTACCCACTTTGCCGGCGCAATCGAACGAACTCCTGCTGCAACGCCTTAAGCCGTTACAGAAGAGGAACTGATGCTGGCTTATGTCCTGCGTCGCCTGATGGCAACCATACCCGTGATGGGGACGGTTGCGCTGTTCGTCTTCTCGCTGCTCTACGTCGCGCCCGGCGATCCGGCCGTCGTGATCGCGGGCGATCAGGCCACTCCCGCTCAGATCGCCCACATCAGAGAGAGCCTCGGTCTCGATCGCCCATTCATGGTCCGCTTCATTGAATGGGTCTGGCAGATCGCCCATTTCGATCTCGGCAACTCGATCTTCACGGGATTGCCGGTCAATCGGTTGATCGGCGAACGCCTCGAGCCGACACTGTCGCTGATGGCGGTGACGTTGGTCTTCGCAATCTTGACCGCGGTGCCGCTCGGCGTGGTCGCCGCGTCGAAAGCCGGGACCTGGATCGACCGCACCATCATGATGTTCGCGGTTTTCGGCTTCTCGGTGCCGATTTTTGTCGTCGGATACCTGCTGGCGCACGTCTTCGCTCTCGAGCTCGATTGGCTTCCGGTCCAGGGCTACACGTCGATCACCAAGGGACTGTGGTCGTGGCTGTCGCACCTGATCCTGCCATCGTTCTCGCTCGGATGCGTCTACGTCGCGCTGATCACGCGCGTGACCCGTGCCACGATGCTCGAGGTCCTTCAGCAGGACTATGTGAGGACCGCCCGGGCCAAAGGGATCGGACAGACGAAGGTGTTGTTCGTTCACGCGCTGAAGAATGCCGCAGTGCCCGTCGTCACGGTGATCGGGATCGGCGTCGCCCTCCTGATCGGCGGCGCCGTGGTGACGGAAAGCGTCTTTGCCCTTCCCGGCCTCGGCCGGTTGACTGTCGATGCGATCCTGCGTCGGGATTATCCGGTCATTCAGGGCGTCATCCTCCTGTTCTCCTCCGCCTACGTGCTCGTCAACCTCGGTGTTGACCTCGTCTACACCATCGTCGATCCGAGGATCCGGTATTGACCACGCAATCGTCATCCGTTTCTTCATTGGTGGCGCCACATGGGGCCGTTGCACTCCGGGCCTCTGCCGCGTTCAAGACGGTACGCCGGCATCCCACGATCGCCGTCGGCGGAGCGCTGCTGGTATGCATGATCCTGATCGCGGTGTTTGCACCCGTTCTCGGGACGGTCGATCCGAGCGCCATCTCGCCGATGCTGCGGACCCGCGATCCCTCGGCCCAGTTCTGGTTCGGGACGGACATGATGGGTCGGGACGTATATTCGCGAGTTCTCTATGGCACGCGAGTGTCTCTGGTCGTCGGCATCGCAGTCGCCGTCTTTGCCTCGATCGGAGGGCTCCTGGTCGGTATCGTCGCCGGGTTCTCACGCAAGGCCGATGCCATCATCATGCGCCTGATGGATGGCCTGATGGCGATTCCGGCGATTCTGCTCGCCGTGGCGCTCATGGCGCTGACCCGGGGTTCAATCGGCAACGTGATTCTCGCAATTACGATCCCCGAGATTCCACGCGTCGCACGCCTCGTTCGTGGTGTCGTGCTCGGACTTCGCGAGCAGCCCTACGTCGATGCCGCGGTGGCGGCCGGCACGCGGACACCGAAGATCCTGTACATGCACATCCTGCCCAACACGTTTCCGCACCTGATCGTGCAGGCAACCTACATCTGCGCATCTGCGATGATCGCGGAGGCAATTCTGTCGTTCATCGGAGCTGGAACGCCGCCGATCGTTCCCTCGTGGGGCAACATCATGGCCGAGGGACGCGCGCTTTGGCAGGTCAAGTTCTACATCGTGATGTTCCCGGCAATCTTCCTGTCCCTTACCGTTCTCGCGGTGAACTTGCTGGGCGACGGTCTTCGCGACTCGCTCGATCCGCGATTGGCCGGCAGGCTCTGACGAAGGAGACCAGGTGCAACCGCAGGGGATAGTTATGTCGAACATTGCCACGGCCACGAGCTTGCCGCGCGCGGTAACGTGCGGTCCCGAAAAAGTCCTCGATGTATGCAATCTCAACGTTGCGTTTCGCGGGGAGGGCGGATGGAACGAGGTGGTCCACGACGTATCCTTCGAGGTGGCCCGAGGTGAAACCGTCGCCATCGTCGGGGAGTCCGGATCCGGCAAGAGCGTCACGGCGCTTTCCATCCTTGGATTGGTTGGGGCCGCAAACGGCCGCGTCGGCGGCAGCATCAGACTTAATGGTCGGGATCTTCTGAACCTCTCCGAGACGGAGCTGCAGGATATTCGCGGCGACAAGGTCGCGATGATCTTCCAGGAGCCGATGACCAGCCTCAATCCGGTGCTGACCGTCGGATTTCAGATCGCCGAAGCGTTGATCACCCATCGCGGCCTCTCGCGCCATGCGGCCGAGGCCGAGACGATCCGTCTTCTGGAGAAAGTGCGGATTCCCGCCGCGCGATCGCGTCTGCACGAATATCCCCATCGTTTCTCCGGCGGCATGCGTCAGCGAGTCATGATCGCCATGGCGCTGGCATGCCGGCCGAAGCTGCTGATCGCGGACGAGCCGACCACTGCGCTCGATGTCACGATCCAGGCTGAGATCCTGCAGCTCATCAAATCGCTTCAGGAAGAAGAGGATATGGCCGTCCTTTTCATCACCCACGATATGGGTGTGGTTGCCGAGATCGCGGAGCGAACGGTCGTCATGTACAACGGGCTCGTTGTCGAGACAGGGGCGACCGAGGAGATATTCACCTCACCCAAGCATCCATATACAAGCTCGCTCCTGTCCTCCGTGCCGAAGCTCGGGTCCATGCTGGGACGAGAACGACCGATGAGATTTTCGGTCGTCGACAAGCAGACGGGAGAGATCGATATCCCCGACGAGGCGCCGGATACCGTGAACCCTTCGCAACGGCCGGTCCTCGAGGTTGCCAATCTCACGACCCGATTCGACCTGAAATCAGGCCTCCTCGGCAGGCTGTCCGGCCGGATCCATGCGGTCGAGAATGTGTCGTTCAGCCTGAGACGGGGGGAAACCTTGGCGCTCGTCGGCGAATCCGGCTGTGGGAAGTCGACGACGGGGCGGTCGATCCTGGGTCTGACCAAGCCCAACTCCGGCACCATCGTGATCGACGGACAGGATGTCTCCGGCTTCTCGGAGCGAGAGATGCGCGAGCTGCGAAAGAAGCTACAGATCGTATTCCAGGATCCCTTTGCGAGTTTAAATCCGCGACTGTCTGTGAGCAGGTCCATTGCCGAGCCTTTGGAGGCGCATGGGACCTGGCGACGGCAAGAGGTCCGGGATCGGGTCGTCGAACTTCTCGAACTCGTAGGATTGAGTTCAGGGATGGCGAGCCGCTATCCGCACGAATTCTCCGGAGGCCAGAGGCAACGGATTTGTATTGCGCGGGCGCTCGCGCTGGAGCCGAAGATCGTTGTCGCGGATGAAGCGGTTTCGGCGCTCGATGTGTCGATAAAGGCGCAAGTGATCAACCTGATGCTCGATCTACAGGCCAGGATGGGGCTCGCCTATCTCTTCATCTCGCACGACATGGCGGTGGTCGAACGCGTGAGCCATCGGGTGGCCGTGATGTATCTCGGAGAGATCATCGAGATCGGTCCGCGGGCCGCGATTTTTGGCAATCCTCAGCATCCATATACCAAACGCCTGCTCGCTGCGGTCCCGATCCCGGATCCGGCGCGGCGGCTGCAACGGCGCACGCTGTCGAGCGAGGAGATACGCAGTCCGGTACGCCCGGTCGACTTCGTGCCGCCACCCCGGAGCTGCATCGAGGTATCCCCCGGGCATTTCGTTCAAACATGGTCGGAAGACTGGGGTGCGACCTCTGGCGCATGAGCGGCCGGACGGCAGCAGTTTGCATGTCCGCACCGCAAGAGCAGGCATCGCGTGCCGCCTGCGCGCATCAGCTTTTTTGGAAGGAGACAGACGGTGGCCCATAGCGAAGCAGCGGACCAATGCGCAAGATGGCTGAACGAGTTCGCCGAGCGGCTCGCGGGGCCTGATCCGAAGCAGGCGAGGTCGCTTTTTCACGAGTCCGGTTGTTGGCGCGATCTGCTGTCGTTCTCGTGGTCGATCATCACCGTTGAAGGCGGGCCCGCCATTCAGGACATGCTGGCGCGCTGCGTGGAGTCCGCCAAGCCGCACACTTTCACGATCGAAGATGGTCCGCTCCAGAGCGCCGAAGCCTCCCTCGAAGCGTGGTTCCGTTTCGAGACGAGGACGGCTATTTGCCGTGGCCACGTTCGATTGAGAGATGGCCGCTGCGTCTCCCTGTTCACCTGCGTGATTGCACTCAAGGGGCATGAGGAGAAGGTCGGGGCCGCTCGCGACAAAGGTGTTCAGCATGGCGCCTTCGCGGGCCGAAAGTCGTGGATCGAGAGGCGACGTGACAGCCAGCGCGAACTTGGTGTTTCCACTCAGCCCTATTGCCTCGTCGTCGGCGGTGGACAGGGCGGCGTGACGCTTGCGGCTCGACTGAAAATGCTCAACGTCCCCACGCTTGTGGTCGACAAGCATCCGAGGCCAGGTGATGCCTGGAGGGAGCGGTACAGGTCGCTATGCCTTCACGATCCTGTATGGAACATTCACCTGCCTTATTTGCCGTTTCCGGACCACTGGCCCGTGTTCACCCCCAAGGACAAGATGGCCGACTGGATCGAGGCCTACACGCAGATCATGGAGCTGGACATCTGGAGCTCCACCGAGGCGACGTCGGCGACGTACGATGCTTCCAGAGGCGATTGGACGGTCCTCGTCCAGCGCGCGGGCGAGGCCGTCACGCTCCGACCGAAGCACCTGGTCGTTGCGACCGGCATGTCGGGAGCGCCCCACATTCCGAACTATCCGGGCGCCGCTTCCTTTGCCGGTCTCCAGTGTCACTCCAGCGCCTATCGCACCGGGGAGGGCTTCGCCGGAAAGCGGTGCATCGTGGTCGGCTCGAACAACTCGGCGCACGACATCTGCGCGGACCTCTGGGAGCATGGGGCCGACGTCACCATGATCCAGCGCTCTTCTACGCTCGTCGTTCGCGCCGCGACCATCATGAAGTTCTTTTCGAGCAAGTTGTATTCGGAAGAGGCGCTGAAGAGGGGCATCACTACCGAATGGGCCGACTTCATTGCGGCATCCAGGCCCTACGCCTTGTTGGCCGAGGCCCACAAGGCCGTCTATGACGAGATCAAGGTCCACGATGCCGAGTACTACGACCGCCTTGCCAAGGCTGGCTTCATGCTCGACTTCGGTGAGGACGGTACCGGCCTGTCGATGAAGTACATCAGGCGCGGTTCCGGGTACTACATCGACGTCGGCGCTTCGGAGCTGATCATGGATGGACGCGTCAAGCTGAAGAGCGGCGTCCATATCGAGCAGGTAGAACGGAACAGGGTGATGCTGAGCGACGGCGCCTCATTGCCTGCGGATCTCATCGTCTATGCCACCGGCTTCGATCCCATGGAGCGATGGATCGAACAGTTGATCTCGCCCGATGTTGCCCGCACCGTCGGGCACATCTGGGGCCTGGGATCTGGCACGAGACGCGATCCCGGTCCATGGATAGGCGAGCTTCGCAACATGTGGAAACCGACGCGGCAGCAATCGCTTTGGCTGCAAGGAGGAAATCTCCAGCAAGCGCGGTTCTATTCGAAGCTGCTTGCCATCCAGATCAAGGCACGGATGGAAGGAATTCCGACCCCGGTCTACGACCCGAAGGTGTTTGCCTCCGAGTTGAACCCGCGTCACGTTGCCTGAACCGCCGCTATTGGCTTGCTCGAGAACGCGAGGGAGCCTGGATGAAGCCTCTTCGGCGGCTCGGGCTTTGTGTCATGGCCTGCTGGCCGGGCTGAGCAACTCGATCGTCTTAACGATTCGACGCGCGAATTGGCTGGTCAGATTGGCATCTCCGAGCAGCAGGTTGAACCAGACGGCGCCGAACACGAAGTCGACGATCATCTCCGCGTCGAGCGTGCTCGGCAGTTCGCCGGCTGCGATTGCGTTGGTGATGAGAGTCTTCGCAGCCTCTCTACGGGGCTCGACAATCTTCTTCAAGACCAGCTTCCGCATATCGGGATCGCTTTGAGCCTCGACGACCACGCTCTTCAGGATATTGGCATATGTTGGGTCCTGCACGCGCTTGGTCGTTTGCTGGAGAACCGCGAGCAGATCATCGGGAAAGCCGCGGCCCAGCGCCGGTTCCAGCCTGTCGAGCCCGTCCATGTACAAGTCCACCAGCAAGGCGCCCTTCGAGGACCACCGCCGATAGATCGATTGCTTGGCCACTCCGGCACGCGCCGCGACGCCTTCGATCGAGAACGAGGCGTAACCCTCATCGCGGATGAGATCCCTCGCCGCGTCAAGGATGGCGCGGTGGACGTTTTCGTCTCGGGGACGCCCGGCACGGCCGGCGGCCTTTTTCGGCATGGCAGATCCTATTGACATACGCAACGCACCGTATTGTAATTAGCCGGCGAGGTCGAGAAGGAACCTCGCGGGGTTGGGGGTTCTGGGTTCATGAGAGGCTCTCGAACGTTAGTCCTGCTGGAGAACACGGTCAGTCACCTGCGAAGGCCGAATCCGCTCGTGCATTATCACACAGTCCCGCACAGTGAGGGGATCCGTCTCTTCGCAGGCCGGGGTCCGCACAATGGGGCCGCGGAGCAGGTGGCGGTGTTCGCGTCTGCTTTCCCCCGTACGCTTGCGGAACATCCGATCCGTTGCCTCGTGAAGTCGGGCAACGACGTGCGGTCCTCCGCGAAAGCTGCGACCCCGCCGCTATCCCAACATGTCCATTAGAGCGAGGAGATACTCATGCAGATGACGCCGACGCGCCGTGCCTTTCTCTCATACGCCGCCGCACTTGGGGCCGCTCCGATCCTGCCGGCCCTGGCACAGAAGACCGGCGCCGTGACCATGGGCGTGATAACCCCGACCACTGGCACATTTGCCTATGCCGGAGACCTGGTGGCACGCGGCGCCGCCCTGGCGCTGGAGATGCACGGCAGCAACGTGCTCGGCGCCAATGTTCGTCTGCTGACCCGGGATGACGAGGGAAAGCCGGCATCGGGCGTGCGGCGGGTGCAGGAGGCCGCGACCAGCGATGGGATGCGGTATTTCATCGGCGCCTATTCCAGCGCGGTCGGGCTTGCGGAATCCGAAGTCGCACAGCGGGAAAAGCTGCTGCAGTTCGCAGCGGGCGGATCGGAGGACTTCACCGGCACGCGCTGCGGACGATACACGTTCCAATGGTCGGCGCATCCCTACACGGCGATCCGCGCCACGCTGGAATACGTCAGAAAGAGCTTTCCTCAGAAGAAGACGATCTACACGCTCACCGCCGACTACGTCTTTGGTCATGCGCTGCTGAAGTACACCAGGATTGTCGCCGCGGAGCTTGGTTTCGAGCTTGTCGGTAACGACAATCATCCGTTTGGGGAGCGTCAATATACTCAGTATCTCACGAAGGTCGTCGCTGCGAAGCCGGACATTCTGCTCTTGAACACGGCCGGCGCCGATGCGGTCACGGCGATACGCCAATTCGCGAACTTCGGTGCCGACAATATTTCCTTGGTTGGACCCTGGACGCTCGAGGTCGATCAGCTTGCCGAACTTGCTCCGGAGATGCGAACAGGATTGATCCTGGGCCAGAACTACTACCCCGATGTGGACACGCCCGCAAACAAGGAGTTCGTAGCCGCCTACAACAAGAAGTTCGCGGCGCTTCCCGGATATTCCTCCGCTTACGCCTATGACGCGATCCGGACGCTGCTTCTCGCCATGGAGAATGCGAACAGCGTCGAGGTTCCGGCGGTGATCAAGGCACTCGAGCGGATGTCGTGGGATGGTGTGCTCGGCCGAATGTCGATCGATCCGAAGACCCATCAGCTGGTCAGGCCGTATTTTGTCGCGCGATGCAAGCCCGCGAGCGCCATGCGTCACGCCGCAGATT